>Ga0209278_1000064_pt1 | contig 196408 bp, 149 predicted proteins | sample JI81BgreenDNA_FD_187504 | JGI IMG/M metagenome (GOLD analysis project Ga0209278, IMG submission 187504) | Wastewater effluent complex algal communities from Wisconsin, to seasonally profile nutrient transformation and Carbon sequestration -... | ecosystem: Engineered > WWTP > Effluent > Algae... | reverse complement strand
CGGGGGGTGCACCTCGACGAGCTCGGTAACCTTGTCGAATTTCGGGGGGTGCACCTCGACGAGCTCGGTAACCTTGTCGAATTTCGGGGGGTGCACCTCGACGAGCTCCGTGACCTAGTCGAATTTCGGGGGGTGCACCTTGACGAGCTCGGTAACCTAGTCGAATTTCGGGGGGTGCACCTTGACGAGCTCGGTAACCTTGTCGAATTTCGGGGGGTGCACCTCGAGGAGCTCGGTAACCTAGTCGAATTTCGGGGGGTGCACCTCGACGAGCTCGGTAACCTAGTCGAATTTCGGGGGGTGCACCTCGACGAGCTCGGTAACCTAGTCGAATTTCGGGGGGTGCACCTCGACAAGCTCGGTAACCTAGTCGAATTTCGGGGGGTGAGCTTGTCGAACCCCCGAATTTTCCTAATTTCATCGCAACCAAATTCCCACTTTTTGTGAGCCAAAAACAGCTACAAATCCTTTCTGACGAAGCCTGGCTAGAGCCTTTCGCACCTGCTATCAACCGTCGGTTTGAAAATTTCCAATCCGCTATCCGGACGATCAACGACTACTCAGGAAGTATCCTCGAGTTTGCCCGGATGCACGAGTACTATGGCATCCACTTCGACAAAATCCGCAACGGCTGGATCTATCGGGAATGGGCACCCGCTGCCAAAGGACTCTTTCTTATGGGGGACTTCAACTGGTGGGACCGCAACTCGCATCCACTAAAGAAGAACCATCGTGGTGATTGGGAGATTTTCCTTCCTTTTGAGCAATACCACCACACCTTTATCCACGGCAGCAAGATCAAGGTCAGGGTCCTCGGCGCCAACGATACCGATCTCGACCGCATTCCTGCCTACATCCGCCGGGTGATTCAGGACGAAAAAACCTACGATTTCGCAGGGCAACTCTGGTTTCCTGAAACTCCATTTCAATGGACCGATCAGCACTTTTCCCTGAAAGAACCTGCCAAAATGCCCCTCATCTACGAATGTCACGTGGGCATGGCTCAGGAAAAACTCGGTGTCGGCACTTACAAGGAATTCGAAGAATTGATTCTCCCCCGCATCAAGGCCGGGGGCTACAATGCCATTCAGATGATGGCAGTCATGGAGCATCCATACTACGGTTCCTTCGGCTACCACGTCTCCAATTTCTTTGCGCCCTCTTCCCGATTTGGGACGCCGGAGGAACTGAAAAGTCTGATCAACACCGCTCACAACATGGGCATCGCCGTGATCATGGACATCGTGCATTCTCATGCTGTGAAAAACGTCCTTGAAGGGCTCAATGAATTTGACGGGAGCGAAGATCAATACTTCCTCCCTGGCGCAAGAGGCTACCACGAGGGCTGGGATTCCAAGCTGTTCAACTACGGCAAATGGGAAGTGCAGCAGTTTCTCCTTTCCAATATCCGCTACTGGCTGGAGGAGTTTCACTTCGACGGATTCCGGTTCGACGGGGCGACTTCCATGCTCTACCATCACCACGGACACGTTTCCTTTGACTCAGCTGAGAAGTACTTCGACGAAGGAGTAGATGAGGAGGCTTTACTTTATTTTCAGCTGGCGAATACCTTGATTCATGGGTTAAAACCCCAAGCAATATCTATAGCAGAAGAAGTCAGCGGGATGCCGGGCCTTAGCCGAAGAGTGGATGAAGGCGGTCTGGGATTCAATTTCCGACTGGCCATGGGAATTCCCGACTTCTGGATCAAGACCCTGAAGCACAAACTCGATGAGCAGTGGGACATGTTTGAGCTGTGGCATGAGCTGACCAACCGTCCCAAAAAGGAGAAGTCCATCGCCTATGCAGAAAGCCACGATCAGGCACTGGTCGGGGACAAAAGCATCGCTTTCTGGCTCATGGACAAGGAAATGTACTTTTCCATGACCGTGCTGGAGCAAAATATCGTCGTGGATCGCGGCATCGCCCTGCACAAGCTGATCCGCATGATCACGCTTACCCTGGGCGGCGAAGGCTACCTGAACTTTATCGGAAACGAATTTGGCCATCCCGAGTGGGTGGACTTCCCCCGACTGGGCAATGACTGGAGCTACCAATACGCCCGTCGGCAGTGGTCGCTGGTGGATACGCACCACCTACGCTACCGTCAACTGGACGCCTGGGATAAAGCCATGATCCAACTGGCCAAAGACCACCAACTCCTTTCCGCTCCTCCCGCCACTCAACTCCACCTGGATCCGGACAAGAAGATCCTGGCCTACGAGCGTGGAGGACTGATTTTCGTGTATTCTTTCCATCCTACAGAGTCCTATTTCGGCTTCCCGATCCGCGTACAACAAAAAGGCACCTACCACATCCTACTCGACTCCGATGAAAAAATCTACGGAGGCTTCGAGCGCCTCGACAAATCCATCGCCTACCCCACTGACAAAGACCAACAGGTTCATTTGTATATCCCGAATCGGGTGGTGATGGTGATGGGGAGGAAACTATAAAAAAGTAAATATCTGGCTATGAACTAATTTAGGGAACTGAGAAATAAAATAAATTAAGCAATAAGCGAGGGTCAATGAGCAGAATAATTCTAGATAAAATTTAAAAACTTAAATTTGCAAAATGGCAACGAGCAATTTATTAGACACCAAGACTTTTACATTAAATGAGATCCTTGGCAACGGAAAAATATACTATGTTCCTCAATTTCAAAGAGACTACTCTTGGGAACAGGATCATCTTGACGATTTATGGGGTGACCTTATAAACACATATTCTAGGAATGATGCTCATTATATGGGTTCAATAGTCCTTCAAATTAAGGGTGATCCAAGCGAGAAACAATTTTGGGTTATTGACGGACAGCAAAGATTCACGACGCTAAGTCTCCTAAGCCTTGCAATTATAAATAAAATAAGAACTCTGGCAAATGATGGAATTGACAAGGAGGCAAATACTGAGAGAGCTGACTTATTAATGAGACAGTACATTGGCCAAAAAGATCCATCTTCCTTACATTATTCCAGTAAGCTCTTTCTGAATGAAAACAATGACGGCTTCTATCAACAAAGGCTATTGACATTTAGAGAACCCGTAAATTATTCAAAGCTTATAGATTCGGATAAGCTTTTGTGGAATGCTTACCAGTACTTTGTAAAAAACATAAATGAACAATTCAAAGATGAAAAATCAGGTGAAAAAATAGCTTCATTTCTAACTCGTACAATAGGAGAGTTGTTGAAATTTATACAGATTACTGTCGTAGACGAACTTAATGCCTATACTGTATTTGAAACACTTAATTCACGTGGAGTTGAGCTAACTTCTACAGACTTACTAAAGAACTACCTTTTCTCTCTTGTTGCTAAAAGCCATAATGATTTACAGGCTGTAAAACTCCAATGGCAAAAAATAATTAATGCTGTTGGCCTCAAAGACTTCCCCGTTTTTTTGAGATATTATTTAAATGCAAGATCAAGTTTAGTAACTAAAGATTCGTTATTCAAGAGTATTAAAAAAATGGTAACAAAGGATCAAGACGTTTTGGATATTCTTGATCACTTGGAAAAATATTCTTATACCTACAATGCGCTATTCAATGCCGAGGATGAAATCTGGCAAAATGATAAAGAGGTAAAGGAAAACGTCAATTCTTTGATTCTTTTTCGTGTGACTTTATGCCATCCACTTCTAATGTCTGCATACGAGAAATTCAGTTTTTCTGAATTTAAAAAAGTATTGAGAATGATTGTCAATATTTCTTTCCGATACAATGTTATTGGAAAATTGCAAACAAATGATCTTGAAAAAGCATATAACAAAACTTCAAATAGAATTTATAGTGGCGGATTACAGGATGCTTCGGCAGTCTCGGAGGATCTGAAATCAGTCTATTTACCAGATGACACCTTTAGAGGGTATTTTGAATTAAAGAGTTTCAACACAACTAACAGTCAGCAGAAAAAGATTGCGAGATATATTTTATATAAAATTGAAGGACAACTAGAAAGCGGTATTAAGACTGATTATTTGATAGACGATGGAACCATCGAGCACGTTTTGCCCGAAAATATGACTGATCATTGGAAAAAAATATTCAGTGAAGAGGAACATAATCAGCTAGTCTATATGCTAGGAAATTTATCCTTACTCGAACCGAAGCTTAATAACAAGGAGGCTGGTCAAAAGCCATTTTCAGAGAAAAAGGAAGTGTATTCTAAAAGTAAATATGCTCTAAGTAATTCAATTAAAGCAGAAGAATGGAGTATTCAAATGATCAAACATCGGCAAGCTAGTTTGGGTAAAACAGCCGCTGGAATCTGGAAAATATAATAGTATCCCCCCGCTAGGCGTAGATTCTACTCAGTCTAATTGAGGTTCAGATGGTCGCTGGGTGAAGTTTGCCTGCCCTGCAAACCGACCCAAAGCTAAAATCATTAGTAAATAATTTTTAAGCCTTGTCCTACCCTAATATCCTGACCAATTTACAATTGGGATTCAGCCAAAATCATCACTAATCTAATTCAATCAGGCCCCTTGATTCATCCTTAATAAGTATATACTTTTGGAATACACTACTCTCAATAAAAATGAAAACTCTCTCTCTCAAACTTGATGATGACGTATTTCAGGAAACTGAAGAGGTAATCGGAGCCCTAGAGAAGCCTCGGAACCGCTATATCAATGAGGCGCTCCAATACTATAACCGAGTTCAAAAAAGAAAGCTGCTTTCCAAGCAATTGGCTTTTGAATCCAAACTCGTCAGTGAAGAATCTATGAAAGTGCTTGCTGAATTTGACGAACTCGAAGAATATGACTCCTAAAAAGTTTGAGGTTTGGCTGGCAAATCTCGACCCGAGGTTCGGCACTGAAGCCGGAAAAACTAGGCCAGTTCTTATTATTCAAAGCGACATTCTTAACAAGTTTCATCCTTCGACACTAATCTGTCCCATCACCACCAACGTCAAGCCAGAAAGTAAAATACTCAGAGTTCAGCTCACCAAGGGTATCGCCGGAGTGAAAGAAGAATGTGACATCATGATCGATCAAATCAGAGCTATAGCCAACAAGAGATTGATTAAGAAACTTGGAAGCCTTCCTGTTGGCCTCTCCCAAAGAGTGAAAGAAAATATTATGATTATATTAGACTTATAAGCTTGATAAACAAAACATTAGTAGATCTCGCCACTCCTTTCAAATGTTAAGGCTTGAGTTAGGACCCTGATTCTGGACCAATAATCTAACCGAAAACCGACAAAATCTTTTCTTACGTTTATGACCATGTCCATACTTTATGCCCTATCTCGGCGTAGTATCTTTTTTCAATCCTAGAAGTTCAGCATAGGGCTGGGTGGAATACGCGAATGCCATCTGGAACGATTGCACCCTCGTATCCTTCAGGATTTGCAATCCGATTTAAGCAGATTACATACTTGGCTTAGTCTTTAAGCAGAAGAGTTGAAGCCCCCAAGCACCTACTTGTGTAAGTTCCATGGTCAGTCAGTACCCCAAAATTCAACTCCTAATTTGATCATCCCTCAAATTACTCTAAACTTCAAAAACCTTATCCGACACCACAATAAAATTGGAAATCAACCCCTTACATACAGAAATGAGGGCAGAACTCGCGGGCTTTGTTGGATTTCTAAAAACAAAATCCAAGCTTAAAGCCCGAGAATTTGGATTTGCAACGAGTAAAATCAAGCTGTCGGCAGATGTTGATGAGTCTTTGGAGGACTTCAAAGAATACATGTTATGTGATGGCCTATTTTTTGGATACACACACCTTACTTTGGTTTGTATCGGGTGACAATCAATTGCCAGAATCACCCTAAGAGAATAAAAAAAACATGAATGAATCCTGATTTATGAGTGTGGTGAGTCTATGGGCAATCACCATCAAACATCAAATAAAAAAACTTGAATTAGGAATCTCCCTAGAAGAACTTTTTGAATTTGTCGATAGAAATCAAATCGAGAATATCCCAATAAACTCCTTTCACTTCCTTCAACTCTCTAAATTACCTTTTTACCAGTATGATCCGGTGACAGATCGATCATAGTATAGGTAATCTCAGAAAATTTAAAATGGAGTTCAAAAGTCTGCATTTTAAAGGAGGAACCAGTGAATTCAGTTTGAGAATAAAAAACTCAATCGACAGCATTGAGGTCCACTTATAGTTGAAGCGATTTTATAACTTCACCTCTACCCATTTAAGTCTCGGATGTGCTAATGCCAATCTTAGACAAACAACCTATCAAAACTAGAAAAGTAGAATGGAAAAAGACCAAAAATCAAAATTCGAAAACTCCATAGAATTGCTAAAAGTAATTATTTGGCCACTGATGCTTTTACTCATTTTGATCATGTATCATGAGGATGTAAAAAAAATAATCAATAATTCCACCAAGGTTTCCATCGGCACATTTTCGATGGAGGTCATGAGAGAGGCTGAGGTACAGGGTTTTCCGCAGTTGGGAAAGCTTGTAAACAGCTTGAATGAAAAAGAAATTAAATCAATTTTATCTCTGTCAAAAGGAATCAACAGTTCAGTATTTGGAAGAAGTAAAGCTGGATTTACCCTTTCGGAAGAATTCATGGTGTGGGATCAATTGCAGAAAATAGGATTAATTGACTTTGAGAATTTTACTACTGATGAAATATTTAAGATCATAGAAGATCTGAATGCGGAAAAAATTACAGTCTATTACGACAAAAACATGGGTCAATCTTCCTATGAAGGAAGCGATGTTTTTATCAATGAATCCTATATATGGGAAATCAACTCTGAACAACTTAGCCCTGAGGAAATAGAAAAATTAAAGAGCTATACTTTCTCTTTATCTGAAAAAGGAGAACAAACCATACACATCATTGTAGAATCTTTGGTAAAGGAATTAAATAAATAATCCCACTTGGGCAGGCAAGTATCTTTTGGGTTCCCTTAGGGTAGAAAAAGCACCGGAAGAGGTTTGAAAATTGGCCCTCTTTTAAGGCTGTATCATGGTCTCGGGTCCCCTTTTCCCGTCAAACCCTCGTTCGTTGGCCATCATTTTTATAACCCCAACCTCTTTTTTGGGGTATAACTTTATGCACCAAGTGTCTATCGCATGCATCAATCCCTAGACAAATGGCTGATTAATCCGGTCAGCCGCTTTATCCACAATTCCACTTCAAGCAGCAAAGTCCTCTTTCTATTCACAGGATTAGCCATTATTCTTTCCAATTCTTTTTTGGCCGACTCCTTTCTTGGATTTTGGGATCAAAAGTTTACGATCGGATTCAGCCCGGATTATGTCATTTCCAAACCCTTACTTCTTTGGATAAATGATGGATTGATGTCCGTTTTTTTCTTTGTCGTGGGACTGGAACTGAAACGAGAGATTGTGGCGGGAGAACTTGCCAATCCGAAAAAAGCCATCCTGCCCATCATTGCAGGTATTGGGGGCATGGCCATTCCTGCATTGATTTACTGGCTATTCAACTACTCCCAAGGAGGCGAAAGTAGCACCGGATGGGGTATTCCTATGGCTACGGATATCGCTTTTGCTTTGGGTGTACTCTACATGCTGGGCAATCGGGTCCCGCTTTCTTTAAAAATCTTTCTTACAGCCCTAGCGATCATAGATGATTTGGGGGCGGTGTTGATCATTGCTTTCTTTTACACTTCAGAAATTTCACTTGGCAATCTTGGCATCGGCTTTTTGTTTTTACTGGCCATGATGGGTGGAAATCTTTTGGGTGTGAGAAGCGCCCTATTTTACGGAATCTTGGGAATCGGAGGGCTTTGGTTGGCATTTTTACTTTCAGGGGTTCACGCAACCATTGCAGCGGTATTGGCCGCCTTTACCATTCCTGCCAACCTGACCATCAGCAGAGCAGCCTATCAAAAGAAAATGAACATGCTTCTTCACAAGTATTCAAAAGTTTCTGAAGAGGGAAGGAAAATCAACACCAAAGAGGAACAGGAAATAATCAGCAAAATCAAAGAGGTAACCAAAGGTGCGCTCACTCCTTTGCAAAAATTAGAACATACCCTACATCCTATTGTGGCTTTTGGGGTGCTGCCGATTTTTGCCCTAGCCAATGCGGGCGTGACTTTTTCAGGTGATTTGTCCGAGTCGCTGAGCAACCCTGTCACGATGGGTATTGGATTTGGCCTGTTGATTGGCAAAGTGGTGGGTATTGCAGGAAGTATTTACTTATTTGAACGATTAAGGCTGATCAAACTTCCGGATGGACTTACTCATCTCCACTTTTTGGGGGTCGCATTCCTCGGTGGCATAGGGTTTACGATGTCCTTATTTATCACCTCCTTGGCTTTTGACAATGAGCAAAATATAATCTTCTCCAAAATCGGAATTTTCATCGCCTCACTGACTGCTGGATTGATGGGATACTTGGTTTTACGAAAGGCCTGTACAAAAACCACCAAGGTTTAGCACCAAGAAAATTCCCGGCGAGTTTATTTTTCCTTAACCACAAAAGAACTCTTGTATTCAGGATTTTCTATGTCTATGATTTTTATAAAAAGATTTCATACCAGATTCATTTTTGAATGGTGAGAATCCCCAAGTTCCAAAAATATATTTGCGTCCAAAACACCCTTTCCCCCAAATCTAACACCATGCAAACCCTAAAAATCGCTCTCGACTGGACACCCAACATCAACCATATTGGACTCTTTGTAGCGAAGGAAATCGGATTATACACCGAACAGGGAATCCAACTGGAGTTGCTAAATCCCATAGAGGATCACTACCAAGTGACTCCCGGTAAAAAACTGGAACTTGACCAAGCCGATTTTTCCATCGCCCCTTTTGAAACTGTCATCAGTCTCAACAACAAGGCAAATCACGTGGATGCCGTGGCCATCTATGCCCTACTACAGCAGGATTTGAGCTGTGTGGTATCCCTAGGCAACTCAAGTCTGCGGGCGATGAAAGATCTTGACGGGCGGATCTATGCTTCCTACAAAGCCCGATACGAGGATCACATTATCCAGTAGATGGTGAAAAAGGACGGCGGAAGCGGAGAAATTAAACTCAGCTATCCTGAGAAACTAGGCATTTGGAATACCTTATTGACAGGACAAGCAGATGCAACCTGGATTTTCGACAATTGGGAAGGTGTGGAAGCTGCCACAAAAAACATCTCCCTGAATAAGTTTTATCTGAAGGACTACGACATCCCTTATGGCTATTCTCCGGTGATTTTCACCAAAAAAGAGAAAATGAATCAACAGCTCGATGCGTACACTCGTTTCATCAAGGCTACCCAACTCGGCTATAAGTTTGCCGTGGAAAATCCCGAAAAATCCGTCTCATTGCTGTATCCCTACCTCACCCCTTACGATCAGCAAGAAGTGGATCTGAATCAGGCGTTAAAGCTTTCTAGCCCTCATTTTTCAGAAAATGAGAAGTATGGATACATGAAACATGAGCGTGTGAGGGCTTTTTTGGAATGGTTGGTAGAAAAAAACTTGGAGAAACCTGTCATTCTTAACCAAGCCCTTTTTACCAACGAGTTGGTTTAGATAAACTTCATTTTGGTCAAAAATAAAAAATCTGGTACCAGGTAAGATTCTTATTGTGAGAAAAAAAATTACATGAAAATGCTTCTTTTGTCCACTCAAAAAGAAAACTCAAGGCTTTTTGGGCGAAAAGACCCATTTTAGAGTCTATACTAATCCATTTTTCCAAATGTCTAACATCCAACTTATTATCGAAGAGCGAGCAGCTGATATCGGGAAGTTTCTGGTCGGTCGACTCCTTCCTTTTCGCCAAAAACGCATGATCGGTCCTTTCATTTTCATCGATCACATGGGACCTGTCAAGCTGAATCAGCGGGAGCAAATGGATATTATGCCACATCCACACATTGGACTTTCGACTTTGACGTTCCTGTTTGAAGGAAGCATCATGCACCGAGACAGTCTAGGAACTAGCATCGAAATCCAATCCGGCGCGGTCAATTGGATGACGGCAGGAAAAGGAATCGTGCACTCCGAGCGTACGCCTGATCACTTGAGAGATTCGGAAAAAAGCCTCCACGGATTGCAGATTTGGGTGGCCTTGCCAAAGGATCGGGAATTTATGGACCCGGAGTTTTTCCATATCGAAGCGCATCAAATCCCAACTTGGACAGAGGGCTCTGCCCAATTCAAACTCATTGCAGGGGAAGTCATGGGACATCGCTCCCCTGTGCCGGTCTACAGTCCGCTCTACATGCTGGAAATCAAAAGTAAAGAAAGGCAAACCCTGAACTTAGGAGATTATCTTTTTGGAGAAAGTGGCTTGTACATCCTGGAAGGCGGAATCGAAAGTGAAGGCAACCGCTTTGGACCCAAGCAAATTTTGGTGGCCAAGGAGAGTTCGCTTTGCGAATTCACTATCGAAGCCAATAGCACGATTTACATTTTCGGAGGAGAAGCTTTCCCCGAAGAACGATATATCGACTGGAATTTTGTAGCAACCAGCAAGGAAACGCTGGCAGAAGCAAGGCGAAAATGGAAGAATCAGGAGTTTGACAAAATCCCGGGAGACAGTGAGGAATTTGTGCCGTATCCTAGCTTTCAAGGCAAGTAAAAGAAGTAAGCAGTGATCAGTAGCATTTGGCAGAGCAAAAAATTCAGAATGCTAAAGTCAGAAAGCTGAAAAATTATCAGTCTCAGTGGGCAAAACTGATTACTGAATATTTTCTCTGCGTTTTCTGCGACCCTGCCAACCGGCAGACAGGCCTGCGGTGAACAACGATTAATCAATAAAAAAACCATGGCGAAAATCACCTCAACCCTCAAAAAAGAGCGTTACAAAACTGAGATTCGATCCTCCTCAGGAAATGTCCTAATTTCCGACGAACCCGAATCTGTGGGAGGAAAGAATCTCGGATTCTCCCCTACTGAACTCTTGGCCTCCTCCCTTGCAGCCTGCACCAGCGCTACACTTCGGATGTATGCAGATCGAAAAGGCTGGGACTTGGAAGAAGTAAAACTGGAGGTCAGTCTCGAAGTCAATCGAGAAGACAACAAAACTGAAATCCACCGCAAAATCCAACTCATCGGAAACTTGGACCAAGCCCAACGCGATCGGATGCTCGCCATCGCCAATGCCTGCCCCGTTCACAAAATCCTAAGCGGAACGATAGCGATTCAGACAGATTTAAAGGAAAATTAAAAGTTAGAAGGATGAATTCAGAAGTCGGAAATTTTCAGCTTTCTGATTTTAAACTTCTGATCTAATCCTATTTGACTAATCCTCTGCGGTCTCTGAGCCTCTGCGGTGAATAAAAAAAAAGCGGCCCTTTCGAGACCGCTTTCACGTGTGATTAGCACTTTTCTATCGGATTATTTCAGATCAAATCGATCCAAAGTCATCACCTTGTTCCAAGCTGCCACGAAGTCTTTCACAAACTTCGCTTTGCCGTCCTCGCAACCGTAAACCTCAGCATAAGCTCTCAGTTCGGAGTTTGAACCGAAGATCAAGTCAGCGCGGGTTGCAGTCCACTTAGGCTCGCCTGTTTTTCGGTCGCTACCTACGAATACATTTTGCTTGTCAGAAGTCGCTCTCCAAGTGGTACCCATATCGAGCAAGTTCACAAAGAAGTCGTTGGTCAATTTGCCTGGAGTAGCGGTGAAGACACCATGCTTGCCACCATCCCAGTTGGCACCCAACGCTCTCATACCACCCACAAGGGCAGTCATTTCAGGAGCAGTCAAGGTCAACAACTGAGCTTTGTCTATCAACGCTTCTTCAGCTTTCACTTTGCAATCAGCAGCCATGTAGTTTCTGAATCCGTCAGCCCAAGGCTTCAACCATTCGAAAGAGTCCACTTCGGTCTCTTCCTGAGAAGCATCTGTACGGCCTGGAGCAAAAGGAACGTCGATGTCGTATCCAGCGTCTTTCGCAGCTTTTTCTACCGCAGCGCAACCGCCCAATACGATCAAGTCAGCCATGGAGATTTTCTTTCCACCACCTGCTGTGCTGTTGAATTCTTCCTGGATGCTTGCCAATACGCCCAATACCTTGTTCAATTGAGCAGGGTTATTAGCTTCCCAGTTTTTCTGAGGCTCCAGACGGATACGACCACCATTGGCACCGCCTCTGAAGTCAGAACCACGGAAAGTAGAAGCAGAAGCCCAAGCAACAGAAACCAATTCAGCCACGGTCAAGCCAGAAGCCAAGATGTTAGCTTTCAAGCCAGCAATATCCGCTGCATCAGCCAACGGATGATTGACTGCAGGGATTGGGTCTTGCCAGATCAGATCTTCAGCAGGTACTTCAGGTCCTTTGTAGCGGGCCTTTGGACCCATATCGCGGTGCGTTAGTTTGAACCAAGCTCTTGCGAAAGCGTCAGCAAAGTATTCTGGATCTTCATAGAATTTTCTGGAAACCTTTTCGTAGTCTGGATCAAATCTCATGGACAAGTCCGTGGTCAACATGAAAGGCTTGTGGAATTTACCAGGAATGTGCGCGTCAGGAATGATCGCTTCTGCATTCTTAGCCTGCCACTGCTGTGCACCAGCTGGGCTGTGTACAAGCTCCCACTCATATTCAAACAAGAATTTGAAGTAGTCATGACCCCACTTAGCAGGAGTAGATGTCCAAGCACCTTCCAAACCGGAAGTGATGGTATCTGCACCATGACCGGTGCCATAGGTACTGTTCCAGCCTGTGCTCATTTCTTCGATAGAAGCACCTGCAGGCTCAGCGCCAACGTATTTGCCAGGATCAGCAGCACCGTGCGTCTTACCGAAGGTGTGACCACCAGCGATCAATGCACAAGTTTCCTCATCGTTCATCGCCATACGGCCGAATGTTTCACGGATTGCTTTTGCAGCCAAAAGCGGATCAGCTACTTTGTTTGGTCCTTCTGGGTTCACATAGATCAAGCCCATTTCGGTCGCTCCAAGTGGATGCTCCAAGGCTTCTGGATTACGGTGCGCAACCCATTCCTTTTCAGAACCCCAGTAGATATCCTGCTCAGGCTCCCATACGTCTGCACGACCTCCACCGAAACCGAAAGTCTTGAAACCCATGGATTCCAAGGCCACGTTACCGGTCAAGATCATCAAGTCAGCCCAAGAAAGCTTTCTGCCATACTTCTGCTTTACCGGCCAAAGGAGCAAACGCGCCTTGTCCAAGTTGGCATTATCAGGCCAAGAGTTCAATGGAGCAAAACGCTGCGTACCTGTTCCGGCACCGCCACGTCCGTCCTGAACACGGTAAGTACCGGCACTGTGCCAAGCCATACGGATCATAAATGGACCATAGTGACCGTAGTCAGCTGGCCACCAATCCTGAGAAGTAGTCAACACCTTTTCGATGTCAGCTTTCACTTCTGCCAAGTTCAATGACTCGAATTCTTTGGCATAGTCAAATCCCTCGTCCATTGGGTTGGACAAAGAAGAATGCTGACGAAGAATGTTAACATTCAATTGGTTTGGCCACCAATCAACGTTTTGTTGGCCCTTGCCTGCAGCTGCAGCCATTGAGCCATTGTGGAAAGGACATTTTGAAATGTCTCCTCCGTTTTTGCCGTGTGTATCCATAGTATGTAGTTAAGTTAATTTGAATTGTATGCGAATTTAGGAAAAGGAACTTGTATAAAAATTATTTTCCGATTGATAAAAACTATGACAGTTATCAGGAAATGGAAGGGGATTGGAGTTGGCAGTTGAAGCGATTAGTCACAAAGATCAGATGTTAAAATTGCTTGGAGAGGGATTCAATGGAACGCAGCAATCGTGTTATTTCAGGATGGGTTTGGTCATCAGGACTGTGAATGGAAAAACGGCTTAATACTTGGTTTTCTTTGGTTAACGAGAATGAAAAAGACGTTCCGTCAAGGACGAATCGATTCGGATTTTTAAGAGTTGATTGAACTACCAAAACAGGCCATTGGCTAACCAAAAAGTCGATTTCTTCCAGCACTTTTTTATCTGTGATCAACATCGAATCGGAAACAAATGATGTCTTTGATTCGATAAATTCTTGTAGGAGAATTCTCTTTTCGTCAGAGGGTTTTTCCAGAACTGAAGTAAGATACAGGCTGTCCAATGTACTGCCTTTCACAGGAAAAACCTTTTCCTTAATATTCAAAATCACACCATCGTCAACTCGCTTAAGTGTGAAATTTATCTCCTCCTGAACAGCACTTGCTTTCTTTTTAAGGCTCAGTTCATATTTAAAAGAATATTGACTAAAAGCGAAGGTTGCCAAAAACAGCAAAAAGAGCGATAAGAAAGCTTTTTTGATCATAGCTCAACATACGAATAATTTAAGGCACTGTTTTTACCGAACATCAAATTCAGCCAGGAAAGTTAAAATCGGCAGAAAATAGATTTCCTGCAGCACAAGCGATTCGTAGCACCTCAGCGAAAAAGCAAAGTACGTATTAGCTGATTTGTAATAGAGTTCTGTGGGTTAGCTTTACTTTTTCCTACCCTACTCTATAACATTGCAAACTTTGATGAGCCTCGGAAAAGGGTAAGCAACTGCGAACTCACTGGCATAACTCCATCAAAAGCTGAAAATCCAACTTCCAATGTGGTACCAAAGACGTTAGACTCCAAGTAGTAAGAAATGATTGAAAAAAATCAATTCTGCTCAGCGAGGATCCAAAAAAACAGCAAAGATCAGAATCAACTGTACCAAAATTAAAATTTAGAGTTCAAAAATTAACCTAAACGTCATTCTGATCTTATTGAATTAGTATTTTTTGGCCTATTTTTAACCAGGTAGAGTAAATGTATACCGCATCTCATACCCTTTAAGCCCAATAGCCTTTTTGCACCTAGCCCCCTCATCACATGCTAACGAAACTCAGTAGAAAGGAATTTTTGGCACAACTCGGTGTCTTGAGTACCTCTGCTTTTATTCTTCAAGGTTGCGACTGGTTTCCCGAAAACAAAGGGAGTTCCCTTCCTGTGATCAAAACTCCCGAGGGCGCCGAGGATATTTTTTCCTACATCCAAAAAGAGAAAGGAACACTAGACCAAACCCTCTATCGGCAACTCATCGGCGCCGCCAATGAGTTTAAAGAAGGTGACATGACGGTGGGAGTGGCCGCTGAATCCGAAAGTTCCAGACGAAATGCCCGCGTGCTGCTGTCCAACACCAAGATCGGTGACTTGAAGAAGCACAGCCTTTTCACCGACAATCAGTACGCCCTCATCCAAGAAACCACCCTGCAAAACCCCGAACTGGATGCCTGGACTATGGGTGAATTAAAAGAATTTATTCTTACCAAGGCTGAAGATGAAATCAAAAACTTGATGCCTTCGCTGAGCAGTGACGTCATCGCCTGCTTGGTCAAACTGATGAGCAACGAGGAGCTGATTGAGGTGGGACAAAAAGTCTTCAACCCCATTCCAGGTACGCAGATCGGCAGCAAAGGCTATCTCAGCGCCCGAGTACAACCCAATTCCCCCACTGACCACCCCGACGACATCGTCTGGCAGGTTTTTGATGCCTGGGCCTACGGAGTCGGAGACTTGGTGTTGGGTACTAACCCTGTTTCGAGCGATCCTAAGTCAGTTGCTGAGATCGAAAAAGCCCTCTTCGATGTGTTGACCACATTTGGATTGGAGAAAACCCTCTCCAACTGCGTCCTAGCCCACATCGATGTACAGGCTGAAGCAGAAAAGATATACCCCGGGACGACTGGGATTTGGTTTCAAAGTATCGCAGGTTCGGACAAAGCCAATCAGACATTTGATGTAAGCATCGAAAAAATGAACCGTCACATGGACAGCCGCACCGGGCAGTTTGGATTCTATGCCGAGACTGGTCAAGGGGCAGACTTCACCAACGGACACGGGGAGGGTGTGGACATGGTCATCCACGAATCACGGAAATATGGATTTATCCGGGCACTGAAGGACAGACTTTCCAAGGGAAAAAGCCCTGAAAACTCCCCTTGGGTTCATGTCAACGACGTGGCGGGATTTATCGGTCCGGAAGTTTTCAAAAGCAAGGAGCAACTCGTTCGCTGTTGCCTCGAAGATACTGTGATGGGAAAGCTTCACGGACTGACCATCGGATTGGATATCTGCTCCACGCTACACATGGATGTGACCTTGGACGATTTGGACTGGTGCATCGAGCAGGTCATGCCTGCCAATCCTGCCTATTTGATGGCACTGCCGACCAAAAACGATCCCATGCTCAGCTACCTCACTACTGGTTTTCACAACCATGTAAAAATCAGGGAGCAGTTTGGCTACAAAATCAACGATGCGATGTGGGATTTTTTCAAGCGGATCGAAATCATCGGCGAAGACAATCGTCCCACAGCTCACTTTGGCGATCCTACTTGGGTGTACTATCAGTATAGATTGGCTAAAAAAGATGTAAGGACAAGGGAAGAAATCCTGGCAGAAGGCCGAAAAGCCATCGCCGAAGTGGAGGCGAGAGGAGTACCGATTGCTCAGGGTTTTGGGGAAAACATCTGGGACCTCAAACCCGAACTGGATAAAAAAATCCACGATCTCTACGACGATGCCAAGCTTTGCCTGTGGACTGAGCTTTCCGATTCATTTGTAAAAAGCATCCCTGCGTCTCTGCCGCTTTTGACTCAATCCCAGGATCGAAAAGACTACGTCTATCACCCTGAATCGGGAGAAAAACTGAGTCTAGCCTCCATCCATGCGCTTAAAAAACTGACAGCCAACTGGGAGGAAGATACTATCGATGTGCAATTGATTGTTTCGGACGGACTTAATGCACTTTCGCTGGCCGATGAAGGGCATTTGTTGCCTTTTCTGGAGGAGCTAAGCACACAAATGACTGCCAAAGGATTCCGAATCAGTCCCAAAAATCTGGTCTTTAATTATGGCAGAGTGAGAGCAGGATATGCTACAGGAGAAGAACTCTTTGGTAAGCTTTCTAAAAAAGAAGCGAAAAAAGGAATCATTCACATCATCGGCGAACGACCGGGAACAGAACATCGAAACTTCTCCGCATACATCACAGCTGCGCCCGTTTCTTTTTGGTCACAAAAAGGAAAAGTGGACCACAACATCACGCGGGTAGTTTCGGGTATATCAGATACAGCCTATGACCCAAAAACAGCAGCACGGGAAGTAGCCGAGATTTTTGAATCGTTGTTTACAGGAACTACTGCCTAAACCCTTTTTTCCTTAAAAAGGAAATATCAGCAACGCGTGCTGACTCACCGTATTGAAATCCCGCCAAACGCGGTTGAGTTCTGTGTGAGTTTTGGCTGCCTCCAAACCCGCAAATGGATGCATTTTGGAATTGATTTCCCGGCAGACTTGGGTGAGTTTTCGACTGGATTTGCTGACTGATTTGAGGGATTTATTGGAGATTTCCCCATTGATCTCCAGTTCCTGCCAGGAAACCTCCACCGCGCCGAAAAACTTCATTCTTGCCACTTCCAGTTTGGAAGCACAGGATTTTTCCAGTTTTTGGAAATAGGCCATGTGCTTTTGATCATAGTTTCGGAATTCATGTCGCTTCCTAAACGTCTCCGAAATCAACGTTTGAAGATGTTGCGTAATCCCCAGAATATTGACTGCCAAAGTAGCTTCGGCAAATTGGAGAAAAGGATAGCGATAGATAGCCTCAGACCTCTTGATTTTCTCAGGATGGATTTCAAAAACACGATTTGAAGGAACCAAGAGATTTTCTGTTTTGAAAGCATGACTGCCAGTAGCAATCATTCCCATATAACTCCAGCCATCCAAGATTTCCACTTCTTCTTTTTTTAGAATAAAAGCTTTGACGACAGGCTTTCCGTTTTCATCCAAAAGTGCTTTTCCTTCTTCATACAGCTCACAGTTTGCCGTAAAATGTGTCGCATGCAACGCCCCTGAGGCATAGGTCCAACTGCCTGAAATCTCATAGAAATTCTCTGTCCAATTTGCTTTTCCTCCTACAAATCCACTTCCGGCAAGGCAAACTTTGGCATTGGAAAAAATGGATTGACTGATCCTTTCATCCAAAAAACCTACAAACCAACCGGCACCGGCACATAGCGTTACCGTCCAACCCATACTCGCATCTAGTCGAGCTATTTTCTCTTCCAAGAGCAATGCTTCAGGCAAAGACATCCCAAGCCCATACCATTCTTTTGGAACAAACAGCTTGAACCATTTTTCTTGGTAGATCAGATCGAGCATTTCAGGAGTCAGCCTTCCCAATTGCTCGGCTTTGGGTGCCCAATGGGAATTAATGAGTTCGGAGGATATCATGAGGACAAGTTTACAAATAAAAATTCCTGATTGCTGTCTTTGCTTCACCTGAAGCTGGACGTAGTTGGTTTTCAAAAAAATATCCTGCTTTCGGAAAAGCAGGATAACCATAAATGACAATAAGTCGCAAAGAGGTCAAAAACCTTAGCGCCTTCGCGACTTGGTGTGAAATAAATTTTAGCTAAATGGCCTTTCGCCAGCTATCCTGCTTCTCCAGAAGCAGGATATAATTGGTTTTAAAAAAAATATCCTGCTCCGATAATTTTCGGAGCAGGATATCAGAAGAGTCAAACTTTTCCAAAGTTTGAAACTTTGGAAAAGTTACCTGTAATTAAATCACTTCTTCTTTCTCTGAGCAGCCATCCACTCCATGATGGTCACCGGACGGCCATTGAGCATCACCGGCGAACCGTCAAAATCAGTTCGGGCGACATTGGAATGTGAATAAATCCAAGACCAGTGGCCATTGTAGCGATAGTCTTTTCCGCCATAGAAACCGGTGATGTCGTACACATTGTCGTAGTAGGTGAAGTAGAGGTTTTTGGCTCCGACATCCTTCAGACGCTTGTAGAGTGGCACGATTGTCTCATCAGGCTTGGTGGTCATGTCGTCTTTGGCATGAATGAACCACATTGGAACATTCTTGATTTTTTGAACTTGAGCATCAGAGATAAACTCATTGTTGTAAGCCAAAGCCGAGATGTATCCGGCTGCAAAGTAATCCGGATGCTCAAGGATCAATTTCAAGGACATGTAACCACCATTTGAGCAGCCTCCCACATAGATGCGGGTAGGGTCTACCAGCGGGTTTTTAGCTACAAAATCCTGAATCAAAGCAAATACAGCCGCATTGTAAATGTCATTGGTTTTGCCTCGAGTCATGCCTTCTCCTGCATTCATCCAGAAAGTCGGTGTCTGAGGGGCCAACACAAATGCTCCCTCTCCAAACAGTGCCTGCAACTCAGGAGAAGCATAATTGAAGGCTTTGTTACCCATCAAGGCGATTGTAGGATCAGTTCCTCCTTCTCCTCCACCATGCAGCCAGATGATCAGAGGGGCTTTAGTTTTTAAGTTTTTTGGAGAAAAGGCTCCATAGGTCAAGGTCGTATTCTCATGGGTGAATTTGCCAGTCAGGTCAAACTCATCCACAATCGGACGGATTCGACCCGCTTCCTCTGCCCAGCTTTTTCCTGATTTGGTGTGGATGACATTCACCCCGTAATCGATCCAGACATTGGAAGCTCGATTGCCCATTCTGAGGTATTGGATACCCGAACCCAGCGGATTGACAGGACTTACAGAAAGCACCAAAGTCAAGTGAGTACCGTCATCTTTTCGGTTTCCATTTTCGTCGGAAGCATACGAATACACGATGCTTCGCTTGCCGGAAGCCTGTGCAGCAGGAATCTCCCCTAAGGAAGAAGATCGGGTGACAAATACTTCGAAATCAGCCGAGTTGGTTTCCTTGGTAGGATTGGCATCATGAAGAATCACTTTGCTGACTGCGGGACCCCAGTCAAAGCCCTCGATGACCAGTTTGTATTTCCCAGGTGCCGGAGGGTTGTCATTTTTCGCCCAAACCAGGAAGGGAAGAGCAAGAAGGAAAAAAACTATTCGGAAAGATTTTTTCATAACGGGTAGGTTTTGGGTTTGATTAAATTTGGAAGAGAAAGTTCGCAAAAGCGAAATACTTCAAATGATTTTTTACGCGAAAGGCGAAAAAGACCCTATATAAAAAGCGCTAAATCAGATAACTAAACAGCAATACAAGCAGGAGGCTAATCAGCAGTATTAGCACCATTCGAGTTGCAATCTTTTGTACCCGCTGCCTAAGCTTTTTCCGGTGGGTTTCTAAAGATCTTGCATGCACTTCTCTGGCAATTTCTATGGCTTTGGAGGGAGAGAAACCGGCATACGGCTGCCAAGTATGAGCGGGGTAAGCAACAGGTTCTGTGAAAAATGCCCCCTTCTTTTCCCCTCTAAAGAACTCCTTCAACGCTTCGTTTTCTGTCTTGAGTTCATCCAGCAGGTGCATTTGACTGTCCTGCGTAAACCATTCCTCGAGTGAGAGTCCTCCTCGGTGATGTTTTAACGCTTCCTTCAAAATCAACTCCTGAGGAAACTGTCCCCGACTGAGTCCCAGTTTTTTCTGCGCTAAAATAAACTCCAAATAATCCCGAGGAGGAGTGGCATTGACAGTTTCGATTGTCCTAGGAGTTGTTTTCCAAGATTGAGGAAAGGGTTTTTTCAGAACATGGGTAAAAAAATCTGAGACGATGCCATCGGGCAAGGTTGATTTTTCATAGGGGCGTATTTGAATGGATTGGTCACCAAATACCTCCCTCCAATATCCGAGAATAGAAAATGTTTTTAATCTTGGGAAAAACTGGCTCAAATAGGATTCAAAGTCCAGTTCGGGCTTGGTCGTGCTTTTCACATATTGGTTGTAATGCGCTACGGCGAGGTAATCCTGTCTTCTGAGATAGATCAAAAGTCGGGGTGAAAACCCAAATTGCTCGCAGCAAACCTTTAGCTGACTGGCAGCGGAAGCGATCAAAGTAGGCTCAAAATCAAGTTCCTGAGCGGTATGCATATCAAAAAGATCTTCGGCCGAAAGGATCAGCGTATGGCTATTCGATTGTATGGCTTCCCGGTGTAGTTTTTTGAACAAATCCTCGGGGCTTTGGTCTGGAAAAGCTAACTCATGGTGTAGTTTCCAAAACGATTCAGCCTTTTCATCTCCTGATTGCTTCATTGCCCTGTATCTGAGCAAAGTAAATAGCTTAAAATGGCTGATCTGATACGCTACCACAGGATGTTTGGGACATAGATTGGGGTAGAGTATGCCCGCTTTTGCGAGCGACTTTTGATTGTATGAAAGCGCTGCCTGCAAAGCTTTAGAACCGGTTTTATGCTGACCAAGGTGCAGAATTACATCCATTTTTGAAGAATTCATGGTTTGATACCTACACCAATAAATCGTGGAGGATGCATCACCCGATGCACCTCGCAGGCTGTAAGTCCATCAAGAAAAATTTTTCTGACAGCCTGTTCGCTAAATCGGTAATAATCTCCCGGATAATTGTGAATCCCCAAAGTCACTGATCCTGCCGAAAGGATAGATGATCTAGTGATTTTCAAAAGATAATGGAGAAGTTTTTTGACTTTCCTTTTTCCTCCCGCAAAGGTATTCACTCCCATTTCCGCGTAGCCAGGTACACCAATGGCGATAATCCCACCCGGGGCTGTGACACGGTGAATTTCCGAGATGGTTTTCCAAAAGTAGGGATCATGCTCCAAGGTGGAATTGCAGACCACAGCAGCGAAATAACCAGTTTCAAACATGTGCATGTCATTGCTGTTGCCCAAAACAATGCTTCGGTCTGTGAGATGGATCTGCTCATCCATATTAATCCCTATTTTTTGAGAAGCATTTTCAAATCCCTTCAAAGAAAGAAGACTCTCGGGTCCACTGTAGGCACCGACCTCCAACACCGGCCCATTGATCTGATAGGAGGAAAAAATGGATTCAAAGGTTTGGTATACTTCTGGGCTCATAGGTTATCATTTGTAGAGGCGATCAGACGAGAATTCAATGAATTTGAACTATTCAGCTGTGGTTCTTTTTTATCCTTACTTTTCTCGAGAATTGAGAAAAGATGTGCTTTACTGATTTTTTTGAATAGCTCAAGATACTTCTTTGGATTGCCTTTTGGAGAAAAAGTTGGGGATGAATACGCCAAGTCGTCTGAAGCATTCGTAGCAAATACTTGGGATGGTGGGGCTTCTGAGATAAAGTCAGGATAAATAGACTGGCCAAGGTGCGTGCCTGATACTTAGTAAGAGCAGGATTAATGTCTTGACTAGTAATCAAGTTTCGATTTTTGGCAAGATTGGCGATGGTTCGAAACAATCGAACATTGTCAATGACATCCTTAAAGTCAAGTTGAGAACTGGTATTTTGCCCATGCTGAACCCAGTTGCCTGCGATCTGATTTAGAATAATCACATTTCCTTCCAATGCCAATCTCAACAACCCCTCCATATCTGTAGAACTGATAGCTGCTGTGTAGCACCCCATCTTGACGGCTTCTTCTCTTCGGAATAACGTGCCCAAATGTGTGAAAAAGCCTGTTTTATAGACAAATTTGACATAGTCAGCATTTTGAAAAATCCTAGCATCTTCCGGAAACCCAGGCAGTATGTCTATATTTTTTTCCATCTGATTTTCAAAGACTACCCGATGACCAGCTTGAACCATCATGGTCGAAGTACTGCCCAGTTGTTCGCTTGCCAAAATTGCCTTTGAAATAAATTTTGAGTCTGTCAAATAATCATCGCCATCCAAAATTAAAACCCATTCGGTAGTTGCTACTTCGCATATTGCTTTTCGATAGTTTTTGACCCGACCCAAATTGACAGCATTGCACTCATACCTGAATCCGGGAAACGAACACCATTGCTTGGCTTGATTGCCAGTATCATCGGTAGAAGCATCGTCCAATACCACCACCTCCAACTCCTCATAATCTTGGCTAATAGCACTCGCAATCGCCTTGGTTATCCGATTTCCGTGGTTATATGCAATGATGAGGATAGTCACCCGTGGCTTCATGGCGGTCATAGCAGTTTGGGTTTTCACTTTCTCGATAAAGTTTGCCAGATTTTCAGCATAAACTCTTTCTCTTGGATTATTTATTAGGTTGTTCACCAGTTGTTGCCTTAATTCCTTATCCACCACAAGATTCTCCAGACCCGTCTCCATGGCATACGAATTGTTTTGGACGATGAGACCTGTTTCGCCATTTTGTATCAATTCATCGATGCCATTCACATCCGTAGCCAAGACAGGTCGATTCATCACCAGTGCTTCCATCACCACTGTCGGACATCCCTCACTTTTGGAAAAAAGAACAAACAAATCGCAATACCTCATCCAGGCAAAAACCTTGGCGTTTTCCATCGGGCCAAGCAGAATGAAGTAGTCCTCCATTTTGAGCCTTTTGATTTCACTTTGGATAAACTCTTGTTGGGGTCCCGATCCAATAATATACCACTTGAATAAAATACCCATATCAATCAATCTCCGGTGAATGTAGAGTGATTCGGGAATTTGTTTTTCCGCCGAAAGCCTCGCGACTGTCAACACCATAGGTAGGTCTTTAGATACCTCTATATAGATTTCGTTTACTTTTTCTACTTCCACTATGGGTTGAGCAACATAAATCGGGATGTCAATTATTGCGGGGCAAGATGCCGCCACTTTTTGCCAAAGTTTGCGTGATACCGGTAAAAACGTGTGTGTAGCAGCGATTGCCACGTCGGTAGTAACCTTCACTGCGGTGTTGAAGTACGCGTATTGGTTCAGGCTTTCATCCAACAAAAAGGAATATTTCACCCTTGAGTCGATCAAACTGTAGGCAAGACTTGCCTCCCAACTTGGGAAAAGTGAGGTGGCAATTACTGCATCATAGGACTGATTGAAAGGGAGTAACCCAACAGTTTTTTCAATCTTCCAAAAAGCCTCCATGGCGTCGATTGGATCTTTTTCTTTTGACTTTGGAAAATGGAAAAAGGAAACCGAAGGTGAAACCAATTCCAGCATCTTTGAATCTACAGGTCCGACAACCAACAGATGAATCTCAAAATGCGGAATAAGCCTATCGATATACCGAAGGGTAAGAAAAGCTGCTCCTCCAAGAACAAGCTCTCGGGTGATGAAAATGATTTTTTTCAATGATTGAATCCTGATACAAGGGTCAAAATATCACTTTCAGTTTGCATTACAGCTAAATGCAACAGGATAACTAGTGTTAGTTTCGCCGATCAAAGTGATCAATTACGCTTTCTATCGGATGTTATAGAATGGATTTTAGTTTTATTTAATACTTCCTTTCTTCAATTCCTTCACTGCATAATCCACCGCTCTGGCAGTCAATGCCATATAGGTTATCGAAGGGTTTTGAGTCCCGGTTGAGGTCATGGCTGCTCCGTCTGTGACAAAGACATTGGGAGCCAAATGCATCTGATTGAAGCCATTGAGCAGGGATGTTTTGGGATCTCGCCCCATCCGGACTCCACCCATTTCATGGATATCCAAGCCCGGGGCCTGCTTGCTGTCATTTTTGTAAATATCGGTCACGCCTGCTTTGGTCAGCATTTCTTCACCTTGCTCGAGAAAGTCCTGGATGATCTTTTCATCATTATCATCATAGGAAATATCAAGCTGAAGCTGTGGAATGCCCCATGGATCTTTTTGATCAGGACTCAAAGAGACAAAATTGCTTTCCTTAGGAATCGTCTCGCCCTGCATCATCATGGAAATGCTCCATGGTCCAGGTTCGGAATTAGCCTCTTTGAATTCCGCTCCAAAAGGCACATCCCTCGCACCTCCCCAGCCTCCGCGGCCGGCAGAATAAAAAGTCATGTATCCTCGTAGAAAGTCCATCTCCTGCTTTTTTACATTGCGGAAATTGGGCAGCATCACGGCAGTAGGTCTCCGCCCAAAGTAATACTTGTCTTCAAAGCCCTCGAATCTTCCTCCCAAAGTGCCTCTGTAATTGTGAAACGCGATGTATTTTCCCAAAACCCCGGAGTCATTACCTAATCCGTTTGGAAAGCGTTTGGAAGTGGAATTGAGCAAAATCAGATTGGTATTCAGACAGGCGGCATTCAGGAAAATCACATTGGCAAAATATTCCGTAGCCACTTTGGTCACGCTATCGATCACTCTGACGCCCGTGGCTTTCCCTTTCTCTTCATCCCAAATCACCGAATGAACCACCGAATCTGGCCGAATCGTGAGATTTCCTGTTTTTGCGGCAGCAGGCAAAGTAGAAGAGTTGGAACTGAAATAGCCCCCAAACGGACAGCCGCGGTAACATTGGTTTCTGGCTTGGCATTGTCCTCTACCTTGGGCAAGATGGATCTCTTTTGGCTGGGTCAAATGAGCACAGCGACCAATTACAAATTTGCGATCTCCGTAAGCTTCCAAAATCCGCTTTTGGACTTCCTTCTCCACGCAATTCATCTCCCAAGCTGGAAGAAATTCCCCATCAGGAAGTGTTTCTAACCCATCATAATTCCCACTGATTCCCACAAATCGCTCGACATAGCTATACCAAGGAGCGATGTCTTCGTATCGAATCGGCCAGTCCACCGCAAAGCCATCACGAGCAGGACCTTCAAAATCATACTTGCTCCAGCGCTGCGTCTGTCGAGCCCAAATCAGGGATTTTCCTCCAACCTGATAGCCCCTGATCCAGTCAAATGGCTTATTTTGGACATAGGGATGTTCACTGTCTTTGACAAAAAAATGCTGCGTGTCCTCGGCATAAGCATAGCAGCGGTTGACCACGGGATTTTGTTGTTCATCCGAAAGTGGAATTCGGTTGCGATGAGGCATATCCCAAGGATTGGCAGTCATGGTCGGGTAATCCTTCAGGTGCTCGACTTGACGCCCTCGCTCCAAAACCAGGGTTTTCAATCCTTTTTCACAAAGTTCTTTGGCAGCCCAGCCTCCCGAAATGCCCGAACCAACCACTATAGCGTCGTATTGATGAGAATTCATAGGGGGAAAATACAGGTTTCAGGTAAGAATTTGCTAAAATTTTTGAACGGGTAAAAGTTTGGAGGTTATTAAAAAAGGTAGAAGGAATGGCTGGTAGCATCATTTACTTTTCAATTAGATATTAAAAAAGGAAAAAACCCAAACCTGGATCTTTTTTTCAGTTTGGGTTTCTATTTAAGCCGGGCTCTGATTTAGGGCTTTGCGTTCGTTTTTCTTTCTTCAATATTCCGCTACCTGCCTTAAATGATGCTCCAAATGGTCAACATAGTCAGCAATTAAAAAATCTAGTGTCAGTAAGTTTTCACCAACCTTAATTTGCCTTTTTAAATTTTCTTCCGGAATTCGTTTTATAATTTCTAAAAGCTGTTTGTTATAAATTGCCCAAAATGAAATGATTTGTTTACTGTCGATTTGTTGATAAAACCCAAATTCATTCCATTTATCTTGATCGTAACGAATTTCTGGAAGAGTTTCAAACTGTCCACGCACAAACCTTTGGTGGTTATTTGTTGCGCTGTCAATTAGATGCCCGATAATTTCTTTTTTACTCCACTTACTTGGCAAGGGTTTTAAAGACATCTTTTCTTCTCCGATTTCTGCAAGGATATTTGGAACTTTTTCAATTATGTAGCTTAATCGGCTTATTGCTTTATCAATCATTTTTCTGTTTTTCTCGCAACGAGTCGATTTAAAAATGACACCCAATTGTTTATTCGTATCTCAGCGACTCGATCGGATCCAACTTACTTGCTTTGTAGGCGGGTATGTACCCTGCGATCAAGCCCACCACGATACAGATCACAAAAGAGATAATCATCCAAAGCCATGGAACCAAGAATCCTCCCGGACCTATAAAGTTGGCGATGATATTGCCAATTCCGATGCCCAGCATCATCCCAAAAAGCCCCCCAATCACACAGATGGTAATGGCTTCGATCAAAAACTGCTGTCTGATTCTAAGCGGTGTCGCTCCAAGTGCTTTTCTGATGCCTATCTCCCGAGTACGCTCTGTCACAGATACGAGCATGATATTCATCAAACCGATAGATGCTCCCAAAAGGGTAATAAACCCAATTCCAAATCCTCCAATTCGTAAGTAACCTGCCACTTCCTCCAAGCTTTCGGCAACTGACTCGCTTTTGGTCAATTCGAATGAATCTTCCTGTGCTACTCGGTCTTGACGGATTTTTCGCATCATTCCAGTGGCTTGCCCCATTTCATAGTCGATTTTACCCGGGTCAGACGCAACACCCGTGATCCGATAGTTGAAAGTGCCGCGGGTATCTAGTCTGGCGGCATTTTCAATAGGAATCAAAATCTGACGATCTGCACCTTGGTCTTGGCCCACTCCACCTTGCTTGTCCAAGACACCGATAATGGTATAGGGCTTGCCGAGAAAGGTGATTTTCTGGTTGAGTGGATCCTCGCCGCTTTCGAATAGGTTTTCTTCCAACTCCTTGCCAATGATAGCCACGCTGTTGCCATACCTTACTTCCATTTGGCTGAAGTTTCTTCCTTTGGCTAGTTTGATGGCTTTGATGGAAAGGTAGTTTTCGTCTCCTCCTCTAATTCTTGTATTAGGATTGGTCTTCTTAGAACCTCTTTTGATTTCCGCAGCCCCTGATACCGAGGTGAAAACTGTCGAAATTCCGATGGAAGCAAATTCCTCTTTGAAACTTTGCGCTTCGCGGAAAGTGATGGATGGATACACTTTCTCTGTTTTTCCTTCCTGAACCACTCTTCCCCCACTTGCTCCTTTGTTTCTGATGTCGAATGAATTGGCTCCAAGTCCCGCAAAACTCTCTGCAATCTGAGCCTTGATGCCATCGATGGCGGTAAGCATTCCTACGAGCGAAGAAATCCCGATGGCAATAATTGCCCCTGTAAGGACTGTTCGAAGCAAATGAACCTTTACAGAGTTGAGTGCTTCGCGGACATTTTCGATCAAATTCATGGAGTGTTCGGTTTAGAACAGGTTTTTGAAAAGTGGCAAACTAGATTCCTTAAGTATAGGGAAATTGAAGCTTAATCAAGGTACAGATTACAGAATTTAACAGGCGATTCAATGCATCCGATCTCCACGAGGCTCCATGCTTTTCAGCACTTCTGCTTCAAAGGTCAACCATTCCTGCCAGCGCTTGTTCACCTTTTCTGGATCTTGATACATGCGAGCCATTTCTATGAATGTCACATAATGACCAGCTTCAGAAATCATCAATTCAAAATAGAACTTCTGCAAGTCTTCGTCTTGGATGTTTTTTGACAATAATTTAAAGCGCTCACAGCTGCGGGCTTCGATCAAGGCATTAAGTAGCAAATGCTCCGTCAATTGATCCATTCGGCTGCCTCCTTTTTTCACAAAATCAGTCAATCGGGTGACGTATTCATCCTTTCGCTGTCTGCCAAACTTCATTCCTCGCTTTTTCAATTGCTCCATTACCCGCTCAAAGTGTCCCCACTCCTCTGCAACTATGGGAGTCAAAGTGTCCACAAGGTATTCAAGGTCATTGAACCGGACAATGAGACTGATGCAAGAGGAAGCTGCTTTCTGCTCGCAGTAGGCGTGATCCACCAAAATATCCTCAATCTGCATCTGCGCAATATCCACCCAACGCGGATCGGTAGGCAACTTGAGGTGAAGCATTTTTTGGCGTGTGGTTTCTTCCCAAGACATATCAATTATGATTTACAATTGGTTGATTTACGACCCAATTCAAGATTTTGACCCTTATTTTCAAATCTCAAAACCATGGATTTGAACTCTGTTTTATGGTCAATTTTATTAGTTTTTATTTATTTCAAGTATCTTAAATCTTGTGTCTTTTATCTAATGTCTAGCGTCTTTCTTTTCAATCAAACAAATACCAAGAAATCCCCAAATCCAAGAAAGAGCGATAACCGGTGTAATCTGGGGTCACGAAATATCCTTCCTGAGACATCATGCCAGCATTCAGGTGATTGTATTTAAAGAGCACGCGCGTTCGGTTGATCCGAAAGTCCAGAAAAACATCGAAAATCGGATACGCATACACATTGAAGGTGTTTTGCAAATGGAATTGCTGTAGCGAAGGGTCATAAGCTTCTGCAAAATAGGAAGATCTAAATCTGGCATCTATCCCCATTTGCACCACAACGTTGTTATCAAACAAGGGGCTATCGAAGTAAAATTTGGTATTGTTAAACCAAGTTGGGATTCGGAATGCATCCGCCGCATCTCCTGTGATTTGGGTGAAAATCACTTCCGTTTCAAGCTTAAACTTTTTTCCGATTGCCATTTTTGCCTCGAGTGCAGGCATAATCATAAAAGCCTGGCCGGAAGCCTGAGTTGCTTGCCTATCTGTATTGAAATAGACAAAATTATTGATCCTGTTCAACGTCATGCTTGGACGAAGGCTGATGGATTTGATGTCTGCCTTGATCGTACCTTTGACTTGGTCCACTCCAACATCGGAGAAGTTATTTTCCCAGCGGTGATGATTGCCCACAAAACGCTGCTGCATGGAATTCGGCTTGTAGAGTGCTTTGGTATATTCCACATCAAGCCAAGGTGAAATAAACATCCCATGAATTCTGAAATTACCTGGAATCAAGTATTCGCCATCGGCACTTAATTCCCATTTCTCTGAAAGCTTTCCGATCAACTCTCCGCCGATAAAGACTTCATTAAATGCCTGTCTCGATTGTTCAAAATAGGGACTGATCATCCTTCCATTTCGTAGCTTCAGGTAGGAGTTGTAATAAAAGCCCTTGAAGGTACCTTTCAAGCCAAGTTCATTCTTCCACTCCGCGAAGTCATTTCTATTCAGCGTGGTGTCCGGATTGATAAATCGGTTCTTGTTAAAAAAAAGCGAATCAGAAGTATTCAAAAAGGAGCGAAAAACAATGTTCTGATTTTTTCGATCCAACACATGATAAAACTGAAGACCATTTCCAAGTTTGTACTCATGGTATAGATGGTAATCTTGTCTTAGGTCTCTTGCCTGTGAATTCTGAAGCCAGACTTTTGCGTCTTCATAGGTGAAATAAAGCGAGTTGGGGTCAACTTCCGGTGGGATAATCCCTCCGATTTCGTTAACCGTATGCTTCATCCTTGAAAAAGCCCCAAGCAGCCAATAGCGACCATTTTCAGATCGGTAATTGGTGTGAAATGCATAGGCATTTTGCACAGTCATGTGGTCATCTCGCTGGGCAGGATTGAGCGTTTTTCGGATCCGAAGGGTATTGAAATCGATGCCTACATTCCATCGGGGATTGATATTTCTGGCAAAAGAAACGTCGAGCATATTGCGATTTCCTCCACCAAAAAACGCAGCCATTTCAGTAAATGGAGACTTGGTATCGTAAAACTTTCTTTTAGAAGGATCTCTGAAGTAAATGTCGTAGGCATGAAAGCCTGAGGTGAGGCCAATCTGCTCCGGAAGAGTATAAAAAACCGGCTTGGCAGCACTGCCTATGTTTCCAAGATCCTGGTATTTCCAAGTGGATTTGGCAACAGGATCGTAATTATGAAAATTATTGAGTAGCGTGTCTTGCTCGATAAGTTGAAGTCGATTTCGCTTGATGTTTTTTTCATAAAAATACAGCGTAGTCTTAGGACCATACACCTGCTTGGTACTGTCATCAAGCAATGTGCGACGGCCTTCGGTCTCCTCTTCTTCCTGTTCAACGACCTGTCTCCCCTGCCTTGCACCAGCCGGATTGCCTGTTCCGACCTGAGGAATAGGCCGCTGAGCAAACAACTCCTGACTTTGGATCAGAAAAAAGATAGTATATAAAAGGAGAGCCTTTCTAATCACCTGATGTTGAATTTTTCTCGGATGTGGCTGAGTAGAGATTCCTGTTCATGAGGTGCGAATACGACCTGAATAGGCAGCGCAAAAATCGGAATTTCCTTCAATAATCCCTGTTTGGCCAAAAATTTAAGTTTATCAGCGTCTTTTTCTGTAGTCAAGATCACGGGTTTTTCGGAAGCAAATCGACTTTCGGATTGAATAATTTTTAAAGCATCCTCCTGAGTATACTCGTGATGATCCCCAAAAGAAAAACTTTCAAACACGTTAAAATATTGCTGACAGTATTCTAAAAAAAGCCTATCATCCGCCAATCCAGAGATTAGAATGACATTAGAAAATCCCCCAACTTTCGGCCCAGCAACAAAGTATGGCGTTCCGTACCCAATTGATGAGAAATAAATTGGCGATTTAGGAGAGGAATACTTAGCGATTTGGTCACGATATTCATCTTTCTTTTGCTCAGATAAATCCTGAGGACACTTGGTCACTACGATGAGATCTGCCCGTTGAGCCCCTTTTCTAGACTCTCTTAATCTACCGGCTGGAAGTAGATAGTCTTTGAAGAACGGTTTGGAATAAGGTGTAAGCAAAATTTTAAAATCGGGAAAAAGCTTTCGGTGTTGAAAGGCATCATCTAGAATTACTAAGCCAATGGCCTTAGATTTTTCCCAGATTTGATTCAAGGCATTTACCCGATCTTCGCCAACAAACACAGGAACTTCGGTCCCAAATTTCTTGAAGATTTGAAGTGGCTCGTCCCCAATTTGATTTGCAGAACTATCACTGGTAGCTTGAATAAACCCTTTGGTTTTCCTTCCATATCCACGACTCAATGTTGCCAAAGACATTTCAGCTTTCAGATTTTTCAACAAAAATTCCACCATGGGAGTCTTGCCTGTGCCCCCTACTGAAAGGTTTCCCACCACAAGTGTGGGAATAGGTGAAGCATAACTTTTGAGAATTCCTTTTTCAAAAAAGAAATTCCTGCACGCCGTGATCAAGCGAAAAAGTAAGGAGAAGGGTGTAAGAAAAACTGAATACCAAGGCATCAGGCAGATTTGCTATTTTTGACCAAATAAAAGAAAAATATGGGATACCGAATCCAGGATGTGATTTCCTTTCTCGAGCAGTTGGCGCCTCCCGCCTATCAGGAAAGCTACGATAATGCCACACTTATCTGCGGAAACCGCAGAGATTTGCTTACAGGCATCCTTTGCACACTGGATTGTACCGAAGAAGTGGTTAATGAAGCTATTTCTTTAGGAGCAAATCTGATCGTAGCCCACCACCCGATTGTATTCAAAGGAATTAAAAGTCTGACTGGCAAAAATTATGTCGAGCGTACGCTCATCAAGGCAATTAAAAATGATATTTCGATTTACGCCATTCATACCAACCTAGATCATTTGGCCGTGGGGGTAAATAAAAAAATCGCCGACCGACTTGGGCTGATCGAAACACAAATTCTTCAGCCTAAAAAACAACTGCTTAGCAAGCTGGAATTTTTCGTTCCGATACAGAATAAAGACCAAGTACTTTCTGCCATTTTCGAGGCGGGTGCAGGGCAGATTGGAGAGTATAAGGATTGCTCATTCCAAGTAGAAGGCATGGGAACATACACCGCATCAGAAAAAGCCAATCCTCACCTTGGCGAGCGCGGAATTCCTCATCAGGAGTTGGAAACAAGAATTGAAGTGATTCTTCCTTCACATTTAGGTGGAAAAATCATCCAAGCAATGAAAAATAATCATCCTTATGAGGAGGTTGCTTATTTCTTGACCACTTTGGAAAATGTGCATCAGGAGGTAGGTGCGGGGATGATCGGAGAGCTACCTGCAGAGCTATCAGGAGATGATTTTTTGAGCCATTTGAAAAGCGCGATGAACCTCCAAATCATAAAGCATACGGCACTGATCACTAGGCCAATAAAAAGGGTGGCAGTATGCGGAGGAGCAGGCATATTTTTACTTGCTGATGCCAAGCGGGCAGGCGCTGATGCCTTTGTGACATCGGATATCAAATACCACGAATACTTCGACGCAGAAGGACAATTGATCCTCTGCGATATAGGTCATTACGAGAGCGAAATTTTCACAAAAGATTTATTAGCCGAATTTTTGTCACAAAATTTTCCTAATATTGCACTCTATTTGACAAAAGTAGTTACTAATCCCACATCCTACCGATAGTACATGGAAAGTACAGTAGCACAGAAACTCGAAGCTATCTACAACCTTCAACTTATAGATTCAAGACTAGATGCCATCGTAAAAGTAAGAGGAGCCCTTCCTGAAGAAGTTCAAGACCTCGAAGACGAGATAGCAGGCTACGGAACGCGACTCGAAAAATTCAAAAGAGATATTGAGGCTTTTGAGGACGAAATCAAGCGGTACAAGGAAAACATCAAAGACTCTGAAAAACTGATCAAAAAGTATCAGGAACAACAGATGAATGTTCGCAACAACCGCGAATATGATGCAATCACCAAAGAGCTAGAGTTGCAGGATCTTGAGATTCAAGTTTCTAAGAAGAAAATTGCTGAAGCGGGTGTAAAAATCGACAGCAAAAAAGCTGACCTCGAAGAATTGTCCAACTTGATGAAGGACCGTCAGAAGGATTTAGATTTGAAAAAAGATGAACTTTCAACCATCGTATCTGAAAGTGAATCTGAAGAGTCTAAACTAAGAGCTGAAAAAGAGAAAGCAGCGAAAAAAGTAGAAGACAGATTGATTAAATCATATACCAAAATCCGAGCTAATGCTAAAAACGGATTGGCAGTAGTAATGGTAAAAAGAGGTGCTTGCGGAGGTTGTTTCAACACCGTACCACCACAAAGACAGGCTGATATCAGAGAAAAGAAAAAACTCATCGTCTGCGAACACTGCGGAAGAATCCTTGCCGGTGTCGAAGATGAAATCGAGGATGAAACAGTAAAGACAAAGCGAAGAACTGCTAAAGCATAAATGAAAAAAGGTCTCTGAAGAATCAGAGACCTTTTTTGTTTCCAAACATTTTTGCCTTTTCGAACTTTTTATCCTTAAATTGAAGGCGATGAAAAAGTTGGCAATACTTGTACTTCTTTCACTAAGTTGCTTGACGGGATTTGCTAAAGATCCTGAGTCGAAAACTTTTTTGGCACTGTTTAAACCTTCCGAATTAAAAGAGCACAAAACCAATCTCAAGTCGATTGAAACTCAGTTTTCTTCCTTTTTCTCGACCAAAACCTATGATGGAAATTCCGAATTTGCACTGATTATTGAAATTCCATCTTGCGAATTTGACGCCTGCTTCCTGGGTGAGTTTTTGGTGAATCTTGAAGATGGTCAAAAGATTCAGCTTCAAAATCTGGCATTCAGATTATTTGATCTTTCAGAAAACCAACTGCTACACCAAAGCTACCTTGCCCTATACGAGGAAAGCCTTCTCCAAAAGAAGAAGGTTTCCAAAGCAACAAAGGCTACTTCACAGCCTTGAGATGCTTCTGATCATTGAATTTTTCCAATACAAATCCACCCTCTTCAGTCTGCTCCAATAAATAAAGACACAAGTTATTGTGCTCATATTGGTCCATGTCCTTGAGGTCAGTTTTCAATATCAAACTCAGGAAAATCCGCATAGCTCTACCATGCATACAGACAAGGATCGTTTCCCCGGGTCCTGAAAGCACAATATCAATTCCTCTTTTCATTCTGACTGCCACGGTATTTGGACTTTCGCCTCCGGCGATGGCGTAATCCAAGTTACCCTGCTGCCACTGATGAAGCATGTGTCGGTAATATTCCCCCTCCTCAGGTGTCATGGGCGTACCCTCATAATCTCCCCAAGAGATTTCATTTAGTTCGCTCAAAGATTGGGTAGGAATCCCCAAATCGATAAATCCTTGGATAGATTGCTTGGTCCGGATCAAAGCGGTATGATAAATCTGATCGAAAGCAATATCCTTATACGCTTCAAAAAATGCCTGAGCTTGTGCTCTTCCTGTAGCATTGATCGGTGCATCTATGCCACTACCCTGAACAACTCCCTGAAGGTTGTAATCAGTTTGCCCGTGTCTGACGAGGTAAATTTTTTTTCGGTTCAAGTTTCTTTATTTTTGTCCAGAGCCCAAATAAACTTCATTTAGCCCAGATTTTAATGGTTTTTGTAAGCATTCCCACCCTTGACCAATTGAATACCATCAGGAGACCTTCCATGGTGGATCATCTGGGTATTGAATTTACAGCGATAGGAGAAGATTTTTTGGAGGGCAAAATGCCTGTGGATCATCGAACCATCCAACCTTACGGCTTGTTACATGGAGGTGCGAGTGTAGTACTTGCGGAGACCTTGGGAAGTGTAGCAGCTTCTTTGACATTGGATTTGGAAAAACAGATTTGTGTTGGCTTGGAAATCAACGCCAATCACCTCAAATCAGTCAGAGAAGGAAAGGTCAGAGGAGTCGCTAATCCTGTTCATTTAGGAAAATCCACACAGGTCTGGGAAATAAAAATCTACAACGAAGCCGAACAATTGTGCTGCATCAGCAGAATTACGATGGCGATTTTGGATAAAAAATGAATTTGACCGAGACGATTACTTCTATAACACAAGAAGAGACTATCAAATCCCTGGTCTTTCACGGACTTCAATCAGGTGGTGCTTTTGCCCTTTGGAAAAAACCAAGAACTCAGGCCCTTGAGTTTATCCTGGATGAAAATCAAGAAGCCCATCGCATTGGACTTACCTTAGAAGAATTGCCGGCTGGATTTGTAGTGCATCCGTTTGAGGATCAAAAAGATAAAAAAGCATTTTTCATTCAGGCCAGCCAGTATTTCAAATTAAATCTTGAAGAACCCATCTCAGCCGAGGAACTCCCGGTTTGGTTACAATCCAGTATAATCCAACTTGATGGCAATACAGAAAAAGTAGAAAAACAGCTGAGACTTCGTTCGGTTGGTTCAAAAAAAACACCCATTCAAGGATCTAGTAAAGAGTCATTTATCCAACTTGTTGATAAGGGTATTGAAGCCATAGCCTCAGGAAAGTTGGAAAAAATTGTTCCTGCAAAGACCAAAGTACTTGACCTTCCCAAGGGATTTGACCTTGGGAAAACCATATTGAAACTTATCCAGTCCTACCCCAATTCCTTTGTCAACTTCTTCCACATTCCTCAAGTCGGAACTTGGATAGGAGCAAGTCCTGAAGTATTGATTGAAACCAAAGGTGACTTTTTCTACACCATGGCTTTAGCGGGAACGCAAGCTGCGCAGGGCGATAATCCTCTTAAAGCGGCTGCGTGGACGCAAAAAGAAATCGAAGAGCAAGCATTGGTCTGCCGGTATATTGTGGATTGCTTCAAAAAGATCCGACTCAGAGAATACGAAGAGCACGGTCCCAAAACCGTTTTGGCTGGAAATCTAATTCACCTTAGATCAGATTTCAAAGTGGACATGAAGGCCACAGGGTTTCCGCAGCTCGGTTCCGTAATGCTGGATTTGCTTCATCCGACTTCGGCGGTGTGTGGCATGCCGAGAAAAGACGCTCATGAGTTTTTACAGGAAAATGAAAGTTTTGACAGAAGCTTTTTTGCCGGGTTTTTAGGCCCTGTCAATATCGAATCAGAAACCTCCATTTATGTCAATCTTCGCACGGCTAATTTTCAGGAAAATCAGGTGATTCTCTTTGCAGGAGCTGGAGTCACCGAGGATTCAGACCCTGAAAAGGAATGGGAAGAGACCGAAATGAAGTGTGAAATCATTGGCAAATTCATCAAACATCCAAGCCCTTGATAATTCAGCCCATTCTCGATCTGGTAGCCATTTGCGCCCAAAAAGGAATCCAAAACGCCATTCTATCACCGGGTTCACGCTGTGCACCTTTAACCTTGGCATTTGCAAGGCATCCTGATATACATTCAAGGACTATCTCTGACGAGCGCTCTGCAGCATTTATTGCCTTGGGAATGGCGCAGCAATTGGGGCAACCTGTAGTGTTGGTGTGCACTTCAGGTTCAGCAGCTTTGAATTATTTTCCTGCCATTTCAGAGGCCTTTTTCCAGCAGATTCCACTATTCATTTTGACTGCCGATCGCCCAGCCGAATGGATCGATCAATGGGATGGACAAACGATTTTTCAAGAAGAAGTCTATGGCAAGCATGTCAAGAAGACCTTCCGGTTTCCAGATTCTTTCGAACAAAAAGACCAAGTCTGGCATGCCGGGCGAATTGTGAATGAGGCCATCAATTTGAGTAAGCAATTTCCCGCAGGGCCTGTTCACATCAATATCCCGCTACGCGAGCCATTTTATCCTGCTCAGGGAGAAAAGTTTGAATACCCCGAAAAACCGAGGGAATTCACTACGGTTTCCAGCCAAAGCCAATTAAGTGAAGAAAGCCTCAAGCATATCAAAAACCGCCTTCAGGAAGTCAAGCGCCTGATGATTGTGCCAGGACAGCAAAAACCAAATCCACCCCTTCAATCTTTATTAGATCAGCTTGCCAAAACCAAAAAGGTAGTGGTCGTGGCTGATACGATTTCAAACCTCCAAGGAGAGGAAATCATTTCTCATCATGACCATTGGTTGGGGAATGAAAATCTCCATGGAGAATTGGCGCCGGACTTGGTGATTTCATTTGGCAAATCGGTGATTTCAAAGTCTTTGAAGCAGTTTCTCAGAAAGCAGGAAATATCCCATTGGCACATTCAGCCCGATGGTCAAGCCAAAGACACCTATCAGCAATTGACTCGGGTATTGGCCTGTTCGCCGATGGGCTTTTTCAATTGGCTATCGCAAAACCTTCCCACTCAAGACGAAGAGTATTTTAAACGCTGGATCAGCTTGGAGAAAAAGGTTCAGGCTGCTTTGCCAGAGGCTTTTGAATCGGTGGAATTTGGTGAATACCGTGCTTTGAATTCACTGCTGAAAAAAATCCCCCCTTTCTCCAAAATCCATTTGGCCAACTCCATGGCTGTGAGGTATGTGAATTTTCTGGGGAAACGGAATCAGGAAATCATCTGCAACCGGGGCACAAGTGGCATCGATGGCAGCAACAGTACGGCAGTTGGATGCACCTTTACCACCAAGGAACCCGTCACCCTTATCACGGGCGATATGGCCTTTTTCTACGATCGCAATGCCTTTTGGCACAACTATGCCATGCCTAATCTTCGGATCGTGATCTTGAATAACCATGCCGGGGGAATTTTCCGCCTCATCGAAGGACCTGCCAATCAGCCTGAGTTGGAAGAGTTTTTTGAAACCAAGCAAAAGCTAACTGCCTCCCATTTGGCAGCAGAGTTTGGCTTTGAGTACCAGTCAGTGAAAAATCAAGAAGAATTAGACAAAGCTCTTTCGAATTTCTATAATCCAAGCCTGAAACCTAAAATCCTGGAAATTGAGTCCTCCAGTCCGAAAAATGCGGAGATCCTAAAGCAAGTGAAGGAAAAAATAAAAAGTGTGATTTAAGGAAGTTATTAGCACATTAGTTTTTTTATTTCTTTGGTAGATGAGACTCCTACTAATAGCACTAACAACCTTTTTTATAAGTTGCTCAAGGCCAGACAAGGAAAAAGACCTGTTTGACAACCTTGTAGACAAAGAATTGGCAGAGATCTATCTGAGTCAATACCATCTTGACAGCGTGCCCAGCGCAATTAGTAAATTGAAAAAAGCAAAGTCCTTATATATCAGCAAGGACAGCACGGACGGCTGGACAATTTATCCACCATCGAACCAACTTCAGCAAATGACAGAAGTGCCACCGTTTCGAAAATTACCCAAGGAGCTTGGAGAGCTGACCAAACTTCAAAATCTCGGACTAATCGGACTTGATTTAAAAGAACTTCCTGACAATTTTGGGCAACTTCAAAATCTAGACAGTTTGAATTTGATGATGAACAAACTGACTATTTCTGAAGAGATTGGCAAACTAAAAAAACTGAAGAATTTAAAGTACCTCGCACTTTTTGGAAACAAAGTGGATTCAACCGATGTAAGTGACCTTAAAAAAGCAAATCCAAACCTTGTGATAGCTTTTGACTAATTTTTGGGCGATCGTGCCGTTTTTATCTTCTATTCGGATGAAATTCTAAAAAAACTTAGGCTTCAAAAAAGACTTGGCCAAAGAGCAGTCAATGTAAAAACTTCAAAAACTATCGGGAGAAGTGCTTCTCCCGATTTTTTGTATGAAGTAAATCATTAATCCTAACTGGCCAATCTCGAAGAAAGTCATCGGTACTAGTCCGAATACCACTCCAAATCCTGAAAAAATCAGAATCCCTGCGATCAAACCCAAGGCACCAATTACCTGGCCTAATCCAAATTTTAGATTTTTATACCCGAAATAACTGGCTCCCAGAAAAGCATAGCCCAATCCAAATGCTTCAAACTTAATCCAGTAATAATCCTCGATACGGAGCAATGATGTATGCAGCGCAATCATATCAGTTGAGTACATTAGCACATTAAAACCGATCATGACCCAAAGAGCGATTTTCAAATACTTGTTTGGATAAAATCGCTCTAATCCCACCAAGCCAAGCAAAAAACCGACATAGCTGAAAAAGGTGGTCAATTTCAGACCTGTAAAACCTGTTTTGTTGGCCACAAACCCATCTTCTATCCATTCATATTCCCATCCGATCTCAAAAAAGGCAAGAAAAAAATAGAGTAATCCCGACGCGAAAGTCAAATAGAGGTATGAAGGTGCTTTTCTCTCCTCATCTGTAAAGCTGCTTTTGACTTCTTCCCACTTAAAATCCAAGGCTTCAAAAAGCGCCTTGACCGTGTAACTTCTCGGAGTCACTTCTCCTGCTTCGATCCGCTGAATGGTGCGAACGTTGAGGTTGCATTTTTCGACGAGCTCTTCTTGCGTGAGCCCTTTGGCTTTTCTCAGTTCCGAGATTTTCTTGCCCAATTCTGGTTGCTTCATTGTGATGTGTGCGTTTGATTTAACCATGGCAAGATCTTAGATTAGTTTTTTTCAAATGCCGAAACAGGGGCGGAATTGACCCGACATTGAGCCGACATTCGCTCAAAAATAGGGTTTTAGCGTTTTTTCAATACTTTTTCTTTCAAATCATTCCCAAGACCTTCCCCAAAACCGGGTTCCGATTAGCAGGTTTCCAGATCACTGAAAGTTCCGTAAACTGAGATATTCTAGGAATCTCCATAAATCTAACTTCTAAATCATAGCCACCTTTCAGAGAGGTCGGTACAATGGCGACTCCCAAGCCAATTTCCACCAAGCGGAAAATAGTCAAGGCATGCACCGACTTGTGTTTGATTTTGGGCATAAAACCCGCTTCCCGACAAATACCCAAGATCTGTTCAAAGTAGAAATTGGAGTAATCCGAGGAAAAAAGGATGAATGATTCATCGGCAAACTGACCCATACTTTTGAAATCCCTCGACTGAATGGGATGATCTGCGGGAACCACTAAAGAAAAAGTATCGCGATAAACTGCCTTCATCTCTAAATCCTCCGGCACAGAAGCCAAACGAACAAATCCCAAGTCCAATTTGTCCTTTTGGATCATTTCCACTTGGGTTTGATTGCTGAGTTCTTCTAGGCTTGAGGTTATTTTCGGGAAATTCAAGCTGAGTTTTTTCAACAAGTCAGGAAGCACCTGATTGGATGCCGAACCCAAAAAACCAATTCGCAACTCCCCTTCCCTGCCCCCGGCAATCTCCAACAGCTGTTGTTTGGTTGTCTCCAGATGATTCAATACAAAGTCCACTTCCCCTTTTAGGAAAGCTCCGGCCGCCGTCAATTCCACATGTTTTTTGTCCCGCTCAAAAAGTTGGACGCCCAACTCCTCCTCCAACTGCTTGATCTGTCGACTTAGCCCCGGTTGAGAGATAAACAATCGCTCGGCAGCCTTTCGGTAATTCAGTTCCTCTGCCACCGCTTGGAAATAACTTAAATGTCTCAGCTCCATTGATGCTTTTCAGTTATCATTTATTGACAAAAATAGTATCAAAAGGCATCAATGCAAAGAGGTAATTTTACACAACCTTTGAGGTCTTCACAAAAACCTTTGAGGTCTTGAAGACCTCGAAGGTTTGAAAACCGATTTCAAAATCCCAAGAAATCCCTTCAAGGTTTAAAACTGATTTAAACATCTGACCCAAAAACCTTCTGGGTTTTAGAAACCCCAAAGGTTAAGAAGCCCATGAAAACCTTCCACTACGGACAAGATACCCTCACCGCTTCCCTCGCTCTGGGTTTGGCAAAAAAGGAACTGAAAGGAATCCTCAGTCCAGAAACTGTCCAAAAAATCCAGAATTCTGCCGCAGCGGTCGAAAAAATCGCTCAAGGCGAAGCAATTGTCTATGGGATCAACACGGGTTTTGGTCCACTATGCACCACCAAAATTTCCGCCGCGGATACCAAAACCTTGCAAGAAAATCTGCTAAAAAGCCATGCAGTCGGTGTGGGAGAACCCGTTGATCCGGAAATCTCCAAATTGATGATGGTACTAAAAATCCATGCGTTGGCGCAGGGTTTCTCCGGAATCCGATTGGAAACTGTAGAGCGGATCATCTGGATGCTGGAAAATGACATTGTTCCCTTGGTCCCGATTCAGGGTTCTGTCGGTGCGTCTGGAGATTTGGCACCTCTCTCCCATTTGTTTTTGCCCTTGATCGGTTTGGGAAAAGTTTTTTTCCATGGAAAAGTGGAACGAATGGACACTGTCCTCGATCAATTTGACAAAAAACCGCTTCACCTCGGACCTAAGGAAGGTCTAGCCTTGATCAATGGCACCCAATTCATGGCAGCGCATGGGGTGAAAGTAGTGGAGCGATTGCACAACCTGCTTACCCATGCCAGCATCACAGGGGCGATGATGATTGAGGGATTGATGGGGTCTGTCAAACCTTTTTCTCCAGAACTCCACCAACTCCGCCCCTATTCGGGAAACAAGCATGTCGCACAGACCATCTTGAACTTGCTCAAGGATTCGGAGATTGTGGACTCCCACCTGCACTGCGCACGAGTGCAGGACCCCTATTCCCTCCGATGCATGCCTCAAGTGCATGGGGCAAGCTGGAATGCTTACTTGCATTTGAAAGAAACCTTGGAAGTTGAAATCAACTCGGTCACCGACAATCCAGTCGTATTCGATGAGCATCACACCATCTCTGGAGGACATTTCCATGGGCAGCCAATCGCTTTGCCTTTGGATTATGCCTGCCTTGCTGCATCCGAAATCGGAAACATTGCCGACCGTCGTATCTATCTTTCCATCGAAGGTGATACGCCGGGAGTCCCCAAACTTTTACTCAAAGAAACCGGACTCAATTCGGGTTTGATGATTCCTCAATACACCACAGCGGCTTTGGCTTCGGAGAACAAAGGGCTCTGCTTTCCCGCTTCAGCTGATTCAATTCCCACATCTCTGGGACAGGAAGATCATGTCAGCATGGGAAGTATCAGTGCCAGAAAGGCTCTGAGAGTAATTGATAACGTAGAAAAAATCCTCGGAATCGAATTGTTCTACGCCGCACAGGCCATGGATTACCATGCTCCGCTGAAGTCAGGAAAAATTATGACAGCAATCTACGAGCGAGTAAGGCAAGATATTGATCCGGTAGTTTCCGATAGGATCTTGTATGAAGACATGGAGACTGCGATCGACTTGGTGAAAAGTGGGGAATTGATAGCATTAGCAAAAAGGGTGGCCGATCAAGAGGGATTGGCTTTCGAAACCGAATGGAGTGAGTTGTTCGAATATTAAATTCTCCCGCTGATTTACGCTGAAAAAATCGCAGATCAGCGCAGATCAGCGGATTTAAAATCTTTGAAAATCAGCGGGAAACAATCAAAATGAAAAAACTAATCGGCCCAATCACCCAAGTGCTGACCTTGGATCACCTACCTCTCAAAGGAGCGTTGAGAGATGATCAATTGGAAATCATCGAGCAGGCAGGAATTCTAATCGAAGGAGAAAAAATCCTTCAGGTTGGGAACTGGGAAAGTCTTTACAAAGCATTTCCCGAAGCTGAGATTTTTGAGTTAACCGGTGATTTTGTGGCCCTACCAGGTATGGTGGATTGCCATACCCATATCTGCTTTGGAGGTTCGAGGGCAAGGGATTTTGCCATGCGAAATTCCGGAAAATCTTATCTTGAAATTGCTCAGGCAGGAGGAGGAATCTGGGACACGGTCACCCAAACCCGGAAATTGAGTCAGTCCGATTTGGCTCAACTTACTACCAAAAACGCCAACCGCCATCTTTCCGAAGGAGTCACCACCATCGAAGTAAAAAGTGGCTATGGGCTTTCAGTAGCCGAAGAGCTGAAAATGCTTCGCGCCATCCAAGAGGCAAACCAATCCACTCCGTCAGATTTGATTTCGACCTGCCTAGCTGCACACATGAAACCTAGGGACTTTTCTGCTTCCAACTTGGAGTATTTGGAACTGATTTCTCAGGAAGTTTTTCCCATTCTAAAAAGTGAAAAGCTATCCCAACGCATCGATGCTTTTGTAGAGAAAAGTGCTTTTTCATCCGAAGAAATCACCCCCTATTTTCAAAAAGCAAAGCAGCACGGATTTGACATCACGGTCCATGCAGATCAGTTTTCAGTAGGAGGTTCAAAAGTCGCTGTAGCGTTAGAAGCACGATCAGCTGATCATTTAGAAGCTTCCGGAGAGGTAGAAATCCAGCTTTTGGCACAATCAAACACCATAGCTGTGGCTCTTCCCGGTGCATCACTCGGATTGGGTTGTGGCTTCACACCTGCCCGAAAACTCCTGGATCAGAGAGGGGCTTTAGCCATTGCCTCGGACTGGAATCCGGGTTCGGCGCCGATGGGTGACCTGCTTGCACAGGCTTCGATTTTAGCCACATTCGAGAAACTAAGCACCGCGGAAGTACTTGCCGGAATCACCTTTCGGGCAGCCGCAGCTTTGGGATTAAGTGATCGGGGAAAATTGGCATCGGGTCAGTTGGCGGATTTCATCCTATTCCCGACCTCGGATTATCGGGAGATTCTATACCATCAGGGAAAAATGAAACCGGTAGAAGTGTGGAAATCCGGTAGCCGTGTGATTGGAAAATTGGAAGATTGAAAGATTGAAAGATTGAAAGATTAGAAAATTACCTGAAGTCAAGCCTTTAATTCTAAACGAAATGAACTTTCAAAATCAAATCATACAAGGAATTCCATCAACTCTTCCTCCTAAAAAGGAAAGAAATCCAGATATTTCCCATGCGCCAAAGCGAAAGGATATTCTTTCTCCAGAGGAGAAAAAACTGGCTCTGAGCAACGCCTTGCGCTATTTTCCAAAAGAATGGCATCAGGAATTAGCAGTTGAATTTTTGAATGAATTAAGAGAATTCGGTCGTATTTACATGTATCGGTTTAGGCCGGACTATCAGATGTATGCGAGGCCTATCTCGGAGTATCCGGCCAGATCCAAACAAGCCGCAGCGATCATGCTGATGATCCAAAACAACCTCGATCCGGCTGTGGCCCAGCATCCAGAGGAACTGATCACTTATGGTGGAAACGGAGCGGTTTTTCAGAACTGGGCGCAATATCTCCTGACGATGAAGTACCTCGCCGAAATGACAGAGGAACAGACGCTCCATATGTATTCAGGTCATCCCATGGGACTTTTCCCTTCCTCCCCCGAGGCACCACGGGTCATCGTCACCAACGGCATGATGATTCCCAACTACTCCAAACCGGACGATTGGGAGCGATTCAATGCGCTTGGGGTAACCCAATACGGTCAAATGACTGCCGGTTCGTACATGTACATCGGCCCGCAGGGAATTGTGCATGGCACCACCATTACCGTGATGAATGCCTTTCGGAATAAATTAGGTTCTGGCCAATCCTCAAAAGGTAAACTCTTCCTCACTGCCGGATTGGGTGGAATGAGCGGTGCACAACCCAAAGCGGGGAATATTGCAGGTTGCGTGACGGTCTGTGCCGAAGTCAACCCCGTAGCAGCAAGAAAGCGACATGAACAGGGTTGGGTGGATGAATTGATTGAAGACTTGGACCAATTGGTAGACCGTGTAAAAAAAGCAAAATCAGAGCTAGAAGTGGTTTCAATTGCCTTTTTGGGCAATGTGGTGGATGTTTGGGAGCGATTTGATCAAGAAAACATCTTTGTTGAACTTGGGTCAGACCAAACTTCTTTGCATAATCCTTGGGCAGGAGGATATTATCCGGTTGGGCTATCTTTTGAGGAATCCAATCAACTCATGGCCGAAAACCCGCAAGCCTTCAAAGCCAAAGTTCAGGAATCCCTTCGTAGACAAGCTGCTGCAATCAATCGTCATGTTGCAAAAGGAACTTACTTTTTCGACTATGGAAATGCCTTTTTGCTGGAAGCTTCACGGGCTGGGGCTGAGGTCATGGCAGAAAATGGACTTGATTTCCGCTATCCAAGCTATGTGCAGGATATTTTAGGGCCGATGTGCTTTGATTATGGATTTGGCCCATTTAGGTGGGTTTGCACCTCGGGAAAGACGGAAGACTTACGAAAAACCGATCAGATTGCCGCTTCGGTATTAAAGGAAATTATGAAAAATGCCCCTGCATCCATTTTTCAACAACTACAGGACAACATCACTTGGATCGAAGAGGCTGAAAAAAACAAATTGGTGGTGGGTTCCCCAGCCCGAATCCTCTATGCCGATGCAGAAGGACGAGCAAGAATCGCAGCTGCTTTCAACCAAGCCATTCAAACTGGTGAAATCTCCACTCCTATTGTCCTTGGCCGGGATCATCACGACGTAAGCGGAACAGATTCCCCCTATCGGGAAACGAGCAATATCTACGATGGCAGCCGATTTACAGCGGATATGGCCATTCACAATTTAATCGGAGACAGTTTTCGCGGCGCTACTTGGGTTTCGATCCACAACGGCGGTGGAGTCGGATGGGGAGAAGTGATCAATGGAGGTTTCGGATTAGTTTTGGACGGCAGTCAAGAAGCTGAAAGAAAGCTTAAATCAATGCTTTTCTATGACGTAAACAATGGCATTGCCCGAAGAGCCTGGGCTAGAAATTCAGGTTCTATGGAGGCAATTCAGCGGGAAATGGACCGGACTCCGGGCTTGAAAGTGACCGTTCCGACATTGGTGAATGAAGAGATCTTTAAAAATCTGATGTGATAAGATCAAACTTTTCCTAGGTTTTGAACATAGGAAAAGATCTTTCAACCCATTCTTAACTTTCCTCGAAAATCTCCACCAAATCAAGTTCAAATCCTGGTAGAACAGTGGATTGGATTTTTTGACCAGAAGTAAAAAGCCGTGAAGGCTGATAGACCCCATTTATAAGGATATTGATTTGAAGAGTATTTTCTGCTGGGTGGATGATCCAAAATTCTTTGACTCCAAACTCTTGGTAGAGATCGTATTTGTTTTGAAGTTCTACTTTACTGTTGCTAGGAGATAGAATCTCCACAATCAAATCAGGTGCACCCAAACAGCCTTTTTCATCTAATTTTGAAGAGTCGCAAATAACTGAGATATCTGGTTGAACGACCGAATCGATCATTTTATCATCGATATGAGATGAAAAACGAACATCGAAAGGTGCAGCATATACTTTACATTTTTGCCCAATCAAAAAATTCCCAAAAACTCTAGATAAACTCATTGAAACATCTTGATGCCTCCTGCTTGGAGCTGCTGCTTTCTTGAATACCCTACCTTTGATCAGCTCCACTATTTCCTCAAAGTCCCATTTCAAATAATCGGCATAGGTATATCCGGAAAAAGTGGCATCAGGCTCTCTAAATGCACCCAAATCTATATTCTCCTTTTCAGGAACTCGGTAGAGCTTCATGACTTTCTTTTTTTGGTCAACAAAATTAACAAACAAGTTTTCTTAAGTTAGAGTAAAAACCTAAGGACTCCAATCCCAAACCTATGAACCTTCACCAAAACCCTTCCCCATATCATTGGTCAGGCCGCAAATCCGATCAAGTGGACTATTGGCACCAAGCCGTCCAAACTATTTCCAATTTGAACCTTGTTCAAACCTCGGAGAAGAAGGTTGGAATATTGGGCTATGCAGGAGAGGAAGGAGTAATCCGCAATCAAGGCCGACTGGGAACCTTGGAAGGTCCTGCAGCTATCCGAAAAATGCTGGGTTCGGTCGCGTATCACCTTCCTGAACATCTCCCTCTCCTAGACTACGGAGATATCTTTACCATAAATCAGGATCTGGAAGCGTCGCATGAGGCCATTTCAAAGATCACTTTTGATTTACTGGAAAGTCACCACTTTCCTGTTCTTCTAGGAGGTGGACACGACTTAGCCTATGCGCATGGACGAGGGGTTCAGCAATACATTTCTGAAAAAGGAGAAAAACTTGGTATCATCAACCTCGATGCCCACTTTGACTTGCGACCATTAGCAGAAGGAAAGGCACACTCTGGATCTCCATTCTTACAGCTGGCTCAGGAATTTCCGGACAATTTTCACTACCTGGCCTTGGGAATACAACGTGCAGCAAATCCCAAATCACTATTTCAAACCGCTGAAAAACTCAACGCTCGATACCTCGTCATGGAAGATTTCCGCCTCAACAATTGGGAGTACATCGAGGAGCAGATCATCTGGTTTTTGGACTCAGTAAACAAGGTCTACTTGAGCATTGACTTAGATGGATTTTCCTCTGCTTTCGCTCCCGGAGTATCGGCTCCTTCGCCAATGGGTTTCAATCCTCAGATCGCTTTCAAGGTCTTTGAACTAATCGCTAAAAGTAAAAAACTGATCAGCCTGGATGTGGTCGAACTCAACCCGAAATTTGATCAGGACAATGCCACAGCAAGGCTCGCGGCCCGGGCGATTGAGTATATTTTGAGGAAGGTTTTTGGGTGAAAAAACCAAGGTTATGCTGCTTCGCCTGAAGCAGAATTTTCCACTTTTTCACCTGTTTTACTGCTTCTGTTTTACTGCTTCTTCTGAAGTAGCAATTTTGCCTTTTCACCTGTTTTACTGCTTCTCCAGAAGCAGTAATTATCCATTCCACAAGCGTTAATCCAGCTTTCAGAAAAGCAGGAAAACATGCAAGTTCTGCTTCTGGAGAAGCAGAACAGCATCGGAAGTGCAAGACCTGCTTCTGGAGAAGCAGGTCAACAAAACAAAAAAAAAGAGGCTGAATTTAATAAATTCAGCCTCTTTTTTTACTTGAAGTATATTAAGGTATCCATTTGATATCCTTAAAGTTTGGCTTTCGCTTTTCAAGAAATGCATTACGCCCTTCCTTGGCCTCCTCGGTCATGTAAGCCAGACGGGTAGCCTCTCCTGCAAAGACCTGTTGCCCCACCATTCCGTCATCTGTTAGGTTCATCGCAAACTTCAACATCTTGATCGAAGTCGGTGACTTGGCAAGGATCTCCTGAGCCCATTCGTAGGCGGTGTCTTCGAGCTCTGCATGAGGAATCACAGCATTCACCATCCCCATATCCAAAGCATCCTGAGCGGAATAATTTCGACCCAAAAAGAATATCTCACGAGCCTTCTTCTGACCTACCATTTTGGCCAAATAGGCCGAGCCATATCCTCCGTCAAAGCTGGTCACATCGGCATCGGTTTGCTTGAAAATCGCATGCTCTTTACTCGCCAAAGTCAGGTCACAGACCACATGCAAACTGTGCCCACCTCCTACTGCCCAGCCTGGCACAACCGCAATCACCACCTTTGGCATAAAACGAATCAAGCGCTGCACCTCGAGGATATTCAAGCGATGGTAGCCGTCCTCCCCGACATAGCCCTGATGGCCCCGAGCACGCTGATCTCCACCTGAGCAAAAAGCCCATCCGCCGTCCTTCGGAGAAGGTCCTTCACCAGATAGCAAAATCACTCCGATGGAAGTGTCTTCTTGAGCATCGTAAAATGCATCGTAAAGTTCTGCAGTGGTTTTTGGGCGAAAGGCATTGCGGACTTCTGGGCGATTAAAGGCGATACGAGCCACGCCGTTACACTTTTTGTAGGTGATATCTTCGTATTCTTTGGCAGTAATCCAGTTGATCATGATCGTTTGGTTTAAAAATCACATTTTTGTGCAAGTTAACCCTCTCCTGCGGAATTTGTTACTTGGATAAACGCTTTCTAACCGCTTCCCAACCGATGTTTCGACTCCATTTTGAGAATCAAGTCTATTTGAAAGCAGAAGATTTTGAGGTAAATCAGGAAGGTTTTCCCGACTTTGCCCGAGCAGCTTTTTCCTTTTGCAAAGACTGGCTGAATGGAGACCAACGCTTTACCCAAACCACTTCAGGATCGACAGGTACTCCCAAGCAAATCAGCATCACCCGCAAGCAAATGGAAGCCAGTGCCAAGGGAACAGGTGATTTTTTCAAAACTGACCCTAATTCAAAACTTCTTTGCTGCCTCAATCCGACTTACATCGCTGGAAAAATGATGCTGGTTAGGGGAATGGTATGGGATTGCGAAATTCATTTGGTGGAACCAAGTTCCAATCCACTGGAAAATATCAAAGAGGAATTTGACTTCGTTGCGATGGTTCCCTTACAAGTACAATCTTGCTTAGGGGATGAGAAAAGCCTAGAAAAACTCCGAACCATCAACAACTTGATCATCGGAGGTGCTCCAATTTCAGTAAAGTTGAAAGATGACTTGGCGAAAAATGGAATCAAAGCATGGCAAACCTTTGGAATGACCGAGACGGTTTCTCACATTGGCTTGGCCGAAATTCAATCTGATGAACTGGTTTATCATGTACTTCCCGGAGTGGAAATCGGACAAGATTCTAGAGGAACACTTTGGATCAAATCCGAAATGAGCGGAGCAGAACCCATTCAAACCAACGATCTGATTGAACTTCGGTCAGAAACTTCTTTTGTTTGGAAAGGAAGAGCTGATTTTATGGTTAATTCGGGGGGAATCAAGCTTTTTGCCGAGTTGATTGAGCAAAAAGCCGAAGGAGTTATGGAAGAGATTTTCCCTGGAATTTCCTATTTCTTAATCGGAGAAAAGGATGAACTACTGGGTGAAAAATTGGTACTGATCCTTGAAACAACAGAAAGCAGCAGTAGGGTAAAAATCCTTAAGGAACGACTTTCGGATGTCTTAGGAAAATACGAATTGCCGAAGAAAATCTATTTCAGCCCGAAATTTGCCAGAACAGAAAGCGGAAAAATAAACCGTTTGAAAACCTTCAATGCGCTATGATACACTTCATTGTTTTTCTTTCTTTTTCATTCGCCGTGTTCACTCAGAACGCCAATAATCCCAAGCTTGATATCCACATCAACCAAGCCAAATCCGACAAAGGAATGATTCGGGTTTTGATTTTTTCAAAAGAAACCGGCTTTCCGGACCAACCTACAAAAGCTATAAAAAGTCTTTCCATTTCACCCAAAAATAAGTCAGGACAAATAAGTGTAACCGATCTTCCTCCAGGGAAATATGCCGTTTCGGTCATCCACGACGAGGACAATGACGGTAAACTCACTACAAACGCTGTCGGCTACCCTACAGAGAAGTTTGGCTTCTCCAATAACCCCAAGGTCTATTTTAGCCCACCCAGCTTCGAAAAAGCATCTTTTGAATTAGGTTCGGAGTCAAGGCGGATTCAGATCGAGTTGCGCCAATCAATATCTTTCAGCCAACCCGTTATCGAAATTCGCTCTTTTTTGGTAGGTAAAACCTCATGGGGAATCTCAGCACTTAAGAATACCACCAATCTACCGCCCAAAGGAAGTACATCCTCAATAAGTTCTCTTCCATCTTCCTGTGAAAAATACATTCGAAGCGCTCCTTCATCTTCGGCTGACCAAGAGTCATTAAGATACAAGATGACAGTCACTACCCGATGCGGCACGGCATGAAACTGATCTAGGTGCTTTTTGTAAAATGAACCAATCGGATATCTGGCAAAATGCCCCTCAAAAGATCTCAATCCTAAAAAGCAACGCTGATTGAGCACTTGGCGGATTTGCTCTACTTTTTCCCAATAAGCTGACTGAAGCGGGCTCAAATTATCCTGATCTATCCACAGTACTTCATCACTTCGGATTTCAGTTCGCACTTGCTTCTGCCCTCCTTTTCCTACAGCCGCATGGCGAAACATCCCCTTTTCTAAAAGGTCTGTCTGCTCCTTTAGCAACGCTTTTCTAAAGTCCTCATCGATAAAATCGTCGATAATCACGTACGAATTTTGGTAAATCTCAGCGCTGATGCGATCCAGTACTTCTTCCATATTGGGTGGTTTGGCCTGCAAAATAACCACTTAATTGCCCGAAAAACCATACTTTTGTCCCCGATATGACTATGAATACCTCCAAAACATCACTAACCGGAATCGTCCTTGAATACGATTCAGGGATTGTACCACCTCCTTACAGCCACGTGTTCAGACTTGCCTTAGACTGGGCAAAAGGGGATTTAGATGTAAAATTGGATCTACACTACACCGAGCGAGAAGAGCTGAGTGAGCAAGAAATTCTTGATGAAGGCTTTACGCTAAATGATGATTATAGCTATACGGGAAAGTTAAACTCGGTTTGGGTGAAACCTGTACAAGAGCTTTTCACCAAAACACGGTGGACCAACAAAGACATTGAAGATGGAGGCATCACGATCACACCAATCGAAAAAGGCAAAGATGAAGGGCTAAAAATCCCTTCCAACCAGGAAGAATGGCAGCTAATGGCTCAGGATCTGATTCAGGCTATTTATGAAACAGTAAAAAAGGAACTTCCTCTACAAGTACATTACCGAAAGGTGGACAACGAGCAAGTCAACGATTGCAGCCTAACGATTCATTTTTCAAACCGAGAAGTGATCTTTGAGATGGATCAAGAAAAACGAACCATCCATTGGGAATATGCCATTCAGCTGATGAAAATGGTGTTCACACCAGATTATCATTATGAACTTGCAAAAGAAGAAACTGGTAAAAAACGGGGCGCCTACATCGAATGCGGCGATGGATTTTGGCACGAGCTAGGTAAAGGAGTGATGAACATTGATCCAACTTTTGACGCTGTTGGGAAGATCAAAGCAGGTTTTGAAGAATTAATGGGAGGATAATGCCAAGTTGAAGGTTAGCCTCGAATTTGCTTGAGGTCTGCCTGAATGTCCCGAATCATTTCCCCTAGGTCGTCCAGAGTTAGGGGTTTCTTTTTGTCTCCCGGATTTGGAAAATCAGTGCTGATAAATGCTTTTGCTTCCCAAATCTCCAATACATCCTCTCCCCTCACCTCATAAGGCTTATATTGGTCATTATCCGATACCAAAAAAAGCTTTCCATTTTCTTCTAGGTAATTGAACACCCTTTTGTACACCACCCCTTCTGACTGAGTTACCAGCACGTAGGTTCTACCGCTTTTGATCTGCTTCAATTGCTCTACATAAGATCCAATGACAATCGTACCCGGTATCAGCGGCAGCATCGAATCACCTGCCAATTCAAATGCCCGATAGGTAGCCTGCCTTGATAGATTGGGAAGATGAAATTGGGGCAAGGACTCCATATACACCGGGTCCGCGTATCCGTTGAGGTAGCCGGCAGAGGCCTTTTGGCCCACCAAGGTAATGTTCTCCTTGTCAGAATCATCTGCTGCGATGGTGAGGATATTTATTCCACGCTTTTGCAGGGCCCTTCTTCCCAGATTTTCGATATCATGGTCCAGAAGCTCCTCTATTCCTACCTCCAAAATTTCACAAAGCTTGGTTAAAGTCGCCAACTTAGGCTCTGACCGTCCATCTTCATAGGCAGAGATCATCGTGCGCTGCACATCAAGCTGATCTGCAAGGTCATTTTGGGTAATTCCCTTTTGCTTGCGCAAAAAACGAAGGTTGGAGGCTAGGTAACTCATGCTGAAAACAGGTAAAATTTATGATCTTGTTCTACAGGAGAAAGTGGAAAAAATGGATCGAGGTTTTTCATCTCCTCTCTTCGTCTCTCCAGTCTATTCTTGATTTCATCAATGATATCACCGACAGACTTGGGTTCATTTACTAACAAATACCCGTATTGAGGCTTACTCTCATCCTCGATAAAAAACTTGACCTGACAATTGCCTGAAGAAAGGGTCTTGGTCGTGATGCTGATTTTGTCTGTGCTTTTCATAGTCTGATCTGATAACGAGAGCCAAGTTAAAAATGTTATTTTTATCAACATCAAAATGATATAAAAATCAACATTCTTGTCTGACAAAGATTGTCACTTTTTAAACTCAGTCTAATTGGTGTGTTCAGGATGGTGCAGGATTATGGTTTTACACCATTTTTTTAATACCATCAAAGAAGGCAGTTCATTTGTATTTTCTACCGCTCAGCCAATTAATCCATCAATACTGAACTTTTGGATAGTTCTTTTGTACTTCCTAAAGCTCAGATTATTTGTAAATGAGCCGATGCAAACCACTATAGATTTTAACTGCTCCGATGAAGTACCTTTTATTTATTCTCCTATCTTTTACCACTGTATATCAGGTAAATGCCCAGACATACACGGTGAAGGGCAAGGTCCTTGAGTTTGGAAAAGATGATCCCATCCCTTATGCCAACATCCTTATAATGACCGTTTCGGACTCTTCGCAAGTGTCCGGAACGATTTCGGAATTGGACGGGGAATTTGAGCTGACAGGAATCAGGGAAGGACAATACCTTTTTAAAATCCAATACCTTGGCTACCAAAGCTACTTCAGGACCTTAACGATTAATTCCAATCTGGATTTGGGAAAAATCAGTATCAAGGAAGAAGCCACAGCCCTCAACGAAGTAGTCGTAGCTGCCAGACGATCATCCGGTGCACAGAAAAGCGACACCACCATGTTTAATGCTGATGCATTCAAAACCATGAAAGACGCTAGTGCTCAGATGCTGATCGAAAAGCTCCCCGGAGTAGTTTCGGAAGGGGGTATTTTACAGGCACAAGGCGAAAATATTGCACAGATCTTAGTTGATGGCAAGCCGTTTTTTGGCACAGATGTGCAGGCTGCCCTGCAAAATCTTCCTGCTGAAGTGATTCAGAGCATTGAGATTTTTGATCAAAAGAGCGAAAAAGCCCAAGTAAGTGGATTTGATGATGGTGAACGCCTGAAAACGATCAACATCATCACCAAACCCAACCGCCGAAAAGGCCAATTTGGAAAAACCACAGCCGGATTTGGAACAGATGACCGCTACTTGGCTGGAGCGAGCATTAATGCCTTTAATGAAGACCGGCGGATCACTTTTACCGGTCTGGCCAACAACGTGAACATGCTCAACTACTCGAGCGATGCCAACTCTCAGGCCGATGGCAGACCACAGGAAGGTGTAGTCACCACCAATATCCTTGGAATGAACTATACCGATCTTTGGGGTAAAAAAATCAAAGTCACTGGTAGCTACTCCTATTCCAACCGAGAAAATGTAGGTATAGTTAACCGTGTACGTGATTTTATCACTACAGATGAAAGCAGCCAAACCTACACCGAAACTGCCCGGGACGTTCGGATCAACCATGAGCATCAGGCTGACCTGAGGCTGGAATACAATCCCAACGAAAAAAATAAAATCCTCTACATCCCGAGATTCTCAGCAAGTTTCGAAAACGAAAACTCATCTTTCTTCGGAAATACCAACAGTGGAATAACTCCGATCAATGAAGTAGAAAACCAGCGCACGGGCGATTACCAAGATTATGACTTTTTCAATAGACTGATCTACAGCCACAAGTTTGACAAACCCGGCCGAACCCTTACATGGAGATCTATCCTCCACAATGGCTGGAATCGGGATGAGTCTCAACGCCAGGCAAGAAATGTCTTTTTTCAGAATGGAGAAAGCAGAACTGAGCGCATCGATCAACTCACCGATCGCACGAGACAAGGCCTACGATGGGAAACAGGAGTTTCCTTGACAGAAAAAATCGGAGAAAAGGGTCAAGTCGAAGCAGAATACGAAATCGGAAACAGATCCAATGACTCTGATCAGCGGGTATTCAATGTAGAAGGAGGGGATTTTGATGGAGGTACGAGGATTTTAGACACTACGCTGACCAACGTGTTTTTGAGCAATTACCTGACTCAGGAATTTGAGTTGGGCTACCAATACACTGCCGAAAACTTCAAATTCCAAACCGAGGTCCAATACCAAGATGCCAAGCTGGACAATAGCCAAGATTTCCCTCAGTCTTTTGAGCTCAACAGGAGATTTTCGGCCATTATCCCTACAATGAGGATGGAATACAAATTTTCTCCACAGACCAACATCCAAATTGATTACGATACTCGCACGGCCGAGCCTCAGATCCGTCAGCTCCAGCCTGTCATCGACAATTCGAATCCGCTTCAGCTTCGAACAGGAAATCCCGATCTAGATCAGTCCTACACCCATGAGATCCGGGTGAGATTCCGTAGCCAAAATCAAGACACTGACCGCAGTTGGTTCCTATTCACCTCCTCTTCTTTTGTCAACAACTTCATCAGCAACAGCACATTTATTGCCAATGAGCCCACTGAAATCCAAGATGGAATCATCCTCGAGAAAGGCTCTCAACTAAACCGGCCTGTCAACTTAAATGGGTATTGGGAACTAAGATCCTGGCTAAGCTATGGCATGCCACTGGATTTTATCAAGTCCAAACTCAACCTAAACATGGGTGGAGGTGTGACCCGTAGACCAGGCCAAGTCAATGACCTGATCGGGTTCAATAATTCTCAGCGAATTGGGGGCGGGTTTTCCATCAATAGTAGCATCAGCGATCAGATTGACTTCAACATTTCGTCAAGATCTTCCTTCAACAATGTGGAAAACACCCTCAACCCCAATCTCAACAACCAATTCTTCCAACAGCGATTCCGAGTGAATTTCAACTGGATCATTTGGGAAGGAATAGTCTATAGACTGGATCTCAATCACCAGATCAACACAGGTCTCAATGCAGGTTTCAACAACAATTTCTCCCTGATCAACATGAGCCTAGGGAAGAAAATCTTCAAAAATCAGCGCGGAGAAATCAGTGTGATGGCTTATGATCTACTAGGACAAAATGCGAATGTAAGAAGGAATATCACCGAAACCTTTATCGAGGATATACAGACCAATGTACTCCAACGGTATTTTATGGTTTCTTTCACATACAACCTCCGCAGATTCAGCAAGGGAATGGATGAGGAGAAATACAATGAGCTTTACCAACAAGAGGATCGAAACAATTAACCTCCACTTGATACCTATTCCATAAGCCCTTCGGGGCTTTTTTTATAGCTATTATAAAGCTTTTTAATACTCAAATGGAAGTAATCTGTATATTTCACCAAATAAAAAAAGCCCAATCCCACGACCGCAATTCAATATTTCGGATGAATCATCAGGCAACTTCAAGTGGACGAAAGCAAACCTATTTACAAGGAATAGGCCTAGTCATTTTTCTTCTTTTTTCTTTTTCATCGAGTTCGCAAGACTTTAAAACCTTACTTAAAAAAGCAGTAACAGCGCCAGATTCGGCTGATTATTACTTTGGAGAAAGTAAAAAACTGATCGTGCAACTTGAAGATCAGGCAGAATTTGACTTTGCCAAAAATGCATATCATGCCAACAGCGGTAAGTTGGACTCCTGCATTTATTTTGGGCAGCGGGCTTTTGATTACTTCGAGGAAAAAAACGATCTCCTCAAGCAAGTTTATATCCTCCACTATATGGGTGTGGCCTACCGGCTGGCAGGACAATATGAAGAAGCTATCAACAGACTTTTCCAAGCCATTCCGATTTCCGAGCAACTGGGAGATTTAGCTTGGCAAGGTTGGATTCTACAAGGCATTTCCCTCAATTACCATGATTTTGGGGCCTATCCCAAAGGAGTCTCTTTTGGAAAAAGGGCCTTGGATGTTTTGATTAAAAACCTGGAAAAGGATCCCCGCAGTGTGGCAATTGCTCTGAATACCTTAGCAATTAACTATGATGATTGGGGAAAATACGACAGTGCGCTTTTTTTCCATATGCAAGTCATGGACTTAAAAGACAGGCTGGACACTCTACAGTTTAGCTTCACATACAATAATATTGGCAACACACTGATCAAAATGGATCGACTCCCTGAAGCCAAAAATTGGATTCAGCGAGCGATCCTCATCACCGAAAAGAGGGAAAGTCTGGGTAATAATGAAAGCTATGATCTCGCAACCAACTACACCAATTTGGGGCAGATTCTGGGCAAGCAGGGAAATCAGGCAGAAGCCAAAACTGCACTGAGAAAAGGGCTTGCTTTTGCGCGGCAAAGTAAATCCTTGGAAAAAATAAAAGACAGCTACCAAGCCCTCTACGATTTTAACAAATCAATTGGAAAGTCTGACTCAGCACTGGTCTATCTAGAACTTTTATCAGGCGTCGAAGACAGCATTTTCAACCTTCAAAATGCAAAGGCGATCTCCGATGCAGAGGCCAAATACGAACTTTCGGAAAAAGAGCGAAACCTGACCGAAGAGCGTCTGAGAGTGCAGCAAAGTCGATTTGCTCTGGTGACTCTTGTGGCTCTACTCGTATTGGTGAGTGTCTTGGGATTCCATTTCTTCAGGCAGCAAAAATTGAAATCCATTCAAAAAGACCAAGAGATCGAACTTCAAAAAGCCCTTTCGAAAGTAGAAACCCAAACCCAACTTCATGAGCAGCGGCTGAAGATTTCGAGGGATCTTCACGATAACATCGGTACCCAACTCACTTTTGTGACTTTGGGCATGGACAGCTTGAAGACTTCTTTTTCCAATCAATCCAGCCCCATACATAATCAGATCGAACATCTAAAGAACTTCACCAAGACTACCATTCAAGAGTTGAGAGATACCGTCTGGGCAATGAATCAATCTCAAATGACCTTTGAAGATATCCAAGGTAGGATCTTGGGATTTACAGAAAATCTTACCTGGAATGAAGATTTATCCTTGGAAATTGAAGTGGATCCAGCGTTGGAAAAAATCACGCTTGGCTCTTTTGAAGGTATTTCGATCTACCGAATCATCCAAGAATCACTCAATAATGCGCTAAAACATGCCCAAGCATCAGTTATTTCAGCCAGATTGAATAAAAACGCCGAAGGCCTACAAATCGCCATTGAAGATAATGGGATAGGCTTTGACCCATCAAGCACTTCGGGAAATGGCCTAACTCACCTTAGGTCAAGAGTCAATGAATTGAACGGTTCTATCTCCTTCCATTCAGAATCGGGAAAAGGCACACGAATAGAAATTAGTATACCCCTCCAATCATCATGAGCATCCGCGTAGGAATTGTAGAAGACAACCCCACTATACTTCAATCGATTGGCCAACGACTGGAGAAGATTCAGAATATACATATCAAAACTAAGGCTTTGCATGGCAGAGAAATGATCGACAAGCTAGCACTAGATTCAAACCTGGATTTAATATTTATGGATATCGAAATGCCTGTGATGGATGGAATCGAAGCTACGGCACAAATCAAGATCAGATATCCACAGATCAAAATCATCATGCTGACCGTGTTTGATACCGAAGACAAAATCTTTCAAGCAGTCCGAGCCGGGGCAGACGGATACCTCTTGAAAGACGCCGAACACAGCTATTTGGAAAAATCCATAAAGGATGTACTTTCTGGCGGAGCAGCGATGACTCCTTCGATTGCTTTGAAAACCATTCGGCTGCTACGAAATCCTCAATTGCCTGCCGAACCTGAAAAAATCGATACCTATAGACTTTCCAAACGAGAAATCGAAATTCTCGAACAACTCAGCAAAGGACTCAAGTACAAATCGATCGCAGAAAATCTATTCCTTTCCGTAGGCACCGTAAAAAAACATGTAGACAACGTCTACGAAAAACTCCAAGCACACAACAAGCTGGAAGCAATTCATAAGGCCAAATCCAATCGCCTGATCGATTAGAATACTGAAAATGGCGTATTTCCGAGGCTGAATTTCCCTCCTACTTTCGAATCAAATAATCGAAATCAAAAATGAAATTCAAACAGATTTTTATCCTTATATCTATGCTTTTCAGCATGGCTTCCTGTGATCTGATCAACGGAAGTGATGACAGTTCGGGAGACACCGATGGAGGAGGTAGCACTTCAGGATCAGACCAATTGGCCAAGGAAGTCGCAGAGGCAAAAGCCTTCTATTCAAAAGCCGGAGCGCAGTTTAAATTTCGTGCTTTTGCATTTAACGGTGATCTCAATAACCGTCATGAAATGAGCTTCAAGAAAATCATTGAGAAAAACGGACAGCTTTCTTACATCTCAGAAACCTACACCACTTTCGCGGGCGTGGGATATGCATACAAAGTCAATGCAACTGGCGATTTGATTTTAGAACATTCGGTAAGTGGTAATTTTCTACATCCGAAATATGAGAATGAGGTCAATTCCGAAAATCAGCTGATCTCCTACAATTACGGAACAGATGGTACTACACACGGTGGGTATGGCAACAGCAAGGGTATTTTGCACAACCACAGCCTTCAAAAGTACAACTTGGTCTACATGCGAAATTCCGAGTCGGGATACATGACGCAGCTTAAGGGAAAAACCTTTGTGCTGAGCATGGGACTCAATTCCAACTCGGGCAGACCTTCTCTCTACACTCTAGTTCCTGGGACCAATCCCGCACTGGACACTTGGGCACTTCAGGATCTTGAGTTCATCCGAAATGTAGGAATCAACTTCACCAACGACGCTTCCCGAGTGAGTAATCCAAACAAAATCTTTTGGACTTGGATCAGTTACGATGCTCTCAATACTACCCAAGGGAAGCTGCATGTGGTGACTTTTGACGGAACAAGCTTCAGCACGATCACCTCCAAGTCACTGGGCCAAGTAGGTGAGACGCTCTCTATGGAGAAAAAACACCTGCCTATTCTTTACAAAAACCCCAATAACCTGGATCAACCCTACATCGTGGTCAGGAGATACAATAACCTGAATGTCTTTGATGTCTACAAATACACTGGAAACGCTATCGAAACCGTAGCTGAAGGAATCAACCTTCCTAGTACTTTGCCTTCTTCAAACGGTATAGTGAGGGATTTTAAAGAAATGGCTTTTACAGGTTCAAATCTCTACCTCATCAATGGATTTGACAATAAACTTTATAAGCTGAAAGGTAAAGAGTGGCAAGAGGTAGGCAGTTCATTCATAACCGGCCAAAATAAAATTACAGCTATCGAAGGAGGTGCCGATGGCTTGTATGTGGGCGTGGCTCACCAACTTCAAATCGGCAATATCATCCGAATAGCAGCTGACATGATACTCCTAAAAAATTGACATATTAGCCTGATTAATTCTAAAGCCTCCCAGCCTTTTGGGAGGCTTTTCTTTAGGTATTTCTAAAACTTACCTTTACTACAAACTCACCAACATTATTGACCTCGAGAGAGAGTTTAGCTTCATTTTTTTGGCAATAGGCCGATACTAAAAAAAGCCCAAGACCTAACTTTTCAAACGAGCCATCTTTTCCCACCTGAGAAAATGGCGTGATTGGAATCTGATAACCAGGAGGATGGTAGACCTGTCTGTTTTTTACAATCAGCTCATTGTTAAAAACCTCGATTTCCACTGCACTTTTTAATGAAGAAAAATTGAGTGCATTACCTATTACCTCAGCAATCACGAAATCGATCAATTCTCTGTCAAATGAAACATTTGGGCTATGTCTAGTTCTAAAAATGAATCTCTCAGGCCCCAATTCATTGATTTGGTCCAAAATCAAATCTCCCAATGACAAGCCTACCGGCTTGACATCGACTTGGTCAAGTTGCTTATACAAGACCAATTTATGATAGCTGTCTTTCATCCGCTGGGCTATTGACATCGCATGATGAAGGTGAATGCTGAGTTCGCTCCAATCTTGGGCTATGACTGCCTTTTTTTTCTTTTCCAATAAATTCAAAAGTGACCCTGACTCTTTCTTTGACTCCCGGGGCGAATTTTTATCCATGTGAGAGTCAGCAGGTGGTAAATCTTGAGATGATTCTTGAATATTCAGTTTTTTATTCGAAAGCAAGGCAAATACTGAGTTCAGGAGCATTCTGGCCGAAATCGGCTTGGTGAGGTAATCATCTGCCCCTTGCGCAAGTCCATTTTCCCGATCCTTTTTACTTGCTTTGGCACTCAGAAAAATAAATGGAATATCCTTAAATCGCTCTTGACCTTTTACTTCTTTGATGCATTGATAGCCATCCATCACGGGCATCATGATATCACAGATAATCAAGTCAGCTGAATTAACCTCGAGTTTGTTTAATCCTTCGAGGCCATTGTCAGCAGTAATTAACGTAAATCCATTGTACTCAAGGATCTCCTTCAGATTCTGTTGGAGCTCTATCTCGTCCTCAATCAATAAGATAGTTTCTTTCATAAGGTAATGTCACTGTAAATGTTGACCCTTTATTCTCCTCACTGGTAAAGGTGAGTTTACCGCCAAGCTTCTTCACCAAATCGTGGACAATACTCAATCCAAGTCCTGTCCCTTTGATATTTTTCACATTGGAAGCTCTGAAGAAGGTATCGAAAACAAACTTGAATTCTTCTTTTGGTATTCCAATACCGTGATCCAGCATCATTATCTGAAGGTAGTTTTTGCTGCGGACGATTTTCAAAACAGGCTTGGTCCTTCCTTCCGGAGTGTACTTCAAGGCATTTTCGATGAGGTTTCTGATCACATGAAAGAGCAGATTGGGATCTGATTGGATGTGGATGGGATCTTCTCCCAAGTCAAGGCTGATTTTGGATTCATTCTCACTGAGCGCAAACTGATTGTAGACCAACTGAATGATCAATGCTTTGAGGTCTACTTCGGTCTCATTTAATTCGAGCTTACCTTCATTGTTTCTTTCAAACAAAACCACATCAGAAATGATCTGGGTCAATCGACTGAGCTGCACATGGATTTTCCGGATTTGCTTGACCAGCCCTTCGTGAGCTTTTGACTCCTTTACCCCATCGGTGATGATTTCCATCAAGTCAGCCGAACTCTGTATTGTGGCCAATGGTGTCCGCAACTCATGAGAAGTCATGGTAATAAACTTGGACTTGAGCTGATTCAGTTCGATTTCTTTTTCGAGTGTCCGTTTCAGTTCGGCCAATACCATCTCGCGGTCTGTCACATCTCTGGAGGCAGCAAGGAATGACGAAAGCTCCCCATTCTCATTGTATATCGGTTTCCATAGCATTTCCAACTTAATCTCTCTGCCGTTTACACCGTGTCTGATTGGGATCACAAACCTTGGAAATCTGGTAAAATCAGATTCATCGTTTGGCTCGAAATTGAAAAATTCAAAGATGTCTTTTCCAATAAAGTCCTGGGCTTTGAAGCCGGTTACTTTTTCGAGAGATGGCGAAGCATAGATGGTTTTCATACCCAAATCATGGAGCGTGACGATATCATCGATATTTTCGGATAGCAATCTGTAAAGGCTCTCCGACTCCTTTTGTAGCAATTCCACTTTCTGTTTTTCCCGGTTGACATTCAGCGAAGCAATAAGGTTGGCATAGCTGGAGAGAAAAGGCTTCAGGAAATCAACATCCTCCTGCGTGTAGGGCTTTTCTTTATTAGCCAAACCCACCATACCTACAAAGCGATCACCCTTGAAAATAGGAATTCCCAAAAATCGCCGAAGTGGTGGATGACCGGAATGAGTAGCGTCTGGGCTCATTCTTAGATCATTGTGCGCTTCATTAGAAATCAGGATTTCTTTATGGACCATTACCCATTCAATATGTGAATCAAGGTCCCTAGACTCTATCCCGACTTTGAAATTTTGCTGGTAGTAGTCTGCTGCTTCCCCATTCCAATTGCTATCGCTGATTGCATTAGACTTGAGGTAAGGTAGACCATCCTGATCATGAAGTATTTCGCCCAAAAAACCAAAAGAACTATCTGTAAAGCCAATCAAACTTTCCAACAGCATGTAAAAGGTATCCTGGATTTCATCATCCATAGAGAAATCCACCTGAGTCTGATTGATGGCTTGGATCACGTCATTCATTCGGATCAGCTCGAGCTCGCTTAGTTTTCTCTTATTGATATTGTAAAAAACAATGGCTCTGGCGGTACCCATTTTGTAAGGGATAGACTGACTGCTGATGCTGTACCACTGTAGGCCTTCTTTGGTATGAAGCAATACTTCATGATTGGAAAAATTGGAATTGGACCGCAAAAACTTCTCAAAGCCATCTTGATAATCCTCAGGGAACAGCTGTTCGATCCAGGTATTCCCAAAAGCTGCTCGCTCCCCTGTTCTGACATTGAAATTTTCCTGAAAAGAAAAATTATAGTAGATCAGCTTAAAATCATCCTCTACGCAGAGAATAAATGGAAATGGCAGATTTTCTGTAATGATTCTGAATCGATTTTCTGTCTGCTCGAGTTGGATTTCCTTATTTTTTTGCTCGGTGATATCAGACATCCTTCCATGGATTCGCACGGCATTTTTGTCAGAGTCGTATTCAATACCCGATCTGTCATAAATCCAAATGATTCTGCCGGAAGGAGACTGTACCCGATATTCCATTTCAAGATACGGCAGCCGTTTCCCGACAAATTCATCATAGGCTTTATTGACGACTGCTTGATCCTCAGTCACAATCTGCCTTTCCCAAAAATCAGAGTCTGCGAAGAATTGCTCTTTTTTAAATCCGAAGCGCTCAATCTTGTCAGAAATGATCAGCAGTCGGCCAGTCTTGGCATCCAAAGAATACAGGACATCCTCTACCGTATCAAACAAGGCTTTAAACTTGGATTCACTTTCTTTCAGCAAATTGAAGTTGAGCTGACCATGATGAATGTCATTGATTGTACCAAAGTACTCTGAGCTTACATCACGCAGCGTCTTCTTAACATTGATCCTGATGTAATATACCGATCCATCTGGCTTGATAAACGCAGTTCGGAATGAGCAACTTTTATCACCTGAGGATTCCAACAGTGCGATTCTGCTCTTCAGCTTCTCGGCACCTTCCTCCTCCAAAAAGCTTGCTAGGGGAAGTCCTATGCACTCTTGGATACCTCGATCTGTCATCTTAGCCCAAGCCCCGTTGAGGTAGATTATCTCGAGGTTTTCATTCAGTTTGAATACGATGTCCTGTATATTGGAAATAATCTGCCTATACTTTCGCTCATTTTTCAAGGCCTTTTTATAGCTCCTTTTTGCAAAAATCAAGTTGCCAAGCGTCGTAGCAAATGCATGCAACGCACTCACTTGCTCCGGTGCAAAAAGCTCCTCACGGGTACAATTGTCAAATCCAATGAAACCCCAAAAATCATTGTTGACCAGGATGGGGATGAACAGGTAAGCCACAATATCCTGTTGGCCCATCACCTCTTTAAAATCCTCATTTGGAGATTCAATTACCAATTCATTTTTTACCTTATTGGATCTCAGGTCGACTTCTAAATCCGGGAATATACTCCATGGAACCTCAAACAAGTTCTTGTTATCCATCTGCACGCTGATACCCTCTCTGCACCATTCGTCGAGATAGGTCATACAAAATTCCCTGTCCGCATTGTAGTAGTTTCGGAACACGTATACTCTATCTACCGAAGAGGCCTCACCAAGCTTTGGTAAAATTCTGTTAATCGCTTTTTTGAGATTCTTGGACCCCTCCATCAAGGCATAAGACTCACCTATTGCCGATAAAATTTTTACACTTAAATGCGTTTTATCGCTCATTTTGTATGAATTGTAAAAAATGTAAATATAACCTGCCTGAAAATGGCAAAATAACAGATTGTATATATTTTTACTCAGATCATTTCATGGTTAGTGATCATGCTATCAAAAAGATCCAAATTTAACAATGAGCCTAAAAGTGTTGATTATTGAGGATGAAATTGATCTCGCCGAGAACATTTCGGAGTATCTGACACAGCAGGGATATGATGTAGTAGGAATCATTCCTACGGCAGAAGATGTGCCCGACTTCTTAGCCAAAAATGATATCGACCTTTTCTTGGTTGACATCATGCTCAAAGGAAATGTCAAAGGGATAGATATCGCTGCCCAAATCAGAGAAAAATTCCCAAAGTGTGGCATTTTATTTACTACGGCTTTGTCAGGGAAAAGTGTTTTAGACAAAATCTCAGACACACTCTATGATGGATATCTGCTTAAACCTTTCAGCTTAAAATCATTAGAATCAACTCTATACCTAATTTCCAAGAAACTTGAAAAACCTGATGAACCAGTAAAGGCCGGACCAAAAAGAAACCTCCTGCCTATTCGTGACAAAGGGAAAATTATTCTGCTTGATGAAAATGATATTCAATTCATCAAAGCAGAAGGATTGTATCTAAGGATTTTTACCGACAATAAGGTTTTCCTGATTCGTGAACTGCTGAAGACTTTCCTTCCAAAACTCAATCCTGAAAAATTCTTGAGAATTCATAAATCCTATTTGGTAAACCTCAGTCGGGTTAAAGATATCAATTCCAAAGAATGTAACGTCAATAACCAACTCATTCCTATACGCAGAGGATTTTATAAGGAATTTCTCACGATCCTACAGCATAACAAACAGTAACTGCTGCAAAGGATATACAATAAAAAAAGCCTGCTCATACACGCAGGCTTTTTTGTTGCAAATAAACAAATCGAAAGCAAGTGGGTGACACAACTTTTCTATTACTCTTTACTCTACTTTATCATTTCTTGTTGGCTTACTTAATTATGAGTCCTAGTTAGTTAAAATTAGAATACCACAAAACTGCTACTAAACTTTTGTATATGTATCGCAGGAATTTAGAAATAAAGTGTCTTTCAATTTCTGAAGACTCCTTCAAAACAATCTATTTCTTAAACCGATAATGGCTTAGAATGTTTTCTAAAATTCTTTTGATTACCTTTTTCCAAATTGAGCTTTGAGCATGGCGAGTTTGTCGGACATTGAACTCTCCTCTTGCTTCGGTTCGGGTCTTTGCTGAGGCTTTTCTGACTTTTTTCCCCGCTCCGCAAAAGGATCTGATTTCATGCTCAACCCGATTCTTTTTCTGGCTACATCCACTTCCATCACCGTCACCTGTACCTTTTGGGCTACACACACTACTTCATTGGGATCTTTGACAAATCGATCCGCAAGATGACTAAGGTGAACCAATCCATCTTGGTGTACTCCGATATCCACAAATGCTCCAAAAGCAGTAATGTTGGTCACGATACCCGGTAGCTTCAGCCCGACCCTTAGGTCAGCCATGGAGTTGACGCCCTCCTGAAACTGAAACACCTCAAAGCTCTCTCGGGGATCTCTGCCAGGCTTTGCCAATTCCTCCAAGATGTCTTGAAGTGTGGGCAATCCCACGGTCTCAGAAACGTAGTTTTTCAACACGATCCTGCTCCGCAGCTCCTCCGAACTCATCAATTCTTGCACGGAAGCCTTCAGATCCTGAGCCATTTTCTCCACTAATTCGTAGCGCTCCGGATGCACAGCAGAGCGATCGAGCGGATGATTTGCATTTCGGATTCTCAAAAAACCTGCCGCTTGCTCGAAGGCTTTATCTCCTAATCGAGGCACCTTTTTCAGCTGAGCCCGACTGGAAAAAGGTCCATTTTCCTTTCGGAAATCCACAATATTTTGGGCCAGTCCAGGCCCCAATCCGGAGACATAAGTCAAGAGTTCTTTGGAAGCTGTATTGACTTCTACCCCTACCCCGTTTACCGCGGACATGACGGTATCATCCAGCGAGTTTTTGAGGGCGTTTTGATCCACATCATGCTGATACTGACCTACTCCTATAGATTTGGGATCGATTTTGACAAGCTCTGCCAAAGGATCCATCAATCTACGACCTATAGAAACTGCTCCTCTCACCGTCAAATCCAAATCTGGAAATTCATTTCTAGCCACTTCAGAAGCCGAATAAATAGAAGCCCCGGCCTCATTGACCATGGTTACGATCACTGATTTGGAAAGTCCGAGAGACTTTACAAAAGACTCAGTCTCCCGACCTGCGGTACCGTTACCTATGGCAATTGCCTGCACACTGAACTTCTCTACCAAGCCTCTTACCGTCATCCCTGCAGCGGCTGTCTGTCGCTGAGGCTCGTGTGGAAAAATCGCCTCATAGTGCAGCAACTGCCCCTGTGGACCAAGACAAACCAACTTACAGCCGGTACGGAACCCCGGGTCAATTGCCATTACTGACTTTTCACCAAGTGGTGCTCCAAGCAGCAACTGCCGCAGATTCTCTGCAAAAACTTTGATGGCCTCCTCGTCTGCCTTCTTCTTGGTCAGCAGGCGGACTTCCGTCTCCATACTGGGTTTTAGCAGTCGCTTGTAACAATCCTTAATCGCTAGCTTGACCTGATCTACGGAGGAGTTGGCGGCATTTTCCAAAATCTGTCGCTCGATCAATCCCACTGCTGAGGCTTCCTCAGGACAGGAATCAAGCATCAGGAAAAGCTCCTTTTCACCTCTTCTCATCGCCAATACCCGATGGGATGGAGCAGTTTTGATCGGTTCGGACCAATCGAAATAATCCTTGTATTTGATCGCTTCGGCTTCTTTGCCGGGAATGACGCGGGAAGTGAAGACGCCTTCTTCAAGAAAAAGCTTGCGCATCTTTTCTCGAACCTGTGCATTTTCATTGACCCACTCGGCGATGATATCACGGGCACCTTGTAGGGCTTCCTCAATGGATTTGACTTCATTTTCCTCACTGAGGTACTTCTCAGCTTCTGCCTCAAGGTCAATCGAAGTTTGCGCAAAAATCCGCTCCGCAAAAGGTTCCAAGCCTTTTTCCCTGGCAATGGTCGCTTTGGTTCGACGCTTTGGCTTATAAGGAAGGTAAATATCCTCCAGCTTGGCCATGGTCTCCGCTGCATCGATGGCTTTTTTGAGTTCTGGAGTCAGTTTACCCTGCTCTTCGATAGACTTCAGGATCGCTTCACGACGCTTGTCTAGTTCGCGCAGCTGCTCGATCCGATCTCGGATGGTAGCGACCTGTACTTCATCCAGCGTGCCGGTGGCTTCTTTTCGATAGCGGGAAATAAATGGAACCGTAGCTCCTCCATCCAAGAGATCAATAGTAGCCTGAACCTGATGAGGTTTGACGCCAAGTTCGGATGCGATTTTACTTTCGTAAGTCATATTCTAGGTGAATTTTCTGCGAAAATGAGTCCGCAAGATAAGGTTGGTTTTGATGCCAAAAAGTCAAAATGTGCGGTAGGTCACTAAGGGACTGAAATTGTGGAGTTAATTTTAAAGTTCAATGTTCAAGGTTCGATGTTTAGAGTTCGGGGTTTGATATTTGAAATTTGAAAAATCAATTCAAACCTTCGAGATGTGGAAAACCTCAAAGGTTTTTCACGTCATCGTAATTTGTCTCATGGATTGGAAAAAGGAAGTTAAGTCTTGGGGTCTGATTTTGGCCGTATTTGCATTTCTCTATTTCACAGGATTGCTTCCGGTGATTCAGGGCGGGATTCAATCGGTGTTGCTTTCCACCGGACTAATCAAACCCAAGTTGGAAATCCCTGACTTAACGGATCAAAAGTTTGATTATCGAGGACAGTTTAAGGACTTCGAGGGAAATGTCGTGGACTTGCAGGATTACAGGGGAAAGACCGTTTTCATCAACCTTTGGGCGTCTTGGTGCGGGCCTTGCCGAGCCGAAATGCCACATATCTCTGAGCTTTACAAAAGTGTCAAAGACACCCCCAATCTCGAATTTCTGATGATCGGATTGGACAATGATATCCGAAAAAGTCAGGGCTTTATGGAAGGGAAAACCTGGGCATTCCCTGTAGTGCATGCCAGCTTTGGGTTGAATCAAAGCCTGCAAAGTGAATCCATACCTACCACCTTGGTTGTCAATAAAGAAGGTAAAATCGTCTTCTACCAACAAGGCATGAGCAACTTCAACACGGACGAGTTTCGGCAGTTTCTTATTTCTCAATAAGCATAAGTTGTTGTGCTGCTTTTCCGAAAGCAGCATACTTTAAATGGTTATCAGTCCAGCGTCTGGAGACGCAGGACAACTGAGAAGTTTCTTATTTCTCAATAAGCATAAGTTGTTGTGCTGCTTTTCCGAAAGCAGCATACTCTAAATGGTTATCAGTCCAGCGTCTGGAGACGCAGGACAACGTAGGTAATCACTCAAACTTTTGGAGACGGAGGCATTTTCTTTAACATTAAGAAATTAAGAGAATTAAGGGTTTTAAAACAGTTCATTTTCATCTCTGATTCATCTAGTCTACCCTTCTTAATTTCCTCAATTCCTTAATGGTAAAACTTTGCTGTGCTGCTTTTCCGAAAGCAGCATTTTTCAAATGGTTATCAGTCCAGCGTCTGGAGACGCAGGAAAACGTAGAGTTGGAATGATTTGATAGCTTTTTCAGGAGACTTATCCACTTTTTGATTGTCGGGTTTGAGAAAAAAGAGTAATCTGTGTCATCAACCCAAATGACCCATGAAAAATCTTGCCCTGACTTGCTGTTGGGTGATTGCCTTTATTTTTTCTGCCCAAGCCCAAAAATCCGTCCTTTGGTACACTACTCCTGCCGAGAAATGGGAAGAAGCATTACCGATCGGAAATGGTCGTCTGGGTGCAATGATTTTTGGCAAAACTACCAATGACCGCATCCAGCTCAATGAAGATTCACTTTGGCCAGGCGGACCTGACGATTGGGGCTTAGCTGAAGGCAGACAGGAAGACCTCGCCCAAATCAGAAAGTACCTGATCGATGGAGACCACCACAAGGCGGATTCTCTGTTGGTGCTGAAATTTTCCAGAAAAGGCCTCACCCGTTCGCATCAGACGCTAGGTGACTTGTGGCTGGATTTTGACTGGAAGGAAATCACCGAATACCGAAGATCGCTCGATTTGGAAAAAGCCGTGACAGAAGTTTCATTTCTCAGTGAGGGGTATCAAGTCAAGCAACAAGTATTTGCCACCGCCCCAGATCAGGCGATTTTGATCCAACTCAGTACCGATCATCCTGCTGGGTTCAATGGGAAAATCCGTCTCAATCGCCCTGCCGACCAAGAAATCCCCACCGCAGTGACCCAAGCGCTCCATCCTCAACTCCTCGAAATGAGTGGAATGGTCACGCAGCGTGGGGGACAGATTGACTCCAAACCTTTTCCGATCACCGAGGGAGTAAAATTCCGTACCCTTCTCTCGGCTCAAAGTCCTGATGGAAAAATCTCAGACAGAGGAGATGGACTCGAAATAACCGGTGCGAAAACCCTTTATCTCAAATTGGTCACCTCCACCTCTTTTTATCACGAGCATTTCGAAAAAGTCGCAGAAGAACAGCTGGAAAAAATCTCTTTCAAAAGTTGGGGAGAGCTCACCTCGGCTCATGAGCGGGAATACCAAAGTTGGTTTAACCGAATGAGCTTGACTTTAGGCACCGAAAATCAAGATATTATCCCCACCGATCAGCGAATCGCAAGGGTAAAAAATGGCCTAGTGGACCTGCATTTGGAGAAGTTACTTTTCGATTTTGGGAGGTATTTACTGATCTCTTCTTCGCGACCCGGCACCAATCCTGCCAATCTCCAGGGCCTTTGGAATCAGCACATCGCTGCACCATGGAATGCTGATTACCACCTGAACATCAACTTACAGATGAACTACTGGCTGGCAGAAGTCACCGGACTCAGCGAGCTTCACTTACCACTTTTTGACTTTGTCGATGGATTGATCGAGAATGGAAAAAAAGCCGCTTCTACCAATTTCGGCATGCGAGGAGCCATGCTCCCACACACCACTGACATTTGGAAAATCCCGTTTCTTCAAGCTGCCACAGCCTATTGGGGGAGTTGGGTCGGAGCGGGTGCTTGGCTAGGGAGACACTATTGGGAGCACTATTTATACACGGGAGATGAAAAATTCCTTCGTGATCGGGCCTTTCCGGCATTTGAGCAGATCGCGCAGTTTTACTCCGACTGGCTGATGATTGATCCGCGAGACGGAAAGCTCGTATCCTCACCCTCAACCTCCCCCGAAAATCAATTCATCAACGAGAAAGGAATCAAAGCTGCTTCTACACTTGGTGCCGCCATAGATCAGCAATTAATCGAGGACATTTTTACCATTTATCGTCAATCCACCAAGATTCTCATGGTCAAAACAGCCTTGCTCCCTACCATCGAAACCCAGCTTGAAGGCCTTCGCCCAGGAGTCCAACTTGGACCGGATGGAAGGATTCTGGAGTGGGACAGACCTTACGATGAACCTGAAAAAGGTCACCGTCACCTGTCTCACCTGTATGCGTTTCATCCGGGCAATGCCATCACACTCAGCCAAACACCTGACTATTTTGAAGCAGTAAAAAAGACCCTATACTACCGCCTCGATCACGGTGGCGCAGGCACCGGCTGGTCACGGGCCTGGCTGATCAATTTCTCAGCGAGACTGATGGATGGACAAATGACCCATGATCACATCCAAAAACTCATCTCCCAATCCCTTTACCCAAACCTTTTCGATGCTCATCCTCCCTTTCAGATCGACGGGAATTTTGGCTATACGGCAGGGGTAGCGGAGATGCTCCTTCAATCCCACGAAGAAGGAATCATCCGCATTTTACCGGCTTTGCCCAAAGCTTGGACCTCGGGAAAAGTAGCCGGATTGAAGGCCAGAGGCGGATTCACGCTAGATTTTGCATGGGAAAATGGGCAGATCAAAACATTGAAAATCCTTTCCAAGCTGGGTAAAAAAGCCGTCATCTTCGCGGGTGGTTCGGAGATAGAGCTTTTCCTTAAAAAAGGTGAAAGCTTGGAAATGGAGTTTTGATTAGCAATTATCCTTGACCAATCCTACCGAGTTGAAAAAATAATTACCTTCAGTCATGAGTGAGCATTCGGTATCTGTAGCCATCATTGGCGGAGGCTTTTCGGGAATTGCAGCGGCGAAAAAACTCCACGAAGCAGGCGTATCATTCCTCGTTTTGGAAGCAAGAGAAAGACTTGGTGGCAGAGTGTACACCAAGCGTTTTGACCGGGACTACTACCTTGACTTAGGTGGGCAATGGATCGGACCAACCCAGGATCGAATGTACGAGTTATGCCACGAACTCGGCGTGAGTTACTTTGGAACCTACAACCAAGGCAAAAACATCCTTGACCTTGGCGAAAAGCTTAAAACTTATCGAGGTACCATCCCAAAGCTTGATTTTTTTTCCCTGCTCAGCCTCGATTGGCTGATCAGAAAAATCGAAAAACTCGCCCGACAGATCGATCCAAAAGCCCCTTGGAATCACCCCAAAGCCAAGGAATGGGACAGTCAACATCTGGATGAATTCCTGCTTAAACACTCCAAAACAACCACTTGCTACCAAGTGATCCGGGTAGGTTGCGAAACCATTTTTGCCTGTGATCCAGACCAGCTTTCCTTGCTTCATGCACTGTTTTACATCCGCTCAGGCACATCACTAGACTGCCTCATCCATGTCAAAGGTGGTGCCCAACAAGATCGAATCAAAGGAGGAATGCAGACACTCGTCGAGGCCATGGCTAAGCCTTTTCTGAACCAAATCAGATTTCAATCACCGGTAAAAGCTATCACCCATTCACTTTCAGGAGTGACTATTGAGGGAAATTATTTTTCTGTTCATGCTGAAAAAGTCATATTGGCTGTGCCTCCACCCTTGTTGGCTCAAATCTCCTTTTCTCCGGTATTGCCTTCCCAAAAATTACAGCTGCTTCACAATTACCCTATGGGCAGGGTGGCTAAGTGCTTCATGATCTATGAGAAGCCTTTCTGGAGAGAGTTGGGATTTTCAGGCCAATCGGTAGCTGATGACAAAACACCTTTTCAAACGCTGTACGACTGCTCCCCTGCGGACTCCAGCAAAGGGATTTTGATGGGTTTTGTGGTGGGCAGTCGTGCGGAGCAGTTTTTCTCCCTAGAAAAAACCGAACGAAAGGAGAAAATGGAATCTGTGCTGTTCCGGTATTTTGGAGAAAAAGCCAAAGAATCCATCGAGTACCAGGAGTTTTCCATGGCTGACGAAGCTTGGTCCAGAGGATGCTATGCGGCATTGATGCAGCCACACGCTTGGACTGAATTTCAAGACGCATATCGTAGTTCGATTCCTCCACTTTACTTCGCGGGCACAGAAGCAGCTACCAAATGGCATGGCTATATCGAAGGGGCAGTTTTAGCCGGAGAATCGGCTGCAAGCGAGATTTTAGCAGCTACAAACCATGTTTAAGCGACTTATCAGTATTCTTATTTTGTTGTTGTTCTGTTGGCTGATCTGGTCAAACTATGGCCGTAATTTCCCTTACCCTGTACCAAAATCTCATCTCTCTGTGGTGGAAAAGCTTCCTGCCGCGGATAGTTCAGACAGGATTTTAGTAGGGATCCAACCCTACATGGAAGTTCAGGATTACTTTTATCAGGAAATTTTCAAAGAAAAAATCACTCATTACCTGCACGAGGCAAGAAGACAAGGATTTCTTGGAAAAAATTCAGTAGTCCTTCTCCCAGAATACCTGGGAACATGGTTGGTTTTAGAAGGAGAAAAACATGCTATCGCCAAAGAAAAAACCCTCAACGGTGCCTTGACCTTAATGGTCCTAAGCAACTTCTTCGAATTTGGAATCTTCTATGTTCAAGACCATGGAGAAAAAGACAAGGCAGCAGCGGCACTCTTCTGGATGAAATCCAGAAAAATGGCAAAGAGCTATTTCCTTACTTTCAGCGAGTTGGCAAAAGAATTCAATACCACTTTCATACCCGGTTCTATCATTCTACCAGAACCCCGAGTAATCAACGGAGAATTGGAAATTGAGCCTACAGGCAAATTATTCAATGCCAGTTTTGTCTTTGGTCCGGATGGAAAAATTCACGGAAAACCCATTTTAAAGGCCTTCCCAATTGAATCAGAACAGGATTTTCTAACCTCTGCCAGCGTTGAAGAGTTGCCTGTATTTGAACTTCCCATCGGCAAAACTTCCGTGCTGATCTGTGCCGACAGCTGGTTTCCCAGTGCATATGAAAATGCCGGCAAAAATCAAGTTGAGCTTATCTTGGTTCCTTCCTACTGCACCGGAGACGGCACCATGGCTAAGCTTTGGCAAGGATATAGTGGGCAAAAGGAACCTACAGGAACTGATCTCTCCGATATCGGAAAAATCACTGAGCAAGCCGCTTGGGAAAAATATGCACTTCCCGGACAAATCGGTAAAAGCGGTGCCCGCTATGGCATGAATGTCTTTTTGAGAGGAGATTTGTGGGATTTGGGGACCGATGGACAGCCATTTGTCATTGCAAAAGGAGAATTAGTAAAAACAAGCCCAGCGGAAAAAGCGGGCATTTGGGCGCTTAGATTCTAACCTCATGTGTGACACTTTAGTTGCCCTTCCTCTAGTGACTCAAGTCGGTTCGCTGATTTTCGGAAAAAACTCCGATCGTGAACCCTTGGAAGCACAGGCCATTGTGCATTTCCCACGAAAGAATTATGAGAAGAAGCTGCTTCAGTGCACCTTTAGCCGCATTCCACAGGTGGAATTGACCTATGAAGTGATGCTATCCAAACCTTTTCAGATGTGGGGGGCCGAAATGGGCGCAAATGAACATGGGGTAGTAATCGGAAACGAAGCTGTCTTCACCAATGTAAAATTTGATAAAAAGCAGCTTGGCCTGACGGGAATGGATCTGCTGAGATTGGGGTTGGAACGAGGGAAAACCGCCAAAGAAGCACTTCAAATCATCATTAATTTGCTCCAAACCTACGGACAAAATGCCTGTGGAGGCTACCAAAACACCAATTTCTACTACCACAACAGTTTCTTGATTGCTGACCCCAAGGAAGCATTTATCCTGGAAACAGCCGGAAAATCCTGGGCTTATCGGGCAGTATATGACTTTGGCAGCATCTCCAACGGACTGACGATCGAGGAGAATTACCTTGAGGCCCACTTCGAAAAAGAACCAAGGACCATTCAGGCACTCTTCTCAGGAAACGCGAAAAACTTCCGATCAACCTATTCTGATTTGCTCTATACCACAGCCGGACGTGCAAAGCAGCGGCAGGCTTGTACGTTGGGTTTCTTGGAAAGGAAAAAGAAACCCAATGTGGAAGATTTCTTTCAAGCCATGAGGCAGCACGACCGGGAAGATTTTAATCCCAAGAACGCTACCACCGGCTGCATCTGCATGCATGCAACAGGATTTACCAATCCATCCGATACGACAGGAAGTATGGTGGCTGAGATCCGAAAAGATAGGCCATCCACCATTTGGCTGACAGGAACTTCCCATCCCTGCATGAGCTTGTATGTCCCTTTTTATTTTGGAACTAACCTAGAATCAGACTTGCTAAATCCGGGCTCTGTCGCTGATCAAAGTCTTTGGTGGCAAGCCAAAAAGATGCATCAAAAAACACTCACAGATTACCAAAACCATCAACCGAAGCTTAGAATCCAGCTTGATAAAATCCAGAAAAAATGGTTGGAAAAAGATCAAGATCTGAATGATAAAAAGGCGGATCTGAAAGCACTTCAGGCTTTCTCTAACTCTTGCTTGAAAGAATACGAGGAGTTGATCAGGACTTGGAGTTGAGTAAGTGACGTACAGTCTTAAGAAGTTTGAAGAAAAAAATCTTCAGCTTGGATTTTTGTTCAGAAGAAGAATGCTCTTCCAAAGGCTGGTATTTTTCAAGTTCATCTTCATGTAGCAAGATCAAGTATTGGTAAGCCACATCGATGGATTTGGCCCGTTGGGACAGGTAGCGAACCATGGAAAAACCCATAAACACCAACTCTACTATCCCCTCCTGCCAGTTTCCCAAATAAAAGGCTGACCCTGCAGCAAGAAATAACACCACACAAAAGCTGCGAAAAAACTTCGACTCAGCCATCAAGCGCTCCACCACAAAATATAAGGCTCCACTATGCTGAAGGAGATACCCTAAGGCATATTTGAAATTGTTAAAATCCTTGGTACTGACCTGCTGGATTTTCTGGGTTCGGATCCCGTTGGCTTGGGTGAACAGCGTGTTCTTGGGCCACCAGATTTCTTTGATTTTTGCAAAAACCAAGTCATCGAGGTAACTCGAAATGAGGTACACAAAATGCCCCATGACATATGCAGCAGCAGCAAAAGCCGCCCCAATCACCCAATCGGGCAAATTGGGATTTTCAAAAAACTGCCATTCTGAAATCAATCCGGCTTTCCACGCTAGCCCCACCATCAAGCCACCCGGCAACAGAATGGTCAATAAATCCAATAATCCGAGGTTAAACTTGTCAAACATAGCTCAAAAATTTTGGGGATAAGGTAAAAAATAAAATCCTTGGATACTAGGTATTTACCTTCCAAACATGTCCCTCTGTATCTAAAATCTCTTTGCCCCAAATCGGCAATTCAGCTTTAATCCGCTCCACCAATTCATCACAGGCTTGGATCGCGGCTTTGCGGTGCTTGGAGGAAGTAAAGACAAAAAGGCAAATCTCGCCCACTTTGATCTCTCCCAAACTGTGGTAGATGTGCATGCAGGTCAATGGGTATTTGGAAAAAATTGCCTCTCGGATTTCAAAAGCCTTTTCCAAAGCCATTTCCTCGTAGGCCGTGTAGTCGATAGCGATGACTTTTCCTTCAGGCTTTACATCGGCACGGATCTGACCGAGAAAAATGGAATGTCCACCAATGTCGGTTTTAGTAGCATGGTTGGCAATGGATTGGGCGATTTTCTCAGGAGCAATCGGGCCCTGCACAAAGATGTTTTTGGGTTTACGTTCCTTTTCCATGGTTTAGGATTTCAAGGCATTGATTCCGCCTTTGATAGAGAAAATAGCTTTATCAGGATAGGTTTCAGAAAGGATCTGGGCAGCCTTTTGACTTCTCATTCCGCTTTGGCAGAAAATCAAAATCTGCTCTGCATCTTCGAGTTTGTCAAGTTCGGAATCCAAAACAGACATAGGAATCTTCATCAAACCGGTACACACCAAAGGTGGAAGTTCATCTAACTCTCGTACATCCACAAAAGCTACATTCTGATTCATTTTACCCATGGCTTCTTTCCAGGTCATCTCCTTCACCGCACCACAGGCCTGTTGGTAATCAGTATTTTCCAAGACCTCCCAAGAATCTGGACCGGAAGTCAATCCTTTCGGAGTCAATTCTACCTCATAAGTTTGAGAAGTGAGGCTATTGAAATAGAGCATGCGGTTTTTCAGAGGTTCGCCATAGCCACTAAGCACTTTTATCGCTTCCAGTGCCATCATATTACCAATGATTCCCGGCAAAACTCCCAAGACACCAGTTTCCGCACAATTGGGAATTTCATTTGGCCCGGGCATTTCAGGGTGGACATCCCTGTAGTTGCAGGCTTTTTCTCCCAAATTAAACACCGACACCTGTCCCTCGTGCTGGTAAATGGCTCCAAAAACAAAGGGTTTACCATGCAATAAGCAGGCATCGTTAATTAGGTACCGCGTAGCAAAATTATCTGTGCCATCGATCACCAAGTCGTAATCAGCGATCAATTCCTGGGCATTTTGAACAGTCAAATACTCCTGAAAAATCTCCCAAGTGATGTCCGAATATTTATCCTGGAAATGACTGACTACCTGCTCTGCTTTGTTTTTCCCCAGGTCTTTTTCTCCAAAAAGGACCTGCCTGTTGAGGTTGGTGACATTGACGGTGTCTCCATCGATGACCCCGATTCTCCCTACTCCTGCGGCAGCCAAGTAGAGTAAGGCAGGGCAACCCAGTCCACCTGCACCAACCATCAGCACAGAGGCATTTCTGAGTTTCTTTTGGCCGTCGATCCCGAAGCCATTTAAAATGTATTGACGATCAAATCGATTCATAGCTTATCCTCCTGAAAAAGGTGGTAATAATGCAACCTCTGCCCCCGATACTAACTCACTATCTTCCAGCACCATCTTTTTGTTTACCGCAAGGGAAAATTTCATGGATTTCAATACCGGAAATTGGTCAAAAAGCTGGTTTTTCAACGCCTCTGTGGTACCCGGATTTTCAAGATCCAAAGACACTTTACCCATTTTCTCGGCGACCATTCCAAAAGCTTTGATGTGAATAAGGTTAGACATGGATTAGTAAATTGAGTTACCAAGTTAAGGGTTCGTCTGCTTTTTCTCTCACAGATTTACACAGATAAGGTCACAGATTTCTTTGATGATCGCATTCAAATTGATCTCTGGCTAAAAGTTGGACATTGTTTGAAGTGAGTGAGGACACTCACTTCGGCGAGGCACAATTCATCTGTGAATCTGTGGCTCTTTTCCTATTTCTCAGCGTCCTCCGCGCCACTGCGGTGAAAAAATCATTGAAGTGAGTGAGGACACTCACTTCGGTCATGCACAATTCATCTGTGAATCTGTGGCTCTTTTCCTATTTCTCAGCGTCCTCTGCGCCACTGCTGTGAAAAAATCATTGAAGTGAGTGAGGACACTCACTTTGGCGAGGCAGTATTTCATCTGTGAATCTGTGGCTCTTTCCCTAAATCTCTGCGTCCTCTGCGCCACTGCGGTGAAAAAATCATTGAAGTGAGTGAGGACACTCACTTTGGCGAGGCAGTATTTCATCTGTGAATCTGTGGCTCTTTTCCTATTTCTAAGCGTCCTATGCGCCACTGCGGTGAAAAAATCATTGAAATAAAAAAAGACATTCACTTCGGCCATGCACAATTCATCTGTGAATCTGTGGCTCTTTTCCTATTTCTCAGCGTCCTCTGCGCCACTGCGGTGAAAAAATCAACCCATGATCAACTTCACCGCCGCAAAAGCCAACACAAACGCCAACAGGTATTTCAAGGCTTTCGGACTGAACTTTTTAGCCCCCAAATAGGCCCCCAGAGCTCCTCCGGCAATCGTCAACGGTAGTAATACCCAAAGCTGGGTCGAAAACTCAATATGGAAAACTGAAGCTCCTAAAAAGCCCGCCACTGAATTGAGAAAGATAAACAGGGCGCTCATTGCAGCGGTCTCTTTTACTCCTGCCCATCCCAGCATCAAAATGATCGGCGAAAGGATAATCCCTCCTCCGATTCCGATCATCCCGGAAAGCAATCCAATCGCAAATCCCAGAATTGGTGCCATCCACCAACTTTGCTCCACTCGCGAAGTCTCCGAAATCGGAAAAACTCCTGCAAATCTCAACACAGGAAAAAGCAAAAGGACGCCCAAGACTTGCTTGTAAATGCCGGTATCCAACAAAATCCGACCGCCCAAATAGGCTGCGGGAATGGAAAACAGGATCAGAGACAAAAAGAGCTTTGTCGGAAAGACTCCCGATTTCCGATAGTTCAAAAAGGAAATGATGGAAACAAACATGTTCAAAATCAAGGCCGAAGGGCGAATCTCCTCCGGAGCAAACCCCATCAACGCAAGAATCATCAGGTAGCTACTCGCTCCTCCATGCCCCACCGAGGCATACATAAATGCCGCAAAAGGCATCAAAATATAGAGAAACACATCCCAAAGCTCCATTTCTTTACCAAGGATAAAATGCTACCAAACTTCCTTCTTCCAAATGCTCCAGCTCTTGGGGAATCTCTACGACACCATCTGCAATTCCGAAAGAAAGCAGGTTAAAGGATTCTTGAGCGGGTAGGATGACCACCCGATAATTTTCAAGTTTGGCCTTGAGAAAAAAAGTCAGAGGAGCCTTTTTTGTGAAATCTGAAGCGATCGGAAAATAAGTCGGAGTCTGCCAAGCCGATGGATTGCCCATCAATCGAAGCAAGCAAGGCTTCACGTATTGGATAAAACAGGTCAGTACAGAAGCAGGATTACCGGGTAGGGCAAAGACCATTTTCTCACCCTTTACTCCTGCAAAGATGGGTTTGCCGGGCTTTTGCTTCACTTTGTAAAAAAGTTGCGCTACTTCATTCTCAGCCAAACTACCCTTCACAAAATCATAATCTCCGACTGAAATTCCACCAGTCAAAAGCACTACATCCGAGGCTTCCAATGCTTCCCCGATCACTCGAGTGACTTCAGATTTTTCATCCTTAACTTTCAGTACCGTCACCTCCGTGATTCCCATTTGACTCAGGTAAGCCATCAAAGCGGGCCCGTTGGCATTGTAGATCTGTCCGGGTTGTAGCGCTTGACCGATCTCGATGATTTCATCTCCTGTGAGGATGATGGACACGTTGGGGGAGGCAAATACCTCTACCTGTTCGATGCCAAGTGATGCCAAAAGGCCAATCGTACCGGGAGTAACTTGAGTCCCGGAATTTAATATCAATTCGCCTGTCTGACATTGGGAACCGGCCTTTCGGACGTTCAATCCTTTGGTAAGTTTTTCCAACTCAAAAAATACGGTATCACCTACCACCGTCACCCATTCCTGTTGCACGACAGTATCCGCCCCATTGGGAACTGGGGCCCCTGTGAAAATCCGTACCGCAGTACCTTTTTCCAAGGTAAAATCCGGACTCGAACCCGCCTGCACCACTTGAGCCAGCTTGCGACTTTCGCCCTGATCTTCCCAAGCAAACGCATACCCATCCATGCCCGAATTGTCAAAAGAAGGCACATTCATCGGGGCAAAGACCGGACTTGAGGTAATTTTCCCAACAGCTTGGGAAAAAGGAAGGATTTGGCTTTTGGGAGAAATTGATATCCCTTTCAGCAGCTCTTTGGCTTTGGTTACATCTACAAACTCGTTCATCATCCTCCGATTTTGATCATGCTGCGATTTTCGATAGCATCTGGATTGGCCTTGAGGTAATCCGGAGAAAACTGACCTCCCAAAGCGGCATGTTTTCTGGAAACAGAAAGACGGATCAAGGATTCAACCTCCTCTCCTCTTCGCAGCGCCCCCAGTAAATCCAACTCCTCTTTTCCGAAAAGGCAATTTTTGATTTTCCCATCTGCAGTGAGTCTGAGTCTATTACAATCCCCGCAAAAGTGCTCGCTCATGGTGGTGATAAATGCAAAAGTCCCTTGAAAACCGGGCACTTGGTATTTTTTAGCGGTATCGTGTTTTTTATCTTCCAGTTTGACAACTTCAAATTTGGTCTTGACCAAATCCAGCATCTGGGCTGCAGTCACCACTTTGTTGCTTTGCCAATGATTGCCTGCAAAAGGCATAAACTCGATAAATCGGACATGGAGCGGCAGTTTTTCCGTCTGCTGTACAAAATCACAGATTTCGTCTTCGATCAGCCCGTGAAGTGCCACTGCATTGACTTTGACCCGAAAGCCTTCCTGAAGCAGAAGTTGAATGTTTTCCCACACCTGATCCAATTGATCACGACGGGTAAGCTTGAGGAATTTCTCTCGGTTGAGTGTATCGAGGCTGACATTTACTGAGCGAACTCCGGCTTTTTTGAGCATCTCGATGTGCTTGTGAATAAGGACACCATTGGTAGTGAGGGTGAGTTCGACGGGGAAGGCAGAAAGCCGCTCCAAAATCTCGGGGAATTCCTTTCTGACCAAGGGTTCCCCACCGGTCAGCCGGATTTTTTTTACCCCCAACCCGACAAATGTCTCTGCCAAGCTCAGGATCTCCACCTTGCTCATGAGCTTGGACTGAGGCATCCACTCCATCTCCTCCACCGGCATGCAATATGCGCATCGGAAATTGCAGTTGTCCGTCAGGGAAATCCGAAGGTAATCGTGTATGCGGCCGAAACTGTCTTTAAGCATGGCTAGGAAAAGAAGTATCTTAGAAACTTGAAATTAGATTTTTGATCGGATGCAATGATGCCGATTGCGGAATTTTCTTTGAATAAATACAAAAAATGAGGAAGCACAGTTTACTAAAAATATCTAATGATAGTTTGCAAAATAGCTTAGGCTTGAATTTTTCACTTGTAGTTCATGAAGTAAGGGAGTGTTAATTTTACTTTTCATTATCATTTTTTATCGGGAAATTTAAATAACAGCCAAAAAGTAAGAAGTTGACGAATTGTGGTATAAGAGAATACATTAACTTTTATTCGTTTTGCAGCTATTTTATTAAAATTAGAATTCTTTTCTATCAGTATATTATTCATGAAAAAAGGTATCGAAGAACCAATAAGTCAGAGCTCTACGAGATTACTTCCCAATCAGCAGATTTTATCCATCTTCAGAGAAGAGGTTTTTGATTTTCTTGTTCAGCTGGCGGTGGACTATATTCAATGTGATATCGGGATTTTAAGTTTTTTGGACAAAGAATCACTTTGGATAAAATCCCTTTTTTCCATGAAGGAGGCTTTAAAACCCGAAGATCTGGGTTTGGTGCCAAAAAGGATCTTGGAGGATTATAAAAAAACTGAATTCATTGAAATCCAAGAAGAGAAGATCATTTCGGAGATTTTCAAGTCTGCCGGAGAATTTTCGGCAAATTCCCTACTAGTGATTCCAATCAAATGCCAAGCTGATGTTTTGCTCGGTTATTTAATTTTGGCCAACTCAAACCACCACATTTTAAGCACCGAGCAACGGAGCTTTTTGAACAAAACCTGCAAGCAAATTGAATTGATTTTGACTTCGGCTGCCGCCAAGGCAGAAAATACAACCCTCCGACTTCAATTGGAGAATCAATTGATATTGGAAGACAAGGTTTACTATTCGTGTTTGCCTGACTACAGAAGAACCCTGATTACCGTCACCGATCAAATTTACGAACTCTTGGGGGTGGATGAATCATTCTGGTCAAATGATACCGGAATCGGTCTATGCGACTTTATCCTTCCGGAGGATTTGAATCAGGTAAAAGGAGAATGGACAAAAAAAGCAGCAGAAAACCAAAAGTGGGAAATTACCTACCGAATAAGCTGTGCAGACGGAAAAAGAAAGTGGGTGCTCGACAAAGGCCGCATAAAAAATCATAGCAACGGGCAAATCCTGGAGGGAATACTTTTGGACATCACAGACCAAATCGAAGACAAGCAGTTTTATCAGACGATTTTTGAAAATACAGACAGCATTATATGCATTCATGACCTAACGGGTAACCTACTGCATGTTAACAAAGCAGCTGCCCAGTCATTGGAATACGATATTTCTGAAGACAAAATAGAGTCTATTTTCAAATTTGTCCGAGAAGAAGATACTCCATTCATTGAGCTCTATTTCCAAGAGTTGGAGAAAAAGGAAAAACTCACCATCGATCTAAGGCTGAAATCAAAAAACAATAATTCCATCTATTGGTCATGTCGGGTATCAAAGCTGGAGAGAAAAGGCATAACATCCTTTATTATAAGCGCTTGGGACGTAACTGAAAAGTTAAAAACTGAAAAAAAGCTCAAAGAATCCGAACAGCTATTCACCTTACTTTCAGAGAATCTATCAGATGTACTCTACGTCTATGATGTACAGACCGACTCATTTGATTACATAAGCCCTAACACACTCCCTGTAATAGGAGTGGAAAAAGACTATTTCACATCAGTAAACAATTTTATTGGCGACTTTGTGGAAGATGGATACAAGGAAAAATGTATCGACCTGAAGAAAAGAATCAGCAAAGGAGAAGGCTATGTCTATGAGTACCCGATCACGATCAATAAAAAAACCAGATGGATTCATGAATCCGTACAGCCTGTCAAGGGGAAAAACAAATTTGTAGGCAGAGTAACCAACATATCACAAAGAAAGCAAACCTACCTAGAACTGACCAACACTAAATCCATTCTGGAGGACACAGGGAAAATAGCATTGGTAGGAGGCTGGAGCTATGATGTAGAGACTGAAAAACTCACTTGGACCTCAGTGACCAAGATGATACACGAGGCTGGAGAAGAATATGAGCCAAGTGTAAAGGAAGGACTAGAATTTTATGTTGAAGGAAAGAGCAGGGATTTGGTTTCAGACCGCTTTGCAAAACTGTTGAATACAGGAGAAAGCTTTGACGTCGAAGCAGAGATCATCACAGTGAATGGATTGAGGAAATGGGTAAGATCCATAGGCAAAGCCGAATATCATCTTGGGAATGTCGTCAGGGCCGTGGGTATCTTTCAGGATATCACCGAGAAGATCAATCAAATCCAAGAATTGGAAAAAGCGAAACAGATGCTGGAAAGCATATTCAACGAGCTCAACGATGTGATCTGGTCTGTAGAGTACCCTGCGTTCAACCTCTTATTCATTAGTCCATCCTGTCAGCAGCTATGTGGTGATACGATCAAAAACTATCACCCCGAGAAAAGTATCCTTCATGAGTATATCCATCCCAATGATGGTCACATGGCTTTTTCGATAGCTTCGGCTATAAAAGTGAGAAAACAATACTCGTTGGTCTATAGGATCATCTCCAAATCCGGTGAGATAAAATGGGTAAAAGAGAGTGCCAAGCTCATCACCAATCAAGACGGCATGCCACTGCGAGTGGATGGGAAAATTATCGATATCACCCGTGACATCGAAGTGCAGGAGTCTATGAACTCCCAATTGAAACTTCAGGACATCCTGATGAAGATCGCCACAGATTACATCAATCTGGATATCAAAAAGAGTCATTCAGAAATTCAACACTCTCTTCAGCTCATTGGAGAATACACAGAGGTAGACCGTGCATACATTTTTGAATACGATTGGGAGAAAAAAACCTGCACCAATACATTCGAGTGGTGCGGAAATGGTATCACTGCAGAGATAGAAAACCTTAAAGATATTCCCCTGGAGTTGATTCCTCAATGGGTAGAAACCCACCAAAAAAAGGAATTCATGTACGTGGAAAATGTGGATAGCCTAGACGAGGATGATGAGTTAAAAAAGATTTTGGCTCCCCAGGGAATCAAAACTCTGATTACAATTCCAATCTATTTCGAAGATACTATTTATGGATTTGTGGGTTTTGATCACGTACTGGAGACTAAAGACCTGAATGCCAATGAAATATCATTGCTTCTCCTATTCGCAAAGTCACTTGCAAACCTTAAAAACCGATCTATTCTCGAAGAAGCCGTCATAGAAGAAAAAAACAGAGTCGAGCAAACAAGTCGGTTTAAGTCAGAATTTCTGTCCAACATGAGTCATGAAATACGTACTCCACTCAATGGGGTTATTGGATTCACTGACTTGCTTCTAAAAACCCCACTATCCCATGCCCAAAAACAATACGCTGAAAATGCGAATGTGGCAGGTAAATCACTACTCGGGATCGTATCGGATATTCTCGATTTTTCAAAAATAGAATCCGGAAAACTGGATCTGGAACCGAGTGAAGAAAACATCTATGAGATAGCATACTCCTGCATAGACATCATCAAATTTACTGCCGCTCAAAAACAAATCGAACTCATCTGTAACATAGAGCCAGGTCTGCCCAAAATAATGGAACTGGATCCTGTCAGGATTAAACAGGTATTGATCAACCTACTCGGCAATGCAGTAAAATTCACAGAATATGGTGAGGTAGAGCTTCAGATTAATTTTGAAAAAACTTCAGAATCAAGAGGAATGCTTAGCTGTGCCATAAAAGACACAGGCATCGGCATCAGTGAAGAACAACAAAAGAAACTGTTCAAATCCTTTTCTCAGGCCGACAGCTCCATATCAAGAAAATATGGGGGAACTGGCCTTGGTCTCACTATTTCCAATCTCCTCGTTCAAAAAATGGGAGGAAATATCCACTTGGACAGCATCAAAGGTAAAGGAACCACTTTCAGCTTCACATTTGAGACAAACTACAAAGAGACTGATGGTGATATTCATCCTGTATGCCTATTTAAAAAAGTATTATTGGTAGATGACAATACCACCCACCTCTTTGTTTTGGAGAAATTTTTCAAGTTTTGGAAAATCGACTTTCTGAGCACATCAAATCCGATTGAAGCGCTGGAGATTCTCCAAAGCGATCCTAGCATCGATTTGGCATTAGTAGACCATAGGATGCCAGGGATAGATGGAATAGAACTGATTCAAATCGCCAGAAATGAGCTTTTGCTTACGAAGGATAATTTGGAATTTATCTTTCTGCATTCATCTCTTGAAGGGGACTCATTCAAGAAAATATTCAATGAATTTGATATCGCACTCGGGCTTATCAAACCGATCAATTTAGAGGATTTGCTCTATTTTCTCATCCACGCAAGCCCCAAAGTACTTCATGAAGAAATCTCATTCACAGATGATTCTCCAAGATCCAGCTCTGAGAAAGTCTTTCAGATTCTAGTAGCAGAGGACATAGAGATGAATATGATCTTGATAAAGACACTCATTCTTCAGCAGTTGCCAAAAGCCAAGATTTACGAATGTTCAAATGGAGAAATAGCCATGAAAACATTTAAAAATCACTCAATCGATTTGATTTTCATGGATGTACAGATGCCGGTAATGGACGGTCTTACAGCTACCAGAAAAATAAGAGAGTATGAGCAAATATCCGGGAAAACAACTCCAATAATTGCTCTCACTGCAGGTGCTTTGAAAGAGGAAAAGGAAAAGTGTCTTCTGGCAGGCATGGACGAATTTTTGACTAAACCAGTCCAACCTCAGTTCCTTGTTAACATCATTGAAAAATACCTTCTGGAGAGTCCTTTAGAAGAAAAAATATCCGAGCACACTATCCAAGAAGACAAAGAAGAAAACATCTTCGACAAACAAGCCTTGCTGGAGCTAATTGGCTATGACATGACGCTTTTCAAGGCATTGATGGAGGCATCATTGGATTTGGAAAATCAGCTTAACAAACTTGAAATTGCCTGCAATGCTGTAGACAGAATCAATATCAAATCCCTTTCACACGGATTGAAGGGAAGCTGCCAATCCCTGTACTTCCATAACATACAAGGACTTGTTAGGAATTTGGAAATCAACGCAGAATTTTTAGGTGAAAATGAAATAAAAGAAACATTCAAATTCATCAAAGAAGAATGGGAAAAACTAAAACCAATAGTGGAAACAGAAATCAGAAATATATAGAATCATCGCTCAAAAAATTGATTATCATTGACTTAATAAAACATTCGAAGAGCTCCTGAAAAACAAATTTGTAGAAAGCCTAATAGCTGTAGACCAGGTTTAAAAATTTAATTAATTCCTACTTACACAACTAGACTCTCCAACCTTGATAAAAAATAAGTCAGGTTATTTATTGCCCAACGACTACTTGAAGCCAAGCTGGACAAGTGGAAGAAATGACCTCCTGATCAATAACAAATCTGCACATACGTGATGCTATCAGTAAGCGAAAGTTACCAGAATTTTGGCATCATGACTCGGCATTGTCCAGTACAAGCAAGAGAAGTCTAAGGGTAGTCATTTACTCAATCTAGTACCTTTCAAAGTGTGCTGCCTGAAAAGATTTGAAAATTCATTTAAACAAAGTAGTAGATAGCATATATTAAATTAGTACTCCATAGAATTAACTTCAGTATTGATCACCATATATCCTACTAATCTGCAATTTTGCCAACTCAACAATATCACAACCAATCTTATCACTTCATCGAATACAAAATGATCAAAGGATTTAAAAATCAAACAATTGTGAATATTTTTGGCTTACATTATACAAATGAAAAAGGCGCATAAAATTCGATAAATAGAATTTCAGATACATAAAAAATTATTTTAAACCATTAATAGTGAATAACCTCAAAATTACCCTTTATCAAAAATCCTAGAATTTCTTCAGCTCTTAAAATTAAGTAATCTCTTTAAAGTCATCAAATACCAATATCAGATAAATACTTTTATCTTTAAAACTTTATAAGACCCAAAACCGATGTCAAAAAAAACGCTTTTACTCATAGATGATCAGCCTGTCATGGGGATTTTGCTGAAAAGCAAACTGGAGAATGATTTTATTGTAGAAATCAAACACAACGGACAAGAAGCACTTTCTTGGATTATGGATGGAAATATTCCCGATGGAATAGTCTTAGATCTCAACATGCCCGAAATGAATGGCATAGAATTTATCAAAGAGGTTCGAAAATTTAACTATTTCGAGAAAGTGCCCCTCATTGTATTGTCTGGAGAAGAAAGCGTAAATTCAAGAATTACTGCTTTTGAGGAAGGTGCCGATGACTTCTTAATGAAGCCATTTAACCCTGCAGAATTGAAAGTCAGAATTAACCGTTTTTTTGATCGCTATTACTTGCATCATAAATGAAAAACCTGAAGCTTGTTTTAATCAAACCAGGGTATGCTTTGACCAAAGCAGCCAAAGAAAATCTTGAGGAATCATTTGAGATCACGATCGTAGAGGATCTTTTTGCATTCACCCAACTGATTAAGACCAAGACTGACATCCATGCCGCGGTCTTTTTTGGAAATATTCAAGACCCTGCTTTTGTGGATTATATCAAGAGGGTAAAGCCTTATGCGATAAGAGATTCTTATCTGATTTTGGTGATCACTGACCTTATTTCCAATGGTGACCTCAAAGTAGCCGTCAAGGAGGGTATCAGCGGGATCTTTCTCAGCAAAGAGCTTCAATCCAAGGATATTATTTCCAAAATAGAAAAAACTGTCAATAACCCACCATTCAGGGCCTTTAACGAAAACGCTAATCAAAATAGTGTTTCATTTTCCAACTACAGGACTCCGATCTGGAAAAGAGCTTTTGATATATTGGTATCAGGCACGATTATAATCCTTATTTCTCCGATTCTCTTGGCTGTGGCATTGGCCATCAGGCTGGAATCTAAAGGTCCAATCTTCTATAAATCCAGAAGAGTAGGTACGGGTTGGGATATCATCGAATTTTATAAATTTAGATCGATGGTCCCTGATGCAGATAAGAAACTGAAAGATTTGAGCCATCTCAACCAGTATGCCGCGGCCAAAGCACCATCCGTGGAGACAGCTTCGGAAACGAAATTTTTGAGATGTGAGACGTGTGAGAAATATGATCAAGCCTGCGAGAGTCCACTCTACAACGAAACGGGTGAAATGGTCTGTGAACTTACGTTCAAAACCCTTAAAAAAGACAGTGAAAGCGCGTTTTTCAAATTGGCGGATGATCCTAGAATTACCAAACTGGGCAAGTTTCTGAGAAACACCAGTATCGATGAACTCCCCCAACTTCTCAATGTCTTGCAGGGCGATATGTCTATCGTGGGAAATAGACCACTCCCAATCTATGAAGCGGAAAAACTTACGACTGATCAATTTTCCAAGAGATTTCTAGCACCAGCCGGTATAACCGGACTTTGGCAGGTAACCAAAAGAGGAAAAGGTGGCCCAATGTCAGAAGAAGAGCGCATAGGGCTTGATAATGAGTATGCCGAGAAATTTAGCTTATGGATGGACATCAAGATATTACTGATGACCATCCCCGCCCTATTTCAAAAAGAAAATGTGTAATGAGAAATACACTGTTGACTTTTCTTATCCTTTGCTTGCCATTAACCAATGTAATAGCACAATCTGAAGAACTGAAAACCACAGGGGTTTCCAGTATGGTCGACTTTGACCTTACCCAAGATATCGCATTACAATTACCTACATTGGAAGAGCTTACCAATATTGCTCTGGAATACAGTCCAAAGATTAAGAAAAACATCAACCTGTCGTCGGCCGAAAAAGAGAAGATTTTTCTGCAAAGAAGAACTTGGGCCCAACATATTCAAGCGTTTGTGAATGCGTCCTCGGGCAATCAGGGTATTCTGATCACAGGAATCGAAGGCAATAACTTCAATCAGATCGTAAACGGATACAGGTATGGGATCAATCTCAACCTGCCTATGTATGAAATCATGTCCCGCGGCCCTCGAGTGAAGCTTGCTGAATATGAGTCTAAAGCAGCCGAGAACATCATTGATGAAATGAAACTTCTGGTAGAAGAAGAAGTATCCAGGGCTTATTTTGAATTGATCACCGCTCAGAAAATCATGATTTCTAACACAAATTTTCTAGAGCTTTCAACAAACAGTATGGTGTTGTCCGAGAAAAAACTCTTGGAAAATCAAACTACATTTTCTGAACATACACGAATCACAGAAATAAAAACTCTTGCTGAAGAGCGCTTTAATCGATCTTATGCAGAGTTTTTGTCATCATTTAGAAGTTTGGAGATATTGGTGGGAGTAAAGCTGAGTCTTTTAAAAAACTAAAGACATGGGAATTATTAACTTTAAGGAGGTCTTTTGGCTATCGAAAAGGTACTGGTATATTTTTTTAATTTTTCCGATCACCATAGCTATCACTGTTTATTTCCTCACCAGAAATTCTCCTAAAATCTACGATTCAAGTACAGTTATTTACACCGGGATATCTTCACGAAAAAGTGCCGATCTCACAGAGTCTTTGAAAATAGACTTCTTCACATCGAGCAACTTGATGGATAATATCATGTCACTGGTCAATTCCAGGAAATCAATAGAAGAGACAGGTCTGAGGCTACTGGCGCTACATCTCAGTCAAGGTGAACCAGATCCCGCCATTTTTTCGGAGAAAAAGAAAAATGAACTAAAAACACATATCTCAGAAGATCTATGGAAAAAAGTGGCTGTAGTAGGTGACCCTAAAAAGACATTGGAAAACATCCGAACAGACATGTCTGAAAACCCAAACTCCACTTTCAGGTATCTTTTGAATAAGCACCATGACTACGGAGTATCTGAGATTCAAGGAAAAACCCGCGTAGAACGAAAGAAGAGTTCCGATATGATTGAAATCAGCTTTTATGCTGATGATCCGGGAATCTGCTTTCAAACTGTCAAAATCCTTGGGGAAGTATATATGGAGCGCTACAGTGATCTCAGGTATACAGAATCTTCCTCAAGTGTAGAATACTTCGAAGCGACTTTGGGTGTGGTCTTCAAAAAACTCCAAGACTCAGAAGACCGACTCAAGGCATTCATTTCCGATAACAAAATCATGAACTACTATGAGCAGGGAAAAAGTCTTGATTTGTACAAAAAGGAACTTGAAACGGCTCAAATTGAAGCACTTAGAATCTCACTCGGCGCAGAATCCAGCTTAGTTAAGCTTGAAGAAAAGCTTCAAAACACCAATCAGCGTAACAATTTAGTGGATAGTCTGAGTACGCTTAGGAAGGAAGTCACAAATCTGAGGCTGAAACTGAACACAATTTTGGCTACAGGAAGAACAGAAAGTGAACAAGCACTAGCAATCAAATCAAACATCAACGAACTAAACAATAAAATAAATCAAAAAATAAGCGAACTCTACCGCAAAGACTTCCAAGTAGATGGTATTCCTGCCAGCAGTGTCCTACTCGAATGGTTGGATCTATACATCGAAAAAGAGAAGCAAGGAGTAGCCTCTGAGATCACCATGAAATCACTTCAGGTAGTCGAAGATCGCATCACAAATTTTGCCCCCTTAGGCGCTGAAATGAAACGACTGGAACGGGAAGTGTCCGTCAATGAAAATGAATACTTAGTCATTTTAAACGGTCTAAATCAGGCTAGACTTCAAAAAGAAAATCTCAAAATATCACAAACTCAAGAGGTAATTGATCCGGCATTTTTCCCTGAAAACCCAAGACCTTCAAAAAACAAACTTTTAATCATTGGAGGAGCACTTTTTGGAGTGATTGCTTGCCTCAGCGTCATAATTATTATTATCCTTTTTGATGATTCCCTCAAAAACATTCAAAACGCCCAAAACAAAACAAAACTTCAGGTTTCGGCATTTTTACCAAAAATAAAGAAGACTCCTGAATCGCTGATGAATCAAAGCCTCGAACTCTTCTTAAATCAGGTAAACATCAGAATACTCAATACCAAACATAATAAGCCATTTATAATCTCCATTCTAAGCGAATTTAATAGCAAAGGTGACAATGAATTGGGTAAACTGATCGAATCTTATAGCCAAAAGAAGGGCTATAAAACACTCATGATGCATGCGGGAGATCTCGGTGACTATGGTCTTAAATATGGAATGGATGATTACAAAGCCAAAGATGCTTCTTGGAGGATTTTCAATTTCCAGTACTTTAGCCAACATGACTTTGACCTTATTTTTATCCTGCATCCAAGTATGAAGTCTCAAAATCTATCCTTTGACATGCTCAAAAACAGTCATTGGATATTGATCATGATGAGTGCAAAAAGTAACTGGAAACTGTGGCATGAGCGCATCATCACCATGGTCGAAGAGGGTTCAGGGATAAAGCCAGACCTATATCTGACCGATGTAAGCATTGAAGAAGCAAATGATTTTTTAAAAGTATAAATGAAACGAGCTGAAAATCTACCGTCGTCTGACCTATATAGGCACTGGTGGTTGGTTCTCTTGGTGCTCGGGCTGGGAGGAGCGATAGGCTACCTTATTTTCAAATTGCAACTTCTTTTTCTGATTTTGCTATTGGGAATATTTCCAGCTTTTTTTCTTTTCAAAATCATCCACTCCAATCCGCTTTACGGAATCAAGATTGTCCTCATTTTTTCTTTTTTAGTCAATGGACTCACAAGATATGTGACTCAAGCACCATTGGGGCTTGGAGTAGATGCATTGCTTGCTTTGACATTGATTATCAGTCTTTTTTCTCCAAATAAACCTCAGTTTAAAAATCTCAATAACCTCATTTTTTTTATCACACTCTCTTGGACTGCTTTTACGGTACTGGAACTGTTCAATCCTGAAGCGCGAAGTAAAGTGGCTTGGTTTTATGCTGTAAGAGCCTACTCCATTTACCAGGTTTTCATGGTTATACTTTTGCTTTGCTATCTCAAAAGGAAGAGTCAGGTATATTCTTATGTCCACCTCAGTGTCATCTGGTGCGTGATTGCAGCATTTTGGGGATACAAGCAGGTCTTTATAGGATTGGACAATGCAGAGTGGAATTGGCTGTTGAGCGGCCCCATAAAAACGCATATCCTCTTCGGAGTTTTGAGAACTTTCTCCTTCCTTTCAGATGCTGGCCAGTTTGGTGCCACTATGGGATACGGAGGTATTCTTTGCATTCTGGTAGCTCTTGGGCCAATTTCAGGAAAAAAGAAAGTTCTATTCTGGATTGCGGGATTGATTTGTCTCTACGCTTTAGCCCTCAGTGGCACTCGAGGCGCATTGTTTGTCCCGGTTGGGGCATCGATGGCATACTTGGTTTCAACCAAGAATTTTAAAAGCATGATAATGGGTGCTTTTGTTGTGGGAGGCGTATTCTTCTTTTTGAATTTCACTACAATAGGTAATGACAACTATCAGATCAGAAGGATGCGTAGTGCTCTCGACCCAGAGGATGCTTCCCTTCAGGTGCGACTGGAAAATCAGCGTAGATTCAAACAATATCTGGCTGCGAGACCACTTGGAGGCGGTATTGGTACGTCAGGATCTTGGGGACAGCGCTTTTCTCCGGGTACCTTTCTGGCAGAGACGCCCAATGACAGCTGGTATGTAAAGGTATGGGCAGAGACAGGGGTGATTGGACTCACCTTGCATTTGATGATGCTTTTTTCGGTAGTCTTATATGGCTACTATGTAATCTTCAATACGCGCGACCTTATATTTAAGCAATACCTCATGGCTATGCACGCCGCGTATTGCGGTATTATTCTGGCATCTTATGGAAATCCTATCTTTGGACAATTCCCACTAAATATTATGATTTATTTCACTTGGGTGGCATTGTTTGTCCCCAAATGGGAAAAGGAAGATCAGCCTGAAAATCAGTAAGTCTCTTACCAAAAGGTGCATTACTCGTTTGCCCTTTTCGCTCTCTCCCAAGTGACCTGCTGACGGCCTTTTAGCCATCTATTCAAACCTAAGAGTGCACAATAGTTCATGACATAGAAATAATAGGGCACATAAAACCCCTTAATCTTTACCCCTTTTTCCCTCGTCATATGCCCTACCAAAGCCAAAAAGTAAAATGCATATTGGGCTAGCAAGAATCCAAAAAACAGTGGGGAGGGATCATTTATTACCAACAAGTGATTTAACACAAAAACTAGCACCAAAAGCATGGGAGTAAGTGTCCATCGTAATACACGATGACTCACATATTGGAATGTCAACTTGAAATCATGAAAAGGATTGATAGCTAAAGGCAATCTGAAGATACTTTGCCAGCCTCCTGCAGCTATTCTAATTTTACGCTTCATCTCCTCTCCCACCGTCGCACTGGCATATTCCGAAGCTCTCGCTTCAGGAATATATTTGACACTGAAACCTTTTTCGGCGATTTTCATCGTCAGCATGAAATCATCCAGAAGGGTATCATCCGGCAAAAACTCAAACAATTCTCTACGATACCCCATCAACTCACCTGCGCCACCTACCATGGTGTAGTAGTGGCTGTCCATTTTCTTGAGCCAGGATTCGTATTTCCAGTAAATCCCCTCTCCTTTGCTACTTGCACCGTCCTCTTCGGAAGTGATGATGTACTTTTCCCCTGTGACAGCGCCCACATTAGTGTCAGCAAATGCCTCTACCATGAGTCTTAATGCCTCTTTATTGAGCACCGTATTGGCATCACAAAAAATCAAGATTTCTCCTTTGGATAATCCTACTGCGCGCTTCATGGCAGCTAATTTTCCTTTTCGGGCCGGTGAGTGAGTCGCAATGACCTCAGGATAATGTGTCGGGATTAGCTCTGAACCATCACTTGTACCATCGGTCACCATGATGATTTCCAGCTTATCTTCGGGATATTCCAGTTCCAGTGAGTTCTTTATTTTGTCATGCAAAGCCTCCCCTTCATTGAAACATGGAACAATAAGACTGACAAAAGGCAGATTTTCCGAAGAAAACTTATCGAGTGAGTCGGGTTTCCCCTTTAGTTTATTCAAAATGGCTATCAGTAATCCATAACCCAGGTAAGTATAGAAAATGATGAAAATTGCGATGTAAAAAAGAAGCTCCATGGTTTGAATTTTAAAGTTGTTGATAGGTATCAAATGCCAATTGCCAAAAGAGTTCGACCCGATGAGACCATGAGTTCTCTTCTGTTTTTTTGTATCGCAGTTCGTTGAGCAAAGCAGAATTGTCGGTCAGCGCTGCTTCGATCATGTGAATAAACTCCTCCTTGGAATTAGCCACTCGGATTACATCTTTAAACGATTGAATATCAGGTGAGAAAGAGGTGGTAATGACGGATTTTCCGGCAGCCAAATACTCGTTGATTTTTAGCGGATAGATACTCCTTGTCAATTCATTACACTTAAAGGGTATGATAACACAGTCAAACCAGCGAAGGTATTCAGGTAATTGATCGATTTTTTTGGGACCTGTAAAATAGATGTTTGTAATCGAATCAAGATCGATGGATGTGTGCTGTTTGTCTTCCCTAGGCCCCACCAAAACGATGGACTTGTCGGGGTGACTCTCTGCTAATGATTTCAACAACTCATAATCGATTCGTTGACATACGTTACCGGTATATCCGATCATGGGTTTGGGGATTTTTACCAGATCCTGAGGGACAGTGGCAGATTCAGTCCATGCTTTTTTGAACAGATCCGTATCGCCTCCATTCGGAAAGAGGTGAACTTTTTTCCCCGAAAACTCTGAGAGATCATCTGATAAGGATTGGGAGGTGGCTATGGCAAGATCGGCGTTCTGAATAGCCAAAATCTCCAAATACTGTCCATGCTTTCGCGTGAATTCATTGATAGCACCAATCGCATCTCTGGAATGATACACGGTAAAGGTTGGTTTCAGCAATGCTTTAGGATCATAGAGATATGTGGGATTAAAACTGTTCCAAAAAATAAACTCCCGGATACCATCCTCTGCCAAGGCATCCTGAATGGACTGCGCTACTATGCTATTGTTTATCTGACTCAGCTTATTGTAAAGCTTGCCGGGAGAGGCCCAATTGATAGGCAAAACCAACTTGGGGGTGATCGCTTTCACAAATCCACCTTCATGCTCAAATAGCAATTTGGTAGCATTTTTACCTTTCAAAAGAGCTGATTTCCTGGATTTCACAGATGCCAAGCTTCGTTCTCTCCTGTAATCCATCCAGGTATAGGGATAATCTACGTAATAGACCTGATTAGTCTTACCGAGCTCTTTAGCCAAAGACCACGAAGCGGAGGAGATCTGACCATCCCATCTTGACATGGAAATCATAACGATGGGTAGCTTTTTGAATTCACCAAGAGACTTTTTCAAAACTTTAAGATTTGAAGTTCACAAAATCTTTTTTCCGCTCTTGCCATACTTGGTCAATAGTCAACCGTTGAGAATGCTCCGTTGCCAGAAAATCATTCTTTACCTGCTTAAATCCCAATAAAGAAAAGATCTGTCGAAAAGCAAACACGGGAATCCATGGAATCGACTTCCATACTTGGCTAGGTGCATTGGAAAACCAAAGGCTCAAAAACCACCCTCCAATCAATAGAAAAAGACTTGTCAGAGCCAAAAGAAAAAGAGAAGGTGAAAAAAGCAAGCCAATAAAACCACCGCCCAAAATACCCATACCCAAAATTATCAAGGGAGGTGTGGAAATCATTACTGCAAAATAAATCCCATTCCAATCCCATGCCTTCAAACGGCTCCACAGCAAGCCATATACATCTTTCAAATGATCGAAATATGACTTCAGCCAGCGGGTTCGTTGATTTTGAAGCTGCTGACCGGTGCTTGTCTTCTCGTCGAAGACCAAGGCATCCGGCTGAAAACTTATTTGGACTCCAGCCTCAATCAGCTGCATCTGAAGTAGCTTATCCTCAGCTAGAATGACTGTATCTGACTGAAAATCAAACGAACCCAAATAGGAATCAAACAAATCAGTGGCTATGAGCATACCTGATCCTGCAATAGTGGCCGACGAACCTAGCGAAAAAGGCACTGCACGCTGAATGTGATTGTAATACATCTCCCCCAAGGCATCAAGGCAAGCTAATTTTGTATCCAAATTTTTGGCTGTACGCATTCCTTGAATGGCCCGGTAACCTCTCGAAAAATGATCTGAGAACTTCTCCAACGCTAGCTGTTGCAGCAAATTATCTGCATCCAAAATCAACACTGCTTCATGTGATCGAATCCATGATCTTTTAGCCAAGTAGATCGATTTGATCTTTGAATCAAGCGGCTTTTCCGGAAAAAGAATGGTCAGACGCTCGTGCTTGGGGAGATCAGGATTAGAAAAACATCGATCTGCCACCAAGTAAATGTGGTACTGTTGATAACGTTGCTTTATCAAAGAATCCACCAATGGAAGAGCCGTATCAAGATCCTTGTAGGCAGTAATAATACAGGCTATGTCTACCTCTTTTTTAGTTCGTATATTCTTTGATAAAGTAGGGATTAACTTACTGATGAGCACACTGAAAAAACCTAACCCTGCATAAAAAAGAATGATGGATAAAACTATAAAAAAAGGAAGAAGTATAATCCACATAAAGATGATTGGCGTTTGGTATATAAATCACAAAATTAAAAACTCACTAGGCCAATTTACTCAAATGAATCAAATAAAAAGCCCTTATTGAAGGGTAATTTGATCCAATATATTTAATTTAGGAAAGATTAATCTGCTAGACCTTGGAAAATACTGACGTTTCAACGCTCCCTTTGGTATCCATTGTTTCGGTCAACTACGGTCAAACATCGCTAACCTTAGAGACGATCAGGTCCTTAATTGCAATCACTTATCCGAATTTTGAAATCCTAATTGTAGACAACGGTTCTCCTCAGAGTTGTAAATCAGCTGTCAACGCAGAGTTCCCAAAAGTAAAAGTGATCGAAAGTGTTAAAAACCTTGGCTTTGCAGGAGGAAATAACTTAGGTATAAAGGAAGCGCATGGAAAATACCTTCTCTTTATCAATAATGACACGGAGGTCGAGCCAGACTTTTTGGAACCAATGGTAAAACTGGCAGAAAGTGACTTACAGATCGGCATGATCAGTCCTAAACTAAAATTCTATTTCAGCGAAAACAAAAACATCATTCAGTGGGCTGGATCTTCCGGATTGAGTTTACTCACCGTTCGTGGTCAATCCAGAGGGGATTTTGAAGTAGATAACGGTCAATATGATGAAGTAATGCCCACTCAACTGATCCATGGGGCCGCCATGCTCGTGCCCATGGAAGCTATCAGGAAGGTCGGTCTGCTACCGGATATTTACTTCTTATACTATGAGGAATTGGACTGGGCAGAAGCTATCAAGCGAGCAGGTTATAAGCTGTACTATCAAGGGCAGAGTACAGTGTACCATAAGGAGAGCATGTCGGTAGGGAAAAACAGTCCACTTAAAACTTACTACATGACCCGAGGCAGGCTCATTTTCACAAGGAGAAACCGAAGCGGGCTCAAATTGCTCCTTGCTATCCTGTTTTTCGCATTCTTGACTATTCCAAAAAATCTTTTATTGATGATGAAAAACAAAGAATGGAAACTGGCGGGCGCATTCCTTCAGGGAATTGGTTGGCACTTTAAGCCTAGGAATGTTCTTGTCACACCGAAGCTAATGGCCTCTGCTGATGGATCATTAAGCATCATTAATGATTCCTTTCAGGAGGTTAAAAAATTCTGAAGTGGTGGATTGAATAAGCCATAAATACCCACTAAAGTAATCCACGCACAACTTGAAAACTGGTCACTGCTTTTACTTGATTACAAAACGGATTGGGATTACATCAAGTCAACTTCAAAAAGCACGGGAATTTTCTTTTTGAAGAGGTCAAAAAGAAGCAGTATCAAGGTATACTAGAAAGAATAAGCCTATCCAGTCGTGATTTTTAATTTCAGTTTTCACTATAAAGCCTATCAGCAAGACTAGAAGAGCGAAATTCCGAATATTAGCAGTACTGATAACTGGAATACCACCTGCAATACAAACTGGTGAGTATAACCGAAAAACAAATCGTCTAAAAGAGTGGCAAACCCTATGGCAAAAAAAAATCTATCCGATCTCGAGGGGCTCAATCACCCAACTAATCTATTCTTTTCCACATTAAATCCCTCTCTACTCCCATGAGAATAGGTATCGAAGCACAGCGTATTTTCCGAAAGAAAAAACACGGTATGGACATCGTGGCCATCCAACTGATCAAATCTCTTCAGAAACTCGATTTGTCCAATGATTACGTTGTCTTTGTCAATCCCGATGAGGATCCCACCGCTATCCAAGAGACAGCTAACTTCAAGATCGTCGAATTAAAAAAAAGCCCCTATCCGATTTGGGAACAAAAGCACCTCAAGCAGGCTGCCATCGATTACCGACTCGATGTATTGCACTGTACCAGCAATACTGCTCCGGTTAATTGTCCGGTCCCTTTGGTATTGACTCTTCATGACATTATTTACCTCGAACGAATCAACCTCTTTTCTGGCTCCTGGTACCAGCGAATCGGCAATCTATACCGCAGATGGAATGTACCCGCTGTAGTCAAAGAATGTCAGAGCATTTTTACTGTTTCCAGATTTGAAAAAGAAAAAATCGACCGTTTTTTTAAGTTTTCAAATCAAAAAGTCAAAGTCACCTACAATGGTGTGGCCGGTCACTTTTCTCCGAAAAAGAAATCTGAGATCCAACCTCAACTCAAAAAATATGGATTACCAGACCAATACCTCTTATTCCTAGGCAATACCGATCCAAAGAAAAATCTTCCGGGGGTTTTAAAAGCACTAAAGCTGCTCGACGCTGAAGGCAAACTGCCTTTTGATTTGGTCATGCCGGATTTTGGTGAGTCTGAATTGCAAAAGATCCTCAACGAGATCCAAGCTCCTAATTTACGCAGTAGAATACACCTCACCGGATACATCGCCAACCAAGATTTGCCCTATATCTACAGTGGTGCAGCACTGTTTTTATATCCTTCTCTTAGGGAAAGTTTTGGCCTGCCCATTCTGGAAGCTATGGCATGTGGATGTCCTGTGATCACATCCAATACCTCGTCGATGCCAGAAGTAGCCGGTGATGCAGCATTGATCATTGATCCTTTACAGCCTGAGCAAATTGCAGGTGCTATTGATCAACTTTTGAATTCAGAAGAATTAAAGGCCGATCTGATAAAAAAAGGATTCGAGAGAACTCCTCTTTTCAGCTTTGATCACAGTGCAGAGCTTATTCTCAAAGCTTACCAAGAAGCTGCCAAATCCAAATAACATGGCAAAATCTGGATATTGGCTTAGCAGTGGATTTTACTCCATGCTCCACCGGGGGATTGATTTTGTGGTGGGCTTTTTGGGCTTTATGATTCTGGTTCGGATGTTTACAAAGGAGGAGTTTGGTGTTTGGGTCCTTTTCATCACTATTGCCTCGATAGTGGATATGGCTAGAAATGGTTTTATCCAGAATGGGGTAATCAAACTGATTGTAGGTCAAGAGAACACTACCTTGGCAAAGATTCAGATGGCTGCACTTTGGCTCAATGGCATCTTGACTTTAGTGATGATCGTGTTGCTCTTGGTCTTTGGACCTTGGATGGAATCGATGTTTCAATCTCCAGGGCTGTATTCAGTCCTATTGATCCACTGTATTTTTCTGCCGGTATTGATTCCTCATACCCACAATCTAATTCTCATGCAGGGCACTTTTGACTTCAAAGCATACTTCTATGCGGGTATCAGCAGAAGCGTACCTTTCTTTGTTGTAATTCTTTTCTATTTCTTTTCCGGTCAATCGATCACACTCATTCAACTTGCCTGGATTTACAATCTGGCTTTTGTGTTTGCTTTTCTCACTTCACAATACCAAGTCAGGGCACAGTTTAGATTGGTTTGGGGATGGCATAGTGAATGGATTGACAAAATTTTCCATTTCGGCAAATTTGTATTTGGGACAAATTTGGTTTCTATGCTTACCAGTAGCATGGATAAATTCCTGTTAGGAGCAATACTCTCACCTGCTCAGGTTGCTTTGGCTAACTCTGCCGGAAGGATTGTCAATCTACTGGATATCCCAATCAATTCGATCTCATCCATTTCCTTTCCAAAGGCCAGTGAGGCTTACGAGAAAAAACAACTGGAAGAAGTAGCCAAAATCTACGAGATGACCGTGGCTTCCATGTTTAGTTTCAGTTTGCTATTTATCGCTTTTTCTGTAACAATGGCCGAGCAAATCATCTGGGTGGTGGCAGGTGCAGAATATATCGAGGCTGTTCCTTACTTGCAGATCATATCATTGATAGCAGTAGTAAAGCCACTAGACCGACAGTCAGGAGTATTTTTGGATGCAATTGGAAAGCCTGCTTACAATTTTGTACTGGTTTTCGGTACACTGATTTATGGATTGGGATTGTCTTGGTTTTTCATTTCCCAACTGGGACTTATCGGTGCAGCTCTTGGTGTAGTAGCTGCCATTGGCATTACTGCGATGATCAAGATGATTATCCTAAGTAGATTTTTGAAAGTCTCTTACAAAGAAATTATGGTGCAGACTTTCAAAAACTATCCCAAAGCACTTGGATTGATCAAAGGCAAAATAAAAAACCGTCAACACTAGTCTGACGGTTTTTTGCACTCCTTCTTTTTTACTTATTACTTTTTCCGATACAAAGCTGCCTTATTGATATTATCACCTTGGTTTCTGAACCAGTCCCTGTTTAGATTACCTCCTGACTTTGCCCAATCAGCAAATCGGAGATATCCCTTGGTGAAGTCTTCTCTCTCCAGAGGATGGTCGACTGTCTCGGGAACAAAAATAGCCCAATTAAGACCGTCCGTGCTTCTGTAGAACACCCCGGAATTAAAATCTGAACGATCATCTCTTGTCCCAAAGTTGCTGCGGGTTGCGAGAGAAGTAGGCTTACCATTCATCAAGTGGACTTCCAGTCCTCGATCTGCACTTCTGAACAGGAAGGCATTGAATGGCTCTACGCCGAGATCTTTCTTATCGATTGAAAATCTGAAGACCACATTTACTTTGATTGTATCCTCATTTCTGTGATCATTCCCGTTGAATACATTGGACAAACTGGCCATGTTTACCGTAGCATCATCAAATACAACGACTACTGCTGTTTGCTGACCAGATTCGGTACCATTGCCGTTTAACTTGATATTTCCTGTAGTCAGTCTATTGCCCTTGACAGATTCCACATTGGTCGGATTGGTAGGAAACTCAATACCAAATCCATTTTTCACACCTGCTCCGATTGCCCTTATCACAAAAGTCATCTCCATTTCTTTGATTCGACCCTGACCATCCGTAATCTCCCGGTTATTGAATCCAAGTACCAAGTCGTTCATGTCAAAATCTCCATAACTCGGCCAAAGGTCCTCGTACATGAAGGTACCAAAATTGCCTTTGGCAGGATAGAAATTGGTAAATGCACGATTCGGATCAGTTGGATATTCATCCACGTTATCTTTGACCCCGTCCCCGTCAGAATCTCCTATGACTTTGTTTTCCAACTTGGCATAGCTTCCGATTTCCACACTCGTGATCGGATTCCATGTGGCATAAAAAACCACATCGTTGAAATCATGATCACCGGTTATTCTAGGTGTATCTTCCCAGCCTATCAGCATGACCCGCTCGATCTGATCATACAAAAAGACCATGTGCTCTCTCAAAGATGCGTTTGAAATGAACGTGTTCAGACTTTTATCAGAGTATAACTGTGCTCTGCCTTCGTTCACTGCACCATTTCTCCAGCCGTCAGAGATAATAAACCATCCGATCGTAGTACCTTTTTTGAAGCCTCCGTTGGGGAGATTGCCTTTGAGTTTTACTTTATCGCCAGATACCAAGCCACTGATATTGGGATAGATGATAATCCTGTCTTTGATATCTTGAGCTGTTTTTGGCGCTTGTCCTTCCTCGTAAAAATAGTACCCCAAAACATTTCTCCAGCCTGCACCATTGTGAACAAAAGTGACCCATACCTCTGCATCTTCGTTCACAGACAACTGACGGGAATACTCGCCAGTCAACAAGTCATTGTTGGTAATTCTTAAATCTTTTCGTTCTGGAAGATTCGAGTTGATCCTTTCAAAAATACCCTTCGCTATTCTGTCTCTTGGCAGTAGGTTGGAAGGCACACCGTTGGAATTAAAGGCACTCAAACTGCTGAACCCAGGAGGAACAGTTGTAATCCTGCTTCCCGGAGAAGAGGATTCGCCTGAATCCACTCCAATGTCAAACGAATCCACCGAGGGATCAATTTTCACCACGGTTTGAGGTCTAGCCAATGTAACCTTTTTCACAGGAGGCAAACCGATGTATTGGGTATAAAGAAAAATTTCCTTCACATCTGAAGCCAGATTCAGCTCGACTTTGGCAGAGCCGCTATTGTCCAATAATAGGGTGGAAATTTTCTTCCCGTCCCCGAATGGATTCCCATTAAATACCTCATACTTCACTCCTGCTAGAGGCGTATTGTCACTGAATACGCCATTTATCTGTATGACTACAGGGCCACTTACTGCAAAATTAAATCCCGCAGGCGGTGTGATAGCTTTGTACCCCTCAAGCGTGGGATCTACAGTCGGCTCCGTAGGGTCAACAGAACATGCGATACTAAAAGGTAAAACCAGCATCAACAGAAATCTCGAAATACTTTGTACCATACAAATTTCAATTTTGAACAAAACTAACAACCCATTTTCCCCCCATTCTTTTCTTTCGACAAAAGGGACTTTTTTTTCGATAAAAACCTTAATCAATCAACTATCGAGCATTCCATTGACGATAGCCTTATACTTTGGTCCGATTGGAACATCTTTCCCATTTACTATCAGCGATTCCTTCTTTACTCTGGATACAAACTCTTTGTTTACCAAATAACTTCTATGTACTCTTTTGAAGTGCTGCTCGGGAAGTAAGGCTGCCAATTCTTTCATCGTGATATGAAAAATGTGGCTTTTCTGCCTAGTATGAATAATCATGTAATCAGCCGCAGCCTCAACCAAAAAAATCTCTGAATGTGAAATTTTGAAATGGGCCCCCTTCTCCTTGAGAACCAAAAAAGAAGGGATTTCATCTCTAGAAAGCAGCGTCTTACTCCTGGACATCACTCTTCTTACCGCCTCCGACAGCTTTTCCCGATCGAGTGGCTTGGTGAGGAAGTGAATAGGGTCAAAATCAAATGCGGCAAGTGCATACTTGGATTTTGAAGTCACAAAAACGACCATTAAGTCAAGTTCCAATTGGCGCAAAAAACTAATCCCATCATCATCAGGCATTTCAATATCTAAGAAGAGAAGATCAGCTTGATATTTCTTTAAAAACTCCCTCGCCCTTGCTGTGTTTTCAAAAAGCCCCACACAAGTCAAACTATTAAATGGTAATAGGTACTTCTTCAGCAGCGCTGCCGAAACCATATCATCATCAATGATCAAGTACTTGATAGACTTGTCCATAAGAACTATTCTAAAATTTAAAAACTCTAAAAATCAACTTATTACTCAAAATCCAAAACTCTTCAATCATGGTCTTTTAACCCCAAATTGAAATCAGAGTTTACTTTTTTCCTTTTAATGAAAAACTAAAATCGACCAACAGCTCATTAAGCTGCCCAAATACACATTTCTTTGCCATAACAGCCGCAATCACACCGTATATATTCGATTAAGCTTCAACCCATTTCCAGTTTATAAATTTAATAAGTAAGGCGGCACATCAGAAGGAAACTTCAATTTTCTTCGCATCGCCAAGCTTTTTGTCATCCTTGATTTCTTCAACTCTTTCTGTATTGAGTCGGGCTCATGCTGAGTTGCTTTTTGAAAAAATTATTGAAATGAGTCACTTCAGTAAAGCCCAAAGCAAAGGCAATTTCTGAGATATTCCACTTACTCTGGCGAAGCAAAATTTTTGCTTCTTGGATAAGTCGTTCGGAAATGAGTTGGGTGGTCGTCTTTCCAGTCATCTCCTTCACCGATCGATTGAGGTGATTGACGTGAACATTCAGCTGCTCCGCAAAATCGGAGGCCGTACGCAATTGAATAAGAGTATGCGTCTCGTCGATGGGAAACTGCCTTTCGAGAAGCTCCAGAAAAATCGAAGCGATACGTAGCGCGGCATTTCCATGCTGAGCCGTCTGCACCTCAGCCGACTGTAGCTTCATCCCAAAATGAACTAACTCTAAAATCAGATTTCGGATCAAGTCATACTTGTATTTGTAATCGGACTTAAACTCGGTTTCAATCCGCTCAAAAATCTGCGTTACCGTGACAAGTTCCTGATCCGTCAGCTCAAAGACGTGGGTGCCTTGAGGCTGGAAAACCTCATACTTTTGGATATCAGGGAAATCCACAAAAAAGCGTGGATTGAATATACAGTACACACCTTTAAGCGTAGCGTGGTTACTGTCCCATTTATATGGAACCATAGGATTGGAAAAAGACAAAGCCTGCTTTTTGACCTCATAGACCCGGTCTGCATAATGAACTTGACTTTGTCCCTGGACCAGCATCACCTTGTAAAAATCACGTCGCCGATACGGTATGGCTTTGACCTTTTCCTCCCAATAAGGCTCCAACCGAAAAACATTGAAGTGCCCCATGTCTTTTTTCAGGTCTTCGGGTAGCCAATTAAACTTCCGCTGGTAAAACTCCTCCAAAGATTCCGGCTTTTCCATTTCGGTTTTGATTAGTCTCTTTTGTAGGTATTCGAAAAATTGTAAAGCAAACTAAGGTTCCATACAAAGTCATCCCCGGCTACCTGAGATTGGATTTTTTGGTTGAAAAGGGTCTGAAAAGCGATCGGAAAATCATCTTTGGTAACCGTAAAACTTGAGGTCACATAAGTACCCGTATTCTCATCCACACGCAGAAAATACAATTGAGGGTTCATTTTTAGCTTGATATCCTTACCCAAAGGCAAATTGGAGAAGATCGTATTCAAGGCAACAAAATTGGTGTTCTTTGGTGGCACAGGGTTGAAACCTCGGCCCTGAAGGTAATAGATTCCAATACTGAATCGATCGGAAACCTTATAGGTCGGCATAATTTCTCCTGCAAAAAACCGATTGGCCCGCATCACAGATTCCTCCTTACCATTGATCATCATGGGGATTTCTCCGAAAATGAACGCTGGATGCAATCCGACATTGAGCGTAAACCGTTTGTCTTTGATCACTTTGTACCTTCCCCAAAACACAAAAGCCCAAGGCTTGCCGTCCATGCCAAACCGAAGCATCGGATCAAAAGACAATCGCTCCCCACCAATACTCAAATCAAAAAACACCGCCGGTCGACCTAGGGTAAATGAGGGAATCAGGGAAATCCCGTTGTTGGTAGCTGTAATGGTCCCACTGAAATGATGACTTGGCTTAGCATTTTGAGCAAAGATGCCTGTGACCATAGTAAAACTTATCAGGATCAAATAGCTGCTTTTCAATAATGTGTTTCTTGACCATCCTGTCAAAAGAATGGCCGAGGTAAGTTTGAAAATAGATTTCATGGGTAGGTTGGGGATAAACAGCAGTAAAAGTGAGAAAAGAATCCCTCCTAAACCTGATTATTTTCAAATCAAAACTTACGTTTTTCAAACAAATGTAAATCAATCGGAACTCTTTAATTCAAGCACTTGGGATACTGCATTAAATGAAAGTGGCACTTTGGAGAAATGAGTTGATGTAAAATCGGAAGAAAAATTTTTCAACTAAAAATTCTCCACTCATATTTCAGTGATTATTTTGCCCAAATGAAAAATAACCTAGCCTCTATCCTCACTTTTATCGGGATTTTCCTGACCGGCATTCTTCATGGTCAAGTTTAAATAGTCGCCGAACAAGACCAAGAGCGTAATCTGACTCTTTTTTCCTTTAATGACTCAAAAATTCCCTACACGGTCCAAATCCATTTTGTGAAATTGGAAAACCTGGAATCACTGCAAGGCGATCTCCTCTACAAGTTGGCAAAACCAGGTAAAAGCACCTTGGTCAAGCTCCAATCGATCTACGGAAATGTCCAAACGGGATTCAGATACAATACCAAACTCTACAAAGGAGATATTCAGCCAAGTATTCCATTTAATTCTCCTTACCTGATTCCGGTAGAAAAAGGTACTTCTGTCAGCATGAAACAACTTTTAGCCAATCAAAACCTGCCCGAGGATCGGCGCTATACCGGTGTAGGATTCTTCTTTGATCAGGAAGCCAGCATCTGTGCTCCCAGAAAAGGGATTGTTTCCGAGATCAAGATGGACGTCACAAAAGATGCTGAGGGTTTGGCAGACTTTTCCTCCGAAAACTATGTAGAAATCTATCATCAAGACGGTTCCTTCACCCGATTATCCGGCCTGAAAGCCAACTCAGCCAAGGTCGCTGTCGGTGATACAGTCATTCCGGGACAAGTCCTAGCCGAATCAGCACCCCAAGCCAATTCGCAACAGCATCATGTAAAAATGATCCAAAGCCGTTGGGAAATGGAGATTCAAGGCGTGGCTTGGGTAAATTTTCCGGTTTCCATTTTATCAGATAGTCAAAAAGTGCAAACTAATAAGTCGGAAGAAAAGCTACTATCCACACACCCAGAAGAATTGATTGCCAAAGAATTAGACAAAAAGGAACTGAAGAAGTATCTGGGGAAGTGAGTTCTTCGAATCTGTTAAATAAGAGTCTTTTACAGCCGTTTTGTATTAGTAGAGAAACCCAAATAACCACAAAGGGATTTTAGAGCCCCAGCCTGTCTCAATACCATCGCTTGCAATCAAATAGTTTGTAGAATCACTAACTTGTTTGGAATACTTGTTTTTTCCGCCCACCTCTAGAGTAAGCCCATTGACAAAAAAGTCTCCAAATTCAGGTTCAAATACTTCTAATCTCGCATTGAGCAATTGATTGAGAAGAAATGTCTCTCTCAGATTTCCTATATCGGGGACAGGATTCATGGAATAAGAGAGATTAGTGTTTTCTAAGAAAAGTTTGTCAGGCTTCTGCAATCTTGAGACACCTTTTCCCTGTACGGTCAGTACATTCAGAATCCTTGCATCTCTTAGTTGATAGATGTGTTCTAAAATTCTATCTCGCGAAATATCAAGTTGATTGGAAAGCGCTGAAATATTTGGCTTGAAAGGCACCGATTCGGCAATTACTCCCAAAAGCTTTTTCACCTTAATAGCTGTACCCGCATTGTATGAAGAAATATAAGCGAGGTCTGTGTCCACTACAGCATTGATAATCTGCTCGAGCTTTGGAAGGTATTCATTTTCTCCCTCTACAAAAATGGGCAAATACCCTCTTTCAAGGTATTTCTGAAAATGTACTAAAGGGCGGATTTTAGAAGCTATATCCAAGGCAATTTCCCGATGATTTTGTTGGATATCTTCCAATGAATAAGACGAAAAATCCCCTGCCCCAGTAAACTTCAGATATTCACGAAAGGATAAGCCCGGTAAGGAATAACTCACCACCCTTCTGCTAAGGTCGGCTTGACCTCTGTAAATATCGAGCGCTGATGAAGCCGAAAAAACGACTTTAAGCGTTGGAATTCCATCGTAAATATTTTTCAACTCGCTGGACCAATTAGGATATTTATGAACTTCATCAATAAACAAAACCTCACCCCCATTCCTAAACCACAGCATAGCTGTATCCAAAAGGCTATTTTTATAAAACCAAGGATGATCAGCCGTTACATAAAGCGCACTGACATTGTTTTTGATCAAATCAAACTTAAGGTGTTGTAAAAGCAAGGTGGTTTTTCCTGCACCTCTTGGCCCCTTGACCCCTATCATCCGTTGGTTCCAATTAATTTTATCATGAAGGTAACGTTGGAAATCCGGCTCGATTCCCATTACCAACGCATCCTGAAATTCAAATAAAGCTTCCAATTTTGCAGTTTTAATACTTCAAATATATTTATTTTTTGTAGTTTTAAAACAACAATTTGAAAATTTTCATAAAACTTGGCTTACACCTAGAATTTTTAAAACGCAATTCAATTGAGCATAGCAATCCTTTTATCACTTTTCCCTCTTCATCTGAGATTCCTTATTTTTCCAAAAAATTATCCTCATTGAAATGAACCTCACTTTGCTTTTTTCCCATCTGGAAAGTTTCATTCCTCTTAAGGCAGATGAAAAAGAGTTGATCGAGGAAAAGTTTGAATCGATCCTAGTCAAACGAAAACAAAAGCTTTTGAAAACAGGAGAGGTCAGCAAAGATTACTTTTTTGTGGTATCGGGCTGCTTTCGGTTGTTTGGCGTAGATGACAAGGGCTTTGAACACAACATTCAGTTTGCCGCAGAAAACGACTGGATTGCCGATCTCGGGAGTTTTTATAGCCAAAAACCAAGTCAATTGAACATTGAAGCCTTGGAACTCTCCGAAGTCCTAAGAATTCAACAGCAGAATTTGTATGAGCTTTTCGAAACTTATCCCAAGCTCAATCGCATCTTCAAAGTGATGATTGAGCATAAGTACATCGAGCTTCAAAATCGGGTACTTCAAAATTTCAGTTCAACTGCTGAGGAACGGTATTTGGCCTTTTTAGAACAATATCCTCATCTCAAAAATCGCCTTCCCAATACCCAAATCGCCTCCTATTTAGGAATCACACCGGAGTTTTTAAGCAAAATCAGAAAAGACTTAAGGGATCACTAGAGGGATTTCTTAAGATAGATTAAGAGTTTCTATTCCAAAAGCAGCCAAATTTGTATGCATCAACAACAAACAGCGCCATGAAAATCCTACTTTCCATCTTATCGCTTGTGCTTGTAACCTCTTTTGCACAAGCCCAATCCCCTATTGAAGACATGATCAAAGACTGGGAACGCGCCAAAGCCTACACCAAAGAATACCTCGACGCCATGCCGGCCGAGGGCTATGCCCTGAAGCCCACTCCTGAAATGCGTTCGTTTGCCCAGCAGATGCTTCACCTCACAGACGGTAACTACGGTTTTACAACCGCTGCCACCGGAGTAGCGAGCCCGGTAGGAATGGGTGAATCCGAAAAAGCAACGGATCAATCCAAGGAAAACGTGACCAAACTCGTGATGGCAGGCTATGATTTTGTGATCAGCAGCATCAAAACCATGACTCCGGCCCAACTAGCAGAAGCCACCAAACTATTTGGCAGATTCGAAATGAGCAAAGGCATGGCACTGGAAAAGTGCTTTGAGCATCAGACCCACCACAGAGGTCAGACCACCGTCTACATCCGCTTGGCGGGTGGGACTCCTCCTCAAGAGAAGTTGTTTTAATTTCTTCATCCTTTGAACTTTTCCGAAGTTTGAAACTTTGGAAAAGTTCCCCCTCCCTTTTGGCTTTCCTCATAAAAGCCATTCTTCCCAAATCTTATTGAACTACTCCTCCAATTGACCAAAAATCACTTGGCTGGAATTTCTATGTCCCTTCAAAATGAAAAAGCAAATCCTAAGTCTAGCCTTGGCCTTGTCCGCCCTGTTCTCGACTGCCCAAACTCTCAAGCTCAAAAATCAAGAGTTTGAACTGCACAATGTCACCGGAGAGATTGTCACTTTCCAAGGAAAAAAAGCCTTGAAGATTGAACGTGATCTGAATGCCATACCCTTTGACTCCACCCGAATAGAAGCAACAGTTGATGAACCACACTATGCCCGACTGCTGGGTTTGGAAGACTTCGAAAACGGAACTATCGAAGTAAAAGTGTACAGCCAATTGCAAAACCCGGCTCCATACTCAGGAATAGCAGGATTTATTGGTTTATTCTTTAGAATCCAGCCTGATGACGCTGCTTTTGAAAGCATTTATCTGAGACCTAAAGTGGGGAGATCAGACAATCAACTCCGCCGAAATCACACGGTCCAATATTTTTCCTACCCAGACTATAAGTTTGATACCCTGCGCAAAATCGCTCCTCATCGCTACGAGGGCTCTGCACCTGTAGCCCTGAATGAGTGGATCACCATGCGGATCGAGGTAAATGGAGAATCCGCGGAGCTATTTATCAATGACCTGAAATACTCCTCCTTTATCGTGGACAAGATGCTGGGAAAAACCAAAAAAGGGTTCGTTGGACTCTATGTAGACATCGGAACCATCGGGTATTTCCGGGATTTGAAAGTGACCAAAAGAGCCTCGCAGGTGAAAAAGGCTGGAGAAACGGAGATGGATATTTAAGCAATCCAAAAACCATCCACTTAGAAAAGGTGAATAGTAGCCTTTCCTTTATTTTGGGAGAATCGATCTAAGTTCTCCCCTAGTTTTTTTAAATACTACCCCGTTTGATTTCTATAATCTTTGGTTTGATTTAGGTAATTTTTTACAGAATTGGTGCTTGAATTTTATAACCTAATCCTTTTAACTCCCCCACCATGGAAACACGCAAGCTCGGCAAAAACGGACTCAAGGTCTCCACAATAGGACTAGGCTGCATGGGTATGAGCTTTGGCTATGGGCCTGCAGCGGATAAAACCGAAATGATGCACTGATCCGGAAGGCGGTGGAGTTGGGGGTGAACTTCTTCGACACAGCAGAAGTCTATGGGCCTTTCGCCAATGAAGACCTGCTTGGAGAAGCATTAGCACCTTTCAAAGGACAAGTGGTGATCGCTACCAAATTCGGTTTTGCTCCGGATGCTTCCGGCAAGTGGACTCAGCTGAATAGCCGACCGGAGCACATTGTAGAAGCGGTGGAAGGTTCTCTGAAGCGACTCAATGTAGAATCCATCGACTTGTTGTATCAGCACCGGGTGGATCCAAGTGTACCCATTGAAGAAGTGGCCGGTACAATAAAAGACTTGATTCAAGTCGGAAAAGTCAAGCACTTTGGGCTTTCCGAAGCTGGAGTAAATACCATTCGTCGTGCCCACGCCGTGCAACCTGTCACCGCTTTACAAAGCGAATATTCCCTGTGGTGGAGAGAACCAGAAGATGAGATCATTCCTATTCTGGAAGAACTTGGAATCGGATTCGTCCCTTTTAGCCCGCTAGGCAAAGGGTTTCTGACCGGGAAAATGGATGAAAAAACTTCGTTTGCCCCCAATGATTTCAGAAATGTAGTTCCTCGGTTTGCCGAAGAAGCACGAAAGGCAAATATAGCCTTGGTCAAACACCTTGAAATTCTTGCCGATGCCCATCAAGCGACTCCAGCCCAAATTGCCTTGGCGTGGCTGTTGGCTCAAAAACCCTGGATCGTACCGATTCCCGGCACGACCAAACTCCATCGACTGGAAGAAAATCTGAAAAGTACCTCACTAAAACTAAGCCAAGATGACCTGATCACTATTGATCAAGCATGGAATCAGATCAAACTTGTAGGTGAGCGATATCCTGAAGCTTCTCAAAAAATGATTGATCGGTAAATCAGGAAACCACAACCATGAAAAAGCCAACTGAAAATCGGTATGCTATCGGAAGGAGTTTTTTATGTCAACACTAGATCCTGAACATTTCAGGTAAAAGAGAAAAACCTCGAAAAGATGAGTTGAATTATTGGGTGAAAACCGGAATAGTTTAAATTATGGTAAATACTAAAAAACTTACCCCTCAAAATTCGGTAATTAGGTAGTAGTTGTTCAAAAACAGATTTCATTGGAGTCATCTTGACCGTGAGAACCTTTCTAATCTTTCTCTTCCTATCCTTCTCACTGAGGTCCTTTGCTCAGGAAAATCTTTCCAGTGACACCGTGACTGTGAAAGAATTGAAGGAACTGGTCATCACTGCCACCCGTCAGGAAGAATCTATTTTTCAATCTCCAGTCAGCATCGAAAAACTCAATCTCCAGCAAATAAAAAGCTCAGCCCAACCTGGATTTTTCGAGGCCATTCAGAATCTAAAGGGAATTCAGGTGATCACGCCCAGCTTGGGTTTCAGGGTTATCAATGCGCGTGGATTTGCCCACACGACCAATGTCCGATTCGTCCAACTCGTTGATGGCATCGACAATCAAGCACCTCATATCGGTGCTCCCATCGGAAATTCTCTCGGACCCAGCGATCTTGACATTTTGGCCGTAGAGGTGATTCCCGGTTCCTCTTCTTCGATGTATGGCATGAATGCCATTAACGGAATCGCCAATTTCATTACCAAAAATCCGTTTGATTTTCAAGGAGTCAGTGTCCAGCAAAAGACCGGAGCAAACAACATCAATGCTCAAGATTTCCGAAATTCGATCTTTACTGAAACCAACTTTAGAATTGCCGAGGTATTCGGGTCAAAATTTGCCCTCAAGATCAACGGCACTTTCCTGAAGGGTACCGATTGGTATGCCGATAATCAAACCGATCTCTTCCCCGGAGCAAATCTATCCACCAGTCTGGTCGGTGAATCCAATCCGGGTAAAGATCTGGTCAATGTGTACGGGGATGAATCCAGCAACCGAAGGACACTTACCCTAGGCGGAAAACAATACGTGGTCAGCCGAACCGGCTATGCCGAAAAAGACGTGGCTGACTATGACCTTCAAAATCTTAAGGCGGATGTTTCCCTGTACTTTCGACCCAAAGCCCTTCAGGAATTTTCATACACCTTCCGCACCGCCAATCAGGATAATATCTATCAGCGCACCAACAGATTTCAATTTGACAACTACCAAACCCACCAACACGCGCTTTCCTTTCAATCTCCGAGCATTCGGTTCAAAGGCTATTACACCCTCGAGAATACCGGGGATTCGTACAACATCCGGTCAATGGCTGAAAATATCGACCGAAGCTTTAAGTCAGACAACACCTGGTTTGGTGACTTTTCCAGGCAATTTAATGCCTTGACCAACTCAGGAACTCCGGTAAACGAAGCGATGCAACTCTCGAGAGCTTTTGCCGATTCAGGAAGGATTTTACCCAATACACCTGAAATGGAGGCCAAAATCGATGAACTTCGCTCGATCAACAACTGGGATATCGGAGCTGCGCTGAGGGTGAAAGCATCCATGGTTCACTCCGAATTTCAGCATGATTTATCCTCCGTTCTCTTTAAAAAAAGCGATTCCTTCAGCTTAATGTATGGGCTGGATTACCGGCAATACCTCATCGTGCCTGACGGAAATTACTTCATCAATCCTACCGAACCCGAGGAAACCTTGGGCTATTGGAAGACCGGAGGATTTGTACAGGGCTCCAAAACACTACTCTCCGATCGGTTGAAAATCAGTGGCGTGCTACGCCTGGAAAAAAACCAGTATTACCCGGTCAAAGCCAATCCAAGAATTGCCTTGGTCTATTCCCCCGGTCCCTATCAGACGATTCGGTTTTCTGCGCAAAATGGCTACCGCTTCCCGAGTATTTTCGAGGCGTTTTCCAACATCAACAGCGGAGGAAGAAAACGGATCGGCGGACTTCCGGTCATGTCTGATGGGATTTTTGAAAACAGCTACACCCAAGCGTCCATCACCCAGTTTCAGCGGGCCGTTCAATCGGATATCAATACCAATGGATCATCCTTAGAGGAAGCCGTCAATCAACATCAGAATCTCCTGACCAAAAACCCCTACACCTATCTCGAACCTGAGGAAGTGACCAGTTTGGAAGCCGGCTACCGGGCCGTCTTCATGCAGGGAAAGTTGAGTCTGGACTTCGATGTGTATTTCAATCAGTACCGGAATCTCATTGCACAGATCGATGCGAATGTGCCGAAAACCACCAATTCTGACAGTATCCCCTATTTCTTTTTGGACCGATCCGCTCAGGATTACTATAGACTTTGGACCAATTCAAAAACGATCAGCAAAAACTGGGGCTCCACGCTGGGATTGAGTTATGAACTTTCTCCCAAAATCAAGGTCGGCGGCAACTTCACCTATGCCAACTTATCCAACCCATCCCGAAGCGACGGACTGGAAGACGGGTTTAATACTCCGGAATGGGTTTACAATCTGTTTATCAGCAGCCCGGCCATTTACAAGACCCTGGGCTTTTCGGTCAATTTCAGGCAACAAGACGAATTCCTCTGGCAATCGGCCTTAGCCACCGGAATAGTTGACCAATATTCCACCTTGGATATTCAGGCGAACGCGAGCTTCTGGAAAGGATTATTGAATTTAAAAATCGGAGCAAGCAATGCCCTAAACGACTATTACTATTCCTTTATAGGGGGACCGGCGATCGGGGGATTTTACTATAGTACGTTGACCTTGAATTTAGGACAATTAGGTTCTGCCCGGTAACCAGTCCATATTTGCCCAGGCTAGTTAGGTAAAGGGATAAATTCTTCACTTCTATTTCAGACTTTCCATGCAAAGAAACCTAAAATTAATAATCGTCTTTCCGAAAAGCCTTCAAACCAATTTTTGCATCCCAAATTCTTTAATTCACCGACTCCCGATACTCCTTAGGCGACATACCTACTTGCTGTTTGAACATCCGGGTGAAGTGCTGGGGGTATTTGAAACCAAGTCCATAAGCGATCTCGCTGAGGGATAGCTTCGGGTCATGGATTCGTTCTTTGGCCACATCGATCAGCTTGAGTTGAATGTATTCTAGGGCAGTCTTTCCGGTTTCTTTTTTCACTAGATCCCCAAAATAATGCGGGGAAAGATTCAACTCTCCTGCACAATAAGTCACGGAAGGCAAACCCACCTCTTGAGATTTTTCGGAGGAGAAAAAATCACTCAGCAAGCGCTCAAACCGCTCCAAAATTCCCTGATTGGCCAAGTCACGGGTGATAAACTGCCGGTCGTAAAAGCGAAGGCAGTAATTGAGCAGCAATTCAATGTTATCCGCCAAAAGCGTCTTGCTGTGCTTGTCGACCGCGTGACCGAGTTCGTACTGAAGCTTGGCATAGCAATCCAACACCAAACCCCGCTCCCGCTCAGAAATATGCAATGCCTCACTTACCTGATAGCCAAAAAAGGTGTAGTCTGAAATCCGCTGCCCTAAAGAAGTCCCTTTAATCAAATCGGGATGAAACACGATCCCAAAGCCCGAGGGCTGATAGAGATCCTCCCCTCCATTGGAACCAAAAATCTGACCCGGACCGATAAACACCAGAGTACCCTCCTGATAGTCATAGGTGTTTTTACCATAGCGAATATCACCGCAAACCACATCTTTCAGAATGACCAGATAGAATCCGAAATAGGTTTTCCGCAGTCTTCGGGGATTGGCTTTCGAAAAATCAATTACCGAAACCAGCGGATGCAAAGTCTCCTGATTGTTGAAGGCATTGTATTGGCTAACGGTCTCAAATCTTAGGATATCTTCCATGGCTTGTTCTGATTATTGGATCAAAATTAACCGGTTAGCTTTCACTTTTTTATTTCACCTGCTCAATCAGTGGAAATGGTAAGTAATCCAGCACTTTGTATAAGTCGCGAAAAAGCAGATCGAAGCATCTTTGTGAAAATGAAAAAATCATGAAAAAACACATCCTCCTTTTTGCCCTAATTATGCTTAGCCCGGGATTTATTTTCGCCCAATCTCCTGCTGAGCAAGAGATCAAACAACTCTCCATGGATAAGTGGCAGTGGATGGCTGATAAAGACATCGCCAAACTCACTCCTCTGTTTCATCCACAGGCCAAATTCGTCCACATGAGCGGCACTTGGACTACTCCCCGCGAACTCGAAATCATCGAAACTGGAAGCATTTGGTACAAAAAAGCAGACATGAAAGATACTGCGATCGAAATCATTGGGAATACAGCCATCGTCTGGAACCGAATCACGCTTACGGCCGAAGTCAGAGGCAGCGATGTGGTGACAGAGTTTACAGTGACAGAAGTGTACCAAAAAGAAGGAGCCGCATGGAAAATGCTGGCCTTGACTTTCAGTAGCGTTCGGGATACGCATCAGCTGGAAAAATAAAACTAGAACCATTGGAGAAACAGGTTTTCACTAACCGGAAATTGATAAATAAATTCAAGCAAGTGGGGACACTCACTTAGGCGAAAAAGGATTAGTTCCTATACTTTCGACTACTCTAGATCTTATTCCCGTGAAACAGCTCCATAGGAGCGAAATATTACTAGCTAGGGGTTTAACCCCTGATGAAGGAGTTATCAGTAAATCCCAGCGCTGGTCCGGAATCATGGTTAGGATTGCGAATTAAAACACCAGCACAACGGAGAAGATGACAGGATTTGATCTGTGAAAATACAAGCCCAATAAAAAATGAAATTTCAAATTCTGACTGTGAAAAGTGAGTGAGGACACTCACTTGGGCGAGAAAAATAAAACTAGAACCCTTTGATAGACAGGTCCCCACTAATTGGAAATTGGTAAATAAATCCAAGTGAGTGGGGACACGCACTTAAGCGAAAAATGGTGTGGTCTGTGAGGAAACAGACCATGGCGAAGAGCGAAGAAAATCCATCTATAAATCTGTGCCTTTAAACCCCGAATTCACTTGATTTATAAAAACTTCTGTTTGATTTCCGTAAGGCCTCCCCTTCTGAAATCCCTAACTTCAACATCTAAATTCACAACCTATGGCCATTTTCATTCTCAACATCAACGGAACTTCCAAGCAGGTTGACGTAGATCCCAGCACTCCGATACTTTGGGTGTTACGCGACCACTTGGATTTGGTAGGCACCAAGTTTGGCTGCGGAATCGCCCAGTGTGGTGCTTGCACCATACACTTAGACGGCAACGCCGTTAGATCTTGCCAACTGCCGGTTTCTGCAGCTGAAGGAGCATCGATAACCACCATCGAAGGACTTTCTGAAAACGGAGATCATCCGGTACAGCAAGCTTGGTTGGAGCACGATGTACCGCAATGCGGCTACTGCCAAGCCGGACAGATCATGTCTGCTGCAGCACTTTTGGCATCTAATCCAAATCCATCGGATACCGATATCGACAATGCCATGAACGGCAACATCTGCCGATGCGGCACCTATATTCGGATCAAAGCTGCCATCAAAACAGCCTCACAGAAACTCTAAACCCAGAAAAACATGACAACTGTAAACACCAAACTTGATCGAAGATCATTTTTAAAAGTGTCAGCTTTGGCTGGAGGAGGCATGATGCTGAGCTTTAGCTGGCTGGCAGGTTGCAAGCCCACCGCAGAGGAAGCCTTGGGATTACCAAAAGAATGGTTTGAACTCAACAGCTACATCAAAATCGGGGAAAACGGAGTGGTGACGCTTTTCTCTCCCAACCCGGAATTTGGCTCCAATGTCAAAACTTCCATGCCGATGATCTTGGCAGAAGAACTGGACACGGATTGGAAAAATGTAACCGTAGAGCAGGCCAATTTTTATCCTGAGCGCTATGACCGACAGTTTACCGGAGGAAGTCAGGGCATTCGTCAGGGATGGACTCCGCTGCGAACAGCCGGTGCAACTGCCAGAGCCATGCTGGTGACTGCAGCAGCTCAAACCTGGAAAGTCCCAGCTTCAGAAATCACCACCTCTGCGGGTGTTTTGGAACATAAGGGAAGTGGCAAAAAAGCCCATTACGGTGAAATGGCTTCCCTCGCGGCCAAGATGGAAGTACCTGCTGAAGTGACCTTAAAGGAGACCAAAGACTTCAAAATTGTCGGCAATTCCAAAAAGAATGTGGATGCCCAAAAAATCGTGACCGGAAAGCCCCTTTTCGCCCTGGATCACAAAGTCGAAGGGATGAAATACGCAGCTATCGTGCATCCGCCTGCTTTTGGAATGAAATTGAAGTCATTTGACAAAAGCTCAGTCAGTGGATTGTCCGGAATTCAGGACGTTTTTTCGATCAGCTTGTTCAAGGAGGATTATGGAAGAAACTTTTTCGATACCACTACTTTCCCGGAGATTGTGGCCATTGTGGGCAATTCCACTTGGGAGGTGATGCAAGCCAAGAAATCATCGGCAGTGGAGTGGGAAAATGCTCCTGAATCCAGTTTTGAAGTAGGTGGCTTTGGCGGTCGCCCAAATACAAAAGTCACCGTTCCCTCCGGTCTGGAAAATACCTCCGCGCACAAGGACCGAATGAAGGAATACATCACCAAACCCGGTAATGTGGTTCGTAAAGATGGGGATCCCGAAGGTGCTTTCAAAAAAGCGGCAAAGGTGATCGAGAAGACCTATTCTGCGCCGTTTTTGGCACATAACACCATGGAGCCGATGAACTGTTTTGCCGATGTCAAGGGGGATAAAGCCGTTGTCTATGGACCGACTCAAGCGCCGGAATCCATCATGGGCACCTTGGTGCAGGCTTTGGGCATTCCAAAGGAAAACATTCAGATCAATCTGGCCCGTATGGGAGGAGGATTTGGCAGAAGAGCCTACAGTCACCACATGACGGAGGCAGCCCTGATTTCACAAAAAATCCAAGCTCCGGTGAAGATGGTCTACACCCGTGAAGACGACATGTCTGCCGGCGTGTACCGACCTGCTTACGCCGCGACTTATCGGGCGGCCTTGGATGAAAACAACAATCTGCTTGCTCTTCATGTAAAAGCAGGGGGCATCCCGGAGACCCCACTCTACGCCAACCGTTTTCCGGCCGGAGCCTTGGACAACTACCTGGCCGAAAGCTGGGAAATCCCTTCAAACATCACCATCGGAGCATTCCGTGCACCACGGTCCAACTTTATCGCCGCGGCTGAGCAGAGCTTCTTGGATGAGTTGGCAGAAGTCATGGGTAAAGATCCGATCGAATTCCGACTGGAACTCTTGAAAAGAGCCGAAACAAATCCTGTTGGCGAGCGAAATGACTACGATGCCAAGCGCTACGCCGGGGTCTTGGAGCTTGTGCGGGACAAATCCAACTGGAATACGCCAGCAGCCGGAGTTCATCGCGGAGTTTCAGCCTATTTCTGCCACAATTCCTACGTGGCCGAGGTAGTCGATACCAAAATTGTGGATTCCAAGCCGGTGGTAGAAAAGGTCTACGCTGCGGTGGATTGCGGCATCGTGATCAATCCGGATGCTGCCATCAACATGGGCGAGGGAGCGATCGTGGACGGAATCGGAAATGCGTTTTTCGGTGAATTGGCTTTTGAAAATGGGGTCCCCAACAAGACCAATTTTGACAAGTACCGAATGATCCGTCAGAAAGAGACTCCCAAATCCATCGAGGTGCACTTTGTGGACAGCAAAGAAGATCCGACTGGATTGGGTGAGCCCTTCTTCCCTCCGGTATTTGCTGCCTTGGCCAATTCGCTCTACAAAGCCACCGGCAAGCGCTACTACGAGCAACCCTTTGCGCCGCAATTGGAGATGCAGAATTTGAAGATGTAGTCTCGGCAAGCTCGACTATCGGGGTCTCGACATACTTCGACAAGCTCAGTACTAGTACTTAACTGCCGAGGTTCGAGGAGCTCACTTGGCATGGTTAGTCATGCGTCGCTTCGGTTAGTGTCCTCACCAACCGAAACCCCTCGAAAATTGTGAGTGGGGACACTCACTTCGGCAGAATCGGTAACCTTTGAGGTTTTCAAAAACCTCGAAGATTTTAGAAAATATCCCAAACAAAACAGCCCTGGGGGAATTCCTTGGGCTGTTTTTTTTCAAATCCAATAAAACTAATTTAAAACTGACGAATTGAAATCAAACTCTTCCGGCATAGACAGAGTCCGAAAAGGCATACCGATCCATTCTAATTTTCCGATAAAAGGAGATATAAACGCACCAATTGCGAACCCGATCTGACTCTTTCATTTGAACCCTCAGACTTAGGTCTGATGAGAGTGCCGCATTGGTAAACCAATAATAATCCCCTGTCTCTGGATGGAGCAAAAAAACCATTACTAAAGCCCTTTTAAAGGAACTGCCTTGGTTGTCTAGATCACCCCAAGAAAGCTGTATGTTTAGATCATCCCGAGTTATTCCTACCCCCTCAGGCCCGAAAAGATTTCCTGAAGAAATCTTGAGATAAGCAGGATTTATAGGAGGATCTTGTCCAAATAGATATCCCTTTTGGACTAATTCCTGATAGGCGCAATGGATTCCTTTCTTACTCTGAGTGCATTGATTTTGGAAACCAAAATTCAATACCTCCTTGAAAGGCTTCAAAAATGCATTAATCTCCTTGAATCTTTGCCTATAAAGCAATTGGAGGGGTGTTGGATGAGATTTATTTCGATGACTTGACGGCAATCTTCGCATAATAGTTTGCCCGTTTAGCTGGTAGAAAGTAAATCCACCTGTTTTTCCATTCGGGTTAATACCTCCCGGTCCGATGAGTTTTGCCATGTTTTTCTGGGTTTGGATTTGACAAAATGAAAAACAAAAAACACCAAAGTGAACGGCTACACCAATCAAACGTGCGGATTTTGCGGATTTTGCGGAAAGTTGCAACAGAGAATATGCCACCGCTCATGCAATAAACTCCGAATTTACCTCGAATTAACCCCGAAAAAAGGATAAATGGGCATCAAGAATGAAGTGTATCGTAGGTTTCCTTCGCCGCTCTTTCAGCGAGACGGATCATGTCAAATTCTTCCTGTGATCCTTTTAGATGCTGGGTTAACAATTCAAAAAAGAACAGTCTTTCCCTTACTTCTGTAGGGGATTTTTCGCGATCAGCTAGGAAAATCATCCAACCCTGAAGGATCTCCCACATGTATAAGTTTCTGGTGGAATCTGCTACTGCATCAAATAATTCGTCTTTTTTGACTTCAATTTCAAGTGTAAGGATCATACTAATCAGGGGTTAAGGTGATCTGCAATCTGTACTTCCAAGAGTTTCTGCTGTTCGATTAGCTGGTGGATTTCGGAATATAAATCCTCCTCATTTTCCCAATCTGCATGGATGCCGGCAATCAGTCTTCGGTTGATTTCAATGCATTGTAAAATCAATTCCACCAAACGTGAATCAGGATTTACCATGTTGACATGCAGATTCCCATTTAAGGTAACATTAGAATTGTGGATATTGGAAAGGTGAACTATCAATGGCTTCATAATTTTGATTTTTTTGATCGGTTCTCATTTTGTATAGTTTTGAACAGCTTTTCTAAGATCATTTCATGGAGCATTTTGTATTTACTCCACGATGATTCGTTTGACAAGTGATCAGATTGAAAACTATTGCTATTTTCGATCTTTGATCTGAAATCGTTTCGACTTAAGATAAAGCTATCCACCTGCCGGAAAGGTGTTTTCCCGGCCACATTTACTACATGAAGGGATCAATATATCAGGTTAATGCCTTTAATGGTCCCATCATTGATTACATTTATTTATGTAAAACAAATAAGGTGATTTTTATTCACCAAAACAAATATTACGTGATAAAAATACACAATGCTCTTTTTAAAGCAAAATATCAAGTACTTACGAAACATTAATGGCCTGACTCAACCCCAATTGGGAGAAATACTCGGGGTATCAAGAGATAATGTGGCAAGTTATGAACGGGGAACTGTACCTCCTATTGATATTTTTCACAAATTTGTGAATTATTTTAACGTCAGCTTTAATGATTTGATCGAGAAAGACCTTTCAAAGGAACAGATTAATGAAGTTTCTGACTTGGCTCGAGGAGATTTTCACAAATCGGAATCAACACCTCAGACCCATTCTGAAGAACAGGAAGCTAAACAACAAATCAAATCGATAGAAGCTTTGGAAAAAATAATTGAGGCCCAGCAAAACACCATTAAATCACAACAAGAGACCATCGAAGCTTTGAAAATGCTGCTAGATCGGAAATAGGCATTTTGTGAAGAAGAAGAATAATCACCTTCTGGCGACCACAAGAGTCATTGAAATAGAAAGTATGTTCAGTCCCCACAGGTCTCCACGTATGGCCTATATCCATTTTTTCAGCCGTTAAAACAGCTGACATGGAATTGAGAAGTCCCTATAGGACATCAAAAGGAACGAAACTTAAGAATTTTTCTTGACCAAAATGCCATAGGATGCCTGTACGGCAGACAGGCATGATCATTTCAATTGCAGAGAAAAACAGAAATATCACCGGAAAACTGCAAAAGAACTAAAAAAGAAAAAGTATTCTACCCTTAACTTAGTGGGAAACATAAATAAGAGCTGTTAAAATAGAAATCAGGATCATTTATCAATGTGTCTTTCACCAGAAATTCAATGCCTTTTGAATACTAATCCATCAGAGTACACACCTAAAGGTTGTGTGCTCCATTAACTTCGTGGTAGAACCATAAAAAGGTAGAATTGATCCAAAATACAATACTGATACCACCCAAAATATGCAAAACCTCAACCCAGCAATACTTAGACTACACCGGGTGGAGCAGAAGCAATTAAACATCAAACTATTTTTAAATCCAATTTCCAATCCTTTATTCCCATCAAATTAAGTATTATAATCCCACTTATTCTATACAGTAGAATGTTCGCTTTTCTAAGTAGTTCTTCATTTACTTTATTGATACTTCCATGTGTAATAAAATTTCTTAAATCTTTTAAATCTTTAATACTTACAGGAAATGTACTTGGTTCAAACCCTTGATTTTCCAAGAAAACAACGAGTTGATTTTTCATAGGTTTGTTTTGCAAAATTGAAAGAACATTTTGCCAACGGTATGTAAATTCTCCATGTTCTTTAGGATCTATTGTTCTCAAAAGAATATCTAAGGCTTTACCTTGAATAACTTTCAAATTTTTCTTATCGAGAATAAAACTAAATTTTTCACTCTCGGATAATTCTTTATCGCAAATTTCAATAATGTTATATCTAATTAGAAATGAGGAAGAATCATCCACCAAAAATGACTGATTGAAAAGAGTAATGGCTTTTGAAAGCAATGCATAGTTTTTAATAGTTTCTTTCTGCCAACTTTGCTGAAGAAATTTGTTTAAGTCCCAAAATATACCAAATGCCCAAAGGTTCCCAAAGATTTCTAGAGAAATTTTTTGTTCAATATTCTTAATAGTGATTGTATATTCAGGCAAATGTATTCTTCGAAGAATGTAATCAATTTTAATGTGATGATAAAAAGAAGCCAACATCAGAACAACGTCTCCATAAAAAACTGCATCCGTTTCTGTAATACCCACCTTATATTTAAAATGTATTTTTGGCTCTTTTACAATTGTTGCTTTTCGGCTATTCCGGTTATCTTGAGAAACAAAATTAAATTCAGGGCGGAAAGTTGAATTCCCTATTTTGAAGAATTTTTTCGCATCATCCATTCTTCGAATATTAAATTCACCGTCATTCTTCGACCTAAAGTCTGTCCATAAAAAAGAATAAAATGGCTCTACAACTCTAAAACCTCTATCATCTAAATAAAACTCACCAAAAGAACTCTCATAATTATCCGATTCCCAATAGAATTTCGCGGTATTTATCTTTACTTGAACGTATTTATATTTTCCTTCATAAAATTCAGTACTATTTGTACTTCCCATAAATTCAGCGCATGACAAATCAACTTTTATGAGACGCGAATTTCTGTTATTCCTTACAACTTCTACCTTTAGAAATGACCCAAATTTTTTCCAATCTATACTACTTACCCAGCTTGATAACTTCTCACCAAAATATGTTTGATCATCATAATAAATTTTTAAAACAATTTCATGCCCATTTGGGGACAAATGAGCTCGATGAACTTTTTCTACAATAGTTTTACCATGATTGAAATATAAACTAAAATCAATATCAGGAAATTCTATATTCAAACTATAAAAATCACTCATAATCCTAAATTTATCTTATCGTTTTTTTCTGTGTCAATGGATAAATAATTATTTGGAAAAGCCTATTTCTTAAAAATCCAGAAATCAACTTTAGCTTAATAAATTATGTCCTGTCAAACCCATCAATAATCTTTCCTTAAAGTTATTAGTCTGCCTGATAACCAAAAGCATTTTGTAGGGTATACACTGGAATTGTCAAGCCTTTGACGATTCAAGGATTGCTTTCGCCAAAAAAGAGAAAGAATGTACAATCCTAGTTCTAGCTGTAAACTTGGTGTATTTCATCCCTTCAAAATTTGAATGAACCTCTTCCGACCATTTTTCAAACTCTCCATTTTTCACATCAAATTTGAATTCATGAGCCAATTTATTTCTAAGTCGATTCAGTTCAGTCAAGGATCGAATAATGGATTCCTTTTGGCTAGAATCTTTCAATAAGTTTTTCAATCGAATCACCTTGGAATAGAATGATAGCTCATTTGGATTTGGTACTCCCTGTCTGTCTAAAACTATCTCTAATATCTTTTCTAGTAAAATGTGACCATTTAGGAGGATCAATGAATAGTCAGAATATCTGTGCAAATTGCCCCAAACAGCTAATTCCAAAAGAGGGTCTAATTTTTCCGCCATTTTCAGATTTTAGGTAAGTTGCTTAAGTAACCGTTGGGCAAAGTCCTTGGGAACTCTTTTTTTAGAAGGAACAAGTTTATTTATTGAGTTCGAAAAGGCAGGCACAAATTTTTTATCTCGGTAGTGGTTTTCAAAAACTTCCCAGATTCTTTTTGGAGACTCAGAAAGATAAGCCTCTGAATTTTCCCAATCTGAAATGTGTGTTAGGACTAATCGCTTAATGTTTAGTTTTTTGAAATTTACCCCCCTTGTTAACTCCAAAAATCGATCATTAAATACGTCTGCAAATAATGCCGTTTGAAAAACCTTCTCATTTACAACCAAAATTGGAAAAACATGTAGCTGCTTTCCTTCCGGAAAATTTTTATCGAAGAGGGGTGCCTTTGCCAACAAAGTTGAAACAGAATGTACTAATTGGTCTACTCCAAAACGGCTAAAGAACTCTTCTCTTCCTTGTTGGTATAAAGATTCAATATCCCCACCATATTTTGACTGATCATTGACGCTCCCTCCTTTGATTTGACCAATAATGATTTTGTTATTGTAGCGAAAATAAAAGTCTGAAAACTCAGTTCCTCCTTTTGAATCTGGGATGATTAGCTGATCTAGAGCTAAAAAAACAGAATGTTTATATTTCCTAAAAATCCTTTCCAATATTCCACTACAATATTGCTCAAAGAACCTTCCAAAATAACCTCCAAACTCTTCTATTGCCTTATTTTGCTCTTCAATGCCTTTACAGTTACTTTTTAAGAAATCAAACCAAAAGTCATTCAAAAATTGAGAATAGCATTTTTCTATCAAAAGAATGGAATCAGAAAGTAAGTATTCGTCACCGTTCACTTTAATCAATGGAGACTTTCTAATCCCAATAAACTTAAAGACATCCTTACTTTTTGTCTTCCTACTTAAAGTCTCTAAAAATGGATCTTCACCGTTTGAAGGGTAGGAGAATCCAAACTTCTTATCTTTATAGGATTCGTGCATGATAACTCTTTGAATTCTCTGAATAAATTCCTTCGGCCCACATCCATAGGTATTATTAAAATAATGCACTAAGCGTTCAGCGTACTTTTCGGTTTTTAAGAAAAAATCAAACATGAAAAAACTCCTGTAGACGGTAAAAACAGGGTTTACTTCCACCATTAACTCGTTTACCGGCAATGAGGCCGGGTTCAAATTTTCAAAAGTGGGATTTTCTTCCGCTTCTTTTGAACTGGACTTTAACTTTAGGAGCTCAGTATTTACTGCTAACAAATACTTAAAGAGTCGCTCCCATTGACCTACATTTTCAAATTTAAATCCATCGATGGAGGCAATTTCATCACTTTGATGTATTTCTTCAATAGCATACAAAAATGTTCCTCTAAAGAAAATTAGTGGAGATGATTTCCCATGAATGTGATTTACAAATACCCTAAAATAGTGGGTAAAGAGTACCTCCGATTTCAATAGATATTGCAATATCTCCTTTTGGGTACCGAAACTAGAATCAAAGAAAACTCTGTTTTTTGGCTTTATCAGGTAGTTGAGATATGCCAGTTCATACAAAATGGCCTCTTTTGATAATCCTTCTAAAAATTGAATTCGGGACCTAGGCTCTTCATTGAAAAATGACGAGTATTCCAAAACCAATTTTGAATTAGGGGCCAAGCGAGTCATTTGTCTTTCAATTAATTCTAGTTCAACCTAAATCAACTGTCCTACTTTACTCACTACCCTGTATTCCAGATCCTCAAATACCTCAAAATGGGCTTTGCCACACTTGATTTTCATTTGCTCATCTGGACTTAGCTTGTGGATATCTACTATAGGAGTTCCTGTGTCCTTGGTCTCGGCAACGAAATAGACTTTGTTTTCATTTTCGAAAACTACCGCCCAATCCGGATTGTAATTGCCGATCGGAGTGGGGATTTTGAACCAGTTGGGTAATTTGAAGTAAAACTTCACCTGTTCGCTGCTTTCGCAATCTTTGGCAAACTGACTCTCCACATTTGAATCCAAGGGGATGTATTCTTCATAGATGGTTTTTGAAGTATCCTTGACTTTGTACGAAAAGGCATTCAAATAAATTTCCAGCTCCTGAGACTCAAACAGTGACATTTCATATTCTTTGCCTCCGATTTTCTGGTATTTGATTCCATCGATCATCAAGTCATTCAATATTCTTTTAATGATCTGGATAGCCAAATCCAAAAACAACTGAGGATTGACCAAAATATCTTCTACCCTTCCTGACTGAACCAAGATCTGCGCAATAGTGGATCTAGTTAGTTCTGTTTTGCTTTGGATATAACCAAGTACATCAGGGATCTTCCAGGTATATCCGCCATAGGATTCGAGTTTGTCACCGGCATATTCTGTGTCTACCCCGGTAGTGCCCATAGTAATCCTAACTTTGGTTGAACGGATGGATGGAGCATGAATTTTTGGAAGTTCTTTCAATCCCTTCACTGCTTTAGCGATCAGGTCATCTGTTTTGTAATCCACTTTGTAAGTGGTTCTTTTTTTGAGTTTTTCCCAGATTTCCAAAAATGCGGGATCGACTTCAAAACCTTTCCGGTACTTGATGGCGGTTCGTGTTTGTTTGTTTTTCACTCGACCTTCGAAAGAAACCCCGCAATCTTCCTCGATCTCCTGCTGAAGGCTCTTCGCAAAATCCTCATAGGATTCATTGGCTATCACCGTCAAGCGATTGATGTTCCGATCATAAATCCGTTTCCCTTCCTGATCCACTGCCAACCTTAAACCTCTTCCGATTTCCTGACGCTTTTTGATTTCAGATTTGGTTTCATTCAAGGTGCATATCTGAAATACATTGGGATTGTCCCAACCTTCGCGCAAGGCAGAGTGTGAGAAAATAAAGCGGAGCGAATTGGACAATCCCAGCAATTTTTCCTTGTCCTTCATGATCAGGCTGTAGGTATCATCATCCGCTTTGGTCTCGCCCGAGGTATCCTTGATCCGCCCTTTGCTATCCTGAGAAAAGTACCCGTTGTGTACATCTTTTACCGGAAACTTGTCCAACTCCTTAAAGGCAGGTTTTGCCATAAACTCCAAATAAATCTCCTCAAACCACTGGGCAAACTTCCCTTGAACTGGATTTCCGACTGCATCGTATTGGCGGTAATTTGCCACCTTATCGATGAAAAAGAGGGAGAGTACTTTTACACCGAGTTTGTTTAGCTGCTTCTCTTTTTTCAGGTGTTCTTCGACGGTTTTGCGAATTTGGAATTTCATCACTTCCTCTGTCAAACCTCCCTGAATGTCCCCTTTGTAAAGCATGTTCCCATTGGAAATGGTAATACAGTTATTCACTGCATCAATCTCTTCAATGAGGTATCCATCAGCATAGGCTTCCCGTTCGTTGGAAAGCTCATACAGGTCATCTCCAACTTTCACCGTGAAGGATTTCTTTTTGACTCCACCCTTTTCATTGCTATTGATGGTGACCTTCGCAGTTACCTTGGTTTTACTTGCGGTAATGGATTCTACGGATACAAAAGCATCATTGAAGGCATTTTCCTCCATGACCGAGTCGACTTCGATTTGCTTGACCAAACCCAAATCATAAGCTTTGACAGGATTTAGACTGTAACAAAGATTGTATCGATTTCTATGGGTGGCTGAATATCGTAGGGTACACAAGCCTTTCAGGTTTTCGATAGCCGCAATCCGCTTCTCAGTTTCCATGTTTTGCGGTTCGTCCACGATCACCACAGGATGTGTAGACTGGATAAACTCAAGCGGTTTTTGCCCATTCAGCTTGTCATTAGGCTTATTGATGATATTTTCATCCTTTGCAAAAGAATCAATATTGATCACCAGGACTTCAATGGTATTGGTCGTAGCAAAGCCTCTCAAGGAAGAAACCTTGGAACTGTCATATACCTGAAAATTAAGCGGAACATTGTCGTAGAGCGTTTGGAGATGCTCATGGGTGATTTCCAGATTTTTCAATACTCCCTCGCGGATCGGTACAGAAGGAACCACGATGACAAATTTCTTGAACCCGTAAAGCTTGTTTAACTCATAGATGGTCCGGAGATATACATAGGTTTTGCCGGTTCCGGTTTCCATCTCGATCGAGAAGTGCATTCCATCCAATTTCTTGGAAACTGGCAACTCATTGTCCAATTGTACCCGAATAAGATTGGCTAGTAGCTGCTCTTCAGAGAGCACCAGATTATTGCGGACCCCGTTGATCAGGTTAAGAGTCCCTTCTTCGTTGAGGTTGAATTCCACCAATGAATCCTCCAAAGGCTGGCCTTCAAAAATGTCAGTTATGGACTTGATAGCCTTTAGCTGATGCTCAAGGTGTGATTCAAAACTTAGCTTCATCTTTTGTCTGGTCTCGGAATGATAACCTTGAATAGCTCTCCATCCACGTCATTAATCAATTCGATATTGGGTTGTTCAGCTAATGCCCTTTTCACCCCAGAGCCCAAACCACTAAATGGTAACGTATGGGTACTAAATGCAACCAATTGGTTATTCCTAATTACAGGATTTCCAAATTTGATATCTTCCACAGTTAAACTATTCGGCAACTTTCCAGGGCTGATAATTTCAATTCGATTGTCAAAGATGAATAGTCTAATTGGTGAATTTTTGAAATAATCCCTATGAACCAAAGCGTTTTGAAGCAATTCTTCCAATGCTATACTTGAAACTTCAAGTTTTCCCTGAGAATTGAAACTTTCTTCTGACTGAAGAAAATCAAGATTGCTTTTCAAAAAATCAATGCCCTTTTCAAAGAGTTCTGGAATAGTTCCAGTCAAATCCTTGGGCTTGCTTCTGTATTCATTTCCTTCAATATCATTTCCAAAATAGGAAACTGCTTTTATTGTAAATGCTGGTTTAATTGCCTGTGGATCTTGACCGAAAAATAGTAAGCCTGCAAGGGTCAATTGATTATTGCGCAAAACTCTTTTTGCTCGTAACGCTTGCTCGAAGGTCAGCCCTCTCTCTTCGAATGTCCTTTCAAACTCTTTTATGAAATATTCAGCGAATCTCCTTTCATCTACATCCTCAATAGAGGTTCCTGGCACCTCCATTTCATCTGCAAGCAAATTTCCGCTTTGCTGATAAAGCCTCATGATTTCAGCATTATCTGTCAATAGACGTTTGTTCGAACCTTGTTTTACATAAATTTCACCTTTTGCAGTCTTATATGGTTTATTTATGCCTTCTTGTATATGAACAATTAATACATTTCTAGCTGACTCCTCCTCTTCGATTTTTACAACTTCAGTTGCTATATATACAGGAGGTTTCAGGTTATCGGCCACTTGTGAAACCACTCGATCATATTCTTCTATTTGGGAAGGTGTCAAGCCGGCAATTTCTCCGGTCACATCCTTCACTCCAATCAGGATAGCCCCCCCCAAAGAATTCGACATCGCCACAATCTCCTGTGCAACACTATCACGATGCGGAAGCTCTTCCTTGAACTGGACCTTACTCGTTTCTCCTGTGCTGATAATATCTAATAGCTCTATAGCGGTCATTTTGATCTCATTTTATCCATGTTCCAAATACTGTAAATATTTTTTCTACGGTTAAATGCCTCATCGCCCCCTTCCATGATATCCACAATAAACCGCTGAGTTTCATGATTGTCGATGGTACCGGAATGTACTGTGATTTTCTTTTCGTCAAAACTGCATGAAACTACTTTTTCACTATCTCCCAGTACAGGAATATTTGCGTTGTGCGTGGCGAAGATAAACTGCATGTCACCCTTTATCTTCTTTAGTTCCTTTATCACCTCATCATAGATCGTTTGATTATCTAAATCGTCCTCAGGCTGATCTACGATTAATACATCATTTTCCCTTTGCGCAAGCAAGAATAGGATTAATGCCGATGCTCTTTGTCCCAAGGAGTGTTTCTCTAAGGATTTCCCATTGTATTGAATGGTGATCTTGTTTTCAACTTTGAAAGTCAATAAGTCTTCCAAATTCTCCACAAATCTTCTTTTAAAATCGACAAGATGGTTTTCATTCAAGACGCTTTTTAAAATCTCACTGTCTCGGTAAATCTGAATAAAATCTTTATACCTAGCATCAATCTCCTGGTAGGCTGTTTCACGAATCCCTGATCCTCTGAAAACTTGCTTCATTTTCTCAATCAGCTTATCCCTTCTTCCTTTAAATTCAACTTCGATTGAGATTTTACTTTCTGCTTCATTGATTCTTTTAACTTCCCGATTTAGAACATTATATTCCTCAAGCCATAGATTATCCAGATCTGTGAGACATTTCAGCAAATTGGCTTTCAATTCCGTTCTCCTTTTTTCAGATTTTTCGATCTCTCTCAGCTTCAATTGAGCTGATTCGATTTGTCTATTCAGATTCAGAAAATTGTCTGGATTGATGGTTTCCGTATTTATTTCCCGTTTGATTTTTGCAAATTCTTCCTTCAGCCCTTCCTTCTTTGCATTGATTTTTGAGATTACATCTTTCAGCTTTTGATGCTCCTGAGCAGAATCCTTTTGGATTACTTTTAGCTTTTCGAACTCCGCTTTCAACTTTAATAAGATAGCCTTCGCCTCTTCAAAAAACTCCTTATTGACTTCCGAGCCATTAATTTCCTGTTGGAAAAAATAATTATGATCAGATATCAGGGAGGCCAACTCATCGAGGTAACTTTTCACAGTTAACTCATTTCGAACTAATGTGGAAATATCTGAATCGAATAAGGTCTGCTGCTTCAATTTCTCCTCAACACCTTTTTCCTTGAAGAAATCAAGCTGATGCTTTGAATTTTCTATTTGAATTTGAGTATCCCGTTTTAACTCCCCTAAATTTTGAAGCTTCTTCCATTCAGAGACGAGGTGTGCTACTTCTCTATTCTTTTGGTCAATTCTAGATTGGACTCCTTTTAATCTTGTCCCAATCAATCGTTGGATCAGATCGCCCTCAAAATCCTTCCCTTTATTGGAAAGATCTTTTTGTCCAAAATAAATAGGTGAATGAAATCCAATAGCGTCAATTGAAATGCCCGGCTGCAGGACATCGGCCTTGTAAATGTCTTCCTTTTGACCGTAAAGCTTCTCTATTCTATAGACTTCCTTTTGCTTGTTAACTATCGTGACAATAGCCTTCCCACCACTTCCCATGGATCTGCTCACCAACGAATTTTTATATTCCGGGTCCGCAGCATTAAAGGGGAGGGAGATTCCAAGAACATATCGCAATACCTCCAGCAAGGACGATTTCCCGCTTCCCCTAATCCCAATAAGGTTATTCAATTCCGGAGAAAAGTCTATTCTGGTACCCTCCAACAATCCACCTTCAAACGAAATTGATTTGATGTATGAGTTTTTTATTTCAGGCTTGGTATCTGGTGAAATTCGATAGTTAAAATCAGTCAGGGCATATTTTAATGCTTCAAAATTGAAATCTCCCATTTTGACATAGGTGATCTTTTCTTCATTTTTTTGTTGATGCGGCTTTCCAATAGTTTCTATTGATTTACAATCTAAGCCTTCAACAAAGGCGGGTAGTTTATCGTCAAACCAGTTTTTCCACTTCGCTATTTTATCAGAGGTCCTTACTTTTTGAAATCCCAATACAAAGGTCCTAAACAAGTCATTGGCTACCAGCTGCTGTATACGTCCTCCATCCAACTCGTTGAAAAAACCACTATTCTGCTCTACATGAGCAAGGATAATAAAAGAATCTCTTCCATTATTTTTATGGTCATTTAGTTTTTGAAGTACAGTCTCAAAGTTGTACCGGCACCGTGTGTTTTCATTTTCCCGGTTAGCTATTCCTTCAAATGCAGCGGTAAGAAATTGATTGATGAAATCTTCCCCGTTAATGCACCATTTTTCATAATCGAATACGATTAGGCAATGAATTCCATTTGCTCCGTCAATTACAGAAAGTTCAACCCCGGCAAAAAGCCCTATACCTTCCCTTAACGCCTTTTTTCTTAAAGCCAAAAATTCTGACTTGTCAAACTTATTGTGGTTGGTAATTACACCAATATTGATTTTCTGTTCAATTAGCTTTTCAATAAAAAGGCGATTAAAATCATTTTCGTTACCCGTGTAAGAAAACTCCTTGTCTGCCTTGGTATGCATATGGAAATCAGCCCGAAGCCAGGTTGCCCCATTCTCAAAAACATTATTTGTCACTTTTTCCATTTGCCTGTTCTTAGATGGTTTTAAACTCTACTCCCGCATCCCGCATCTGCAGGACCGTATTGGTTTTCAGCTGATCATTATCTTTAAAGATCCGATCGAGGGCAATGACTTTAGAAGGCTTTGAGTCGATCACCGCTTTTAGAGATTCCTCCAAAATTTTGTCCAAGATCAACACCAATTCTTTCCCATTGATCCAATAGGCTCCGGATTTCTTTTCGATTTGGCTGTTGAGGTCTTTTCCGCTCTTCAGCAGTAGCTCATAGACCATACGTTGGGCAGTGGCCGACTCGGCCACGGGATCCACAAAAAGCTTGATCTGCTCCGCCAATGCCTGTGCATTATGTCCGGAAAGCTGCTTCCACTGCTTGAAGTTGCTATCCTCCAACTTGAGGACTTTGAATCCCAAGTCTTGGGATTGAAGATGTGCAATCTGTGATTTGAAATGCTCTATCTTGTCTTTTGTTTCCTGCGTAGGAAGTTCTCCTTCCAGTTTTTTGATCTTATCCGATAGTGCCTTAATATCCTGATCTATCTCGCTTTTTATCTTTTTGCTGGCTCTGCGAATTCGCTCTTTAGAAATATCTGCTATGGTTTTATATCCAGCCTTAAAAGCCTCGCTTTTTTCCTCGCAAAGCTCAGGAAGCTGGACACAGATATATTTCCGATTGCCTCTGTCTTCCTTGTTTAACTCTAAAATTGAATGAGCAGTACTTGAACTTCCAGCGAAAAAATCTAAAATTATCTCGTTCTCATCCGAATTTGAACCTATTGAAAATAATGACTTTAGCAGCGAATGTGGTTTGGGAAAAGAAAAAACTTTTTCCCCATCAAAAAGATCTCTTACAACCATTGATCCTTCAGAAGTTGCATTCACATCTTTCAACATTGTTCTATATGGTTTAAATCTAACTTCCTCAGTTCTTACTTTTTCATAAACAACATAAGTCCCATCCTCTCGCTCAAAGAACTCAGCATTTCCCTCCTGAACAAACTTCAACATATTATCTTTTCCGAATCTCCAACATCCTTCGGTACCATCATTTTTAATAGGAAAAACATCCTCTCCATTTGGCCCTGGAATCGGAAACCACATTGTAGGCCTATCAATTCTACGTGAATTTGACCCCCATTTATTTAATTCCCTTCCTCGTCTATATGGCCCTAATTCATCCTTTCTATCAAGCGGTTCTGGACTTATATCAATCATCCCTATTTCCACAGAATTAATATTCTTTGAAAAACACAAAACGTACTCATGGTCCTGAACAACAGTTGTTGAATCGCTCCCTCCTCCCTTTTTTGATTGCCAAATAAATTGTCCAACAAAATTCTCCTCCCCAAAAACCTCATTCATCAACAGTCGGAGGTTATGAACTTCATTGTCATCTATGGAAACAAAGATCACCCCATCGGACCGAAGTAGGTTTTTAGCCAAGTAGAGTCGGGGCATCATCATATTAAGCCAGTTGCTGTGGTACTGCCCGTTTTCCTTGCTGTTCTTTTTGAACATGCCGTCCTTGGTCATATAGCCCTCCTCGTCCTTGTCGCCTACACGCTTTTCGTAGTCGGCTTTGGTTTCGGAAAACTTGTCCGGGTAGATAAATGAATCATTGCCGGTGTTGTAGGGGGGATCGATGTAGATCATCTTGACCTTACCGAAGTAGCTCTTTTGGAGCACCTTGAGTACTTCCAGGTTCTCTCCCTCAATGAAAATATTCTGGGTTTCGTCGAAGTTGACACTTTCCGCTTTTGCCGGAACCAGGGTCTTGGAAGAAGGGATTTGGAGTACTTTGAACGCATCACTCTTTCCGGCCCAGTTGAGCACATAGCGCTCGTTGGAGAAGTTGATGTTTTCACCCAGCGTGGCTTTGAGCTTTTCCCAGTCGATTTGATTTTCGGAAAAAACCTCAGGCAGGACTGCACGTAAGGCTTTCAATTTTTCCTCCGTTGGTGAAAGGCTCATTCCATCTAGTTGTTGCGTCGTAGTGTCGGACATTCGTCTTATATCTTTTGCTGTTTTTATTGGACCTATTTTGCGGGATTCTGATCTACCAACAGATCCTTGGCACTTACCCCCAGGATTTTGGCTATTTCAAAAAGCACTTCTTGGCGGTGCCCTTGCCTGTATTGCATTTAGCTATTGACCAATTTGTACCTTTTACCCAGTTGCTTCGCAAGCAAGATTTGAGCTCGTTCCGTACCCGAAATATAACAAAGGGATTCAAGGAGATTTTGTAGAACGTAGCAAAAGCTAAGTCCCGTGGCATTGTCAAGGCGAAAGCGGGTATTGAGGGAAACGAGGTAGTCGGCTGTGGTCATGAAAAAAGGAGTTTCATACTTGTTGTTCCGGTGAAAGAGAACCTGATTGTCCGTCAGGCAGGTACTCTCCGGGGCGGGGGCATTATTGCACTAAGTGAGAACATTCATACCGGCGAAGGTTTGTCACCTTTGAGGAATTCACTCAATTCGACTTTTTAAAACTTAATCCTAAAGATATGGGATGAATTGAGAAATAGAAGAAGAATCAAATATTCTGGCACAAATTGACAAAAAAATAGGGAAGAGCAACAGCCCCGTTTAGTAACAGTTCACCGATCAGGTAGAACTTTACTTACCTGAACGATGCAATTAAGTTTTGGAACTCATTTGGGAGAAGATTTTGACGGGCTCGACTACCAAAAAACCTTTGAGGTTTTCAAAAACCTCGAAGATTTTAGAAAATATCCCAAACAAAACAGCCCTGGGGGAATTCCTTGGGCTGTTTTTTATTGGGAGTCAATTTAATGCGTTCGACCTTACCCACCGGACAGGCAAGCCCGATTGTGTCGTGAAAACAATATTGATTATCCTACTTTTCCGCACTTCTGGAGTCGACTTCGCTCACCTACCCGCGATTAGTCCCTCCTGATTTCCTTGCGGTCACCGGGAAGGAAAATTCGGGGTCGGATGTCAAGCCAATCATGGAATAAAAACAGAAACCACGACGTGCCTGCCTGTCCCCGTAGGCAGGTTCAAGCCGCTCAATAGCCCAAGGTATGGTCAGTAAGCGAAGTCAAACTGCAACTTGGATAAAATAAAAAACAGTAAGTACGGATTTGCCAACCCCGAACCGCATGTCCGGATATGCGCAGCAATTTCAGTTGAGTTGAACATTTGAAAAACTAACCCAATACGGAATAAACAAGGGTCAACGTCCCGCTTTCACCCGGTCAAACCTAGTCGACTACCGAACAACAATCTTTTTCTTATCCCACATGTAAAACTCAAATCGCACGTGTTTTATTGAATTTTGAGGTGTGTAAATCCTGCTTTTTTGAGCGTTGAAATCCAATTTTACCGGATTTTCTGAACTAGCATTTATTATCTTTAGCTATCATGTTTCATCCTTTTGTCTTCTTATGAACAGATCCATCAAACTCCTGATTTTTAACTTTCTACTTTTTGGATTTTACAGATGTCAGACCGACTCCTCCCGAGAGGTAAGCAGTCTGTACCGATTCAAAGACTACATTCAGCACCATACGACGGGATTACAGTCTGTGGCAGAACCCATCCTCGTGGAGTTGGTAAATCCATTGGAGCAATTTGATCTGACTCAGGAATTGCCCCGAGACTACTTGAAAATCAGCCCAAATGTGTCCGGCAAACTTTTCATCGAAAACGGTAAAAAGCTATCCTTTGTACCCGACGAAAAACTAGACCCGGACACCGAATACATCGTTTCTTTGAAACTGGACAAGCTATACGAAGGACTGGAAGAGGAATTGCGAACCTTCACTTTTGGATTTAAAACCTTGACTCCGAATTTCAAAATCCAAACGGGTGACCTTCAGTCCTATTCAAGGGAGTGGCAATACCTCACGGCCACGCTGCGGTCAAGTGATCTGATCAATGAGGATGAAGCCAAACAGCTGATTTCGGCTACACAACAGAACCAAACGCTAAAAATAAAATTCATTGAGCCACTTCCAAGTTCGAGGAGCTATGAGTTTATTGTGGACAGCATCAGCCGAAAAGAGGAAGATTCCGAACTCCAAATTTCTTGGGATGGGGAGCCCATCAAATCCAAAACCAAAGGAGAAACCCTTTTTCCGATTCCAGGAAAAAACAACTTTTCGATCCTTTCGGTACGTCCGGCCATGATGGAGGGAACCTCCCTTCGGATCAATTTTTCTGATCCATTGATTGAGCAGCAAAATTTCGAAGGTCTGGTCCGCATTCAGGAAAGGGAAAATTTGAGATTTGAGGTAGACGGAAGCGTACTCATCGTCTATCCTGAAGAAAGGATTACCGGTGAGGTGCTGGTAGAGATTTTCGAAGGAATAGCCAGTCAGTATGGACCAAAGCTGAAAAAATCTTATTCAGAGCTCATTGCTTTTGAACAGATCAAACCTGGACTCCGGGCTGTTTCCAAAGGTGTAATTTTGCCAAGTTCGGCTACCACCCCCTACTATTTCGAAGCTGTCAATCTGAGTGCAGTGGAAGTTAGAATCATCAAAATCTTCCAAGACAACATCCTCCAATACCTGCAATACACCAATCTCGGCGATCAGTCTACTTACAACCTTAATCAAGTGGGCAGAAGAATAGCCAAAAAAACCATCCAACTGGAAAGCCCGGGGCTTGAAAATGATGGGGTGTGGAAGGCCTATGGCCTCAACCTTTCTGACTATTTCAAAGCCGATCCCGGAGCGATCTACCGTGTAGAGCTGAGCTTCAAAAAAGAGCACATCCGCTATGATTGTAGCCAGGTAGAGGAATCCCTCCAAGTGGAAGAAGAAGCGGATTACTACTATGACGACTTCGAATCCAACTTATCTGAACTTGACGAGGAAGAGCGTGAGGAACAGTATTGGAACAATCGAATCTACCGATGGAGAGCGTATTCTTACAATTGGTCCCAGCGGGACAACCCTTGCCACGCTGCCTATTACAATGAGGACCGCATCCTTTCTTCAAATATCTTGGGATCAAATCTGGGTTTAATTGCCAAGAATGGCAGCAATGGAACTTACCATTTTATCACCACCAATCTGATCTCCACAAATCCGGAAGGAGGGGTCACCATCTCCCTTTACAACTATCAAAAGCAACTCATTGCTGAGACTAGGACGGAGGCCTCTGGAATGGCAGCATTACAAACCAAACAAATCCCTGCTTTTGCCATTGCAAGAAAGGACACCAATTACGCCTACCTCAAGCTGGACGATGGAAATATGCTCTCCCTGAGCAATTTTGATATCTCCGGCAAAGAGCTTCAAAAAGGACTCAAAGGCTACATCTACAAAGATCGGGGAGTGCATCGCCCCGGTGATACCATTCATTTGACTTTTGCACTAAACGATCTGGCCAATCCTCTTCCAAGCGGGCATCCTGTCACTTTGGAAGTCAGCGATGCGCAGGGCAAAGTGGTACAAAAAACAGTAGCTCAAGGGAATACAGCTAACCTATATTATTTCCCAATCCCTACCGATGCCGCAGCACCTACAGGCAACTGGCGGGCCACAATCCAGGTGGGTGGGGCCAAGTTTACCGAGCTGATCCGAGTAGCCACGGTCAAACCAAACCGACTAAAAATCCAGCTGGATTTCCCTCATGAGGTGATCCCTGCCGGCTCCCCGCTAAAAGGCACAGCCGCTGTCACCTGGCTTCATGGAGCAGTGGCCAAAAACCTGAACATTGAGATGGATGCCACCATCAAAAGCACATCCACCGGATTCAAGAATTACCCGGACTATGAGTTTACAGACCCGGTAAGGACATTTCAGGAAACGGAGGTTTCTCTGCTCAAGGGCAAACTGAATGAGGCGGGAAAAGCTGCTGTTTCGAAAGATCTGGAACTCAACAAGACCGCTCCGGGGATGTTGCGAGCCAGCATCGTGACCAAAGTCTTTGAGGGAGGCGGAGATATTTCGCTGGATGTTTTTTCCAAGGACATTGCTCCATTCAACTTCTTTGTAGGACTCAAATCTCCAAAAACCCAAGGATATGGCTCGTACTTCACAGATGAAAACAACCGGTTTGAAGTGGTATCAGTCAATGAAGCGGGAAAACCAGCCGCCCAGAGGACACTGACCGTCAACGTATACCAAATCGAATGGCGCTGGTGGTGGAGTCGCAGTGGAGACAATCTATCCAGCTACGAAAACGCCAGTATGCACCGGCCCTACAAAGAAATCCAACTCACCACAGATGCCTCCGGGAAAGGCAAGTTTGACTTGAATATTCCCGAAGAAGAAAGTGGCCGATACCTCATCCGTGTGATCGATACCAAAAGTGGACATGCTACCGGAAAAGTAACTTATTTCTATCGAAACTGGTGGGATAATGCAGGAAGCGGAGATTCAGAAAGTGCGAAAATGCTGATCTTCTCGGCCGACAAAGACAAATACCAAGTTGGAGATCAGGCGATTATTACTTTTCCTTCGGGCTCAGCAGGAAGAGCGCTGTTGAGCATTGAAAACGGCACTCGGGTAATTGAAACCAAATGGATTGAGACTCAAAAAGGAGAAACCAAAGCAACCTTGGATATCACAAGCGAGATGGCTCCAAACGTGTATGTCAATATCTCCCTTCTCCAGCCCCATGAGCAGACAGCCAACGATTTACCGATTCGGCTCTACGGAGTTATTCCACTTTTGGTAGAGGACCCCACGACCATCTTAACTCCACAGCTAGAGCTCCCTGCTTTACTCAAGCCTGAGTCAAACTATGTAGTCAAAGTATCCGAGAAAAACAATAAACCCATGAGCTATACCTTGGCGATAGTGGATGAGGGTTTACTGGATCTTACCCGATTCCGCACACCTGAGATTCATGCAGCATTCTACTCGCGTGAAGCATTGGGTGTGAAGACCTTCGACATGTATGATTATGTCATCGGGGCTTATTCAGGAAGTGTGGAAAATATTTACACCATCGGAGGAAGTGATGAAGCAAGAGCGGCAAAAAACAGAAAAGCCGACCGCTTCAAGCCTGTGGTGACATTTTTGGGTCCTTTTACCCTTAAAGCAGGCGAAAAAGTATCCCATACGCTGACCATGCCAAATTATGTTGGCTCGGTCCGTGCCATGCTCGTAGCTGCGGATAACAGTAAAGGAGCGTATGGATCCACCGAGAAAACCATCCCCGTGAAGAAACCGCTGATGGTATTGGCCTCTTTGCCGCGCAAGCTATCTCCCGGTGAGAAAATGACCTTACCGGTGACAGTTTTTGCCATGGATACCAAAATAAAGTCAGCCAAAGTGGAAGTCAGGACCTCAAAAGGTCTCTTACCAATCGGAAGCAACAGCAAGTCCCTGAGTTTTTCCAGCCCGGGCGAACAGCTCGCGAACTTCGAGTACAGCATCAGGGAAACAGGAATACAAACCCTTGAGGTCTCGGTTTCAGGAAACGGAGAATCAGCCTCCTACCAAGTAGAAATTCAGGTAGAAAACCCAAATCCCATTTCTCAAAAAGTAAAAGAACTACAACTGGAAGCGAAATCGGAAAAAACACTTGGCTTCGGTTCATTTGGTGAGGCGGGTAGCAATAAAGCCTATTTGGAATTTTCCACCTTACCCGCCATGAATTTCACAGGCAGAATCAACTACCTGATTCAATACCCTCATGGTTGTGTGGAGCAGACTACTTCGGCTGCTTTTCCGCAGCTTTTCCTTGCTGACATCCTGGACGTCACTCAGGATAGGAAAGCAGAAATCCAAAAGAACGTGGAAGCTGCAATTCGAAAACTGAACAGTTTCCAAAACACAGCAGGTAGCTTGAGTTATTGGCCGGGAGATCGGGAAGCGGATGAATGGAGCACCAACTATGCCGGGCACTTCATGCTGGAGGCTAAGCGGAAGGGATATGTTTTGCCCGTAACTTTCTTGTCAAACTGGCTAAGGTTCCAACAAGGAGCCGCCCGACAATGGCGCGCTAACAGCAAGCCTTACAATACCGAATTGATCCAAGCCTACAGGCTTTATACCTTGGCCTTGGCTGGTCAGCCTGAACTTCCATCCATGAACAGGCTCCGAGAACAACCCAATCTAGGCAACGACGCTAAATTCCGATTGGCAGCAACCTATGCCCTTGCCGGACAGGATCGTGCGGCAAAGGAACTGCTTTCAACAGCAACCTATGAGTTTAAGCCTTCCACCCATGACCAGTATAGCTATGGTTCGGAGTTTAGAAATCAGGCGCTCGCATTGGAGACCTTGGTCCTTCTCGGGGATGCCAAACAGCGGGATTTGGCAAATTACCTGGCAAAAGAACTCTCATCTTCGAAGTGGCTAAGTACACAGGAGACCGCCTATGCCTTGATTGCCATGGCAAAAATGGTAGAGAAAAACGGCGGGAAAGAATTAAGCCTAAGCTTTGTGCACCAAGGCAAGACAATCGCAGTCAAAACCCAACAGGCAATTGCCATAAGGGAAATTGCCGCAGGTTTTGGGGAGCAAAAGCTCACTGTCAAAAACCTGAATGACAATCTCGTCTATGTCAGACTGATCCAATCCGGCAAGCTACCTGTCGGAGAAGAACTCGTAGAGCGAAGAAATCTCAACGTCCAAACAGCATTCTTAGATGGAGAAGGAAATAAACTCAACCCTGCAACTATCCGCCAAGGCACTGAAATCACGGCAATGATCAGGGTAGAAAACACCATGAACAGTAAAGCGGACAATATTGCATTAACCCAGATTTTCCCGAGTGGCTGGGAGATTATCAATACCAGCTTTACCGAACTGGGAACCACCGGAATGGGAGCCGCAGATTATATTGACATCCGTGATGATCGGGTAAATTTCTATTTTGATCTTCAGGGAAAGCAAAGTAAAGTCTTCACAATCAAGCTAAATGCATCCTACCTTGGCAGGTATTACCTCTCAGGCACCCAAGCTGAAGGAATGTATGACGCTGACTTTTTTGCCCGTACCAAAGGGCAATGGGTAGAAGTGACCAACTAAATGAAACTAAAAACAGAAAAAATAATAGAAGCACTGCTGCGCCATAAGGTTACTGTCTCAGCGGTGCTTTTGATCTTTCTGGTTTGGCTGTTTTGTCTGCCGAGTCCCATATTTGAAGAGCCAACTTCTACTGTCGTTGAAAGTCGGGAAGGCATCCTTCTTGGTGCAAGGATTGCCGGGGATGGGCAGTGGAGATTTCCTGCAAAGGACACCATCCCCAATCGATTCGAAGAAGCGATCCTTCACTTTGAGGATGAATTTTTCTATTGGCATCCCGGATTCAATCCGATTTCCATGACCAAGGCTGCTTGGGATAATCTTCGTGGCCGGAAACGAAGAGGTGCCAGTACTCTGACTCAGCAGGTGGTTCGGCTTTCTCGAAAGAATCAAGGCAGAACTTATTTTGAAAAGCTGATCGAACTTTTTTTGGCTACCAGACTGGAAGCAGGTTACAGTAAAAAAGAGATCCTAAACCTGTACGCTAACCATGCGCCTTTTGGTGGCAATGTGGTGGGTTTGGAAACAGCTTCTTGGAGGTATTTTGGCATACCGGCCGAGGAACTCAGTTGGGCTCAAAGTGCTGCACTTGCCGTCCTGCCCAATGCACCTTCCCTGATTTATCCGGGAAAAAATGAAACCATCTTCCGGCAAAAGCGGGATCGCTTACTTTTCAAACTGTTGAAAAAAAAGATCATTGACAGCCTCTCTTATGAATTGGCGCTTTTGGAATCTCTGCCCGGAAAGCCTCTGCCATTGCCTGACGTTGCACTCCATTTTACCGAACGCATAAAAAAAGAAAAAGAAGGAGAACGAGTCAAATCCACGCTGAATGCTTCTTTACAGACCCAACTCAATCAAATCACGGCCGATCACCACTTCCGATTAAAGCAAAACCAGATCCACAACTTGTCCATTCTCGTGCTCGATGTGCATACACGGGAGATCATTGGTTATGTGGGCAATTCCCCTACCGAAATTGAACATGGCAAATTCGTGGATGTCATCAATCGACCCCGGAGTACAGGAAGTATTCTCAAACCGCTGCTATTTGCCTCAGCCATGCATGCGGGGGAATTGCTTCCCAAAACCCTGCTACCCGATATTCCCACCACGGTAAACGGCTATAGCCCGCAGAATTTCGAAAGAAAATTCCACGGAGCAGTCACTGCGGGTGCAGCCCTAAGCAGGTCTTTGAATGTGCCGGCTGTCAGACTTCTGAAGGATTTTGGTTTGCAGCGATTTTACAGTCAAGTCCAAAAAATGGGAATGAACCACATTGATCAACGGGCCGATCACTATGGGCTTACGCTCATATTGGGAGGTGCTGAAAGCAGCCTTTTGGAAGTGACCCAGGTCTATGCGGGCCTTGCTGCTAGTTTAAACACCTACACTGCCAACTCCAGCCAATACAGAGAAAGCGAATTTTTGGCACCTGTCTCAGAACTAGGCAGCAGACTTGACTTTGGTGAGTTTCGATTTGATCCTCCCGTGGTGGGTGCAGGGGCCATCTATAAGACCTTTGAAAGCCTCAGAGAATCCAATCGGCCCAATGCTGATGAGTCATGGAGCTTTTATCAAGACGCAAGACCCATTGCCTGGAAGACGGGTACGAGTTATGGATTTAAGGATGCTTGGGCAGTAGGTGTCACTCCTGACTATGCCATAGGGGTATGGGTAGGCAATGCAGACGGAGAAGGAAGGCCCGGGCTGACTGGTATTTTGGCAGCGGCTCCTGTTCTTTTTGACGTATTGAAAGAACTCCCTGCGAAAAAGGAGTGGTTTGATATGCCCTATGACGACCTGATTAAGGCTCAAGTCTGTACACGAAGCGGACATTTGGCAGGGATTTATTGTGAAGAAAGTCGGGAAGAATGGATACCCGCGCTAGGTAACCGTACACCGGTTTGCCCCTATCATCAGCCAGTATTTCTCAATAGTTCGGGTACTTATCGGGTCAATTCATCCTGCTATCCACTGGAAGAAATGAGATCACAAAATTGGTTTAGTCTCCCTCCAGTCATGGCACATTACTTTGCTCCGCTCAATCCGGATTACCGTGTGCTTCCACCACTTGCACCAGGCTGCGTAGGTGAGGAAGATCCCTTGATGGATTTTATTTATCCCAGAAAAAATGAAGTCGTTATCCTTCCAAAAGATTTTGACGAACAGGTAAATGAGGTGGTATTCCGATTAGCCCATAGAAATCCCGAAACCACCGTCTATTGGTATATCGACGAAAAGTTTATTCAACAGACCCATACTTTCCATGAAATCGCACTTGTGATCGAACCGGGAGAATATTGGCTGAGTGCAACCGATCAGGAGGGAAATTCTATCCGAGAAAGCATCACAGTGATCGACTCAAAAAAGAAATAAGGATCTGGTGGAGAAGAATTCAGAATTCATCCTGCCAAATTTGATTTTTGATTGGAATCATCCAGTTCAGATTTAAGGATGAGTCATTATTAAAAAAACTGAATATCCACTTTCTTGCCTGTTGCCAACTTTCGTTAAAGTTCACCTCAACCCTTCGACAAGTTCAAGGACCGAGCTCGGTGACCGTCAGAGGAACTAAAGTGGCAAGAAGGGGAAAATTCGGCTGCGCCGCATTTTCCTCTTCTTCCATCGTAAACTTGAACTCGGAGGCCGCGCGACGGTTAGTAATCGAATCGAACCAAGTCGAGGCCATTTTGTTTTACTGGCATATTTGTGGAAATTCAACAGAAAAATAACTTTCCTTAATAAGCAAGCTACATGAAATCACTTTCCTTGTTTCTGCTCCTCTTTTTGGTTTTTTTTTCCCACAGTGCTGCACAATCAGATAAGGCCACTGTCTACCTCATCCGATCTGTAGGGCCGGACAATTACATTCCTTATTACATCTACATGGATCAAAAGATCGTGTGCAGCCTGAGAAACGGACAATATTCAAAGCATCAATTAGAGCCGGGAACACATACCTTTCACGCGCAATACAAAGGAAAAGTCAAATCCAACCCCGAAACCGATCTTTCCATCGATCTTGAAGCAGGAAAGATTTACTACATCGCAATCGAAATCAAAACCAAGGCTTTTGGAAAAGGAAGCTTCCACTGTGAGCCAATTTCTGAAGAAGAAGGCCAAAAAAGGATGGAAAATTTCTATTTCAATCAGAAGTGTTTTTGAGTAGGATTAACTACCAAAGGCATTTGTCACATTGAGTAACGTCGAGCTCTAGTGTCTGGCGCTTAAATAGGCTTGGACTTCTAGACTCTTCTCTCAGGTGCTCAGACAAATAAGTCATCGGGTTACGAGACTGATTCGCTGTAGTTTATCCAAAATCCCATGGATGAAAATCACACCATCTTGATGAAATGCGAAGAAACCAATTTCCATTTTTCGCCTTTTTTTACCCAAACATCAATAAAGTTGAGGTTTTCGATCAGTTCTTCTCCCTGCAACACAAGGGTAAACATCCCTTCTCCATGGACTACGGCTGTGTCTTGAAAGAGGCGGGCGATGGTCTTGGTCAGGTATATTTTTTCAAAAACAGTTCTACCGGATTCCAGCCGCTGCAAGAGTTCTGGCTTGGTTTCTACCTTCCCGGTAGGATAAAACATCAGACCTTTTTCATCAAACAACTCTGAAAAAGAACCGAAGTCCTTCTCGATCAGGTTTTGAAACTTTCTTTCAGATAGGGAAATAGCATTAGACTCTATCATTTCTGACACCATGGGGAGATTATAGGGATGATATTAAGCAGTTTGGGCGAACTTTTATCTTCTATCCATATGTGTGCCAAACCTTGTGTTGGTAATTGTATAGGAAATGCTTCTTTCGATCAAATCCCAAAAAATCAAAAGGCCGGATCACCAGTAATCTGTAACTATCAGGAATCAGCGATTCTGATCAAGCCGCTACAAACTCCCGATTATCCTAAATCCGCTCAAAGTACCGCTCTGCAATTTTCAGGGGTCGGAAAGTCAGTCGGTTTTTGACCTTGAGTGCCCGGCTGCGCTTGGCAATATCCTGAAGCGTCTTGAGCACTTGGAGGGTATGGTCACCTTTGTTGATCATGATGCACTCTGCCATGGCCGCGCGGCCCGCATCGGTGATCTCAGCACGTGAAGCAACGCCTGATTTATGGAGATTTTCCAGCACTTGAGTAGCCCAAATGACCGGTACATGCGCTGCCTCGCAAAGCCAGGAAATCTCCTCCTGAATCTCCACCAACCGCTCAAAACCAATCTCAACTGCCAAATCCCCACGGGCAATCATCACCCCAAAGTCAGGTTCTTTCATGCCTTCCAGCAAAAGTTCCGGTAGCCGAACCACAGCCTCCTGCGTTTCGATTTTGAGAATGACAGGAGGAATCACCGAAGCAATTTTGCTCAGTTCGGACCGCAAGTGTGTGAGGTCCTCCGGTTTTCTCACAAACGAAAAACCGATCGTATCTGCATGGGTACTTGCAAAAGGAAGACATTGTAAATCAAAAGCTGTGAGTGAAGGCACTGCAAGATCCGAATCCGGAAAATTGATCCCCTTTTCCGCTTTCAACAGTGGTTTTTTGGAAGAAATCCGCTCTATTTTCAGCGCCACTCCCCGTTCAGTGACTTTGTCTACGCGTGCCAAAATCAACCCATCGTCAAAAAATACCCGCTCACCTACTTTCAAGGCTTGGACTACTCCGGGCTCGTTTGGACTGACCACGATATCCTTGGCAGAAAAGCCCTTCCCACGGTCACTCAGCCAAATAGATCCACCCTTTTTGATGGTTGCTTTTCCCTCTTCTTTTCCTTTTTTGAGGAGGACAGTACGGATTTTTGGTCCGGCGAGGTCCAGGTGAATCTGGCAGGGCAAGCCTGTTTTCTTACTTGCAAGCTTGGTCTTTTCAATCATTTTTTGCCAAACAGTCTCATTGTCATGCGCACAGTTGATCCTCGCTACACCCATTCCGTGAATGAGCAGGGACTCTATTTGAGTTTTTTCCTGAAGGAAAGAAGCATCCATCGTCACCATCACCGATGAGGGCCAAGACACTCTAGGAAGGCCAAAAAGTCTATGACTTCGGCTTTCCATTTTTTGCAGGCCAACTTCCATCGTGCAGGAAGCAGGGTGCAGAGGCTTCACCCCCAATCGCTCCAAAGTGACCTGAATCTGTCGGTGCGTATGATTTTCACAGCTCGCCAGTGAAGACAAGCCATAGACATGCAGCTGATGCTGAAGCTCTTGGATGTCATGCCTTCGGAGCACTAAGTACTGGAGAAAATTGATCGCAGAATCCCGGTTTTGAGGTGGGAGACCAGCCAATAATCGTTCAAACTGGGATTCGACCTGATTCATTTCTGCATCAAGAAATAACAATTGCTTCTTGATCGATGACCTAATTGCTTCCATGGTCTATTTTGGGTTGGAGGAGAGAAAGTTGCTACTTCTTTTTGAATAAGTAAACAAAACGGCAAGAAGCCAAATCGGTTTGGTGGATTTATGGCATGGAGCAAAATTCATCCACCTACTTTTCAGGGGGTTGATCCTTTTTTAAAAAATACTTGAAGCGTTTTTTAACTCAGGGTCGTCTTAAAACTGAATTTAAAAACCAACACTATTACTTATGAACTTTTCAAAAAATCTGATGCTAAAGTCAGCACTAGTCGCCACCATGACCCTGCTGGGTGGACTTCTACTGACCAGCTGCATGTCTGATCTTGAAGCTCCACAACTGCCACCGGCGGCTTATGTCTCCATCTATCAGGGCTCTCCGGATGCTCCTGCACTCGACATCTTTGCCAATGCAAACCGGGTGACCAACATGCCACTGAACTATTCGGAAGTCTTGGCATACAGTGCCTTTTATCCTGGCAATCGAACCTTCCGGATAGCGCCATACAACTCCGCTACCTCGTTGGTCGAGAAGCAGTTTCCCCTCGTGGCAGACTCGGTGTATTCTTTCTTTGTAGTGCAGGAAGGTGCCGCTGTCAATGCCCTACTCGCTGAGGATGTATGGACCGAACCAGCCACCAACAGTATCCAGCTTCGCCTTGTCAACCTCTCTCCCGATGCAGGAGAACTCAGTCTACAGGTGGGCAATGCGGCTACGGACGTGGTCACCGGGGTAGACTTCAAGGAAGTAACGGATTTTAAAGATCTGCCAAGCGGCAATACGACCTTACGCATCAAGTCGGCCACAGGCACCACACTCCTCACCTCCGGCACGCTGGATCTCAGAAGCAAACGGATCTACACGCTCATCGTACGGGGCAAAAAAAGTGAAACCAGCGGAGACAAAAAACTGGACATCCAACTCATCACCAACTTTATCTACTAAATACACTTTTCCATTTTTTTAACTTTCAAATTCCCGGAGCCATGGATGGGCTTCGGGAGTTTTTTTTTACCTACACTTTTCCAAAGTTCAAAACTTTGGAAAAGTTGAATTTTATAGCTCATTCAAATTCCTTAGCGAGAATCAATTCTTTCTTTTCATAAGCCAAATACTTTACCTGATCCCAATGATCAAAGAAATTTTTGAAATACTCCCTTTCTAATCTAGAGGGCTTAGAAAAATTTCCAAATACCTGCCAGCTCGACCATTTCCAATCTTGTGGATGTTTAACATAACCATGCTTAACTGGATTAAGGTGAATGTAAAGAAAAGTCTCCTGCCATTGTTCTAGATTAAGAATCGGTTTTCTTTTAAAGTTTTTCATAAAAAGACTACCCATTCTCTGATACTTTTTATTGAATGCTTGGGTATAGGAACTGAAAAAAATGGAAAACTGCTTTGAAACCAACTTTTCCAAAGTTCCAAACTTTGGAAAAGTTTCTAGCAGGTGACTCTCAGATTTGATAGTAACTAATAAATGAAAATGATTGGGTAAAAGGCAAAAAGCATGTGTATCTACAACCTCGCCTAGGTATTGTGAATACTAGCTTAAGAAAAACCTAAAATTCTCTTCCTCTCTAAAAATATTCTCACTTCCATTTGCGTGATTAAAAATATGGTAAGACTGACCAGCTTCCATGGCTTAAAAAATTAAAACCTAAATAAAATCTTACTTAAGATACAGAAAAACTGATTTCTCCAGTTCTCAACTTTTCCAATAAAAAAACTACCCCAGATTGCTCCGGGGCGGCTTCGTTGGCTTGGTTTTCAAAAGGGTACTTATTTTTTTATGGCTCCAAAACGCACCTTAAAGGCAGCACCGACTACCCCGGGATTTTGACCTGTACCGGTGATATCCTGTATCGGGTAGTGGTAAAAGGGCATCACCAAATAGCTGGTTTTGGGAGACTCATACAATCGGATATTCACTCCTAGGTTGGCCGTAGCCAAGGGGAAAAACCGCTGGGAAGGAACAATCAAATCGGAGGCAACTGAAACCTGCTCGGTCTTAAGCGTGGATGCATTGGCGGAGACATTCATCGCATCGGCAACATAAACCTGACGGGTGAAGGACTGCACCTGCTCGGCTTGCTGATTGAAGGTGATCAGGTTGGAAAATCCTGCCTGCAGCGAGATGGAGTTGTCCCGGGTCACGGGATAGCGTACATAGAGTGGAATATCCACCTGCACCTGTTGCACTTGCCGGGTTTCCTGGACCGCGGAGGCAAATCCTGCCACTTGCGCATAGTCCTGACTTTGGCTGGATTGATTGAGGTAGTTGAGTCCAAGACCGGAACCAAGTGCCAGCTTTTTTCCCAAATTCATGTCGTAGGCGACCCCAAGTCCTAGGTTGGAACCGGAAGTAGCCACGTTATTTTGGGTACTGCTGCCAAAGCCCGGCCCAAAGCCCAAAACAACCGAAGAAACTCGCCTCTCTTTTTCAGTTTCTTCTTTAAGTTCCTCTCCGATTTGGGCCATCAATTTGGCTTTGGCTTCCTCCTCGGTCATCGGAACTAATGGCGATTTGGTCTCAGGCTGAGAGCCTGTTTGTTGCTCAGAGACGACTTTCTCCTCCAAAGCCATCAGCGGTGGGCTGATACGTTCTGCTGCTTTGGACTCGATTTGCTCAGGCGTAGTTCCAGCGATTGAAGGTATTGAGTTGGCGATCTGTACCTTTTCTTTGGAAGTGACTTTTTCAGAAGTGCCATTACCAGCTTTTGCCTTGAAAGAAGGTAAAGGGTTTGAACCATCAGCCAAAAGCTTAGAGGATTGGGCTTCCACTTTCTCAGGCTGAAGCTCGATATCTGATTCCTTTGGAGGATTTTCAGAAAGCGCTTGATCGGTAAGCACGACGGCAGAAGCTACCGGGTCTGTTTTTTCTTCAGGAGAAAGCAATCCATAGCCAATCATAAAGATCATGGCAATGGAAGCTGCTACCCCACTTATCCAGTAATAAATCGGTGAGATGATTCCTGTTTTTCTTCTTTTGTCGAAAGCCTCCCAGGCCCCCGGTTCGTAAGGAAGAGGGCTGTCCTCCTGCTGCTTTCGCAGCGACTCAGCCAGACGCTTGCTCCAGTTATCTTCCTGCATATTCTTTGAAATGAATGTGTATCAACTGACGGAGCTTGCTTTTGGCTCGCGTCAGGTAAACTCTCGAGGAGCTTTCGGTGATTTCCAACCGTTCGGCAACCTCCTTGTGACTGTAGCCCTCCACTTCGTAGAGGTTGAATACCAGCTGATGATCGTCGGGCAGCTGACTGAGCAATTTCAAAATCTCCTCATAGGCAAGCTGATCAGGGGCGTATTCGGCATCAAAGACCGGTGTTTCCCCGTCCGCTTCCTCATGATTTTGAAATTTTTTATTTCTCCGGTAATAGTCGATAGCGGTATTGACCGTGATTCGGCGCAGCCAAGGCTTGATGGAAGGGGTATCTTCCAGCTTTTTGACTGAGTCAAAAAATTTCAAAAACGAATCATGGGCAATTTCCTGAGCCAACTCCCTGCTTTTGGCATAGGAAAGACTGATCCCCATGACATAGCCATAGTATTTTTTGAAAAAAAACTCTTCGTGCTTCCTTGACCGTCGTTTGCAACCGTCGATCAACTCTTCGTCAGATAGGGTCAACGCTAAGGGGTATTGTTCGGAATTGAATATTCACTTTTGACTTCGGAAAAAAGACCTAATGGCCAAGGTTCAGGATTTACCTCTCTTTTTCCTAAGTCAAGGCTAAAACGGATCGTCATAAAGATACGCTACAGCCAAAGAAAAAAATTAGCTCGGATCCACATCCACGATCCAGCGGACCGATCTAAACTCTGGAACTGCTTGCAGCTCTTCAATGATATTTGACAAGCTTTCCTTGAACACCGCTTGGGTGTTTCCCTGCTTGTCCAGCTTGATCAGGGACTCAAACTGGTATTGATTTTTGATTCGTGCGATGATTCCTTTTTCTGGTCCAAGGACGATTTTTTTCACCGCAATAGTTGCCATCTGCAAGTGTAGGGCATGGGCGGCTTTGTAAGCAACCTTGGCATCTGCATGCCGGGTGATGATTTTGACCAGCTTGACAAAAGGCGGATAGTAATACTTCTTCCTGTCGATCATTTCCTGCCGGAAAAACTCAAAATAATCACCCTTCATCACTTTCTCATAAATGTCTTTTTCCGGGTCACGGGTTTGGATCACCACCTGACCTTGAATGTCTCTTCGCCCCGCACGTCCGGCCACTTGGGTGATCTGTTGGTAGGCCCTCTCCCCCGCCCGGAAATCCGGGAAATTCAAAATCCGATCTCCATCCCAAATTCCCACCACGGTCACTTTTCCAAAATCGAGTCCTTTGGTGATCATCTGCGTACCTACCAAAATATCAATCTGCCCAGCTGCAAACTCATCCAAAAGTCGCTGATAACCATACTTGTTACGTGTAGTATCCAAATCCATCCTTCCCATTCTTGCCTCGGGAAAGAGCATGCTCAACGATTCCTCAATCCGCTCGGTGCCCATCCCTTGGGTGGTAAGTTGGGAACTTCCGCAAGCGGGACAGACTTGAGGGATTTTTTCCTTATAGCCGCAGTAATGACAGCGCAATTCCTCTGCAAACTGATGATACGTCAGACTCACATCGCACTGCACACACTGGCCCGTCCAGCCACAGTCCTCGCATTGCACGTAAGGCGAGTAGCCACGTCGATTTTGAAAAATGATGACTTGCTGCTGGTTTTCGAGCGCTTGCTGGATTTTCTCTCTAAGCATGCGGGTCGAATCCAGCTTAAGCAGGTTCTTTTTGCGGTCTGAAGGAATATTTGCTAAATGGTACTCAGGCAATCGGGCATCCCCGAATCGATGGGCGATTTCCACGTAGCCGTATTTCCCTTGAGTCGCATTGAAGTAGGACTCAAAAGAAGGTGTCGCCGACCCCAAAAGTGTCCGTGCCTGATGAAAATAAGCCAGCATGATAGCTGCATCCCGAGCATGAAAGCGAGGCGCTGGATCAAACTGCTTATAGCTCGGCTCGTGCTCCTCATCCACGATCACCAATCCCAAACTGTCAAAAGGCAGGAAAATCGAAGAACGAACGCCCACGACAAAAGAAAATCTCCCGCTCAGCACGCCATTCCAAACCTCCACACGCTCGTTGTCGGAATACTTGGAATGGTACACGCCCATTTGCGAACCAAACACCTGCTTGAGCCTCCCGACAATCTGCGTTGTCAAGGCGATCTCCGGTAAAAGCAACAGTACCTGCGAACCGCTTTCAAGAACTTCCTGAATCAGCTTGATGTAGATTTCGGTTTTGCCCGAACCTGTCACACCATGCAAAAGCACGGACTGTTTGGTTCCAAAGTGGGTTTTGATTTCATCGAAAGCCGTCTGTTGAGTCGACGAAAGTTCTGATGCTTCGCGCTCAGCAGACTCGTCTTCGATTCGATTGACCACATGCTTGAAGGTCTCGAAAATCCCGTTTTTGATCAGAGTCTTGAGTGAGCTTTCGGAGTCGCCTTCCTCGAGCAGGGTGGCTTTATCAACCCCTTTTTCATTGAGTTGGGGTCGCTGGAAAACGGGGACATCACGGAGGAATTTCAGCAGAATAGATTCCTGTTTAGGCTTTCCCTGAACCGATTCAAAGACAGTCTCCAAAGCCGATTTATTGGCAACGATGTCTGGATGAAGTCGGACTCGAGTCTCCACCTTAGGCGTATATTTTTCCTGTACTTTTTCAAAAATCAGGATGGCTTCCTTCGCTACCAAGCTTTTCAAAATGGGGTGAATCGTCTTTACTCCCAAAATATGCTCACAATCCTCGTAGCTCAGTTCGTCTTTTTTCTCCAATGCCTCCAGGATTTTCTCCTCCCGCACATCGAGTGGATACTTGCTTGTCTCCGCATCAAAATTGGGGTTGACCTGGATTTTGCTTTCGGAGGAAAGCCTGAGTCCCGAAGGCAAAGCCGCAAACATCACCTCCCCGATGTGGCAGAAATAGTACTCTGCCATCCAAACCCAAAAGCGAATTTGCAGTGGATTCACACTGGGCTGATGATCTAAAATGTCCAAAATCGGCTTGGCTTCGTAGGCCTGCGGGGGCTTGTTGTGTACCTTGCCGATGATTCCCGTCAGGACCTTTTTCTTCCCAAACTGCACAATCACCCGCAGCCCGATCTGAATCTGAGACTGGAGGTTCTTGGGGATTTTGTAGGTAAACATGCGCGGAATCGGCACAGGCAGGATGATATCCGCGAAATTGTTTCCGCTGGATTTCTCCAAAAAATCTTGATCCGCAAACAGAGATTCCACTAACTCAGGATAAATAAGGTAATTGTGCCAAAGCTTCGGCCACGGTACTTACCGGCCTTCGGCAAGCCCGGTCGAAGCAGACGTAAATTAAGGCATTTCCTGTCGGATCGGCTGTTTTTCCCAGAAGAATCGGGACGTTTTCTGTCGGAGTTTCAGACCAGGCCAACACCAGATTGGGAGAAAATCCCTGTTGTAATTCCATGGCCTTTTCTTTTGCTCCTTTTCCTACGATGGCGATTTCGGCAGTTGGCACGAGGCTTTCCAGGTAGAAATTGGCCCAATTGCAGAGAAATCCAGGTTCTTTGAGCACCAATTCCTTCATTCCTCCCAGCATTTTCTGGGCGATCTGAGCATATTTTTCTTCGTAGGTCAACAAGGAAAGTCGATGAAATGCACGGGACAAAATCGAGTTGGAAGCTGGGATTACGTTGTCAAAGAGCTCCTTTTTATTGGCGATAAGCTTTTCGGCTTTGGGATTATTGAAGAAGAAAAAGCCATCCGACTCATCGAAAAACTGATCTATACAGAAGTCTGCAAATCGCTGCGCCACTTTCAAAAACTCCCCATCTCCACTGGCTTCAAACGCCATCAGGTTGGCTTTAATCAAAGCTGCATAGTCTTCCAAAAATGCCGGGGTATAGGCTTGTCCGTTTTTGTAGGACCGATGCAAGATGCCATCCACCACCATTTTGTCCTGAATGAACCGAAGGTTTCGCAGAGCCAGATTCAATAGCGATTCATCTCGGGTGGCATAGAAAGCCTGAATCAATCCTGCATCGAGAAGGCCATTCCAGCCCGCCAGAATCTTATCGTCTTTGCCTGGAAAAATCCGCTGATTTCTCACCCCAAGCAGCTTGGCTTTGACTGTTTTGAGCTTTTCTATCAACTCATTTTCTTCTATTCCAAACTCAGCGGCAATGTCTGCATACGGTCGAGTTTGAAACAGGATATTGACCCCATCATCCCAATTTCCATTGGGTTTGAGGTTGTATAATTTGCTTAGCCAAGGAAGCTCATCGGCAAGCAAACTTTGCAATTCCGCATAAGTCCAGGTGTAAAACTTACCCTCCACTCCTTCGCTGTCTGCATCTTGGGCAGAGTGAAAACCACCTTCTTCTTGGAGCATTTCGGCGCATAGCCACTCGGTGGTTTCGGTTACTTTTTCCAGAAAAAAGGGATCTCCACTGGCTTGGTAAGCTTTGGTATAGAGCTCAAGCAGCTGCCCGTTGTCATAGCCCATTTTCTCAAAGTGAGGCGCAAACCATTCTCCATCCACCGAATAGCGGGCAAATCCTCCACGCAAGTGGTCGTAAATCCCTCCCATTCCGATCTTCTTCAGGGTGAAAAAGACCTTTTCCTTCAAGGATTCATTTCTGGTAAGCTGGGCATAATCGAGCAAAAAAAGCCAAATGGCCGGCATAGGAAACTTGGGAATTCGGTTCATACCACCCCACTCCGAGTCAAACTGGGAAGAAAGCTTGGTGATGATCTCCACCAGTTCGTCTGGATCGAGTTCGGATTCTCCTGCTGAAATCCCATATTTCTCCGTTTCTTTCCGACTGAGACTTCTCCCAAATCCCTCAGCACTTTCGGCCAACTGATCTTCATGCTTGGCAAACGCATCGGCAATATTGGCGAGCAACTGCTTCCACTTCAGATTGGGGAAGTAGGTACCTCCGTAAAAAGGCTTTTGGTTAGGCATCAGGAAGACATTGAGCGGCCATCCACCATGAATGCCCATAGCCTGCACTGCATCCATGTAGATATTGTCGATATCGGGACGCTCCTCCCGGTCGATTTTGATGCAGACGAAATGCTCGTTCATCAAGTCAGCCGTCACCTGATCTTCAAAACTCTCCCGCTCCATCACATGGCACCAATGACAAGCCGAATACCCGATCGAAACCAAGATGGGCTTGTTTTCCACTTCTGCTTTGCGCAAAGCCTCCGGCCCCCAAGGATACCAATCCACTGGATTGTGGGCATGCTGTAGCAGATAGGGACTTTGGGATTGGATGAGGCGGTTCATGGGTGGTGGTGGTTGGTTATTAGGTTATTGAGTTATTGGATTGTCCTGTTGTCAGGTTGTCGGGTTATCAGCTTCGCGTTGTTAGGTTATCGGGTTGTCGGGTTATCAGCTTTGCGTTGTCAAGTTATCGGGTTGTCGGGGTTGTCGAGCCTGCCTACCGGAGGTAGGTTGTCAGCTTCGCGTTTTCGGGATTGTCAGGTTGTAAAAGCTCCATTCCTTTTACTTTACTAAAATCTAAAGTCTAGCGTCTTGATACTTATGTCTTGTATCTTGCTTCTTGCGTCAATCCTTCAATTCGGCTTTTCACTTCAACTAGCTCCTTTGAAAAATCAAATTCCGCATTCAATCGTTCCAGCTTGGACAGTAAGGTTTGGAGAAATTTTCGATGGGATACGGTGTCCGGATTAAAGGGTTGGTGAGCGAGTTCGAGTTGGATTTTTTGGATTTCGGAGATTTTTTCGCGGGTGCTTTCGGGAAAAATGGACTGTTGCCACTTTTGCCAGATGTAGTCTTCCGCCTCCTCAGAAGGATGAATCAGGTCGGACTTGTAAAACCGGTAATCTCGAAGTTCATCCATCATAATTTCATAGGCCGGAAAGTAGCTCACCGAACTCATTCTCCGCTCGAGATTAGTACAAAGCACGCGTAGGAGGCTTTTACTCAACTGGTTTTCCGCTACTCCATCTTTGATATGTCGCACCGGACTAAGGGTGAGGATGATTTTCAGATTGGGAAAAGCTCTGGAAAAATTATCGAGAACAGACCAAAGACCCATTTCCATTTCTTCCAAAGTCGAAAGCTTTTTCTCGAACAACTTCTGAGGTTGCTTGTGGCAGTTGGCAACCTTACCGAAGGTCTCATGTTCATAGATCCAAGCGGTACCAAAGGTAAGAATGAGGTGAGAACCCTGCCCGAGGTAGGATCTGGTTTGCTGGAGCTTTTGGGAATATAGCAAATTCAGTTCCTCCGGCGACTTCCCTACTACATCCGAATGAGTGGAATAATGAAGGAAAAGTCCATCGCGCTCGAGAATCCCCTCCTTTTCTAAAGGATCTTGAAACAAGGCATAATCAAGTAATTCAGCCAGATTAAGCGGGTGAAAGAGGGTCCCAAAGGGGTTGACCAAGACGTCAAACTTGGCTTTTTCCATTTTTTGCCCGATCGTCTGGGCAAAGCAAGAACCCATGCTGAGGATTTTGCTCTGATGGGTAATGGGAAAAGGAGAAGCAGAAATGGGGAATTCGATGGACCAGCGCATGGGGTAAAATTAAAAAACTAGGATGGTTATGCGGGATATTTTTCCTTCATGAAGTCATAGGATTTTTTGATAAGCTCTCTAAGGACCGGCTCGTTCACATCCGCGAGTTTGTTAATGTAGATACAGGCCACACTGGATTTGTATTTACCCAATTTGGCCATGAGTGGCTCGTCTTTTTGCTCCATGCAACTCATCAAATAGAGCGAGATAGCTGCTTTTCTAGGAGAAAACCCAACGATGGGAGCGTCGCCTTCGTGACCACTGGCATATTTGTAATGGTATTGACCAAAACCGATGATAGAAGGACCCCACATGACGGCCTTCTCCCCCGTAATTTCTTCCATCATTTCTTTGAGGATAAACGAATCTTCTCGCTTTTTGGGTGATTCCACCTGATGAATGAATTCATTGACAGAGGCTTCTGTGGATTGTGTTTTGTTTTCGGCCATGGTCAGATTTGGTAAAGTTCGAGGGGTAACTTGTCGGGGTCTGAGAAAAAGGTAAATCGCTTGCCGGTCGTATCATCTACCCGGATCGGTTCTGCCTTTATTCCCAAGTTAGCCAAAGTTTGGACTTCCTTTTCGATATCCTCTACAGCGAAAGCCAAATGTCGGAGGCCAGCGGCTTCCGGTCTGGAAACTCGCTGGGGAGGATCAGGGAAAGAAAAGAGTTCGATCAGGTAGGTACCATTCAGCGCCAAGTCCAACTTGTAGGATTGGCGTTCGGCCCGAAATACTTCCCGAATGGGCTGAAAACCCAGAATTTCGGTGTAGAATTTCTTAGATCGCTCGTAGTCCGAGCAGATGATGGCGATGTGGTGGAGTGCGGTGAGTTGGAGCATTTTGGTTAAATAAAATAATTCTTTAATAAATTCTTTACTGCATTATTACCGATTGATGAGTCGCTCCAGTTTTCTTTCTCGCATTGTTTGGCGTAAAAACTGATTTCTAAATCAGTGTCTGCTTTGATGATTTCCACATAATGGCTCCAGGACAATTGTCCAGACGGTGTCTGGATTTTTTGAAACTTTTGATAAAAAGCTCTTATCTGAAATAAATTCGATCGGCTAAAGCCTTTTCCAAATTCGAGGCTAAGATCGCGGGAAAGTCGATCCAAAAGTTGATCACCATAAACCGCTCGATCCTTTCCGTTTTGCTCGTACTCGACGATGTGCCTGCCTACCTCCCAATAGGTCCTTACCAATACCTGATTAATCACCACACTGACCTTCGACCTGCCGAATTCCAGTGCTGAAATGATTTGATTTTTTAAACCTAGGTAGTCAAAATTGTTAGTTAAACCCTTCATCATATTGCTGTTAAAAAGTGAATACTATTCTAATTCAATCTAACCTGTTTTTTCAAAAGTATCATTACCATTGACCAATTGTCAATCAGCCTTATTGCTCAGAAAAAAAACCGTGAGAATGCTAAAAATTCAATTCCACCCCACAAAAAAAGCCATCCAGATATCCGGATGGCTTTCGATTAAGGTTGGAGGTTGATTATTTGGTAATGGTAATAGTTTCTGTTTCTACTGTTTTGCCATCGATGACCTTGATTTCCTTCTTCACTTCCTTCTTGATCATTTCGGCTTCTGCTACAGCAGAATGGTCTTTTTCAGAAATATGAGGAGCAATTACTAAGGCCACAATGGACATCAATTTGATCAGGATGTTCATCGATGGACCTGAAGTATCTTTGAATGGGTCACCTACGGTGTCACCGGTTACAGACGCCTTGTGTGGTTCTGATTTTTTGTAATACGTTTCACCATTGATGACTACGCCTTTTTCGAAAGACTTCTTGGCGTTATCCCATGCACCGCCGGCATTGGACTGGAACATACCCATCAATACACCGGATACGGTCACACCAGCTAGCATACCGCCAAGCACCTCAGGACCGAAGGCAAAACCTACTATCAACGGTGAAATCAAGGCAATAGCACCTGGAGCAATCATCTCACGGATGGAAGCTTGTGTAGAGATCTCCACGCACTTTTCGTACTCAGGCTTAGCCTTGTACTCCATGATACCAGGAATTTCGCGGAACTGACGTCTTACTTCATTCACCATGTCCATGGCTGCACGGCCTACAGCCGCAATCGCCAAAGAGGAGAAAATAAACGGAATCATCCCGCCGACAAATAAGCCAGCCAAGACATCCGCTTTGTAAATATCAATCGCATCAATACCTGCAATACCTACGAAAGCAGCAAAAAGCGCCAGGGATGTCAATGCTGCAGAAGCAATTGCAAAGCCTTTTCCGGTTGCCGCAGTAGTGTTACCCACAGCATCCAAGATATCGGTACGGCCACGAACCTCCTCAGGAAGCTGGCTCATTTCAGCAATACCACCGGCATTATCCGCAATCGGACCGAAAGCATCGATCGCCAACTGCATGGCAGTAGTAGCCATCATACCTGCAGCGGCAATTGCCACACCGTATAGACCCGCAAATTCATAAGCTCCATAGATACCACCTGCCAAAACTAAGATCGGAAGCACAGTAGACTCCATACCTACAGAAAGACCACCGATAATGTTGGTTGCGTGTCCTGTGGCTGATTGCTTGATGATAGACAACACAGGTCTTTTACCCATTGCAGTGTAATACTCTGTGATGATAGACATCAAGGTACCTACCACCAAACCAAGGATGATCGCATAAAACACGTCCATATTGGTGAATTCATAGCCTCTGATCGACAAAGTCTCAGGCAACATATGCTTTACAATAAAGAAAGAAGCGATACCGGTGAATACGATCGAAGACCAGTTACCCATGTTGAGGGCTTTTTGTACGTCACCTTTGTCATCCTTGATGGTGACAAAAGCCATCCCCATGATGGAGAAAATAATTCCTAAACCAGCCAAAACCATTGGCAACAAGATTGGAGCGATACCGCCAAAATTATCTACAGACACGATCTCACGACCCAAAACCATGGTCGCGAGGATTGTAGCCACATAAGAACCAAACAAGTCAGCACCCATACCAGCCACGTCACCGACGTTGTCACCCACGTTGTCCGCAATGGTAGCCGGGTTACGCACATCATCTTCAGGAATACCTGCTTCTACTTTACCTACCAAGTCAGCTCCTACATCAGCAGCTTTGGTATAAATACCACCACCTACTCGGGCGAAAAGAGCGATGGATTCAGCACCTAATGAAAATCCTGCGAGGACCTCAAGCGCCTTTTCCATTTCCACTCCATTCACTCCTGCACCTACAGAAACTACATAGAGCTGATAAAACACGATGAACAAGGCTCCAAGACCTAATACCGCAAGACCTGCCACACCAAGTCCCATCACGGAACCACCTGTGAATGACACTTTCAACGCCTGCTTCAAGCTAGTTCGTGCAGCTTGGGTAGTTCTCACGTTAGCTTTGGTAGCGATCTTCATTCCGATATAACCTGCCAACGCAGAGAAAAAGGCTCCGATCACAAAGGATATGGCGATTACTGGACTGGATGTCTCGACCATTGTACCTGACCAAGCCAACAAAAGACCTGCAATCACGGCGAAGTAGCCAAGAATTTTCCATTCCGCTTTCAAAAAGGCCATCGCACCGTCTGCGATATAGCCAGAAAGTTCGACCATGTTTTTATCTCCTGTGGCCTGTTTGGTGACCCAGGCGGATTTGACTGCCATGGCGAGCAGGCCTACCAGTCCCAGCGCAGGGACTACGTAAATCAACGCTTGTTCCATATTTATGCTTTAATTCAATTTGGGTTTTTTAAATAATCTGCCAAAGATAGGATTAATCCTTTTTCAGCCAAGTTTCAAAAAAATCCCTGCCTTGTTTTGCAAAAGAAAGAAGGAAATAAGGTCGTGATACTTTCGTGAACAATTAGGAGTAGCTTGGAAACACAATTGGAAAAGCTATGAAAAAAATACTTTTGGTCGAAGACGATCCTGATATCAATCAGCTTCTCCTGCTTCATCTTCTGGATGCTGGGTACCGGGTTGATGTCTTCAACAATGGCAAAAAAGGATATGAAAAAGCCCATTCAGGCGAGTTTGATCTTTTGATTCTCGACGTGATGCTTCCTGAAATGGACGGAATTTCGATTTGCCAAAAATTAAGAGCTTTGGAGATTTTTACTCCGATTTTGATGCTTACCGCCAAGTCTGAGGAAATCGATAAAGTCATAGGACTGGAATCCGGAGCTGATGATTACATGACCAAGCCTTTCAAAATCCGTGAATTTTTGGCAAGAGTAAAAGCCATTCTCCGGAGGCAAGAATTGATGCAACATTCGCTCCAAAAGGATCGAAATGTATTGAAACATGCCACGCTCGAGATAGATGTTGAAAAGCGAAAAGTACTCCTTAAAGACCAGAGACTGGAACTCACCCCAAAGGAATTTGATCTTCTTTTCCTTTTGGCAAAAAATCCTGGCAGAAGCTACTCCAGGAGTGAACTGCTCGAGCTGATCTGGGGCTATGACTTTTCGGGATATGAGCACACCGTCAATGCCCATATCAACCGACTCAGGGCAAAAGTAGAAACAGATCCAAACAACCCTGTGTTCATTCTTACTACTTGGGGAGTTGGCTATCGATTTAACGACGAACTCTAATTCATTCTCTATGAAAACCCTCTATTGGAGAATATCCTTAACGTTTTTCCTGATTCTATTAGTTGTGGGTGGGGTTTACATCTGGATTACTGCTAGAAATGCACAGCGGTATTTTCAGGAAACCACCCAACGGTTGAATAAAGAAGTAGCTTCTTACCTGATCAAAGAAGTTAACCCTTTTCAGGACGGAAAAATCAATGAAGAAGCATTGGGTGTCATCATGCACTCCATGATGGCTGTAAATCCCAGTATTGAGGTCTACCTTCTCAATCCCACTGGAGAGATTCTATCTTATGTCGTATTGGATCAATTGGTAAAGCTGAAAACGGTAGACATCCACCCTGTTAAGGAGTTTATCCAATCCGGGGGAGATAAGTTTATCTTGGGAGATGATCCCAGAAACCCGGGAGCAAAATCAGTTTTTTCATCAGCCCCAGTATATGAGAAAGAAAAACTTCTAGGATATGTATACATCACACTGGAAAGTGAAAAGTTTGAAACCATCAGTGCTGGTATTTTGAGTTCCTATTGGCTTAGAGTATCTGCCAACTCGGTCGCTATAACGCTGATCATTGGATTACTGATTTCTTTGGTGTTGTTATCTTGGATCACTAGGCATCTGAGAAAGGTACTGCATGCCGTAGAGGAATTCAAAGAAGGCAACCTACACGTTCGGGTTCCTCTCACGGAGTCGGATTCGGATCTTGCCCTTTTGGGAAAAACATTTAACTCCATGGCTGATCGGATATTGACAAATATCGAGGACCTTAAAAATGTAGATACACTCAGGAGAGAACTCATCGCCAATGTTTCGCATGATTTGCGAAATCCACTCGCTATCATCAATGGCTACACCGAGACACTCCAAATGCGGGAAGAAAAACTCACCAAAGAAGAAAAGGACAAGTACTTCAAGGTGATACTGGATTCGGTGGACAGGCTGACCAAACTGGTCACAGATCTCTTTGACTTATCCAAATTGGATTCCGGACAGATGCCGGTCAGAAAAGAACAAATGAAAATACAGGAGCTGCTTTATGATTCGAGCCTGAAGTATGAGCTTTTAGCCGATACCAAATCCATCCAAATCCACTCCAACATTTGCTCCGAACTTCCCCCTGTCTATGCCGATCTCTACCTGATGGATCGAGTCATTCAAAATCTACTGGAGAATGCCGTGAAATATACCCCCACCCAAGGTGAAATCGAACTCGAAGCTTGCGGGGTACCCGAAGGCGTCATGATCAGGATAAAAAACTCAGGAAGCGGAATCCCACAGGAAGATTTGGATTCCATTTTTGATCGGTATTACAAAGTGGACAAGGAAAATAAAGGAATAGAAGGGTCTGGATTGGGATTGGCGATAGTAAAAAAGATCCTGGAAATTCATCAAATTCAAATCCAATTAACCTCTGATTCAAAAAGCTTCACCGAATTTAAGTTTGTAATGCCTGTTTGAGGAGGGTGTTGCACGTCAATATCCTAAAACTAAATGCCCCCAAAAAGTTGAATTCTTTTTGGGGGCTATTTATTTCTGAAGCTTGGAGTTTTTGATTTTTTTATCTGTATATCCACTTTCTTACCAGTATCAAAACAAAATGATGTTTTACGATCACTCAGGACAGCTGTGGACAGTTGACTGTCGTCTGTGGACGATTATCCGCAACTTTAAATTCAAATTTCAACTACTGGCATCATTGCGGATAATCATATTTATTTATTCGAGTCTGGCAAAACCAAAAGGAATTGCTGCTGCTCCGCACCAAATAATCGCATGTGTAAACCTAGCATCGGGAAGACCCGAAAGACTGAAAAACTGCTCTCCGGGCTTGCCTACGATGGATACCAATTGAAAACTCGAAGGTGATTCCAAATTGAGTGTCTGGGAAGTAGCCAAGTATACAGTCACTGTACCCGTGCTGAATTTGGTGGTAAAATTTTCTGAAAGCCTTACAAAATGCTTACCGTCCTTATCCTTCACAATCGCCACATTGCCCTGCGTGTTGGTAGAGCTCTGAGCCGTCAGGTTACCGGATCTGAGCACATCTACTTGTCCCATGACCATTCCATTGTCATCAGGAGCGTCGGGACTTCCATCCTCATCTGTACAGGATACTAGTGATAAAGTAAATGCTGCAAGCAGCGTCCATAATTGATAGTTTTTCATTGGTATATTTTTTTTATAGTGAATCAAGATTTCTAAACAAGAACCGACCTCTGCTGTAGGAGATCTTATTTTGCGATTTCAGTCGGGAAAGTACCGTAGTGACGGTTTGTCTGCTGGTATCTGTGAGAGTAGCCAGATCTTCGTGGGTGACGGAAAGCTTCACTAGGGTTTCGGAACCGAATTTTTTACCCAATCGCATAGCTAAATCTTTTAAGGTAAGTCTGATTCTTTCCTCGGAGTCCTTTTCGATAAACCGCTCCAAGCGGACTCTTGCCTGCAAGAGTTCAGCCTGAAGATTTTCCAAGATGCCCAGTAGTCTAAACAGACTGGGATCTTCCCAAGGGATAAATTCCAAAACCGTATGATCCTCTGTTGCAAAGGCCGAATAGGAATATTTTTTTTCTAGGCCTGTTTCAATGATTTCGCCCAAATATTCACCCGGAATCTTGAAGGAAAGGATAGTCTTTGATCCTGAATCATGCACTCTGCTGGTTTTGACCACACCGGATTTGATCATAAAATACCCTTTGAAGGGTTGCCCTTGATGAAATATCAGTTCTCCTTTTTTGACAAAAAGAAAAGGTGTTGAAGGTTTTCTTGCATTTAATGTCATAGCGAATTAGGGTTTATTGGGTTTTCGCTCGTAATACACTCCGATAGAAAAGGTACCTGCTGAATAGATATTCCTTCGTTTAAAAAGGAAATCTGCATAGTTTCTGTAATTGAGGGATAGGTGAATGCCTGAATAGATAGGGATAGCTGCACCAAAGCTGTAACTGGTAAATTCGGAACCATCTCCTCGCACAAAATCCGTAATCACAGTGACATCATCCACGGAAGTGACCGCATTGATGCGTGAATTGATCCATACCCAATCGGCAATTTTGTATCCAACTTCTGCCCCTACCCCAATCTGATCCGAAAATGAGATCCCATCGTACTGCGTCCGAAGATTGTATGCCCCATAGAGATTGCCATAAAGAGGAGCATTTGGAAGTGCAAAAGAGGCAGCAAGGGTAGTCCAAACATTAAACTCCCCATCTCCTGAAGGCAGATTGATGGACTCAAAATCATTGAGTACGCTTTTGGCAAAATGATTAGCCTTGCCAATCGGGAGCTCCGGGGCGACAGAAATAGCGAGTGGAAGGTACTTTTTGAGCAATGCCTGTTTAAACTCCAGCCTCAAATCTCCCAAGCCGCTCACCGTCTCTGTGGAAGAAAACCCATTCCATACCTGCAAAGGCCAGTTTGCGATCACCGTAAACTTATCTGTCAGGCCATATTCTCCATAGAAAACCAATGAATTTTGAGTAAATCTATTGGTTGACAGTTTTTCTCCGCCCAGTGTAAAGTAATCTTCCGAGGAAAAGCGATTGAAGCTAAGCTGGTAAAATCCCTCCTTTTTCTCCTTTGTCCAGCCGCTTTGACCAAACGAGGAAAAACTCATTAAGAGGAGTATTGGACTGAGCCAAAGCTCAATCCAATACTTGGTGACAACAACTTTTCTCATCCTTATTGAAGTCTAGCATTGCCAAACGGAACCCCTACTGACCCACACCAGAGGATCACGTGGGTGTATTTTCCTGTGGTAGCTCCCGTAGGAATGGCAAAGAAATTCTCTCCGGCCATTCTCACTGGACCCAGCGCCAATAAATTGGGATTCCCATTTGCGGGATCCGGAGTAAACGTAGCCGAGGTAGAAAGAAATACGGTCACTGTTCCCGTAGCCAATGCTGTTTTGAATGCGGAGTTGAAAGCCAAAAACTCTTTACCTTGAGCATCGACACCCAAACTCGCAGTACCTGCCGAACCCGCCCCGTTTTGATCAATGAAATTTCCAGTTCGCTGCACAGTCAAACTCCCGGTAGGCATAGTGGGATCAATCACCACGGGATCAGTATCTCCCGAACAGGAGATCAAGCCTAAAAAGGCGACATAGAATAGCAAAAGTGACTTTTTCATGAGATAGATAGTTTTGGTTTTTGATTGAATCAAATCTCCCCATAGACTATCACAAAAAGTTCACGAAACTTTAAACCTTTATATTGCAGAGAAAATAAATCACCTACCAGATGACCCTCGTAGAATTCAGAAACTTAGCTCAGCCTCAGACTCATTGGTCCATAGAACTCCACTCCCTGTGGCTGGATGGCAAAGGTTTGTGGGAAAAAGCACATGATCTAATTGATCAGCTTCCGGGAAAATCAGCAGCACGAGTACATGCCTACCTACACCGCAAAGAAGGCGATCAATGGAATGCGGACTATTGGTATCGAAAGGCTGGAGAAAGCAGACCCAACCTCACGCTGGATCAGGAATGGGAGGAATTGGTGAGAAGATTTTCCGAGTAAAGTACATCGGATTCCAATCTCGAAAACTTCAAAGAGCTCTAAGAGTTAATAGCACATGCACCTGATTTTCTTCGCTTTGCTGTTTTCCTTAAGTATGAATTCAACTCCCAAATCACCCCGTGACTTTGTATGGCAAAACAGAATCTTGATTTTGGAGTCCTATCCCGGTGATTCAGTTTGGTTTGAAGCTGATCTTCAAGCGCGCCTGCAGGAGAGAAAGCTCCATGTTTTCTTAATGGATGGTTCCAAAATGGTAAAATCAACTTTTAAGGGAGAAGTAGACACCCCAAAATTCCTTGAAATCCTCAATCCAAAAAATAAAGCAAAGCTGAAATGGGCGTTAATAGGATTGGATGGAGGACTAAAAAATACGGGTCTTGAACATCCAAGTCCTTCGGATATTTTCAAGATTATCGATGCGATGCCTATGCGACAGTCTGAAATAGGCAAGTAGAGAAACTAGCTGCTTTGAGGAAAGAATCGAAAGAGAATGTTTCTTTTCTATTGAATACCCAAAAAATGGAAGAGTAGCGAAGTTATGGTGATTAAATATCGAACACCGAATATCGATGGAAGAATAGTGAAGTGAAACGAGTAGTACGTTAGAAATTACTATTCTTTTTTCACCAACACCAAATCCAAGCCCTCAAGATAATCTCCATCGGCAAGGGCTTTGACTTCAAACTCCAAGCTGGATGGCTCGGGATTTACCTCCATAAACTCCACCTGCTTGGCATCTACCCGAAGCTTGTACTTGCCCGGCAAGAGCCCATAGGAATAAAACGTACCATCGGAGAACGTTCGGATGACCTCCACTGGATCGGTCTCTCCTTCACGCATCAACTCCAATCGCAATCCTCCCTGCCCTACTTTCTCGCCATTTCGGAGCAAAAAGACAGTTCCCTCGATGATGCCTGTCTGATAGAGCGGAATGTCGATTTGACGGAATCGATTGGGCTCGGCGACGAAGGAGAAGCTTTTCAGCTTTGGCGCAAGGTTGGGATTTGGCAAAGCAGTGATGTCGATATCGAGGCGGTACTTCCAATAGCTTTGCAGCTGCGTAATTCGCAAAATCCCGTCCGAACCGATCAGAATGTTGGCAGATCGATCGAGACGAACTGCTTTTGCAGGGACGATTTCTTCCCCTTCATCAAAAGCCCCGTTTTCATTGGAATCTACAAAAAGCCGCACTGCTGCCCCCGAACGTGTAATCTGATCTCTATTGCTTGGCACTACTCCTTTTCCTGCAGGATCATACGCCAACGAACCACTCAAGCCCTGCTGAATCGTATATCCTTGACTTCTCTTGGTAAACTGGGAAGAAGATCGGATGGAATTGAAGTCATACAAAAAACCGACCTGAAACTGAGATTGCTTAAATGCCAACTCCCTATCAAAACCCAAGGTAAATCGGCCGTTTTTGAATAAGGTCTGCGAAAGGAGCACACTGATGGTCTCCGGACGCTGCAATAAAGTGGAATATCTAAACTGCCCCCGAAGGAAAATCCCTCTGACATACACCGGTATACTTTGGGTTCTCGGCAAGGTATAAGTCAACGCCGCAGTAAAGAGTCCAAACTGATTTTGGGCAGGATTCTCCGGATCATTGATTACTCCCCTTGCCCCTCCTCGGTAGTTCATTCGCAGGACCACTCGACTGATTTGGGTATTGAAATCGACTTGGTAATTATTCACCCCTACTCCCGTGTTAAACCAAATCCGCTCCCCTGTCAGTCGCAGTCCGGAAAACCGTTCTCCCAATTTGAAGGGGTAAAACACGTTGAAATTGGCATCACGAACCTGTCCGCGGACATTAAAAATGGAAGACAGGTTGTACTCTGTGTATTGGGCATTGATGCTGGTATTGTCGGAGTAAAATACACTGGCATTGGCGCGGTAGTAGCGGTCAGGGAGCGCGTCCACATTGAGTAAGTATTGCTGAAAAAGCCTGGCAGAAAGCCCAAAAACCGGGTAAATGCTTTTTTCTCCAAAAACCTCCCCATGGTCTGCACCTGCTCTCACGGTCAATGCATTGGTCACACCGTAGGAAATATCCGCATGCGTAGCGAGACTAGTGCCTAAACTGTCAAAGGAAAACTGGGGCAATCCCGCCTGAATGTTGTAGCCCACAAAGCCTTTGGGCAAAAAGCTAAACGGGACCTGAATCTGTCGGTCCTGAATGATCACCTCCCCCTGAGGCGTATAAATCCGGAGGCTCAACCTCACGGTACCATAATTCACAGGCGCATTAAATCGGTAGAAACCTACCTCATCTGCCCGGGTGAAATCCACCAATTGTCCGCCGATCAGAAGCTCCACCTCAGAGTCCGGGACTGTGGTCCCATCTATCACAAATACATCCAAATCCATCCGTGGGATCACCGGATTGTTGGTCACAGCCACCCCTAGTAGGTTGGTGGAATTGGTAAAGCTCGAAGTATTGACCTGTCCTGCCGAGATGCTGGCGATCCCCACATTTCGCTCTGGGCTCATTCCGCCGGGCAGCACATAGCGCCATCGTAGACCGGAAAAATTATGCAAGACATTTCCCTGAGACAGGTTACCGATGTAGGTTCCCTGTATATCTCCACCGAGCAGCTCCATCCCTGCATTTAGATTTAGCCCAAGGTTGGTCCCCAAGTTGGATCGGGTAATAACGGTATTATAATCAAGTACTCCTAAGCTTAAAGCCTTTCGCTCCCGGTCATAGAGTAGCGGCGTAGTGCTGCCGGCTTGACCTGTTCGTTGTTGGAGTTGCTTCCGGATGGCTTCGCGTTTTCTTCGCTCCTCGATAGGAAGGACAAAATCAGATTTCAGACTGACACTGAGGGCGTAAACGTTTACAGTAAAATTGATCCCAAAAATCTCTTTGAAATAGTCAGGATGTAAAAAAAGGTCCAATTCCCCGAGGTAAAATTTGTCTGCCTCTAGGGTGGCAGATTTTCCTCTGACCACCAGCTGGTTAGTCACAGGATCGATCAGCCAAGTATCATTTTTAGAAGGATAAGCTCCTTTCAGGCCTTTGCCGGTGTCGGTTCGTTCGGCAGGGATATAGAGAAGACTGAGTACTTCGCTTATGGGCAGGTAGGCGACATCTCCAAAAAACACACCATTGAGGTAGACATTGCCTACAGCTGGGTAATTAAAATTGAGCAATACCTCCCCATCTGGCTCGCGCTGGGCATAGCCGGTCTTAGGGATTCCCAAAATCAGGCAAAAGAGGAATCCAAAAAGAAAATAGGAAGAGGATTTCAACGGTAAAGTTGAGAGTTGTTTTTGAGTGAAAAGGAAATGGTAAACTTGAAGGAATTAATTGACGGTAAGGTTGATTTTTTTACTGATTGGAGGTGATTGGACCAGGTCGGCTGATGGAATATCTGACCTCTTGGTTTCAAAGAGGAGTTCGATCTCGTAGGTGCCCGGGTCAAGTTGCTTTTCCAAACCTAGCTCAATGGCTCTTTTTCCTGAGAAATAAAGCGCAGTCGTCTGTTGTTGAGTAGCCAAAAGCTCACCTTGGGTATTTTTCAGCGTAGCTGTCACACTTCCGAGAAAAGGGGAATTGCCAGTTACCATAAAGTCGGTCGTGACACTCAGCGCGTTTTCCTTGATTTGGGTTGTCACATCACCAAACTCGAGACCTGTCTGAATCTCTCCTACTTTATGAAAGGCCGCGATGACCTGATCAAACTTAAAGTTGACTTGAGTGGAAACTCCCTCTGTGGCGACTTGCTCCACGTCGGTGGTTTGGGGATTTGAGGTGATTTTGATTCGGGTAAAATAGGTACCTGCCGCAAGACTCCGATCCGGTCTGACCTGAAGCCTTACCGTCTGCTGTTGCCTGGGTCCGAGAATAAAGGTCCGGGGAAAAGCACGCAGTCGATCTCCCAACCCATATTGACTTTCACGTATCGAATCCCCGTATACCATTAGCAAATTGCCTAAAGGATCATTACCGGGATATCCAAAGACGAAACTCACTGCCACTTCCTGGGGGGTATCCCCTGGATTGGTAATAAATACCGAACCAATACCATTTTGATCGATAAACACCGAAGTCGGAGCGATCGAAATCTGTGCATACCCATTTGGTATCAAAAACGCTCCAAGCATCAAAACTAGAAGAGAAATCTTTTTCATCAGTCTAAAAGAGAAGAAGCCGGCAGCTTGATGCCACCGGCTTGATTTGGATTAATTGTATTCTACAGAGATTTCGAAAGTACCGGAATAGGTACCTTGGGCCTTATTAACCATTGTCGGCAAAGTACCACCTACCCAGATGTAATATACCCCGCCTACCAAAGCAACAGTCCCTGCATTAGCAATCTCTCCTGCTGACCCTTGATTTGCAAGATTAGCATCGCCGACAACTTCTGGAGTCATCACGATAGTTTCAATACCCCCTACAGTCTCTGTAAGGGTTACAGTAGCATCATAATATACAGAAATAGATGTACTAGCGCCCCCAAGGTTAAATCTCGCCACGTTGGTTACGGTACCTGTGTTTGCATTTTCAGTACCATTTGCATCCAAGACAACTTCATCAGGCGTATTAGCAGAAACGTTACCAAAGGCAATTTCATTTTGCACCCCGTCCAATACAATGGTCAAATCTGCCAAAATTGTAGCTGAAGCAGGTGCTGTTGTGGTTTTCTGAGCGTTTGCAGTGAAAGTCAATCCGGCTACTAGTCCAAGTGCGAGTACTGATTTTAAGATAGTTTTCATGTGTTTGTTTGTTTGTTTGTTTGTTTAAATAGAATTGTTTGTTTGTTTCTTTTTGATTTTAAAGTATTTAGGTGTTTTTTTTCAACTTGCTCCGGACATTGCTAATGCCCTCGGCGATAGGTTTTCAGCTCTTTTTCATCATCTTCATATCATCGTTGTGAAAGTTTTACATCTTTTTATGGGTATTCAATTCGTATTGTTAATCCTTCAATTACGGGGAGTCCCAACCAAGCTTTAATGCTTCGTGGCATAGGATCTCTATATCTCATCAGCATGGCGGTATCCGAAAGCCTAACCTCGGAGGATTTCAGATCGAGTAAAGAGGCCTTTTCGAAATCTGAACTTCCATCATTCAGAAAATAAGCCTCAGGTGCAGGTTGGATCTCCCGCTGAGGTAGCTGCAATTGCACCAAAACGGAGAGGTTTTCATCTGCCTCGAGTTCCACCCATCGTTTGGCTTTTGTTTTTTCCCAGGTCCCCCCTTCCAAAGGGTCCATCACTTCGGCGCTAAACTGCACTCCAGCAGGAATCTCCAGTCGGATAGCGACAAACTGAGCCTTTGCCTCAGTACCTAGCTTGACCATAAGTATCAGCAGTGCGATATAGAACATTGACTTAGTCATTGCTGGTGAAGTAGACATTGATGGTGATATCTGCCAGGTAATCGCCCGCATTGACCGGACCGACTGGACCTAGTTCTCCATAGAGGAAAAGCCATGCAGTAGATTTGGGACGGACGTAGCTGCCCGAACTCGGAGTTGGAGGCGGGCCAGGTACCCCTGCTGTTCTTCTATTAACTGGAAAGGTCACATTGTAGAAGCCAAGCGGCAATTCGACAGCACCAGCTTTGGCGGCAAGTTCATCTGTGGCTGCTTGATTGTTGTAAGCCAACCCCAGTCTAAATGGAACTTGCTCCTCGGCTGTATTCCCTACACCCTCCAAACTCAAGAAAGTAGGTGCATCTACCTCAACCGTAAGGTCATAGCCGTCCGGCGCCTGGATCTGAAAGCCAACCGATTGATTGTCTGACAGATTGATCGTGACTGCAGGACTATTGGCAGATATGGCAGCCTTTTTCAGATTGAAATTCAAATTGGGATTTACCAAAACAGGATTGATCGTGATCTCATCACTTCCTGTCCAAGTGCTGAAATTGATCCGTTGGGCCATAGCTGTCAAAGCCAAAGACCATGAGCTCACACTGATCACGATGACCATAAAGAATAGGCGATATGTACGATTACCCTTCATTAGATGTATTCCAGTTCGAGGATAAATTCAGACAAATACAATCCTGGCCTTGCTCGGCTGAGATCCAGATTGGCCCCCAACCAGAGAAATAGCTCACCACGTTCACTCAATCTCACATTGCCTTCTCCAAGTTGCAAAGGGGTGCTTTGGATTTGTGTATCCTCAAAAGCCTCACTGACAAAATACTGAGCAGCTACCTCGCCTAGCCCTTCTCGTTGCTCTTTGAGAATTTCAGTCTGCAGAAAAGTGATTCTCACACGGCTTCTTGGGTTGCCAAGGATCTTAAACATCCCTGCATAGCTGCTGGTGATCGGAGAGACGATGATTTGATCATTTTGTACCTCAGGGCTGATCAGGTCCAAATTTCGGATCGTGAGCATCTGAAGATTATCGGTGACCGTGGCACTGGCACGCACGCTAAAGTTGGCCTTCCGGGTATCGTCTACCTGTGCCAAAGTACTTGAACCCCATGCAAGGGTAATGAAGAGGAATAAAAGAAGGAGGGTCTTCTTCATCAGTTTTTGATCAGTTTTTGGGTGAATTGTCCAATAGAAGTGTTCAGTCGAATGACATACATGCCGGCAGGAAGGTCGATTCCAGATGGAATCCAGTGGAGTTCCTGTATGCCTGGTCCATATTGCTGTGCAGGGAAGCTTCCGACTTCTTTGCCTAGCATGTCGTAAATGTTGACTTCGGCTTTTTCAGCCACAGGCAAGAAGAATCTGATTTTGGTCTGCTCGGTAAATGGATTGGGCACAGGCGCAAAGAGTTTGGGTAAGTCAGGCAAGTACTCAATTCGGTCATTTGGGAATCCTCCGATATAGATGGTGAATGGACGCTGTGGCTTGCCCGAATTGCTGACCCTCGCATTCACTTCCCCGCTTTCATACGGAGACTGGAAGATCACAGCTTTTGGAAGCTGGAGCGGATCGGCTGATTTTCTAGCGCCCGAAGATGGGAGTTGAGGTCCTTGGAAGCTAAAGGAGTACATGGATTCCTTTCGCATGTCGATCGCTTTTTGATTGATATGATCCATTAGGACCACTTCCACATCGGCAGGCCATGCAGAAGGGATTTTCCAATCCATGAGGTAGGTACCGTTGAAAGCTTGTCCACCCTTGGATGCAGCCAGGTGGAGCGGGATTACTTTTTCTTCTTCGCTGAGCTCAGGTAGGTTGTTGATTACCAATGGACTGCGAGTATTAAGTGAGCCGTAGGAATAAAGCAACAGCCAGTTTTCCGCGAGTGATTCCAGCTGGTAGGCATCTTTGGGATCGGCTCCGAGTGCTCCGTCTTTTTCGAAGGAAATAAAAGATTCTGCCTCCATTCCCTCACCGGCGACATGGAGATCGATCACAAGCGGCTTTTCCTCCAGTTTTCTTCCAAAGAACGAAGCAGCGCTTGGGTATTTGGCCCCATTTCCGTTGAGTTGCAGGATTGGACTGGCAGCGTTGGTTTTGATCCAGAAGGCCTGGAATGGTGCAATTAAGCCACTTCCCAGGGTTCCTGTGGACCCATTCCAAGTCAGGAAGCTGGAGGTAGCGGGATCCCACACGTAGATGGTTTGATCAATGTTGGTTTTAGTCCAACCTGTCGGAGAGAGGAAATCAATGGTGCTCGCTGTAGGATTAGAGATCAGATTGAAGCCTTGATCCGCCTTATTTACTTCGATCAGTGAATCACCTTGCGCTACCAAAGCGGTATCCCGTTGTGTGAATGTCACCCCAAAGTTGAAGTTGCCTGCCGCCAAGTTAAATTCTGTGCCCGTGACGCTGATGGTTTTTGGAAGCACATCGGTGTAGTTTCCTCCGCTAGGCTTGCTGGCTCCATTGAAGATGTAGAAGTAATGACCTCTGCCAGCTGGTGCGGCAGCGCTTAGGGTGCTTGGCTGTCTCCAGCCTTGAAGGGTGGTGCCTTTGTCTGTTTCATCCCACCAGAGCAAGTTGGGCTGGAGGGTGGGATTAGTCGAATTGGGGAAGCCTTGAGTCTCCATGCCCGCAGTAAGGTCGGCATAGGTAGAGTTGACCGGGCTTCCGATCATTCTCCAGCCCTTGGTACCGGTGAATGTTTGCTTTATTTCCAATCTTGGATTGGAGGTGCCTCGGTTGATGAAGTTCGAGCCTGGTTCCAATATGATCCTTCCACTTCCAGGCGTGCTGACCGATCCGACTCCAGTGATTTCCATGTTCTTGTCACTGTTGAGCGTGAGGGTATTTGGGCCGCTCAAGATTACGGAAGTGGAAATCGGGGTGATATTTTCAGTTACCGTCAAAGTGGCGTTGATGGTTTTCGTTCCCGAACCAGTGAAAGAAACATTGGCAAAGTTGCCTGCCCCGATGGAGGCTGATGGAGTTCCAGTAAAGATTACTGTGCTGGTAGTACCCGGGGTAAAGGTTCCCAGGTTGTCCCAATCTCCGTGAACGGATAAGGCAAATGTGCCCAAGATTTCCAAACTAGCTCCTGTTTGGATGCTGATGTTTCTAACAACTGCACCAAAGGCAGTGATTACAGGCTGGAAAGGTGCTGTCGAAGGAATCAGAACATCAGTAGTAGCTGTTGGAATACCGCCGCACCAGTTAGCCGCATCAAACCAATCCGTGGAAACCCCACCGATCCAAGTTCCATTCACACAGACTAAAGTACTGGTGGTAATAGAAAGGATTCCAGTGTCGGCTGTTCCGAAGAACGTAGCATTTTTGAAAGCGGCTAAAGAAGCAGTACTTCCGTAGGATCCGATGGACTGACCTGCACCTCCAAGGGTCAGTGTAGCGGCTGTGCGATTGGAGCTTCCCAATCTTGCCACGGCGCTTCCACTGATTGACAAGTTGCCGGTGATGTTACCACTTCCGGTAAAAATCTTATCGCCACCACCTTGGAGTTCGAGGTTGTTGAAAGTGACGGCAGGTATATTCTGAGCGCTTGGACCACTGAAGATGACTTGGGATGTACCGGCAGCAAGTGTTCCTCCCGAGCCCGTTCTGGTAAACTGGCCTGAAGCGATTTCAATAGCTCCTTCAGATTCTGGCCCTAAAGTCGTGGTGCCTGAATTGAATTGGACTGTGAGGTTTTGATAGGTTCCACTCACTACTTTTTGCCCACCTGTCAGATTATCATAGAGCACCAAAAAACTCCAGGAACGTATCAATGGGAGTGGAGCAGTTGAAGTGTTTTGAGTTCTGAGCGTTCCTGAGCCGGAGGTAGTCAGGTTACTCCCCTGCAGTTGGAAACCAACTAGGTTCAGGGTCACATCAGTCGGAATGTTTAAATTTCCGCCAACTGTAAAATTGCTTCCTGCAGTAAGGACTTGTCCTGAATTGAGCGTAACCGTCACATCATTGAGCCCAGAGCCTGTGACTTCTGCACCTGTGGTTTTTCCTGCTCCCAAGTAAGTGAGCGAATAGGGATTTGCTCCTTGAATAGTACCGGTTATTGCCCCACTGTTTCGAATGATTTCCGCATTTTCTCCAATGGTCAGGTTGGTACCTGCAGCAAATGTGCCTGAACTCAGGGTCAAAGTTCCTGTGATTAATCCAGCCGAACTCAAGTTTAACCCTGAGGAATTATTAAGAATCAGGTTGTTGAAATCACTGGGTTCAGATCCTGAAATGGTCTGTGCAGATGTCCCGCTAAAGGTTATTGTACCAGAGCCTGCTGTAAAAGCGCCGTTTGTGGTCCAGTTTCCGCTTAGGGTGTGCAAGCCATCGCCCGCATCGAAATTATCGGAGATAAGGACATTTCCAGAGATGGTGAGATTACCTGTTGTGGATTTTGCTCCGGCACCGGTGAAGGAGATATTGGCAAAACTTCCTCCGGAAATGACACCGTCTTCAGTTCCTCCAAAGGCTACCGTACTGCTTGTACCCGGGGTAAATGTGCCTTCGTTGTCCCAGTTGCCTCCGACTGTAAAGGTGAATGCACCGCTGATAGTCAAAGTTGCACCGGACTCAATAGAAACATTTTGAGCAACTGCCCCATTGGCTCCTATGACTGGCTGATTTGGGGCAGTAGATGAAATAAATACATCCGTAGTCAGGGTTGGTACAGCGTTGTTACACCAGTTGGATGCGGTAAACCAGTTGGTGCTTGTCCCTCCAGTCCAGGTAAACACTCCTGCATCGCAGACTGCGGTACTCACTGAAACAGTCAAAATACCCGCATCAGCCGATCCAAAAAAAACTGGCCGTTTGAAGGAAGCGGAAGAGCTACTGCTTCCAAATGTACCCGCAGGCTGTCCATTTAAACCAAGCGTAAGAGAATTGGCTGTGCGGTTGACGGATCCCAATCGGGCAACGGCAGTTCCTGTGATGGTCAAATTTCCGCCGATGTTTCCGCTACCTGAGAAGGTCTTGTCTCCTCCGCCTCTCAATTCCAGGTTGTTAAAGTTTATAGCGGGAATACTCTGTGCACTTGGCCCACTGAAAATCACCAAAGATGTTCCAGGTGCAAGCGTTCCTCCAGTTCCAGATCGAGTAAAGTTTCCAGAAGCGATTTCAATAGCACCATCTACACCTGAACCTAAAGTGCTGGTCCCGGAGTTTAGTTGGACGGTTAGTCCCTGATAGGTGCCAGGTACTACTGTCTGACCACCAGTGAGGTTATTGTAAATCACCTGATAGCTCCAGGAACGGGACAAGGGCAGTGGCTCCACTGAAGTACTTTGAGTACTGAGGGTTCCTGAACCTGAGGTGGTCAGTGTATTTCCGGAAAGCTGGAAGCTGGACATATTCAGTGTGACGCCTGTTGGAACAGTCACTACTCCGCTTACCGTGAAAGCACTGCCAGCGGTAAGCGTTTGGCCAGAAGTGAGTGAAACGGTCACATTCCTGAGCCCAGAACCGGATACTTCTCCCCCGGTGGTTTTACTGGTTCCTTGGTAGGTCAGGTTGTAAGCGTTTGATCCCTGAATAGATCCTGTTAAAGCACCATTGGATCGGATTACTTCTGAATTTGCATTCAAAGTCAAGTTTGCTCCAATAGCCATCGTCCCAGAATTTAAGGTCAGAGTTCCTGATAAGGAGGCGGGCGAACTTATTGTCAGTCCGGCAGAATTGCTGAGCGATAAATTGTTAAACGAATTACTGGCTGATCCTGAAATGGTTTGGGCAGTCGACCCACTAAAAGCTAAAGTTCCTGTTCCTGAGGTGAAAGTGCCATTGTTTGTCCAATTGCCACTTATCGTCAAGGTTTGAGCGCCGCTGATTTCAAGAGAAGCTCCGCTGTCAATAGTGATGTTCCTTGCCACTGCTCCAGCTCCATTGATCATCGGCTTAAATGGAGCCACTGCTGGGATCTGCACGTCGGTGGATACGGTAGGTAGGACTCCGTTGCACCAGTTGGCCGTATTGAACCAGTCAGTTGAAGTACCTCCGATCCAGTATCCATTGACGCAGACCAAGGTGCTTGTAGTGACATTGAGGATTCCTGTGGCGGTGGTTCCAAAGAAGGTTGAATTTTTATATAAGGCCGTAGAGGAAGTGCTTCCATAGGAGCCATTAGGCTGGCCGATTCCTCCCAAAGTCAGGGTGTTTGCGGAGGAGTTTGACGAACCCAAACTGGCAGAGGTAGTGGCCAAGATGGATAAATTTCCAGCTATAGTCGTCGCTCCTGCAAAAGTTTTAACACCGCTTGCCCCCCCTAGAATTACGTTACCGTAGGTATTGGCAGCCACTGTTTGCGTAGTGCCTAGATATTCTACTGTACTGCTGGCATTGATAGTTCGGGTCGAATAGGAAATCGGGAAAGCATCCGAACCGCCTCGGGTGGTGATGAAAGTGGTCCCAGCACCTAGGGTCAAGGTACCTCCGGCAGCAGATCGGTCAATCGAATTGGTCCCAGTAGCCAATCTTCCGCTGGTAAGGGTGAGATTTCCGTCGGGTAGTACAGGTGTAGTTCCCAGGGTCAAAGTTTGTCCAGAAGTGAGGTTTATAGTAAGGTTTCGAAGTCCGGTATTGGTCAATTCAGGGCCTGAAGTTTTGCTGTTTCCGGTATAGCTTACATCGAATGCAGCGGTGCCTTGGAGCGTTCCGGTAAGTGAACCTGCATTTCGGATAAGCTCCGAATTTGCCGCCAGACTCAGGTTTGTACCTGCTGCCAATGTACCTGAGGTCAATGTCAAAATACCACCCACACTTGTAGACGAGCCTAATGTGACTCCGGTAGAAGTATTGACGATCGTAAGGTTTCTAAAGCTGTTTACACTTGATCCTGCGATGTTTTGAGCAGTGGTTCCTGCGAATGTAACCGTTCCCGAGCCAGCGGAAAAAGTTCCATTATTCACCCAATTACCTCTTACTTCAAGCCCGGCCGTACCCGCCATGGTTAAGCTTGCCCCGGATTCGATGGTGATGTTCCTGGATACAGCACCTGTGGCATTGATCACGGGGAGATTGACAGTGGCTGGAATCGTGACATCTGTCGTGTTAGTTGGCACACTTCCGCTGCACCAGTTGGCGCCAAGAAACCAATCCGAACTCACTGAGCCTTCCCATTTACCAGGCTGGCAAACGCTGGTTACGAAGAGAATACCTGCGCCGGTAGTTCCAAAGAATGCTTCTGGTCTATTGGTAGCGCTTGAGGCTGTACTTCCATAGGATCCGACCGCTTGAGAAACTCCATTTAAGATGAGTGTCTCTACTGATCTATTGGCACTTCCTAAATTGGCAGTGGCAGGCGAAGTAATTACCAACTCTTGTTCGATCGCAGTTCCGGTAGCAAATGTTTTTATTCCACTTCCGCCCAGAGACAGTTTTCGGAAAGCCAATCCGGGAACATTTTGTGCCGCTGTGGCATTGAATATCACTCTGGAAGCACTTGCATTCACTCCTGCTGGAGTGGTGACATTGAGTTGATTCCGGATTTCAATATCCCCATCCGCTTCATCAGCAAAGGAGGTGGTCCCGCTGGTGGACAGGATTTCCAGGATACTGTAGCTTCCGAAAGGAACAGCCTGACCTCCGTTGGACCGATTAAATCGGACCGGAAAATTCCAAGTCACATCACCGGGAAGAGGTGTGTTGGAAGTGCTTTGTGTCAACAGCTGACCTCCTCCTGTGGTAGTGAGCAGCCTAGGGCCTATTGAGAAGGTACCCATTTGCAAAGTGACTCCGGTTGGGATGTTAAGCAAGCCTTTCATCGTAAAATCCGAAGTTGCAGTTAAGGTACTGGAAGAGGCCGAGGTAAGGGTGACATTCCGAAGCTCAGCACCGGAAAGTTCGGAACCTGTGTTTCGGCTTCCTCCCTGATAGGTGACGTCGTAATCTCCGGTACCTTGAATCGTACCAGTCATTCCTGCAGTGGCTGAAGTCAGAAGGATGGTGGACTCGTTTTCCATGGTCAGGTGGCCAGCGGTGGCCAGATTCCCTGCGGATAAGGTAAGGCTAGAAGCCACCGAAATCGGATTGCTGACCGACACTCCCGCAGCATTGGAAACGGTCAGGGATTCGAAGGCTGAAGTCGCACTTCCGGAGATGATTTGAGCTGAAGAGCCGTTGAAAGAAATGGTGCTGTTGCCCGCAGTAAAAATTCCGTTATTGGTCCAATTGCCTGCCACGGTATGCAAAAAGTTTCCCGCATTGAAATTGTTTGAAATAAGCAGGTTGGCGTTGATAGTAAGATTGCCTGAGGCTGTTTTTGCTCCGGTACCGGAAAAAGTCAGGTTATTGAAGGTCGTACTTTGGATTGTACCCGGACTTGCTCCTGTGAAGTTGATGGTGGAGGTAGCTGGGGTGAATGTCCCTGCCCGAGTCCAGTTGCCTCCCACGATATGGGTAAAGCTCGCTCCTGAAAAGGTCGTTCCGGTACCGATTTCTATATTTCCACCAATCGCCAAACCCGTGACTGCAGTGGTGGAAGAAGTACCCTCAAGGGTAAAATTGGTGCAAATCTGGGTTGTACCAGTCTGCAGTGTTTTTACTCCCGAACCGCTAAGAATAAGGTTGCCATAATTCACAGCACCCACAGTTTGGGCACCTGCCGCATTGTAGTTTACCGTACTGGTGCAGTTGAGGGTGTTGGTGGTAAAGTTTGAAGGAAAATTAGTGGTTCCGCCTACCAAAAGAGTAGAATTTGCTCCCAAGGAAAAAGTACCTCCCGCTACACTGCGATTAAGTGTAAATGTGGATAAATTCAGATTACCTTGATTCACAGCTAGGTCGCCACTCAAAGTAACACTTCGTTGAAAAGTGACGGTATTGCTTCCTGATACTCCTGTATTTTCAATTCGGATGGTACTGGCCGAGGCGGGGAAGTTTGCATTAGAACTCTGGTTTGCAGAACCATTAAAGAGGTAATTTGCCGCAGCGTTGAAGGTGCGTGTGCCGGTGGACCGGACATGACCTGTTGCCCCAGTCGTTGCTATACCATCTGCTGCCCGAATTCCAAGGGTTGCTCCTGCATTCATTGTAAAGGTGCCGATCCCACCAAAGACGGTACTGGCGGCCGCTGTTTGTACAAAGGCATTGGCAGCGATGATCCAATTAATGGTGTTGGAGATGGTACCTCCAGAGGTGAAGGTTTGTATCGACGATCCTCCAGGGCCATTAAAATTAATAGTTCCGTTTCCTGTGGAGGTCTCTGTAATCGTGCCACCTGTTTGGTTGAAATTTCCAGCCACATTTAGAGTTCCCGCTACTCCTCCCACCGTGGACAAGTTGAGTGTCCCAGCTGACTGATTAAAATCTCTTCTGATCGTAAGCGATCTGCTCGAGGTATTGGAACTCGTATATGTCCCACCTGTCATATTAAAGTTTCCATCTATGATAAAGGTGGAACCTTGGACGAAAGAGCCTGTGCCGGTATTTTGGATAGTAAAATCACCCCGAATTGCCGTCGGGGAAAAAGTCGAATTGATGGCTAAGTTTGGAGAGTTAAGAATAACATTTCCAAAAGATTGACCTGATCCTCCAGCGGTAGTAGCAGTTATACCCGTGATGCGCAGGGTAGAAGCTAGGTTCCAGATAGCAGTAGGTATTGTCCCGCCATTTCTTGCGTGGATGTACTGGGAAGACGGGCCAAAATTAACAACAGCAGGACTACGTCTTGTCAAAGCACCGACAGCTCCTGACTGATTGTTGTCCAATCCCACGATCACTGTTCCGTCGATTTGAAAAATATTGGCAGCAGTGGTATTGCCTGTTCTGATAGTCAGGGATCTATCTGTCGCTGCATCTCTTCCTGTGATGGTGAGGGTAGAGCCAGCACTCACCACAAGGGCATCAGCAGCCGCTGCGGTGATGTCCACCGTCCGATTGCCAGTAGTTTGAGGTCTTAAGGTAAGATTTGTATTGCCGGTAATTTGTAGCTTCCCGATGGTTTGTGAAGGGACGTCAAGTACGGTAAGTGTTGTTCCACTCGTAAATCTCAATACATCTGTAGTTGCCGGAGTGGTCCGGGTAGGAGTCCAGTTGGTAGATGTGGTCCAAGATCCATTGTTCGCTCCTATCCAAGTGTAAGTTGTCTGCCCCCAACTCACCCCAAAAAATAACATCATTGCGAAGATCAGCAGACCTCGCAACAGTGTTAGATCAAGAGTAGTTGGAAGTAAATTTTTACTCATTAATTCAGGCTAATGTCCAGTTCGTTTATTCTACTTTAAATGAATCTACATTTCCAATGGGTGATAATTGAAATGTGTTTTAATACTTTTTTCTGTATATATAAGAATCCAGAATTGGTATATAATCCATTTTTATATAGAAGAAGCAGTGTTAAGTTTGAGTCAAAATGGTCGGCCTTCCAGACCATTTGAGGGCAATTAAGTGTAAAAAAATGTAAACCACTTGACATTTACAACACCCAATCCAGTTTTTCACCGATTTTTTTTTACAAAAACCAGATTCGGTTACTTTTTTAAAAAAGCTTTAAAAATTCATTTACTTATATAGTTTGAAATACACTTAACCCTAGTTAAGCGTTTCTAAAGAAGTTTGAGAAATTGATAAGTCCTCGTTCTTATTTCATGTGACTTATTGAGGTAAATTAAAATGAATAAAAAAGATTTTCTAAAAAATTAATCAACCATTAGATAAAAATGAATCAAGAGAGAAAGGATTCTAAACTAACACTAAAATTAGAATGAATACTTACCAAGTATAAATAGGGACTCTTCTTTTCAATATTTTAATTTTATTTCTTACCAAATCTGCTGCAATTAGTATTATTAATCAAGCACTTAATACAATTCAGTCGGAAGATGATCATTCCAAAATTCTCTTTGGGCTTGAAAACTGAGTAAGGAGAAAAATGGAGGTTTTTGACCAAAAAGGTGCAAAAAATACCCTATATAGGGTATGTTTTGGCAATTTTTGGAATGCTATTTTTGGCCACTGCCTTTTTGAAGCCGGGATAATCGGCTCCCTCTCGATTATAAAGATGTAGTGCATAAGGTAAAGTGTGGTGGAATTTTATTAATAAGAAACAAACAACATATCCATGAAATTCTTTTATCTATCCTCCAAGCCCAATTCTGATGGAGAGTATGAAGTGCATGACAAAGAATGTGAACATATTCCTGACTCTTTAGACAGAGATTACCTAGGGCCTTTCAACAATGGAAGCGAAGCACTCCGCAAGGCAGAGCAACTTAAACCCGGAGTAGCACTTTGCAAGGCATGCTGCTCGCAGACTTCACAGTCCATCTTTTTCAAGCCAAAAAACACCTGATCCCATTTCCAAACAGTTGGATAAAGGAGAGTGTAGCAAAATACGATCGAAAAACTAAAACGAAATCTGGAAAAAAAATCAGGAAAATTCTATTTTCGCACATCCTAATCGGGGTGTGGCGCAGTCCGGTAGCGTACACGTCTGGGGGGCGTGTGGTCGCAGGTTCAAATCCTGTCACCCCGACTTCATTATCAAGGAGTTACGAGATAAAAAATCGTAACTCTTTTTTTATGTGTCTACTATTTGCCAAAAATCAATCCCTTCCAATAAGCTTTTACATAAAGCCAATTGGAAAGTCAATTTCGTTAATTATAACCCCCTCATATTTTATTAGTTCAAAATATATAAAAAAAGCTTAAATGAAGCCAACATAACTTCTAAGCTTCAAAAATCCAAGACCATGTGCTAAACCAGCACACCTTTTTCGTCAGGAGTCAGAGCTTTTTTGGGACTTCGTCTTTTAGGGCTTCATGTACCAAGCTTACCTCTGCATACTCCTGCTTCAAGCGGAAGTTCTCTTCTTGAAGATCCTTAACTTTTTTTTACCCCACTGGTTTCCATGCCTCCGTACCGCTGCTTCCATTTGTAAAAGGTGGTAGAACTGATTTCCATCTCTCGGCAGATATCTTCCACTTTTCTGCCGGATTCATGCGATTGGATCGCTTTGAAAATTTGGGTAATGTATAGCCGCTTTCTCACCAGTAACTCTTTTAGCAAAATGAAAATGCTTAGAAATGCTGAATTGTGGGATTCTTCGGTCTTCGGTCATCGGTCTTCCAGCCCGATAACCAAAGAAGATAGGCTTACTGGCAGAATAGCGTATAATCAGATTTGGGTTTCAGAGATTCTAGACATCTTCATAGAATCCGTTTAATCTTGATCCTTTCATTTTGAACTTTCAAACGGCGTAAGACCGGAAAAGTCTTTAGTTAAAATACACCTGTGCGAAGGTTCCATATTTAGAAGGCTTTTTTTAACTCCCATAACTATGCTTTTTATAAAGATTAACACACCTGAAATCTAAAAAAACCTTTCGCCAACTTAAGTTCTAAAATGGCGTTGAGACTGTAGTGTTTTGCTAAAAAGTAACATCTATGAGATTTCAACTGATATTTCTTGCACTTCTTTTTTCTTTTTATGCAAATGCACAAACGATTGTGATTAAAGGTAAAGTAGTAGATGCGACGTCTGGACTACCGATTGCACAGTCCCATGTATTTATCCCAAGGACAAGCGTTCAGACATTTACAGATTCTACGGGGCATTTTGTACTGACCGGAGTGATTCCTGGTCGGTGGACTTTGGTCTCGGCCAAAGAAGGGCATTTATCTCAGGCACAGGAGATTTTGGCTAGGAAATCTATCAGAGAGGATTCCAATGTAATCTCATTTGCTTTGGAAGAAAATCCAAATCACAGGCTCGCCCAAAAGAAAAATGGCAATACGAAGAAAAATCTCGAAAAGCTCCTTGCCCTATTTGTTGCTGCTGGAGAGGAAGAAAACATTGTTTTGGTAAATCCAGATGCTATAAGTTACGATGTGGATAAGAAGACAAAATCGGCGATAGCTTATGTTAATGATGCTCTGATTTTTAAAAACTCGACTACAGGTTACCTGATAACAGTTTGGCTAAATGACCCCATCGATCTAAACAAGCCTTTGGATTTTGAATCCATGAATTGGACTTACTTTCCTTCCAAAGAACTGACTGTCGAAGAAAAGATAAAAACTGATGCCAATAGACTCGCGATCTACAAAGAAACTCCAGAGTATCTGCTTAGAAATCTCCTGACGAGCCCCTCTGACACGCTAAAACTTAGTTTTGGAGAATTTGAAGGAGAATTTGACCTCCAGATTAAAAGCCCATTTGAATTGAAAACTGATGCAGGGAATAGGGTCAAGTTCAGTTTTGATGGTGAAAAGCTCATACTCAAAGAAAACGGAGTACCTGTCAGCAGTAAATCGCTTAGAGTGACAAAAAGTAAAGAAGTCTCACCTTTGTCTTTACTTCCTCAAAATTTCAATGGTGAGAGGCTTTTGATCATAGAACAAATCCAAAAAAACGCGCGCGTATTGGAAGAAAAGGTCTTTTTGCATACAGATCGGGATGTGTATCGGATTGGGGATCAACTGTATTTCAAAGCTTATGTAAACTATGGAAACCCGATCTTTGCCGATGAAGCTAGCAAAGTGCTTCATGTGGAGCTTCTCGATACCGCAGGAATTCAAATTGAGCATCAACTTTTCAAAATAGAAAACGGAACATCCATCGGTCAGCTTACTTTACCCTATCATTTGCGTTCACAAAACTATATTTTAAAAGCATATACGCTCTGGTCGACAAATTATGGACCTGAAAATGAATTTGTAAAGTCCATTCAAGTCCTTTTGCCGGGCTATGTACCACAAGGAAACAGTCTCACAGAATACAGTAATGGAATTACACTTTTTACAGAAAATGTAGTCCCAACTCCAGGCGAAAAGGTAGAGTTGAGTTTTATGGTTCGCAACCAAGAAGGAAATCTGATTCCTGCCAATCTTTCTGTCGCTGTCTTGGACCAAAAAGAAGCCATTCAACTTAATGAAAGCCAAAAAAATATCGGGGAATTCTTTTCCAAACCTAGAATCAGTGCATATCCAGAACTGGACGATTTTACTCAGCCAAAAGAATTTGGCTTTAACCTGGTTGGTAAAACAATCGGACAGAAAGGTCAACCTGTCAAATCCAATTTAGAAATTCTTGTCAATGGACTTTTTGAAAAAGTAGATACCCAGACCGATGAAAAAGGAAATTTTGAGCTGAAAAACTTAAATTTTGAAGGAGAGTACACGTTGGCTATCAAGGCTATTGCCCATAGTACTAACCTAGTAGAAAAAGTGGATCTGGGAATAAAATCTTCACCATACTCCACAATCAATAGAAAATTTGAATTTCCTGTACCCAGATACACCGGGACCTCTAGCCCAAGATTAGACTCCTTGGCAGCACTTCCTCCGCTTCTAGAAGGGGAAATTCTCCTGGAAGAGGTCAGCGTGTCAACCAAAAAATTTGACACCTCGGGTCCTGCTTTGTACGGAAAAGCAAGTCAAGTTATTGAAGCGAAAGATCTGAATTTGACTGGCATGACAGATCAATTTATCCGAGCCTTAGGAGCCAAGTCAGGCCTTTTAACCACAGGTAATCCTCCCCTACTAACCAATCGAGGAGGTCTACCGCTCATTATGATTGATAATATTCCTATTTCTGAACCATCAGGTTCTACTTTCGGTGGGCCAACCCTTCCTGAAGCTAACATGAGCTATTCTACTGGAAACCAACAGTTCGCCAGATTAAATGACATCAATGTATTTGGAATTGAAAGAATTGAAATCGTGAGAAGAATGAGCCCTATGTATGGTGAAGCCGGTCAGTTTGGGGTTATTAACATCATCATGAAAACTGGTGAAGACGTAAAACGGGATATTTTAAACAGTCGAAACTCCTTCAGAGATTTTAATTTGTCAGGCTTTTCGAAGGCAAAACGATTTGAATATCGGGACGATGGCGGAATTACTTCTGTATACCACTGGGATCCCATGCTAACCATTCCTGAAGGAAAAACTTCCGGATCAACTCAATTTGACTTGCCAAAAAATGTAGAGGCTTTTTGGGTAATTGTAAACGGAATTACAGAAAATGGAGATCCAGTGTCGGGTAAATTTTTCCTAAGAACATCCCCTTTAGTAGAAAAATAAATAATCATGTTCTGAAGTTTTCCCCTTTTGCGGATAGTGGATTTAATCAATCTTCATTCTAGCTACAATTCATTATCTATCTTCCTTATCGAAAAGCAACTGGTCTCCTTTCTCCAAACCGCAAAAATTTCTCAAAACCCTTGATGTCTTTGTTGGCAGAGAATGTAAACGCTACACCCTCTCCTTTATCCACTCCACCACCGTTTGGATCATCTCCTCAGACTCTAAGTCATGAATCAACTCGTGGTACGCTCCGGGAAATAACTTCAGCGTCTTATCCTCACTTTGGGCTTTTTCCATAAAAAGTTCAGATCCCTTTGGATTGGTCAGACCATCTGCTGTGCCATGAACGACCAAAACTGGCAGTTCAAACGAGGCAGCCTTGGCCTGAATCGACTGCATCATCTGATACACTTCGTGTGCCGTGCGGGCAGGAATCGGCTGGGTATAATTCAGCGGATCAGAGAGATATGCCTGAACTTCCGCCGGAATCCTCGAAATCTGAGTGGCATCCAGCTTGAGAGCCTTCAATCTTGGCAGCCATTTGCTAATCAATCCTGACACGGCAATCAATAACTTGGAGGTTCCCTCCGCCTCCTTGATGGCAGGCGAACTCAAAATCACCCCTACGGCTTTGGGCTGGTAATCGATGACATAAGCAGCTACCAGCCCCCCTCCCATGCTGTGCCCGAAAAGGAATGAAGGAATGCTAGGGAAATAGCCAACCACTTTTTCATAAAGCCGATCAATATCCTCGAGGTAATCCCGATACGATGCAAAAAACGCATCAGGCTTCCCCATCACTGATTTGCCATGGCCTCTTCCATCAAAGGTGAAGACTGCTATGCCGCTTTCGACCAATCGCTCCACTATAGGAGCATACCGACCGCTGTGCTCACCTAATCCGTGGACCAATAGCAAACTGGCTTTGGGGGACTCTGGCATCCAAGCTTGAAGGTACAATTTTAGGCCGTCGTGGGTCGTGTAGGAAGTTTCTAAATGCTTCATGGTAAAGGATTGACCCGATCAAAATAGGAAATTGATTTGGATAAAAACTATCTTACTGAAAAATCACATTTCCTTATGCACAGCCCAAAATACTTGCTCAGCTTTCTTTTATTTTTTTCAGCCATCTGCTTCTCCTTTGGTCAAGCCAAGGTATCCGCAGAGCGACTCCAGCGATACGATGCCTACTTCCAAAAGGAAATTGACGCAGGACGATTGCCCGGGGTGGTTACCCTGATCTATCGTAATGGTGAAAAAGTCCATGAATCGGCATTAGGCTACAATGATTACCTGTCAAAAACACCAGCAAATTCAAACCAAATCTACTTTATCCAGTCCATGACCAAGCCGATCATTACGACTGCTTTCATGATGCTGTATGAAGAAGGACACTTTTTCCTGACCGATCCATTACATAAATACCTCCCTGAATTTAAGGATGCCATGGTGGCAAAAGATCCAAAATTAGGCTCAGCAGGAGGATTGGAACCGGTCAAATCCCCCATCACCATTTCTCAACTGATGAGCCACACGGCAGGTTTTTCTCATGGCCTTGGAAGTACCAAGGTGGATGAAGAAGTCGTGCAGGGCATTTATTTCAAGCAACATAAGGATATCGCTTCCCGAGTAGCTGCCTATGCCAAACTCCCACTTTATGGACACCCGGGCGAACAGTGGTACTATTCCGCATCACCTGATATTTTGGCGAGATTGATCGAGGTATTTTCAGGTAAGACGGCAAATGAGTTTCTTCAAGAACGCCTACTTGGCCCTTTAGGAATGAAGGACACGGGCTACAACCTTTCGGAAGAACAGGCCAAACGAATGACTGTGCTACACTCCTTTGATGAAAATGGCAAATTGATCAAAGCTCCAAGACAAACTCCAACTTCGGGCAACAAGGTCTTTGCCGGTGCAAATGCCCTCTTTTCTACGGCACAGGATTACTCTGTATTCGCTCGGATGATGCTCAATGGAGGCGAATGGAATGGAAAGCGCTACCTCAGCCCCAAAACTATCGAAATCATGACCATGGATCAGACCAACGGACTGTTCAAAGATCCCGGAAAAGGATTCGGGTTTGGATTTGCCGTGGTGAATGACTTGGCAGACACCAAGGCTTTGGGTTCGGAAGGCACCTATTTTTGGAGCGGAGCCTACAGCACCTATTTCTTTATCGACCCAAAAGAAGAGTTGGTCGCTGTCTTTATGACGCAGCTCGCTCCGTTTAGCTCTTTTTATGAAAACAAATTCCGTCAAATGGTCTACCAAACTCTGGAGTAGAAAATCAGGGAAAGATTTGTCTTCTAACCTGATTTTTCTCAGAAAAAATGCTCGCTACCTTACCTTACTTTATACCATAATATTGTGACGGTATGATTCATCCTGCTTTCGGAAGCCTAGGAAAAACCTCAGGTATTGCTTTGCTGACCTTACTTGCTTATTCATGCGGATCCGCTGATTCAGAGATCAGCTATCCTAAGCGACAGGCCATTTCCGAATCGGTCTATGCATCAGGGACGGTAAAGGCAGTGGATCAGTACGAAGCATACACTTTAGCAAATGGACCGATCCAGGAACTGTTGGTAGCAGAAGGAGACACGGTCTCAGTGGGCACTCCGATCCTTCAGATTTACAATGAGGCAGAAAAGCTCCGAAGGGAAAATGCACAGATCACCCGTGCATTCGCCGATCAGCAAGCCAACCAAAACCGTCTGCGAGATGTGGAACTTTCTTTGAATTTGGCTAAAAGCACCTACCTGAATGACTCCTTGCTTTTCCAAAGACAAAAAAATCTCTGGGCAAAAGGCATTGGTTCGGCAGTAGAATTAGAGCAGCGGGAACTGAAATTCAAAAATTCCAAGACTGCCTACGAATCCATCCAACTCAAGTACCAAGATCTGAATCGTGAATTGGAGTACAATTCTAAGAATGCAGGGAAAAACCTGGCCATTTCCGAAATCCTCGAAAGTGAATACCTCCTGAAAAGCAAAATCGACGGGGTCGTCTATTCACTTTTGAAAGAGAAAGGTGAAATGGCGGGCCCTCAGACTCCTTTGGCCATCATTGGTCGTGCTGGTGAGTTTGTACTCGAACTTCAAGTGGATGAATATGACATAGCCAAAATAGAAAAAGGTCAAAAAGTGCTGGTGAACATGGATAGTTTCAAAGGGGAGGTGTTTGAAGCGGAAGTCTCCAAAATCAACCCAATCATGGACGTTAAGTCTAAAACGTTCATGGTGGAAGCCCGATTTACCAAAGCGCCACCGAAACTCTTTCCCAACCTGAGTCTCGAAGCCAACATCATTACATTGGTAAGAGAGGGAAGCTTGGTCATTCCTCGAAATCTACTCTACCTTGACCATCAGGTCATCACTTCCAATCAAGATACTCTAGAAGTCAAAGTCGGATTGAAAACCTACCAGTATGTGGAGATTCTGGAAGGGATCGATGAGAAAACCGGATTAATCCAGCCTATCAGATGAAGTGGTCCTTAATTCTGGAAATCGCAAGGGCACTGATGCTGGCCAGGATCAAACAGACTTTGATTGCGGCCGTCGGCGTGATGTTTAGCATCACCATGTTTGTGGCGTTGTTGGGATTTATGAATGGGCTGAACACCTTGCTCGATGGCTTGATCTTAAATCGCACGCCTCATATTCGTTTTTTCAACGAGATTAAACCCAATCCAAACCAACCCATCGATCAATCCGAATCCTTTTCCCAATCCCTCAACGTCATCCGGTCGATCAAACCAAGCACCAGCCGCTTGGCGATCTACAACAGTGAATCCATCATCCAAACCTTAGAGTCCGATCCACGGGTTTTGGGTGTGAGTCCAAAAATCTCAGCACAGGTCTTTTTCAACATCGGCACCATCGACCTCACGGGTTTGGTCAATGGAATCGATGTGGATAAAGAAGCGCAGCTCTTTGCCTTTGCCGATTACATCACCGAAGGCAACTATGGAGACCTTAACCAAACCAATACCATCATCCTAGGAAAAGGTGCTGCAGACAGAATGATGGCTTCGATTGGCGATGTGATCCAAGTGACCACCGCCCAAGGCAACCGGATGCAACTTAAGGTGGTAGGCTATTTCCAAAGCGGCTTGGGTGATTTTGACAATGTGAACAGCTATGCCTCGATTTCTACGGTTCAAAAAATGCTCGGCGAAGCTCCCTCCTACATCACCGACATCCAGGTGAAGCTGCATGATTTCAACCAGGCGCCTTCGATGGCAAGGGAATTGGAAGGAGTATTTCAAATCGACGCGGATGACATCCAAACAGTCAATGCCCAGTTTGAAACCGGGACTCAAGTAAGAAACCTGATCAGCTATGCGGTGGGTATTACGCTGTTGGTTGTCTCCGGATTTGGGATATACAACATCCTCAATATGATGATTTATGAGAAGCTGGATACCATCGCGATTCTCAAAGCCATTGGATTTAGTCCTCAAGATGTGAATCGTGTATTCATCACCATCGCACTGAGCACTGGAGTGATTGGCGGAGTGGTCGGATTGATTTTTGGCTACTTGGCAGGACTCACCATTGATCAGATCCCCTTTGAGACCCAGGCACTGCCCACAATCAAGACCTTTCCCGTGGATTACAATCCCAAGTACTACGTCATTGGAGGCACTTTTAGCTTGATCACAACCTACTTCGCTGGGTATTTTCCTGCACGAAAAGCCTCAAGCGTAGATCCTGTAGAAATTATCAGAGGCAAATAATCCCCCGTATGACTGTCCTCGAAGCTAGACAAATCGACAAGTTTTTCGTCAATGCCACGACTACACAGGTATTGAATCAAGTGAGCATTGAAATCAAAAGAGGGGAATTTGTATCCGTGGTTGGCAAATCGGGCTGTGGCAAATCCACCCTGCTTTACATCCTCTCCACCATGGACACGGACTACCAAGGGCAACTCTATTTGGATGGCGAGTTGATCACCGGTAAGTCTGCCACATACCTTTCTCAGCTCAGAAATGAAAAAATTGGATTTGTGTTTCAGTTTCACTACCTGCTACACGAGTTTACTACATTGGAAAATGTGATGATTCCCGCGCTCAAACTGGGTAAATTTTCCCGGCAGGAGATCGAGCACCGTGCCATGGAAAAGCTTCGGATTTTTGACATGCAGGACCATGCCTTGAAAAAAGCCAATCAACTTTCAGGTGGGCAAAAGCAACGGGTAGCCATCGCCCGTGCACTGATCAATGATCCTCTCCTCATCATGGGTGATGAACCCACGGGAAATTTGGACAAGAAAAATTCAGACATCGTCTACGCCAAATTCAAGGAACTGGCCCAAGAGTTTGGACAGACGATGCTGATTGTGACCCACGACCCGGAATTTGCCGCTGGCACCGACAGGACAATAGAGATGGAAGATGGACGGGTGATTAGTTTTGAGTGAAAGATTGCTAGCCACAAGACAGACCGAAACGAAGGTGTTAGGGTATACTGAACCTTGAGAACCTTGTTAAAATAACCTATTTCGCTGGTACATTAACATGGTAGAATGGCTATAAAGTGTCGTAACATGAACTTTTTTCCCTAATTTTTTTAAACGAAACCACCAGGATAACTTTCCGACTCCTCCTGAAAATCAAAAAGATAAAACTATCCAACCTGTTTAAAAATCTGGGATAAGATGTTTACTTTGGAATAGCCAAGTGAAGATCATTTTTAGCTGACTTATCAGCTAATGCCAGTTTTTCCCGTTCACTAAGGCACTATTTTACTTACCTTATCATGAAGAATTTTACAAAGACCTTGCTCTTTTTGGCGGGATTTTTCACCGCAACCCCCTCCTTTTCATTCCAAAACCCTTGGGCTAAAGACTCTTTAAACTATTACGAAAAGATTTTTTGGGCACAGGTGAAAGGCAGACAATTGGAAGAGGCTAAAAAAACAGTATATCGCATTGAAGATAAAGGGTATCAGGAAATAGAAAACAGCTATTTTGATTTTTATAACTCTGCTTTGAAACGGGGAAAAGAAATCCCCTCCCCAGAAATTCTCGGCGACTTGGAACGTGCGCTTGGCACTTTGGAATTTTACAGAGGTGATATCAAAGCATCCAAGAGTGCATTCAAAAGGGCAAGAACACACTACCAGCAAGCCAAGCTCTCCAACCAAGTGGCAGGAATGACCATGAACCTTGGCATCATGCAGGAGAAGGCAGGTTATTATGACTCTGCCATTCTTTTTTATAGGGAGGCCTTACCGATTTTCGAAAAGGATAAAGACGTCCCTTCGCTAGCAAGTGTCCATGAAAACATTGGATTGGTTTATATCCAACTTTCGGAAAACAAGAAAGCACTTGATTATTTCCTGAAAGCAGATTCACTGCTAGGTACCTACCTCGACTCAATGGACAACCGATGGATTGGTCTACATCTGAATAAACAAATCGCCTTGAGCTACCTAAATAGGCAAGACGAAGGATTAAAGGAATTATTGAAAGGTCTCAAAATAGCCGAACACAACAAAAATGAGGATGGAATCGGTAAGATGCATTACAAGTTGGCTGTAGTCTATGAGTATAAAGGGGAAAAAGAAAAAGAATACAAGGCCTTACTAACTGGTAAACACTACCTAAAAAAGTCAGAAAACCTACTATTCATTGCCAATGTTAATTCAGCCTTAGCCTTGTACCATTTGGGTTCATCCTATTTGGACTCTGCTGTCTATTACGCTCAAGAATGCCTTAGCTATTTTGAATCACAAGGTTTAACTGAAGAAGTTGGTAATTCCTATGGCACTCTCGGAAACGTCGAATTTGAAAGGAAAAATTACGATCAAGCCATTACTTATTTTAAAAAGGCACTTGAAAAATTTGATGATAAAGAATCTCAAAATTATGCCGGTTATCTTTTCAATATTGGATTTGCATACAACAAACTAGGAAACTATACCGCTGCACTAGACTATATTGAACGATCACTCGTGGTTAGAAAAAAGCTCAATATCGCAGTTGACCTGAGGGAGTCTTATCAGGGTTTGGCAGAGACTTATCAGAAAATCGGGGATTACAAGAGCGCCTTCGAAAACCTTACGCTATATCAAGCCTACAAAGACTCCGTGTTTAATGAAACCAAAAACAAACAGCTGGCAGAGCTCGAAACTCAATACGAAACCGAGAAAAAAGACAAAGCAATCGCGGACTTAGAACAAGAAAAGGAGTTGCAAAACCTACGGGCAGACAAGCAACAAGCACAGATTTACTTAGGTGCTGCCGGACTGGTTATTCTCTTGGGAGTTTCCGGATTATTATTCAGACAAGCCTCCCAGCGCAAAAAACACAACCAAGAATTAGAAGTAAAAAACACCGAAATCGCCAAGCAGAATGCCGAACGGGAATTGCTGTTGAAGGAAATTCATCATCGGGTAAAAAACAACCTGCAGATCATATCAAGTTTGCTGAGTATGCAAACTCGAGGTCTAAAAGATGAGAAGATGAAAGACGCCATGAAGGAAAGTCAAAGCCGGGTAAAAACCATGGCTTTGATTCATGAAAAGCTGTATCAATACGAAAACCTCTCCAAGATCAATATGCAGGAATACATCCAGCAGCTCAGCGACTTTTTGACCCAGACCTATCGGTCAGATAAGGACATCAAGATTACCATAAATGCGGCTGACATCAATTTGGATATGGACATGGCCGTGCCTTTGGGATTGATCACCAATGAACTATTATCTAACTCCCTCAAATATGCTTTTGAAGATCGTAATCAAGGTGAGATCATCATTAATTTTTCCCAAAAAGACTCAGGTTCGTACACCCTCTTGATTAAAGATACCGGCAAAGGCCTCAATGATCAGTTAGATATTGAAAATGCAAAATCGCTTGGACTAAAACTTGTAAAAACCCTTACCAGACAGATCAACGGGCAGCTCAAAATCGTCTCTCAGCCTGGGGCCTCCTTTGAGATCGAGTTTGCCGAAGTTGATTTGGCTGCATAAAAATCCATCGCTCATTTTTCAAGCGTCATTTTAAATAAGTTTTAAATCCAATCATTTTTCTCCATTCAAAAATCATAAATGAAAATAATTTTTTCGATACTTATCGGATCAAGTACCTAGTTTTAGCGTTAGTTTTCGTCATCATATCCATCTTGAAAATTGAGCAAGCTTAAAATTTTAATCGTAGAAGATGAACTGGTCATCGCGGAAGACTTAAAGGAAATCCTCGAGGAGTTGGGCTATGAAGTATGCGGAATCGCCATCAGCAGTCGAGAAGCTTTGGCCTTGATTGATGAAAAGTCTCCTGATCTTGCCCTGTTGGATATCCAGATCAAAGGAGGAAAGGACGGAATTGAATTGGCGGCGGAGATCAACGAAAATTACCATCTGCCATTTATCATGCTTACTTCCCATGCAGACATCCATACCATCAACCGGGCCAAAGAAGTAAATCCGTATGGCTATTTGGTTAAACCATTCAATGAAAAGGAAATCCTAGCAGGCATTGAACTTGCCATGGCCAACTTTACGAAGGAACAGTCTAGAAGAAAGGAAGAGGAAAACGCTCCGGATTTTGTACTTAACGACAGCCTCTTTATCCGTACCAATGGAATGCTGGTCAAACTCAAGTTGCAAGACATCATCTATCTGGAAGCGGATGCCAATTACACCCAAGTATTTGCCAAAGACAAAAAATTTGTCATTCGGTCTACGCTAAAGGAATTGGAAGGAAAATTGGATACCAACCGGTTTGTAAGAATTCACAAATCCTACTTGATCAACTTGGCCGAAATAGACAGCATTCAGGCAGAGTCAGTTCACATCTCGGGAAAAGAGATTCCCATCAGCCGAAACCAATACAGCTGGCTATTACAGCAGATCAAAATGCTGTAATCGGCAGATTGACATTTTTTCGCCTTTCCTTCACAATCTACGTGTGTTACTCCCCAACCGGAGGTCCTATGGGGGCTTTGTAAATAGATTCGATTGTTTAGAATAAACTAACTCAATCGATTATGAAAATACAAACCCGAAGTCGAAGCAGGGACGCTCTACCCGATAAATTTCAACTACTCCAATAAGTATTTCTGTATTTGGCAACGCTCTAAATTTGGGGTATACTTTTCTTCAAAAGTCTTGTCAACCAGCAGTCGCCTACTTGTGCACCAACCGTTAGGCGAATGAACTCCAAGAGTTAAGCTTGCCATTTAGAAAGATTCATTTGGATAGACACGCCTAGGCTTTTTTACAACATCTCGTTGGACCCTTGGTAAAATCCTACCATCTACTTCAGGAAAAAGCCTTTACTACTATTCCTTTTTTCTATTCAGCGGTCCTTCTGGAAGAAAAAGAATACAATCCTTTTTAAAACTGGACAGGATTTTTCTTCAAAACGATCTTATTAAATCAATGCTATTGCACTGAAAAACAACCTAGTAGCATCCAACTTATTTAACAGCTAAAAAATTGGAAAATCTAAACATATTCATTTTTCAAAATGAACTTTCGGAAGCTGAATACCTCAAAGGCTTACTTGAATCCTGCGGCTATGAGGTAAAATGGACTTTCCTTAACCCAAAAGATAGCCCTAAAAGCCTTAGTCAGGCCGCTAGGCCCTGTGCCTTTTTGGAAATCCAGAAAAACAAAAAAATGATCGAAAATCCTCAGGAAAGCACTTTAATAGAAAATCACCAAGAAGAATGCACTTCAAAAAAATCCATTTCTTTATTGAATGTTTCAACCAAGAAAAGTGCAACTCATCGATCAAGAATCACTAGAGATGACTTCGATATGGAGGAAGCCTTCTTCTCTAATAAAATGGTTTATCCTAGGAAGATTAAAGCCGAATCGAACACAAAAAAGAACAACTCCTCACATAGCTTCATTTTTGAAGACAGTTTTTTTATCCGATCCAACAGTGCCTTGGTAAAAATCAGGTTGGAGGAAATAATCTATCTTGAAGCTGATGCCAATTACACCCAGATTTTTACTGAGGAAAAGAAATTTATTATTCGGACATCTTTGAAAGATTTGGAAGAAAAACTGAATGACAAGCGATTTGCAAGAGTGCACAAATCATTTCTGATCAACTTAGAAAAGATACAAAACATTCAAGCGGAGTCCGTCCAAATTGCGGATAAGGAAATCCCTATCGGAAGGCAACAATACCGCTGGCTTACAGGAAAGATCAATATCCTCTAGGTGACCTGATTGACATTTTTTTACACTTCTTCGACAAGTAGTGTAAGTTCTTCCCTTGGCCAAATTACCTGCAAGTAATGGGGATAAATTCAGTCAAATGATAGCGATTTGACCATGAATAAGAACCCAACTTTTCCTAATCCACCTTTGCAAACATTTTATCCGGGGCTTTTTACCTAAGAAGTGACTCTTCCAAAAGATTCCGAAAGGCTCTCCGACCTCTGAGAGTTTTCAACATCCAATTTATCACACCCAGTGTACTTGACTTGAGATTTTAACTATGCTTTCACCTTCATCTCATACCCAAAATACCGCCGCCCATCAGCTCTTTGAGCAGATCGCTGTGCGCTTCCCCGAACATACCGCACTGGTCTTTGAGCACAAGTCCTGGACCTATTCCCAAGTCAACCAACTCGCCAACCAGCTCGCGCACTCGCTCATTGCCTCTGGGGTCACTTCTCAGACTCCAGTCGGTGTCTGCATGCACCGGTCTGCCGACCTCA
>Ga0209278_1000063_pt1 | contig 199380 bp, 175 predicted proteins | sample JI81BgreenDNA_FD_187504 | JGI IMG/M metagenome (GOLD analysis project Ga0209278, IMG submission 187504) | Wastewater effluent complex algal communities from Wisconsin, to seasonally profile nutrient transformation and Carbon sequestration -... | ecosystem: Engineered > WWTP > Effluent > Algae... | reverse complement strand
CATTGCCACAATCCGAACGTACATAGTATTTATAATTTGTGTTTTGTGTTAAACCTTGTTTTAAAAAACTCGCTCCCACAGAACTATCAGTAGGTATGCCTTCAAATGGGGCTGCCGCTGGTAAAACAGCTAACTGATAGCCCACCGCGCCAACACTGCCGTTCCAAAATAAATTTGCCTGTGAAGCTGCAATAGCATTGGCTCCTAAATTCGTAGGGTTTAAACATTTTTGAACTACGTTGATGTCGTCAAGCGACCATCTATCTCCTGTAACCAAACCTGTTGGCTGATTCAGTACCCGTACAAAAGCGATGTACACATTGGTACCAAAAGAAGCGGCAGGAAAATCTACTATTTTTTCTTCGGCTGTATTAAACACTGCATTCATTTCGGCCTCAGTCCATTGTTGTAAAACGGTGTAAGCACCCAAGTTAGACTGTGAAGCAGATGTTGAAACACGAACTTGATAAATTGTTCCGTTATCTCCTGCCAAAGATTGCTTTGCAAAAAAGCGAAGCTGACCATTGGTTGGAATTAACGTCAAAGGTGAGATAAGCCAATCCTCTGAGGTATTTCCGGCACCAATGTCATATCTATTGACAAATGCTGATTTTGTACCGTTGATAATAACTGCTGCGTTATTCGCAATTGTCCACTCAACGGCGGTTCCGACACCGTTATTTGTTACCAACCATCCAGCAGGAAATCCGTTCGGAACGGTTACTGATGGGTCTTCAAAGTTCTGTGGGAACTGCGAAAATCCTGAGATGGAACAAAAAACCAAACATAGTAATAAGGTAATTTTCTTCATAGAATGAAAAATTTATAGATTGTGTAATACAGCTTCCAAAAGGAAACAATTTTCAAATTTAACTAATTTTAAGAATATTTAAAGGAAAAAACGAAATTTAACTAATTCGTTTTTAAATGTGATATTCGAAAAAAGGTATTCCTTTCCACACTTTCATAGCTTATTCAAGCCTACGCTTCCTAATTTTTGCCTCAGACATTTCACATAACCACCGGTGCCATGCTACAAAGCCAGTTGCTTCATCATTCATTCAGATCATGACCGTTGTAACAGTCTTACATTATTCGCAATCTGTTTTTCGAAAGTAATCGTTTTTATTTTTAACAATGGGAGATGTTAGGCATTTACGAGCGGTTTATTGCGTTTTGCTTATTTCAAAAAAGGAACCTAATAGCACGGTAGGATAGTTGTTCTTGAAAAAAATGTTTTCTTGAACCTCAACAAATATTAAAAAGCTTCTTACGAATTAAAATCTATCTTTGATTCTATAAAAGGGAATGTCGATTCCGATTTTTGACAAAGCGTCTCTTTGTTGCAGATGGTAATTTAAATTGGATAAATCATCTTTAAAGCTATCGTCATTATATTTTTCCCTATATTCATTATCGTTATAAACACAATATTTTTTGAGCAACTCCTCGTTTTTAGTTTCGTATTTTTTAAAAAAATGATACGCTTCTAAAAATTCTTGACCGTGAAAAAACAAGGTGGTGTCGTTGTATATTTTGCAACTTACCACACTGTTTTCAAGAGTTAAACTGTACTGCAAATCAGAAGGAGCTGGATCAAAAACAGCGTAATACTTTACAATCCAATCGATGTAATCTTGCTCGGTTTGGAGCGTTTTACATTCTTGATTGGCATTTTGAATTGATTTGAAATTCAAATTCAAATAGTCTTTTATTGCTTTCAAATCAGCATATAAACGAACAAATGGAGTCCATTTCATAATAGGTTCAAAAATATCGAACTCGCCAATTTTTTCAGACAAAACAGCATATTTATCAACCCAATATGATAATTGTTCGAAGTCCAACAACTGTGGAGGTAGGGTAATGATTTCAGAAAAAGCTTTCTCGGCAGCAGTTACTTTTATGAGGTATTCTGGGGTTTTTACAAAATAAGCTTTTTCATCCTCATCAAAATCCAGACTCGCCTGACTAGCCAAGTTTTCTATAGTTTCTGTAGTCTCAAAACGGGAACAATCATAAATATCGCTGACGGTTTCGTGTCCTATTTCAAAAATAAAATCAATATAATTATTGGAATCATTACCTACAAACCGATAGCCTGTTTTGCCACAATTTTCGCAAAGGCTACATTTGGCTCCGCATTTTCCGGGATAAGAAATTAAGTAGGCATCACCACTATTTTTGTACGCTAAAAATAATTCTTCTACTTTCTCCAAAAACACTTCCTTGGTGGCATTTTGATAGGTTTTGTCATCGTCCAAAAGGATTTCTAAAGCTGCACTGTTCATTTCGGCAAAAGCTTTTATAATAAGTCCCGCTTTTGTTGGCTCGTTTGGAACCTCTCCTTGATTGTCTAACGCAAGGAGTTGATGGAGTAGTTTTAGTTGTTCTGGAGTCATAGGTACATTACTTTAATTTTTTGATGGCACTACTTTCTACCAATGATTTCATTTGAGCGATTGCTACTTTTTTTAAACCCATCGAATTCGAGGGGTTTAAAATTTGGATTATATATCGTTTCCCAAAAGCCTAAAAGTTCAACGGTATTCCTATTTCTCATCCAGTTTTGAATAATGCTATCGGTCTGGCTCACGTCTTTAAAGCGCGCGATGTCTGTCAGCGAAATATAATCTTCGTTATTGCTTTCGTATAAAACAATATCAAAACCCTGTACGTTGATTTTCTTGTTTTTTGCCATTGTGGTTTTGTTTTATTTCCAACCCAAAGTTTTGATTATTTGCTTGCGGTGGGTGGTAGCTATTTGGGTTGGGGTGTTGATAGCTTTATCTACCAATTTGATTTTATTTCTAATGTATTAACTCCTATGTTATAAGCATAAACTGCTGCTGGAACGTATGTTATATTTATATCTTCTATTGATTTATTGCCTGATATATCAATTGTTGTTACTAATGTGGCTTTGAAATTATTTTGTTTGCAGAAATAAATTAAACTATTCAACTCTTGCGGTTTCTCGACATACCGATTGCTCCATTTGATTTCTACGCACCATTGTGGCTTGAATAATTTGTTGTCCAGTAATACAATATCTACTTCGCCTTCGGAGCGTCCTTGTTTCCATCTTGCATATTTTAAATCGAGATTTTCACGATGCATCCATTGTGAAAAAATAGCCGTTTCGACCATATTTCCTGCTTCATTATCGGTTTCTACAATAGGTGAAAATAATGCAGTTCGCAAAGAAGAATTGGTCAAATACACTTTAAAACTGGTTATTCTTTTAAATTTTTTAGCGTTATCGTCAATCTTGTGGATTACTTTAATTAAAAATGCCGCTTCAAGATATTCTAAATATTTTTTGATAATTTCTTTTGCAATACCGCTGTCTTTTCCTAATCGTTCAAAAGAAAATTCGTTTCCTGTGTTATAGGCTAAATAAGTAAAAAAACTATTTAATTCTTGCACATCTTTTATGCCATATAAACTAGGTAAATCTCGAAGTAACACTTTATCTACAATGTCATTTTTTACATAACGACCCATATCGTTTTGTATCTTTTCAGACAAGACTACTTCGGGATAACCACCAAAGTTGAGATAATGAAAGAATTCTTTATTAAATGCTTTATTGTCGTGTGTGGTGAAAAATGAAATTTCTTTGCCGTTGTAGACTATTTTTTTTGGTTGTACTAAATGATTTAAACCTTTTAAATGTATGTATTCGTGAAAGGTAAGTGGGGGTAACATAAAATCGGTAAAACGACCTGCACCGCTTTCAGAGCTTTGTAAGCGTAAAGCAGCAGCTGCCGAACCTGAAACTACAAATTTGGTTTTTGGATACAAGTCTACCAATACTTTCAAGTGGCGTTCCCAATCTTTGAGGTATTGAATTTCATCAAAAAAAACAAAACAACCCTCTATGCTATTGAGTTGTACGGCTTGTTTTGCCAATAACAAAATATCCTCTAAACTCAAGTGCATATAAATAGGATTGTCAATACCTATGAAAAATATTTTTTGAGGTGTAATGTTTTCCTTAATTAACTCTTGGATGGTGTGGTACATCATTACGGTTTTACCTACTCGACGTGGTCCCATAAGCACTACAGCTCGCTTGATGTCTGTTTCTTTAACAAAAGGGTAGAATAAATCGAAATACAGTCGTTTGGACATATCTTGATATACTTGTTGCACATTGCCAGTTGTCCACCAAGGGTTTTCGTATTGCAAACGCTCTACTCGTTTGGATGTTGGAATAACAGTGTCAAAACTCATAATAATTCTTATTTTTACACAAATGTAACAATAAGAGGTTTAAAAATAACTTATTTTTACAAAAATGTTGTTTTAAGATAAAAATAAGTAAAAAAAATCGTTATTATTGAGTTGCTTATATTTTTAGTTTACAACAGTCCTTTTTAAATTTTATTGTAGGCTTAACTTTCTAAAATTGGTTTTGCTTTATTTTTCCTTTTTATTTTAAAATTAAACAAAAAAAGTTGTAACCTTTTACAACTACAACTTTAATATCTGCTCACCGTTGTGGGCACAGGCAAATGCCTGCGCTAACATTTGTAGACAAGCTTGCGCCAACGGGTTAAGACCAGCTTGACTTTTAATTATGGCAAATTCGCCATAATTAAAATCAAGATTATAAACCGACTCCCAAATTCCGAGATATTCTGCGGTATTTCTATTGCGCAACCAATCCGAAACAAAAAAATCGCCATCTTTTGCTTTTAGCATATCAGTTATAGAAATATACTCGCTTTTAGTATCGGCAATAATTCTTATTTCTTTACCCAGCACTTCTATTTTTTTGTTTTTTGCCATTGTATTTTTGTTTTTTTTGCAATCCAAAGGTTTGATGATTTGGTTTCGGTAGGTGGTGGTTATTTGTTTTGGCGCGTTGCTGTTTTTTTCTAAATTAGAAAGGCAAATCATCTAGTTCTTCGTCTGTAAAATTGTAGGAGTCTAATTTTTTTTCTCGAGCTTTATTGATGAATATGTCATCCACTTTAAAGCTAGAGCATTTAAAAATATCTGTACAGACTCCATTTTCTTGTTCAAAAATAATATTGCAATAGGTGTTGGAATTGTTACCTATAAATGTATAACCACCAACACCTATATTACAATCAGAAGCACTACAACTGCCACTATGGGCTATTAATTGAGTGTCTTTGTTTTCTTTGAATTTGTTAAATTTTGACTTAATATATTTTAAGAATTCTTCTCTTTTATACTCACTTAAATAATTTTTGGTCACCATTTCAAGCTGTTCCAGATCCATTTCTGAAATGGCTTTTACGATAAGTTTATTTCGGCTTGCATCACTTTTTACAAACCTAACATCGCCCATTTCTAAAAGTTGTTCAATAAGTTTCCGTTTCTCTTCTGGCAATGCTGCAAATAATTGACTGTCAATATTTGTTTCAGAAATAGTTTCTGTCTCTTCTACGCTTTCAGGTTTATAACCTACATTAGAAACCATCATAGTTGTTATTTCTTTCATACGTTTGTCTAGATTGGTTATGGTTTGTTCGGGTTGTTCTATACCCAATTGTGGTGCCAAGTCGTGTGCAAATGCTAAAGTAACCCATAATTCACAAACCGAATCTCCTTCTGTTTTGCATTCGCATCCTATATTGTCTTCAAGTTTAAAATTAACATCCTCTAAGCTACCCTTTTCCGACAATACCCGAACAACTTCATTGTAATGTGTACCGTTTTTGTAGTTCATAATTCGTTTTTTTTTAATCCCAACCCAAAGCTTCAATAATTTGGTTTCGGTAGGTGGTGGTTATTTGTTTTGGAGTGTTGCGGATGTATTATTCCACCAAATTAACATTTTTAATCTTTTTTATCATTTTTTTGCCGCTAGACAAGCAAAGCTGTTCGATGATAATATTCCCTTCTTTGTCAATTGAAAAAGTAAATTTTATTTCTGCCTTACCTTTGGGAAGTGATGGAATGTCAGAAAATTCAAAATTAATTAATTTATTATTTTGACTCGCTTTTGGACTAACACCATAGACAATATCTGTTCTGCTTTTTGTTTGATAATCAAAACTAGTTCTTACGATTGTAGAAAATGTAGAAGGAATTTTATCTCCTTTTTTTGCCAAGTATTTGACACCATCCTTTTCAATACTTAACCCTATGTCAAACTTCAATATTTTTTTATCTAACAAATTTAGTTTGTCAGCTAATTTTTGAATTTCAATATTATCAGGTACTAAACTAAAAGCTTGATGAATGATATCTTCACGACGATCTTTGGTTGCTCTAAAGAGTAAATCTTGAGCTAAATACTCTTTTTGATTTAATTCATCATTTAAACCAATTTCAAATTTTGAAATTTGTTCTATTCTATCAAGAGGTGTGGTTAGTTTTATTAATCTCTCAAATTCATTATGAAACGAATTTATAACTTCGATTTCATTTTCAATCACTAAAATATTTTCGCGGTTTTTTTCTTCAGCAAAATAAGTCCAATTGTAAGATCCATTTATTAAAACCTTTCTATCTATGATGCAAAATTTGTTGTGCATTGGATTCTGACCATCTGAAAAATAAAACTTACCTCCGTTATCTATAAACTCTTGAAAAGGCAACCCACTTTCTCTATTGTTTATAAAATCATTATGGATAATTATTTCAATTTTAATTCCATTTTGTAATATTTTTATTAAGGTATTGAATAATTCTTGATTTGTAAACCAATAAACAGCCACCAAAATTTCATTTTCTGCTTTTGATATTTCATTAAGAATATTTCCTCGAATTTGGTTAAAGTATGATTTTATCATTTTTCTAACATTAAGTAATTTGTTTTAAAGTGTTAAACATATAATCCACTTCTTTTTGCATTTTGGCCAGTTTAACCCAATTATAGGTTTGATAATTGGTGTGTTTATTAATAAAGAATCAAACTTGATTTTGCCCTTGTTACTGCCGTATATTGGTATTTTAGAGACGGAATTTTATAAGAGTTCAAAAATACTTTATCCCATTCACCACCTTGCGCTTTGTTGCAAGTAATAGAATGACCATAAGTAGCCCGGATTGCACCAACATAGCGATCATCACCAGCGTTGCCACTTTCTCTATACACTTTGTTTTTTGTAAATCGCTCGTGACGCAATCTGTTTTCTTGTTCTAACTTTAATCCCTCTGGATTTAAGATACTTTCCAAAAGTATATAATCTTCAATGATTTCCTCAGTACCCTCTATTGATTTAGAAAGCAATTTAATAGGTACAAAATGTAATCCAGCCACATATTCTATATTATTAGAATTTATTTCCATAACCGTAACGTGGTCGCCACTGTATAATTGAAAATCTCCTCTTCTCCAAGTACTTGTAATCAATAAGAGTTCATCTGGTTCTAGTGTGTTTTTTCTATTGCCATATAATTTTGCACGGACTTCTTTATTGAACATTTTGTTCATATTATGACTAGCTCCAATGGAAACAGTATTCTCAAAACCATTTTTCTTAAATTCTTCTACATAAGCCGTCGCTGCTTTATCAATTGTTGTCTTTTCTACTCCTTGAAAATTTACTTTTTGAAGATTGGCTTCAATTCCTTCTCTAATTGCAACTGCATTTTTCAGAATGTAGCTACCGTCTTCCTGCCGTTTTACCTCGGTTAGTAAATGGGCAGAACCAACAAGTTGAAATTTGGCTTGAAGGTATTGTGCACAAAGTGCTTTTGAATCGGTTTCTTTTATGGGAGGTAATTGATTTTTGTCCCCGAGAAAAATAATTTTATTGCTGGTATTTCCACTTTTAACAAACTGAATTAAATCAGTAAGCAGGGCGTTTTTTGAACTAAATAAACTCCCTTCTCCTTTTTGAATTGTTGAAGCAATCATTGAAGCTTCATCAATAATGAAAATAGAAAAGTCTTTAACTGTATTTTCTTTTAAAGTAAAAACTACTTCGCCCGTTTCTGGATTGGGTTTTGTGTTATAAATAAGTGAATGAATTGTGCTATTCACGGTTTTAGATTTACGACCCAAAATACGAGCGGCTCGGCCTGTAGGAGCTGCAATTTTATATAGAATTGCATTAGCATTCAAATGACCAATGAGTGCCGTTGTGATAGATGTTTTGCCTGTACCAGCTGCCCCACACATAATGAAGAAATCATCTTTATTAGTTTCTTTTACAAAATCACTCATCCCCAACAAAGCTGATTTTTGTTGTGCCGTTGGACAATCAAATTGTAAATGATCTAAAATTGTAATCGCATTTTCCATAGCTGTGTTGGGTTTATTATTTTAATAGGACAAAGGAAAGGCGAATGTGTGCGGGTTTAGCGCACAGGTTAGTTTATTTTTAATTTTAGAATATTATTAATAAATTTTAAAACATTTAAATTCATATCAAAAGCATCATTAAGATTTTCTTTTGTAACTATACTTTTTGTAAGTATGCTCTGAACCGAACTATGAATATAATCTGTTTTATTTCTATATTGATTTATTTCTTTAAATTGATTTTCTAGTTCTATTTTCTTTTCTTCTTTTGCATAAAAAAATAATACTGAATAAATCTGTTCACTTAAATTTATTACCCCTTTCTTGTTATATTTTTCATCACTTAACATTTTGTTATTATTTATTCTATATTTCTCGATTTTTTCATAATTTACTTTTTCTTGTATTTTCTCTATAAAATATTCTTTATTTCTAAATTTCCAATTTCCTTTTCTATCAAATAAATCGTCCCAAGTTTCAGAAATATCAGTAAACCCTTTTGAAATTTCTTCCAGAATAGAAAAAAAAATTATAAAAGATAATGATTCATTATTTGACAAAAGAATTTCTTTTTCAATCTTTGTTTGAGTTTTAAATACTTGGGAATAGCCTAATTTAATTTTATCAATTATCCTGTTTTTAATATTAAAATATTTTGACTTTTCATCTTTAAAGTAAGGGTGATCATTTAGAGAATCAATTATATTTTTACATTGTGTCCAAATTTCATTTCTTTTAAAGCCCACTTCTAACAAATTTAAAAAGGAGTTTTGTAAATTATATAGGTTGTTAAATGAATTTTCTTTACTTAAAACAAAGTCTGGATGTTCTTTAATGTAATATGAATCAACGCCATAATCTCTAAATGCATCTATGTTCCATATTTTATTTGATGCGGTAATTAGAATAATTGGAGTACTAAAATTGACTTTTAAAAAATCTTTCTTTATTTCTTTTAATATTTTAAATCCTGAATACTCTGTTACTTCTTTAACGTAATGATCTTCCTCCGTTAGTCTAACATCAAGAAAAATCAAATCAAATTTTTCTTCGATTTTGATTAAAGCTTCTTCATAAGAAGTTGCTGTTTTCAATTGCCCAGAAGTTTTTATAACGCTTTTTTCAATAACACTTTTCCAGCCATTTAAGGCTAAATCATCAATTAATAAAAATTCTTTCATTATTTTTTAGATTTTGGTAAATCAATTTTACCGATTATTATAGGGCCTTTAATCCTTTCAGTATATTCTTTCTGTTCATTTATTTGTTCTTCTGGTAGTTCTTCATAAAGATTATTTTTAGTAATCAACCACTTAAAATAAATAGAGTTAAGCTTTTCTTTATCAAAGCCTTCTATCTCATCAATATTTAAATTAGCATTTCTTGCCATCTGATAAACACCCCATTCATTAGCAATATGATGGTTGTCAAAATATTGCTCAGGGATACGTAAATCTAACTTTTCTAATACTGAAGGAAGTTCATCTAAGTTTAATAAATCCCTTTTTTCTTGGACAACTTTCTTGAATGATGATTTTTTATGACTAATTACGGATACATTTTTTGTTTTTAATAAGTTAAAAAAAATGTTGTTGAGAAAATCTTCTAATCCAAGAAAACTATAGATATAGATATTAGCAGTTTGATTTATAGTCTGAGTACAACGTATATGTGTTGCTAGTCTTAATCCATTAAGATCGCTATATGTCGAACCAAAACAAATTGGAAGAAAAATATTTTCATATTTTTCTTCAGATAACCACTTAGTAACATAATAATGCAAATCAATGTCCTCAGCTTTATCAGTTATTGTTATCTCCTTACATTTAGGTAAAGGGTTTTTAATGAAATGCTTATCAGGCTTGATGTATAAATTTTTAGAGTCTAAATCATAATCATCTAATTTATCAATATCATTGTTTGCTAAAATCAAATTTTGTCGAAATCTTTTTTCTACAGTTGGGTCTTTGCCATAAAGTAAATATTCAATTTGATTGTTGCCTTCTAGAAACTTTTGAATAAATGTATCTAAATTTTGATAAAAAGTAGAGACAGGCATATAAACTATATTATTTCTAACAACTCTTGTGCTTATACTACCACTAAAATAAATAATCCAACTATTTGGATTTTTCGAAGAAAAAGAATCTAAATTCTCTCGGATTTCAGTGAACTTTAAATTATTAGTAACTTGATTGTTAAAAAATGATTCATGTAGAAATATCAAACTATCATTTTTAAAGATTTTATTTCTCCTAAAACTCTCATCTTCCATCTCTTTATAAGTCCATATAGGATATATTAAATCGCTGTATTCTTTTAGCTTTTTCTTATTCCAACCATAGCTATTTTGTCTGGCATACTTATCATCAATTAAGTAAATCATGCTTTTAATTTTAATATATATTCAACTCCTTTAAATTCTTCTATTTTAACAAGACACGGTTTTCTATCTGTTTTTATCTTATAGCTCCAATACTCAATTTTATAGCTTTCTTTTCCATTTAAATTAGCCTTTATAAAAAAATCAGCAATTCCATTTATTTGATTGTCAATTAGGTTTGCAAAAGACTGCCCAACTCTTTGGCTAATAATTTCTTTGTCTTTTTTAAAAGTTGTATTCTTATGATAGATAGAGAAATAATATCCATTATTGGAATAGAATTTGACCTCGACTTGAGGTTTGGGTAATTTGTGTTCTTCCTTAATTTTTAATATTAATTTTATGAACCCATTAAAAGCTTGTATTAGCTTACTAACATCAGTAAAAAATTCAAGATTTTCTTCAATTCCCGAAAAGTCAAAGTCGATTTGATTTATAAAATTCTCAGAAATATTATTTTGCAGAATTTTTTTCAATGAATTATCAGCTCTTATGTGAAATAAATACTTAAAGTAGCTTACCAATTGCGAGAATGTTTGTATATTATTAATTACAATTCCCTCTTCTTCAAGTAATTTTAAATTAGGAATAAATTCTTCAAAATTAGAAAATCCGATATTTCCTGAATTATTTATAATATCCTGATCAGGGTTTGGTGGAAAGCCTTCATTTTCTTTTGACCAAATTAACAATTCTTGAGAGTCCCAATTTATTAGTATATTTTCACTCCATCCTTTTGAAATAATATTTCCTTGAATATCTTTACCTGTTAAAAAACCCCTAATAAGCGCCAAAGTCTTGTAGTTTATGAGTATAAATTCTTTTTTGGATTTATATTTTGAAACTAAATTAATAAATGATTCAATTACCTTTTCTTTGTGTGTATTAAAAGAGTATTGTTCTAAATTTAAATTATTATTTAGTGACATTAGTTCTTCTGTATCTATTAAATGACAAGTTGTTCGTAAAAATGGATTTTGATTATAATCCAGTAAAAAATCATATAAATACTTGGGGTCATAATAAGTTTTAGGAAGATTAATTTCAGGAATAGGATGGTCTTTATCAATTATAATAGTTGCTTCCCCTTTCTGTCCATGTACAATCTCGCTTATTCTTTTTTCAATATTTTCAACTCGTTCCTTCAACGCAAGATTATCCGCGTCAAAGCTATTTAATTCATTTTTTGTTAAATTCAGAATACGTGTTTTGTCATCCACCGTAATTCTACTAGAGGACAACAAGTCATTTATAAATGATATTTTATTATTCATTAATCAAATTTTAAATCATTTTTAGGTGCTCTTTCAAATAATTCTTCTAATCCAGTACCCTCTATATTGATTTTTACGCCATATTCAGATACTTCTGGTTCTGTTTCAAATAATTCAGCCATTCCAGTACCATCTATAAGCACATCTTCAAAAGAAGAACCGTCAAGATTATTACTATCTACCATTTTGGTTTCTGTTTTACTAGCTTTTGTTGTATAAAAAACCTCCATTGCTTTCTCTATCCCTTCTTTTTCCCAAATATCAAGAATTGAATTTACAGAAATTGAGTTTGCAGTTCCAGAATTTGCTAATAAATTATCAAACCTCCCCTTCAACTTCATATAAGTTCCATCATTCTCGCCCTTAACCATTTTCAAATAGAGCAATTTCCCACCTAAAACCATTTCCATATTCGGTTTGCCCTTTTTTATGTTTCCTTTTTCGGCAGCATATTTTTGTAAAAAATAAGTATAAGCTCTATCATATCCATAGGTTTCCCAATAGTATAACCACTGACGAATTTGTTTGATGTAACGCTGCGGCACATTTACTTTGTCATTGACAACCAAACCGGTTACTTCTTGACGATAACCTTCTTTTTGCAAACGTACTTTACTTTCTTTGATATGAAAGTTTTGCTCGGTAATGATGCGTCTTACTTCTGTATCAAAAGTACTGTTTTTTACAAAGATTTTCTCCGAAATATTAGGGCTTATTTCATAAGTATTGTGTTTGGCGCTAAAAGTAATATCATCGGCATAACGGGTATAATTCAAGCCAAATCGCTTGGCAACACCCGATAAGCGGATGTCTATTTTTTCGCAAATAGCGTTGGTCAATGTTGGCGAAGTGGGTGCTCCTTGAGGCAATACAAATTGGGTTGTTCTAATCCAGTCGTTGTTTACAAAACGTTCTACTTCCATAGAAGTACAAGACAATCCTGCAATCATATTGGCGATTTTTCGTCTTTCGTCGCTGCTGTTTAAATTAAAAGGAGGTGCCAATAATCGTCCCCATACTCGTGATTTATCCACGCTAGGAAAAAAATCTTTCAGGTCTAAATTATAAACATAATGTTGACCAATATGCACCTTTGCATTATCTACAATCGATTTGCCTAATACAAATCCTGTAGCTGCCGTATGTGGATGATAAACACACTGCAAAACGATATTCAATGCTTTTTGAAATTCTTTTAATCCCTTTACTGGAGCGTGAATGGTTCGCTCGGTACCCGATTTTTTTTTAATGGTAAATAAAGTGTAACAACTTTTACGAATGTTGTTTTTTAAAATAGTAACATTTGACGTTATTTCGTTATTTTGGTCAATAACAAAGTCAAATGTTTTTTTAATTTGTTTTGTATCTTTATTGATGTAGTAATTTAATTGCTTTTCTTCAAAAAGCACAGTTTTATCTCCATAGATTATCTTTTTTGCTTCATTAAGCAAAGCAAGAAAATCATTTTTGCTATTCATCACTTTGAATGCGCTTTGAATAGTATTGATTTGTTCTGGAGAAATTTTCATTTTTAGTTTTATTGTTGGCTCTTTTAGAACCGTAGTTTTTATTCTTTCTTTATGTATCTCAATAACATAAATAATATTAATAATTATAAAATATAAAAATTTCATAATTTCATAAATGAGCGATAGATGTCAGATCCAGAATTAAATATCCCGAAAATTACACAACTAACATTCAGTTTCAGATTGCTCTGAAACGACCAACCGATTTGAAATAATAATACTATTACTTCCAGCAGGCAAGCCTATCTTTCGATAGACAATTCAATATTTTAACTACGGTTTTTCAAAGAACTTTTGTTTGACTCTGCAAACCTATCATCTTATTATGCATTTTTACTGCACAGCTAATTTTTATTTTTTATCTTGCCACTTCTTTACTTGGTAAATATAAATAAAATCACACAATGGCAATCACTAAAAACCCATTAATTCGGTATAAAATATTAGACAAATGCTTTAGGAATCCGTACAAGAATTTTTATTTCGAGACTTTGTTAGAGGAGGTTAATGAAATGCTGTATGAAATTACGGGAGACGAAGAAGGAATAAAAACCCGCCAACTGCGTGACGATATAGCTTTTATGCGGAGTGCGGAAGGTTGGAATATTGAATTGGCAGAACTCAGCGAAGGAAAAAAGAAAATCTATCGTTATGAAGATTTGAATTTCTCGATTAACAACGCACCCTTGAATGAAGTGGAGATGGATAAGTTTCAATCGGCCATTCAGGTATTGTCACAATTTGAAGGAATGCCCCAATTTGAAGGAATACAAGCCATTATAGCGAAATTAAAATATGACTTGAAAGCAGATGCTACCAAACAGCCCTTTATTGGATTCGAAACCAATCAAGATCTAAAAGGGATGGAGCATTTTAGCGTGCTGTATAATGCTACCCTCAAACAAATTCCTTTACAGATTACCTATCAAGCTTTTAAAGCCGAACAATCTCATACTTTTATGTTTCATCCGTACTATCTAAAACAGTATAATACCCGCTGGTTCCTTTTCGGATTGGAAGTAGAAACTATGAAACCCGACTGGAATGTGCCGATTGACCGTATTGTTTCTGTAGAAGTGAGTGATGAAACATTTATACCCAATACGTCTATTCATTGGCAAGATTATTTTAGCGATATGATTGGCGTAAGTAAACCCGTCGGTGGCGAGATAGAAGAAATAGTTTTGCACTTCAACCAATTAACCGGCAAATACATGGAAAATAAACCTATTCATGAAACCCAAAAACAAAAATGGCTTACTGATGAAATTTTAGAAGTCAAAATTAAAGTAACCCCAAATTATGAGTTAGAACGCCTAATTTTAAGTTACTGCGACAGTGTAAAAGTGATCGCCCCGATTGAACTAAAAAACCAGATAGTGAGTAGGTTACAAAAATGCATTGATCAGTATTAGCGTGTAAGACACCTGCATTTCTGGCTTGCTCAGAAAAGCACTTCAAAATTATAAATGGCTACTTTTTTAGCATCAAGAAACAGCTTGTGTTGAGAAGTCTCGTTGCAACAGCAAAATTTCAAGAGGTCATACTATTCGTTTAGTAGATTCACTATCTTTGAATTTTATATTAGAAAATGACACATTTTTCCGCTAAAAAGATATTTTTTGCCTCTGACCAGCATTTTGGAGCACCCACAAAGGAGCTGAGTTTTCCGAGAGAACAAAAATTTGTAAAATGGCTCGACGAAATCAAAGACGAAGCCCAAGCGATTTTTCTTCTTGGCGACCTTTTTGATTTTTGGTTTGAATACAAAACCGTCGTTCCTAAGGGTTTTATTCGGGTTTTAGGAAAACTTGCCGAACTGAGAGACGGCGGAATTCCAATTTATTTCTTTGTAGGAAATCATGATTTGTGGATGCAAGACTACTTTGAAAAAGAACTCAATATTCCTGTTTTTAGAGACAATAAAGAATTTACTTTTGGCAATAAAACCTTTCTAATCGGTCACGGAGACGGAAAAGGTCCGGGCGATATGGGCTACAAGAGAATGAAAAAAGTTTTTGAGGCACCGCTGTCAAAATGGCTTTACCGCTGGTTACATCCAGATTTGGGCATGAAATTAGGCCAATATTTATCTGTAAAAAATAAATTGATTTCTGGCGATGAAGACGTTAAATTTTTAGGCGAAGACCAAGAATGGCTCGTTCTATATGCCAAAAGAAAACTAGAAACCAAACACTACGATTATTTTATTTTCGGACACCGACACCTGCCCATGAAAATTGAGGTAGGAAAGAACTCAGAATATGTTAATCTTGGCGATTGGATTGGTTATTTTACTTACGGTGTTTTTGATGGCGAAAATTTTGAATTAAGAGAATACAAAAACTAAATTTCCGAATTTTTGTGTAGTGCACGATTTGCGTTAGGGATTTGAGTGGAGCTCTTTTTGAGAGGCTTTTTTTCAAAGCCATCTCAAAAAAGCGGGAACGGAAGCCCGACCCGTAGGGAACGCCCAAAAAAAAATTTCGGTTTGTAAAATTGTTTTGGTACCAAAATTTCAATTTACTTCTTGTCAACAAATTAAGTTCAGCTTATCGAAAGTCTTTTAGATTGAGTTGCAGCGTTATTTTGTCATTCCAATGATTTTCGGTTAGGGTATACACCACATCAACGGGCTTTCTGTTGGCTATCAAATTGTATTTATGCCCTAAATTAAAACCGATTGCGGCATATCCTTCCGAACTGTTTTGCTTTAAAAACAATTTTAAGTGTTCGTCTTTTGTTCCCATGGGTTTTCCATAACCGGTATCAAAAACGCCTTTGGTGAGAAAAACGGGCGACATATTTTGAGGACCAAAAGGCTCAAACTGTTTTAAAATCCGTACTAGTTTATCGTTGATGTCTGCAAAATCAATGGTTAAATCAATGGCAATTTCGGGCTCGCGTTGTTCTTCTTGGATGCTGGTTTTAACCTGATTTTCAAAAGCATTTTTAAATGGCTCATAATTTTCTTCCTTCAAAGTCATTCCCGCAGCATACATGTGACCGCCAAATTGTTCTAAATGTTCGGCACAAGCCTCTAGGGCATTATACACGTCAAAACCTTGGACTGATCGGGCCGAAGCGGCTAGTTTTTCGCCACTTTTTGTGAACACTAGAGTAGGACGATAATAGGTTTCTGTGAGCCGAGATGCTACAATACCGATCACGCCTTTGTGCCAATTTTCCTGATAGACCACCGTAGTAAATCGGTCTTGCTCATTGTTTGCATCAATTTGCCGCAAGGCCTCCACCGTAATTTGTTTATCCAATTCTTTTCGTTCGACATTGTAGGCTTCAATTTCTTTGGCAAAAGCCAAAGCTTGCTCAAAATCAAATTCAGAAAGTAAGGCAACAGCCGCGTTACCGTGTTTGATTCTTCCTGCTGCATTAATACGCGGTGCGATGATAAAAACGACATCGGTAATTGTCAAAACCTTTTTTTTGACTTGGTGTACCAAAGCTAAAATGCCAGGCCGCGGATGGGTGTTGATTACTTCTAAACCAAACTTAGCCAAAATTCGATTTTCGCCCGTCATGGGTACGATATCTGCCGCAATTGCCGTGGCTACTAAATCCAGATACGGCACTAAATCTTGAGCGTTTTGACCTCTATTGGTACCCAAGGCCTGAATCAATTTAAACCCAATGCCGCAGCCGCAAAGTTCATCGTAAGGATAAGTACAATCGGTTCGTTTCGGGTCTAAAACCGCCACAGCATCAGGAATGGAATCGCCGGGGCGGTGGTGGTCACAAATAATAAAATCAATGTTTCGCTCTTTGGCGTAAGCCACATGATTGAGCGATTTAATACCACAATCTAGTGCAATAATTAGCGAAATACCGTTATCATCTGCATAATCAATTCCTTGAAATGAAACACCATAGCCTTCTAAATAACGGTCTGGAATATAGGTGGTTACATTGGGGTAAATGCTTTTAAGATACGACGCTACGAGCGAAACAGCGGTGGTGCCATCTACGTCATAATCGCCAAAAACCATAATGTTTTCGGCTGAATCAATTGCCCTTTCGATTCGGGCCACAGCCTTATCCATATCTTTCATCAAAAACGGATCGTGCAAATCGGCCAGTGTGGGACGAAAAAAAAGTTGGGCTTGCTTAAACGTTTCGACGCCACGGGAAATTAAAAGCGCTGCAATAATTTCGTTGACATTCAGGACTTTCTGTAAATTTTGTACTTTTTCTTTATCTGGCTTCGATTTTAAATTCCATCTCATTTTGTGGTCTGAATTAGGTTGGTTAGATATGGCTTCTACAAATATATTGTGTTTTTTTAATACTATCTCTTTTTTACAAAATCAATTATAGCTCTCGCAAAGACGCAAAGACGCAAAGTGTGAAGTGATGCTAGCTTTGCGGCTTTGCGAGAAAATAAAATAGCTTTAAATACATTTCAAACAATACTTTATTGAACGAAAATATTAATACATAAAACCAAAAAGCCACACAGGAATGGCGTTTCCAAAACCTATTTCAATATTATCTTTTGCTACAAACGCGCTTTCTAGGTTTGCAATTTGTTTTTTAGACTTGTTTTTGCCTCCAATTTCAAAAGTATATTTGTCATCAATAATAAAATCGGAATGTTCAGATAAATTAATTTGATACAAATCGTTAAATTGATTCAGGAAAAAAGTCTCTCGAACGTTACCAATATTAATATTTTCTTTGGCCAATACATACATCAAATTGGTATTGTTCAAAAACAACTTTTCAGGTTTTGTCAAAACGCCAATTCCTGAGGTATCTTTATACAGTTCATTTACTAAACCTGCTCGATTTAAAATTTTTATAGCTTGTATCAAAGTATTTCTCGATACTCCAATTTTTTCACTTAACTTCGAAATATTGGGTGTAAATGGAGCACTTGTGGCAATAGAAATCAATAATTTTTTGAGTTTTACCAAAGTTTCGTAGTTTAATTCTTCAACCGCATTGATGTCGATTTCGATAATTAAATTAATGGTGTTCAATAATTTCTGATTATAATTGTCTTCACTTTCAATAAAATACGGATAAGCACCTATTTTTAAATACTTATTAAAATGGGGCAATGGTTTGATTTGCTGTAAAATTTGTGTGGCAAGTGCATTGTGGTTTATTAAAATTTCTCCTAATGAATAAACAGGAAATATAATATTCGTGTCTAAGAATAGAAATTCTCTAAACGAAAGTTCTTTTAAATGATAGGAAACGGCTCTTCGACTCAAATCCGATTCTGATTTATAAATTTCAAGTAGTGAAGACGACGTAAAAATAACGTGCAGACTCGGGAAATTGTCATAAATCAACTTGATTTCTCTCGACCAATTGGGGTATTTATGAACTTCGTCTAACAGTAAATGTGTCCCGCCATTATTTGAAAATTCCTTGGCCAAGTTGTACAACTTGAATTCAAAAAAGTAAATGTGGTCTAAACTAACGTATAAACTTTTAGTAGTATCTAATTTAAGTTTGGCAATTTGAAGCAAAAGCGTTGTTTTTCCTGACCCTCTGGCTCCTTTAACGGCAATTAATCGGTTGTTGAGTTGAATTTCATTTATCAAATAACGCTGAAAATGAGTCGAAACAAAGGCTAATTTTTGTTGAAATTCGAAAATAAGCTCTTCCATAATTTGTAATTTACGATACAAAATTACTCATTTTGTTAATTACAAACAACAAAAAATATAAAAAATTGCTTTTTTAAGACAACAAAAAAGAGTGTTTTTTGCTCACTACACTGAACACTTTTGAAAACAATCAGGAAATGATTTTTAAATTTCGATTAAAGCATCACTTTCAAAATGAATTCCATTCCAGCCAAATTCCATAAAATTCCGAATATTTTGATGGTCGGTTCCGTGTGGATTTTTCAATACATCTTCGAAATAATAACTTCCGAAACAGGATAACGTTTGCAACTCGGTTAACTGATGTAATTTTGCGAAAGCGAAAATTTTGCACGAACCATTGTTTTCGCCTGCTTTGTTGATTTGATTTCCGTTGGAAAAAGCTGTTGGGGTAAATTGATAATTGTTATCGATTACTGCAATGGTTTCTGCGAAAGAAACTTTAATAGGATTAGATTTAAGGTTTTCTAAAAATGCTGAAAGGGTCATAATTTTAGGAAGCTACATAATTAATTTCGATTTCTATTTTGGCAAAATGGCGGTACATAATCATTACGCCACAATATTTTTCAGTCGATAGTTTTACGATTTTTTCTAGTTTTTCTTGGTCGAGATGGTTTCCAAAAAAAGTATAATTTACGCGAAAGGTATGGTAGGTTTGCACTTCTGTATCGGTTAAGTCGCCTTCCACATCAATAGTGAACGTATCGATTTCGGCACGCATTTTTTGTACTAAATGAGCAATATCCATTGCCGAACAGCCTGCCAAAGCATTTAACATCAATGCTTTGGGTCGAAAACCATTATCTGTTCCGCCTTGTTCAATTGCGGCATCGATAATTAAATTTCCTCCTGGATTAGAGCTTTCAAAAGCCAAACCGCCAAGCCATTTTGTGTGTGAAGTGTGGGTTATCATAGGTTTTTTTCTTTAGTTGTTTTTCCGCCTACTACCACCACAATTTCCCCTTTCGGAGGTTTTGCTTCAAAATGGCTCAACACCTCCCGAACCGTTCCTCTGACGTTTTCTTCGTGCAGTTTAGAGAGTTCACGAGAAACACAAATCGGTCGGTCTTGGCCAAAATAGGTATTGAATTCTGCTAAAGTTTTCAATAATTTGTGAGGAGAAACGTACAAAATCATCGTTCTCGTTTCTTCGGCTAAGGCCAAATAGCGGGTTTGTCTTCCTTTTTTTTCGGGCAAAAATCCTTCAAAAACAAACCGGTCGTTGGGCAAACCGCTGTTGACTAAAGCTGGCACGAAGGCCGTGGCTCCTGGTAAACATTCTACATCAATTTTATGTTCAACACATGCCCGAGTGAGTAAAAATCCAGGGTCGGAAATGGCAGGCGTTCCGGCATCAGAAATTAATGCAATGGTTTCGCCACCTTGCAATCGAGCGATTAAATTTTCAATCGTTTTATGCTCGTTATGCATGTGATGGCTGTACATGTGGGTACTGATTTCGAAATGTTTGAGCAACTTGCCGCTGGTTCGGGTATCTTCGGCCAAAATCAAATCAGCTTCTTTGAGCACACGAATGGCCCGAAAAGTCATGTCTTCCAGATTTCCAATAGGCGTCGGCACGATATATAATTTACCCATTTAAGCAAACTTTTTTTCAACCAAATCCATAAAACGAGCTACGTAATCATCTTTTCCTACCCAATTATTATAATCGGGTTTTACCATATCTTCGATAAATTCGATTGCTTCGTCAAGGTTCGAAAACGTATTTAATTGAGATAACACCCGATTTAAATCTTCGCTACTGCCGCCAAAAAGATGTTTTTCAAAACCAATTCGGTCGTTTAAACCTATCGTTATGGACTTGGATAAACTATCGTTTAAGGATATAGGTCTGGGTTCGAGATGATCAACTACAAAATATGATTTCTTGGTTTCTGTAACTTCTACTTTAGTCACTATTTCTTCCTGTGTTTCTGTATTGGTTTCCGTTACCGTTTTTTCGATAGCATGTACTTCTTCGGCTCTCACAAAAATCGGTTCTACATGACCTTCACTCAAGAAATCTTCGAGTTTAATTTGCTTTGGTTTTATAGGTTCTTCGGGCACAAAAAGCACCTCAGGAGCTGTAATTTCGGTTTGAATGAGTTGTTCAACTGCCGGTTCTTCAATGGGCTCTACAGTATGGCTGGTTTCTTCAGCAACTTCAAGTATTTCTGGCTCAACTATTTCTTCAACCTTTTCAACTACGTCTTCAACAGGTGTTTCTGCGGCATTATTCTCTTGCTCAACAAGAACACTATCTGTGCTTATTTCATCCGTAGAAAGCACATTTTCAACTGCTATACTTACTTCTTGCTCAAAAACAGCCTCTACTTTTTTCTCTGCATGGGCAAAACCTATGGTTGGTTTTAAATCGCTAAAATTTTCTTCTACAAACCGCAAAACCGAGATTTTTTCATACAATTTCAAGGTTTCCTGTTGCAGTTGTGCGAGTTCTGATTTATTTTTCAGTTTCAAAATTCGATGTGCGATACTGATGAGTTCTGCCTCTAACTTTTTTTTCATAGTTTCAAGATTATAGCAAATGCTTTGGTTTACAAGTAAATTTTCAGGTGTGGCAAAAGATTATTTAGCAAAACGAGCTTGTAAAACTCGCATTTGCAAAAAATTTTCTACTTTTGACAACGTCGATGTAAAAGTAAAAAATATATGTCGGTTTGACTTCTATCTCAAGCAAAAAAAACAATCCTTTTTAAGGCATAACAAAAAACTATGTTTCTCGAAAATACGGTAAATCATAAAGAGCAATTTGGCTGGATTGAGGTAATCTGCGGATCGATGTTTTCGGGCAAAACCGAAGAGCTCATCCGCCGATTGAAACGTGCTCAATTTGCCAAACAAAAAGTGGAAATTTTCAAACCCGCCATCGATACCCGATACCACGACGAAATGGTGGTTTCGCACGACAGTAACGAAATCCGCTCGTCACCCGTTCCAGCTGCAGCAAATATTAGGATTCTGGCTCAAGGCTGTGACGTGGTAGGTATTGACGAAGCCCAGTTTTTTGACGACGAAATTATATCCGTTTGTAACGATCTGGCTAATTCTGGCATTCGCGTGATTGTAGCCGGACTCGACATGGACTTTAAAGGAAATCCATTTGGTCCTATGCCGGCTTTGATGGCCACTGCCGAATATGTAACCAAAGTGCACGCCGTATGCACCCGAACCGGAAATTTAGCCCACTTCAGTTTCCGAAAAAACGACAGCGACAAACTCGTTATGCTTGGCGAAACTGAAGAATATGAACCCCTTAGCCGTGCCGCTTTTTTTAATGCTATGAAGAAGGAATAGTCTCAGTTTACAGTCGCAGCTTTCAGGACTTTTACTGCAAACTGAGACTGACCACTGTAAACTTTTTCATAAGCGAATCGCTTGGGCATTTTTGGAATCCATTTTCCCGCTTTCCTTCCACATCTGCCCGAAAAAAGGCAGGATGTTCCCTCCAATCGGGGCTATTTTAGAATCTTTAGGCTTCTTGGAATCTTTTCGAAAAACCAGAAAGTTAAACTCTGACGGAGTTATAAACTCCTTTAGAGTTAGAAAACATTTTAAGTATATTTGTAGGTGTGAATTTTAAATAAAAATAAAAAAATAAATTTGATACTTTTCCTACACGATATTATCCCACAAATAAAAGCCGAAGTTCACGGAAAAACTTCTAATGCCGAAATTGATTCAGTTTCGATTGACAGTCGTTCCATGCAGAATAACGAAAATACATTATTTTTTGCGTTAAAAGGCCCCAATCACGATGCCCATTCTTACATTCCAGACTTGGTTAATCAAGGCGTTCGGTGTTTTGTAGTACACGATATTCCTGAAAATATTTCTGCCAATGCCACTTTTTTAGTAGTGCCCGATACCAAAATCGCTTTGCAGGAATTTGCCGCATATTACCGAAGTTTGTTTCACTTTCCGATTATCGGTATCACAGGAAGTAACGGAAAAACAATCGTAAAGGAGTGGCTTAATTTCTTGCTTAGTCCCGATTACAACATCATCCGAAGTCCGAAAAGTTATAACTCTCAAGTGGGCGTGCCGCTTTCGGTTATGGCTATCAATGAAAAACACAACTTGGGCATTTTTGAAGCCGGAATTTCTACGGTAAACGAAATGCAAGCCTTGCAGAAAATTATCAAACCCACCATTGGAATTCTAACCAATATCGGTTCGGCTCACGATGAAGGTTTTGAAAATCTTGGCGAAAAAATCAAAGAAAAACTACAACTTTTTAAAGGTGTAGACGTATTGATTTACAACAAAAATAAAACCATCGAACAATTTTTTCCTACCATCGAACTCCAATCTATTGATACTGCAACGGAGAGAAAAAAATTATTTTCGTGGAGTTTTAAAGATAAAAGTGCAAATGTTTTTATTTCGAAAAAAATTGTTTTAGCAGAAACGCATTTACAGATTTCGTACAAAGAACAGTCGTTTGAAATAAAAGTGCCTTTTTTAGACGATGCCTCGATAGAAAATGCCATTCATTGCCTGATGACGCTGCTGTATTTTGACTGTAAAATCGAAACCATTCAAACCCGAATGCCGCTTTTATTTCCGGTAGAAATGCGGCTGAAAGTCAAGAACGGGATTAACAATACCACCTTAATTGATGATAGTTACAGCTCTGATTTTCAATCATTAAAAATAGCTTTAGACTTTTTGGAAAGTCAAAAACAGCATAAAAAGAAGGCCATTATTTTATCAGACATTTTTCAGAGTGGCCTCAATAATGAGGAGTTGTATGCCCGAGTTTCGCAGTTGTTGATTTCAAATAAAATTCAACGAGTCATTGGCATTGGAGAGACCATTTCGAAATTTAAAAACAAGTTTGTCAATTGCACTACCTTTCCCACTACGGCAGCTTTTATCGATGCGTTTGAAAAACTAACTTTCGAAAACGAAACCTTACTTATCAAGGGAGCCCGATCTTTCGGGTTTGAAAAAATTGTGGGTTTACTGGAAGAAAAAACACACGAAACTGTACTGGAAATCAACCTCAACGCCATCAGTCATAATTTGAATTTTTTTAAATCAAAACTGCAACCGACTACAAAACTGATGGTTATGGTAAAGGCTTTTGGCTATGGAAGTGGCGGATTTGAAATAGCCAAACTACTCGAACATTTACAAGTAGATTATCTCGGTGTTGCCTTTGCCGATGAAGGAATTTCTTTAAAAACAGCAGGAATTAAAACCAAAATTATGGTCTTGAATCCCGAAAATACAAGTTTCCCTGCGATTATTCAGCATGGTTTAGAGCCCGAAATTTATTCTCTCAAAGGATTAAACGCCTTTTTAAAAATTACAGAACAAAAGAAACTTAAAAAATATCCGATTCATATCAAAATTGATACAGGCATGCACCGCCTGGGGTTTGTAGAAGAAGATATCCCAACCCTGATTGAAACCCTAAAAAACACGCCTTCGATTAAAGTAAAAAGCATACTCTCTCATCTTGCTACGAGTGATGATTTAGAAAATCAAGAATTTGCGAAAGCACAAATTGCATTGTTCGAAAAGTTATCGCAAAGCATTATGATCGCTTTAAACATTCAGCCGATACGGCATATTTTAAATACATCGGGGATTTCAAATTTTGGCGAAAGCCAATATGACATGGTTCGTCTAGGAATCGGACTTTACGGTATTTCAAATGATGAAAAAGAGCAACGCTTTCTGGAAAATGTGGGCACTTTAAAATCGGTAATTTCTCAACTAAAAACCATCCAAAAAGGTGAAAGTGTAGGTTATGGCCGACGATTTATAGCTCAAAAAACCACCAAAATTGCCACCATCCCGATAGGTTATGCCGACGGAATTTCGAGAAGTTGGGGCAATGGAGTGGGCTTTGTTGTAATCAATAATCAAAAAGCAGTAATTGTAGGAAGCATTTGCATGGATATGTTGATGGTAGATTGCACCGAAATTATTTGTACAGAAGGCGAACAAGTTATTATTTTTGGCGAAAGTCCGAGCGTAAAAGAAATTGCCCAAAGAACAAATACGATACCGTATGAAATTCTAACGAGTATTTCGCAACGCGTAAAACGTGTTTTTTACAGAGAATAATTTCTTAATAAATTACTAAATTGTGCAGAAAATTTTTTAATTTAGCGTCTAACAAAAAATGAAAATTATGGGAATGATTTCTGAATTTAAGGCCTTTGCAATGAAAGGCAACGTAGTAGACCTGGCCATCGGGGTAATTATTGGAGCTGCATTTAGCAAAATAGTAACCTCATTTATTGAAGATGTAATAACGCCACTCTTGTTAAAACCAGCTTTAGAAGCTGCAAATCTTACCAAATTAGAAGAACTCACCGTTTTTGGCTCTGTAAAATACGGCATGTTCTTATCGGCAGTGATTAACTTTTTAATCGTAGCATTTGTATTATTTTTAATAATTAAAGGAATCAATGCTTCAAGAAAAAAAGAGCAAGAAGCACCTGCAGCTCCGCCTGCCCCATCAAACGAAGAAAAATTGTTGATGGAAATCCGTGATGCTTTAAAAAATAAATAGTCACCGACCGCTACACTATATATTCTAACCAAAACCGTTCTGTACAAGAGCGGTTTTTTTTTATGGAAACTTGTTGAAATTGAAGGAAGTTTACAAGTTGGTGGGGCTATTTTAGTATAATTTTCAAGAAAAAAATCTGTCGTTTTGGTATTGTCCATAAAATACATTTTTTGTAGTTTATAAACGATGAATGTACCGAAGAATATAATGACCTACTAAAAACATTTGAATTTGAAAATGATTTAAGCAGAAATCTATCTCATTTTAGTGTAAATATTTAGCAGCCGTTGCACAAAAGCAGCAAAAAACATTTGCATTATTAAGCGCTCAAAGGATTTTTTTATCAAAAATCATTGTTTACTTTTGTATAAAAACCTCTACTTATGAACCTTTACCCTATTCAAGCCGGAAATTTCAAACTCGATGGTGGCGCCATGTTTGGTGTAGTACCGAAAACCATTTGGCACAAAACCAATCCGGCCGACGAAAATAACCTCATCGATATTGCTACTCGTTGTTTACTTATCGAGGATGGAAAACGCCTCATTTTGATTGATAACGGAATGGGAAACAAACAATCTGAAAAGTTCTTTGGCTACTATTCGCTTTGGGGAAGTCATTCTCTTGACCAGTCGTTGGCACAATTTGGTTTTCACCGAGATGATATAACCGATGTGTTTATGACACACTTGCACTTTGATCATTGTGGTGGCAGCGTGATTTGGAACAAAGACAAAACAGGTTATGAAGTAGCTTTTAAAAACGCCAAATTCTGGACCAACAAAGACCATTGGGAATGGGCCACAAAACCTAACGCCCGCGAAAAAGCTTCGTTTTTAAAAGAAAATATTTTGCCGATGCAAGAAAGCGGACAGTTGCATTTTATTGAAAAACCCAATAGCGATTTCGGTATTTCTAGCGAGCTGGATTTTGGCATTTACTACATGGACGGACATACCGATAAAATGATGATTCCTAAAATTCAATTGCAAGAAAAAACCATTTGTTTCATGGCTGATTTACTGCCAACTGCCGGACATTTGCCATTGCCGTATGTGATGGGATACGACACACGACCTTTGTTAACATTGCCCGAAAAAGAAAAATTTCTCCGGGAAGCCGCTGCAAATAATTATTATTTATGGCTCGAACACGACGCTCACAATGCAATTATTACCGTCGAAGAAACCGAAAAAGGCGTTCGCCTTAAAGAAGTGTTTGACACAAACGCCATTGTAGGACATTAAAAAATCCTATTGCATAAGTCAAAAAGTTTTGTTATTTATTATGAACTCTGTAACAAAATCTTTTTCTTTGGTACTGATTATGAAAAAATTTAAAACTAAAAAATGAAAATCATAAAAGCAACTTACTTATCCTTAGCTTTAGCCATAGCGCTAACGGGTTGTAGCACAACCAAAGTAACGGTTTATAATGTAGATAAATTACCTGTAAAAAAGGCAAAATTAACCACCCAACAGCTCGAAAGATGGAGCCACCTCGATATTCTTACCGATACCATTCCGGGGATGAGTGTAGACAAAGCATACGCCGAATTATTGAAAGATAAAAAAAGCAGCAAAGTAATTGTGGGTATCATTGATTCAGGGGTAGACATCGAACATCCTGATCTAGCCCCTGCCGTTTGGACAAACACTAAAGAAATAGCAGGAAACGGCATCGATGATGATAAAAATGGGTATATTGACGACATACATGGCTGGAATTTTCTGGGCGATATTACCAAAGAATTTTATGAATATGAGCGAATCGTAAAAGACAAATCCATAACCGATGAAGCTACCTATTTAAAAGCCAAAGCAATGGTGGATGGCAAAAAAACCAACATCAATAAAGCCCGAACCCAAATTGAAGCCGTAATGATGGCTACCAATAATGCCGATGAAGTGCTTAGAAAAGAACTGAAAAAAGAAGTCTATACAAGCACTGATTTAGAATCGATTAAATCTACTGATGCTACAGTGGTGCAAAGTATCCAAATCATGAAGCAAATGCTTTCTTACGGATTGCCAGTAGCCGACCTAAAAGTAGAGATTAAAAAAGAGTTAGACGAAATAATCGCCGCTTTAAACGATGATAATTTGAAACAAGATTACCGCAAAGTAGTAGGAGACAATCCAAACGATATTACCGATACTAACTATGGAAATAATAATGTAATTGGCCCTGATAAAAAAGAGGCACTCCATGGCACACACGTGGCTGGAATTGTAGCCCAAACACGATACAACAATATTGGAGGCGACGGAGTAGCTTCAAATAATGTGCAAATCATGACACTTCGTGCAGTTCCAGATGGTGATGAGTATGACAAAGACATTGCTCTAGCCATTCGATATGCCGCAGATAATGGTGCCAAAGTAATCAACGGTAGTTTTGGAAAAGCATTTTCGCCTCAAAAAGAATGGGTTTATGACGCTATCAAATATGCTGCAAAAAAGGATGTCTTGATTGTTCATGCCGCAGGAAATGATGCCAAAAATATTGATGTAGAAGACAATTTTCCGAATGATTCTGATGATAAAATTACTGAGTTTGCTGATAATTTAATCACCATCGGTGCTTTAAATTTTGAATACGGCGATACGATGGTTGCCGAATTTTCAAACTTTGGTGCTTTAAATGTAGATGTTTTTGCACCAGGCGTTGAAATTTATGCTACCACACCCGAAGATACTTATCAATTTCTAGCCGGAACTTCCATGGCGGCTCCAAATACTGCTGGAGTAGCCGCTTTGATTCGGTCATACTATCCTGAACTTTCTGCAAAGCAAGTAAAACAAATCTTGATGGACTCTGGTACCGCAATCAACAGAACCATTAAAGTAGGCGACGGAAAAGACCGAAAATTTTCAGAATTATCAAAATCCGGTAAAATTGTAAACGCGTATTCGGCATTGCAAATGGCTGCAAAAATGGCTGGAAAATAAATTTTTGATTTTTAAACTAACGGAAGGTTCGCGCCTTCCGTTTTTATTTATAAAAATGATGAAAAAAACTTTAATCACATTCTTACTTTTAATCGTGTTTTCCTTTGGCTTTGCCCAAAACAACTCTTATTGGCAACAACAAGCTGATTATAAAATGGACGTTGCTATGGACGTAAAAACCTTTACTTACAAAGGAACAGAGGAAATTATTTATACCAATAATTCGCCCGACACACTGCAAAAAGTATACTTGCACTTGTTTAATAATGCTTTTCAACCGGGAAGCGAAATGGACGCTCGTTTGCAAAGTATTTCTGACCCCGATAAACGGATGGTGAAAACGTTTAAAACCCCTCAAAAAACCACGTATGAAAGTAGGATTGCCGCATTGAAACCCAACGAAATTGGTTTTTTAAATATCACCGATTTCAAACAAGATGGACAAGTAGCAACTACTAAAACCATCGGAACTATTCTGGAAGTTGTTTTGCAAAAACCTATTTTGCCCAATGCAAAAACAACTTTCACTATGAATTTTGACGGACAAGTTCCGTTACAAATTCGGCGTTCTGGTCGAAATAATGCCGAAGGCGTGGCGCTATCCATGGCCCAATGGTATCCAAAAATGGCCGAATATGACTTTGAAGGTTGGCACGCCGACCCGTACATTGCAAGAGAGTTTCATGGAGTGTGGGGTAATTTTGACGTAAAAATTACCATCGATAAGAACTATACAGTTGGCGGAACAGGTTATTTGCAAAATCCAAACGAAATTGGGCACGGCTACCAAGATGCAGGCGTTGAAATAAAACATCCGCGGAAAACCAAAACACTGACGTGGCACTTCTTGGCACCCAATGTACACGATTTTACTTGGGCTGCCGATGATAACTACATTCACGATACCGCTCAAGTACCAGGTGGGGCAAAGTTGCATTTTCTGTACAAAAACAATCCTGATATTAAAGAAAACTGGAAAAAATTGCAACCCAAAGCCGTTCAGTTAATGCAATATTTTAACGAAAATGTAGGGCCGTATCCTTACAAGCAATATTCGATTATTCAAGGTGGCGATGGCGGTATGGAATATGCCATGTCCACTTTGATTTTAGGAAACGGCACCTTTAAAGGCTTGCAAGGCGTTACCGCTCACGAAATGGCACATTCTTGGTTTCAGTTTGTTCTGGCTACCAACGAAGGAAAACACTACTGGATGGACGAAGGCTTTACTTCCTATATTTCCGACTTAGCAGAGAATGCCATTAACGAAGAAAAAGTAGAAAATCCGTTAGAAAGTTCTTATAAAAGTTATTACTTTATGGTCAATTCAGGTAAAGAATTGCCTCAAACTACGCACGCTGATCGACACGATGTAAATCAAATTTACAGTATTTCGGCTTACAGCAAAGGAAGCGTCTTCTTGAGTCAGCTGGGTTATGTAATTGGAAACGAGAATTTAAACAAAACCCTCAAGCGATACTACAAAGAATTTGCCTTTAAACACCCCACACCAAACGATTTTATTCGAATTGCCGAAAAAGTTTCGGGTATGCAATTGGGCTGGTACCTCAACGATTGGACGCGTACCACCAATACCATCGACTACGGAATCAAGGAAGTTACCGAAAAAGAAAGTTCGACGAGCATTACTTTAGAGCGAAAAGGACGGATGCCAATGCCGATAGATTTGGTCGTGCAATACACCGATGGAACCGCCGAAAGTTTTTATATCCCGCTGCGAATGATGTATGGCGAAAAACAAAATCCGTATCCTCAATTAAAAAGAACGGTATTGAATGATTGGGCTTGGAGTTTTGACACCTACACATTTTCAATCAATAAATCTAAAAAGGACATCAAACAAATCATCATTGACCCCTCAGAAATGATGGCGGATGTGAAGAAGGAAAATAATGTTTTTGTTCAAAAATAAAGCACAAAGCGAACCCTAAAAAGTTCGCTTTTTTTATGGAATAAAATCTAGAAATTCAGCCGAAAAAATAAATCTGCCTGAAAAGCTGTAAAATCCTACTTCCTGCTTTTCCTGTTGTATAGCTATCAAAAACAAAGAATTTATTGCTAGATGAATTTAATTGTCATGCTTAAAATATCGCACACCTCATTCACCATTACGGTTTGTTAAGTCAAAATTATCTCGCAAAAAAGACAAAAATGTACTATTTTATCTCATACATAAGACAAAAAACAAATAATTTGTCTTTTTTTAAAGAAGAATTCTAATTGATTGCTATTAAACTTCAGAAAATCAATCTCTCAATTAATCGTCGTTGTTGCTTTTTAACGTCAGAATTGTTTTTAGTACACATTCAAAGTTTTGTCTATAATTCGAACCCTCAAAAAGTTCGGTTTTTTTATGGAATAGAATTTGTAATTTCGCAGCATAAAAATCACCCCATGAAAAGTTATAAAATCCTGCTTCCGCTTTTATTAGTCTTGTTTTCTTTTCAAGAAATTACCGCTCAAACCTATCGCTTCAAAGCCGACAGTTTTAGCGTCATCGAAAAAAACGAAAATGGAAAATGGGGCGAATGGACCGATTTCAACAACACTCCAGTTGTAATTACGCTAGATGGGAAAAAAGACCGCGTCGTGGTTAATTCTAAGGAAATACAGTTGTACAACATCTTAGCTTATGGCGAAAAAATTGTAGAAAAGCACCAAGAAACCATACCGATGAAATGTGCCGACAACGAAGGCGGATTGTGCACGATTCTGATTGTTACCCGAAAAAACGAAGGCAACCGAAAACAGTTTTACATCAACTATGAAGATGTAAAAATTGTGTATAACGTGTATGTTTCGGAATAGTTGATGTCTAATTTAAAAATTAATTTATGCTCCATCAACGCTTTTTTCTGCTTTTTGTAACAATAATTACCCTATTAAATTGCTCGTCTAAAACTGAAAATACTGTTGTCGAAACTTTTGTTTTTGACAACGAAAAAATACTTACGATTGAGCAATCTAGCTATTTAGATTCGATTTTTAGAGCACATGAAAAGCGAACAACGAATGAAATTGTGGTTGTAACGACTCCTGATTATGGCGAATTTTCGAACAATATTGACTTTTCAGTCGACTTTGGTACTAAATTTGGAATTGGAAAACGCGAGTATGATAATGGTGTTGTGATTGTTTTTAGTAAAACCAAGAGAGAAATTCGAATTTCAACAGGCAACGGAACTGAAAAAGTATTGACAGACGAAGTTTCAAAAAAAATTATCGATAGTATTATGATCCCAAAATTTAAGACTGACTTAGTGTTTGAAGGTTTGAAAGAGGGCGGTACTGCGATTATAAATTTTTTGGATCAGCCAGAAAATAAAATCCACAAAAAGAAATAAAATCTTTTCGTAGTCATAAAGTGCTTATTCGAAATGCTTTCTTTAGTTTTAAAAAATCCTAAAGCTGGCTCAATAATTTAATTTTATTTTTTACAACGGAAAAACAACCCCAAATTCGTAATTGATGGTGTTAAAGCCCGAATTTGAACTTTGTAAACCTGCATTAGAATTATGCCGAAAATTAGGACGAAAATCCAGCACAAACGTTTTTGTTTTATACGAAACGCCTAATCCTAAAACATCCGAAAACGAAAAACCCTTAGACAATCGTTCGGTTTCGGTGTCGGTAATCATCGGGCCAACACTACCCATGGCATAAACACTCCATTTTTCGGATAAAGGTTTTCTTACCAAAAAACCCACGTGTAAAACATATTCTCTAATGTCTTTGAGCTTGGTAAATCGGGCTCTTTTTTCTTCAAAATCAGGAATGTCTGGGGTAACAAAAAATAAATTGAGCAATTGATGTGTGGCAAAATTTACCTCCGGAGCCACCACAATTTGATACTCAAAATGTTTGGTTTTCTTTAAATCGTAGTACACGGGCAGTTTAACATACCGATTGGTATAGGTATAATCCGTATTTTTAATTTCGCTTCCCACGCCGTAACTCACTCCAAGAGCAAATCGACTGTTTTGATTTTGTGCCAAAACAAAGGGCATACAACCCAAAAAGGCAAGACTTAAAATTATTTTTTGAAAAATGATTCGCACGATGATTCAATTATTTTATGCTAAAAATATGATTTTTTTGCCAATAAAAAACCCAAGTAAGCAAATTAAACAGTATTCGCACTCCATTCATTTATTTTAGCCACTACCTTTGTAACTTTGACACACAGAAATCAATTTTTAAATCATGCCGTTCTCTTATCCTAAAAAACATAAACTGAAAAGCAAAAAAAGCATCGACCTTCTTTTCTCCAAAGGAAAATCAGTTTCGAAATACCCTTTGCGATTGGTTTATGCACCAGCAGATGAACAATACATGCATGGCGAAATGTTGAAAATAAGCGTTTCGGTTTCAAAAAAATATTTCAAACACGCCGTCGATCGGAATTATTTTAAACGCATTCTCCGCGAAACCTACCGATTGAATCAAAATTTACTTCGCGACCCCCTCGAGAAACCCTACGTATTTATGCTTTTTTACCAAACCAAAGACCGCTTGACGTATGCCGAAATTCACGAAAAAACCGTTCAGCTTTTTGAAAAATGGGCTAAGGAACTAAAAGCGTCTATCGAAAAAACGGAATCGACCTAAAGGTTTAACGAAATTGAAATAATTGTTCTAGAATTAATGCTTATTTTAGTAGCCAAATTTAGTCTGAACGGCAAAACAAACTTCACATGCAACTTCATTTCAAAAAAAGAATCCTACTACCCCTAACTGCAGCCGGAATTTTCTTCGTTGGCACAAGCTTTAAAGATGATTTCTTCGAAATTGCCAAACAAATCGAAATTTTTACCGAGGTATTCAAAACCGTCAACATGAATTATGTTGATCAAACCAATCCCGCTCAAATAATGGACAAAGCCATTAAAGGAATGCTAGCCGATTTAGACCCTTATACCACTTATTTTAACGAGCAAGACGTAGTAAAATTCAAAATCAATTCGGTTGGTGAATATACCGGAATTGGCGCTGTTATCAGTCGGAAAGAAGGTCGATTAATCATTACTGAACCTTATAAAAATTATCCAGCAGACAAAGCGGGTTTAAAAGCGGGAGACGAAATAATTCAAATTGGCGATATCAATATCATTGATTTTAAAGAAGATGTCTCGCAATTATTGAAAGGTGCCAAAAATGCAAAAATTGATGTAAAATACAAGCGTCAAGGCAAAACCTTGAGTACTCAAATCACGCTAGAAGAGGTCGAAATTAAGGCTGTTCCGTTTTTTGGAAAAGTGGATGATAAGACTGGTTATATTGTACTTTCGCAATTCAATCGGAAAGCGTCATCAGAAACCAAAGCAGCTTTAGAAAGTTTAAAAAAAGAAGGAGTCGAAAAAATAATTCTCGATTTAAGAGGCAATCCCGGCGGATTGTTAAACGAAGCCGTTAATATTTGCAACCTCTTTGTGCCTAAAAACGAAGTAATTGTAACCACAAAATCTAAAATCGAGCAGCACAATAATTCCTACAAAACGATGTTCGACCCTGTGGATTTAGAAATTCCGCTGGCCATTTTGGTTGACGGAAAAAGTGCCTCAGCTTCCGAAATTGTAGCAGGAGCCTTGCAAGATTTAGATAGAGCAGTGGTTATCGGTAGCCGAAGTTTTGGCAAAGGACTAGTACAACGACCAATTGACATGATCTATGGAACCCAAGTAAAAGTAACCATTTCTCGGTATTACACGCCTTCCGGACGATGTATTCAAGCCTTAGATTATGCTCGAAAAGACGAAAACGGAAAAGCCATCCGAAACGATGCCAAAAGCTACAACGCCTTTAAAACCCGAAAAGGAAGAACGGTGTATGATGGCGGAGGAATTTTGCCCGATATTGTTTTAGAAGAAGCCAAACTGCAACCCATTTCGGAAGCTTTGCAGCAAAATGACGCTATATTTAACTTTGCAACCGAGTATTATTACAAAAACCCTTCGCTTAGCGAAAAAATTCCGGTAATTTCTGATGCAGATTATGCCGCATTTAAACAATTTTTGAAGAAAAGTAGTTTTGTAGCCGAAACAGAAACACAAAAAACATTGACAAAAGCACTTGAATTGGCCCAAAAAGAAGGCATTGACGACGCAATCAAAATAGAATACAATAACTTAAAAGCGGCGGTAGCAAAAAGCGAAGAACTGCAGATGAACAAGCACCAAAAAGAGATTAAAAATTTAATACTAGACGAGATTATTTTGCGTTATCAATACCGTGAAGGCTTGTATCAATATTATTTAAAAAATAATTCGGAAATTAAAAAAGCAAGCGCTGTACTGAATAATCCAGCCGAGTACAAAAAAATACTTTTGCAATAATGTTTCGATTTTTAAAATACCTCCCACTGCTGTTTTTCGGACTCTTGCAAGCCCAAGAGGAGGTTGTACACTCGGTTTATTTTGAATTTGACAGGTTTGACCTAAAGCCCGAACAATTAGAAGGCGTGGTGGCATTTATTCGCGGTACAGATTCTACCCGAATAGAAACCATCGAGATTTTTGGCTATTGTGACGACCGTGGAAAGGATGAATATAACTTTAAGCTTTCGCAAAATCGAGCCAATACCATTCGGGAAGAATTTGTCAAAAATGGCATCAAAAACAAAGTAATTGTTACCATTGAAGGCAAAGGCAGAATTATGATTGACGACGATGTGGTAGAAAATTTGCCCGAAGTTCGCTCAAAAAACCGTCGTGTCGATGTGGTTTTAAATTTAAAACCCTTGCCAAAAATCCAATTGCCTGGTTTTTATAATACCATTCAAAAAAACCATGTGGTGGGCGACCATATTTACCTCGATAATTTGCTTTTTGACCGCGGCAGTAGCGTACTAACTTATAAATCTAAAATGGATTTAACCAAGTTAGCCAAACTCTTATTGCGCCACAAAAACATCGAATTTGAAATTCAAGGCCACATTTGCTGTACGCCTCGCTATCAAAAAGAAGCCGTAGACCGCCACACTGGCAAGCGTAAACTATCGCACAATCGTGCCGAAGCGGTTTATAAATATTTGATTATCAAAAAAATCCCTAAAAACCGCATGACATTTAAAGGCTACGGAAACACGGTGCCTCTCGGTAAAGGCCCTGAATACGACAGAAGAGTAGAGTTACTCATTACGAAGATTTAATTTCAAAACAGTACTATCTAGCTCTTCTAGCTCCGCGAAGTTTATAACTTCGCGGATGCGTTAAAAGGTCTTTGACCTTTACCTTTGAAGTAAAAAATAAAGCACCCTTTTAACCTGAGTTCGATTTTTAAATTATTGATTTACAAATCTATTTGAACTCCTGCAAGGTTTTTAAAACCTTATAGGTGTGTTTGTTTTAATATAAATACCTACAAGGTCAGAAAAAGACCTTGCAGGAAAATCAAAAAGCAAAATAAAGTGATTGAAAAACAATTGATTATGATTTAATATTAATCGAACTCCGGATTTTAATAAAAAAACCACAAATTGCGCAAATCAACACAAATGCAACTCCTCAGCTCCGCGAAGTTTATAACTTCGCGGATGCGTTAAAAGGTCTTTGACCTTTACCTTTGAAGTAAAAAATAAAGGCTTAATTCTAGTTACGACAGCATTTTGCGTTAGGGATTACTTCACTTAACTTTTATTTTCATCGGAGTTCAGTGAACGTTGTTTGAAGTGGAAATCCTTTTTTGTGGCCTTTTTTGCCACAAAAAAGATTGTAACGGAAAACCCGACCCGCCGCGGCGGGGAACGCCCAAATACTTAAATTTTGAAATGCTGTTAATTTCAGAATTAAGCGAAAATAAAAGATACTCAACACAAATACAACTCCGCACAATCTGGAATAAAATTCGATTAAACGTAAAGTAGGGTTAAAAATTATTTTAGAAGCATCTCAATATGCGGAATACCATCTTCCAAATACGGCTCGCTCACTTGCTTGAAACCCAAACTTTCGTAAAATTTTTTAAGATATAACTGTGCTGAAATCGTAATGGGCTGTAAACCAAAGTGATTTTCAATACCCAAAATCGCTTCTCGCATCAAGGCAACGCCCCACTCCCGACCTCTGCTAGATGCTGAAACCACTACTCGACCAATCGAGGCATTTTCGAAATAATCATTAGGTTTGAAGAGTCGGGCATAGGCTACAATTTTTCCTTCACATTCGCCAAGAACATGCAGGGCTTTCTCGTCTTTGCCATCAATATCTTGATAAACGCAATTTTGCTCCACTACAAACACTTCGCTTCGCAATTGCAACAATTGATATAGTTCTAGGCCAGAAAGTGCCTCAAAACGCTTTATTTTAAATACTAGTTTCATGTGTGTAAATTTTGATTTTTCAGCGGTCACGCAAACTTGTTATTAATGCCACTTTCAATATTTCTATAAAAATCGAACCGTTTTAATAATAGCTTCCAATTCCATCATCAAATCGCGTTTAGACGTTGATGGAGCATAACAGAAACCTTCAATCACAACAAACTCCTTTCTTTTTCGATCCATGATGGCATAGTTGATAAAAGAACCCGACATATAATCGCCTTTGAGCTCCCAAGTTCCTTTGGTTTCATAGGCTCTTTTTTGAGCTATAACGGTAGTTGTAAAATACGGAGCATACGACTCCTCAGTAATCATAGCCGAATTATTTTCTTTGCCGCGAATGTACCGATAACCAATATTATCTCGCATGCTGATAATATTGTTTACCATGTCATTATTTCTGAGTAAGGTTTTAAACGGAACTTTGTAGACCAAAATACTCGTGTTGCCACTCAGAATTTCTTTCTTAAGCCAAACAAAATTTCGCCGCTGCATGGCATATTTAAAACCAGCCGGAACATCCAATGCTATTTTAAACTTCTTTCGAATAACGGTATCGTCTAAACGGGTTTTTTTAATCAAAGCCTGATTTCGCTTAATCTCCGTTTCCCGAAAAAGCGCCACTAGCGAATCGCCTTTTTCATCAATATACGACACAATTTCCGGAATCGAATTGCCCGAAATAACTACTAAATTCTGTGGCTTAGCATACTGATCATGTACTATTTTAAAACTATTTTTTTCCTCTTTTTTGATGAGAATCAAGTTCGTATTCGAATTTTTATACGTGTCAAACAACCGCACCGGAAACTGCTGGATGGTAAAAAGCGGTTCCTCCTGAGGAAGTCCATCAACGGGTGCGGCAAACTTTTTGCGCAAGCTATCGCCAATTTCGCCCGTCCATAAAGCATCATTTATCGCAATACCAAGCGAATTTAAATCCAGTACAGGCTCTTTTTGTACAATCTCTTGCTCTTTGCAAAAACAAAAACACACCATAATAAACCACAATAAAAGCCACCTCATCAGCGGACTCCTTCTTGTAAAAACCATGTATGTGGGCAAATTCTGATTCATCAACGGTATCGAAAAAATAAATTCCTTAGCGGGATTTGACCCATTAAGGAATAGTAATTGTATCCAGTAAATGTAGTTTTTATATTCGGGCGTGACCCCGACACTCCAGTTCGTTTACGTTTTTCATGCCATTCAAGGTTGGAGTATTCGGGGTCGGGCTGTACATTCCCGCTTCCCGCCTGTTGAAATTCTGATTGTCATCGGCATCACAACAGGCGGGAGAGCTCCATTTCCATCCCTCACGCGGCACAATGCTTCGCATCACAAACACTAAGGTTTAGCAGTAGGTATCAACCACTGATTTTTAATTTCATGCCCGGTTTTAAATCTTCGCTTTTTATACCGTTCCATTTTTTTATGTCGGCCACCGTAACACCCGGAAATTTCTGTGCAATCTTAAATAACGAATCGCCTTTTTTAACCAAATAATGGGCTGCTTTTTCTGATGTTACCACTTCCTTGTCCGTGCTTGACATGATTAAAAGTTTTTTGCCAACTTGTAAATTGTTGTCTTTTAATTCATTCCAACCCTGTAAGGACGCTACCGAGACATTAAACTTTTTAGCAATTTTTCCTAAATTATCTCCAGAAGCTACCTCATAAGTAATAAAATTTCTGCCTTCCTTAGGCGTTTTAACTACCGGTTTCTTTTCAGTTTGCACCACTTTTATTTGGCTATCCTGTTTGACGTTGGTATCTTCAAGGTTATTTAATTCTTTTAATTCTGCTACCGAAAGATTAAATTTTCGCGCAATAGACGACAAATTATCTCCTTTTTGCACGGTATAAAAAGTTATTTCAGCAGCATTAGTCTCCTCATTTTTTTCAACTTCTACGGCAGCCACTGCTGTTTCTTGTTCTTTTTCCTTTTCTTTTTCAATAGTTGGAGGCACTACTTTTGAAGTTGGCACTTTTACAGTAGAAACAATTTTTAACCTTGCTCCAGAATTTATGGTGTTGCCTCGCAAATTATTCCACCTTTTCAACTCGGCCACTCCTACCCCATATTTGTTAGAAATCACGCCTAAACTTTCGCCTCTTCTAACGGTATGATACTTTGTATTGGTTTTATAACCCGAAGTTTCTTCTTTTTCATCAGCTGCTACTCGAGAAGTATTGGTCACAAAACGAGGCATTTCAATTTTGGTTCGTTCACGATCTACATACGCATAAATCTTCTCTTCATTTGAAGTAAAAACGCCAATTTTGTCTTTGGGTAATCTCAAATAGTGTGGTTTATTCGGATAAAAAGGCACCACATTCATTTTATAGCCTGGATTATACAACTGGATTTGTGCTACGGGAATGTCTAATAAATCAGCAATTTGCTTAAAACTCATTTCTTTTTTAATCATTACCGTATCGGTTTCAAAGTGTTTTACCACCGCTCGATTCGGTACAATGCCGTGTTCTTTATGGTATTCATAAATGTACATTGTAGCAAGAAATGCTGGTACATAACCTTGGGTTTCTTTGGGTAAATATTTACGAATGTTCCAATAGTTTTGTTGTCCGCCCGAACGTCTGATGGCCTTAGCTACGTTTCCAGCGCCAGAATTGTACGACGCTAAAACCAGCTCCCAATCGCCAAAAATACGGAACATGTTGGTCATGTATTGTGTGGCGGCTTTACTCGATTTTAACGGATCACTTCGTTCGTCTACGTAAGAATCAATGTGCAAATTATATTCTTTACCGGTTTGGTACATAAACTGCCATAAGCCTGTAGCCCCCACTCGCGATACCGCCTTTGGATTTAACGCTGATTCTACAATCGATAAATACTTGATTTCTAACGGTACATTTTGTTTAGCCAAAGCCTCTTCAAACATCGGAAAATAATATTCTGAAATACCCATTAAGCGTTCAAATGCTTTTTTTCGGTTTTTTAAAAACGATTTAATCACGTTTTCTAACGCAGGATTATACTGGATATTAAAGGGCGATTTGGCATCCATTTCCTGCAATCGCTTTTTAAGCAACTCCGTAGAAAGTTCATAATCTACTTTTTTATCTACGTCAATTGTGGCAATATCATTAATCAGTTCCGGAAAAATATCTTCGTTGGTTAACTCTTTTAACCACAAGCTATCTACACAAGCGGCTATTTCGTCGTGCACAAAAGTGGCTTTTATAGAATCTAAGTAAGAAAGTTTTACAACAGGAAGAGTGGCTTTGTTTGGATTTGAATCTTGCGAAAAAATAGTTCCCGAGATGGATAAAACAGCGGCTAAGACTAAATTTCTTGTATTCATTTATTTATTTTTTATTTAAAAGAAGGCCACAAAAATGAAGCCACGAAAAGTATTTGTGTAACAATCTTAATAGATAACACAAAGCTAAAAGCTATTGTGTTATCCATAAGACAGTTGCGTTAAAATGCAAACATAACAATCTTAACACAAAATTGTTACATTCTATAACTTAAATTTTTGATAAAAAGTATATTACGTTCTCATTTAGTCTAAAATAGCTGCAATTCCGGGTAAGGTTCTTCCTTCGAGCATCTCAAGCATTGCACCACCACCTGTAGAAACGTAGCTCATTTTGTCTTCTAAACCAAATTGTTTTACCGCCGAAACCGAGTCGCCGCCACCTACGAGTGAAAAAGCTCCATTTCGAGTAGCTTCTGCTATAAAGTTACCCAGTTCAATCGTTCCGTTGGCAAAATTTTCCATTTCAAAAACACCTAAAGGCCCGTTCCATAAAATGGTTTTTGACTCTAAAATTACTTTTTTGAAATTTTCTAACGATTTTGGACCCGCGTCTAAACCTTGCCATCCGTCTGGAATAGTATTTACGTCTACAATTTGCGTATCGGCATCATTTGAAAAAGCATTTGCAGCCACAACATCAACAGGAATATGAATTTGAACGCCTTTTTCTTTGGCCAATCTTAGAATTTCTAGTGCCAAATCTTGTTTGTCGTCTTCGCAAATAGAATCGCCAATTTTTCCGCCTTGTGCTTTGACGAATGTAAAAGTCATTCCACCACCGATGATCATGTGATCGACTTTGTCCAAGATATTTTCGATAACCGTAATTTTTGACGACACTTTTGAACCTCCTAAAACCGCAGTTACGGGTTTTTCAGAATTTTTCAAGACTTTATCCAAGCTTTCAATTTCGGCAGCCAATAATTTTCCGAAACATTTGGCTTCAGGAAAAAACTGTGCAATAATTGTTGTGGAAGCATGAGCCCGATGAGCGGTTCCAAAAGCATCATTGACATAAATATCACCTAAAGAAGCCAATTCTTTTGCAAAAGCTACATCTCCCGCCTCTTCTTCGGCATAAAAACGCAGATTTTCAAGTAACAGAATTTCTCCCGGCTGTAAATCATGGGCAGCATTTTGAGCTACTTCGCCTTTACAATCAGATGCAAATTTTACTTCGTGCCCTAAAATTTCAGAGGCCGTTGCCACGATGTGTTTTAACGAATATTTGTCTTCTTTTCCTTTCGGACGACCCAAATGCGACATCAAAATAACAGATCCGCCATCAGCTAAAATTTTATCTATGGTTGGCTTTGCAGCTTGAATTCGTGTAGCATCGGTAACATTAAAATCAGCGTCAAGTGGTACATTAAAGTCCACACGAATCAATGCTTTTTTATTTTTAAAATTGAAGTCTTGAAGGGTTTTCATATTAGTTTGTATTTTATTTTTAATTGAGAAACGCAAATATAGGATTTTTGAGCGATTTAAAAAGGGGTTAAAAACGATATAAAAAAATTGTGGTTTTTGGGGTGTGGTGGTGCATCAGAAGGTAGTTATTTTTCAAACCAAACAGGAAATTAGAACAAAGGAAATGGGATGATAGCGTATGATAAACCATGGTGCATCTGGCTTGACACCAATAGTTAACGTAGTAGATATGACCGGATTGGGACTCAATATAAAATTAGCTCCAATAAGTGGTGGCGTATTCGTATCGCAAATTATGGTACATCTAGTCATGGGGAATACAAACTCCTGCCAAGCACTCCAGCCACAAGCATTTCTTGCTCTAACTCTAAAATTAAAATCTTTATTGCATTGCGGACTGATTTGAATAATTCCTGACGAAGCACTCACTGACCAAGCTACATCAGGAGTAAATTTTTCCCATTGATACTCTAAAATAGCTGATGAATTAAAAATAGCATTTAAGCTGATGCTGTTGCATCCTTCGCCATTGCTACCAAAAGAAATATTAGGTTCTAACGGATTATAGCCATTTACATTACCAATAGGTTGTAATACAGTAAATTGAGGAACACCTACCCAAACTTGTTTTGTTAAGGTAACAGTACCACAATCACCTCCATTGATCACTACGGTAATTGTTACAAAACCGTTACTTTGACCAGTTCGTGTAACGGTTGCGGTGTTACCATTAGAAGTAATATTGGCACTCGATCCGTTTGCTGACCAAGTGTAACTTACCGCTCCTGCGGGAACATTAAATATTTGCGAGGTACAGATGGTTTCAAGTCCTGATATTTCGCTATTATCGCAGATGAATGAACAGTTATAACTTGGATAAACAGGTGCATTTTCATCTACTTGCAACTCTTCAGCTAGCCAATCACCGTTTCTAACTTGAAAAGATATATGCTCGTTGTTTACTGGATTACCATTATTATAATCTACAATAAAATTATCAAAAGCAGATGTTAAAGTAGGCTCTGGTGTAGAGCCTCCTGCATATTTCTTGAGGTAGTCAGTTGGATTGACTGGCCCGTTATTTCGTTTGATGTCAAGTGCACTCACAACTGGAATAAAACCATACCTAGGATTGATGAAAATTGAATTTGATAAAGTAATAGGAAGCGAATTTGTAACATTTCTAATATCATAAAATCCACCACTGTATACATCAAATGGCAAATATCCGCTTGGAGCATTCTTTACTTTTTCTGTTATAGTATGAGTAATGGGTAGTAGATGAAGAAATTTTTTCTCATATCGTATTCTTCCATAATATACTTTTCTATTTGAGGCAGAGATATCGGGATTCGAATGTAAGTCAAAATCAAACGTGTATTTGAAGAATACCCAGTATTGCTAAATTAAAATCGGTTGTAGCCACACCAATAAATATATCAATTATCATTCCTGCAAAATTACCAAAAACGCCTGGACTCAAATTTTGATGAAGACTTATAAACTTATCCCCTGCATTAAATCCGTGATCTGTTGCACATTCATTACCGTTACTAATAGCAATATTTCTAGAGTTTTCAGGATACCCCATAGCGTCAAATTCTTGTTGCCAAATTTGATGTGGTTCCATGGTTGGATGACTTAAAATATCAACATAATGATTATTGAGTTGCAAAGCAGCAGGAGTATCTTGAATAGTAAGTATATCATTTACAGAAGGAAAAGCAATGTCAAGCGCTTCGATATTCAAGAGGTCAGCGAAATTTATAAACGTTGGGATAACATATTCTAGAAATCCATACAATACTGGTGCTTCGGTATAGTTATCATAAATTCTAACTAACGTTTCACTATGTTATTAAAAGTCAAGTAGTTGAAAAAATAAAATCATCTGCTGAAAACTGATAATCTTTAACTTGTTTTTGCAATCTTTTTTGAACGGCTAGTTTTCTTTTCTGATCCAAATATAAGTAATTTTCTGGGTTATAATATGGGATATTTTTTACAACCATATTCCAAATAATTATTCCAAGTTTTCGAGCTGTGGCACTTATGGCAGATACTCTTCCTTTTCTAAAATTTATTCGATGAAAAAAATCTCTTAAAGGGGTAGATTCTTTTAGGTTTCCTATTGCATTGGCTGCATTTCTTAATGCAATTTTTAAGCGATTACTGCCTTTTGGAACGCGACTACTAAGTACTTTTCCGCCACTAATTTTGTTGTTTGGAGTGAGTCGCAACCAACTGGCAAATTGTTTGGCGGTTTCAAATTTTTTGATTCCTTCTAAACCTACTTCGCTCATCAAGGTAAGTAGGGTTTGATGGCTAAACCCTTCTATTTTTAGTAAATCTACTCCTTCAAAATATTGATATCCAATTAGGTTTAGGTCAATATTTTTGGGTGTGTTTTTATTTACTCTTTTATGCACTTTTGGGTCGGTATAGTGTTGCTTTTTATTGTAATCATTGTCAATTTGTTCTTGAAGTATTTTCTGAATTTCAAGATCACATTCTTTTATTTGGCTTTGAAGGTTTTTGTACATTTTATATTCTTGCTTGAGTCCGAATAGAAAATCTTATCGCCCATTGGTTTGAAGTGCTTTTGCCATTTCTTGTTCTGATTTTTTGCAATTGCCATTACGTAATTCTGCTATTTTTTCGGCATTGGTTTTCTCACATTTATTTTATTTTTTATTAATGGTGTTCGTGATTGCTTCGCAATTCTCCGTTGCAGATGGCTTCTATCATTTTTAAACCAGTTAAACCACAAATGTCTTTGACAATCACATCCAATCGAAGATTTAAAAGGCGTAGATATTTTTGCATTTTTTTGCTGGTATCAGCTGCTACGTCTATCAAACTGGCTCGATGACGACAATAAGTTCTGAGTTGTTCGGTTTGTAAATCGGGCAAAAAACTCCCTGATAAGAGTCCGATGGAATGCAATTTTTGTATCCACTGACAATCTTGAACATCTGTTTTTCTGCCTTTGATGTTTTTGGTAAATTTTCCGTTGCAAAGTATAACCTGAAAACCGTCATTAAGCAAAACAGCATACAATGCTTGCCAATATGTACCTGTACTTTCCATTGCAACTGAATGAATATCATTTTCTTTGAGCCAATTTGAAATAGCTTTTAAGTCTTCATTGTAAACCCCAAATTCTCTAACATCGGTTTCTTTTTGACCAATGGCTACAAAATGACTTCGACTTCCAATATCAATTCCTGCTGCTTTGGGATTGATAATTTCCATTGAAACTTGATCTTTTTCTTTCATCTTTAATTAATTTTTAAGTTAAAAAAATGCTCAAAGAGGAAGCTCTTTCGGAAAATAGAATATTCTAATCGGGGTTACAAAAAATGTACCACCACTGGGATTACCACACGCTTCCCAACCAGAATGACGCACGTGCTATTACGCAACAGTTTTTAATCGGCCTTGCATTAAGCGAAACAAATTTACGCATTATTTTCACGCACGGGGTGTTAGCTTAAGGGATTAGGGCGTGAGTCTAGGGGGAATGACGACTAAAGTACTGTGTGCTTAAAGGAGTGTTGGCACCTTGCATAGGCGAATCGTGTGCTATAAAAAGACGTACATCGTGATTTTGACCATCCTTTTCCATTTTTGCTAGTGTATAACGACCGATAAGACCGCCCATACTTTGCCCCAGTAATACATTGGGTTCATCGCCTTGCTTGTTAGTGTTTACCCAATCAATTACAGCTTTAAGCACTTTTGCGTTTTCTTTAATATTATCAGTTCCATTTGTCCAATTGACGTATATTAAATCATAACGTTGATTTGTATTATTAATCGTTAAATTATCCAAATCTACACTATTTCCATCCTGTATTCTTTCAATAAAATCTTCTAAATCACTATCGCCAAATTCTTTTTCTGGACTTGTAATGCTACCTGGGTCAAAGCCTTCGGCTATAATCAAAGGTCTGGTAATTTCTGATTGATTTGGCCTTAAATCGATTAATAATTTAGCACGAGGTACTAAAAGATTGTTGAGATAAATATTCTGTACAAGAAATTCATTTTCTTGACTAAAACAAGAAATTGATAGAAGTAAGAAAAATAATATTTTTTTCATTTGAAATGTTTTTTTTATTGTGTGAATTGAGCATCAAAACGACCCTCTCTAATTTTTTTTATTTCTCCAGAAGAGTTAATCGCATCAAACCAAAAAGTTCCGGAAACGATATTATTTGTAAAATCTAACTTTGTTATTATTAATTCTCCTGTCGTAACAGAGTTGGTATCGTAAGAAAAAGGTTCGGTAATACCTATATTATATTCACCCCCATAACCGACTACATCATCTGAATTACCAATGTTTAATAAATAAGATTTTCCTTGTTCAATGTCGGCTTTACGTGAAATTATAGTACAAGATTTCGAAATGTTGGAAGATTTGTCCCTAAAAGAAATACTAAAATAATATGCTCCATCTACTAGCTAGTAAAAACATTGGAAAATATTATTGTTTCCTTTAGGAATAAGTATTTCTCCATCAACAAGGCATCCAGCAGTATTTGCACCTATTTGAGTAGCTGGAGGAAGTGTTTCGTTATTGTTGTCATCGTTATTGCAACCACATAAGGTGAGTACAATTGCAAAAAATAATAATATTTTTTTCATAATATTTGATTTATTGAGTAAATTGAGCATCAAAACGACCCTCAGTAATTTTTTATTTCTCCTGAACTATTAACAGCATCGAACCAAAATATTCCGGAAACGATTTTATTTGTAAAATCTAATTTTGTAATTGATAATTCCCAGCTCTCGCGCGAATCCTTTCGCGTGGTTCTATAATTTAAAATATTGAAAAACACAAACACCCTCTAACATTCCCCAGCTACCGCGCGAATCCTTTCGCGTGGTTTTAAAAAACTGAAAAACACAAATACCCTCTAACATTCCTTTTTCACCTGCATAATCTGATGCACCGCTGTATTTGTAATCTTCCGCTCTAAACACAATAACCCTCTTCAACTGGATTGTTATGGATATAATCTATTTATTGCTGAATGACTTGATTACTCCATATTTCGATTGGCTTGTTGTCATGTCGCCAAAATTGAAAATTAGAAGTATTTGAACTTTTTGCAGCTTCTTTCTTAAAGTACTCTACTAAAAATTCGTTTCTGCTTTCTCTTGGATTTTCTTGAATTGCTTTAATAATGCTTCTGCTTGTAAATCTTTTAAAATCTCCTAGCAACAATTCTGGTTTTTGATTATCAATACTTCTAAAAATTAAATGTACGTGATTGGTCATAATACATCAAGAATGAATTTCCATGCCTTTGCTTTTTTAACAAAATTCTAAGCTCTCAAAAGCAAATCTTTGTATTCGTTTCTCGTGAATACATCTAACCATCCCACAACTGCAAAACTAACAAAATACAATCCTTCAGAATTATGAAACTTGTAATTTCTACTCATAACTTGTTCTTTTTACCAAGTTTAGTAAAAACTTTCTTTGTTATCAAGAACCACGCGAAAGGATTCGCGCGGGAGCGGGGGATCACCACAGTAACCTGGCTATAGAAATGACTTGCAATCTTTGCGGAAATAATGAAACTTTTTGGCAAGAAGCCGAGGAAGCATCCATCCAATCGCTCCGACAGAGAATTGCACTTTGGGACGGTATTTATGACGAAATTTTATTGAAAAAGGAAAAGATAGCGGTTGCCTTGTAATTCTCTCTAAAGTTAAAAAACCGTACAATTTTAGGTGTACGGTTTACTCTACTTCTTGAGAATAACCAATCAAAGAAGCAAAAGTTGCAAGCATTATTCTTGCAACTTTTTACCTTTTTATTATCTATAATAGAATAAAAATATTGTGCCTTATTATTTATTCCTTTTTAGCCATCCTTTCTTTGGGGTTACAACTAAACTTAAACCATAAAAATTATTTCTAATAATAAAATCTCCAACTTTATCTGAACTCTCGTTTAAGTTATATATTTCGTACTGTCCTGAAACATAATCTGGAGCAATTGAGTTATTTATGAAAAAACTTAAATCAAATAAAGCATATCCACTTTTATAATTTAAACCCATAGACATTTCATAAGACAGATTTATGTTGTTATTTCCACTAGAATAAGAATTAAATAAAAGTTTTTCATTACCTTGATTATCTCCGACAGCAATTGTTGTGATGGTTTCTTCATTTGTACCCGTAATTAAATTAAGATTTAATCCCGCGCCAAAAGACAAATTAACCCTCTTATTTAGTTTTAAATAATAATCCGTCTTAAGTGGTATAGAAAGAATAAACTGATTATACGAATCAAATTGTGTTAGTAAATTTTCTTGCCCATTGCCAAGATCCGCATCAGTTATATTTAAATCAAACTTTGCAATAAATTCTTTCGCAATTAAACCAGTTTTAAAGTTAAAGTTACCCGATTGGGCAAAATTATAATAAACTCCTAATTGATAAGAAAAGTCATTTGTAAATTCCATACTAGGATATGTTGTTCCATCCCTATTCCAAGCATCACTTTTTTTAAGAATTGAAGGCTGAAATACAAAACTTAATTTTGAATATTCTTCTTTATATAGTTTTCCGGCTTCTTGTGAATAGCAGTTTACAAAAAGAAATGTAGCGAGTAAAATACTTACTACATTTTTGTGATTATTGTTGATTATCATAAAAATAGGGATTTACAACTATAGTTTATTTGAGTAGATTCTATGTAATTAAATTTTTGACTCTGCTTCTGCATTAATGTATTATCATTATTTACATTTTGTTCTTGTGATAAATCTGCTTTATTACAAGAAACAATTATCAACCCAAAAAGAATTGAAAAATTTAAAAAAATTCTCTTCATAATTGTAAATTAATTGATTTTTGAAAAACATAAATTCTAAAATTGAACGTAAATTAATACGTTGTATTGTTTTGATTGGGGATGTAAGCCCCATTTTTGACTTTTCGTTGATTTATAATATTGTAGATTTTGAAATATTTTTTCTACCTTTATTTCGGCGTAAAAGATTTTTCCTATTTTGCTAATCCTTTGGGCTACAAAAATCCCGCAATAATTGGCCAAATACTATTTTTCAGCTTCAGTTACCTTGTACTCCATTTTTATCCCATTTGGGGTCATTTGTTGGTGGTACAGACTCCGCATTAATATCAACTGAATTAATATCATTTTTAGAAACACTCTCTTCTACTGTGCAAGAAATAGCACTGATAACTACAAGCAATAAAACGGCAACTTTTTTCATAATCATAAATTTTGAGTTAGCCCATACTTTTGTACAGGGATTAAAAATCATTTTTATGAACTACTACCGGTTTTCGTTCTGTAAACTAAAAACACTATTCGGTGCTTTTAGTTTTTCAAATGTATGTAGTGCTATTTGATCGCACAACAGTTGTATGTAGGCATTTATAAATTCGGGGGTTGCCTTAACACCGAATTTATAAATTCGGTGTACAACTTAAAAGCTCACATTCAGCATTCGTTGAGATTTATAAGGCAAAACACTTTTTTTTTAAAAAATAATTAAAAAAGTGCTTTTTGTTCTCAAAAAATGTTTAATTGTATCTATTTTTGTTGTTATGGTTTTATTTACACGTCATATTTTGCTGTTTTTTTTCTTGTTAATGACAGGTCATCCACTTCTTGCACAAAAAACAGGGATTAATCCCAAGGATTCACTTTCTGATAAAGATTATGAATATTTTAAAAAACAAATTGAGGGATCTGCGAATGATAGTGTCAAACTTCATTGCTACCTAAATTCCTTTATAAAGAAAGCTAGAATAGAGCATAACTTGAAAGAAGCATATTACTATTATAATTTTTATTTATTTTATAGTTCAGAAAACAAGCAAATTACTCATGCTGATAGTGCTATTTACTTTGCCAAAAAATTAAAAGCTGACGCATTAATTGGCGATGCTTATTATTCAAAAGGAGTTGTTTATTTTTTTAGAAAACAGTACAAAGAGGCATTAGATAATGATTTAATTGCTAGTTCTTATATTCAAAAAACTAATGATGAATATTTGAAGCACAAAATAAAATACAGTATTGCCAATATTAAATCGTATTTAGGCTTTTATGAAGAGGCAGTCGCTCTGTTTGAAGAATGTATCTTGTTTTTTAGCAAAACTAAAGATTACAATAACCAAAAAGGCTACCTAAAATCGTTGAACGGTTTGGCAAAATCGTATTCAAGTCTAGGCAAATACGCTTTATCTTCCAAAACCATTGCAATTGGAGTCGAAGTCGCAAAAAAACAAAAGTTTGAACTTGATGTTCATTATTTTTTAAAAACAGAAGGTGTTAATGAATATTTTAAAAAAAACTATTCGCTAGCTTTTCAAAAGTTAGATGAAGCGTTGCCAAGTGTTCTAAAAAATGATGACATACCAACTGCAACCGCCATCTATTTCTATTTCGGAAAATGTTATTTGGAACTTGACGAACAAAAAAAAGCAATAAAATATTTCCTTAAAGTAGATAAAACATTGGATGATAATAGTTTTATTACTCCAGAATTGAGGGAAAATTATGAAATATTAATAGCTTATTACAAGGAAAAAAATGATTTAGCAAAGCAACTGGAATATGTTAATAAACTTTTGAAGGCTGATTTAACTTTAAATCAAAATTACAAATATCTCTTGGGGAAAATGCACAAAGAGTATGACACGAAAAGTTTAAATGAAGCAAAAATTGCATTAGAAAATAAGCTTTTAAACCAGCAATCTAAATTTGGATTTTACGGAATAATGGCTATTGTTCTTACAATCGGTTTATCTGCACTTCTGTTTTTTTACTATAAAAAAAATCAAACCTACCGAAAACGGTTTGAAGCATTGATGGAACAGTCTAAAGAAAAAAAAGAAAATAAACCCGTAGTAAATCCGCCTCTTAAAACTATCGGAATCAAACAAGAAATTGTAGAAGACTTGCTAAAAAAATTAGATTTTTTTGAAAAAGAAAATAAATTTCTTCAAAAGGGACTTACGATGGTGTTACTTGTGGAGCAATTTAAAACAAATTCGACCTATTTATCAAAAGTGATTAACCACTATAAAGACAAGAGTTTTAGTAATTATGTTAATAAACTTCGCATCGAATACGCAATCAATTTACTAAAAACCGAACGAATCACTCAAAAGTATTCGATTAAAGCACTATCTGAAATGACTGGTTTCAGTACAACACAACATTTCTCGGATGCTTTTCAATTGCATACAGGACTTAAACCTACTTATTTTATTGAACAATTACAAAAAAGCCAGTTGAGAGTCGTGTAGTACATTGAAGTGTACTATATAGCCTTAAATTTTTTAAAATTGCATTTCGAAAACGAGTGTAAAATCAACTCTACTCTCAAGAGCCCTTGAAAAAGAAAGTGTCCACGAAAATCCATAATTGTACTCTTTAAATTTCAGTAGCGTAGGAACTTAATATATCTTCAGCAGTTTTTTCGTTATGACTTTGCGAGATATCAACAAAAAACGCCGTCTTGTTTTGTTCTTATTTCTTAGTTATAAAAAAACCGCACAATTTTACTTGCACGGTTATCTAATGGATTGATTTATTTGGCTTTTATTTCGATTACATTTTAAATGGCGTTTTCTAAATGATTTTTAAACAAATTAATCTCTAAATGGATTGAATACTATCGGTTGATCAGCATGATAATCATTTTGTAAAATTTTTTGATATTTATTATATCTTGCTTTTTTGATTTCTTTTTGACTTTGTAAAATTACACCGGTATCAAGCATCAAAAAATCCCTAGTAATGGGTATTTTTGAAAAGAAATAAAAAGAGTTAAAGATGAAAACGGAAAAAGAAAAAATGCTTTCGGGCGAAAACTATTTATCGCACGACAAAGAGCTAGTGCAAGACCGAAATGCCGCCAAGAAACTGCTGCATAAAATCAATGTAACCGAATATTGGGTTAATAAAAATACCCGAAAATTAATTGCCGAATTACTGCCGAATTGCAAAAGCGTAGTACACATCGAACCGCCTTTTCATTGCGATTACGGTTACAATATTGAATGTGGCGAAAATGTTTTTTTTAATGTCAATTGCGTAGTTTTAGACGTGATGAAAGTCAAAATCGGTTCTAATGTAATGTTTGGCCCAAGCGTTCATATTTATACCGCCACGCATCCGATGGACAAAATGGAGCGTCGAATACACGAAAGCGGAAAACCAGTTACCATCGGTAATGATTGCTGGATTGGCGGTCAAGTTGTTATTTGTCCGGGAGTAAGCATTGGAGACGGAAGCGTTATTGGTGCTAATGCAGTGGTTACGCGAGATATTCCCGCCAACTGTTTGGCTGTAGGTAATCCGGCCCAGGTGATTAGAAAACTCGATTCTGTAATTTAAGCACAAGAGTTGCTTTGATTTTAACCGATTTGAATATCTTTGTTACATGCAATTTTCAGAAATTATAGGTCAAGATCATCTTAAAAATCACCTGACTCGAAGCGCTGATTCGGGTAGAATTCCACATGCCCAGCTTTTTGTGGGTCCCGAAGGCTGCGGCACTTTGGCTACAGCCATAGCCTATGCTCAATATATTTTGTGTCAAAATACCCACGGCGAAAACGCAAACGGAAACCCTAGTTGTAACCTAAAGTTTAACGAGTTAGGACATCCCGACTTGCATTTTGTGTACCCAACCGTTACCAATGCTGATGTAAAAAGTAAGCCTAAAAGCATCGACTTTATTGCCGATTGGCGCCAATTTATCAAAGAAAATAGTTACGGTAGTTTATTTGATTGGCTCCAGTTTATTGAAGCTGGAAATAAGCAAGGCGAAATTCGGGTGGAAGATGCTAAAGAAATTCTGCGATTACTCTCGTTAAAATCCTACGAAGGTGGCTATAAAGTAATGATTATTTGGATGGCCGAAAAACTCAACATCGAAGCCTCTAACAAATTATTAAAACTGCTGGAAGAACCTACCGATAAAACTATTTTTATACTCATTGCCGAAAGCGAAGAAGATATTATTCAAACCATTTTATCGCGTTGTCAGGTATTGCATTTCAATAGGTTGAGTGAAAATCAGATAGCCCAAAAACTTGTAAAAGATTTTTCAACAGACGAACGAAAAGCCAAAGCAATAGCCCATCAAGCCCAAGGAAATTTCAACAAGGCATTAAAAATTTTGAAAGAAAATGGCGAGGAAGTTGTTTTTGAACAATGGTTTGTAGATTGGGTTCGGGCGGCGTTTCGTGCCAAAGGAAATGCAACTGCCATAAACGATTTAATTACTTGGAGCGAAACCCTTGCGGCAATAGGTCGAGAATCGCAAAAAAAATTTCTCAATTTTTGTATCGAAATGTTTCGTCAGGCAATGTTAGTCAATTATCAAACCACAAGTCTGGTTTATATGGAGCCAAACGTGCCTAAATTTAAACTAGAAAATTTTGCACCATTTGTAAACGGAAGCAATATTGAAGCCATTTTTAACGAGCTTTCTGACGCCATTTACCACATCGAACGAAACGGAAATGCCAAACTTATCTTAACCGATTTATCTATAAAACTCACGCGTTTAATTCACAAAAAATAATATTTTATGATTACTAGTAACATTCCCTTTATACTTGTTTTACTTTTGTTGGCAGCTACTTTTATCCAATCTGCCTACGATAAAACCATGTATTGGCAAGATAATTTAACGTGGCTCAAAGGTCATTTTGCCAAAACGCCCATTAAAAATATGGTTCCTGCTTCACTATTTTTGATTCTTGTTTTAGAATTGGTTTCTGGAATTTTATGCCTCGCCGGAATATTGCAATTGATGATGAACAATCAACGTACTTTTGGGTTTTATGGAGCAATTTTCAGCTGTATAACACTCATTTTTCTACTCGTCGGGCAGCGAATGGCCAAAGAGTATGATGGTGCTAGAACCATTGTAATCTATTTTATTCCGGCAATATTGGCGTGTTACTGGTTGAGTTAATAGATAAAAATGCTTTGTACATCCGCAATTCATCATACGAAAAAGCATCTCCGTGTTGTTCTTTCAGCGGCGTGAGCGATTCTTCAGTATAACCTTCAAACGCCACCGCTAATTTTTCTATCAGTAATGACGGCAACACATCTGTAATCTCTATTTTTTGAGCCTGAATGAGTTTAGCAATATGACCCGAGATTGTTCCGGGTGCAAATTTTCTGATAGTGGCAATTGTTTCGATAGATTTGTGTTCTAACCACAACTCGTAGGTTTCTTGATACGTACTTTTTTTGCTACCGTTTTTGTCCGCTTTTGTTTTAGTATATCGAGCTTCGTCCAGATGATTTTCTACTATTGTGCCTTTTTGCTGTTTGAAATCTTCCCGAACGGCTTCTAAAATGGTGGTTTTGTAGGTCTTTATTTCGTCGGAAGTTAAATTATTTTTTGCAATTGCTTGACCGGATAAAAATACGAGCATTAACTGTTGGGCCTTCATTAAATCCAGTACTGTTTTGACTTGACTGTTTTCTAATTCGGCTAAATCTGTGTAGAAAGCTTTGGCTTTTTTGAGTCTTACTACCTCTTCCATTTTAAACAATAAATCATACACCATTTGGTCCAAAACAGGCATAAAATAATTGTAGGCTGCCGTGAAACGCTCGTGTAAAAATCGGATATCCAACTGTTCTTTATTGAAAATAGAGTGCAACTGGCTGATGAATTTTTGCGAAAGCGGAACTATTTTTTCCAAGGTTTCGTATTGCTTTTTGGCCCAAACGGCATGAAGCGATTGAGGCGATCGGCTGTCATCGGATTTATAAGAAAACACATGATTTCGCCATTCTTGAAGGAGATTTTGCCAATCAAAAGTGTCTGTAAGAAATTTAAATAGAAACTTTTGTGTGTCAATTTCCAACTCATGTGCTAACTTTTCTTCAGAACATTTATTTTCGGCATATTGCATTACTTCTTTGTCGTTCGAAAAGCCATCAATATTGAGCGGAGAAAGTAAAATAAGCCCTTTTAACGACCGTAAACGCGAAAGTGCCACGTAGGCTTGTCCGGGCATAAAAACTTGCGATACATCAATTGCAGCTTTGTCAAAAGTTAAACCCTGACTTTTATGAACCGTTATCGCCCAAGCTAATTTTAACGGAAATTGCGTAAAAGTGCCCAAAACTTCTTCTTCGATTTCTTTGGTGGTAGCATTTACCGAGTAGCGAATGTTTTTCCATTCAAATCGTTCAACTTCAATAACCTTATTTTCCTCAGGAAATTCAACCAAGACTTCGTTCTTAGAAACCGATTTCACGACTCCCATTTTCCCGTTGAAAAAATTCTTTTCTGCTGACGAATCATTTTTAACAAACATTACTTGGGCTCCATTTTTCAGCTTTAATTCAGCCTCAATGGGATAAATTTTATCCGGAAAATCATCTATAATGTCGGCTTGTAGTGTTACTTCTCGGCCTTCTAAATCTTCTAATTCTTTGGCGTTTATAACACTAACTTTATGATTATGAGTAGTTAACACAATATATCCCTTGTGCTTTTTAGAGTCGAAATTCGGATTAACATATTGATTGAGTTCTTCGCGTTGTTCTTTGGCAATTTTATTATTGCGCAAACTATCGAGCAAATGGATAAAATTTTCGTCGTCTTGACGGTAAATTTTAGAAAGTTCGAGATACAAGGGCGGATTTTCTTGCACCACTTGGGAGTGAAAGAAAAACTTTCCGCTGTAATAATTGCGTAAAACACGCCACTCATCCTCGCTGATTACGGGAGGAAGTTGGAGTAAATCGCCAATAAAAAGTACTTGCACACCTCCAAAAGGAACGCGTTTTTTTCGAATCGATTGCATCATACAATCCATAGCATCCAGTACATCGGGCCGAAGCATACTGACTTCGTCAATAATCAATAATTCCATGTTATGGATTACAGCCCTTTTGATGCCACTCATTCTGAAATGCCTCCGTATGGTGTTTTTATTTTCAAATTTGATGTTATTTGAAAAGTCGTTTTGAAAGGTAGTATCGGGAATAAAACCCCCAAATGGCAGCTGAAACATGGAATGAATGGTAACCCCGCCGGCATTTAACGCGGCAATACCCGTTGGCGCGACCACCACGGCATTTTTATGTGTCGATTCGAGTATTTCCCTGAGTAAAGTTGTTTTTCCGGTGCCGGCCTTTCCTGTTAAAAAAACCGAGCGATTGGTTTGATTAACAAATTTGAGCACAAAATCAGCAGTTGATGAGCGAGAATCCATTTGGCTTTGAGTTAAGTAATAAAAGTAGTATGAATTTTATTGTTGTGCAAAAAAGATTTCAAAAAAAAACCTTCCGATTGGAAGGTTCTTTATGGTTTTAAAAGATTATTTTTTGGTTTCCTCTTCATTTTTAGCCTCAGTACTTGGTTCTTTTTTAGTTTCTGCGGCATATTTTTCGTTCAATAATTTAATTAATTCTTTGGTAATGTCGTACTGTTCTTTGGCATACAAAACGGTTGCTGCATCGCCAGTGCCGTAGATATAATCGTATCCTTTTTCTTTACCGTATGCTTCAATAAATTTTTTCACATTCTTAACCAAGCTATCCATTTCTGTAGCACCTTCCATTTGAAGTTTTTGACCGGCATTTTGCACTGCATATTGCAAACGTTGTTGTCTTTGCTCCAACTCTGCGTTTTTTTGTTGTGCCCACGCCTGCCCATTGGCTTGTGCATTTCGTTGAAAATTAGCCACTTCGGCCTTAAAGTTAGCTTCTTCTACTTCAAATTTTCGTGCTTCTGCTTCTGATTTAGCTTTAAACTTTGCTTCAACATCTTTGGCTTCGGTGTATTCCTCCATTAATTTAGCCGTGTCAACATAAGCCGTTTTTAGTGCTGCTGAAGCGGCAGTTGTAGTTTGTTCTTTATTGCAAGAAATAATTGAAACAGCAAGAGCGATAATCAAAAGTGATTTTTTCATTTTATAGTTATAAAAGTTACATTTTAGTTTGGGTGTCAAAAATAGTAAAAAAGTATTGCATTGAGAAATTTAAAAAATTTCACAGATCAAAATTCAAGCTATAGTTTTTTGTTATTAAAAAGCATTTTTTAATAGTTATTTGCTTAAAAAAACGGTTTGTTTTAACTCGATTTAAACTTGTTTTAAAACCAAAACGACTTTATGTATGTCTTAAGGTCTAAAATAGCCAAAAATCGCTTTATTTTACTTTTTAGTTGTTTTTTATGACATAAATATGTGATGAATATTCAAAATTATGCTTTGCTTTGAAATTAGACTGTAGTCCGATAAAAAAAGCACGCAAAAAATTCATTTTTCCTGTTTTGTATTTTTCAGAGAGTAAACTCACATAAAACGCGTCCCACTTCATCGGAAGAATTTCTACCACATTCATGTTTTGTTGTTGAAAGAGTTTACTGATGGCTGTTTTAGAAAAATGCCAAAGGTGTCTTGGTACATCGAAAGCAGCCCAAAACTCTTTGTAATACTTTGCATCGAATGATTTAAAATTGGGTACTGCAATAATTAATGTACCGTTTGGTTTTAAAACCCGCTTGAGTTGAGCAATTTGTTCGTTTAACTCCGGTACATGTTCAAGCACATGCCACATAGTGATTACGTCAAAAGTATTGCTTTCCAGGTCTTGAATTTGCTCTGCGAAAGTAATACCTTTTTCGGTGGCGCTTTTTCGTGCTCCTTGATTGGGTTCAATTCCTGTTACCTGCCAATTATTTTTTAGCGCAATAGCTCCAAAATGTCCGGTACCGGCACCAATATCGAGTAACGACCCTTTACTAGGTTGGTATTGTTCAATAATATTCACTTTACTTTTTAAGGTAGTATTTCGCACGATTTGGTACATCATGCTAAATATACCCGTTTTTTTATCTGAATGCGAAATATAATCTTCGCTTTCGTAATATTTCGGTAAGTCGGCTGCACTTGGTTTTGGAAATGTAGCCAACATATCATACTGTTCGTCGTAATGCAATTCAAAGGTTTGTTGCGAAACGGTATAATCTTTTACGGTTAAAAAAATCGCATTTGGTTTATCTGTCATTACTTAAATATTCTTGTTTTAAATTTTTGAGATAGGTGGTTACAATATTCTGATAAAGGGAAGCCTCGTTCAGGCAGTCTTCATTTCTTTCGTTTACTACTGAGAGTACAATAAAATCATTTTGATCTCCGATTTTAGAAGCATCCGGAATTTGTTCTTTCACTATAAAATCGAAGGTGTTTATGTACTTCGTTATTTCATCACGGTCGTATACATGTAACACAAATTTGTCTTTATTTATGCTAATCGGAATTTCCCTCTGGTTTAAGGTTTGCAATTGAAATTTTTGTACCAGAAATTGCTGAAATGGCAAAATGCTTTTATTGTTTTCAAAAACAAATGCGGTTAAACCTTTATTGCCTATAATTTCTTTGGCATTTGGCACCAAGACATAATCATCGATGGTGTATCTCGGTTTGTGAATACCACAACCTACAATCGAAAAAAACAGCGTTAATAAAACCGCTGTCTCTTTATTTACGAACTTTCGCAAAGTTGTTCCACGTGAAACCTTCATTTTATCTTCCCATATAAATTAGCAAAACCGAAATATCACTTGGCGAAACGCCACTGATTCGAGACGCTTGTGAAATGGTAACTGGGCGAATTTTAGATAATTTCTGCCTAGCCTCAATAGACATTGATTTGATTTTGTCGTAATCAAAATTATCAGGAATTTTGACATCTTCCAAACGAGTAAGTTTGTCCGCGTTATTACGTTCTTTTTCGATATAACCCGAATACTTCACTTGGATTTCTGCTTGTTCTAAAATTTCTTGATCCACATTAATTTGCGCTACATGTGCCTTGACTTTTTCGAGCTTCATCATATCGGCTAACTCTATTTGCGGTCGGGAAAATATTTTAAACATTTTATCCGACTGTGAAATTGGAGCACTCTCCTTTTCGGCCAAAATTGGATTGGCTTCATTTACAGTTACACTCGTTTCTTTAAAAAAGTTAACCAGCTTTTGAGCCTCGTTAAATTTATGCTCCATTCTTCGAAGGCGTTTTTCGCTTGCTAAACCAATTTCGTACCCTTTGGGAGTGAGTCGTTCATCGGCGTTATCTTGACGTAACAGTGTTCTATATTCCGCACGAGAGGTAAACATTCTGTAGGGTTCTTCGGTTCCTTTTGTAATTAAATCATCAATTAAAACTCCGATATAGGCTTCGTCGCGTTTTAAAATCAAGGGTTCTTTTTCGTTGATTTTTAAATGTGCATTTATCCCAGCCATCAATCCTTGCGAAGCAGCTTCTTCGTATCCAGTTGTACCATTAATTTGCCCCGCAAAATAAAGTCCTTGCACTAGCTTAGTTTCTAACGTATGCTTTAACTGAGTTGGCGGAAAATAATCATATTCGATGGCATAACCTGGCCGGAAAAACTTTACATTTTCAAAACCCACCACCGACTTCAACGCTTTATATTGAATATCTTCTGGAAGCGATGTTGAAAAACCGTTAACATAAACCTCACACGTATGCCAACCCTCAGGCTCTACAAACAACTGATGCCGTTCTTTATCAGCAAAACGATTGATCTTGTCTTCGATAGAGGGACAATATCTTGGGCCAATACTTTTAATTCGACCATTAAACATCGGCGAACGATCAAAGCCTTCCCGTAAAATATCGTGTACATCCAAAGACGTATACGTCATATAACACGAGCGTTGATGAATAAGTGGTTTGGTTTCGTCTGAGTAAGAAAATTTATCGGGCTGTGCATCTCCCTTTTCTTCATTCATCTTAGAATAATCTAACGACCGACCATCGACGCGAGGAGGCGTTCCTGTTTTCATCCTGCCAGCTTCGAAACCTGCGTTAACCAAATCTTCGGTAATACCATAAGCAGCACTTTCTCCCGCTCTACCGCCACCGAATTGTTTCTCGCCAATATGAATCAATCCATTTAAAAAAGTACCGTTAGTAAGCACCACCGCTTTAGCACGAATTTCGACACCTAAAGAAGTTCGAACTCCTTTAACAACACCATTTTCAATAACAATACCTTTAACCATTTCTTGGTAAAAATCCAAATTAGGTGTCCGCTCGAGCATCATTCGCCATTCTTCAGCAAAACGCATTCGATCGCTTTGCACCCGTGGAGACCACATAGCAGGACCCTTGGATTTATTCAACATTTTAAACTGAATAGCTGTTTTGTCTGAAACAATTCCAGAATAACCGCCAAGTGCATCAATTTCTCGAACAATTTGCCCTTTGGCAATTCCGCCCATCGCAGGATTACACGACATTTGAGCAATGCTCTGCAAGCTCATCGTTATCAAAAGCGTTTTCGAACCCATATTTGCAGCAGCAGCAGCAGCTTCAGAACCGGCATGCCCCGCACCTACCACAATTACATCATATTCTTCTTGAAACATTTTTTAATCTGTGATTTTAATACTCCCCAAAACCATTCCAACGAAGAGAAGCAGTGGGTTAGCAATTACTATAATATTTTTGTTCCACGTGAAACAATTAGTTTTGCATTTATAAAAAATTTAATGCGTCAGTAATGTTCCACGTGAAACATTACTACTAGCATTTAATAAAGAGTCTAATGTTCCACGTGAAACATTTTTAGCTTTTCATCTTCCTTTTGACGCATAGCGAGTTCATCTGAAACAGACTTATCTTTATAACCGCATAAATGTAAAACCCCGTGAATAATAACACGATTTAACTCCTCTGCAAAATCAATATTAAAATCCTTTGCATTATCAGCAACACGTTCAATAGAAATAAATATATCGCCGTGTAACTCATTTCCGATAGTGTAATCAAAACTAATTACATCTGTTAATGTGTCGTGTTGTAAAAATTCAACATTTAATTTATGTAAATACTCGTCGTCACAAAAAATGAAATTAATTTCGCCTTCTTTCTTTCCTTCGGACACTATAACACGGCTGATCCACTCTTCAATGACAGCTTCGCTAGCTACATCGAAGTCGGTTTCGTAATTAAAACTAATCATTAACGTTAAAATATTGCTTAACTCTCTGGTTAAAATTAGATCGCAAAGGTAAGCTTTGTCTGTTTAAAATCTCGATGCTGTTTAAATATTCTTTTATTGCCGGAGAAAGATTAGATTTATTGCCATCAAACTGATTTGTATTGGTTTCCGCTTCTCTCTTTTCTTCCTGTCCTTGCTGTTGGATAGCTTTATCTAGCTTCAATAATTCATAGTTTAATTGGTTAATTTTTTCTAAAGTTTTGTTTTTGAAACCTTCATTTAACAATTGTTTTTCAATCTCCTTCATGGCATCAAGCGCGGTTTTACCATTACCACCCATCCCATTTTTATTCAATTCGTTTTGCAAAGACTCACGCAACTGACGTTGTTCTTTATAAATTTGCATAATCTCTTTGGCGTTTCCTTCACCATCTTGGCCGTTTTCGCCATCATTTCCTGAAGTGCCTGATTGTCCAGGTTTTTGACCAGGCTTCTGCCCTTTTTGTCCCTCTTTACCTTCGCCCTCTTTCTTTTCGCCGTCTTTACCATTCTTCATGCCATCTTTCATTTTTTCGCCAAGACCCTTCTGTTTCATGATAATATCAGAAAGTTGCATTTCACCTTTACCAGAACTTGGTTTTGGTTTCCCTTGCCCAGAACCGGACAGCGACATTTGCATACTATTCAATACATCACTTAACATGTCGGCTAATTTATTTGCCGACGAAACCGTGTATTGTTGATGAAAATTTCTTCGACCAATATTGGCTTCAACCAAGTTTTCTAGCGACTTCTCAATATTATAATGCACATTTCCGATTTCTTTGGTAATTGGTTCGCCAAGCATCGGATTTCTTAATGACAAAGCAAAAAGACTATCGTCTACGTGCTGAAACTGCAAGCGTAAATCTTGCTGGATTTTAAGGTTCTTATTAAAGGAAGGGGCACCTCGCTGTAGATTTCTGAAACGCTCCAAAGTGCTTTCTTGAGAAAACGAAAAAGCCAAAAGATTATCCATAATCTGGCGTAACATTTTTACATCCTCTTCTATCTGTTCCATATCACCGCCAGCCATACTTTCTTGCATCTCCCCAGCCATTTGCTTCATCTTTTTCGATGCGCTTTTTTGTTTTGGTTTGGCTTCATCGGGCTTGTTTTTTTGCAGTTCTTGCTTTGCTTTTTCTAAATCTTCTTTAATACTTTCTTCCTTTTCTTTATCATTCGGAATATCCATAGGAGATTTTAACTCTTCGTTTTGCTTTTGAAGTTCTTTTAAATCCTCTTGAATAGATTGAAATTCTTTATTGATTTGCTCTTGTTTTATAGCATTGATTGCTTCTTTCTCATCAGCGAGTTTGTCCTGCTTATCAGCAAGTTTTTCTAACTTATCAGCCACTTGCTCTGCCTTTTGTTCAACATAAAAACGTTTGGTTAGTTCTAATAATTGTTCTAAACTCTTGGACTGATTTTTACTGACCTGCTTGAATTTCTCCATCTTATCGAACAATTCTTCCTGTGCCAACTTTTCGTTTAATTTTTGAATTTCATCAAGAAGCTTCTGATTCTTCTCTAAATCTTTCTGACTTTCTTCCAATCGATTCTGCAGCGTTTCTTTAAATTCATCGTTATTACTCGACTTTTGCATTTCTAGATTTTCATCTAACTTTTTAGTAAACTGCTTCATCATTTCGTCTTGTTGCCTCTGACGTTTGATAAAATCTTCAACTTTTTGTTGGTCTTTAAATTCTAAACTCGACTTTTCTTTATTCGCCTTTTGTAACTTATCTAAATCCGATAATTGTTTGTCTTGCGACTTTAAAGACTTTTCTAATCCACTCATGCTTGAATTTTGTTCCTGCAATATTTTATCCTGCTGTTCGACATCAGAAAGAATACGTTCTGAGAAAATAACCGATTTAGTACTTTTAAAATTATGCAAAGCATCATTATCAAAAACTTCAAAATAATATTCATAAGAAACACCCTTTTCAACTGGCAAGGTACCAGGAAAACTAAATACAAACTGATCAAAAACATCGCGCTTTACAGACAGCTCTCTCTTACTAATTTTATTTTTTGCATTAACAGGATAATACACAATTTGCAATCTCGAGAGTCCGTAATCATCAGAAAGCTGACCTACCACAACCGTTTCATCGACTTTTAAACTGTCTGGAACTACATTGGCATTGATTACAGGAAATTGATCCTTGATAACAGAAATTTGATAATTTAATTTTTCAAAATTTTGTACCTTCTTATTGGAAGTAATTATTTGATAATCTGTATTTTGACTAATGTATTTACTCCAACTAAAGGTACTATTCATTGACGAATAAACTGATTTTAATTTGAAATCAGTCCATTCTACTTTATCCGTAGCTACTGTTTTAAGATTCCAACGGATTTGAGCACCTTCTGGAACGATTGCATTTCCGGTACCTTGAATAATTTCGGGAATTCTATTCAAATAAGCGGGAAAATTGATTTGCATTTCTAAATTTGCAATAGTAGGCACTTTGACAACTGATAAGTTAAAATCATTAGATGCTACCTTATTTGCTTCAACGTGAAAAATAACATCTTTGTGAGGTTTAGAAAATGTAAATTGAAAAACACCTGGCTTGACCACTTCCATGAAATAATTTTCTTCGCCGATGATTATACTTGCATTTTCAGGAACAACCTTACCCTCTGAACGAACCTGCAATGTAAAATCAATCCCTTCTTGCGTTACAAGATTATTATTTAGCACTACAAATTCAAATGGAGCAGGTGGTGCAAATTGTTCCTGATAATTAACCACACGATTCAAACTCTGACTGATAATACTACTATTACCAGAAATATAGAAAAAGGCAAAAAACAAAATAGGTAACAACGCAATCGGAATATACTTTCGGTTGCGTTTAAAATTTATAGCGTTTTGAAAAGGAATCGGTTGCAATGCTTTGGCTTTTTGTTCAATAGACGCTAATAACAATTCCGAAGCGCTTGAATCATTTGAAAGTTGTAAAAAATTAGTCAGTTTATCACTTACCTCTGTAAAATGATTACCAATAATCTTTGATGCCTGATTATAATCTATTCCTTTTTTTATTTTGAATAATTGAAAAACAGGAAACAGAATATATCTGACAATTAACAACACCTCTACTGCCACAAAAGTCCAAAACAAAATGGTTCGCCCGAACGGTTTAAGCCATAAAAAATACTCGATAAAAAGGGTGAACAAAAAGTATAATAATCCCAAACCTACAAAAAACAATGTTCCTTTCAGGAGTTCGTTAGTGTAGAATTTCCGAATGAATGATTCTAATTTTTGATAAATCAAAGCTTTATTTTCCAAAATTGAATATTTTTAAATAACAACCGATAAATGTAGGAATTTATCCAGACATCAAATGTTAAATAATGTTAGGGAAAATTGTGGTATATTCAACTAGCAAACTCCGACAGAGTTTTGAACTCGGAGTTGTGAAACTACGCTAATATTGTTTCAACGTTTATTCGCGAATTTATCTAGATATTACATCTAAAAAATGATAGCGAAAATGGTGTTTTTGTACAGCAAACTCCGACAAGAGTTTTGAACTCTGTCGGAGTTGAGAGATTTGAACTCTGTCGGAGTTGAGAGACTTCGAAAAAGTTGTTTTCACCACTTACTCGCGTGAGGGATGTGAACGGAGCTCTTAATTGCTTTGAAGAAAGCAATCTCTTGGCTAAGATTGCTTTCTTCAAAGCAATTAAAGCGGGAGTGGCAGCCCGACCCGACTACTTTACGAAAAAGTTCTGCGTAAGGAACAACACGGAGGGGCACGCCCAAAAAAGTCAAACAATAATTGTAACTGAAACCGTATCTTTGTACCAAATCTATATCAAATGTCGAAGCAAGTTCGTGTGCGTTTTGCACCAAGTCCGACGGGACCTTTACATATTGGCGGGGTTCGAACCGCGTTATTTAATTATTTGTTTGCCAAAAAACACGGCGGAACGTTTTTTTTGCGAATAGAAGACACTGATCAAAACCGATTTGTTCCTGGGGCGGAAGATTATATTATGGAAGCTTTGGAATGGTTGGGTATTTCGCCAGATGAAACGGTGGGAAAAAACGAAAAGTTTGGTCCGTATCGTCAGAGCGAACGCAAACATTTATACCAAAGTTATGCCGAAGAATTGGTTGCGAAAGGTTGGGCTTATTATGCTTTTGACAGTACCGAAGATTTGGACCAATTGCGAAAAAACACAGAAGAGCAAGGAAAAACCTTTATTTACAATCATTCGATACGCGAACATTTAGATAATTCGTTAATCGTTTCGGCAGAAAAAGTGGCGGAACGAATAGCTAATGGCGAAGAGTATGTGATTCGATTTAAAACGCCGGTGGATGAAATTTTAGAACTAAAAGACATCATTCGAGGGGATATAAAATTTGATACCAATTTATTGGACGACAAAGTTTTGTTTAAAAGCGACGGAATGCCGACGTATCATTTGGCAAATATTGTCGACGATCATTTGATGGAAACCACACACGTGATTCGTGGCGAAGAATGGTTACCTTCTCTCCCACTCCACTTTTTGCTTTATCGAGCATTTGGTTGGGAAGCTCCTGAATTTGCCCATTTGCCATTGATTCTAAAACCTGTGGGTAACGGAAAATTATCCAAACGTGATGGCGATAAAATGGGATTTCCGGTATTTCCTTTGGAATGGAAAGATGCTTCAAGCATGACAATTTCGTCAGGTTACAGAGAAAAGGGTTTTTTTCCAGAAGCGGTCGTCAACTTTTTGGCACTTTTAGGTTGGAATGACGGTACAGAAAAAGAGATTTATTCGTTAGAAGAATTGGTTGAAGCTTTTGATTTGACGCGAGTTCACAAGGCGGGTGCAAAATTTGACCCTGAGAAAAACAAATGGTTCAACCACCACTATTTAATACAGCAAGATAATGTTGATCTAGCCGCTGCTTTTGTTCCGTACTTAGTAGAAAAAGGCATCAACTACTCTTCTCTTGGAATGCCAAAGCTGACTAAAATTGTATCTTCTTTAAAAGATAGAGCCAATTTTGTAACCGAATTTTGGGAAATGGGCGACTATTTCTTTCAAGCACCCACTGCTTACGACGAAAAAGCGGCGAAAAACTGGAAAGAGGACACACCGATGTTGATGCAAAACGTAGCTAATTTATTAAACGAAATAGAAGATTTTAATTCATTAGCGATAGAAACCACCATTAAAGTCTGGATGGCAGAATTTGAAATTAGCATGGGTAAAGTGATGCAACCGTTGCGATTGAGTGTTGTGGGTGCTTTAAAAGGACCGCATTTGTTTGATATAATTGAAATTATTGGTAAAGAAGAAACAATCAGGCGAATTGAAAAAGCGATTGAAAGTTTATAAAAGAATTTTTTTTAACAGCAACCCTTTCAGCGTTTTGAACTCTAGAAGGGTTTTTTAATTATTGAACGCTATTTTGTAAATAATAATTTGTAACTTTCCAATTGTTAGAACAACTAATAATTAAACAATTAAAAACCAACAACAATGGATGTATTTTTTTATGTCATTCTCGTAATAGGCTTATTCCTATTTCTATCGTCCTTTTTTACCGTTAAACAACAAACGTCAGTTATCATTGAACGTTTCGGGAAATTCTTGAGTGTTCGAAACTCTGGTTTGCAACTAAAAATTCCGGTGGTAGACCGAATTGCAGGTCGTGTGAATTTGAAAATCCAGCAGTTGGATGTTATTATTGAAACGAAAACCAAAGACAACGTTTTTGTGAAAATGAAAGTTTCAGTACAGTTTAAAGTGATTCAGGACAAAGTGTATGATGCTTTTTACAAACTGGAATACCCTCATGATCAGATTACAGCTTATGTTTTTGACGTGGTTCGTGCCGAAGTGCCTAAGTTACGATTGGATGATGTTTTCGAAAGAAAAGACGACATTGCCATTGCTGTAAAACGCGAATTAAATGAGGCAATGACTACTTACGGCTACGACATCATCAACACTTTGGTAACGGATATTGACCCCGATATTCAAGTAAAAAATGCGATGAATAGAATTAATGCCGCCGATAGAGAAAAAACAGCAGCTGAATTTGAAGCAGAAAGTTCACGAATTCGAATTGTGGCCAAAGCCAAAGCGGAAGCTGAAAGTAAGCGTTTACAAGGTCAAGGAATTGCTGATCAGCGACGTGAAATTGCCCGAGGATTGGTAGAAAGTGTGGATGTGTTGAATAAAGTAGGAATCAATTCGCAAGAAGCTTCGGCTTTAATTGTGGTAACGCAACATTATGATACGTTGCAAGCGATTGGTGCAGATACTAATTCAAATTTGATTTTATTACCTAATTCACCACAAGCTGGAAGCGATATGTTGAACAATATGGTGGCTTCTTTTTCGGCTTCTAATCAAATTGGCGAAGCCATGAAACAAGGCAATCGTAATTTAGTAACCGTCAAAAAGAACGCTAAAAAAGCTGATGATTTTAAACCATCAGAAGATTATCAAAACTTGAAGGATACTGACCTACCCGACAACGAAGAGGGTTATGATTCTACAAAATAATTTTAACAGTAAAAAAGAGGCCTCGAAAAGCCTCTTTTTTGTTGAATTAATAATACCTAAAAATAATTTAGCTTTTTGCAGCTGCGTCTTTCAGCTGTTGTAATTTTCGTTCTAATGTAGCAATTACGTCTTCTGTTTTATCATCAGCGTTGTGGACTAAATCGTCGAAGCTTTTTTCTAAATCCACTTTAGTTTTAGAAAATTTAGATTTTACTGTTTCGGTAAGTTCACCAAATTTATTCATCAAATCATTTTTCTGATCTTCAAAAGTATCTTTGATTTTACCTCTTGTTTTTTCGCCTTTATCTGGAGCAAATAAAATTCCTAATCCAGCTCCAAGTGCTGCACCTGCTAAAAGTGCTAATACTACTTTTCCGTTATCGTTATTTGCCATAGCTTCTGTGTTTAAAATAATTTTACTAAAATTACTTCGTTTTTTTTTCAAGTGGTGTTAAATCATCGTTAAACATCGGTAATTACATCAAATTCTTTAAAACTTCCTACTATGGCAAGACCATACACGTAATTGGCTAACTTTTTAGACTTGATTTTACCAGCTATTTGATTTAGCGTCGAGGCAGAACCTACTGCGTCATCAATTAGTAAAACATTGTTATAAGACACTTTACTTTTTACCACAAATGTATTTTCGGCGTTATTGATTCGCTCTTCTAGTTTGTTTAACGGTTTTTATTCAAATAAGTTAAATAATTTATTGGTGGGAAAAATTCGATTTTACAATTCCGCAGAAAGAGAACCCGAGAACTCTTCTCAAATAGGCAAAAAAAATTTCAACGCGTTTTAAAAAGAGGATAGCGATTCTTCCTTTTTTAGACACGAGAGCTTGCCAGAACTGACGAAGACAAAACTGTAACTAAAACTATTATAGCTACGTGGTAAAGTACTATTTACAATTGATGGTCAAAAGTAGCGTCTAAAATTGATATCAAACTGGTTTTTGGATAAAAATTAGAGACGAAAAGCAAAATAAGCCTCTTTAAGAGATGTTTTTTATGATACTGAAGTATTGCGTTATTTTTATTAAAATTAGGTCTAAAAACGAACCTATAAAGTTGGATTTTAATAACTAAAAATGATTAATAACTAAAAATCAATCATAAAAATCAATCAATAAAAAAGCCGGTCTAAAACCGGCTCTTCATTATGTAAAAATTAAATTATGCTATTTCCAAAAGTACTTTTCTTACTGCTTCGTTCTTTTCTTTATCTTTCATTTCTATGAGTTGATTTTTGAACTGTGCAAAATTTGACGCATCTTGTTTTAACAAATTAATCGTTTCCCATCGTACAAAAGAAGATTCACTTTTTAAAGACATACTGAATAACTTGTGCAATGTATCGGTCTCTACATCTGAAATTTTAATCGCTTTTGAATATTTAAAAATCCAATGGGTAAATAAAAGCGAACTCTTATTGTTGTTGGTGTTTTTTCGAATCGCATTTTGCAACAAACTAAAATCAGAAATGCTTTGAATTTGCTGAGCGATTGAAGTTTCTATGAACAATCTGTCTTCATCGGTTTCCACTTTGAAATATTTATTGATCTCTTTTAAGGAATTATTGATGGCATTTTCTTCTTTTTTACCCTTTTCTTCCCAAGCATCTTTAAGTCCAACGGTTTTGTTGAAAACTAAATTTTCAGCTACAGTATCTCTATCAACCGTAAAATAACCCAAACGTTGAAACTGAAATTTATCTTCTATCTGAGCATTTTTTACACTTGGTTCTACATATCCTGTTATAACTTTTAACGAATCTGGATTGACGAATTCAAGAAAATCTTTCTCTTTGTGTCCGTCAGGTGTTTCGTCGGTAAACAAACGATCATACAGTCTTATCTCAGCTGGAATGGCGTGTTTGATGTCTACCCAATGCAAGGTTCCGGCTACTTTTCGTTGACTGGCTTCGGTGCCGCTTCCACTCAAACTATCGGTGTCGTACGTTACTTGAATTTCTGTAATATTTCCTTCGGAATCTTTAATAACAGACTCTGCTTTGATAATATATGCATTCTTTAATCGAACTTCTTTGCCTAATGATAATCGGAAAAATTTATTAGGTGCTTCTTCCATAAAATCTTCTCTTTCGATGAATATTTCACGCGAAAAAGGCACTTTTCTAAATCCTGCACTTTCGTCTTCTTGATTATTTTCGGCATCCAACCACTCTACTTTATCTTCAGGATAATTGGTAATCAACACTTTAACAGGGTCTAAAACTGCCATTACTCGTGGGGCTGTTTTATTTAAATCTTCACGAATACAAAACTCTAAAACCGATACATTGATCAGGTTTTCGCGTTTAGCAATACCAATTGTTTTAGTAAAATTTCGCAGAGAAGCAGGCGTATAACCGCGTCTTCGTAAACCTGAAATCGTTGGCATTCGCGGATCGTCCCATCCAGTTACGTGCTTTTCAGTAACCAATTGTAGTAATTTTCGTTTACTAACAATAGTGTGAGATAAATTTCTTCGGGCAAATTCGCGTTGCTTTGGACGAACTAAATTTTCATCTACGACTTGGTCTAAAAACCAATCGTATAATTCGCGGTGTGGCAAAAATTCAAGCGTACAAAACGAATGCGAAACTTGTTCTAAATAATCACTTTCGCCATGAGCCCAATCATACATTGGATAAATGCACCACTTATCATTAGTTCTATGGTGACTTTTGTGAATAACTCTATACATTATCGGGTCTCGCATCAACATATTAGTAGCTTTCATATCGATTTTTGCCCTCAAAATATGCATTCCTTCAGGAAATTCGCCGTTTTTCATTCTTTCGAATAAATCCAGGTTTTCCTCAACCGTACGATTTCTATACGGACTATCAACACCTGGTGTGGTTGGCGTACCTTTTTGAGCAGCCATCTCTTCGGAAGATTGACTGTCTACATAGGCTTTATTGGCTTTTATCAACACTACAGCCCAATCGTACAACTGCTGAAAATAATCAGAAGCGTACCGTTCTTCGGTCCATTGATAACCTAACCATTCGACATCACGTTTTATAGCATCGACATATTCTTGTTCTTCTTTGGCGGGATTGGTATCGTCAAAACGTAGGTTTACAGGCGCTTGATAATCAATTCCTAAACCAAAATTTAAGGCAATAGCACTGGCGTGACCTAAATGCAAATAGCCGTTAGGTTCAGGTGGAAATCGGAAACGTAATTTATCCTTCGATAAACCGTTTTTTAAATCCTCTTCTATAATTTGTTCAATGAAATTCAGGGATTTCTCTTCTGTTGACATGCTTATAATTTATGTTTGGACAAAGATAGAAATGTTTAAAGTTTAATGTTTAAAGTTGTTTAAAAAAAACTAGCAAACTTGAAAAACAAAAATTAATTGGACACAAAATATAGTTGCTTTACAAAATGCGTTAGTTTAGAAATCTAGAAAATTTGCTAAAAAATATATCTACCCCAATTATTTAGTATTTTTGTGTAAATATTTTCTATTATGAAGCAATTGACCGTTACAATTCCTGATGATTTTTATAACACTTTTGTAGCTTTTTTTAAACACTTTCCGAATGTAAAAATAGATGAAAATGATGAAAGTGAAATTCCTTTGTGGCAACAAGAGGTAGTTTTAAAACGCATAAAAGAAGCTAAACCTGAGGATTACAGAAATTGGGAAGAGGTAAAAAAAGAGTTGGACGAAAAATGGAATTTCAATAATACCATTTTCAACTAAAATCAAAATCTAAGAATGGGAACAATAAAATTGCAAAATATCCGCGTGTACACCAACCACGGCTGTTTGATTGAAGAAGAAAAAATTGGTTCGGATTACATAGTCGATTTAGAAATTAAAACCGATTTACGTAAATCGTCTGAGACGGATGACTTAAATGACACGGTTGATTATGTACATTTGAACCGTATTGTGGTAGAAGAAATGGCTATTCGATCGAAACTTTTAGAGCATGTGGCACATAGAATTATAAAACGAATTTTTAGCGAACTTCCCTCTGTTTCAAGAATAATTTTAGCAGTTTCTAAAATAAATCCTCCTATAGGTGGTGATGTAGAAAGGGTTACGATTGAAATGGAGGAATATAGAAGCTGAGAAATTCCAATATCTTAAATTCCAAATTTCAATGGAAAAGGGAAATTCCAGTACAAAAGGGAAATTCCAATGAACAAATTACAATAAAGAAGGTAGAAGTTCTAAAATTTTATTTTTTAATTTTGTAAATCAAATTGCACTTGCTAGTTGAATCTGCCATTTCGTTAAATCGAAATTGGAATTTGTAAATTAAAATTTTTACAGTACATTTGCAATCCGTTTAAACAATGGCGTCGTGGCCGAGTGGCTAGGCTGGGCTCTGCAAAAGCTCCTACTCCGGTTCGAATCCGGACGATGCCTCACTAAGAGATACAGAAATGTGTCTCTTTTTTTGTGTTTAATTTTTAGGAAAAATTAATTAAAGATGGGGTGCGATTCCTGCCAAAATCTCTAAACCTTCAGAGAAATTTGAAAAAAAAATTACAAGAAAATTATTTGTCAACTTTAAAAATTATCGGAGGAATTCTACAAACCAGAGTATTACCTAAACCCTGAAATTTAGTCTTAATATCATAGATTGCTACTACTTGATTCTTTTTCAGTAATTTATAAACTTCTTCAGTAATTCGATTTCCATAAACAATAATACCTTGCTCCTTAGAAATTTTAATTGTAAATTCTACTACTTCAGCTTCATAATCAAATTTAAAGTCTCTAAAATGGACACTAATATATGCGTCTTTAATTTTCTCTTTTTCAAAAAGTAATGTGCAATTTTGACAATGACTTCCGTCAAGAGCTGTTACAGCATTTGTAATATTTCTTATTTTAAAAATATGCTCTTCTACTAAAATCGAATCATCAAAATTGGTAATTTTTACAATTACTTTGACCTCGTTTCCAGATCCAGGAGATAATGTATATTTTCCTTTTGATACTTCCTTTAAGCCAATTCCTGAGACTTCATACGATTTACAATCCGTTACAGCTATTGAAATTGGGTTCACAATTCCTCTATAAACAGTTTTTACTTTATCCAAAGAAATCACACTCTTTTTCGGTATTACGATACTATCAGATTGGGCATTTCCAGAAAAAATGCAAAGAAATAACTGAAAAAAGACGAAATATTTCATAGTAAATTTTTAAAAAAAGCCAAAAGCTAAAAAGAAGCCGAAAGATTGTTTCATTATCCCTGATTTCAGCGGCATCCCCCGATTTTTCATCGGGGATATAGCGGAAAGCAGGAACATGTCCCGAAGCTTCGGGATAAAAAATGCCGAAAGATGCAATTCTGAAATATCCCGACGCTTCGGGACAGAATGACAAAATTGACATTGATGTTGTAATTGATATAATAATTGATATTGCAATTGTTATTGATATTGCAATTGTTATTGTTTTGGTTCTATCTTTTCTAAAGCTTGCTTAACTAATTTTTGGTCGCTTGGAAACCAACCTTGCAGCATAATAGTTAACCCAAATATAATGAGTAAAATACTGGTAACTTGTTTAATTTTAAGAATATTAGTAGGGGTCATTTTGCTTTTTAATCGTTTGGCTAAAACTATCTTTATAATATCAACGAGTAAATAAGTTGCGATAACTGAGGAAAAAAACACCGTTAAACGGGCTGTTTTTAGTTCAAGATGTGGTCCAAAAGTGATGAAAATTAAGAGCCAAAAACCAAGAACACCTACGTTAATGAAATTTAGTAAAAATCCTTTGATAAAAAGCTCGGCATAATTTTTCTTGATTAGCTCTATTTTGTCTTTAAAATCAAGTTTTTTTATGGCTTTCTTTTGCTTAAGAAACGAAATAATTCCGTACATTACCATAATTAATCCACCAAAAATAAAAAATGCAGGTTCGTCCTTGATGTCATTAATCAGTCGGTAACTACTGAAATAAGCGATAGCTATAAACGCCAAATCGGCGGTTACTACACCAGCATCAAATACTAATGCAGCTCTAAGACCTTTAATAGCAGCCGTTTCCAGTAAAACAAAAAATACTGGACCAATCATAAAGCAAAGCAAAATTCCGAGTGGAATTCCTAATAAAATATCTTGAATCATGAATTACTTATACTGTATCACCTACAAATATAATTGAATTTTATAAAAATCAGAGTTTAAACCTATTTTTACCTTTTACTTTTGGTCACTGTACCACCTAAAGTGATGCTTTTATTGATTTGTTGTGGATTTCCGAAAACGGTAACATCACCTCCTGCCCTAACTTTAGCATCTACCAACTCACTCGCCCGAACATCGGCTTCTCCACCTGTGGTAATTTTGACTGTAGTTTGAACGGTTTCTAAATCCATGGCTTGCACAATTCCGCCTGTACCGATAGTAACATCGCTGTTAGTAGCATTTCCTTTAATTTTTAAAATTCCACCTGTAACGGCTCTTAAATTGGCTTTCTTTACGTCTAAAGTAAGTCTGATTTCAGCACCTTCTTTAGCATTTGCAGAAAATAATGTTTGCTTGATTGGTGTATCACAAATAACATACGAACCTTCGCTAGCACTAACTTCGTTGATTTCTTTAAAATAAAGTTTTGCCGAAACTTCCTCTCCATCGAGTAATTTTCGAAGTGGCATTCTGATTTTTAAAAGGCCATTCTTATTGATAATTTCTACATCACTTGAACGGCTGCCTGTAATTTCAATACGGTTTTCGTTAGACGGAATAAGTTGAACAGAAATTCGGTCAAAAACACTTACATTTTCGAATTCTCCTACACTTTCAATTACTTGAGATGTTCCTAAAATAGGCATCATTAACCATAAAACAATGATTATCTTCTTCATAAATCTATTTTTCATTTTTTCTAATTAACGTAAAATCAAGTTGTTTCTTGACTAAATCGGCGTTTTTCACCTTCACAATAACTTCATCACCTAATTGCAATAAACTTTTGGTTACCGCACCCACAAGAGCATATTGTTTTTCATCAAACGTATAATAGTCGTCTTTTATTTCACGAATACGGCACATTCCTTCGCATTTATTAGCAATAATTTCGACAAAAATTCCCCATTCAGTCACGCCAGAAATAACACCCAAAAACTCTTCATCTTTATGGTCTTGCATATATTTTACCTGCATGTATTTGATACTGTCGCGTTCGGCACTTGTGGCCAATCCTTCCATGGTAGAACTATGTATGCACTTGGTTTCATAGACTTCTTCGCTTACTGATTTTCCACCGTCTAGATAAAATTGTAATAATCGATGCACCATAACATCGGGATAACGTCGGATTGGCGAAGTAAAATGCGAATAATAATCGAAAGCCAAACCGTAATGACCAATATTATCGGTTGAATATTTGGCTTTACTCATGGTTCTAATGGCTAAAGTATCGATTAAGTTTTGCTCCTTTTTACCATTAACATCCGCCATTAACTGGTTTAAAGATTTAGAAATATCGCCTTTATTTCGGAAATCTATTTTGTAACCAAATTTAGAAATCACGGTTTGCATAGCAATTAGTTTATCTTCGTTGGGTTCGTCGTGAATTCGATAAATAAATGTTTTCTTTTGTTTGCCAATGAATTCCGCCACTTTTCTATTGGCTAAAAGCATGAATTCTTCAATCAAATGATTGGCATCTTTCGAAACTTTGAAATAAACACCTTCTGGTTCTCCTTCTTGATTTAAATTGAATTTCACTTCTACTTTATCAAAAGAAATTGCTCCATCAGCCATTCTTTTTCGGCGTAAAATTTTAGCTAATTCATCTAGTTTTAAAGTTGCCTCAATAATTTCATCTTTAACTACATATTCATTTCCTGTGATTGAAATTTCGGCTGGAATAAAATTTTTCTTAGTTTCTATAATGTGTTGAGCTTCTTCATAAGCAAATCGTTGGTCAGAATAGATTACAGTTCGGCCAAACCATTGATTAAGTACTTTGGCTTTAGAGTCTATTTCAAAAACAGCAGAAAACGTATATTTTTCCTCATTGGGTCTTAAAGAACAAGCAAAATTAGATAGCACTTCAGGCAGCATTGGCACTACTCTATCTACTAAATAAACGGATGTTGCACGTTGATACGCTTCGTCATCCAAGATAGTTCCTTCTTCTAAATAGTAAGAAACATCTGCAATATGGATTCCGATTTCGTAGTTTCCATTTTCTAATTTTTTGAATGAAAGTGCATCGTCAAAATCTTTAGCATCCTTTGGATCAATAGTAAAAGTCAGCGTTTCCCTCATGTCGCGACGATTTGCAATTTCTTCTGAAGTGATTGAAGTATCAATTTTTTGAGCAAAAACTTCAACTTCAATAGGAAATTCGGCTGGTAAACCATATTCGGCTAGAATTGCATGAATTTCTGTATTATGTTCGCCTGGTTTTCCTAATACTTTAATTACAGAACCAAACGGACTATCGGCTTTTTTAGGCCAATCTTCGATAGAAACCAACACTACATCTCCTTGTTCGGAATGGTTAATTTTATCTTTTGGAATAAAAATATCGGTGTACATTTTCGGATTTGCCGTAGAAACAAATGCAAAGTTTTTTTGAATATCAATAACACCTACAAACTCTGTTTTATAGCGTTCTACAACTTCAATTACTTCACCTTCAGGACGTTTTCCTTTTCGACGGTTATAAACGTAAACTTTAACTTTGTCTTTGTCAAGCGCTCGATTTAAATTAATGGTCGGGATAAAAACGTCTTCTTCTAGTTCAGGACAAACAAAAAATGCAGTTCTTCTACCTGTCATATCAATTGTTCCTTCGTAATAATCTTGACTGATGGCTTTGATTAAATAACGTCCTGGTTCTGTCTCGATAATTTCTTTTTTGGCGGCTAATATTTTAAGGTCTTTTATAATTTCATTTCGACTTTTAGTATCGTCTACGTCTAAAAGTGCTGCAATTTGTTTATAATTAAAAGCTCTATTGGCATTTTGTCCTAGTATTTTTACTATTTTTCCAGAGAAATCTTTCTCTTTTTTTCCTAATTTTTTAGGTAATTTACTCATAATCTATTTTAATAATGCTGAAAATTACAAATAAGATACCTAACTTTCTAACGATTAAGCGATATTTAGTGAAAAAATAACTTTTAAAGGGTTCAAACAATATACAATGGAAGACTTTATAACGATAGCGGTGTTTAATTTTCCGCATGAAATTGCGGTGCTAAAAAACATTTTAGACCAAGAATCTATTGGGTACTATTTTGAAAATGAAACAATGATTAATATAGCTCCTTTTTACGGAAGTGCTCTTGGTGGCATCAAGTTAAAAGTGCATCCAAACGATTTTGAAGTGGTGCAAACGATTTTGAAAGAATTAGAAGATCGAAACGATTTGAAAATTGTTTGAGTTATCAACAGCTCTTATTTTTATAAAAAAGAAAAGGAAATTTAAATTTATTTTTTAGTGGTTATTATAGCGTGTTGATAACTACTATAACTTTTAAAAAAAAGGGTTGTTTTTAAAGTTTTTACTTTTTATAACGGTTTATCAACAGGTTTAAAATTTGTAAATTGTTCTTTTTGTGGTCTTTTCTTATTGTTGTTAACAATGGTTAAAAACGTATTTTTAGTTCAAATTGTAAATAAGTAGTAGTTGTATTTTTTGTTAATAAAATTATAACGAGTATTCATAACTTTTATAAAAAAAGCCAAAACTTTTCTTGGTTTTTTAAAGTCAATTTTTGATTATACTTTTTCTTGTTAGAAACAAATAATAGTTCTAAAATTCTATCTTAACTTATGAACATTATTTGTTAATTTAAGGTTAACTGATTTACAATTAGTTAGCGAAGCTTGTTAACATTACAAAAAATTAACATTTTAATTACATTTATTATCTGATTATCAAGGAATTGTAAAACTATATAACTGTAAAATATTGAGTGTCAACACTAAAATTATTTTTTAAAAAATAAGGTTTGTAGCACAACATTAAAGTAAATTTGCACTCTTAATACATTATACCATGAATATTGCCATCGGAAACGACCATGCGGGGCCAGAATATAAAAAAGCAATTGTTAAAATGCTTGAAGCAAAAGGAATTGAGGTAACCAACTACGGAACGGACACTTTTGATAGTGTGGATTATCCAGATTTTGGTCATCAAGTTGCTAATGACGTTGAATCTGGAACTGTTGATTTCGGAGTTGTAATTTGCGGCAGCGGAAACGGCATTAATATGTCGGTTAATAAACACGCGAAAGTTCGTGGCGCATTGTGTTGGATGAAAGAAATTGCGGTTTTGGCCCGTCAACATAATAATGCAAATATAATCAGTATTCCAGCACGATATACTTCTATAAACCAAGCGGTTGAAATGGTAGAAGCTTTTTTGAATACCGAATTTGAAGGCGGAAGGCATGCGAGTAGAGTTGATAAAATTGCTTGTAAGTAAGATATCTACTGTAAAATAACCACCAATTTTAAACATTTTATAAGTTTAGGTTGGTGTTTTTTTATTTTCTATTGACTGAATTAATGTAAATTCAGTCAGTATGTTGACTGAATTTACATTAATTCAGTCAACATACTGACTGAATTTACATTTTTTATGTATATTTGTATCATAATTTAATGTAGATTGGTTATGAAATTCATAGAAAGAGGCATCGATAATTTATTTGCAAAAAAAGTTTTACCTAATAAAGCATTGATTTTATTGGGTGCGAGACGTGTAGGTAAAACTGCTTTCATAAAAAACTATCTAGCTACAATTCCGAAAAGTGATTATTTACATCTCAACGGCGAAGATATGGAGGATGCCGCTTTATTAAAAGAGCGGTCGGTGAGTAATTATAGCCGTCTTTTGGCAAACAAAAAGCTCCTCATTATTGACGAAGCACAAAATATTCCTGAAATAGGATTGATACTGAAATTGATTGTAGATTCGATTGAAGGAATAAAAGTGATTGCTACAGGATCTTCGGTTTTTGATTTGTCTAATAAACTAGGCGAACCTTTAGTAGGACGTAAAAACACGATTTATTTGTATCCGTTTGCTCAAATGGAGTTTTCTAAACAAGAAGATTACAAAGAAACTACTTTAAAATTGGAGGAGCGATTGCTTTTTGGCAGTTATCCAGAATTAGAACATTATCTAGATTGGGATGATAAAATTAATTACTTAAAAGAGATCTTAAATTCTTATTTATTGAAAGATATTTTGATTTATGAAGGTATCAAACATTCGAATAAAATTCTAGATTTATTGAAATTGATTGCTTTTCAGGTCGGTCAAGAGGTATCGTTACAGGAATTATCCAAACAATTGGGACTTTCAAAAAATACAGTGGAGCGCTATTTAGATTTGCTTTCGAAAGTTTTTGTGCTTTACAAAGTGCCAGGTTTTAGTAGAAATTTACGCAAAGAAATTACTAAATCAAATCGATGGTACTTTTATGACAATGGTATTAGAAACGTAATCATCAGTAATTTCACAAGGCTCGATTCCAGAACCGATGTTGGCGCTTTGTGGGAAAATTACCTGGCTTCGGAACGAATAAAAAAGCAAAATTATACGCAAAAAAGTGTTACCAATTATTTTTGGCGAACGTATGACCAGCAGGAGTTAGATTGGCTAGAAGAAGAAAACGGAAATCTGACCGGTTTTGAATTCAAATGGAATGAAAATAGGAAAGCAAGAATTCCTTCAGCCTTTGCAAAAGCGTATTCAGAAGCAAATTTTGAAGTGATTAGCAAGCATAATTATTTAGATTTTATCACTTAGTGGCACATTTTCAGAATTTCTATTAATTTGTAATTCAATCGATGTAGTAATTTTTAACTTATTGATTTTCAAGGTTTATTTTTTAATTTTACATTTTTTATAAATTCATTATTCGTAAATAAATTCATTATTTTTTATAATTTAACGAAAATTTACCCCTAAAATCGGTTAATTCACACCCCTAAAATTTTTTAAAAGTAAAGTAGCTTGCCGTTATTAAAACACAACAGTTTTAATAACGGCATTTCTACATTTAAAAAGTTAAATATGATTCGAAATTTATTTTTTTCCAGATTGCATTTGAATTCTAGTACTTTAATGGTAGTGTTTTTTACGCTATTATCTGCTACTATTTATGGTCAAGAGGTAAAGGGTAGGGTAGTGGATGCTTCTAACCAGTCCGTTCCTGGAGCCACCGTCATGCTCAAAGGAACAACTGTTGGTACATCAACTGATTTGGAAGGAAATTTTTCAATAGATGTTTCAAAAAGTCAAGATAAAATTCTTGAAGTTTCTTTTATAGGTTATATAACCAAAGAAGTTGCGGTTGATAAACAAACCTATTTAGTGATTACGTTGAGTGAAGATGTCAAAAGTTTAGATGAAGTGGTAGTGATAGGTTATGGAACCCAAAAAAGGAAAGACTTAACAGGTTCTATTGCCTCAATTAGTTCGAAAGACTTTCAAAAAGTTCCCGTAACAAATGTAGAAGATTTAATTGCCAACAAACTGCCTGGCGTTCAAATTACACCATCTAGTGGCAAGCCTGGAGCCGGAAGTTCGATATTAATCAGAGGCGGTTCGTCATTAAGTGCTTCAAATAATCCACTTATTGTTATAGACGGAATTCCAATTGAAGGATTTGGAGGTGGTCCTGGAATTTTGAGTCAATTAAATCCAAATGACATCGAGAGTTTTACAGTACTCAAAGATGCCTCTGCAGCAGCAATTTATGGTTCGAGAGCTTCAAATGGAGTTGTAATTATCACTACCAAAAAAGGAAATGTAGATAAATTTGAAGTCAACGTATCAGCCAGCACGCGCTTGTCCTCTATTATTCGCAAAGCAGATGTATTATCGGCAGATCAGTATAGAGCGGTGGTAAATCAAATCGGTGGCAGTAGAACACCAATGGGAACTGCAAGTACGGATTGGCAAGACGAAATTTTTCAGCAAGCCATCACACAAGAATACAGTGTGAGTTTGGGAGGTGCAATAAAATCATTACCCTATCGTGCATCTGTTGGCTTTTTAGATCAGGACGGAATTTTGAGAACGGGAAATTTCAAAAGGGTAACCGCCTTGTTTAATTTGAGTCCTAAGTTTTTCGATAACCATTTAAAAGTAAATTTGAATTTAAAAGGTTCATTTGAAGATGAGCGAATTGCCAACCAAAACGCCATTTGGACTGCCACGGCTTTTGACCCTACACAACCCGTTCGTGTGGAAGATCAAACGTACGGAGGTTATTTTCAATACATCCAATTTGCAGATAATCCGGCTTTGGCATTAATCAATCCGGTAAGTATGCTCGAACAAGTAAGAAGAGTCAATCAAAACAAAAGAAGTATTGGAAATATTCAGTTGGATTATAAATTTCACTTTTTACCCGATTTAAATGTAAATGTAAATGCGGGATATGATATTTCAACAGGCGTTTTTAGAGATGCTGCCCAACCCAATTATTTTCCGAGTGAGCTCTCCGGTGGCTATATTTATTATGGAAAACCTTCAAGCGAAGTAAAAAATCTATTGCAAGAGTCTTATCTTTTTTACAATAAGGATTTACAAAGCATTAAAAGTAAAATCGATATTACTGTCGGTTATTCTTATAATGATTTCTTTAGAACCAATTATTCCTACCCAACTTACAGAGCAGATACAGGTGAAATGTTTCCTAACAGTATTCCGCCATTTCCTTTTGATCAACCCAGTAACGCTATTGTTTCGTTCTATGGTCGTTTAAACTATAGTTTGAATGAAAAATATTTACTAACGGCTTCTTTACGTAGAGATGGCTCATCGCGATTTTCGGAAGAAAATAGATGGGGTACTTTTCCTTCGGTAGCTGTGGCGTGGAAAATCAAAGAAGAAAGCTTTCTTAAAGACAGTAAAACACTTTCGAACTTAAAATTACGATTAAGCTATGGAGTTACAGGCCAACAAGACGGAATTGCGAATTATTACTACCAAGTGGGTTACACTACAGGTTTTCTAAGCAATCAATACACAATAGGTAACACGCCATACATAACAGTAACACCACAAGTGTACAATCCAGATCTAAGATGGGAACAAACCGCTTCTTTTAACGCAGGATTAGATTTCGGATTTTTAAATAACAAAATAACCGGAAGTGTGGATGTGTATAGAAAAGACACCAAAGATTTATTGAATTTAACAACCATTCCGTTAGGAGTAAATTTTGGTAATCAAATGTTACTCAATATTGGAACCATGCAAAATTCGGGCGTAGAATTTAATTTAAATGTAATTCCAATACAAACAGATCATCTCACGTGGAATTTAAATTTTAACGCCACTTTTAACGAAAATAAAATTACGCAATTAACAAATGGTAATAATGATGGTGTTGGCTTGTTTAGTGATGCCACATTAGTAAATACAGTTGGTTTTCCGAGAAACACATTTTATCTGTATCATCAAGTGTACAATGAAGCGGGAATGCCCATTGAAGGTCAAATGCTAGACGTAAATGAAGACGGCGTTATCAATGCTTCAGACAGATATATTACCAATAAATCTACATTACCAAAATATTTATTGGGTTTTAGCACAAATCTACAATATAAAAAATGGAGTTTTAGCACCGCTTTTCATGCTAATTTAGGACATTACATGTTTTTTAGACCTTATGACAGTACCGTTGCAATTACTGATTTTCAAGTGTCGCAAAACTTAAATTCGTTATATTATGACACCCTATTTAGCTTCAACGATAATACGCAGGCTTTCAGCGATTTTTATTTACAAGATGCTTCTTTTTTGAAAATGAGCAATATAAGCGTGGGCTATAATTTTGGCGAAACATTTATGAATTCCAAAGTGGCGGTAGCATTAAATCTTTCAGTACAAAATGTGTTTGTGCTTACCAATTATGACGGAATTGATCCAGAGGCAATTAACGGTTTTGATAACGGGTATCCAGTTCCAAGAGTTTTCGCATTAGGATTGAATTTAAAATTTTAGAAAAATATAATATAATTTAAACAAGATGAAAACAACAAAAAATTCCAATCGAAAAAAGTTTTTATTAGTACTCGTTTTGTTACTAATTGGCATAAACTTTAATTCGTGCACCAATGATTTAGACAAAACACCTTTAAATGTATTGACTGCCGAAAAGCAATACAGTACGCTTGAAGGTTATAAACAAAGTATGGTCTCTGTATATTCAAATTTAGCTTACAGCACTTTTTTGAGATTTTACTGGAGCATGCAAGAGTACACCACCGATATGGCAGTGAGTACCTGGAACGATGGCGGAGACGGTATTTATCATGAATTGGCTTGGAGTGCAGATTCTCCTGCTATAACCAATGTCTATAACGCATCCATAAACATGATTACCTTATGCAACAATTTTATCAAAGAATCTTCGCCAGAAAAAATTTCCGCAAGAGGATTCACGGCTTCAGAAGCTGAAATCATCACCCAATACAAGGCCGAAATCAGGTTTTTAAGAGCCTATTGTTTTTGGGTCTTGATGGATTGCTACGGAAATCCACCTTTTCCTACTGAAGAAACACTTGGAACAACACCTCCGTCTCAAATTCAACGTGCCGATTTGTTTTTGTTTATTGAAAAAGAATTAAAAGAAATCGAATCGCAATTGGCTGATGCCAAATCAAACGAACGAGGAAGACCTGATAAAGCTGCAGCTTGGGCATTGCTTTCTAGAATGTATTTAAATGGAAAAATATACACCGGAAATGAATATTATACCGATGCCATAACCTATTGTAATAAAATAATGAATGAAGGTTTTGCATTAGAATCAAGATACGAGTGGTTGATGCTAGGAGACAATCATTTGAATACAAATGAATTTATTTTTACGATAAATTACGACAATACCAATCAAACTTGGTACTCCACTAACTTTCTAGCACTCGGACCAGCAGGAGTTCCCGCTTCTATCAACGGAATGTCAGGTAGTTGGCAAGCGTTTAGATTTACACAACAAATCCCGGCATTATTTCCTACCCCCAATACATCAATTGATAAACGAGGCATGTTTTATACATCCGGACAAAACCTTCAAGTACAATCTATTACAACAAGTACAGATGGTTATTCAGCTTTTAAATACAGAAACAAAGATAGAAATGGAGCTTCCATTCAACAGAATAATAATTTTGGAAATCTCTCGGATATAGATTTCCCCGTTTTTCGTTTGGCCGAAATTTATTTAACCTATGCAGAAGCTGTTTTAAGAGGTGGATCGGGCGGAAGCAATGCACAAGCACTTTCTTACATCAACAAAATTAGAGGTCGTGCTTATGCTAACGATCCGTCAAGCACCGCCGGAAATATTACAAGTGCACAACTGTCCCTTGATTTTATTTTAGACGAAAGAGCAAGAGAGTTGTATTGGGAAACCCACCGAAGAACTGATTTAGTTAGATACAATAAGCTAACAACCGCAGATTATTTATGGGCTTGGAAAGGAAACGTAATAGGAGGCAGGGCAGTAGATCCTAAATTTAATTTGTTTCCAATTCCAACGGCAGATTTACTAGCAAATCCAAAATTGGTTCAAATTGATGGTTTCTAAAATGGAACAGTGAATAATTAAAACTTACAAAAATGAGAATCATAAAAAATATTTTTAAAGGCAAAGCTCTTTTTTTAATCGCTGCAATCGCTTTAAATTCCTGTTCTGACAGAGAGGAAGTAGCTGTTGCAATAACCCCAGAAAACGGTGTTATGTTGATTAACCCAACTACAAATAGCATTGTGTTATCTAAAGTAAATAAAAATTTACCTGCAATTAGCTTTACTTGGGATGCGGCCGATTACGGCATCAGTACCCCAAAAACCTACACGTTGGAAATTGATGCAATCGAAGGCGATTTTTCGGATCCAGAAATAGAAGTAACCTCGAATACCGAAATAACCTTAACCCACGGAAAGTTGAATGCCATGGTGTTGAGTAAAGATTTAATCACCGGAGTAGTAGGGCAAATTAAAGCAAGAATCAAAACAACGCTAAATTATGGTGCGTCTCCGTTTTATTCAAAAGAAGAAATTATAGCCGTAACTCCTTATGAAGACCTCTTTTTTCCACTACCATTATCTGGAACATTGTATCTTCAAGGAGATGCCTTGCCGTCCAATTGGGGTTATCCGGTACCGGAAGCTCAAAAGTTAACTAAAATTCCAAACAAAGCAGAATTTACCATCACAACAACTTTAATTGGGAATAGAAATTTTGCTTTTATTAGCAGTAATTCCGCCTGGGGTAATCCAGCTTATGTGGGTTTGGTGGCCAATCAGCCATTTACTGGAGGACCTTTCACAGAAAACGGTTCAAATACTTCTCCTCCTTGGATTGGAAGCCCAATAAAAACACCACCTCTAACTGGGATTTACACCATAACAATTGATTTTGTTACCGGACAATATACCATGACACCACAGTAAAAAAATTTTTATTATTATTTAAATGATATTCTATATGAGATATTTAGGATTAAAAAGTTTAGTTTTTATTGTGTTTTTTATGTCATCGAGCGCTTGTACACAGCACAATATAGATGGTGCTTCATTAAGTTGTTTAATTCCTGATGAAATGTATCCACCAAATAATCTCGTAATTTCAACCCATACCGATTTTGCAAAAGGGCACTATCCAAAAAGAATTTTAGAATTCAAAAACAATCGATTATCCAAACACGATGTTGTTTTTTTAGGAAATAGCATCACAGAACAAGCGGGAGATTGGGGCAAAAGATTCAATAATCCAAAAGTAAAAAACAGAGGAATTGCTGGAGACACCACTGATGGTGTTTTAGCAAGACTGGGAGAACTAACTTATTGCGAACCAAAACAGGTTTTCATTTTGATTGGTATAAATGATTTGTTTAGAGACGATATGACATCAGAAAAAGTGCATGAAAACATCCTGAAAATTGTTAATCAAATTAATGACAAGTCACCAAATACCAAAATATTTGTTCACACAATTTTGCCTACAACTACGGTAAATATTAGAGAAAAAATACAGGCGACAAATACATTACTTACAAATTCTGCATCAACAGAGCCGTATCAAATTATAGAATTACATAATGAATTTGCTGATGAAGATGATTTGATGAATATGGATCTATCTACCGATGGAGTTCATTTAAATGAAACAGGATATAGAATTTGGATGAAAAGAATAATTAATTTATTACAATTTTAAAATGTTTAAAAAAAATCGTATATTACATATTATCATAGCTTTAAGTTTAGTTTTTCAAGTAAGTTGCACGGTTGAAAGTGGTATTCCAGTCGTAGAAGAGCCATTATTTCCAACGCCAAGCGATGTGTTTTATAAAGGTTCTTACATGACTTATGTAAAACACCAAGAAGTACACGGCGGCGTTGTTTTTAAAGAAAACGGCGTGCCAAAAGATGCTTTTCAAAGTCTTAAAGATCATGGTGCCAATATTGTTCGTTTACGAATAGATAACCCTCCTTATAGCAGTAGCTACACCGTTGGTTATGCCGATGTAGATTTTGGCTCACCAACAAAAATTAAAATTGAAATGCAAAGAGCTAAAAATGCAGGTTTAAAAACACTATTAACCTTTGGGTACCAATCTATGGCTTTAAATGACAATCAAAATTTAAATCCGTACGTTGCTCCACTAGCTTGGCAACCCATTGCTAATGATGTCGAAAAACTTAAAGACTCTGTGTACAAACACACACAAACAGTTTTAGAAAATTATATCAGTTCAGGATTAATTCCAGAAATTGTGTCTATTGGTAACGAAACCAATCAAAGGTTTTTAGAACCCAATATGTTAGAGAGCGATTTGCCTGCTTATAGTGTGGTACGAACCGTAAAATTATTAAATGCTGGCACAAAAGCCGTGAGAGACATTAACAAAAAACATGGTTTAAACATAAAAATTGCCTGCCATATTTTTAGTGCTGGTTTCTTAAAAACCTGGTTAAAAACCCACGTACGTAACGGGTTGGATTTTGATATCATGGCACTTTCATACTATCATGAATGGCATTCTATGGGCGATTTTAAAAACTGGACAGAAGTCGTTTCTTTTGTGAAAAACAATTACAAAAAAGAATTTTTAATCATGGAAACTGCACAGCTTTTCCGCACAGGAGGTAACGATGCCCACATTGATATTTTAGGTTTAGGAAACATTCCTACTGGTTATGATAATCCGCCAACGACGAATACACAAAAAAAATACCTCAAAGATTTTGCACAAGAATTGTATAATGCAGGGGGAATCGGACTCATTTATTGGGGTGGAGAATGGGTGGGCTCCAACACACTCATTTTTCCAGATCAATACGGAGCGGGTTCTTCTTGGGAAAATAAAGCCTTCTGGGATTTTGATCACAACCTTCACGATGGCGTAAACTGGATGAACGAAATTATTCAATATTGACGACTTTTAGCATACGAATTAAATCAAAATTAACCTTTAATAATACTCTTATGAAAAAACAATTACTTTTTATCGCACTGTGCCTAACTTCTTTCATGAATGCACAAACACCGGTTATTACCTTTACTTCTGCACCGCTAACCACAGCACAAATAGGCAGTACCATTACTGTCAATTATCAATATTCCATCCCCTCAAATGGTAACATATATTGTGCAATCAATTTGTATAATGGTTTTACATGGTCTTCAATGGTTGTTGACGGTGTGTTAAGTCCAGCTCCAGCGGGCACAAATATGACAGGTTCATTTAATTTCACAATACCTAATGGAACGACACCTACATCAAATTTAACAGGTAATTTTAACTATAAAATAGTCATAGAATTGAGTAATGCTTCTTGGAACTGGCAAGCAGGGGCGTATCCTACAGACCAAATTAATCTTACTTCTAACTTAAGTACTTCGGATTTTGATAAAAACACGATTTCAGTGTATCCAAATCCTACATCAGACTTTATCAACCTCAAGGGTCTCACTGACGAAACAAACTTTGATTTTATGATTAGCGATATGTTAGGAAAAGTTGTTTTGAAAAATGTAAATACAACTAAAATTGATGTTTCTACGCTAGCACCTGGACTGTATTTTTTAATTCTAAACTCAGATAGTTCACAAGAAAAAATCAAGTTTGTTAAAAAATAAATTTTTAAATTTATAATTTTAAGCAGTAGTTTTCTTTAATCGGAAAGCTACTGTTTTTATATAAATACTTTTTCTATGAAACGTACTTTTTTAATTTGTTTTTTATTTCTTTTTCAATTTGAACAAACGTTTTCTCAAGCTTCTACTTATGTAGATGATAAAGGCGTTTTTAGATGGACAAAATCAAAAAAAGAAGTCCGTGTTTTTGGAGTTAATTACACCCTGCCCTTTGCACACGGTTATAGAGCCATTAACTATTTAAACAAAAACCACAAAGTAGCTATTGATAAAGACGTTTATCACATTGCTAGATTGGGCATCACTGGCCACAGAGTGCACATTTGGGATGCAGAAGTAACGGATAGTTTAGGTAACTTAATCCCATCCTCTCAATTAGATTTATTAGACTACACTATTGCCAAATTAAAAGAAAGAGGCATCAAAACCATCATCACTCCCATCAAAATAGGTGGCAATGGTTATCCGGAAAAAGACCAACCTGCACCAGGTTTTAGTAATCATTTGCAAAAGCATGAAACCTATTCGGGAGAAGAAATTATAAACAAACAAAAGCGTTATTTAACCCAATTGCTCCAGCACGTTAATCCCTACAACAACATTGCTTATAAAAACGACCCCGATATTATTGCTTTAGAAATTACCAACGAACCACTTCATGACAATGCAGAAATTGCTACGCAGTATATCAACACCATGGTGGAAACCATTAAAAATACAGGATTTAAAAACCCTATATTTTATAATGTATCTGAAAAATCTAAATTGATAGATGCCTATTTAAAAGCAAATATTGATGGTTGCACGTTTCAATGGTATCCTACGGGTTTGGTACAAAATAACATCATGCCGCTAAATTTTTTGCCAAACGTTGATATATATGCCATTCCGTTTGAACACAAAAAAGCGTTTCAAAACAAAGCCCGAATTATTTATGAATTCGACCCAGGAGATACCAATTTAGCTACTTTATACCCAGCTATGGCAAGAAGTTTCAGGCAAGCTAAATTTCAGTTTGCCGCACAGTTTGCTTATGATGCGATAGATTTAGCTTTTTCAAATACCGAATACCAAACCCATTATTTGAACTTGGCATATACACCTTCAAAAGCTATTTCACTTAAAATTGCAGCTGAAGTTTTTCAGGAAGTGAACAGCAACGACTTCTTTGGCAGCTATCCTGAAAATACACAATTTAAAAATACTACTTTAGATGCATCCAATAACTTGGCAGTATATAATGCTGAATCTAAATTTTATCATACCAATTCTACAAATATTTCTCCCAAAAACATTCAAAAATTAAAACATATAGCAGGCGTTGGAAATTCTGCCATTGTTAAGTATTCCGGAACAGGAGCTTATTTTTTAGACAAAGTTGCCAATGGGATTTGGCGTTTAGAAGTGCTGCCCGATGTGCTTTGGGTTAACGACCCGTTTGAAAAAGCAAGTTTACAAAAAACAGTTGCGGTTTTACAAGAAAATGAACAATCTATTGAAATAAATCTACCTGAATTTGCCAATAAATTTAACATTACAGCAATTAATAACGAGAATACTTTTGGTTCAAAAATAGTTGAAAAAACATTTGACATCCAACCAGGAACATATTTAATTCATATAGATAAACTTCCAAAAAACTTTGATTTCAACCAAAAAATTGGGAATATTTCGTTAACAGAATATGCCAATTCCAATCAAAAAATAAACAAAACCTTTTTGGTGCATCAACCTAAAAAATATATTGAAAAAGATCAGGATTTAGAAATTACTATTCAAGCGGTTGCACCAAAAAAAATCATTAAAGCAGAAGTAGTTATCCCATCTGGCTATTTAAAAACAGACCAGTATGTCATGACTCAAATCGATGCGTTTTCTTTTACCACCACCATTCCGAAACATAAAATATTTAACCAAACTTTTAAATATTATGTGGTGATTCACACCGAAGATGGAATGAAAACTTTTCTGGAAAGCAATGTTGGTCACCCATCTGATTGGGATTTTTTAGCAAAATTTCCGTTTGAAACAGAAGTAGTAAAAAAAGAAAATACCCTAGTTTTGTTTGATGCTTCTGAAAAAAATACCAAATTTTTATGGCCAAATTTGTGGAATATTTTAGATTATAAAATCGAAACAATAGCTAATAAAACGTCAACAACTAAAGAGCTTCGGATATCAATGGAACATTTAAAAATTAATAATCCGGATTTAACTTTTAAAATTTTAGTTCCAGAAGTTGTAAAAAACGAAGTTTCTTCTTTAAAAAATGCAACTAAATTGATTGTTTCGGCTTCTTCCGGTAATAAAGAATATCAAAAAGTACAGGTTGCTCTGCAACTCAAAAGCGGAAAAGTTTTCGGGAAAAGTATCACCTTAACTTCTCAAAAACAAGATATTAGCATTGATTTAAAAGATTTAATAGAAGGTCCTTTGGTTTTGTTACCCCGACCTTATCCAGATTTTCAACCTTATTTTTTTCAATCAAAAAGTAAGGAAACATTTGATGTTACCAATATAGAAGCCGTTCAAATTTCTATTGGTCCTGGCTTAACTTCTGAAGAATTAGAAACCTATCAAGAAATAATCATCCAAAAAATCCAATTGCAATAAATGAAAATTTTAAAACGAACCTATTTACTATTATTGCTACTATTTATGAGTTGCAATACCAAAAAAGATGTCTCATTGGAGGCCATAAATTTTAATGAAGAATGGTTTTTTAAAATGGCTGATAGCACTTCTTTGGCAGAGAAAGCTTATCTAAAAAACAATGATTTCAGCAATTGGGATTCTATTAGTTTGCCTCATACCCCAAAAATAGAACCTAAAATTGTAAATAATCAATGGCAGGGAATATCGTGGTATGCCAAAAAATTCAATTTAGGGACAGAAATGAATGGCAAAAAATTGTTTTTAAAATTTGAAGGAGCCATGAACATTGCCGAAGTTTGGGTAAACAATAAAAAACTCATCGAGCATCACGGAGGTTATTTGCCTTTTGTGGTAGAATTTTCAGAAGTTGCATTGTTTGACAACGAAAATACGGTTAAGGTTAAACTTAATAATTTTGATAACCCTTTTACTGGACCAAAACCCTTAAAAACACTCGATTTCAATACGTATGGAGGCATTTATAGAAATGTTTGGCTCATTGCCAAAAATCCGTTACACATCACCGACCCAATTTTTGCCAACAAAACAGCAAGTGGCGGGATTTTTGTTTCTTACCCAAAAGTAGATAAACAGGAAGCAACGATTAATGTAAAAACGCATGCTTTTAATCAAAATAAGGAAAACCAATCGTTTGTAATTAAAAACACGTTGTTAAAAAATGAAAAAGAAATACTATCAGTAACTAGCGAAACGTTTGTTTTAACTCCTAATCAAGACCAACAGTTTTCTAGTGATTTAATGCTAAAAAACCCAGAATTGTGGTCGCCTAGTGCTCCAAATTTGTATCATTTAAAAACTGAAATCATTCAAAATGGCGTTGTAGTAGATAAAGAAATTACAAGAATTGGAATTAAACATGTAGCATTTAAAGGACAAGATTTGTATTGGAATGGCGAAAAAACTTTTTTACGTGGGGTAAATCGTCATCAAGAGTATCCGTATGTGGGTTATGCACTTTCAGACAATGCCAATTATAGAGATGCCAAAAAAATTAAAGACGCTGGTTTTGATTATGTGCGATTGTCGCATTATCCGCAATCTACTGCCTTTATGAATGCTTGCGATGAACTGGGATTGGTGACCATAGATGCTATTTTGGGCTGGCAATATTTTAGTGAAGATAAAGCATTTCAAGAAAACGTTTTTCAATCGGCAAAAGAGTTGATTAGAAGAGATCGAAATCATGCTTCGGTGTTGGCATGGGAAGTTTCGCTGAACGAATCGTGGATGCCCGAACCTTTTATTGATTCGTTAACCAAAATAGCCAAAGAAGAATATCCCGGAAATCAATGTTTTACAGCGGGTTGGCAATCTTATGGTTATGATATTTATTTACAAGCTCGTCAGCATCGTTTGGAACATTATGACCCAACCATCAAAAAGCCATATAATGTTTCGGAGTATGGCGATTGGGAATATTATGCCATGAATGCTGGACTCAATCAAACTTCGTGGAGCAATTTATTGCCTTTAGAACGTTCGAGCAGACAATTGAGAAGTGTTGGAGAAAAAGGGCTTTTGCAACAAGCCACCAACCTTCAAGAAGCTCACAACGACAACTTGCAAACCCCGGCTTATTCCGATGGTTATTGGGTGATGTTTGACTACAACCGTGGCTATGCCGATGATTTAGAAGCATCTGGTATTATGGATATTTTTAGAATTGCAAAACCATCCTATTATTTTTATCAAAGTCAGAGAAGTGCCAATGAAAATTTTGGCAAACCCATGATTTATATTGCCAATCAATGGAAAAAAGACAGCCCGCTTGAAGTTAGAATTTTTAGTAATTGCGATGAAGTGGAATTATTTTTAAACGGAAAATCATTAGGAAAACAAAAACCTGATAGCAACAGAATTTCATCCCATTTGAAGCATCCGCCATTTACCTTTCATCTTTCAAAATATGTAGCTGGAACACTTGAAGCAAAAGGATTTTTAAACAATAAAATGGTTGCAAATCATAAAGTAATAAGTCCACAAAACCCAACCAAAATTAAATTAGAAGTAGATTTAAGCGGAAAAAATATCGACCCAAAACAAAACGATATGGTTTTTATATATGCTAGTTTGGTTGATGACAACGGAACCGTAATTACCAATATTTCCGACAAAATTACATTTAACATCAAAGGCAATGCCGTTTTGATAGGCGAAAATCCGGTAGATTTAGAAGCAGGTGTGGCAACCATTTTATTAAAAACTTCGCAACTTACGGAGAAGGTGGAAATTTTGGCAGAGGCAAAAAGTTTGAAGTTTAAAACAAAAATTTCTGTAAAGAAACAGTGAATTATTAAACGATTTTAAAATTTATAAACACTTGATTTTAAAATAATTAAAAACTATATACCTAGTTGAATAATTTAAAAATTGTGAATAATTTTTTTAAAAATCACTATCTTTGATAAAAATAAAAACTTATGGAAACCATCATCATTGAAACAGAAGGACCAAATTTAGAAAAGATAAAAGCTTTTTTAAATGAAATGAATATTAGTTTTAAAACCAAAACAAAAAAGGAAAAACCATATAATCCTGAATTTGTTGCGAAAATTTTAGCCACAAAAGACGAAAAATCTACACGTGTAAACCCAAGGAACGTATGGGAAAGTATTATCTAGATTTTAAAGAAACCGCAAAGAAAGAAATTGCTCAAATTTATAAGTCAGGAGATAAAGCATCTTCAAAAAAGCTTGAAAAAATATTTTTAGAGCTTGAAAATCATCCAACCGTTGGCATTGGAAATCCGGAGCCATTAAAACACCAACTTAGTGGTTATTGGAGCAGAAGAATTAACAAAAAAGACCGCTTAATATATCAAATCATTGAAGAACCTGATAACTTAGTTGTGGTTGTTTCGGCACTTGGTTATTATTAAAATTGATTTTTAATATTGACAATTAAGTTTTTAAAAATCAGTATCTTTAATAAAAAAATTAAACTTATGGAAACCATCATTATTGAAACAGAAGGACCAAACTTAGAAAAGATTAAAGCTTTTTTAAACGAAATGAATATTAGTTTTAAAACAAAAACCAAGAAAGAAAAGCCATATAATCCAGAATTTGTGAAAATGGTTTTGGAAGCTTCTAAATCAAATGAACGTAGAGTTTTAGACGATAATTATAAAAAAGAATTATTCGGTTAAAAATGAAATACACCATCATTGTAGAAAAACAAGCACAAGTTCATTTTGAAAAAATCACAAAATCAGGAAACAAAAACGATATAAAACGGCTAAAACAAATCGTATTTGAGCTTGAAATTCATCCAACCGTTGGCATTGGAAATCCGGAGCCATTAAAACATCAACTTAGTGGCTATTGGAGCAGAAGAATTAACAAAAAAGACCGCTTGATTTATCAAATTATTGAAGAACCAGATAACTTGGTGGTTGTTGTCTCAGCACTCGGACATTATTAATCAAATTTTTATTTTATTCTAAAACGTATCCTAAATCAAAACATGCTAAAATTATTTTTAAACACTTTTATCGTCGTTTATTTAGGAATTTCTTTGTGCTTCTCCCAATCGCAACCTGTTTTTAAAAAAATAAATACCTCTAATGGCTTAACCAACGGAAACATCAATAGCATTGCCAAAGAAAAAAACGGATTTGTTTGGATAGGCACCAACAACGGACTCAATAGATTTGATGGAAAAGAAATTAAAGTGTATAACAAACAAAACAGTGCGTTAACTTCAGATGATATTTCGGATATTTTAATAGACAAAAACAACCAAATTTGGATTGCAACGAATGGTGGCGGACTTTATTTTTATGATGCTTCGTTTGATAAATTCCGAAAATTCATCCATCAACCCAATACAAAAAACAGCATATTATCTAACAATTTAGGTGTTTTGTTTGAAGATTCTCATGGGAAAATTTGGGTAGGAACCGATAGAGGATTGAGTTGTTTTGATGCCAGAAAGTATTTTCAAAACCCCAAAGAAGTATTGTTTACCAATTATCCAACCTCTAAGAGTGGCAAAATAATTTGTATTTATCAAGATAAAAACCACCAAATGTGGATAGGTACTTTTGGAAATGGCTTGCAAATTTTTAATCTAAAAACACAAAAATATCAAACGGTTAGCAATAACAATAACGAATTTTCTAACTACATCAATGTTATTGCTCCATTCTCTGACCATCAAATATTAGTAGGCACTAGCGGTAGTGGCTTGTTACTTTTTGATACGAATACGCTACAATTTTCTAACTATTTAAATGATAACTTAAAAATTTCTCAGGAAATCAACATTATTCGTGCAGTGATAAAAGATCAAAAAAATAATTTATGGATTGGCACAGATGGCAACGGATTGTTTAAAATTGAAAATTATAATAAGCAACCAAATAGCATTAATTATATTCATAATTCTGCCTTAAAAAACTCCATTTCCGGCAATGCCATTTTTGAAATTTTAGAAGATGAGGATGCTAATATTTGGATAGGAACCGCATGGAATGGTTTAAGTGTTATTGATACAAAAAACAATAGCGAATTATTACATGGAGATATATCTGGAAAAAATCCATCTCCTGTTTTATCAATTTTTAAGAAAAACGAATACTTATATTTTGGTTTAGATGGCGATGGGATGACAGAATACAACACCAAAACCAAAAAAACAACCTATTATAACAACAAAAACAAAAATTCTAGTTTTAGTGCCAACTACGTTCAAAAAATTACTGAAACCAGCGATGGCTTATTTTGGATAGGTACTTTTAAAAACGGACTCCTTCAATTTAACCGAACTACCGAGAAATTTACCTCCTTTAAACACCAATACAACAATAAAAATTCTATAAGTTTTGATGATGTTAGGGATATTATAGAAGATGAAAAGAAAAATTTATGGATTGCAACTTGGGGTGGAGGGTTAAATTATTTTGATACAAAAACACAACAATTTAGTGCTTTTACGGAAGGTGTAAATAATCCTAAAACCATCAATAATAACCACGTAATCGACTTGGTGAAAGATGGAAATTTGCTATGGATGGCAACTTATGGTGGTGGTTTAAATGTGTTAGATATAAAAAAAGGAACTTTTAATTATTACAAACACAACGAAAAAAATCAGAACAGCATCAGTAACAACAACCTTTTTTCTATTTACAAAGACACTAAAAACTATTTATGGATTGGTACTTCAGGAAGCGGAATTAACCGTTTAAACCTCAAAACCAAACAAGTTGAACGTTTCGATACTATCGAACATTTAAAATACCAAACCGTTACCGGAATTGTTGAAGATAACCAACATAATATCTGGTTTAGTACCAAACAAGGGATCGTTCATTATGACTACCAAACCAACACTTTTAAAAATATTCCCAAACTTTCTTCAGAATTTCACATCAATTCTATTTTTAAAGACCAAGAGGGTTACATTTATTTTGGTGGTATTGAAGGCGTTATCAAATTAAATCCGAATAAAATAGTTATCGAAAACAACCCACCAAAAGTAAAATTCACGAATTTTAAGTTGTTCAACAAAGATGTTTTGGTAGAACAAGCTGGGGTTTTAAATAAAAACATTACGTATGCCGATAAAATTGTGTTGAAACATCATCAGGATGTGATGACTTTTGAATTTTCTGCCATGGAATTTCCGTTTTCCAACACATGCGAATATGCCATAAAAATGGAAAATTTCGACAAAGAATGGCGACACATTGGCAAAGAACGATCGGCAACGTACACCAATTTAGCTCCCGGAAAATATGTTTTTCAGGTTAAAAGCAAAGAAATTGGTGGCACTTGGGATAAAAGTTTTACGAGTATTGAAGTAGAAGTATTAAAGCCATTTTGGCTGTCGTGGTGGGCAATATGTTTTTATTTGTTATTGGTAATTCTTACTTTTTATTTATTTAGAAAATACATTATTGCTTGGGAACAACTAAAAACCAATCTTCAATTAGAAAAAATAAATCACGAAAAAGACATTGAAATTTACGAACTAAAACAGCAATTTTTCACCAATATTTCGCACGACATTCGAACTCCAATTACCTTGATTTTAGGTGCAGTTAATCGAATTGTTAGCCATAATGAAAACAGCCAAAACAGCCCTGTAGAAACCATCAAAAAAAATTGCAATCATTTGTTGCAACTTTTAAACGAACTACTCGACTTTAAAAAACTGGAACAAAATAACATTAAAGTAACCAATAATGATTTGATTCCTTTTGCCAAAGAAATTTTCTTATCATTCTACGAATTGGCTTTGCAAAAACAAATCAATTTTACGTTTGATACAAAAGTTGAAAAATCAAAATTGTGGTTCAATAAAAATGAAATAGAAAAAGTATTTTACAATTTATTGTCAAACGCCTTTAAATTCTCTAATCAAGGCGGTTACATTCAAATGCAAATTTCGGAATCAGAAACCCATGTGCAAATAGAAATTATCGATCAAGGGAAAGGAATTTCATCAAAAAACTTGGTAAAAATATTTAATCGTTTTTATAAAAAAAATGGTAAAAATGCAGATAATCATCAAGGTTGGGGAATCGGTTTAACCATTACCAAAGAGATAATAGAAAAACATCACGGAGAAATATCTGTAGAAAGCAGCATCGGAAAAGGAAGTAATTTTAAAGTTTTGCTTAAAAAAGGAAACACTCATTTCGGTCCTGAAAATCTAGAAGAGTCTACAAGCATGACCCAAAATATTGAAAATTATTACACCAACACTTCTAAGATTTATATTCATTTAGAAGCTGAAAACTTGGTAGAAAACGAAAACTACAAAAACAAAACCGTTTTAATTGTTGAAGATAATTCGGATATAAGAAAATATGTAGCAGAAGTAATTTCAGAGCAATTCACTGTTTTAGAAGCAGTTGATGGAAAAGATGCTTTAAATGTTATCAACAATCATGCGATAGATTTGGTAATTAGTGATGTGATGATGCCAAACATGGATGGTTTAACCCTAACCCGAAAAATAAAAACCAACCTCAATACCAGCCACATTCCGGTAATATTACTCACTGCAAAAACAGCTTACATTTACAAGATGCAAGGATTTGAAACAGGTGCGGATGATTACATTGCCAAACCTTTTAATGAACTTTTGCTGCTAAGCAGAATTAAAAACGTGCTTAAAAACCGTGAATTAATTTTTCAAAAATTTCAACAAAAAGAATTAATCCCAATAAGTCAACTGCAACTCAATAAAGCGGATGAAATTTTTATGAAAAAATTCATCCAAATTATTGAAGATAACATGAGCTCTGAAGAATTAGATGCCAAGTTTGTGTGCAGTGAATTGGCCATGAGCCACTCGGTTTTATACAAAAAAATCAAAATGTTAACCAACATGACTTATGTAGAGTTTGTGAGAGACTACAAACTCAAAACCGCAAAATACCTAATCTCCGAAAAAAAATTCTCGGTTGCAGATGCCAGTTTTCATGTGGGTTATGCCGACAGAAAATATTTTAGCAAACTATTCAAAGCCCAGTTTGGCAGTGCTCCTTCTGAATTTATTAAGGGGAAATAAAACCTATTTTTTTATACGGTCTTTGATGATTTTATAAGCTTTTGTAATATGCGATTCAACCGACTTTATGGATATTTTTAAAAATTCAGCAATTTCGATATTCGTAAGACCTTCTTTTTTACTCAAAATAAGTACTTCTTTGCATTTTTGAGGCAAATTATCGATTTCAGTATTGATTGTTTTTACTAATTTCTCAAAATTGGAATCCGGCTCTTCGTCTAAAACTTTGGAGAGTGAATCGATGTGTTTTTTCTCTAACAAAATCACTTTTTTAGTCTGGCGGTATTGGTCAATAAATTCATTGTAAACAGACTTGTATAGAAAACTATTTAGTTTTAACGACGTTGTTAAATTTTCCCGTCTTCTCCACAATTTCAAAAAAACATTCTGAACAATATCTTCCGCTTGGTCTTTATCCTTGCATAAAGATTGAGCATAAACACATAATTTCTTGAAATAATGTTGCATCAAATAGGCAAACGCTTTTTCATCGCCTCTTTCCAAAGCCTCAATCAGCGTGATATCATCGGAAAAGTCATCTGCCATTTTGTTAGAATTTTACGCACTATATTTTGACAAAAGTAGATAAATTATGGACTAATTATTTTTAAACAAAAGCAAGAATTTATTTGAGCACTTAAAATTTTAGGCTAATGGCACTTTTTTACTAAAAAAATACGTGCTGAAAAACCCAAATAATACCACAAATAACCGTCTATAATTTCACAAATGAAAAGCAATAAATAGCTTATAAATTGTGATTTGCATAATTATAGTAAACTAAAAATATAGTATAAGAAAAAAAAGACAAAAAAGTTAGGGTATTGATAATTTCAATCGTTATAGCATTGAACTTATTAAAGCACGACCCTGATGATTACCGAAAATATCGAAAACGCAATAGTCAAATTTCTCAACAATCAAGCTTCGGCACCCGAAATGGATTTGCTAGAATCGTGGCTAGAAACCGCCGAAAACGAAACATTGTTTTTGGAATATGTGAGAGTGAATTACTTTATTGATTTAGCCGTTACGGAGTTTGACAAAGCCAAACTACTTCAAGAAGTGTCGGCGGTTATTAGAAAAGACCAGAAAAAAATTACAAGATTCAACCCAAGAACACTTTTAAGATATGCTGCTGTTTTTTTAATTCTACTTTCCTCATTTGGCGTTTACAAATTCTTTTCTGCTTCGCAAATAACACAAGTTGTGTCGCAAACAGCCATGAATGAGGTGGTTTTGAAATCAGAAAACGGAATGGTTACAGTTTTATATCCAAACGGTACTTCTGAAATAAAAAATAGAGCAGGCGAGGTGCTTTTTAAAAAATCCGACAACACGCTTGTTTACAATGAAAATCAAGAGACTAATGCACTTGTTTACAACACACTTACGGTTCCTTACGGCCGACGATTTTCTTTGGTCTTGTCCGACGGTACGAAAATGCAAGTAAATGCAGGAACTTCGATACGATTTCCGGTAAAATTTATAAAAGGCGAAGACCGAAAAGTTTTTGTGGAATACGGCGAAGCCTTTTTTGATGTGGCAAAAGACAGTAAACATCCTTTTGTTGTCAATAATAACAATATGAACATCAAAGTATTGGGTACACAATTCAACGTTTCTGCATATCCAGAAGACAAAACAACAACCACGGTTTTGGTCGAAGGTTCGGTTCAATTATTTGATAATTCAAATTCAAAATCCAAAGCAAGCACTTTTATAAAACCGGGTTATCAGGCAATTTGGTCGCCAAGCAAACAAAATTTTGAAGTAAAACAAGCCGATATTGAATCACAAACTGGCTGGCGGTCAGGAAAGATTGTACTAAAGAGCTTGCCGTTTAGTCAAATGATAATCAAGCTGCAACGTCATTATAATGTGGATATTGTATGTAACGAAAATCAATTGAAAAACGAAATTATAACGGCCACATTTGATCAAGAAGGTATCGAAGATGTACTAAAATTGATCAATGAAATTCATCCCATCAAATTTGAAATAAAGGGCCGAAAAATCACCATCGAAAACAACAAAAGCAAATAAATCAAGGTATGTTAGTAACTCATAAATATTCTGAAAACACAACTTACCTTATTAACAAAGGAGTTAAAAGTACGGGAGGACATCGTTCAAATGGTTTTTTCACACCATTTAAAAGCGTATTCTATTTTGTTTTTGCAATTTCAATGCTTTTCAGCACTGCAACTTATGCTCAAAACGAGGTAATAAGTTTTGACCTGAAAGACGTAAAACTCATTGATGTGTTTACTAAAATTGAGTCACTCACCAATTATAAATTTATATATAAAGACAAAACAATTTTAAACAACAGCAAATTTTCATTTAGGGCCAATAACGAATCTGTTGGTTCTATTTTCAACCGATTGTTCCAAAACAGAAAAGTCAAATTTCAAATAATCGGAAAGCAAGTCGTATTGAATCCGATAGAAGTTACGGCACAAAATCCGATAGATAAACCGACAGAAACCACGAATAAAGACACGCAAAAATTTGAAGTTAAAGGCGTTGTCAAAGACGAAAATGGTCTTCCCGTACCAGGAACAAGTATTTTAGAGAAAGGCACAAATAACGGCACAGTTACAGATTTCGATGGAAGTTTTTCGTTGATGGTTCAAAATCCAGATGCTGTTTTGGTATTTTCTTACATTGGTTATATATCACAAGAAGTTGCTGTAAAAAACAGAAATGCAATAGATATTATTATAAAAGAAGACGTTGCAGCACTGCAAGAAGTGATAGTTGTGGGGTACGGAAAGCAAAAAAAAGTGACACTAACCGGAGCCGTAAGTGATATTAAATCAGAAGAAATTTTACAAACTAAAACGGCCAATTTAGCCAATAATCTTACAGGAAGAGTAGCGGGATTAGTAATCAATGTGAGAGGCGGCGAACCGGGAAGCGACCAAGTGGATGTAAGAATACGGGGCATTGGCACAACCGGAAATACCCAGCCGCTGTATGTTATTGACGGCGTACCCAATCGTGGGAGTTTCGAAAGACTCAACCCCGATGATATTGAAAGCATTTCGGTTTTAAAAGATGCATCTGCGGCAATTTATGGTGCTCAAGCCGCCAATGGCGTTATTCTTGTCACTACAAAAAGAGGAAAAACAGGCAAACCGGTTTTTAATTATTCCACCAATTTTTCGCTAGCCCAACCGACGCGTCGTCCCGAATTGATGAATGCGTATCAATTTCTTACTTGGAAAGATGAGGTGAATGTGCGAAATAATCGACCGACCGAATTTTTAGAAATCATCAGACAATACCGAGACGGTAGCGTTGATAAAACCAAATGGGGCGACACCGATTGGTGGGGAACGGTCACTGAAAAGTGGACGCCACAAATGCAACATTCCCTAAATGTGAGTGGAGGTAGCGAAAACACAACGTACTATCTTTCAGGACAATATCTAAACCAAGACGCGATTTACCTTGGCAACGATTACGGTTACAAACAACATAATATCCGATCGAATATCGATTCGAAAATTGGCAAAAATATTAAAATTGGTTTTGATCTCGCCGGCCGATTTGGAAGTAATAATAGACCAACACTTGATACAGAAGGCCTTGTTAGGCAAGTATTTGTACAAGCTCCATTCGACTTTCCTTATTTTGAAAACGGATTAATACGAAAAACATCTGCGGGAAATCCCGTAAGTTTAGTAAATGGAGACAGCGGAAGCCGACAAACCCAAACCAAAAAGTTCGATTCTAAATTTTCAATTCGCATGGATTTGCCATTTATAGCAAAAGGACTTTATGCAGACGGCTACACCGCCATTGATTATTACACTACGACACGAAAAGATTTATCAAAACCATTTGATCAATATGAATTTGATGAGGAAACAGGCGAATACATCAACTTGAATTTTCAAACGGGAACTGTGAATTTATTCCAACAGTTTTCGGAGGAAATGAACCGTTTATTGCATTTCAAAATTGGGTACGACCGCTCATTCGGCAAGCACAACATTAGTTCGTTTCTAGCCTACGAACAATTTAAACAAGAAGGAGAATTTATTTTTGCCCAAAGACAAAACCTGATTTCGGCAGATATTCCCTTTTTATTCGCAGGTGCCGAAGAAAACCAAAACAACGGCGGTCGTGGTTTTCAGTCGGCGAGACTCAATTATTTTGGAAGACTCAATTACAACTACGACGATAAATATCTGGTCGATTTAACGATGCGTTATGATGGCTCGTCAAATTTTGCTAAGGACAATCGTTTCGGATTTTTCCCAGCAGTATCTGCCGCTTGGCGTATTTCGCAAGAAAATTTTTTCAAAAGCGATTTGATTCACGAACTTAAACTAAGGGCTTCATGGGGTCTTTTGGGAAATGATCGCGTAAATAATTTTCAGTATTTACAAATTTATAATGTTGGCAATTCATATGTTTTTGGCGAAAATCCACAAAGAGTCAATGGTTTAACTCCGGGAACAACTCCCAATCCAAACATCACATGGGAAACATCTCAAAAGGTGAATTTAGGTCTTGATTTTAAATTACGCAACAGTATTTTAACAGGAAGTGTAGATGCATTTTACGAAAAAAGATCAGACATTCTAGCGCCAAGAAACGCATCCATTCCAGTATATGCAGGACTTACACTGCCCGATGAAAATATCGGAAAAGTGGACAATAGAGGTATAGAAATTCAACTGAACCACCGGAAAAAGGTCAATGATTTTACTTACACCTTAGGCGGTCAATTTACATTTGCGCAAAGCAAAATAATATTTATTGATGAAGCACCAAATGTTCCCGAATGGCAACGAAGAACAGGCAAACCTGTTGATTTTATTTTAATCTACCAAGCCGACGGTATTTACAATAACCAATCTGAAATCGACAATTCGGCTGCTTTTCCAGACGCAAAACCCGGAGATGTTCGAATTGTGGATAAAAATGCCGATGGTGTAATTGACGAAAGAGATCAAATTATTCTAGAAAACTCGCCCACACCTAGAATTGTGTACGGATTCACTATGGGTTTTGAATATAAAAATTTTTCGTTAAACCTCCTCTTTCAAGGACAAGCTCAGGCAAAAACCATTTACAGACCGTTTGACATCAACCAACAATCTGAATTTTATGAAAAACGTTGGCGCTCCGAAACCTTGACCCCAAATGCCGAATTTCCAGCAGCATTTGACACAGCAAGTAGCAGTTTTAGAGAAGTATCCACAATTTGGATTCGCAACAACGATTTTCTTAGATTAAAAAATGTGGACCTTTCCTACAATATGAATAAGAAATGGTTGGAACCGCTGGGAATTGATAGTTGTCGTTTTTTTCTATCAGCTCATAATTTGCTGATTTTATTTGATAGTGTAAAAATAAATGACCCCGAAAGTGTTTCCTCCACAGGTTGGTTTTATCCGCAGCAAATGCTTCTTACCTCTGGTTTAAATATATCTTTTTAATAGCAAAATCACATGAAAAATTTTCAATTCGCCCTATTAACACTTCTTTTATTTTCAGCATTTAGCTGTCAAGACGACTTTTTAGAACTGAAACCTTTGGACGCTATTTCTGAAGAAGACGTTTGGAAAGAGCTCAATTTAATTGAACTGTATGTAAACGATCGGTATAACGAACTTCCACACGGCTTTCCGCAATGGGCGGGAGGCTTGAGAATGACGGGCATTACAGACGAAAGTTACCACATGCACGAAGCCCGATTTTTAGATAAATACACACAAGGCGGCCTCACTTCGGGATCGCTCAATATGTATTATTTTAACGGATTTTGGTTGGACGCTTATAAAGCCATCCGAAATCAAAATATTTTTCTAGAAAATATTGATAAATACCAGCCACAACCTGGAGAAGAAAAGCGAATTGAACAATTAACAGCCGAAATCAGGTTTTTACGAGCCTATTTTTATACCGAATTGATTTCCCGATACGGTGGCGTACCGCTCATCAAAGAAACCTTTAATGTAAATTCTAATTTTAATGTACCGCGAGCTTCTTTTGATGAATGTACGGAGTTTATTGTGGATGAATTGGATGCTGCAATTGCCGATTTACCCAATCGCTCCGAAGTTACCGGTGTTTCATTTGGTAGAATCACAAAAGGTGCGGCTGTGGGTTTAAAAATCAGAGCTTTAATGTTTCACGCCAGCCCATTGTTTAATCCATCCAATAATAATTCAAGATGGCAACTGGTGGCTGAGGCTTGCGAACAATTATTTGGTCTAAACGAATATAATTTATCGCAAGATTACAAAGGATTATTTTTAAATCCTTTAGATACAGAAGTCATTTTCTTTAAGCAATTCTTGGATCAATTTGGTTTTGAATTGGTAGACGAGCCATCGGATTTTTTCTTTCACTACCGAGGCGGTCATAACATCAACGAATGGCGTTTCCCCAACGGAAGTGGTGGTTGGATTAGTGAAAATCCAAGACAAGAATTTGTAGATCAATACGAAACTTTGTCTGGTGAGATTCCGGTATTGGGTTATACTGGAAATGCTAATAATTTGCAACCCATTATAAATCCTAACGCTACGGGTTATAATCCGAACAATCCGTATCAAAATAGAGATCCACGACTGCGATATTCGGTACTTTATGACAACACTACTTTTAAAAACCGCCAATTAGAAATGTGGAAGGGAGGTATGGACAGCCGAGACCCAAATGTCGATTTCTGGTGGAACGGACACCGTTTAGGGTATGGAATTCGAAAATCGCTTGACGAATCTTGGTCATTGAATGATGGGGTAAGCGGAAAACAACCCTGGATTTACATGCGACTTTCTGAATTTTATTTAACCTATGCAGAGGCACAATATCATTTAGGTAACCCTTCGGCAGCTGTTCAGTATGTTAATTTTATCCGTCAAAGATCAGGAGTTAACATGCCTCCAATTAATGCCTCTGGTGATTTATTGAAAAAAATCAAACACGAACGTAAAATCGAACTTGCCTTTGAAAGCAACAGATGGTATGATGCGAGAAGATGGCGTGACGCCGAAGTGGATTTTGCCAAAGATATCGTAGGCGTTGAGATTACTAAAAATCAGGTAACCAACCAAAAAACGTACAGGTATTTTTATTTTGAAGGCGGCACAGGAAAACGATCATTTCCGCAAAGTCATTACTTGTGGCCCATTCCAATTGACGAAATCTTGAAAAGCAATCTACAACAAAATCCGGGATACTAAGTGTTGATAATGCATTTAAGTTTTTATAAAATGAGAAATCTAATTCAAATGAATTGCAAACTACATAGATTTATTTTAGGATTGTTCCTTGTTTCAATGGGAATCATCGTCGCTTGTGGTGCCCCGGATTCATTAACAAACGATCCGCCTATAAACACGGACGACACGCCAATAATTGGTTCCTACGTTTTGCCCAATCATCAAGCACCTGTGCATTATCCTGGGATTGCCATTTACACGGCCGATATGGCAAAAGACAGAAGTACGGAGGTAAATTCAGAGTGGGTAATCAGAAAAAGTCAAAATACAGCTACTTCGTCCGAAATCATAAGAAACGGCTTCAATGCATTGCATAAAATCACGTTTAAAAAAATTGTTGCCAGTACCGATTATATGGAGTTGGTAATGGCATTACATGGAAAATTAGTAAATCGAGTGCCCGTTCCAGAAGTATTTGTCAACAATCTTACAGGAATAAGTTTTAGAGCCGTGAGCTACCAAACTCCAATTACTTTGCGTGTTGAAGCCTTGAATATAGATGGTGCATTGATAAAAAGTGAAACGTTTCAAGTGAGTAAAGAAACGATGCAAACCTATACGATGCTTACAAATAATCAGCAACTGCATCACATCAAATTTAAAGTATTGGGTAGCGATCAGGATATGTCCACTTTTATAAACGGAGCCATTGGCATCGATGATGTTTATTTGACCAATAATTCAAACGTTGTATTTCAACCACCTACGTCCGACACACAATTTTTAAATTGGCTCAAAACAGCTAGTATTAATTATTTTCTGTGGAATTACCGCGACATTGGCGGCGGTATGGGAGTGGTGCTTGAAGGATCAGACGAAACGAACAGAGTTGCATTATCCGGTATTGGCTATGCCTATGCCATTTATATTTTGGCAGAACAAGAAAATCTGATTTCATCCGCGGTTGCTCGAGATCGTGTTTTATCGATGCTCAAATGGCAAGAAGCTCAAAATTGGTTTGATGGAACCGATGGCATTTACGGATTTCCCTACCACTATTTTGACAAAAATGGTAATGGATTATACAACACAAGCCCAGAAGCGGTAAGTACAATTGACTGGGCAATGTGTGCCGCCGGAATTCGAACCATCAGACAAAAATATGCGTCAGACATTCAGATTGTAGGGCTTTGCAACACCTTGTTAAATCGCCCACAATGGCCACAAACCATTCACAATAACTCAAGTGACAGCTATAAATTCGGCCGAATTACCAAAGGGTTTTCTTCATCGGGTGTGAAAAACGGTCAGGTTTGGGGAGACGCTTTTTCTGAAGAAACTGAAATTATTTATTTAGAAGCATTGGCTTCTGGACAAGTGAACAACTTGGATTTGAACAGAATTTACAGACAACAAAAAAACGGCTTCTACGTGAGTTGGTTTGGTTCTGGTTTTACTTATAATTGGTTACAACTCTGGACAGGCGATATTGAACCTTATAAAACCAGTAGCACTTTAGCGTACCAAAGTGATGCAGCAACAGCAACAAGTAAATTCGGACAATCTTACATGGGTCTTACCGCTTGTGCCACTATCTCTAGCATGGAAAGCAACGGATTCGCAAAATGGGATAGATACATAGGCAATCAAGGTTCTTCGGTTTCAGGCGCCAGTTCAAGTGAGGTCATTCAAATTTCCCCTGCACCTTACGGAGCTGCATTGGCTTTACCGTTTACCACAACCGCAGCCATACAATCGTTGAGAAATTACGTTGCTTTGGGTTATTATCATCCTTTGTTAGGATTACCCGATAACGTTCGAATCAAACAGTTGCCTACAAATGTGAGTGTTCCATTACCCAATTGGAATTCCTTCGATATCAATGTTGGCCCGATAGCTTTGGCCATTAGCCAATATCAACAAAATACAATTGCACAACATTACCTGAATGATCCCGCAGTTGCATCAAGTTTGCAAAATTTGATAAACTCATTTTAATAATAAATTAATTAAAGACAATATGAAACTAAAGCTAACATTTCTAACTCTTTTAATCGCTTTTTCCTTTTCGGGTTGTAGCGATGATAACAGCGATTCCGAAGAAATTTTCTTTGATCCTGATGTAAGTTCAAAAACCACTAGTTTGGGCGAAACCATCGTTTTTACTGACTATTCGTCTGGTGTAAAATCGAGAGTTTGGACTTTTCCAGGCGGCTCACCGTCGACTTCTACCGAGAAAGAAGTGAGTGTTCAATTTTCGGAGGTAGGTTTGATAAAGTGTTCCATCGAAAACACATTTATTAATGGTCTTACGGAAACTAAAGACCTATTTATTCAAGTAGGAAGTGGTTTAATAAACTACGATGTAAGTAGTACGTATGCCGAGGCGGGTCAACCCATCACGTTTACCGATAATTCAAACAGTGTACAATCAAGAGTGTGGACATTTCCCGGCGGAAGCCCATTAACTTCCACTAATCAAGAAGTTAGTGTCACTTTCAATCAAGAAGGACCGGTAAAATGTAAGCTGGAAATTACTTTTTTAAACGGTATTGTCGATGTGGAAGAAATTAATATTCAAATTGGAAAAGAACAATATGTACGATCCGTTTTCGGTTTTGAAGATGCAGTTTTGGCAGCCGATGTTTGGGAAACATGGGTTTCTAACGGAACCAATGCCATGGAATTTTCGGTGGAAAATGCCGCAGGAGGTGGAGCGTTAGGCACCAACGGTTATGCGAAAATCATGATCAACTCCGCCAATATCGAATCGCAACTTTTTACTAAAGGAACGATGGGATTTCCGAATGCTGTTTTACGAAGTAACAAAACGTATGAATTTAGTTTCTATGTAAAAAGTCCAAATTTTACGCAAATTACAGCTGCCGAACTTTCTAATGAAATTCCCGGCGAACAAATTTGGAATAATTATGCTTGGTACAGTCCTATTCCTGAGGTTTCAAATGAATGGTCTTTCAAAACCATTACTTTTCAAACCGGAGATTTAGCACAAGTTTATTCAGAAGGTACAGCAAATAACGCGTGGACACAATTCAAATTTTTACAAAATAGCACCGGAGTACTTTATATTGATGAAATATCACTCAAAGAAGTGCCCTAGTTCAATAAAAAAACCGCGTGAGTAAGTATCATTATTCGTGCAAATTAAGTAGTACCAAATATTTTTTTAACATTAATCTTTATTTATCATGAAATCTAAAATTACTTTTTTAATTCACTTCTTAGCAATTGTGCTCTCCACAGGAGTATTCGCACAAACGTACGTTTACAACGAAACCACTTCTTCAGGAATGTTCATTGATGGAAATGGAGCACAAGTAGCCAATCCTGTATCGGATGCTGTAAACTCAAGTGCCAATTGTGCTCGATCAGGAACGGGTGGCTGGAAAAAAATCGAATATTTTCCAACCTACACACCTGTAGCGGGAAATAAACTTTATTTTTCTGTTCATAATCCAAATGGGGCAGGACCGGGTCAAGTAAAGTTTACTTACACGGGTAATCCGGTCGAGCAATGGGGAGATAATGTAACTTATGTAGCAGGTTCTACAACCGGTTGGGTTGAATACAGTGTCGACCTCGCAAGTCATGTAGGAAATCAAATCAATAAAATTTTGATTTATCCTTCCGGCGGAAGTGCAACCGCTGCTTTTATTGATAATATGTATTTTGCTTCTTCAAGTAATTTGGTTGTGCCAAGTACAAGTACAATGGTCTACAATGAAACCACTTCTTCAGGAATGTTCATCGATGGCGATGGAGCACAAGTAGCAAATCCTGTATCGGATGCTGTGAATTCAAGTGCCAATTGTGCTCGATCAGGAACTGGTGGCTGGAAAAAAATCGAATATTTTCCAACCTACACACCCGTAGCAGGCAACAAACTTTATTTTTCTGTTCACAATCCAAATGGTGCAGGACCGGGTCAAGTTAAGTTTTTCTACACAGGTAATCCAGCAGAACAATGGGGAGATAACGTAACCTACGTATCAGGTTCAACAACGGGTTGGGTAGAATACAGTGTGGATCTTGCAGGTCATGTAGGAAATCAAATCAATAAAATTTTGATTTATCCTTCCGGCGGAAGTGCAACAGCCACTTTTATTGACAATATGTATTTTGCTTCAAATTCAACGTTGAGCACAAACGTGGTGGAGAAAGTAAAAAACCAACTTTTTGTATTACAAAATGGAACATTTCAATTTATAGAAAATCAAAACAACACACATATTGCGGTATACGATTTAACAGGGAGGTTACTTTTTGAAGAAAACATAATCGGCCTTAATGGAACCAAAGCATTATCAGACAGAGGAATGTACATAATAATCGTTAAAAACGAATTTGGTATAAGTACACAAAAAGTGATGTTTTAGTTAAAATAATTTTTTTTAGTAGCTTTTATATTTAATTAATTAAAGCCCGATAATTAATTCGGGCTTTTTAATAGGTACTTATTTCTATTTATTACCGTTTTTTGCGTTAGGGGTTAAAGTGGAAATCCTTTTTTGTGGCCTTTTTTCGCCACAAAAAAGATTGAAACGGAAGACCCGACCCTTGGGGAACGCCCAAAAAATAATTTATTTTAAATAAAGTCTTTTTATAATAATCTGAAAAGGTTTTTTCGAATTATTGATCCACAAATACCATTAACCAAAACCAATAACAAATACTTCTTTAAAGAATGAAAAAGGCAGTAATCCTCGGCATCATTTTAGGGTCATTTGCAGTTGCAACAACTTATGCCCAAAAAATCCCTTACCTTAAAAAAACAGGTAAATTGACCCAATTAATGGTCGATGACAAACCATTTATAATGATTGCCGGAGAGATTCACAACTCTTCTGCATCAACTGTAGAATACATGACGCCGCTGTTTCCTAAGTTAAAAGCGATGAATCTCAATGCAGTTTTTGTAACCACCGCTTGGGAACAAATCGAACCTCAAGAAGGGGTTTACGATTTTACTTTAGTAGATGCCATTATCGATAATGCCAAAGCAAATAATTTAAAAGTCTGTCTATTGTGGTTTGCCAGTTGGAAAAATGGAGAATCGAGTTATGCCCCTCTTTGGGTAAAAAAAGACACCCAACGTTTTTTTAGAGTAAAAACAAAAGAAGGACTAGAAATAGAAACACTTTCTCCTTTTTGCGAAGCCACAAAAATAGCCGATGCCAAAGCCTTTGCCGCCATGATGAAACACATTAAGGAATATGACAAATACCAGACCGTAATCTTGATGCAACCGCAAAACGAAGTGGGCATGTTTCAAGATATTGACTACAATAAAGCATCTTTAGACCTTTACAAGAAAGAAGTTCCAAAAGAATTCATCAATTATTTATCAAAAAACAAAGCCCATTTAAACGAGTATGTAAAAAAAGCTTGGGCAAAAAATAATTTCAAAACCAAAGGAACTTGGACGGACATTTTTGGCGACACACCCGAAGCAAAAGCCTTTTTCACTACTTGGCACTACGCCACGTATATCAACTTTATTGCTAAAGCCGGTAGAGCTGAATATAACCTTCCGATGATGGTAAATGCATGGATTGTTCAAAAACCGGAGGATTTACCTGGTGTTTATCCTAATGGAGGTCCCGTTTCTCGTGTCATGGATGTTTGGAAAGCAGCAGCTCCTGCCATAGACATTCAATCGCCCGATATTTATTTGCCTAATTTCAAGGAAATTGTTGCCATGTATCATAGAGATGATAATCCGTTATTGGTTCCAGAATCTACTGCTGAAGTGGGTAGGGCTTTTTATGCTTTTGGCGAACACGATGCTATATGTTTCTCGCCTTTTGGTGTGGAAGATGCCTCGAATAATTTTCTGTTTAAAAAATCCTATGAGGTACTCAATGAAGTGCAACATCTCATAAAAAAATACCAAGGCACGGGTAAAATGCACGCCGTACTTCGCGAAGGAACAGAAACTTATCAAGATTTTTACATGGGCGATTATAAAGTAAAAATAATGTATGAAAACCCCAGCGAACCCGCTTTTGGCATCGTTATCCAAACCGACGAAAACGAGTTTATGGTCATTGGAATGAATCTTACAGGCTATTTTACCTCAGAGAAAAAAGGCGCTATCGGCTACATTGGGCAGGTGTATGAAGGCCGTTTTGAAAACGAAAAATGGATAAACACCCGATTGCTGAATGGCGATGAAACTTTTCATAATTCGCGATTGCGTGTTTTTGGACGGAAGTTTACAACCGATGAAAAAATAGAGAACAAAACTCGAAAACAAGGTGATCCAGACGCGTATTCACCGGCAACAAATAAGGAAATCGCAACACCAGGGATTTATAAGGTGATTACCTACCAACGCTAAAATATTTAAAATCAGAAAAATTTGGGCGTGCCCCTTTGGTTTGTTCCCGCTTTGAGGGCGGGAACAAACCAAAGCGTCAGGCTGTCCATTCCCGCTTCTCGAGTACTGCTTCGTCCGAGCCAACGGACGAAGCAGTACTCGAGAGAGCTCCATTTCCATCCTTCACGCGGAGAAAACGGTTCCATCAGAAAAGTAGTTTTTAAAATGTTCCTTCAGAAAAAAAAATAGTTGCAAACAAGCACAACCAAGTGTTTTTGAGCCTGTAAAAATCAATTTTCACAGTGCTCGACTTGGCAATTTTTGCTTTTTTTTGTTGCGTAAAATAGTAATTACACTCGAAAAATTGAGTATAAAAATTAGTAAAGCTGAAAAATAATCCCATAATTCATCGAAAATACTTTGTTTGAGATTTATGACTAGAAACATACCCAAGACCGTGGTGATTAAACTTCTGTATAAATTACTATCATTATTCATATTTTCCATAATTGCAAATTAATTTTTGTACTAAAAATAAACCGGCTATGGCGGTGAATTGGTTAATATCGCTTTCTGCAAACTGAAAAAACGTTTTAATACTAAAATCTTAATATGGACTTACTAATTCGGCGTTAACCAACTCTGCGGATTAGTGTAACCCGTATTTTGACTGATTAAAAACTTGATTACCGTTTTGCCGCTTTCAGAGCTCGTTCTAACGGTACCGATGTTTTGTTTACGCGACACTTTTTCGCCTTTAGAAACGGTAACGGAACTCAAATTATGATAAACGGTAAAGAAATCTCCGTGCTGAATCATTACCGATTTTTGTACGGGAGAAACATAGATGATACTGCTTACAATGCCGTCAAATACCGCTCGTGCTTGTGCTCCAGAATTGGTAGTGATTTCGATACCGCTACTGTGTACAATAAGGGAGGGCAATTCAGGATGCGGATGATCGCCAAACTTTTTCGTGATTTGTCCTGTGGCTACGGGCCAAGGCAACCGCCCTTTATTGGCTTTAAAATTATCCGAAATGATTTTTCCTTCGGGAGTCAACACCATTTTGGTCGAGTTTTCCGTAGCCCGAGTTTCGGCAGCGGTAGTTTTAGGGTTGGCTTTTTTATTAGCTGCTGCTGCTTTACGGTTGGCTTCTGCAATGGCTTCCTTGATTAATCGATCTATTTTACGGTCAATTTCTCTCGATTCTTGTTGTTTTTTCTTGATTTCTTGTGCAATTCGTCTTTTGTCTTTTTGAATAACGGCCGATAAGCGTTCTTGTTCGGCTTTCTCTTTTTGTAAAACCAAGCGTTCTTGCTCTTGTTCTTTGAGTAACTTTTGTTTCTGTACTTTTTGAACGTCTAATTTTGCATTCAAAACAGCCAGTTGATCTGCTTTTACTTTGATATCTTCGCCTTGCGATTTTCTGAAACTCGCGTATTGTTTCATGTATTGGGCTCTTTTATAAGCTTGCAAAAAACTTTCAGACGATAACAAAAACATGGCGCGACTTTGTTCTGATCGGCTTTTGTAGGATTTGACAATCAAGGCGGCATAATCTTCCTTTAATACTTTTAATTCCCGATTGAGTTGATTGATTTGCAGTTGATTCAAATACATTTCATCCTTTAGGATTTTTTCTTGCTTTTCGGTGGTGCGAATTAAACTTTCGCGCAATCTGATTTTTTCGCGTTGTTGTGCAATTTGGGTCAGGATGGATTGCTGTTTTCGGTTTTGACTCCGCAGCAATTCTTCCTGTGCTCTAATTTCTCTCTGAATTTGCTCTTTGCGTTGTTCCAATTTTTCTTGGTCGGTTTGGCTCCAGCTCGAAACGGAACAAAATAAAAAAACGAATATGAAAAGATGTTTTAGCATGTCTGGTAAAAAATTGGTGCAAATTTAGTCAATAAAAGTTCTTTCGTAACCACTCGGCACGCTGTATGGAAATGAAAGGTCTTCGTTTAGTTTTATCGAGCTGTATTCGATGTCGATTTGTGTTTTCTTGGTGCTATTTACCGCCTCAATTTGTAAAGCAGTCGGAAACGAAATTTTCTCGTATTGCTTGTGGTTAGGATAATCGACCGTTAAAATTCTATCCTTAGCCGGCTGCTCAATTTGTTGCTTTTTAATTAAATATTGAGAGGCCTCAAACAGAAATGTTTTAAGCGTATTTTCGGCTGATTTATCTTCTAATTTGTACCATCCATTTTGTACAGAACTCTCATAGTCTCCTTGTGTTAAGTCGTCAAAGGCTTCGCCGATGAGCATGTTTTGTACCTTTTTAAAGTCTAAATCGGTTCCTAACCAGTTACTTAAAGTGGTATAATCGCCTTCAAAATAGTTACTTCCGGTTTTTTCATAATATTTTACTTCCGTTGGCGTGATTAATCCTTTGGCCATGGTAATCCCAAAAAACCGAATGCTGATTAAAATTTTTTCGTCTTTCTTAATTCTGATTTCGGCCGATAAGTTTAACGACTCTTTTGGGTCTTTGTAACCTACGGCAGCTTTGATGTAAGCCGTTTTAAAATCTTTGTCCAAGTCATAATGGTTTCGGATGATTTTTTCCGATTTCAGGGGTTTGGTTGCCTTGGCCTCCGAGATTAATTCTTTTGGTTTGCACGATGCAGAGGCCAAAAAAACAACTGCCATCCACAAAAACCATTTATTTGAAATCATTTTTACTTTTATTTTTTTAAGAGTTGATCAGCCTTTTTAAAATACAATTCCTTCTTTTTTTGATCGCCAAGACCGTTATATGCTTCGCCAAGTTGGATGTTAAAATTTATTTCTAAAGCTTGATTATCAATTACATAATCAATTCCTAGCTCGAGATAATCTTTTGCTTTGCTAAAACTTTTTACTTGATTGTACGCCAATCCTGCCAAGTAATACAAATCGGGTTGCGACGGAAACAGTTCGGTCATTTCACCTGCTTTTTGGGCTAAAATAGTAAATTCCTTAAGTTCTACATAACTTTGGAACAATAACAATGCCGTTTCTAAATCATTCGGATTGTTTTCTAAATCCATTTGATAATATACTTTTGCCTGGCCCCAATTATTTTTAGTTTGGTAAAACTTTCCGACTTCTCTCGCAACTTTTACGGTTTGATCAGATTTAAAATAAGAAACAGCTTTCATCAAATCTTGCTCAAAACCAGTATTTTTGTTGACAAAAATTAAAAATTCATTCAGCACCCGATGTTTAATTTTATTATCAATCTTCTCGCTGACCAAAATTTTATTCATAGAGGTAACGGCTTTTGTACCGTCGTTATTGTTTAAATGAAATTTAAACAGGCTGACTTGAGCCCAATCGGATTCAGGAATTGCAATTTCTAATTTTTTGGCAATTTCCATCGCTTTTTCCTCCTGATTACTGTTTGAATACAAGTAAATTAAAGCAATATAGTTGGACTCGTCTTTTGGGTTTGATGCAATCGATTTAAGTAATTCTGCTTTTTCATCTCCTTGAAATCGAACGTCTTGCAGGATTTGCTTTTTATAATTTTCGCGTTTTTCAGACGTTCCAACAGTTTCATTCAGTTCGTTGATTAACGCGAGGGCTTTATCAAACTGTTGGGTGTACATGTAGAGCGAAGTCAAATCTTCTTGGTAGCTATCGTCAAAAGCAATTAATTGTTTAACCAATATGATGGATTGATTATAATCTTGTGTTTGGTAGGTAACGTCGTACATACCGTGGAGATACCATCTGTTTTTCGGTTCTAATTGAGAGGCTTTCTCAAAAGCATCGTATGCTTGTTTATACTTTTTAAGCTTGAAATAATTTCTTCCTAACTCGTTATAAACGGCTGCACTTTCGGGCTCTAATGCCAAACATTTTTCTAAAGCCGTAATGGCTCTATCGTAGTTTTCAATGCCTTTTTGTTTCAAGGATTCGTAGTAGGTCAACTGAAAATCATTTTTAGCCAAAGCAATACTGTCCGGCTCTTGTTGTGCAATAGCCGAAAAAACACTTGTAATGAGCCAAAATCCTAGGATTAATTTTTTCATATTTTACATTTGTTTCCGTGTAAATTTCTGACTATAGTGTTTTCTCGCAAAGTCGCAAAGACGCAAAGATAGCGATGTGTTCTTTGCGACTTTGCGAGATACTTTTTAAAAAAAATAAAATGCTAGACTCTTTGACAGAAACGACATTTCTTGTCGAACAACAATTAAATTTTATTCCAAAACCGAATAATCACCAATGCTAATTGAACTAAATTTTCCATCAAAAATAGCTAGATTTCCAATCCCTCACGTAATAGAACGTTTACACTTGCTCCATTTACTCTGAAAACATTTTTACATCATCAATGTACTTAAAATCTTTTTTATTTAAAGTGTATAAACTAACATCATAATGCATTGCTGTAGCGGCAATTAAAGCATCTGGTAAATTTAGATTATTAGATAACGCATACAATTCTACAAGAGAAACAGCTTGTTTGGAAATAGTTTCATTAATAGAAAAAACAATTAATTTCTTTAAATCTTTTTTAATGATTTGAAGTTCTTTTTTATTTCTTGCACCAAATAACAGTTCCGCACAAGTAACATCTGAAACTGCAAGATGTTGCTGTCCAATTTTTTCCAATAAATCAACTATATTTTGGTTTCCTTTATAAACTTCAATAATGATATTGGTATCACAAAGAATTATTGATTTGTTTTCCATGCTTGTTTGCGAAGTTGATTTGCATCTATATCAAAATCTTTCCAAATTCCTTTAGCTAAAGAAAATTTAGATGCCGTAGCTTTTCTATCGACTTTTATCTCTTTGACCTCTGCTTCAACATTCCATGACTTTAGTAACTGTATTAAAGTCTCTTTTTTATGTTGGTTTATATTGGTTTTTAAAATTATTTCTATCATTTTTATGTTTTTAATCAAAAGTACGATATGTTCTGTAAACAATTATTCTAAAACCGAATAATCTCCAATGCTAATTGAACTAAATTTTCCATCAAAAATAGCGTGATTTCCAATCATGGCGTTGTCTAAATTGGCGTTTCGAATTTTAGAATGGGTTTGAATCAAACTGTTTTTAATGGTCGAGTCGGTCACGTGACATCCTTTTCCTATCGAAACATTGGGTCCAACAGTGGCATTAATTAAAATTACATCTTCGGCGATATAACAGGGAGGAATGATAGTCGAATTCTCTAATTTCACACCCTTATCCACTAAATGTTCGCCGTCGTTATGCAAAAATCCTAACATTCTCGAATTGGTTTCTACTGTTACATCTTTGTTGCCGCAATCCATCCATTCGTCTACTTTTCCTGGAACAAATTTCATTCCTTTGGCCATCATTTGCTTAATTCCGTCATTGATTTGGTATTCGCCACCGTGAATGATGTTGTTGTCAATTACTAACTGTAATTCGTTTTTAAGAACAGCAACGTCTTTAAAATAGTAAATTCCGATTACCGCTAAATCCGAAACAAACTCTTTTGGTTTTTCGACCAATTCAATAATTTCGCCACTAGGATTTAAATTTACCACCCCGAAGGCCTCCGGTTGATCGACTTGTTTGACCCAAATTACGCTGTCTGCTGAGGTGTCTAAATCAAAATCGGCTCGAATTAGCGTATCAGCATAGGCAATAACGGCTGGACCTTGCAAAGAATCTTTGGCACACATGATGGCGTGACCCGTGCCTAAAGCTTCATTTTGATAATAAATGGTTCCTTTGGCACCTAATTTTTCGGCAATTGCAATCAAATCTTCTTCTACTTTTTTACCAAAACTTTCGTGAATGATAAAAGCCACTTCATCAATCGATTGGTTTAAAACCCCCGCGATATCTTCTACTAGGCGGTGAACGATTGGTTTTCCTGCAATTGGGATTAATGGTTTTGGAATGGTTAACGTGTGTGGACGTAATCTTGAGCCGCGACCGGCCATCGGTACTATTATTTTCATAAAAATTGTATTAAGATTTGAGTATTAAGTATTAAGACTTGACTGAATACTTTTAAATATTTATTTTAAATTGCTTACTGCGGCTGAACACTGCTCACTATTTCACACCAGTTGAACCAAAACCTCCTTCTCCACGTGATGTTTCAGACAATTCTTCAACTGAAATCCACTCTGCACGTTCATGTTTGGCTATAATCAGTTGTGCTATTCTTTCTCCGTTATTTATGGTAAATGTATCATGGGATAAATTTACTAAAATTACCCCAATTTCTCCACGATAATCGGCATCAATTGTTCCGGGAGCGTTCAATACGGTTATACCATTTTTCGCGGCCAAGCCACTTCTTGGTCGTACTTGTGCTTCGTAACCTAGTGGTAATTCGATAAAAAGACCTGTTTTAACAATAGTTCTTTCTAATGGTTTTAGAGTTATAGGTTCAGACAAATTAGCTCTTAAATCCATTCCGGCGGAAGCCATGGTTTCGTAATTGGGTAACTCGTGTTGGGATTTATTGATGATTTTGATGTTCATTGGAATTTTATTTTTTGGTAAAATTATAAAAAGCAAATTAGCTTTTTCTTTTTAAAATACGGTTAATAGTTTCTTTTTCGTTGTGGTAAATGTAAAAGGTAAAAATCAATATCATTGGAATTCCGATAAAATAATTTTCTCTGAATTGGTAGAAATACAAGGTTGAAAACAGGATGGAAATTCCGAGATAAGCACCTATTTTTTTCATGTCATACGGAATTGGGTAATATTTTTTTCCTAAAAAATAGGAAATTAACATCATTGATCCGTAGGCCGCGATGGTTGCCACTGCCGAACCCATATAACTGTATTTGGGTATTAATAAATAATTAAGTGATAGGGTTAAAATTGCTCCTACAATTGAGATAGAAGCTCCTATTTTAGTTTTGTCTGTCAATTTATACCAAACAGATAAATTATTGTAGATTCCTAAAAAGAAATTAGCCAAGATAATTAGCGGAACTACTTTCATGGCTTCCCAATAGGACTCGTCTTTTATCATCAATTTTTTTAACAAATCAGCAAAAACGATTACCGTCAAAAGAATAAGTGAGCCAAAGATGACAAAAAATTTAGTAATTACCGCATACGTTTGCTTTGCATTTTCATGTTTCGCATGGCTGAAAAAGAACGGTTCAATTCCTAATCGAAAAGCAGTTGCAAATAAAACCATAAACAACCCTAATTTGTAGCAAGCGCCATAGGCTCCAACCTGGCTTTTTCCGATATCCTTTGGCAAGAGGTGTTCTAAGATAATTTTATCGAGATGTTCGTTAACTGCAAATGCAATTCCTGCGATTAATATTGGAAATCCGTAGCTCATCATTCGCTTCCAAAGTGTAACATCAAAATGCCAACTGACTTGGAGGTAATTTGGCGAAAGCACCAAAAAAGTGGTAAGGCTTGCTATTAAATTGGCAAGAAAAATATAGCCTATTTGGAAGTTTTCGAAATAAATGGAGGAAAAAAATGTATCGGGATTGGTGGCTGCTATTTGAGGTAGATATAACAGAAAAAACAGGTTTAATGCCATATTAACTACAACGTTTCCTATCTTGAGTAGAGCATAAGCTATTGGCCTTTGTTCAGCTCGTAATTTAGAAAACGGAATGATAACCAAAGCGTCTAAAACCAAAATCCAAATAGCGTAGATAACATACTCAACCTCTACATTTATCCAGTTCGAGAGTGTATTCCTAAAAAAAAGAGAGAGCGCTAAAAAACCTAATGATGTCCAAAAAATTGAAATTGTTGATGTTTCAACCACATTTTTTTTATTTTCTTCAGAGTTATAAAAACGAAAAAAGGCGGTTTCCATTCCGTATGAGAGAATAACATTCAAAAAAACCATGTATGCCAAAAGAATGGTGGTTTCTCCATAATCAGCTTTTACGAGTTTTTTCGTGTGGACCATTACGAGGAGAAAACTTAACATTCTCGGCAAAACCGTGGCTAATCCATAGATAGCGGTTTGCTTAAAAAGATTTTTATATAAACTCAAAGTGCTTTTTACTTAATGAAACAAAAATAGGTTTTTATTAGATTATGAAAATCCATTTTGGTGAATTGTTTTCACAAAATGAAATCCTCTGGGCTCGTAGCCTTGATTGTAATAAAATCGGTGTGCTGGAAAATTTCCTGTAAAGGCATCAAGAACGATACAAGTACAGTTTAATTCGGTTGCTTTATCATCAATATAAGTAGAAATTAATTTGCCGATTCCTCTTTTACGGTAGTCTGGATGCACAATAAAATTGTCTATCTCGATGTATTTTCCGGTCCATAATTTGGTACCAAACCAAAAACCAGTTAATCCCACACATTTTTCATTTTCAAAGACAGCTACTTGTTTGTAGTTTTTCGGAATCATATCTTCGAGGAAAGTTTTGTAGCGTTCGATAGTCATCTTGGGATATAGAAATTGAATGGTTTCAAACTGTTCTAGGATTTGTTCAACGGTTGTGAGTTCATTTAATTTTAAAGCCATTTTGCTTCTTTGGAGTGATTTGTTTATAATGGAAGTAATTAAGTAATTATTTTCAGATTTTTCTAAGAAAATGTACGAAGTGGTATGTTGATTTGATTTGTAAAAAATATAATTTGTGCCAAGAAATTGAAGTTTTTTTTGTCTTCCTTGATGGAAAAGAAAGGATGTTTTCTTCAACAAAATCATATATACTATCCATATATTATTCTGCCGATTCTAAAAACCAAAATATTCTTTGCTGTATAAAACTTTTGCCAAAAGATCTAAATATTCAATAAACGCTCTGGTGTAAATAATATCTATTTCCCCACCATTCTATTAGTTTTTCTTTTGACGCTTTTCTGGCTTCTTCACTTTTCAAACCTTTTTTAAACGCTTCTTCAAAATTAAAAGTGTTTTGCTTTTTTAAATAAATCAATTCTTTTAGCACTTCAACGTCTTCAATAGTCGAAATCCAACCTATCAATTGTTGTTTTTGGGTTGTTGTTTGCGTTTTCATTTTTATAGAGTTTACATCAAAGTTACACTTTTTTATAAACCAAATGAAAAAGCCCACAAAATTTGCTTGTATAATTTGGTTTCTAATCCCCATTTTGAATGCTGCTCTTTTGGATGGGTTTGGGTTAGTTAGGGCAATGGGTTTTTACTTTAAACGCTTCGTGTTTTACACTTTATAAAAAACATCTTCTAAAGCGATATCTAATTTCGGTATAACTATAAGTTTTGGTTAAATCTAAATCAGAAAACTTAGTAACTACTTGTATTTTTGATGATTTTTAGAAGCAAATTTAATCAATTTCGCCTATTGTTTTGAACAAAAAGCCAACATATTATGTTGGCTTTTATGGTTCTAAATATCTGCAAATATTTTCTTGATTTCAAAATCAAGCGCTGGAAAAAGCGGGCTTGTTATTTTTTCGTCTTCTATGCAGGGTTTTAAACCAATATAGATGTCGTCTCTTAGCGAATAAACAAAAATTGTGTGTTCTGTTGGGTCTACAATCCAATATTCTTTAACTTTGTTTTCTTGATAAAGATTGAATTTTATTCCCATTTCTTTCTTGGAATTCCCTGGAGATAAAATTTCTATAACCAAATCGGGCGAACCTATACAGCCTCTATCGTCTAATTTCGACTCATCACAAACCACACAAAGGTCGGGTTGCACTACAGTAAAAACTTTCTTGTCATCGGTGCTTTTACTAAAATTAATTAACCGGACATCAAAAGGAGCATAATACAATCCACAAGGTTGATGCTCAAAATACCTATCTAAATACCTATTCAACACCCTAGAAACCATTTGATGTTTCCTTGATGGTGCAGGGCTCATCTCAAATATTTTTCCTTTAATCAATTCCACGCGTTCCTGAAACTGCCACATCAAATAGTCGGCATAACTATAGGTTTTGGTCAAATCTAAATCGGAAAACTTAGTAACTACTGGCATTTCTTAAATTTTAGTAATACAAATTTAATCAATTTCGCCTATTGTTTTGAACAAAAAGCCAACATAATATACTGGCTTTTATGGTTCTAAATATCTGCAAATATTTTCTTGATTTCAAAATCAAGCGCTGGAAAAAGCGGGCTTGTTATTTTTTCGTCTTCTATGCAGGGCTTTAAACCAATATAGATGTCGTCTCTTAGCGAATAAACAAAAATTGTGTGTTCTGTTGGGTCAACAATCCAATATTCTTTAACTTTGTTTTCTTGATAAAGATTGAATTTTATTCCCATTTCTTTCTTGGAATTCCCTGGAGATAAAATTTCTATAACCAAATCAGGCGAACCTATACAGCCTCTATCGTCTAATTTCGACTCATCACAAACCACACAAAGGTCGGGTTGCACTACAGTAAAAACTTTCTTGTCATCGGTGCTTTTACTAAAATTAATTAACCGAACATCAAAAGGTGCATCATACAATCCACAAGGTTGATGCTCAAAATACCTATCTAAATACCTATTCAACACCCTAGAAACCATTTGATGTTTCCTTGATGGTGCAGGGCTCATCTCAAATATTTTTCCTTTAATCAATTCCACGCGTTCCTGAAACTGCCACATCAAATAGTCGGCATAACTATAGGTTTTGGTCAAATCTAAATCGGAAAACTTAGTAACTACTGGCATTTCTTAAATTTTAGTAATACAAATTTAATCAATTTCGCATATTTTATTGAACAAAAAGCAAAAAGCCAACAAAATTTGCTGGCTTTACATTTTAATGTACATTTTATAGTTATCCTTTCAAAGCTTCTGCACCACCAACAATTTCTAAAATTTCGTTTGTAATAGCTGCTTGACGTGCTTTGTTATAGGTTAACTTTAATTGATTTCTTAAAGCGGTAGCATTATCAGTTGCTTTATGCATTGCTGTCATTCGGGCTCCGTGTTCTGATGCGAATGAGTCTCTGATGGCTTTGTACAACTGTGTTTTTAATGACTTAGGAATCAACGTCAGCAAGATTTCTTCTTTTTTAGGTTCATAAATATAACTTATGTTAGAAGAAGATGTGTTGCTAACAATAGGTGCTAGAGGCAAAAACTGTTCGGTCATTACGATTTGAGTGGCAGCATTTTTAAACTGGTTGTACACCAATTCAATTCTGTCGTACTGTCCGGATAAGAATTTAGCAGTAAGATCATCAGCTATAGCGGCCACGTTATCAAACGTCAAGGTATCAAAAACGGTACTTTTATTAGCAATTACCTTAGAAGACTTCGATAAAACGTCATTTCCTTTTTTCCCGATTGCATAAACTTCAACATTTTTACCGCCATAAAATTCGGCACGTGTTTTTGCGGCTTTAATAACATTAGAATTAAAAGCGCCACATAAGCCTCTATTAGAGGTGATGGCAACAATTAATACATTGTTTACCTCCCGTTGAGTGGTATATTCTTCTCCTATATCTCCATCTAAAGTTGCAGACAAATTCTGTAGCAATTCAGTCAACTTTTCGGCATAAGGTCGCATTGCGGTAATGGCATCTTGTGCCTTTTTTAGCTTTGCAGCAGAAACCATTTTCATCGCAGAGGTAATCTGCATGGTAGATGAAACGGAGGTAATTCTATTACGGATTTCCTTTAAATTTGCCATTTTCTTGTATTAAGATTTTAGTATTAAGTATTAAGAATATTCCTTGCACATTTCAAGTCTTTCGTCTTAATACTTTATACTTAATACTATTAGTTGTATTTTGCTGAAACTTCTTTTGCTACATTTTCTATAACACCTGTAATGTTATCATCAAATTTTCCTGCTTTTAAAGCATTTAATGTATCACGGTGTTTGTTATTCATGAACTCAAGGAAGTCTTTTTCAAATTCTTTTACCTTATCTACAGGAACATTTCTCAACAAGTTTTTAGAACCCGCATAAATGATAGCTACTTGATCTTCAACGGTATAAGGATCATTCAAGCCCTGCTTTAATATTTCAACGTTTCGTTTTCCTTTTTCAATAACGTTTAAAGTAACTGCATCAAGGTCAGAACCAAATTTGGCAAACGCTTCTAATTCACGGAACTGAGCTTGGTCTAATTTTAAGGTACCCGCTACTTTTTTCATTGATTTAATTTGAGCATTTCCTCCTACACGAGATACCGAAATACCCACGTTAATAGCTGGTCGAACTCCTGAATTAAACAAATCTCCGTCAAGGAAAATCTGCCCGTCTGTAATCGAAATTACGTTAGTAGGGATATAGGCAGAAACGTCACCTGCTTGCGTTTCGATAATTGGCAAGGCTGTTAACGATCCGCCACCTTTTACAATTCCTTTAATAGAATCCGGCAAATCGTTCATGTTTCTTGCGATTTCGTCGTTAGCAATTACTTTACAAGCTCTTTCTAATAAACGAGAGTGTAAGTAGAAAACGTCTCCTGGATAAGCTTCACGTCCTGGAGGTCTTCTTAACAATAAAGATACTTCACGGTAAGCAACTGCTTGTTTTGATAAATCATCATATACTATTAAAGCCGGACGACCTGAATCTCTAAAATATTCACCAATTGCAGCACCCGCCATTGGAGCGTATACTTGCATTGGAGCTGGGTCAGAAGCATTTGCTGCTACAATAACTGTGTAGGCCATAGCTCCTTTTTCTTCTAGCATTTTTGCAATTCCTGCTACAGTTGATGCTTTTTGACCAATAGCAACGTAGATACAAAATACAGGTTGACCTGCATCGTAAAATTCTTTTTGGTTCAAAATGGTGTCAATACACACGGTTGATTTACCAGTTTGACGGTCGCCAATAACAAGCTCTCTTTGACCACGTCCTACTGGAATCATGGCATCAACCGCTTTTACACCTGTTTGAAGAGGTTCAGTAACGGGCTGACGGAAAATTACTCCAGGTGCTTTTCGTTCTAACGGCATTTCATATAAAGTTCCACCAATTGGGCCTTTACCGTCAATAGGGAAGCCTAATGTGTTTACCACACGACCTACCATTTCTTCACCCACTTTTAGCGAAGCAATTCGTTGAGTTCTCTTAGCTGTAGAACCTTCTTTGATACCAGTCGATGGCCCTAAAAGTACCACACCCACGTTATCTTCTTCAAGGTTCAAAACAATTGCTTCAAGACCGTTGTCGAATTCTACTAATTCTCCATACTGCACGTTTGATAACCCGTAAATACGAGCGATACCATCTCCTACATTTAGAACTGTACCCACTTCTTCAAGTGTAGCACCCGACTCAAAACCCTCTACTTGCTTTTTTAATATTGCTGAAATTTCAGCAGCTTTAATATCCGCCATAATTATATAAATAACTAGTTACTTAATTCTCTTTTTAAAACGTGTAAACTGTTGGCTACAGAAGCATTAAATTGCTTGTCGCCTATTTTTAAAATAAAACCTCCAATGATGGATTCATCCACAATATTATGAAGTGTTACGGTTTTTGATGTAAATTCTTTAATTTTTACTAATACTTTAGCTTCCAATTCGGTTGTTAAGGGAAAGGCTGTCGTGACATGAGCCACTTCAACATTATTTACTTCATCTAGCAACTTATTGTATTCAACCGCTACGGATTCTAAAATGCTAAATCGCTTATTAACAGCTAATAGATGAAAAAGCGACTTTGTGGTAGCACTTGACGTACTAAAAACTTCTAACAAAGCAGAATGTTTGGTTTCGGCACTGATTGTAGGACTTTCAATAAACTGCTGCAACTCTTGGTTTGAGGCCATGGTTGATGACAAGGTTTTCATGTCTGATCCTACTTCTTGAGCTGTTCCTTTTTCTTGAGCGATTTCTAAAATTGCTTTCGCGTATCTGATAGCTGCACGTGTACTTGCCATAGTATTAGTTTAAAGTAACATCTCCTAACATTTTCTCAACTAATTGTTTTTGAGAATCTTTGTTAGCTAATTCTGTTTTTAATAATTTTTCAGCAATTTCTAAAGAAAGTGAAGAAACTTGTGATTTTAAATCTGACATGGCTGCATTTTTTTCGGCTTGGATGGCAGCTTTTGCCTGTTCAATCATTCGAGCACCTTCGGCTTGTGCATCAGCTTTTGAATCAGCAATCATTTTCTCTCTCATTTCGCGTGCCTCTTTCAACATCAAATCGCGTTCTGCTCTAGCTTCGGCTAATAATTTTTCGTTTGAAGCCGTAAGATTTTGCATTTCTTTCTTTGCATTTTCTGCAGATGCCAAAGCATTATTGATTGATTCTTCTCTACTTTTTACCGCTCCTAAAATTGGTTTCCAGGCAAATTTTGCCATAAGAAAAAAGAACACCACAAAAATGATAGTGGTCCAAAAAATTAAACTTTCCGGTGAAGTTAAGTTCATGTTTTATATAAATTTAATTGTTTTACTTTTTTAAAAAACCGTTTCGCAACCAACCGTTGCGAAACGTGTTCTTTTTTTAAAAATTACTGTGCAATCAAAGCAACAACCACCGCGAAAAGTGCAACACCCTCGATAAGAGCGGCAGCAATAATCATAGCAGTTTGAATTTTTCCAGCAGCTTCTGGTTGTCTTGCCATAGCGTCCATAGCAGATCCACCAATTTTTCCAATACCGATTCCTGCTCCAATAACAGCTAATCCAGCACCGATTCCAGCTAATACCATAATGATAAATTTATATAGTTAATAATTAAAAAAACTCAATTTTAGTGATGATCGTGCTCTTCTACAGCTTGACCAATAAATAAGGCAGACAACAAGGTGAATACGTAGGCTTGCAGTGCTGCAACTAACATTTCTAACACACTCATGAACAAAACGAATGCTCCTGAAACTGGTGAAATCCAGGCGGTTTTGAAAATATAGATTAACGAAATTAAACTCAATATAATAATGTGTCCTGCTGTAATGTTGGCAAAAAGACGAATCATCAAGGCAAAAGGCTTTGTAAACATCCCGATAATTTCTACCGGCCACATAATAGGATATAGGGCTTTTGGTACCGGAGGAGCAAAAATATGTCCCCAATAATATTTGTTAGCACTAAATGTAGTGATTAAAAACGTGATGAATGCTAAAACAAATGTAAAATAAATATTACCTGTTAAGTTTGCGCTAAAAGGGAAGAAGGGAATCAAACCAATAAGGTTGTTAATCCAAATAAAGAAAAAGATGGTTAACAAGTACGGCATGTATTTGGCGTAGTTTTTTTGTCCGATGTTTGGGATGGCAATATCGTCTCTTACGAACAAAACCAATGGTTCTAAGAAACCTGCTAATCCTTTAGGGGCCATTTTATTTTTATTGTACGAACGAGCCACTGCTGTAAACAATAATAGTAAAACAATTGCCGACATTAGCATTGAGAATACTAGCTTTGTGATAGAGAAGTTGAGCGGTCTCGCATCAAAATTTAATCCGCTTTTATCGGCTTCGTCTGTTATTGCGGCAAACTTATCAGCATAATAAATCACTTCTTTGTAACGCACAAATCGTTCTCCATTTACCTCAACAATTTCTTTACCTTCATTGTCATGGTGAAATTTTGAAGAAGAAAATACTGTCAAACCGTTATCGGTGTATAAAATAACGGGTAGATAAAACGAAATTGGATGTCCATTCCAATCGGCAATGTGAAACTCATGAGAGTCTCCAATATGCGAATTAATTAAGTCTGTGGCATTAAACTCTTTATCTTCTGAATGTGATCCTCCAGCAAATGCCGAAAGAGGTAACAACGTTACTAATAAAATCGCTAAGAACTGAATGGTGATTTTTGCTACTCTCATTTTAAATTTAGCAGAATTTAATGTCGTTAAAATTTCGCGCAAAGGTACATATTTAATTAATAAATGAAAATTTATCAACCTAATTTTTAAATAAAGGTTTGAAACTAAAGCATTTTTTAAATTTTACTCAATCATTTTGGATTCAAAAGCCTCACGGCGTGAAGTGTTTCAAAGAAAAGAAACAGAAAAAACGGTACAAAAAAAGTGGCAACATCTGGTATTTTATCCTCAAAATCCGACTGTATCAACGGTAATAAAAAAACCAAAGACGCCATCATCTTCAATATTCCTGTGGCTAAAAAGGCGTAACCGGTCTTGTCAAAAAATGTTATATTAACAAAAACCAAGAATAAATACAGCAAAAAAGTGACTGCAAAATGAAAGAGGTACACCTTATAAAGCGTGTAGTAAAAAGGGGCGTCCGTACAAAAAACCTCTCTTATGGCGAAGTGACCTAAATATAGTAGAATAGTGAAGGGTATGAATTGCTTGATAAAAGGAAGTAATTTTTCTTTCATGTGAAGATATTTAGTTTTTTTTCAGTCTCCTGATTGGTAGCAAGAGTAATTGCTTAGCCAGTTCATGCTGATAATCATCTTGGGTGGCATAACTTGATTGGTTTTTGAAACTCATTTTAGGCCATGCTCATTTCAATTAATCATCTATTTGTTAAGATTTTTCACCTGTTGGATTACGTTATACAGAGCAATAAATACCGATAATAATGAAAAAACGATGGTATAAACAGCCTCGTCATTTTGTTGGTTTTCGTCGAGCCATTTTCCTACATAGACACCAATAAAAATGATTAATCCCATTTGAAAAGGAATATTCATTAATACCAACCATTTATTAACGTTATTTTTGTTCTGATTGGGATCCGGCATTGTTTTGTATCTTTTTTAGGTGAGGCTTCATCACGCAACTTGCACTAAAATCAGCACCGGGTTGTACCGATAATTTTCCGCAGGTTACTTCGCCACTGATAGAAGCTTTCGATTTAACATTTAATATTTCTTCTACTGCTAATGTTCCTTCAAATGTTCCTTCTATGTCGGCGTTTTTACATGTCAATTCTCCTTTAATGCTTCCTGTTGGTCCGATAACAATTTTTCCAGTGGTAGTAAAATTTCCTTTTAATCGACCGTCAAGTCTAAAGTCGGCTTCCGAAATTATGTTTCCCACTAGCTCTGTTCCTTCTACAATTCTATTGGTTTTACCCAATAAATCGGTGTATGATTTTGGTCTTTTCTCGCTCATGATTACAATTATTTTGGAGGCAATACCGCATCGTTGGTTGTTTTTTCTTTTTGGGTTTCTAGTAAATTTACAGGAGTTTTATCAACAGGAGCTTGTTTTTCAGCAGCTTTTTGTTCCTGTTGAGGAGCTTTATTTTCTGTTGTTTTTTCATCCAATTCATTTACTGTTAGATTTTTGCCGTAATCTGCTAGATTTTTTTGTACTTGAATTACTTTATAGTTTTCTGTCGAAACAATCAGTGCGGTTTCTTTGATTCTAAAATCTTTGTAATCGCGCAAAATTGTAGCTATTTCTTTTGCTTTTTCTTCGGTTGGAATGCCGTGCATTACTAATAAAATTTCGTCCATTATGTAATTATCGATCGAAAAGTAGAGTTTTTCGGCAGTTCGTTCAGTGGTAAATTGTTTTATTTTTTCGATAATTGATTTGTTCCCTTCACTAATAGTGTCGCTGATTTTGAAAATCATCTTGTAAGACGTGGCTTTTTCTCCATCAAATTTTAATTTTTCGAGATACGGAATTTCTTTGGCAAGCAATTTTTCGGCCAACTTACCTTCGGTACTGTTCGGATAATTTAAGGCTACAAAGTTGAGCGATTTTTTATACTCTTCCACACCTTTGAGTCTTCCTGAAATATTGGCTTTCAAAAATTCTAATTTAGGTACAATTTCTTCTCCTGTATAGACTTCTATAGCTTCGTCTACCTCATCTAGCAAGGCTACATTTACGCTTTGTTCATATTTTTTATATAAGGATTGGTACTTGGCGTCTGGGGTTTGACTTTTTTGTTCAGCACTTAAACCATCATTAGCAATAATTTGAGCATAGCGCGAAGTAGGGTAGAGGGCCGCTATTTTTTGCTTCATACCTTCGGCTTTTGCTGGATTGATAATTTGGTAAATTTTAAACAAATTATACATCGATGGCAGAACCAAACGTTCTTCAGGATGGAGCACCAATAATTTTTCTAGTTTATCGGCAGCCAACTCATACTCTTTAAATTTTTCTTTATAAATAACGCCCAATTGGTAGTAGGCAAAATTTCTGTCTTTGGCCAAACTATCGAGTACCTCTGGCTTGGTAGGCAATTTTGAAATATAAAAATCAGTGGTGTATCTCGGATCGTCGGTAAGTTCTTCTTGAGATGCTGTTTCTTTTTCGGTGTTTGCTGCCTCTTGATTTTTATCCGCATCGTTTTCGCTATCATTATTTCTTGGACCTTGAGACCACCGCCAATTATCTGATAGATTTCGTTTGCCCCATCTTTTACGAAATTCATTTTTTCCAAAAGATACCGTTGAAGGATTGTAGAAATAAAAAGACTCTGCTGATTTGGGTTCAAAAACCACATCTGCCACAACATTGGATTTGCTAGCCAAACCGCTTGGTAAATCATCTTGCATCATTCCTGCTTCGGCAATTTCTTTCAGTTCCTGCTCTTTTTTGGCTAGTTCGGCTGCTTTTTTTTCCTCTTCTTTTAAGTTTTGAATGTACTTGTCAAAATAGCTAACTTGTTGTTCTTTTGACATAGCTACCAAATTCAAAATACTATCATTGGCTTGAGCAATGGCTTCAAATTTGATTACGTCTTCTAGATTTTCACGCTTTTTCTTGATGGCTTTATACTCGCGCAATTTGTCGTCCAGCACCGTTAACGTACTGTCGTAATATTTACCCGCTGTAGGATATTTGGCATCATCAAAATACAATGTGGCAAGATTTCTATAATTGGAAGCTACCAGATACTGGTCTTTCGCTTTCGCCTTTAAGGAAGCATTGTAATATGTAATTGCTTGTTTATGGTTGTCTTGTTGGTCATAATAAAGTGCTATTTGATGATTGATGAAATCCAAAAAAGGTCGGTTTTCTCGATCTTCTAGTAAGTCTTTAAACTTTTGTAAAAAAACAACGGTGTCTCCTGTCTTGGGATTAAATTGTTTTGCTTGTTGCAAATGTGCTTGGATTACATAGCGTCTTGGCGATTTACGCTTCATGTCAATAACCGATTGGAATGCTACAAAAGCGCTGTCTTTTTTGTTTATTTCGTTTAAAATCTGACCTTTTATAAAATGATACCGTGCTTTTTCTTCATCCGATTTGGTGTACTCAATAGCTACATTCAACTTTGCAAGAGCACTGTCTTTTTGAGCAAGATTTAAAAAAGCTTGAGCTAAAGTAGCGTTTGCATCGGCATAAATTTGGTCTTTAAACTTGATTTCACGCAATAATTTTCTCAAATTAATTACAGCAATAGCGTCGTTTTCCATACGCATATTGGTTTTTTCGCGCCAAATTTTCGCTTCGTAAATTTTATCGCTTTCTGGGTATTTGTACAGAACATAATTGAATGCTTCGAGGGCAGGCACAAATCGGAGGTCGTAATATCTTGCTTTTCCTAATAAAAGGTGAGCTTCGTCCATCTGAAAATTAACTTCTCTGCCGTCAATATTCATAGAGCGTTTCTGGATGGCTTTGGTTGCTTTTTCTTCCGCTCGTTCAAAATTTGCATTTTCTGCTTTTTCTCCAGGTGCCGCCGCTCCTTTATCAACCACCATTCGCTCAACGGGAAGCGTTGTCCAAAAATCGTCGTTGTATTCTGCTTTCAAATCTTCAATTCCTTTGGCTAAGGCCACGTCACCATTGTACAAAACATTGTATTTGGTATTTAAGGCTTGCCAATTTCGGTTTAAAAAACGGTCTTTTTTGGTAGAGCATGCGATGAAAATTCCGAAGATTCCGAAAACAAAAAATATTTTAATCAGCTTGTATTTCAATGTAAAAAGGTTTTTATTCTTAACTACTTAAAGTTGATTTTAGTATATCAACGTGTAAAAATACGTTTCTTTTTGTTAAGCCGAAAAAATAGCATCAGTTTTTTAGTTGTAGCCTTGTCAGAATTTTATCGAAAGGCAATAAAATTGGTCGCTAGTTTGTCAATTTATAAAGCCTTTAAATTTAAAATTTGGCGAAATGACGGTTTAAAAAATCACCGTCAAGTCGCCTATTTATTTAGTGAGAAACGCACATAATTCCTGAATCCGTGCCAGAAAATAAAGCGCCCGATTATTTTAAACCGCGAAGAACTCTTCTAGCTCACGTAAAGTTTCAGCCGAAGTTTGAATGTCTTTTACAATTTCGCCTTTATGCATGGCAACGATTCGGTTAGAAACTTCTACTGTGTGTTGCAAATCGTGGCTGGAAACCAACACTGTCACGTTTGGATCGTCGGCTAAATCTTTAATAATTTTCTTCAATCGAAATTGTGTCGTTGGATCTAAATTAGCAAAAGGTTCGTCGAGAATAACGACTTCTGGATTTCCGATTAGTGTGGCAATAATTCCCACTTTCTTCTGATTTCCTTTTGATAAATCGCGCAAGTATTTTTTGTTATTCAAAATTTCACCATTGAAAAATTCAGTGTGTTTTTCGAGTAAAGCATCCACATCTGCTTTGTTTTGGCCCCGTAAATCGCCGATGAAGTAAAAGTATTCTTCGGGGGTTAAATAGCCAATCAAGAAACTCTCGTCAATGAACGAAGCCGTAAAGGGTTTCCATTCTTCGCTGAGATTTACTTGGATGCTGTTGTTGATAATGTGACCCGAACTGGGTTGAATTAAGTCCAACAATAAACTGAAAAAAGTAGTTTTTCCGGCTCCGTTATTTCCCACTAAACCGAAGCTTTCGCCTTTTGGAATTTCTAAATTATCTATTTTTAGAACGGTTATACCGTTGTATGTTTTTGAAAGATTTGTAGCTTGTATCATGGTTTTTTATAAAGATTAGTTTTTTTGTTTATAAGCGTCGATGGTTTCGTACTTCTGCTTTTTATAAATGGTTTCAATTGTGTTAAAAACTTTATTTTTTAAAGCAAAACCGGCAATTCCTGCAAGGGCCACGAAGGCAAATCCAACCAAATCACTGAAAAAATGGAAGCCCAGGAAGTATAACAACAAGGGTAAGATAATCTGCGGAATAACCAGTAGTAAAGTTTTAAAATTAAATGCTTTTTTGTCGCCAAATGCATTTTTATTGCTCGTTAAATCAATCGGTGTTCGGGTGTAAGCTCCCGCCAAAAGTGTGATGTAGGCATTGATTCCGATATTGTAAACGGCTACTGCAACGACTGCGAGATACACTTTCCAACCAAAATACAGATAGAATGATGCCAAAACGGTCGAAATAATGGTTACGATGACCATCAACCACCATTTAGAACTCAAATAATCGCGGTACTTGATGTTCTGACTCATCATTAAATTATAATATGAACTATCCCAGCTGGGTACAAATTGACCAAAATTGAATAAAAATCCGCCGGAGACAAAAATTGCTCCAAAAATCATGGAAACAGGTCCGTCATACGCTTCGACAGCTCCAGTCATGAAAATGAGTCCGTAAAATAGAAACATCACACTCATAACCACCACTGATTTAGCTCTTTTGTTTCTGGTAATCAATCGAATATCATTTTTAAGGAAAGTGCCTAACGTGCCAAATTGGTTAAACCATTCAAAATTTTGTGTAGTGGCAACCTCTTGTTTAGTCGACAATCCGCCATCGAGATACAAATTACTTTTGAAGAAACGGTGCGTCATTTTATACACCAATAGCATAATGACAATGGGTATAAATGCAAAGTACGGCATGTCATACAAACCTTTGAAAAACAGCTGTGTATAAATGGTGATGTCAAATAAATCAAAATAGTGCAAACCTCCTAAAGCAGCAAATAACGCCACAAAGGAATAGAACACAGCATCTTTTTTATCAATCAAAATGTTTAAAAAGTTGACTAATAATACAAGGGCTACCATGCTTAAAAACCATGAAATAACGCCGAGTATTGAAAAGTCTTCAACCAACAAAACAATCGATAAAGGGACAAAGAAAAATAAGTGTGTGATGTTAAAAAAAGACAACACTGTTTTTCCTAAAGCAAAATTTACGATGGCATCTTTTTTTATATTGATGTACAACAAGGGCTTGATGTTCATGACTGGTGTTTTTTGTAAAAAAAACCGAAATACAATATCAAACACAAAATAGTAAATTAAAAACCGGTTGATTACCGCAAAGGGTTCGGTTTCCATTTCTTCTGCTATAATATAATAGGAACCCGCTCCTAAAACAGAGAAAACAGCAATAAAATATAACGCTCCGATGAACATTAAAATTTTTATTGCTAGGTTTTGTGCAAACGCTGCCGATCGAACAAAAGCCTTCCATTCGAGGGATAAAAACTTTTTAATCATGTAGTTGGTTTTAAGGTTGATACATTAGTATTCTAAAGTGAATTTTTGTTACAGAAACAGTTAATTTTTTATCGAGGGACTGTTATTGGAGTGCAATGTATAGCCGCTATTTTGTGGTTTTTTGTCATGCTGAGTAACAGCTTGTCCCGACCCATCGGGAAACCAGCTCCGCCTCATTGTTTAAACAAATGATTTAAAAAGTCCAACTCAGGGTTGATTGTTTTTAGCAATTCGATTTTCCTGTCTTTTGTCCATCCTTTTATTTCTTTTTCTTTTGCAATTGCTTCTTTTATCCATGTGAACTTTTCAAAATACAATAAAAAATGAACCTTGTATTCAATGCATCTTCATGCTCTTGAAGCCGAATTTTTAAATTATTAGTAACGCCTGTGTACAAAACCGTTTCGCTTTGTTTGTTAAAATGTAAACGTAATAGGTGTGAAAACCTTCCTGAAATTCAATCAAATCGTTTTATAAAAAATGTTGAACCAATTTCACAGATATGCTTCGTTCCTCAGTATGACAAATTGGTGTTGTTACACCAACTCATATTCTGGATAGGTTTCTTTCAAGTATTCTTCAGCTTTACTAGGAATAATGACCAAGATAATATATTGAAATAAGCCTACTATCACAACAAAAAAACTGGCAAAAATCAAAAGATAATCATCCGCCAAAAACTTTCTTAACTGAAATACCAATTGAAAAGACAAGAAAAAAAATCCTGAGCCGTGGCCATAATTACCGATGATTTCTTTAAAAAGCCACTTCTTTCCGGTTTCTTTGGTTTTTTGCTTCATTTTTCGATGATTGGCTGCAACCTCATAAAAAAACAGCACCAAAAGCAACACACACAAACCAAGAAATATAACCTCCGAATACAAACTAAATTTCAAAATGAAAAATAAAATCCCAACTGCCGAAAAAGTGCCAAGAACTTGTGGTAAGCGAAAAAAATCTTTGAAGTGACTCCAAACCAGTTTATTGTATTTTTTACCCAAAGCCATTTGCCTTTGTTCTACCACATCCATAAACCCGAATACGCCGAACTTTTTGAATTCTATTTGCAAGGCTTCGTCAAAAGTTCTGTTCGGAAATTCTTGCCATTGCGTTTCGATTGCATTGGCCAAATGATCGACCAATTCAGTTTGTAAATCGTACCATTCCACAAAATGTTGACGGGTAAAAAGATACAGATTTTCTATTTGAAGTTCGTTGAGTTTCATTTTAAACAAAAATTTGCTGTTGTATCTCTTGCTTTAACGTTTTAGAAAACGTTATGTAAAACAAAAAAGAAAGTACAGACATTGTTATTACAAACGAAGAAAAAATTTTATATACCAATGAATCATTCAAATTTTCAAAACCAAAAATCCCAATTGAATTCAAAAGATACATCCAAATTAAAACGAGATTCATTAAATAGGCGAAATTTTGCATTTTTAAAATTTTAAAATTGTTCTTTTTACCGAATTTAAACTGCTGTTTTGTCCAATCAATAAGGCAATACAGTACCAAGGGAAATAGTATTATATAAACGATTTTCTGGGGTTTTTCGAATAGATTTAGAAAAAAATAGGAACTAGAGAAAATGAAAATGGTAAAGACGAAATAAGGAAAAGTAAAATAGGTTTTCAAATGATTGCGATATGATTTTCGTTGTTTTTTATTTATCAGCAACACTTTTTCTTCCTCAATTTCTCTAAAACTGTACTTTCCAAAACCTTCTACCTTTGCTTTAATAACGGCTTTTTCAAAAGAAATCATTTTGTCTTCTTCAATAATAGCCTCGACACTCAAAATCATGTGGTCAAGAATTTCCATGTACACTTCGTAGTATTTGATTTGAAATGTCGAAATGTAGTTTTCGATAAAGGTTACTTGTTCGCTATTCAATTTCATAAAAAAATTTATTTTTAGAGAAAAAGTCCAAAGTTGTCTTGGTTATAAATATAAGAAACAAAAAGGTAAAAAGTCCAGCAGCTAAGCTTAAATTATATTCACTTAAATTGTTTTCTTGCCAAAAAAAACGAGAAAGATTAAAGAGTTGATAACCAAAAGTCATTATGATAAAATTGTTTTCTACTGCAAATAATCTTCTTTTGTTTTTCCCGTAAAACACTATAAGCCATAAGATTGCAAAAACAAAAATTGAACTCGCTATTATAACCTGAAAACCATACAAATTTTTCGAAAGCAAATCTTTAAACACATAAGAACTTAGAAAAAGGTACATAAATATAAAAATCAAAGCTTCTTTCGTTATCACAAATTGCGCAAACTTAGAAATTGCCATTGTAAAATTGAATGTACGACTTACCATTCCAGCTTTTAAAATATTTTTCTTATTTTCAACCATATAGCTTTTAAAAGCATCATAAAAATCAATATCCTCCTCCATCATTTTGCATGATACAGCTGATGCAACATGATCCACAAGTTCCATTCTTAAATCATCAAAAACCACCTCACTTTTCTTGAGATACTGGTCAATAAATTGGATTTCTTCTTTAGTTAATCTCATCTCAATAACTCAATTTAGGATTCACAATACTTTGCATATTCTTTATAAAATCTTCCAATTCTGCCAGTCGGTTTACCGTTTCAGTAGTCCCTTTTTCAGTCAATTTGTAGTATTTTCGTAAGCGATTATCCACTTTTTCCACCTCCACATCCAGCAAGCCATCCGCTTCCAATTTATGCAAAGCCGGATACAAAGCGCCTTCGGTAATGTTCAAATCGCCTTTAGTAATTTCCTTCACTTTTTGCGTTATTTCATAACCATACATTCGGTCATTTTCTTCCAAAAGCTTCATAATAATCGTCACGAGACTTCCTTTATACAATTGCGAATTTTTCATTTTTTTTCGATTTTTTGGGCGTTACCCTCAAGATTGCTTCGTACCTCGCAATTTTCGGGTCGGGCTATTCGCTCTATCTTTTGTTCCGCAAAAGCTCCACAAAAGGATGCCGCTGCAAACAACGTTCACTGAACTCCGATGGAATTGAAAGCTAAGTGAAGTAATTCCTAACGCGAGCACAAACATACATAATATTCTTATACATCACAATCTTAGGCATTCATTTTTTTAAAAATTTGTTATTTTACAACGACATACTATTTGTTATCTTTGCCAAAAATAAATTTCATGTCATCATTTTATAAATTAAGTGTAAAAGAAGTTCGCCGCGAAACTCCATCTGCCGTGTCAATTTCTTTCCACATTCCAGACGAATTAAAACCACAATATACCTTTAAAGCCGGACAATATGCCACGCTAAAAATCACTTTAGACGGTACCGAAATCCGTCGGGCTTACTCCATTTGTTCTTCTCCCGATTCAGGCGAATTTCGAGTATCAGTTAAAGCAGTTAAAAACGGAGCTTTTTCGCAATTGGCTAACCAAAAATTAAAAGCAGGCGATTTAATTGAAGTCGGAACTCCCGAAGGAAATTTTACTTTCGAACCCAACTCAGACCGTCAAAAAAACTATGCTGCATTTGTAGCGGGAAGCGGTATCACGCCCGTTTTATCTATTTTAGAAACCGTTTTGAAAGGCGAACCTAAAAGTACTTTTGTCTTGGTTTACGGAAACAAATCAGCAGAAGAAACTATTTTTTACCAAATCTTACACGATTTACAACTGAAATATGTAGGTCGGTTTTTTGTGCATTATGTGTTCAGTCAATCCAAATCCGACAACGCGCTTTTTGGAAGAATCGAAAAATCAACGGTAAATTTTGTGTTGAACAACAAATACAAAGACATCGATTTTGACAAGTTTTACCTTTGTGGCCCTGAACCCATGATTAACCTCGTAAGCGATGTTTTGAAAGAACACAACGTTCCTGAAAAAAACATCAAATTCGAATTGTTCACTTCGACTTCAACCGAAAATAAAATAGATCAATCGCTTGAAGGTCATACCAAAATCACAGTTTTAGTGGACGATGAAGAAACCACTTTTGAAATGTCGCAAAAGCAAACGGTTCTCGAAGCCGCATTGAAGCAAGGTTTAGACGCTCCGTATTCGTGTCAAGGCGGCATTTGCAGCAGTTGCATTGCCAAAGTCACACACGGAACCGCCGAAATGAAGAAAAATTCCATTCTAACCGACGGCGAAATTGCCAAAGGATTGATTTTAACCTGTCAAGCTCATCCCACTTCGGCCGAATTGTATGTGGATTATGATGATGTTTAATCCTCCCCTAACCCCTCCGAACTCCGATAGCTATCGGAGGGAACTTGGAGTAGGTAGATTGAATAATGCAAGTCAGGAGTTATAGGTCTTTTGAATTGATTTTAATCTTAACTATATGAAATCGCTAGCTGTTACAATTACAATTTCATTATTCGTTATCTATTCGATAATAATTGAGAAAACTCTTGATCCAATTTTAAAAACTGAAATGATTTTTAGGGCGATCGAAAAAAGTGACCACACTGAGGTAAGAAATGCTTATTACGGATTATCTCCAGTCCCTGAAAATCTTGATATGATTACAGCGAACAATAAACTAATAAGAGATAAATTCCTGATATACGGTTTTCCTAAGAAAACTCAGATTACTGTGAGGGAAGAAAAAGTTCCGCGAAATAGGATTTACAAGCATCACGTCGTCGGTAAAACAATAAAAAAGATTTTTATAACTACAACTAAAATCGGAAAATATAACGAATGTATTATAGAAACAACGCTGTTTAAAAATGGAAAAGATTTAGAAGTTTTTGGAATTGATATCATTAGATAAAAGCCCTATAATACGCTCCACAAGCGATTTGGGCATTTGCCTTTAAAGGAAAATAGTTTTGTATTTGACAGTTTGGCTAATCCGAAAATAACGTTATTTTAGAACCAAACATATGTAGTATCGGAATGATATTCATATTAATAAATTCAATTTATATTTTTTTAGCCTTCATTTCTATCACTATTAGTTCGTCTTAATACTTAATTCTTCCGTCTTAATACTTGCCTCAAATGAAAAACAAACTCGACATCTTCAAAAATGCACCCACTTTACTGGACGAATCCGAAGTGCAACAACTTTTGGCCTATTGCGAAAGTTTGGAAGACGAATTGGTGGATTTAAAATTTGAAAAAGCCAATAACAAAGAGCTTGTAATGCTCGATATGTTGAAAGAAGTGGTTAAAAGTTGTGCCGAAATTCAAAAACTTGAAATGGAACACGAACGTTTCGGGTATCCGCTCCCCGATTATTCAGAAGCCATTAGAAGTCTGAAAAGTTACATTTATGAAATGAACCGGATTAATAAATTACGGATTTAAGTACTGCAGCGTTCTAAAAAATCTATTTCGATTTCCAAATAAAACCATCAAGAACGTAATGCGTGAATTGTGGAACGGTCAAAAGTGGCACTAAAATCAGTTGCCATTGAGCGAAATAATTCAACCCGAGACTGAAACTAAAGTGCTCGTTCCAAACTAAAATTTCCCACAGATATTCTTCTGAAAAAGCAAAGAAAAGCAAAATCGCAACATACGCGAAGATTCCCAAAACACTCGAAAGTTTCGGAATTTTAAACGAGTGATTGCTTTCTTTTTGGTTGAAATAAATCAATGCCATGTAGGGAATTCCGTGTGAAACGACATTTAGTAATGTAAAAATCAAATCATTATTGAAGTACACGATTCCGAAATACCACGACAAAAATGTCCCGATGATGATGGTATTTTTAGGGATGTTGAAATACTTGTTTTTGAAAGAAATATAAATCGTTCTGAGAATATAAAAACCCAAAATCGAAAAGTACATCCCAGTAAAAAATTGCAGTAATACAGGATTTTGATACGTGAGAAATTCATTTTCAACAAACCAAGTGAAATTTCGAGGCGAACTCATAAACCAAAACACCATCGGATAAATTGTGGCCGTGTAAATAAAAAGATTGTCGAAAAAAACACTCCATTTTGTTTTGATTTCCATTCGCGAATACAACCGCATAAAACCATATTGCTGTCTAATAAAATGAAAAACAGCTACATAAGCCAAAACCGACCAAAAAACTTTGGCTCCAAGTAAAAACAAGACAAATCCGATTGCAAAGCAAATGATTGGAAGAAAAATGAGGAGTTTTCGTTTTTTCTGAAATGCTTCTTTTACAAAATACGTCTTGAACAACGTGGCATAAACGTGAGCGACATCGATAAAAACAATCAACAAAAGCCAAGTAAAAAACGAATGATTTTCTTCGGCTTCTTTTAGAAAATCCTGAAAAAAGAACACGATGGAAAGCACCAAAAACTGCGGCAATAAGATAAAAATCGAGTCCGTTTTCGGATTATTAAGCCACGGTTGTTTCATCTAAAAGTTGGTTTACAGCGTTAATTCCTTGGTGAAAGGCTTCTTCAAAAATAGAAATTCCAGCCAAATCACTATGGGCAAAATAGATTTTATTTTCAATTGGTCTTGCCGCTTCTTGTCGTTCTTTTCCAGAAATAAATCCCGGAACAGGACTGATCATTCCGTGTCCAATTCGCTCTATAGTAATGTCTTGAATTAAGTTTTCAATATCGGGATGAGCCATTTTCAAATCATTGATGATTAATTCCCGCCAATGGTTTTCAGGTTTCGAAAGCAATTCTTTTCTGGACTTCTTCAAATCTTCACTCGAAAAACTGTAATAGTAGGTAATCACTTTTTTCTCCTGAATTTGCCCTAAATCTTGATGCTGGTTGTAAATATACCCCAAACCTTTTGCACCATAAATTACATTATCCCAACACAGCGGAAAACTGGAATTGTCGTTTAAAGTATCGACCGTTACCGTTGCCAAAAGCCATGGAGCATAATGAAATTGCTTTGACATTTCTTTTCGTTCGGGCAATACATATCCGTTTATAAATTGGGGCGTTGCAAAAATTACTTTATCTGAAACAATTTCAAAACTTTCTTTTTTGGAAGCGTCAAAAACGTTTACGTGTACTTTTCCGTTTCGGATTTTAGTTTCAAAAACCAAATGATTCGTCAGCGTTTTGTCTTTAGAAAAAGCGTTTAAATGCGTGGTTAATCTTGCATTTCCTTCGGGCCATGTCAACACATTTTCGGTTTTTTCATTACTCGAATTGTGCTTTCGAGCAGCAAAATAATGGATTCCAGCCCAAGCAGAGACAAAGTCGATTCCCAAGCCAAAATCGTCGCGGCAACAATAATTTACATATTCAAAAAGTTCTTCCGACGCAAATTTGTTTTCCAAAAGCCATTCTTTCATCGTGATTGTATCCAAAAAATCGAAACTTTTATCTTGCGAAGAATTACGAATCGGAATGTCAAAAATAAATTTTTCATCCGTTCCTTTTTTGTTTCTAAAATCGGTCATTATTTCAAAAAAACGGAGGAAATTATTTTCAGAAACTTTCGAAATTCCAAATTTAGGCACCAAACCTTCCTGCCATGTGTTTTTGATAAACAATCGTTCTTGCGGCATAAACGTGAGTTGTTCTTCATCAAAAACGGGAAAATGATCTTTAAAACCCGTAATGATTTTTGATTCTTCCAGAAACTGCATCAATTCCTTATCGTGAATATTTGGCAGCGGAAGATAATGAGCTCCAAGCGGATATTTGGAATGTGCATTTTCGCCATTTCGGGAATTTCCTCCGGAATTTTTCTCTAATTCTATAATCAGAAAATCTTCAATTCCTCTTTTTTTGAATTGCCTTCCAGCCGATAATCCCGCGATTCCGCCACCAATAATCAAATACGGAATTTCGATGGTTCGAGAAATTTCGGGAAAATCTTTCGTTCGAAGTCGGTGTCCCAAAATGTGGTTCGTACCCGAAAGTTTAATCGCAAAAGTCACGACTTTTTCTTTACAAGATTGCAAAAACGAAGGAATGGATGCCAAGAGCATTCCGGCAGAAAGGGATTTTAAAAAAGTTCTTCGCGAATTCAAATTATAGTTTTCCCCATTCTTCATCAAAATAACGTACTAAAATTTGGTTATCCAATCGGTTTATTTCCAGATTATTAGCCTTCATGTCTTTCGGAAAAAAATTCAGCTTTTTATATTGATAATCATAATACCGCAGGTGGGTTGCTTTTCGTTTTACTTGACTGAAATCTGTATTCAAATTATTTGATGCAATGGAATAACCCCATTCGCCAAACGAGGGAACGTACACGTGATACGCATCGACATTCGGGAACACTTCTTTAACGGTTTTGTTGATGCACCAAAATGATTTCGGGGCAAAATAAGGCGAAGTCGTTTGTATTACAACAGCGGTTTCGGGTTTTGTTAGATTGTGCAATGATTTGTAAAAATTCAGCGAATATAATTTGCCCAAACTGTAATTGGACGGGTCGGGAAAATCAATAATTATAACGTCAAATTTGGCTGTTTCTTCCTTTGCCCACAAAAACGCATCGCGGTTAAAAACCGTTACTTTTGGACTGTTCAGAGCGTTTTTGTTGAAATCTTTCAGGATGGTATTGGTTGCAAAAAGCGTGGTCATTCCTTCATCTAAATCTACTAATGTGATGTTTTTTACTTCACTGTATTTCAAAATTTCTCGAATAGCAAGTCCGTCGCCACCGCCCAAAACCAATACGTTTTCGACACTTTTTGCATTTGCCATAACCGGATGAACCAAGGCTTCGTGGTAGCGGTATTCATCTGCCGAACTGAACTGGAGGTTGTTATTGAGGTATAATTTATAATCGTTTTTGGTGTGGGTCAACACGATTCTTTGGTACGGAGTTGCTTTGGAAAAAATGATGTTTTCGCCGTATAATTTTTGTTCGGAATACGACAGAATTTGATCGGAAAAAAAGAAAACGAAGAGTAAAACGGTAAAGGCAAAAATAGCTTTGAATTTTAAAAGCGCTGATTTTTTCAGTTCTTTTGAAAGAATAAAACACAAAAATATAGCTACCGAAACATTAATCATTCCGAAGAACAGCGAGGTTTTCATGACGCCTAATTGCGGCACCAAAACCAATGGAAATAAAACCGAAGCCAATAAAGCTCCGATGTAATCAAACGTAAAAACATTGGAAACCAAATCGCTAAATTCGACTTTTTCCTTTAAAATATTCATCAGAAGCGGAATTTCAAGACCCACCAAACAACCCGTGATGAACACCAAAAGATAGAGGATGAACTGGAAATAATCGACTTTGTCAAAAAGTATAAATAAAATTACCGAACTCAAACCACCGATAACACCCACTAAAATTTCGATTTCAACAAACGTATTGAGTTGGTTCTTTTTTACAAATTTGGCAAAATAAGAACCAATTCCCATCGAAAATAAATAAACGCCAATGATAAACGAGAATTGTTTGACCGAATCTCCAAGAAGATAACTGGCCAAAGTTCCGGCTACCAATTCGTAAATCAGTCCACAAGTAGCGATTACAAAAACGGCAAAAAGAAGCAGGTATTCAAACTTCAGGAAGTTTTTAGCCATGAATTGCGGCACTAATAATTAACGAGATTCCGATGATGAAAGCGCCAAAAACGATTGCTAAGGCGACATTTTTATTGTCAACTATTTCTCTCCACGTTTTTTCGGGCGTTAATTTTTCTAAAATCAAGTAACTGATGATTAAGACTAGGATTCCGATTCCTGAAAAAATAAGTGAATTTACAATTCCTTTTACTGCGATATATTCCATACTTTTTAAATTTTATTTGTGATAAAAACGTGAAACTCCTCCCACGCGTCCTGAGTTATTGGCATTTGAACTGACTTTTTCGGTCGAAACGCAATCGCAAATTCGATTTCCCGAAATTGTGAAAAACAAAAACATTCCGTATGCCGCAATCCCAATTAGGAGCGGCCATTTATTATTGGTTATAAATTCTTTAACGTTCATATTTTATCATTATTCATAAGGAGAAAAGTCGCTACTTTCCCATCTTCGTTGTTCAAAATTTTTACTGGCAAAAAAGAGAATTAGCAATGTAATGCCCATGACCAAAGCCGAAATAAAGAAATTCCACATAGAAGGTTCTTTCCAAACAACATTTACTTTGAGTTCTTGATTGCTTGAATCGGGTTGTTTTTGAGGTGCGATAACCAAGTGGTATTTTCCTTCGGCAACACCACAAATATTAAATTTTTCGCCTTGACTTCCTTCGGTCCAGCTTTCTCCTCCTTCGTAGCCGTAGTAATATTCGAGGTCTTTATTGGCATATTCCTCCTCGTTTGTTTTTTCGTTTACCAATGCCACTTGTGCGTTTGCCCAAGAATTGTTGACATCCGAACTGATGGAAATGGTCATTGGAGCCGAGCCACCTTCTAGTGTAAATGATTCCGAGACAAATTCTTTATTATCGTACTCAGAAAATGCAAAACTTTTAGAAAGTATGTGGGTTTCTGACCTGTTTTGATTGACCAGAATTTGCGTTACCAAAATTAAAATTGCAACACAACAAAAAATGATTGCCGTATTTGAAATGTTAAACAAAAAGGGTTGCACCAAGCCTACACCAGATTTCGGCGGAAGCGGCAGATTTCCGAATGCTTTTTGTACTTCTGATTTTGAGAAATGTTTACCAAAATAAGTGGTTTGTTCTGTTCCTGTTTTTTCAATAGATATCACTAATGGCGGATTTATATACTCTGATACTTTGACTGTGGTATTCAGATTAGAACTATCAAAAAAACCATACGCCCCAACTATTTTAGCGTCAGTATATTCATATAAATCAAAAGAAATTTCATCGTGTGTTAATTTTTTGAACCTTCTCGACATGTCGTACTGTTCTGGCACTTCTTTCAATAAAATCCAGTGCCCGTCTGACTCCGAAAGGTAGCAATAGGTATCATCTTTGGCTTTGAGCGTATATTCTCTCCAATAAAACGTTTGATAAACCCGCTTGATAATGATTCCGATAATTTCGTATTCGACATTTTCAATTGTTCCTTTTTGTCCAATATTTAGCAGCGGAACTATCGAATTGTACTGGAATTTTTCGATGAATATCATTTCATTGTTTCGAAATTTAAACACCGATTTACAGGAGGAACAGCCAAAATAGTGTACCTCAACTGTATTTTCAATTGATGTAGATGTGCCGCATTTTGAACAATTGATATGCATCTCTTATCTGTTAACTTCGATTTGTTTACTAATTTCGGCATTAAAAAACGCAACGTATTCTTTGGCAACAGCCCGAACTTTCTGTGTATTGTCTTGCGAATAATTGCACAAATAAATATCCAAAGCCAAGTTCTTGTTTTCGGGCCAAGTGTGGATGCAAATGTGCGATTCCATCAAACAAAATGCAACGGTAAAACTTTGATTTTCAAAAACATATTTTGTAAAACCTACTTTTTCAAGTTGGTATTTTTGAAGTAGTTGTTCCGTAAATTGAATGAATTGCTCCACTTCAACGAGTTTTTCAGCGTCATCGGTTTGAAGCGTTAGGAGAATATGTAATCCCAAAGGATTTTCCTGAACAATCATAAATTTGTTTTAAACGTATTTGGAAAGCCGAAAATAATGATTTTTAGTTTACGATTTTGTGAAAAAGAAAAAACTATTTTTATGCTGTCAAAACCGACTGTATTTTCTCCACCACACGTTCTGGCGTAATAGTTCGCATTGCCTCTTCATAACCGTCCACTTTTTTATTTCCGTAAACCGACGTTGGCAATAGCGGAAATTTATCTCTATCGGGTGTCAAACAATTATTTAGCAGTTGATTAAATGGGGCAAAACCCGCAAAAGGATGGGTCGCACCCCAAAGTGTGACCACTTTTATTCCCAACATTGCAGCGATGTGAGCGTTTCCAGAATCCATCGAAAGCATAACATCAAGGTTGGCGATGATTTCGAGTTCTTGCTGAAGTTTTACTTTTCCAGCAAAATTTTCTACGTTAGTTTTACCCATTGCCATTGCATCGAGTAAAGTTGTTTCTTTTTTTCCACCGCCAAAAAGAAAAATTTTATAATTTTCGTTTTCTCCTAATGAATTAATCACTTGCTGCATCAAATCCAGCGGATACACTTTCGTTTCATATTGTGCAAATGGAGCAATTCCAATCCATTTTTGATTTTGCTTTGCGGGATTTTTAGGAAACGTAGGAAATTTTGGGTCGTTTAAATCAGTTGGAAAACCCAACTTTGCAAAAACAGCTTGATGCCTTTGCACCATCGTAGGCAAAGGTTTGAAGATTTTATTTTTAGCACGTGTGAGTTCTTTTTTTCCTTTTCGACCTTTATCAACGGTAGCTGTTTTGCATCCATTTAACGAAAAGAAAGCAGTAAGTACTTTTGAACGCAAAACATTATGCAAATCAGCCAAAGCATCGACGTCAAGCTTTTTTAACGTTTGATACAGTCGGAACAAACCCAGAAAACCTTTGTGTTTTTTTTCTAAATCAATCGGAAAAAAATGGACTTGCGGAATGGTATCAAAAAAAGGTTTGAAAAAAGGTCTCGAAACCACTGTGATTTTTACATCTGGATGTTGGCTTACGAATGCTCTCAAAACAGGCACTGTCATGGCTACATCTCCCATTGCGGAAAGTCGGATAACGGCTATATGTTTAATTTTTGGTGACATTAATAAATATTTTTACCGCTTTTTGGTCATTCTTTAGCCATTTACTTTTTTATTTCTAAATCCGAAATGAGTTTTGAAATAGCATAAACAAATGTTCTATTATTTCTTCCAATTCTCGGGACGAGTATACGTTTTTGAAGCCCCCTTTACTATTGTTGCCATCTTAGCATTGCTAAACTTGTCCTCATGATTTTCTAAAAAAACAACTTTACCCATAAGACCTCTAATTTCATTCGACTTTCTATCTGGAGGAAAATAAACCCTAATCTTAATGTTTGGAAATTTATTTTTAATATATTTTATAGTCGATACTTGATCGCTGTCTGCTGTAATTAAAGTAATTATATCAACATTTCCTTCAATGCAATCATTAACCATTGCCAATGCAATATTTACGTCCGTACATTTTTCTTCAGGGACAACAAATTGTTGTTTACATTTTGCATGACAGTTTAAGTACTTATCTGAATAATGACCATTTATAACTTCAAAAAGTTCTCCATTGATAATTTTATTTGCTGAAAACAATGCACTTTGTTTACTTCTTTTCTGAATATTTTTGGGTGGTGCAGTAAAATACTTGACTTTTTGCAGCACTTGATTATCATGTTCAAATACAAATTGTGAACAAAATTTGCCGAAATCTAACCAATAATAGTCTTTCCAATCACTTTTTATTGAAGTGTAAGATTTGAATCCGTGGTAAAAATTAAAGCCGTCAAAGTAAAAAATAACTTTCTTCGGTGGTGTTGATTGTTGTGCCATAGCTATAAAAAAAAAGCTCCCAGAAGGAGCAGGTCTGCAGTACAGAGACTACAGGGTGGCGTTATTAGTGCAAAGATAACAACTAATTGTGAAAATGCAAATTTTATAATCAAATTTTATTCCATCACTTAATGCATTAATGATGTTTATTTAATTTCAAAAATTATTTACAAAAAATTATTTACAAAAAATTATTTCTTATTCTGATACAATACCGGATTCAAATCGTCGTCGTTGTACATTTTCATCTGTTTGTAGACTTTCATGAATTTATCGCCGTTTTCGATGTCATGTAACAAATCGTCAATTGCGGTAGAAAGATCACTTCTTTGCTCGAGAAGTATGTTCAGTTTTTCTTGGCATTTGCCTCTGTGTTCTTGCGAAGCCTCAGTACGATTGACTTCTTCTTGCATGTGATAAATTTTAAGTGCTAAAATAGACAATCGGTCAAAAGCCCAAGCCGGACTTTCTGAATTAATTTTAGCGTTTTCTTTTACATTTACCGAAGCAAATTTTTGAAGAAAATAACTATCAATGTATTCTACCATATCGGTACGTTCTTGATTCGAAGCGTCGATTTTTCGTTTTAATTTTAAGGCTTCAACAGGATCAATATTTGGGTCGCGAATGATGTCTTCAAAATGCCACTGTACTGTATCAATCCAGTTTTTATGGTACAATAAATGTTCGAACTTGTCTTTTGAAAATGGATTATGGATCGGATGGTTTACATCGTCAAATTGATGATAATCGCGAATGCTTTGCTCAAAAACGGAGTAGGCTAGTTTTGAAAACATATTTTTTAAATTTATAAGAACAAAGATACTTTTTATACTTTTACGTTTTTAAAAAAGATTGAAAAAGAAAGCCTCTCCCGGCTACTGCAAAGCAGGGAGATTGGAAAAGGGAAATGAAACTAATTTTCTCGAAGTACTAATTCAAAAACACAAAACACAAAATGAAAATACATTACTTATCTGAAAACAACAGCGTTTTAAACCATTTTCTAGGACAAATTAGAAATGTAAAAGTGCAAAACGACAGCATGCGGTTTCGGCGAAACATAGAACGCATTGGCGAAATCATGGCCTACGAGATGAGTAAGGATTTGAGCTACAAAGCGGTTGAAATCCAAACGCCTCTTGGGATAAAAAAAACAACCGAAATCAAAGACAACTTGGTTTTGTGTTCCATTTTAAGAGCGGGATTGTCTTTACATTTGGGTTTCTTGAATTATTTTGACCAGGTAGAAAACGGGTTTGTTTCGGCCTATCGCCATCATTATAACAACGATGATGCGTTTGAAATTAAAGTAGAATATCAAGCCGTTCCTGCAATTGCTGATAAAACACTTATATTAATCGACCCGATGCTGGCTACCGGCCAATCGATGGTGGCTGTTTTTAATAAATTAATCGAAAAAGAACAGCCGAAAGAAATTCACATTGCCATAATCATTGCCGCACCAGAAGGAATTAACTATCTCAAACAACATCTGCCCGAGAATTGCCATTTATGGATTGCCACGCTTGATGAGAAGTTGAATGACAAAAATTACATCGTTCCGGGACTGGGTGATGCTGGCGATTTGGCTTTTGGCAGCAAACTATAATTGCATAAAAAACGATAAAAAGCTCAAAGTAAGTACTATTATGGCTGTGAGTTCCTGGCTCCATTTTATTTTCACACCCTCAAAATAACTCGTAGCCATAACGGCAAGCGGCATAAAAGTATAAATCAAAATGCTATTGTTTTTACCAGGAGAAATGAGGTAAATGACAAAACCGATAAAAAAGGCAATGATAATTTTTTTATATGAGTTATGAAGCACCAAAGGTTTACTCGGATAAGACACAATTTGAGAAAATAAAAACAAAGCCGTTACAGCGGCATAAATCGAAATTGCGATGTTCTGAAATTTATTTGTAAAATAATTAAAGTTAAAACTTAACTCCGTTGTTTGAATCCAATGTTCAAAATAAGTTTGGTCAACGAGCAGAAAATACACTACGCTGAGAATGCATACCGTAAAAAGTGCAATGTAAGGCAATATCCAGTTTCGGTAATCGCGTGCCACATGCAAAGCTATAGAAACAAAGACCAAGAGGATAAATAAAATACTCCAAAAATGAAACACTGCCGCTAAAAAAATCCAAAAGGAGGCGTCAAAAATTTTTTCTTTTGGGGTTATTAATGACTGCATCGAAATCAATCTTCGGAGTGCCAAAAGAATTAAAAAGTTAGAGATGATAAGATTTGTATTTCCTAAGGTGGTGGGAAATAGAATCAAAAAGCTGAAGAAGAACAAGAACGGAAAGGTATTGTCTTTGCTCAAACCGTTTTTCTTAGTAATAAAATTGGATATAAACAAAGACCCAATTAATAGTATAAGTAAACCCGCCTTTTGAAAAATTACCTCAACAGATGCAAATGCGTCAGCTATTTTATTTTGGTACAAAAAAAAGCAAATCACCAACACCAAGGTAACTACTACATAATTAAATGGATTTGATTTGCTAAAAATTGTTGTAATCATGCGGATATTTTATATTTTTGCAAATGTAATTATTATACTTGACTAAAATGAATGCATTTTTTGAAGGAATACAGACTCTTTTTGTTGACTATCTTTTCGCTCCAATGGATTTTTTGAGATCCCTAGAATTAACTAGTTGGTTTGGTGCCAATACCTTAAACTGGATTTTCATGATTATTTGTGCTGTTGCCATCGTGTACTGGATCAAGCAATTGAAATTACACAAAGAAAACAACGACGAATTTCAAGATACTACAGCCCATTCATTTTTAAAATAAAGTTTCCCAACGCCTGAGTAGGAATCAGGAAACTTTTATATTAAAGGTCGAATCCGATATCTTTTCTAAAATACATCATATCAAAATGTAACTTATTTATGTTTTGGTATGATTTTTTTATGGCTTCTTGATGGTCATTCCCAAAAGAAGTTACCGCCAAAACGCGACCTCCATTGGTTACAATTCTTCCGTTATCCGACTTTGTTCCGGCATGAAAGACGAGAGAATCCGACACATTCTCGATGCCCGAAATAATTTTTCCTTTATCAAAAGCTTCTGGATATCCGCCCGAAACGAGCATGATTGTAGCAGCCGCTTGTTCGTCAATTTCTAAAGAAAATTCACCTAATGATTGTTCTGCAACGGCCTGAAACAAAGCTACCAAATCTGATTTTAATCGCGGAATAACTACCTCGGTTTCAGGGTCGCCCATTCTCACGTTATATTCTATCACATACGGATCATTATCGACAATGATGAGCCCGATAAAAATAAACCCTTTGTAACTAATTTTATCGTGATGCAATCCATCAACGGTAGGTTTTACAATGCGATGTTCAATTTTTTCTAATAACTCTGACGTGGCAAAAGGCACAGGAGAAACCGCTGCCATTCCGCCTGTATTTAATCCTGTATCCCCTTCGCCAACGCGTTTATAGTCTTTGGCTGTAGGCAAAATCTTGTAGTTTTTACCATCGGTTAACACAAAACAGCTCAACTCTATTCCGCTGAGAAACTCCTCGATAACTACTTTATTTCCGGCAATACCAAATTTATCATTGAGTAACATATTGCTTAATTCTAATTTGGCTTCGTCTAAATCCGTGAGAATCAAAACTCCTTTTCCAGCCGCTAATCCGTCTGCTTTTAAAACGTAAGGCGGGTTCATTTTCTCTAAATAATGAAATCCGTCTTCGAGATTTTCTTTGGTAAAACTATGGTATGCCGCTGTAGGAATCCGGTGATGTAGTAAAAATTCTTTAGCAAACTCTTTACTACCTTCCAACTTGGCTCCTAATTTTGATGGCCCGATTACAGGAATATCTTTTAAATAATCATCGTCCATAAAAAAATCATAAATGCCCAAAACAAGTGGATCTTCGGGCCCTACCACCACCATATCAATTTTCTCGGCAATCACTAATTTCTTGATTTCGCCAAAATCGGTCGCCGAAATGGCCACGTTAGTTGCTATTTTTTCTGTTCCTGCATTTCCAGGTGCAACAAAAAGCTTTTGACATAGCGGGCTTTGTGTCATTTTCCAAGCCATCGCATGCTCTCTACCGCCCGATCCTAATAATAAAATAGTCATTTTTGTATGTGATTTGAGTTGTTGAACAAAAATAGTTTGTTTTAAAGTGAAATAATAATAAATTTAAATTAATATTCAAATGATTCGCATTCCCAATCGCAATATGTATTTTTGATTAAATCTTTTATTTTAATGAAACTATTTGACCTTTCTCTTACACTCTCTGGTTTTCCAATTAAGGAAGCCAAAGCCCAAATGCAAAAAATGCTATCTATTAAAGCGGCGGATTACGAAAATTTTATTCAAGAAAAAAAAGCAGAAATTGTACAATTTCATATAAAGAACAATTCGTTTTATCGAAGTTTATGTGGCAACAAAACCATTAGTAATTGGAATGATTTGCCTGTTTTAACCAAAGCTGATTTACAACAACCTTTAGCAAAAAGGCTCTCTGCGGGTTATTCCGAAAAAAATAGTTTTATCAATAAAACCTCCGGCTCCAGCGGAACGCCTTTTGTTTTTGCCAAAGATAAAAGGGGTCACGCCATGACTTGGGCCAATATTATCGACTACTTTGCTCAACATGACATTGATTTTAACCACGATTTTCAAGCCCGATTTTACGGTATTCCAAAGGATTTTTTGGGCAATACAAAAGAACGTTTAAAAGATGTTCTGAGTAACCGATACCGCTTTGATGTATTTGATCTCTCTGATGCGAAAATGGAGGGTTTTCTGAAAAAATTTCAGCAAGAAAAATTCACATACATCAATGGTTACACCAGTTCGATAGTATTATTTGCAAAATTTTTACAACAGAGAAGCATCATTTTAAAAGATATTTGCCCAACGATAAAAGCGTGTTTTGTTACCTCCGAAATGCTTTTTCCATCCGACCGAATTTTACTCGAAAATCAATTGGGCGTCCCGATTATCAATGAATATGGTGCTGCTGAGCTGGGAATTATTGCTTTTCAGAATTCTCAAGGCGAATGGCAAGTTAATTCAGAGACGCTTTTTGTAGAAATTCTAGATGAAAATAATCAACCTATACCATACGGCAAAGAAGGCAAAATTGTGGTTACCTCACTTTATAACAAAGCCCATCCGTTTATTCGCTACGAACTGGGCGACATTGGAATTCTGGACGAAAAAAGCACGTTTAAAAATCCGATTTTGAAAAAGTTAATTGGACGAACCAACGACTTTGCTGTATTGCCAAGCGGAAAAAAAGCACCTGGATTGACCTTTTATTACGTGACCAAAAGCATCATTGAAGACAACGGATTGGTGAAAGAATTTCTGATAAAGCAAACCAAAACAGACACTTTTGAAATAGAATACGTAAGTGAAAAACCGCTTGATACTTTGCAAATTCAAAAAATTGAAGAAGCCATAGCGAAGTATTTAGAACCTAATTTGACTGTTGTTTTTAGCCGAAAACCATTTTTACAACGCTCAAAAAGCGGTAAGCTCAAGCAGTTTGTTTCGCAGATAAATAAAGTGTAATGAGTCACTTTGATCTTTGCTTTTTACGATTTCACAATATTACGATTCATTTCAGATGAAAAAGTTATTAAAATAATTTGTCTATTAGCTTAAAAGTAAATACATTAGCTTCATTAATGCCAAATAGCCAATTATGGAAGACCGTATTTTATCCGAAGAAACAATAGCTGACAAAATTTATTTTATCAGAAATCAAAAAGTGATGCTTGATCGTGATTTAGCGGAACTTTATGAAATCGAAACCAAAAGATTAAAAGAACAAGTTAAACGGAATATCTCAAGATTTCCCGAAGATTTTATGTTCGAACTTACTGAATCAGAATCTAATTCTTTAAGGTCGCAAATTGCGACCTTAAAGAAAGGACGAGGACAACATCAAAAATATCTGCCGATAGTTTTCACAGAACATGGCGTTCTAATGTTATCAAGTGTTTTGAATAGCGATAAAGCCATTCAGACTAATATTCAAATCATGCGAATTTTTACAAAAGTGCGTCAAATGCTTTTTGACACAACCGAAATACGACTCGACATTGCACAAATGCAAAAAAAGTTAGAAAACAACAGCAAGAATATTGAGTTGGTTTTTTCATATTTAGACGAACTATCAGATAAAGAAGAAGTTGTAAAACCTCGAAATAAAATTGGGTATAAAAAATAGCGTATCTATTAAGCTATAACTTCTTAATATACAGCGGTTTGACCAATAACTGCATAAACAGAAATCCAATCATACAAAAAACAGCTGTAATAAAATGGCATTTGTGATGCTTTCTATAAACCATAAAATTGTACTTTAATAAATCGGTTTTAGAAGCCGAAATGGATTTTTCATGTACTCTGTAAAATGCCAAACTTTCAGGTACTACGTACGCTTTTTTTAATTTCTTCAAAACAATAAGCCACATAATCCAGTCTTGGCGTTTGCGAATAGTTGAAATAGCAATTTTTCCAAAAAATTTTGTGTCGTAAATTCCGGTTAGATTTCCGATGAAATTACAGAAAAAAAGCTGTCTGAAAGTCAACACTCGAGGTGCTTCCACTCGTTTGTTTAATGTTTTTCCCTCTTGGTTGATGCAACCGTAAAATGAAAAAGTAAAAGGTACATTACGACTCTGCATAAAATGTATTTGCTTTTCCAATTTTTCAGCTTTCCACAAATCATCAGCGTCCAAAAAAGCAATGTATTTGCCATTTGCTTTTGTAATAGCATAATTTCTGGAAACTCCTGCACCAGAATTAACAGCTCGTTTGTACAGCTGAATTCTTTTGTCATATTCAATAAACTTTTCAATAATCGAAACAGTACCATCAGTCGAAGCGTCGTCCACAATAATCATTTCCCAATTTTGGTAGGTTTGGTTTTGTACCGACTCGATGGTTTGTTCGATAAACGCTTCGGAGTTATAGGTAGGGGTGATGATAGAAACGAGGCCTTCCATTTAATAGGCTTTTTCTTCTCCCTGGAAAATATTCACCACGGTTTGTAAAATGATTTTTAAGTCTAAAAATATCGACCAATTTTCGATGTAGTACACGTCATATTTGATGCGGTTTACCATATCTTCGTCTGTTTCTATTTCGCCTCTGTAGCCACGAACTTGGGCTAATCCTGTAATTCCGGGTTTAACATAATGCCTTACCATATATTTTTTGATACGGTTACCATAGGCTTTGTTTTGCGACCAAAGATGTGGTCTGGGTCCTACAACCGACATTTCGCCCAGTAAGACATTGATAAACTGTGGCATTTCGTCGAGGCTTGTTTTTCGTATAAACTTGCCTATCCGTGTTACTCTCGGATCGTTTTTCGACGCTTCTTTTTCGGTAGTTTTATTGATTTTCATAGACCGAAATTTATAGCAAAAAAACTCTCTTTCGTTAATTCCAGGTCGGCCTTGTCTGAAAAAGATGGGTCCTTTCGACTCCAGTTTTATAAGTATTGCCAATAATGGTGTGAGCCAAGAAAGCAGTAAAACAATGACCGTAAGTGAGAAAAAGATATCAAATCCTCTTTTAAAAGCCATTACTACAGGCTCGTGCAGAATTGTTTTTTGGATTGAAAGTACCGGAAACGCCTCGTAATAGTCAATCTTTAGATTCTTAGATAAAATTTGTTTGGTGTCAGGAATAAACTTAATTGTTATGTTATTATCATCTGAAAAGTTAACAAGGTCTCGCAGCTGTTCGTTAGATATTTCATTAAGCGAACAGTATATTTCGTCTACGTTATTGGACTGAACAAATTGTTCTAAATCAGCAATTTTGCCTTTAATTTGTTCGTTATTTTGTTTGTCTGAGAAGAAGCCTAAAAACCGATATCCGTAATCTGCCCGAGATTGAAAAAGTTCTTTCAGTCGGATGGACTCTGTAGAATAGCCGATAATTACAGCATTTCTGAAATTACTTCCGGTTACTATACGGTAATGTTTGAGGTAGTAAAAAAATAAAAATTTAGAAGCGGTGATAAAAATAAAGCTCATAATGACAAAACTAGCAATAGCTTCGCCACTAAAAATAGTTTGTTTTGCGAAAGGGAAATAAGCAATGGTAATCAATAAAAAAAGTACACTCTGCTTGAATAGTTTTGATAAAATTTCTACGGGTGTTGTAAACCTATAAATGGCATAAAATTTTACAAAAAAAGAAATAGAAACCCACCCAAAAAATTGATAAACAACGTAATAATTGATGTTTAAATTCAATTCTCTGAAGAAAAAAAGGCACAGAAAATTAATGACCAATAGATCGATCAGGAAACTAAAAGGCCTAATGTATTTTGAGTATCTTCCTTTTTGAGCTGCCGTCATTTTTAATAGATATAACTTGTAAAGTCTTTATGTTCTTCCTTTAAAAGTTCGTCTGCAGAAAGCGACTTAAAATAACCGTAGGTGATTTTCATGCCTTCGCTTCTGGATACCTTAGGTTCCCACCCTAATAATTGTTTGGCCTTTGTAATATCCGGTTGACGCTGTAGCGGATCATTAATCGGTAAAGGATGATACACTATTTTTTGTTTGGTTCCAGTAAGTTTGATGATTTCCTCGGCAAAGTCTTTAATCGTAATTTCGTCGGGATTTCCAATATTGACAGGTAAAGAATAATCTGAGTGGAGCAACCTGAAAATTCCTTCTACTTGATCGTCTACATAACAAAAAGAGCGGGTTTGCATACCATCGCCAAAAATAGTTAAATCTTCGCCTCTTAAGGCTTGCCCTATAAATGCTGGAATTACACGACCGTCGTTGAGACGCATTCTAGGGCCGTAGGTGTTAAAAATGCGTACAATTCTCACTTCTACGTTATGAAAAGTGTGGTAGGCCATGGTTATGGATTCTTGAAAACGCTTGGCTTCATCATAAACACCTCGTGGCCCAATAGTATTTACATTTCCATAATATTCTTCGGTTTGCGGATGCACTAGCGGGTCTCCGTACACTTCTGAGGTTGAAGCAATTAAAATACGGGCTTTTTTAACACGGGCTAAACCTAATAAATTATGCGTTCCGAGCGAACCCACTTTTAGGGTTTGTATCGGAATTTTAAGGTAATCTATCGGACTTGCTGGAGAAGCAAAGTGCAAGATATAATCTAATTCGCCTGGTATGTTTACAAACTTGGTAATATCGTGGTGGTAGAACTCAAAATGTTCTAATTTAAACAAGTGCTCGATATTTTTTAAATCGCCAGTAATGAGATTATCCATCCCGATTACATGGTAGCCTTCGGCTATAAAACGGTCGCACAAATGCGAACCTAGAAATCCTGCAGCTCCTGTGATTAATATTTTTTTCATAAATTATTTTGTATTAGTGCTTTTCTCAGAAAACGATGCATTGAATAAACAGTACATGAGACTAAAAAAAACAACTCCTCTTTGTCTAGCTAAGAATGATTCTGTCAAAAATAAACTTATCATTAGAATTGCGAAACAAAAATGTATAAAATCTTTATTTTTAATTGACTTTACTAAATTGACCAAAACAATCATTACCACCAGTAAGAACCCTACCACTCCTGTTTCGGCAAAGATCTGAATGTACTGATTGTGAAAATTTTTTTTATGATAGCCTTCGTTTTTTTCATCTCCTTGAAAAATATTGTGTTCAATACCTTTTTGCTCAATTCTAAAGTCAGATGCGTTAAGGCCATATCCTTTAAAAAAAATATCGTCTTCTTGGAGCATTTCTTTAAAAATCCTGGCCTGATAAACTCTAAAAGCGGTACCTGCAAAATATTCGTTTTGCTGAAATTTCTCTTTAGACCAAGCTTGTTGTACACTCACGTTATATACAACGCCTTCTGTAAAATCTGGATTAATGGTGCCTTCTTGCTGATTGGCTTTAAACTCTATTAAAAATCGATCTCTGATTTTTGACGAAAATGCTACGGTTAAAGCAAGTAGTGCCACCATTAAAACGGTAATCCATTTCACCTTTTGTGTGGCTCTAAAATAAAAGAGCTCATAAAAAAGAATGAGTAAAACAAATACCAAAATGATATTTTTAGAAGACAATAAAACGATAAAAACAGCAAGAACAATCAACGCCATTTTATCGAACCTATGCTTTATTGGTTTTTGATAAAATCCGAAAAAAGCCATGGCAACATAAACCGATACGTGAATTGCATTTACATCCTCAGTAACCAAATTGTGGTAAAAGAACATGGCGCTATCTCCGCTTTGCACATATTTAAAAATCGCTCTGAAGATATAAAAGAGAGCATAGCCTAAAATTCCGAGGCTGTAGAAGTGAATTACTTTTTGTTTTTGAATGGTTGTAAACTTTTGCATTGCCATAAAACACAGCGGAAAAACGAGTATTGGCAAGACTTTAGAAAGTGCCGTGGCTGTAGCATCAACATCCTTTGACCATAAAATAGAGCACGCCATTAAAACGTATAAAAAAACGGGTAGGGCTAAATTTACATTGGTGGAGAAGTTTTCCTTTTTGAACGTAATTAAGGTAACTACTGCACATAATGCTACAGCAATGCCATTAACGGCATACCCTAACGGAATGGTAATCAATACGATGAGTAAAAACAAAAACAGCGGATTTTGCTTAGTTTCCGCTTTTAAGTCTTGAAATGGATTCTTCGAATAATTGTAGGTATTTTCCATTAATTATGTTCCAATTAAACTCATTGACAATCGATTCAAAATTGTTTTGAATAAGATGCAAGTTATTGTTTTTTTTGATATTTATTAAAATATTTTTAACATCGGTAGCGGTTTTAAAATACACCGCATTTTCTTTCAACACGCCTTTATTAAACTCGTTATCATGAGCGGCAATAAAAGCTTGTGAAGCCATAGCCTCTAGCAGCGACGGATTTGTACCTCCTACAGAGTGGCCATGAAAATAGAGGTTCGAAAAATACCTCAAGTTATTTAAATGCTCAAGGTTATAAACCGCTCCGATGAATCGAATATGTTTATACTGTGCAAATTTGTTCTTAAGAAACGCTCCATACTTGGTGTTATGATTGCCAATGACCAAAATTGGCGTTTCAGCATCCGGTTGTAAGGCCACGCCTTCAAGCACCATATCCAAATTATTTTCAGGTTCAAACCGTGCCATAATCATGTTAAAATTACCTTTCGTAACTTTATATTCTGCCAAAACATTTTCGTTAGGTGTGTCAAAAGGATAAGCTCCGTAGGCAATATAAGTAGAGTTTTTGCCGTATCTCTTTTTTAAAAAGGATTGAATTCCTAAGGAATCTGCCACAAGATAATCGCTCGTGTTAGCTGCTAGACGTTCTGCAAATTTCAAAAATTGCTGTACCGGTTTGGAATATTTAGACCGCTTCCACTCGATGCCATCCATGTTAGTGATAATAATGGGTTTTTTGGGCAATAGAAAAAACCAAATAGAATTACTGGTGTAACCGAGTTGTAGAATTATATCAAAATTTCGTTTGCGAGAGTCAAGAATACAATTATAATCGTAAATAAACTGTCCGAAAGTACCTAGTTTGTATTCGGGGTCATGTTTATGAATAATCGTAACTCCTTTAAAGTTTTCTTCTTGAAAAGGGTGGTTGTGAGAATTATAGCAGTAAACTTCGTGTCCTTGTTCTACGAGATATACCGAAAAAAACTCTGCAAATTGTTCGAAACCTCCGTAATAATTAGGAATACCTCTTGTTCCAAGAATGGCTATTTTCATGTTCTTATTCTCTTAAAGAAATGCAAAAGTACTATTTTTAGTGTGTAACCCTAACGTGAAAATCTTACAATTAGTACATCTAAAATTCAATTTAAAAATTTTTTATTGCATTGCTTAAAATTGAAGCAGATAACTTCCAATCATACTGTAACTTAAGCATTTCAATTTTTGCAGTATCAAATTTTTCAGCAAGTGTTTTTTGAATAATTTCTTGCATGTTTTTGGGATTTCTGGGATCAAATTGATTGCCTTGCATGAATTTAAAGTCATTCATAGCCGTTGTATTAGAACATGCCGTTGGGATTTGAGCCGCAATTGATTCGAGTGGCGGAATACCAAATCCTTCGGCATAAGAGGGATAAACTGAAAGATCAGCGGCTCTTAAAAACACTAATAGTTCTTGAAAATCAACTTTATTAAAAGTTTTAATTTTTGATTTTACTTCTTCTGGTAGCTGGCCAAAATAAGTGTTATATTGTTCGTTTTCAATGGATTTATTGCCAATAAAAACCAGTGAAAATTCTTTGTAAAATTCATTTTCTACAAAAACCTTCAACAATGTATCATGGTTTTTTCTAGGTTCCCAGCGGCTGATGTAAAGCCAATATTTATCTAACTGATACTTTTGTTTGATTTGGTTTTTATACTCCGTTTTATCATAAGCCTCGAAATACAACGGATCTACAGCATTGGGGGTTAGATGAATAGTGTTGATATTAAAATGTTGCTTGATTTTCTGCTTCGAAAATTCCGAAACCGTTAAGTTGACATCTGATTTTTTGGCACTCCATTTAAACAAAAACTTGTTTTTTATTTGATACGATAGCGGAAAATACTGAGGATAATCTAAAAACAAAACATCATGAATAGTGTTGATAAATTTACAGTTTTTGATGGGTGGCACCACGTATTGAAAATGGGCAAAATCGATATTATTTGCTTTAATGAGGTTAGGGATGTCAAACAGCAAGCGGTAAAATTTGTTGTGTGATTTATATGGTAAATAAAACACATTCTCAGCTGTGCCAAAAATGGTTTTGAGGTTGTCAATGTTACTTGCTGCAAAAAAAAACTCAAAAGTATTGTCTTGTATCATTTCTAGATACATTCCTTTTAGATAGGTGGTTGTGCCTTGAAAATTTCCATCAAAAACATGGCAGTCTACAAAAATTTTAATTGACATGATTTGTATTATTTGCTAATAAATCCAGATTATTTTTCTTGATAACAAGTTCTCTATAACACATTAAAAAACCTATGATGATAGATTTATTGTCTAATTTTAGATACAATCCTAGTAGAACCCAATTGGCTACAATTAAAAAAATTCCGGTACTGAATAATAATAAGTTTATTTGCCGAACAATTGGTATGTTTGATTTTTTTTGTCTGCAAAGATATACCACAGAAAGTGTCAGAAAAATCACGCCCACCAGCCCCGATTTTAAAAATACTGTTGAATTAGCATTGTGTAAGATAGCTTGTTTTTTTACAAAAGTTCCTTCATTTGTGCGTACTTCTCTTCCCATATTTACAGTGGCTCCGAGACCTTTTCCAAAAATAATGGCAGGAGTTCCTTCATTCACAACTTGTTTAACCGTTTTAATGGTTTCAAACGAACGATAATTATCATTAAAGTCGGCCCAGTCATCTGGATTTACCTTAGTTTTAAACGGTTCGATGGGGGCGTTTTTAATCTTATAAAGCAGGGCCTCCATTCCTTTTCCGTTTCTGGAAAGATTCATATTGTATATAAAGGAATACCCAATGAGGAGAAAACCAGTTATGATAGAAAAGATAATGACCGCCTTTTTATTCAAAGATAAATATCCTTTCATTGCTAAATAGAATATTGCAAACTGAATAAAATTTGTTCGAGAAAGATACATAAACGAAGACAAGGCGAGAATTGACAGAATAAACCAAACCTGCCTTCGTGTAAAAACCATTCCTAGCTGTTTATAAAACATAATTACGATAAGCGAGTATACTTCAAAATCGCTAAAATAACCCGCTCTCATTCGCAAAGCATGAATATTGACTACTCGAAAAATTACAACACTGTATGCAATAATACTTAAATGGATAATGGCAATTACAAGACCTGTATATAGTATGGTTTGGAAAGGCTTAATATCATAATTTCTGCAGAGCTGATAACCTGCCAAAATTCCTAAAATGGGTTTGACCAGATACGTAATATCTCTAATGGTTTCATAAAAACTATTGTCGTAAAAAAAAGCTACTACAAAAGCGGTTAGAAAAATTAGTGCAAAAAATGAAATGTATTTTAAGACCTCTACCGAATATGTGTTCTTAAAAGTGATGGCAATAGTAAAAACCCAAAGCGCAAAGTTAAGCTCATAGAAATTGAGATACGTTACCCCAATACAGAGTCCGAACAAAATTTGATAGGGTAAATTTTTTGAAAATTTAATTTGCATGTTGAAATGGTCTAAATCCTTTAAAATACTTGAATAAAATAAGGTAATAGGCAAATATAACGATGATTTCTATTGAAATGATAGAGAGAAAAGCTCCTTGGAGTCCAAAATATTTTGTAAATAACAACAAACAGATAAAATTCAAGAGGGTAGTTATCATTGTAATTTTAATGTAAATTTTATTTTCATTAAAAGCAAACATCAACTGACGCAGCGGTAAGGATATGGAAACTAAAAAAGGTACCGCGAGACCTATTTTAAAATAAAACACTGTAGTAGTTAAGTTTTTAGGATCAATTTTAAAATAAGACAAAATCAGTTCAGCTTGATAAAAAAAGAGCAAAAGAAGTACACCTAGAAAAATAAAATTCAAGCCGTTATACTGCTTCCAGACCTTTATGCCTCGCTTTAGCTCCTTGCTAATTTCCAGACAAATATTAGCATACACAAAATAAAAAAACATATTCAAGTAGGTTTTTAAAATAGATATAACTTGATCTATTACTTTAAATTGTCCGGCAATAAAATCTCCAGCCACATAACTAATAACTAATATTGGCGAATACTGGTAGATAGAATTAAACAATTGCGATACACTAAAGCTAAATTCACTTCGAATAATATGCAAAGCGGGTTTTAATTGAAAGGAAGTTAGAGAAAACGAATATCTTTTAATGAGCCAAAGTAGGCCCAATGTATTACCAATAATAGCCCCAATACCCAAAAATAAATTAACGTAAATAAAATCAGCTGATTCTTTAACCATACAAAAAACAAAAGCGATGTATATTAATTTAGAACTTACGTTAATAAAGGATATCATTTTAAAATTTTCGACACCTTGAAAGAACCATGTTGGGTTGATAACTTGTCCAATCACGATAAAAAAACTTAAATAATAGAGTAGTTTATCTTCGGCAAAAAAGGGAATAACTTGAATAAAAAAACAAAAAAAAGAACCGATAATGATAAGCAAGATAAATTTAGAAAAATAAATAGCCGAAAAATGATGTGCTAAAATTGCAGGATTTGCTCTGTTGATGGATATGTCTTTTACACCATTTATGTAAGAACCATAATCGACAATGCCGCTAATAATCAAAGCAAGCGACATTCCTACACCTACCTTTCCTAATCCTTCTTCTCCACAGATTAAAATAATGTATGGCAAAATTAAAAGCGGACTAACAATATTTATTGCTTGCCCAAGCCCATAGATAAAAAAATCCTTTATTTTTTTTTTACTAAAAATACTCATGCCATTTTAAATCCCTAAAAAAAGTTATAGTTACTGGTTTTCTGCTCTTTTGGAGGTATAAAAACTATTCATATCTTCTAAAGCTTTAGATTTCAAAAAAGGATTTATAAGATAAAACAAAACATACAAAACATGTTTTGCGTATTTAAAATTCAATAAAACGCTACCGAAAAAGCCCATTTTCTTTTTAGATAAAATATGTACATTCATGGCGTTATAGTAATGTACACCCAACTTTTTAGCAATTTCTTTAAATGCATTTTTAGAATAAAAAGCCACATGCTGTCCGTGTTCGGAGGCATAATACCACCAATCTTGATGTTTGGGTGCCGGAATTGAAATTAAATCAGTGGTTAAAATGATGGTGTCCGTAATTTGTAGAATTTTTTCTATCTCCTCTAAAGGATGTTCAAAATGTTCAAAACTTTCAAAGGTGGTTACAGCATCATATTTTCGGTCTAAACTACCTTCAAAACCTCGAGCTAATTCGTTTTTTGTGTACGGGTCGTTCCATAAAAAATTAAAACCGATGTCGCGCATTTGACGTGTAAAAACACCCAAACCACCCGCATAATCTAAAAAAGTACCCTTCTTGTCAAAAAAAAGAAACAACAGCGAGGTAGTAATTTTAGACATCCGTTCACTCCTATACATGACTCCTGTATCGGATAGATTCATGGGACTGATGTACGATTCTTGAAGCCAATATGGATCTTCCGTTTGACCAAAACCGCAGCTTGCACACTGGTAATATTTTACTTTATATTTATATAAGACAACCGCTTCAAAAATAACTTTTGATGGGTTATGGCATATTTTACATATCATTTTAAACCGTAACTAACATTTATTTTTCAAATATACTCTTTAATCTGTTTTTAGCACACTAAGTACCATACTTATTGCATGAAATAGGTGCTTATTTTAGTTATTAAGGTACTTATTATTTTTTATCTGTTTTACAAAAAAGCCCTAAAATAATTATTTGAGCTTAATAAAAATGCAAGAATTGAAAATCATGCGGTACATTTTTTAGTAGAAAATCAAACTCATGCTTTCAAAGCAATCGTAAATAATTTATCTATTTCCTGTTAAAAGTTGATAAACGCGGCTTACATACGACTTTAAAAACCACCCTGTGAAGATACTAACCACGATTGTGAAAGTAGGGGCCACTAGATATACCAAAAAATAAGACGTGGGTACTTTGGGCAATTGCGAGAAAAGAAACTTGTTTACAATGGTTAAAAAAGGTTCGTGAAATAAGTAGAGAAAAAATGAAAAACCTACCAATTTTTCCCCAAAAGCAGCGATTTTAATATTGCATCGGTCATATACACTCCAAAAGGCTACAATACCGGCTAAAATAGAAGCTTTTAACAATAACATTTCTGCTAATTGATTGGGATTAGAAAAACCGATAAACGTTTTGATTGTTAAAAGAACTATCCATAACAAGAGTAAAAGGCTTGCTTTTTTGAATTTAAAATCAATTAGCTCTTTTTTAAATGTACTGATATACATTCCTACAGAAAAAAATAGTAAACCCTCACTACTCAAAAATACGGTATCTTGATTAAAAAGCCAAAATCCAAAAACTGGCAGAAGGAATAAAAATTTCAGTTTTTTTACCACGAAAAAAAGTATTGGAGCTAAAAAAACCATTACAATTAGATCTCTTAAGAACCATAATTGATACGGTATGGGTTGTACAAAAATGGCTTCAACCCATTGCCATACTGAATAATCTTTGATAAGTTGCTTTGTAAAAAAAGGTTTACTTTGAGGTACACTTTGCAAAACATAAAAAAGGAGCACCCCTAACAATGCCCAAATGAAATAAGGAAGTACAAGCGTTTTTACTCTTTTTTTAATTTTTACTACAAAATCGATTACTTGTATTTTTTGGTCTAAAACCAATAAATATCCTGAAATCAAAAAGAATAACGGAACAGCAATACGGGTTAAACCATTAGAAATAAAGTTTTGTACTAGCCAATTGAAATCTTTTTCAAAGAACAATACAACTCCGTTTTGCTTGATATTGATATTGTAGCTGTGAATAAACACAACCATAATCATCAAGGCAAATGAGACAACCTTTAACTTTTGAGAAGTATAACTATTCATCGTAACATAAAAAAAGCCTTAAACTGTGGTGCAATTTAAGGCTTTTCTGTAGCATATCTGGAAAATTTATTGAAGTAATTTAGCTATTTCGTCTCCTAATGGTTTCACGTTTGGATAAAATGATGGAGATTGTCTCACACCGTCAACCACAACGGCATCAATAGTATTTGTTTCTTTGGTGTAAACTGTTTTTGTCAAATCTGGATCAAAATAAATATAGAAATCTTTACCAGAAGCTTCAAATGATTTTCCAAAGAAATTCATTTTAAAGGAATTGATTACAATGGGCTGTTGCTCTTTGTTTAGTCCAAAATCTAATCTTAATTGAGTAGGACTCGCATCAGCAGGTAATTTAAAAACTACATCTTGTGCCGTCTCACTTCCTTTTACATCTACCCATAAAGGTGGAATTTTAGAAAAATCTGTTGAGCCATCCTCGGTATAAAAAAGACTAAAATTATCGTCTTTTTTTACTACCAAATTTAGTGTAACAGTAAAATTTTCGTCGGCTTTAACCTCAGTGGCTTCAGTAGTTGCTTCGGTAGTTTTCTCATTTTTACAACCCACAAATACAAGGGTTAAGAGAAAAAGAACAGAAAAAATTTTTGTTTTCATCAGTGAATTTTTTTTTGCAAAATTAATTTTTTTTTTAACGTACAACACAAAATCATTGTTTTCTTTTAAAATCGCCTCTAGAAAAGTATTTTTCCACAAAACAATAGACTAAAATAAAGAAATACCGGCTGCCCATTTCCTTGATTTTGAGTTTAGAAACGCCGTATTTTCGATTGGTCCATGAGTTGGGAACAATGGCGTATGAATAGCCTCTGATGATGGCTTTAAGAGGCAATTCGATTGTTAGATTAAAATGGGGAGACAATATCGGCTTTACGCCATCGATTACTTCTCTTTTATACAGTTTAAATGCATTGGTGGTGTCGTTATACTTTATTCGCATGGTGTGTTTAATAATGAAATTAGCCACACGATTGATGATTTTTTTTACCCAAGGATAATCAATTACCTTACCGCCTTTGATAAATCGACTGCCGAAAACACAATCGTAGTTGCCCTCTTGCATTTTATTATAAAACTTTATTAAATCTTGGGGCGAATCGGATAAATCGGCCATCATTACGGCTACACAATCACCAGAGAATCGCTCTAAACCATATCTTACGGCATAGCCAAATCCGTTTGGACCCAAATTTGTTTCATACCGCAATGAAGGATATTTTTGTGCCAACTGTTGCAATACTTCTAAAGTGTTGTCTTTAGAATTATCGTTTACTACCAGAATTTCATGCTTGATATCTACCTCGGCAAATGCGGCTTCGATAGCATCAATAGTTTCTGCTATAGATTCGTCTTCGTTGTAGGCTGGAATTACGATGCTTAATTTCATTCGCTTTTACTAATTGTGGCTTGATAAATCTGCGTCAAAATATCATTAATGTCGTATTTCCAAGTCCATTCTGGATAGTGTGCTTTAAATTTAGACACATCGCTAATCCACCAGATGTGGTCTCCTACTCTGTTGGTTTCTGTGTATTGGTAATTCATCGGTTTGCCAGTTATGGCTTCACACATCACAATTGCTTCTGCCATAGAACAATTGGAGTGCCTGCCTCCTCCTGCATTATAGACTTCGCCTTGACGGGGGTTTTGGTAAAAATGCCAAAACATATTCACCAAATCCCAACTGTGAATGTTGTCACGGACTTGCTTTCCTTGATAACCAAAAACCGTGTATTTGTCTCCAGTAATGGCACATTTCATCAAATACGACAAAAAGCCGTGCAGTTGTGTCCCGGAATGATTTGGTCCTGTTAAACAACCTCCTCTAAAAACGCCAGTGTTCATCCCAAAGTACTTTCCGTATTCTTGTACTAGGACATCTGCAGCCACTTTCGAAGCCCCAAAAAGGGAGTGTTTTGTTTGGTCGATACTCATTTTTTCGTCAATTCCTTCTTTAAAATACGGATGCGATTCGTCAATTTCCCAACGCGTTTCTAATTCGATTAAAGGTAAGTAATTAGGCGTGTCTCCATATACTTTATTGGTTGATGTAAAAATAAACGTAGCACTTGGAGCATGTAATCTTGTCATTTCAAGTAAATTAAGTGTCCCATTTGCGTTAACCGTAAAATCAGTAAGTGGCTCGCGTGCTGCCCAATCGTGACTCGGTTGTGCTGCGGTGTGAACAATAAGTTTAATATCGGTATTGTATTTTGAAAATAGTTTTTCTATTTCATCCACATTTCGGATATCAATGGCATGATGTTCAAAATTAGATACTTCTTTAATTAATTTTTGAGTATTCCATTGGGTAGAGGCATTTTCTCCGAAAAAAACTTGCCTCATATTATTATCTATACCGATAATTTTATCAAACTTATCGGCAAAAAAAGCAACGGATTCGCTTCCTATTAATCCCGAAGAACCCGTGATGATACAAATATTCATGTTGTTATTTTTTGATGATTTTATATTCTGTTACAGTAATTTTTTCGTTAAAATATTTGTTCTCCTCTGGCCAGACCGTATAAGACACAATTTGTTGATTTTCTGGTAGTGCTTCTTTATTAACGGCATTTTTGAAATCTATTGTTGATTTTAGAAATTGATTCGAAAAAAATCCAGATTTTAAGAGTGGCATAGACGTTTTATAACCATTGCTTGTGCCATCTTTAGTGTTTATCATCAAAAACAAAGCTGGGGTATGTGTCAGTAAGGACTCTACTGTTCCTGAGAAAGAACTATTTACCTCCGCCATCACAAAACGATTCATTTCTGGGGTAATGGGCGTTTTTACATCTACCTGATATTCTTTGGTTTTTTCAAAAACAATAGGCCTAAAATTACTGTTTTTTTGCAATACTAAAATTGGTTTACTGTTTAAATCAAAGGTATCTATACACGTATAATTTTCGAATAGTGCAATGTTAACCTTAGTTTCATCAAAGAGCGGATATCGATTGTCTACCGATTCAAATTCATAAAACACAAATTCAGGTGCTTGATCAGAGTTATAATGCTGAAAATTCAACTCTTCCAAATAGGGAGTATAGGCAGAATAGGATTGTAAGACTGGTCTGGGTTTATAATTGAGTTTGTTTTCGAATAATAAACTGATGTTCCATGGAAAAATATCAACTGTTTTGTTTCCAATTTTTGTCAGGATACGTTCTGGAATTTTATTGTCATTCGGAAAAAGCCGCATACTAGATTCTGGCGTAAAATTATTTAACTCCGAAAAATAATCTGCTTTCGAAATTTTTCCTGGAATAGTAAACAGGGTATCGCTTTTTCCTTTGGCTACAAAGAAGCAAATAAATACTAAACCGAGTACAATACCTTTGGCGTTAGCATTTAATTTTTCAACATGAAATTCACGTAGGGCAATGACATAAAGTAAACTCAGCGAAAAAAATTCGGTAATGTGCCAGATGTCGGCTCTTACAAATGCTTGTTTGTACAAGACATAAATAGAAATCGAGTACATAAACAGCACCAATAACTTCTTGAACTGAATTTGTTTTTGTTGATAAACCTCTTTTAAAAGTAACATAACACTTAAAACCATGAATAAAACGGCAAAAAAGAGCTCATTTACAAATCCTAAATCCAGATGCATAATTTCATTAAATCCTGAAATCAAATTCAAGCCCGACAAAAAGTAATTTATGATAGAGACGTTTAAAAAATAACTAAAAACAACAAGCAATACCGGTATTATTGCTGCATAAAGTAAGTATAATTTTCGGAGTTTCGGATTAAAAAACCATTGATATCCTAAAAATGCAATGAGAATTATAAATGAAATTAAACCCGTGTTAAACTTGATAAAAAACATCAAGACCACAAGTATAACTTGAAAAATATAATTGATATAGTTATCATTTTCGAGACTTTCTCTGATCCAAAAAATAAGAAAAGCCATCAAAATTATCGATGTTCCGCTCCCGAAGTAGACCGGCACAAAATAACTTACTGCTACTATTAAAATGACGGTAAGCTTTTGTTGTTTACTATTTATAAATCCTTTGAAAAAAAGATAGAAAAAATTGATACTAATAAATAAATCATACAGAATAAAATCAATTTTGTTAATGCCCCAACCTGTTCGAAGTGCCAAATAAGAAAGTGGTCCGTAAGTAAAAGCTATATCTTGACCCCAAACCATATTGTTGATATTGGCGTGGCTTAAAGCAATCATCCAAGAAGGATCAATTGAAGCGATAGACTGTGAGGCTGCCGGAATAGGATAAAACCCCATTACAAAAAAAGAAGGAAAGAGTAAAAAAGTACCCATCAAGGCTACCAAAACTCCTAAAAAAACTTTGTTAAACAATAAGGTTTTTAACTTTTCCATACATTATTTTAATATCGACTCCAATTGCTTTTCGTTGCACTGTATCCATTTATAAATATCTTCAAAAACAGTTTCGACCGATTTTTTTGGCTTCCAACCTATTTCTTTTTCAATCAATGAATTATCCGTAATATACATCCTCAAATCGGCGGGTCTAGTTACTATTTCTGAACCGATTGTGATTTTATTTCCAGTAATTTTTTCGCAAATAGAGGTCATTTCCAATAAAGAGGCGCTGTTTTGTAATCCGCCACCTACGTTGTAAATTTTTCCTGCAAATTTTTCAATTTCATGAATTTGTAAATCAATCAACTCTACCAAATCGTCCACATGCAAAATATCGCGAACTTGTTTCCCAGTTCCGCCGTATCCAATATACTTGAGCGATTGGTTCCAGTAATGTTTTGCCATCCAAAGTGTTACTACTCCTTGATCGGTTTTTCCCATTTGTCGTGGTCCAGCAATAACACCAAAACGAGTAATTGCTGCTTTCAAACCATAAAAAGCTGCATATTCTTGAATAAACATTTCTGAAGAAAGTTTCGTAGTTCCATAAAAAGAACGTGCCCCATCTAAAGATAATTTTTCAGAAATTCCTTTCTCAGAAATTCCTTGAGAAACTTGCTTTTCAGCAAATGAAAAGCGGGTTTCGTGCTCTGTAAATGCGGCATTTTCAATTGGCTCAATCGGATAAACTCTGCTCGTTGACAGAAAAATTAGTTTGGCGTTGTATTTCAAGCAAGCGTTAAAACAATTGATTGAGCCGTATAAGTTATTGTTAATCACATAGGTTGGGTCAGAATCTAATCCTGCCGTTACAGAGGGTTCGGCCGAAGCTTCGATTAAAACATCAAAATTTCCTAAGGCCACAAGGTCTTCATTGTTACGAATATCGCCATGAATAAAGGAAATGTTTAACGTCTGGAAGTCGGCTAAATTAAGTTCCGATCCTCTTCTTTTGAGGTTATCAAAAGCAATAATTTCATAGTGAGGGTATTTGTTTTTCAATTGAATACACAATGTAGAACCCACAAATCCTGCACCACCAGTAACCACTATTCTCATCTAAATTTGTTTTTTTAATTTTCTTCCCAATTTCTAACCTCTTCCGAAATTTCTGCACCCAAACGCTCATTCACAAAATATATTCAAAAAAATTATCTTTATGAATGACATCAAATGAATAATTGGAATATTTATTTGTAAACCCCGCTGATAATTTTGCTTTGGATTTGGGATTATACTTGATTTCCAAACAATGCAAATATGCGTTTTTTTCTAAAATAATATCCACTTCTTGCTGCTGAATCGTTCGCCAAAAGTAAGCTTTTTCAAATGTTTCTTGGTATTCTATCTTTTTTATTATTTCGTTTACAATAAAGTTTTCAAACAACGCTTCTTTATCTTGCCGCGTCTCAATTGGGGCAAAATTATTGATCAAGGCGTTTCTAATTCCTAAATCTACAAAATAAATCTTCTTCCCTTTTTTTATTTCAGTTCGTTGGTTGGTATGAAAAGCCCCCAATCTATACACTACAAACGACTGTTCAAGCAAATGAATATAATCCTCAACCGTGTCGTTCTTAAGTCCAATTAATTTACCTAATTCCGAATAATTTACTTCACTTCCTATTTGCCAAGCCAATGCCTTCAATAGTTCGAGCATTTTTTCGGGTTTTCTTATGCCTTTGAATAACAGAACGTCTTTGTAGAGATAACTATCGGCCAAAAGACGCAATCGTTTCTCTTTATCAGATTCAGCACATACAATCTCAGGATAATATCCATAAACCAATCGCTCGGGCAACATCCGTAGTTCTTCTACCAATCCGTGATGCTGCACCATTTCGGAAAATGAAACTGGAAATAAATTGTGCTCAAATTTTCTACCTGTTAACGGTTCGTTCAAACTATTTCTCAGTTCGAAAGCACTACTTCCAGTTGCTATCACTTGTATTTCAGGCAAATGATCTACTATCAGTTTTAATTTGCTTCCGATTTTGTCTATTTTTTGTGCTTCATCAATTACAACAATCTTGTTTTTTTCAAAAAATAGAGCCAGCCTTTTGGCACTTGAATTTTCAAATATCAGCGATACATCCGGATCTTCAGCATCCAACCATAAGATATTTTCTTGGTTTTGAAATAACTTTCGTAATAGCGTACTTTTGCCAACTTGTCGAGCACCCAACAAAATAATCGCTTTATTTTGAAAGAGTTCTCCTTGAATTTTATTTTCTATAATCCGATTAATCATACTGCAAAACTATATAATTTTCCATTACAATGGAAAATAAACTATATAATTTTCCATTACAATGGAAAATTATCAATAAACCGCACTTCCCAATCTTTACTTCCTTTCAAAAATTCGCTACCAAAAAGCGCTTTTTTTACCCAAATTATGCAATAAAACTAATTTACACTTAACCTTTGTCAAAGTTATGAATACGCCGTAAACTTTGACAAAGGTGTTTGACGACCAATAATTATTTCTAAAGCGTAATAGGAGTTTAATACATTTCTAACTTCAGTATCGCTTTTGTTATGAAATTATCCTTGTAAATTTAAACTGAAAATTTAAATTTACAAGGATAATTGCTTTTTTATAGTGGCTTTTTAAAAAAAACCGAATGCTTTTAATAATTACATCTGGTTTAATTTTGATTCCAAAACCGCACTTCTATTATAACCTGACATAAAAAACAAATCTATTACGGCTTTCTTGTTAAATTTAGAAACTCTAAATCTTTATAAAGCGTTTGTAAATCGCACACTTTCCAATTTTCATTTAAACGATAATCAGAATGGTCAAAGGTAACAACAAAATTAGAAATTGTTTTTAAGTCAGAAACGGATTCGTTATTCCCTCTACTTATTTTCGGGGTATTAGACAATTTAATTTCAACCGTTGCTATAATTTCGTTCCCTTTTGTAATACATAAATCAACTTCTGCACCACTTTGAGTTCTATAAAAATACGGGATACAATTGCTATTTAACCTTGAAATAATTTGTTCGATTACATATCCTTCCCATGAATTTCCTGCCACAACGTTAGCAACAAGTTCGTCGTAAGAATTGATTTGCAACAGTGAATGTAACATCCCCGTATCTCTTATATATATTTTTGGGCTTTTTACCAATCGTTTTCCAACATTTATAAAAAATGGTTCTAACCTTCTAATAATAAAGGAGTGTTCTAAAAAGTCGATATAGTTTTTAACTTGAACACTTGATATTCCTAACGCGTTTCCAAGCATCGAATAATTTATAACCGAACCTTGTATGGATGCAATCATGCGTAATAATTTAGAAATCAATATGGGAGAGGCATTTAATCCCAACATTCTTAAATCGGTTTCCACATAGGTCTTTAAATAGGCTTGGTGCCATTGCTGCCATAAATAATCAGTTGGTGCAAGAAAAGCCTTGGGATAACCTCCTCTAAACCAGTGATTTTTAAAATCGTATTGCAACGTTTCAAAATGTGTTAAAGGTGTGAGCTCTTTGTAAATTATTCTTCCTGCTAATGTTTCAGAACTTTTTGCAAGTAGTTCCGGAGAGGCCGAACCCAATAGTATAAACTGTCCTGCTTGATCCTGTTTGTCAATTAACGACCTCAACAAGGGAAATAATTTAATTTCTCTTTGAATTTCGTCAATTATTACAAGCTTATCTTTGTGTTGGGTTAAAAACCATTGTGCATTATTACTTATTATTTCATAATCATTCTGGTCTTCTAAATCTAAATACAGAATGGGTTTGTTTACTAGCTCTTGCAAATTTTTAACAAATGTAGTTTTGCCTACTTGTCTTGAACCAATAATGGCCACACACGGAAAAAAATGGAGTAACGGGATTATTTCTTTACTTAATTCGCGTGAAATCATTGTTTTTTATTGCAAATCTAAAAAAATTTATACTCAAATTACTAAATTATCCTTGTAAATTTAAACTGAAACTTTAAATTTACAAGGATAATTGCTTTTTTTATAGTGGTGGATTTAAAAAAATGAATTGGAATTATTCCCTCAATCGCTCCTCCCAATCTTTAATTTTCAATCCAAAAACCTTTTTAAGCTTGCTTTTATCCAAAACACTATAACTCGGCCGTTTGGCTGGAGTGGGATAAGCCGTTGTTGGAATGGGTTGTAAGTCTATTTTAATTTTATTGATTTCAAAGATTTTTTTGGCAAAATCATACCAAGAACATTGACCTTCGTTGCTGAAGTTGTAAATGCCGTAAAGGTGATGGGTGCTGGGTGTTGAGTGTTGGGTGTTTATTATTGATACCAAAACTTCGGCCAAATCAACCGCATGTGTTGGTGTTCCAATCTGGTCATTAACCACCGAAAGTGAATTTCTCTCAGCACCCAATCCTAGCATTGTTTTCATAAAATTATTCCCAAACTGCGAATACACCCACGAAGTTCGGATGATAAAATGCTTCTCCCAAATTTCCTGAATGGCTTTTTCTCCGTCGAGTTTGGTTTGTCCGTAAACGCCTGTTGGACGCGGAAAATCGTCCTCTTTATAAGGCTTTGTTGCGTTTCCGTCAAAAACAAAATCGGTAGAAATATGCAGTAAAACCGTGTTGTTTTGTTTACAGGCTTTCGCCAAATTTTCGCATCCAGTTACGTTGATTAAATGGGCTTTTTCAGGTTCGCTTTCGGCTTTGTCCACCGCCGTGTAGGCTGCTGTATTGATGCAAAAATCGGGTTTTACAATTTCAAAAACAGCTTCAATCGATTCCAATTGAGTGATATTTAATACTTCCGAATTGCAAAAGTGAAATGTGATTTCAGGATACTTTGGCGCCACAAACTGCAAGGCTTGACCCAACTGACCCGAAGCTCCGGTTACTACAACTACCATATTTTTCGCGCGTTTTCAAGGTTGGGTAAATGCAAGTCTTTCTCAGAAATAATCCATTCATCGTTATTAAATTGCCAATCAATGTTTAACGTTGTATCGTTATACATGATACCACCTTCTGATTCTTTGTTGTAATAATTATCGCATTTGTAGAAAAAAGTAGCGGTCTCGCTTAGGACTAAAAATCCGTGGGCAAATCCTCTGGGTATAAAAAATTGTTTCTGATTTTCGGCAGAAAGTGTAATGGATACATGCTGTCCAAAGGTTTCGGAGTCTGGACGAATATCTACTGCAACATCCAGAACTTCGCCTGACAATACCCGAACTAATTTGGCTTGAGCATGATTACCCGTCTGATAATGCAAACCTCGTAAAACGCCTTTGGTAGAAAAAGACTGATTGTCTTGCACGAAATGAATTTCTTGACCAACGGCATTTTGAAAAGTGTTTTCGTTGAAACTTTCCATGAAATAACCTCGCGTGTCGGTAATTATTTTTGGTTCAAGGATAAAACATCCTTTTAATGTTGTTTCTGTAAATGTCATAGTTGTTCAATATCAATGGCAATATCAATGGCAATTTCAATTTCAAAAATCAATTTCAAAAATCAATCTCAATTTCAAAAATCAATTTCAATTTCAAAAATCAATTTCAATTTCAAAAATCAATTTCAATTTCAAAAATCAATTTCAATTTCAAAAATCAATTTCAATTTCAAAAATCAATTTCAAAAATCAATTTCAAGGCCGGGTTTAAATTTAATCTCCAAGCTTGAGAACTTAAACTTGACCCGATTCGCCTTGGCGGAGAACGGAGCGAAGCTAAACTTGAAACTCTAAATTATATGTAGGTTAATAAGTGCTTTCCGTAGCCGCTTTTTAACAACGGCTGTGCTAATTTCTTGAGTTGTTCGGCGTTGATGTAGCCCATTTTGAAAGCTGCTTCTTCGATAGAACCAATCTTTAAACCTTGGCGTTCTTCTATAACTTGCACAAATTGAGAAGCTTGCATCAAGGAGTTGAATGTTCCGGTATCAAACCATGCCGTACCTCGATCGAGAATACTAACTTTTAATTTTCCAGCTTCTAAATAATATTTATTGACATCGGTAATTTCAATTTCTCCTCGCTGACTTGGTTTGATATTAGAGGCAATTTCTACCACTTGGTTATCATAAAAATAAATTCCCGGTACGGCAAAGTTAGATTTAGGTACCAATGGTTTTTCTTCGATTGAAAGCGCATTTCCGTGTTGGTCAAACTCCACAACGCCATACCGTTCGGGGTCGTTTACATGATAGGCATAAATCACGCCACCATCAGGATTATTGTTGGCTTGCAATAAATCTGCTAGACCTGTTCCATAAAAAATATTGTCGCCTAAAATCAAAGCTACCTTATCATTTCCGATAAATTTTTTGCCGATGATAAAGGCTTCTGCCAAACCATTAGGATGTTCTTGAACTTCGTATTCAAACCTGCATCCCAACTGAGAACCATCGCCCAAAAGTTGCCTAAAAAGTGGTAAATCGTGCGGAGTAGAAATAATTAAGATTTCATTGATACCCGACCACATCAAGGTAGACAACGGATAATAAATCATGGGTTTATCATAAATAGGCATCAACTGTTTGCTAACGGCCAATGTTAACGGATGCAAACGCGTTCCTGAACCACCTGCTAGAATAATTCCTTTCATGTGCTATAAATTTGCGGCTCGTTCTTTAGAAAGTAGGGCTTGTTTTTTATAAAATCTGAAAAAAACTTGACCTACCACAAAAAGTAATAGGAGTACTACTGGAAACAAATATTTGTTAGAAGACGATTTTTCTATATTCGAAATAATGCTTACATCTTTTACAATTTTTTCGCTATTTACTAACTCAATTCTTCGGGCGCCTTGTTCGCTTACGAGATTGTATTTTGCCTTTAAAACTTCGTCTAGATTCGTATTTTCATTGTAATATACCAAGTTTGCGTTTTTAGACCCATTGTTTACTTCTCCTGAAAAACTATTCAGAACATCATTAATTTGATTCAAGGTTTGGTCATTATACTGGATTTTTACCTTAATGTTTTCAATTACTTTCTTTTGAATAATTCTAAAATAGTCGCTATCGTTTAACGCGTTTAAAAGGGGTTGTAAAGTGCCACCGTCTGTAGCAATTCCTTTGGTAGAAAAAGAAATTTTATGGTATGCATAGTTTTTACTGGTTACTTGGTCTTTTAACACTTTCTCCATACTACCGTCTTCGGCCATGAGTTTTAAAAGTTCGAAATTTTCTGTACGATCTTTCACAAAATTGTACGGGTCTATGATAGGTTCGATTTTTAGCTTTGAAATTTTGTCAGGGTTTTTGAATCCTAATTTTGCCAAGAATGCGGTATCACGTTCTTTAATTTTTGAATTTATCAATTCTACTTTACTGTATAAATAATCAGTACTTCCGAAGTTTGGTAAGACAATTATTTCATGTTTGTAGGATTTCTGTTCGGTATCAAAATAATAACCCAAGCCTGCACCGATGACAAAAAGTACTATAATGATGATTGCGTTTTTTATAAAAAATTGCAGACATGAAAAAATGAATATACCTAAATTTTGAAAACCTTGATTGATTTTCTTCGAAATTTGAGATAAATCAATTTCTTGATTGTCTGTTGATTGTCCTGAATTTGTACTCATTCTATTCTAATTATTTTATGTTAAAAAGTTGCTCTAAAATTTTAATTGTTATCAGGTATGTGGGTTTTACTCCTGTGGTGCCCAAACCTCCAGATGCCAAAGTGCTTCCTGTTTCTAACGGATTATCGGAGGCATAATAGGCATAACGCACTTTTACATCAGGATTAATGCTTTTTCTGATTTTTGATGCCGATTGAATGGCTTTTTGATAATAAGCACCCTCCATTTCTAAACCAATAACACCCCAAGTAGAATTATGGAAAAACTTCAATAAATCTTTGTTTTGCAAGGAGGTTCCTAAAACGGTAACCATCGGACCTGCAAAAACTTGGATGCCATTTCCTTCAAACATTTCGGCCGTAAGCTCATTGTGAAACGAATAATTATCGGCCGTACCTTCGTTAATATGTGCCGACGGAATCATGATATCGCCTTTTCCGCCTTCTAAAATTCCGGCTTTCCCCATAATTGATACCGACTCTACATGGAGCAATACTTTAGTATCATTTTCCATTCGAAAAGGCTTCAATAATTCGTCGATGGTTTCATAGGCTTGTTCTCCAAACGCATAATCCATTACAATTATTACAGGTGCTTCATTTTTAAATGTTGTTTCTGGAAAAGCAGTTTTCTTCCAATCTATCTTGGCGGTATCAAATAGCTGCACGTCAATGTTGGTTCCTGAGGTGTCTGGAAGCGAAATCATTCCGTTTTCTTTGGCCACAGTTTCTACTTTTGAACGCAATTCAGTTGCACCGGATTTACTCAACTCTTCAAAAATAAACAAATCCGACTTGTCTTTAAAAGTGCTTTTGAGAGTAGTTGTAGCAAATATCGAATTCATCACCGAGTGCATATTGGCACTGATGATATGAATCGGGCGGTGTAATAAATCGTGCTTTCGCAAGACTTCTTTGATGTTCGTAGCCCAAATTTCGCCATGAATGTGGTGCCCGAGGCGTTCTCTTAAAATAGGACTAAAAGTGATGGTTCGTTTATTGTTTTGCAATACTTCTTCCAAAGCCAACTTGCCTAACCAATAAATAACATGCAAGAAGCGATCGGGTTTTTCGGTTGTAGCGAAGGCGTCATAAATATCCAAGACTTCTGAAAAACTTCGTCCTAATATGTGCGATAGATGCGAAACGGCTTTTTCTTTTTCAACTTGGGTTAATTTTTTAGTTTGAAAAACCGCTTGTTCGAGTTTATACCAATCACGTGTTAACTCTCCCGAATCGTCAAGCAAAACTGCATCTTTTATTTTATGCGATTCGATAAAAATAAAGGTCAGATGCGTCAAAATATCATAAATATCTGATCGGCCGCGGGTAATTTCTACATTCATTTGTTCCTCATCAATCCGGTAGCAATTGCGCTTTCTTTTAGGTGGAACAATGGGTGTAAAATGCGAACGAGAATAACCTTCGTCTGAAGTTAAATTGATAAAACGACATTCTTCGATACCTATCGGCAGGCGTTCAATAACATATAAAAGGCCGTTGAGTTCTACTTTTTCTTCGGCAATAGAACCGTAAATTTCGGGTCGTAATAATAAAAGTGCTTCCCGAAGTGTATCGCCAGAAACCCCCATTGGCTTATAGAATCCGCGGTTAAATAAATGCCGCATGGTTATGTATAAACGCTCGATAGCTGCCGATGATTCTTGTGCCCGAGAACGTGTTATATTTTTTATTTCTTTCATCAAATTTTACATTTTCAACCCACAAATATAAACTTTTTAAGCATACTAGCTTTGAATGGTAAGTCTAAAAAGTATAATTTCGCCCTAAATTAATATAACTTTTATGGCGCAAAATTGGATTATTTGTTATGACATCAGTTACAACGAAACAGCAAAACACTTTTTGCCAACCGCTTATATTGCTGATTTTTCTAATGGTTTAATTGGCTACATCGAGAAAAAAGCAACACCAGAAACAGTGCAAAGTTATCACCTAGAGTTGTCTGAAAATGTTTCTAAACTGTTACAAATTTGTGAAGATTTAAAAACCGAAACACTACAAAAAAAGTATAATGCCAAAAATAAAGTAAAAAAACCCTTAGCTGAACTACTGAAAGAGCAAACTACTTTTAAACTTTTTGGGCAATATGTATCTTACAAATTGAATGTTTTTCTTTCAGAAATTAAAAACAATAACTTACCAATTGCCATTAATGTCTACCGGAAGAATCCACTTTATCAGCAGCAAAAAACCTTCTCATCTGCCCATTTGGCTGCAAAATTGCAATTCAAAAAGCAAGAAAATCAGATTGTGTACCAGCTTTCACTTAGAGAAAACGATACTTTTTTTGCGCCATCAGAAAGGAGAACTAGCATTTTACTCAACGAGCCCGCTTGGGTTTTGGTCGATGATTCGATTTATAATTTAGAGCAGATAAACGCCAATAAACTCTCGCCTTTTCTCAACAAAAAAGAAGTAATCATTCTGGAAAAAAATAGTCGTCTTTACTTTGAAACCTTTATAAACGATATTGTCAAAAAGGTTGAAATTGAAGCCGAAGGTTTTGCCATGATTCAGAAAACGAGCATTACAAGATGGTTCATCAAACCCAATTATTATTTTTTGCGTGATGTGTATTATTTAGAAATTTATTTTCAATACGAAGATGTGTCATTTTCCCACAGTAACAAAGCAAAGTTTCATTCTCGTTTACTGCTCGAAGACGATTTTAAGGTAATTCAAACCAAAAGAAATTTTGAAGAAGAATCGCGTTTATTGAGAACAGTGGAAGCCTCAGGATTAGAACAGAATGATGCGGGATTTTTTAGTTTTAGCTCAAAAGCTCTTCATAAATATGAAAACATTCAGCAGTTGATAGAACATAAATATTTCTTAGAACAGCATGGTTTTGCAATTGATTTATCAGCTGTAGATGGAAAAAATATTGCCACCGAATTTGGCACTGTTTCAACGAAATACGATGAAAATCAAGATTGGTTTGATGTTAAAATGCAAATTATTTGTGGCACATTCTCTTTTCCATTCGTAGAAATTATTTCGCATTTGAAGGCTAAAAATCCTTTTTATGAATTGCCAGACGGCACCTATTTTCTGATTCCTAAGGAATGGTTTACAAAATTTAAGTCCTTGATTGAATTTGGAACCGTCTCTCGTGATTCGATTCACTTAAAAAAGAGTCAACTGCCTATAATTGAAGCACTTTCAGATAATACCAGCGAGGCAGTGCCAACCCGAAAAAACACAACATACAGCCCGTCTCATAACTTAAAAGCTACGTTGAGAAACTACCAAGTAGAAGGCGTAAAATGGTTACTGAATCATTACAGCAACCATCTTGGCGCTTGCCTTGCAGATGATATGGGACTCGGAAAAACCTTGCAAACACTGGCTGTTTTGACACATGTTAAAGAAAATTTGCAAGTGGAAAATCAAAACCAAATAGTAGATTTATTTTCAGAAATTTCTAAAACAGATGAGCCGTTAAAAGCACTGATTATTGCACCATCATCGCTTATTTTTAATTGGAAAAATGAAGGTAAAAAGTTCGCCCCGTTTTTAAAATCTATTTCTTATGTGGGTACGGATCGAAAAAAGATAAAAACCAAATTAGGATTGTATGATTTGATTTTTACTTCTTACGCCATTGCTCTAAAAGATATTGAACTTTTTAAAAGTTTGAAGTTCAGGTATTTAATTTTAGACGAAAGCCAATATATTAAGAATAAAAATTCTAAAATTTTTTCGGCTATCCATCAAATTCCAACCGAGCAAAAAATTACGTTGAGTGGCACGCCGATCGAAAATTCGCTTGACGATTTATGGTCGCAAATGCAGTTTATCAATCCGGATTTGTTGGGAAGTTTTGCTTTTTTTACTCGATATTTTAAAATTCCCATCGAAAAAAATAAAGACGAAACGATTATTGCTGAACTCAAAAACCTCATCAGTCCGTACATTTTAAGACGTACCAAAGAGCAAGTTGCTAAAGATTTACCTCCGGTTTCTGAACAAATTTTTCTATCAGAAATGAATAGTAAACAGAAAGCGTTTTACGAACAAGAAAAGTCAAAAGCACGAAACGAGTTGCTTCATCTGTCTGATAACGAGCCGGTAAACAAATTAAATGTTTTAAATGCCTTGATGAGGTTACGCCAGATTAGCAATCATCCGAAATTGGTTGACCCCACATTTACAGATGATTCTGGCAAGTTTGATGATGTAGTGGCATATTTAGAAACGCTGATAAAAGCGAAACAAAAGGTGTTACTCTTTAGTAGTTTTGTGCAACACATTGAAATGTATACCCATTGGTGTAGAAGCAACAAGGTTGGTTTTTGTACGCTAACGGGCGAAACCGCAACGGCTGCAAGAGAACAAGAAGTATCTGTTTTTCAAAACAATCCTGATAAATTATTGTTTTTTATTTCGCTCAAGGCTGGTGGCGTGGGATTGAATTTAACCGCCGCCTCTTATGTATTACTTTTGGATCCGTGGTGGAATCCGTTTGCCGAAAACCAAGCCATTGCCAGAGCACATCGGATCGGGCAGAAGCAAAATATTACGGTGGTACGGTTTATTGCCAAAGACAGCGTTGAAGAAAAAATACTTTTGCTCCAAAAAAAGAAAAAAGAATTGGCCGAAACGATTATTGACGTCAACTATTTGCCAAGCGACATTGACCAAGATCTGGCGTATATTTTGGATTGAAATTTTAAACTTTCTGTGTTAGTTCGACAATAACAACGTTAGCGATGGCTCATAAACTTGCAAGGATTCGCCTTCTTCTTCGTTATTTTCTTTCTTAATCCATTTTCCGCCGGTGTAAAAAAAGGAAAATTGCTTTTTTACCATATAACACAATACTTTTGGTGCATACGAAATTTCGGTCCGCTCGATTCCTGTTCGTGAATCACGTATCGTTTTTTCCACTTTATTCTTTTCGATTCGCATTTTCTCAAAAGCTACAAAAATGCCGCTTTCTGGCATTTCGATATTCAAATCGTAAATGTCAAATTGGTGTCGGAAAATGCCTCTCTTGAGGTTCACAATCAAATCTTGTGTGAGTAATTCTTCCCCAGGAAATCCATTTTTATCAACTGCATAAAGGTGTAGTTTTATACTTGCTCCTTCTATCGGACTATCGGTAAAAAGCATAATTTTCTTAATCCATTTCGTTTTTTCGTACTGTTTTTCAAACGGAAAAAACTTGGCTTCAATTTTTGGTCCAGAGTCAAAAGCTTCTAAGATGGCATTTTCAACCTTGCCGATTTCAAGGGTTTTTTGCTTTTTTGCTTTTTTGATTTCTACGTTTGCCAATTCAAAAATCATACTTTTCAGCACTACTCGAGAAGCTTCGGAGGCCAAAACAATTTTTTTTTCGTAACCCAAGGCGGAGAAAATTAATTTAGCTTTCGCCGAAACGTCTATCGAGAAGGTACCGTTTTCCTCGGAAGTAGCGGTACTATTTTCATTTTCGACAAAAATACTGACGTATGGAATGGGCGTTCCGAGACTGTCAACGATGATGCCTTTGGTTTGGGCATTGAGCTGAAAAACAGCAAAGAACAATAGTATACAACAAATTTTATTCCTCATTTTCAGCGATTTTTACATTAAAAAAATCCGCTATTTTTCGATCATTTGATAAACGTGGAATTTTATTTTGTCCGCCCAATTTTCCTTCTGATTTCATATAGTCATTAAAACCATTTGGCTTTACAGGCGTAATTACTAAGGTTCTCAACACCTTTCCTACAATCAAATCGTTATAATAGGTGTTTTGTTTTCGCATGGCGGCGTCGATTGTTAAAGCGAATTGCTCCAAGTTTTCCGGTTCTCCCGATGTTTCAGAATCGAATTCAATAAACCATTCATGATACGGCAATCCTGATTCGGGTGTGATTTGTGGGGCAACGGTAAATTCGTTTACCCGAACATTCGTTCCTTCCATGGCTTCTTTCAAAGCGTGTTCTACTTCTTTTCCAATCACGTGTTCGCCAAAAGCTGAGATGTAGTGTTTAATTCGGCCTGAAACAATGAGTCGGTAAGGTTTTAATGACGTAAACTGAACGGTGTCGCCAATATTATACCGCCAAAGTCCTGCATTTGTTGAAATTATCAACACATAATTTACACCCAACGCTACCTCGCCAATGGTGTAACTTTTAGGGTTTTCGTTAAAAAATTCGTCTGATTTGATAAATTCATAGAAAATTCCGGCTTTCAACAGCAGCAACATTCCTTTTTGATTTTGTAAATCTTGGTAAGCAAAAAATCCTTCGGAGGCAGGAAAAAGTTCAATAGAATCGACTTTTCTGCCGATTAGGTTTTCAAATTTTGCCCGATAGGGTTCATAATTCACGCCGCCGTAAATAAAGAGATTGAAGTTTTTAAAAATTTGGCCGACTGGCTTATTTGCTTTTTCTTTTAGTTTTTCAAAATACATCTGGACCCACGATGGAATTCCAGAAATCACGGTCATGTTTTGGTTGATGGTTTCCGCAACTATAGCGTTTACTTTGGATTCCCAATCTTCGATACAGTTGGTTTCCCAAGAAGGCATGCGGTTTTTTTGTAAATATTTGGGTACAAAATGGGCTACGATTCCTGAAAGTCGGCCGAAATTAATGCCGTTTTTTTCTCCTAAAATGGGGCTTCCTTGCAGGAAAATCATTTTGCCGGAAACAAAATCGGCGTTTTTGGTTTCGTGAATGTAATGCAAAATGGCGTTTCTGGCGGCTTCGATGTGAAAAGGCATCGACTCTTTAGTGAGCGGAATGTATTTAGCACCGGAAGTGGTGCCCGAAGTTTTGGCAAAATAAAGTGGTTTTCCAGGCCATAAAATATCCGATTCGCCTTTTACAACGCGTTCTACATAAGGTTTCAAGTCTTCGTAGTCGCGAATGGGAACGTTTTGAATAAAATCAGCATGAGTTTTTATTTTTTCAAAATGGTGGTCTTTGCCGAACTTTGTATTTGTGGCGAAGGCGATTAAATTATCGAATACTTGATTTTGTGTTTCAACAGGACGCGAAGCCCATTTTTGGGTATCGTAGTAAATTTTTTTTGCGAAAATTTTGGCAAATAGGCTTTTTAGATTCATTTTTAGTGCTTTAAGTTGGGTTCTAGCCCCGATAGAAATGGAAATCCTTGCTCTTGAAAAATGTAATTTTTCCTGACAGAAAAGAGCGACCAACGGAAGCTCCTTTTATGTCTTGGAAAAAACATTTTTAAGAGCAAGATTGAAATGGATAGCGGGATTAGCTTCATAAAAAGATTAATCAAAATCAATAAATTGAGTTGGATCGATGGGATACCCATTTTTCCAAAGTTCGAAATGCAAGTGAATTCCGGTAGATTGTTCGCCGGTGGAGCCTCCGATAGCAATAACTTCGCTTGTTCTAACCACATCGCCTTGTGTGATGGTCAAGGATTCGCAGTGTTTATAAACCGATAAAATTTCGTTATTATGTCTGAGAATCACAACGTTTCCGTTGGTTGGTGTCCAATCGGCAAAGATAACGGTTCCGTTGGCCACTGCTTTTATGGGTGTGTTTTTGGGTAAGGCAATATCTACTGCAAAATGTTTTTCTTTACTGCTAAATTTTTGAGTGATGGGTCCGGTGGCGGGTGCAAAAAGAACGATGTCTACCTTGGGTTTGGCTTGTTCAAAAAGGTTGTATTTGTCTTCTATGGCTACTTTTTGACGTAGTTCGAGTTCTTTTTCAGACGGATTTAAACTGCTGAGGTTGGAGTTGGTTGTTCCTTCGGTTATAGAGTCTTTGCTGAGTTTGATGTGGTCTACGTTTCCGGTTAATGTTTTTCTTACGGCGGCCAGATACAGTTCGTTTTGGTGTAAAATTGTGGTTAACGAATCAGATTTTATTGCCAAAGCGGTTGCTTCTTGCTTGAGTTTAGAAGATGAGTAACCCGGAATATATTCTTTTAAAGGTGTAAATGCAATGATGTAGGTGGTAACAAAAATGATGGTAAAGGCTCCTAAAGTAGCTACAAGAAATACATTCATCAAATTTAATTTGAGTGAAAAGATCTCTTCAAAGGTTTCTTCATTTAAAATGACCAATCTGTTTTTGGTAAACAATTGTTTTTTGAGACGGTCTTTACGGAATCTTTTGAGCGACATAATTGCAATTTATATCACAAATATAGTAATTTAAGCTTTTTTAGTTTCTGGATTGGGTCAATTTTAATAGAAAAGCTTCATTAAAAGGAATTTGGTTTATATTTAACACTTCGAAAAAGTAAATAAAACAGTTGATTTTTATCAGCATTGTAATTTTATTTATCTTTGCAGTATATTTTACAAATTTGCGCAAGCATAAATTATCAGATTATGGGAGGACTCGGTACAACAGAAATCATCTTGATTGTAGTAGTTATTTTATTGTTATTTGGAGGTAAAAAGATTCCGGAACTGATGAAGGGACTAGGAAGTGGTATCAAGGAATTTAAAAATGCTTCTAAAGCAGACGAAAATCCAGCTACTTCTAAAAAGGAAGAATAGATTTTTTAGTATAAAAAGACAAAATCCTCAACTTTTCAGGAAGTTAGAGGATTTTTTTGTTTGTACAGTTTGAGTACTTCTTGCACTAATTTATGTTTGTAAACTTTTTAAATAGATAGAATAGAGTTTTTGGGTTTGTAAACGAGCGTTGGCTTTAGAAAAACAAGTTAATTTTTTTTGCTTAGAAACAAAGTTGCAAATTTCTACAATATCAGTGTTAGTTGAATTGTGTTTCTATCTTTATGTAGTTCAACGACTTTTACTTGAACGTGTTGGTAATTCACTTTTAGTTAATAAAATTTGTTGATTAATTTTCCCAATGAATATATTTATCTTAACGTAATGATTTACTTTTGCTAAATGCTACTTTCATTACATAATTCAGAGTTAAATAAAGTTTTAGAGAAATTATATTTTTCTCTAGAGGCTGATATTGAATTTCCTGAAATAATTTTTCTAAATAATTATCCGGAAAATCTACACGCAAAGCACCATTTATACTTAGAATTTGCTAAATCGTTAGATGCTGATGCTGTTTACTTCAAATATTATGATGACAATCGTTTTTGTGTTCCTCAAGTTTATTTTTACGATAATTCAAATGGGATTTACGATAATAACAAAATTGCCGAGATTCATAGAAACGTTTACAGCAGTAGTCAAGTACCTTTAATTTGTGTATTAGATAAAAAAAGTATTTCCCTTTTTGACACCCGAATACCTGTTAAAGTAATTGATGAAAAACAAATTACAAACAAACATTGTCTAATTAAAGAGTCGGATTTATTTGAAGAATTAAATATTCTCTCAAAATATTTCAACGCAAAAAAACTAAATAGCGGGGATTTTTGGGAATCTGATGAGGCATCTAACCATTTTAAAAACAATAAATCGGTTTATGAAGAATTGGTTAATGCCTTATCAATAATTAGAAAAGACTTTCACAAAGTGTTTCAATCTTTTTCAGAGTTTGAAAATAATCTAAAATTAGCAAATGATTTTGCTGATGAAATTTTATTTAAATGTATACTGATAAAATATCTGGAAGAAAACGGATTAGACTTTGCACAACAATTTTACAAAGACAACAATATTGCTCAAAATTCATTGAATGAAATTTTAGAATATGGAAAATTAATACAATTGTTAGATGCTCTAGAATTTCATTTTAATGGAAATGTTTTTTTTATTGATAAGGATAAAAGAGAAATTTTAGAAAGCTTAAATTTATCTGGTTTAGCTTCATGTTTAGAAGGTAGGTTAGGAAGTAATCAATCAGGATATTTGTGGGAGATGTATTCATTTAAACACATTCCAATTGAATTGATTAGCAATTTTTATGAAGAGTTCATTCCAAAAGACAAAGAAAATTCTGGAACCGTTTACACACCGAGTCACTTAGTAAATTTATTAATTGATGAATGTTTACCATTGTCGGATAAAGAAGAACACTTGAATTATAATGTTCGTTTGGCTGACGTTAGTTGTGGAAGTGGAATTTTTATTACAACCGCTTTCAAACGATTAGTTCAAAGATTAAGAATCGAAAAATGGATTAAAGCGGGCAAACCAAAAGACTTACCACAACCTTCCTTAGAAGAAGTTAAAGCTATTTTATCAAAGAATATTTTTGGAATTGATAAAAATGACACCGCAACTAAATTAGCAAAGTTTAGTTTGCAGTTAGCTCTTTGTCAATTGGTTCCAAAAAAAGAACTTTGGACTTGGAACGAAGATAGGGTTTTTAAAGATCTACAAGACCAAAATATTTTTAGTGCTGACTTTTTTGACTTTTTGGTTGATGAAAAACAATTTCATAAAAGCCTAGATTTAATAATTGGAAATCCGCCTTTTCAGTCTTTAAAACAAGATAAAGTTAATAAAGAATATTCTACTATTACACAAAAATTACACAAAGAATTAGGTTTTGAATTTTCTGTAAAAATTCCTGACAATCAATTGGCGCTAATGTTTTTAGAAGTGAGTAGTTTGCTTTTAAAGCCAAAAGGAGATTTGTGTTTTATTCAGAAATCAACTTCTCTTTTGTATAATAGCGGTTCTAAAGAATTTAGAAACTCATTATTTAATCAATTTTATGTTCATCAGATAATAGATTTTACTCTGCTAAAAAATGATTTATTTAAATCTAAAGGAAAGGAAATTTTTGAAAACGGAAAACCAAAACTTGATAAGAATGGAAAACCTAAAATAGGAAAACCTACATCGGTAGAATCTTGTGCTGTTTTTTATAAAAACGAAAGAAAAGAAGATGATTATATTACCAATCACATAGTTTCAAGGTTATTAAAAAACACCAAAGACGGATTGTCCTTTGAGTTTGATTACTATGATTTTTATGAAATTCCGAGAGAAACTGTTTTGGAAGATGATACCATTTGGAGATGTAATTTATTAGGTGGTAATCGATTAAATCATCTGATAAAGAAATTAAATAAAAAATCTAAATCTCAAACTAATTTAGAAGATTACATATTAAACCATATAGGAATTGAGCAAGATTCTTTTTGTGAAGGTTATATGAGAGGTGGAGATGGTTCTAAAGAATCTATAATAATCACTTCTAATTTAAATCTTTTATCTAAAAATTTTGATGTCAAGGGTTACAAATTATCTGAAATTAATTCTAATCAAAAATTTATAAGAACTCGTGTTGAAGAGAAATTATACAAGACTCCTTTAATTACAATTAAAGAGTTAATTAGCAATAATAAATTTCCAACTGAATTTCATTCATTTGAAAAATACATTCCTTTTGATTCAAGAATTGTTGGAATTTCCTTTTCAGAAATTGAAAATGGGCTAGAGATTTCAAAAAAACTCTACCGTATTTTAAGTAAAAACGAAAAGATTAATGCTTTAAAAACTCTAGCAACTTGTTCACAATTTTTTCTAGGTTCTTCCTCCGTAATTCAAAAAGCTGATATTAATAATTGGACAATTCCTTTAGAAGATGACGAAATAAAACTTTCTTATTCTGAAAAAATAATAATGAACGATGTCTTGGATTATATTTATCCATCTTGGTATGAAAAAAACCCAGAAATCAATACAAAAGAAGCATCAAGAGATAATTTAAATGAGTTTAGTGAAGTTTTCAATCAATCATTCAACTCCATTTATAAAAAAGAAAACAAAGAGCAAAAATTAGCGGTTATATACGAAGGTTCAACATTTTTTGCATTAGAGTTTGAATTTACAGACGAGAAAATAACTGAGCCGAAAGAAATAGATAAAACTGAGGCAGATAAGCAAATTGAAAGTCTAATTACTCAATATGGCAAAAATTCCTTAATTAATAAGGTTTTACGAATTTACAGTCCTAATAAAATCACTTTAATCAAACCAAAAAAACTACGGTTTTGGTTGAAATCTATTGCACTTCAAGATTCAGATGAGATTTTTGATGACATCATTGAAAATGGATTAAGATGAGAAAGGAAAGACCTGTTTTAAATGATAATCTATTTCCAATCGACGGTTTGTTCCTTGGCGTTATGGGTCTTATTGATAACAATATTGTAGATTTTAAGAAAGAATTAGAAGATGCAATTTCTGAATACAAGGAAAATAATGATATGAAAAAAGTAACACTTGAAAACGAAGACGATGTTACTACAATTTTAAGAAGATTTCTTTGTGATTTAGATTCTCCATTCGATTTTGAATTACAGACAAAAGCTCCGGAAAAAAACGAAAAAACAGATATTGGTGTTTTAAGAAAATATTCTAAACCGAGACATATTCCATTTTGTATCATTGAAGCTAAAAGACTTCCAACACCTATTTACTCAGGAAGTCAAGAAACTGAATATGTGTGTTATAAAAATTCTACAAAACAAGGTGGTATTGAACGATTTAAAACCACCAAACACGGCAATAAACTTCCTTATAGTTTAATGGTTGGTTACATTCAAGAAGAAAGTGCTGATTACTGGTACACAAAAGTAAATGAATGGATTACGGAACAAATTCAAACAAGTTCAAATCAAAGCATTTCTTGGATAAGTGAAGATATGCTTTTAAAAGATTTCACTTTTAAAGATGACGTTATTATTACAAAATATACTTCTGAACACTTAAGAAGTAACGCTGAAAAAATCAAATTATATCATTATTGGATAGATTTAGTAAGTTGATTTACAACACCATCGTCAACTGCACCCTTTTTCTACTTTCATCAACCTCAACTACTTTAACTTGCACGTGTTGGTGCATTTTTACGACTTCGTTTACATCTGAAACAAAACCAGCTTTGAGTTGCGAAATGTGCACCAAGCCACTTTCTTTGATGCCAATATCTACAAAACAGCCAAAAGCGGTAATGTTATTGACAATTCCGGGTAAAATCATGCCACTGCGTAAATCGTTAATCGACTTAACATTGGGGTCAAACTCAAAAACTTTAGCGGCTTTTCGAGGGTCTAATCCTGGTTTTTCTAATTCTTTCAGAATGTCTTTTATACCAAGAATTCCGATGGTTTCGTTGGTATAACTATCTGGTTTTATTAAGGCAATTTTTTCTTTGTTGGCAATTAATTCATTAACCGAAATTTTTAAATCTTTCGCCATTTTCTCCACAATTTGATAAGCTTCTGGATGCACCGCCGAATTATCTAGCGGATTTTTTCCGTTGTGAATTCTAACGAAAGCTGCCGCTTGTTGGTACGCTTTTTCTCCTAATCGGGGCACTTTTTTCAATTGTTTTCTGTCTTCAAATGGACCGTTTTCTTGACGAAAAGCTACTATATTTTCGGCCATTTTTTCGCCTATTCCACTTACATAACTCAACAAGGATTTGCTGGCGGTGTTGAGGTTAATTCCAACCGAATTCACGCAACGAACAACGGTATTGTCTAATTCTTCTTTAAGTTTAGTTTGATCCACATCGTGCTGGTATTGGCCTACGCCAATGGATTTTGCGTCAATTTTTACCAACTCAGCCAACGGGTCTGAAAGTCGCCTTCCAATAGAAACCGAACCGCGAACGGTTACATCATAATTCGGAAATTCGTCTCTCGCAATTTTAGAAGCCGAATAGACCGATGCACCCGCTTCTGAAACTACAAATACTTGAACGGGCTTATCGAAAGCAATTTTTTTGATAAAAAATTCGGTTTCCCTACTCGCGGTTCCGTTGCCTATAGAAATGGCTTCAATATTGTATGCATTTACCATCGAACGAATTTTTTTCATTGCCATAGCGGTTTCGTTTTGTGGCTGATGCGGATAAATAGTTTCGTTGTATAATAAATCGCCTTTTTCGTCAAGGCATACCACTTTACAACCGCTTCTAAATCCAGGGTCGATGGCTAGGATTCGTTTTTCGCCCAATGGTGGCGCTAACAGAAGCTGGCCTAAATTTTCAGCAAAAACAGCAATGGCTTTTTCGTCGGCTTTGGCTTTGGCTTCTTGTAAGGTTTCGTTGGATATTGCGGGTTCGAGCAAGCGTTTATAACTGTCTTTGATGGCAAGTTGTAGCTGTGTGGTGGTGTCATTATTTGCTTTTATAATTTCTTGCGCGATAAAATCAATAGCTTCTTCTGGTTCAATTTCTAGATTGAGTTTTACAAAACCTTCGGTTTCGGCACGAAGCATCGCTAATAACCGATGTGATGGTGCTTTTGACAAAGGTTCTGACCAGTCAAAGTATTGTTTGTATTTGTTTCCTTCATCATCAACCCTGTCAGAGTTTTGAATTTTGGTTAGGTTTGTTGAACTATTGGCTTTCTTTTTTACTTGTTTGCTCGAAATAATTGCCTTTCGTTGAAACAAACGCCGCAAATTTTTCCTGATGTAAATGTTTTCGTTAATCCATTCGGCAATAATGTCTCGAGCTCCTTGCAACGCTTCGTCTTCGTTTTTTACTTTTTCAGTAATGTATTGCGTAGAAATAAAATCAACATCTACTTTTGCTTGCGAAAAAATAATTTTTGCCAAAGGTTCAAGACCGTTTTCGAGAGCTACATCGGCTTTTGTTTTTTTCTTCTTTTTGAAAGGCAAGTACAAATCCTCGATTTCTTGCAAATCAAAACTATTGGAAATTTTAGATTTTAATTCGGGCGACAGTTGACCTTGTTCTTCGATTGTTTTTAAAACAGACTCTTTCCGTTTGACGATTTCATCAAATTGTTTAGAAAGTTTGGCAATTTGCTCTATAACCACTTCGTCTAGATTACCAGTTTGGTCTTTTCGATAACGGGAAATAAACGGTATAGTACAATCTTCTGATAGTAATTTGAGTGTGGCTTCAAGCCCCCGAACTCCTGAAGCGGGAATTTGTAGTTTGTGTTGAATGTATTGAATTTTGGTCATTTTTGAATTTTAAATTTACAAATAACGCGAGATTATCGCTAAATCTCGCATTATTTACAGTTTATATGATTTGATGATTTTATTAAAATTTTTAGATCTAATGAAATTATGCTTGATCTTGTTTACTTGTATTTTCTCTAATAATCCTAAACTTTCAAGATTATTCAAATCCATTCTAGCTGTAAAATTAGAAATACTAAATCTGTTTTCAATTTCTTTACTACTTAAAACTCGATCGGGGTCTTCGCTCAAAATTTTTAATATTTGGGCTTGTCTTTCGTTTACGTTTGGAATTTTAATGAATTTTGCCGCTTGAAAAACTTCTTTTTGTTTTCGACCAATGTATTCTTTTAAGGCTGAAAATGCCTTCTCCATTGTTTTTACATGATAGGTTATAAAATAAGTAAGGTCATTTTCATCTATTTCGGTATATAAAAAAGCCTTTTCATATTGATTTTTTGTTTCTTTAATTATGGATGAGATGGTAAGATACTCAGTAAGCCAATAGCCATTTTTAAGCATATACCAGTAAAAAAGGGCTCTTGCTGTTCGACCATTCCCATCAGAAAAGGGATGTATCCAGCCTATCATAAAGTGGATTATAATTCCTTTAATAATGGGGTGTATAAATGATTTTTGTTCTTCATTAAAAAACAGACATAAATCAGTAATTAATTTTTGTATCTCCTCGTTTTTTGGTGGTACATGTACCACTTCGCTATTAGAATAATTTACTACATAAATATCATCGTTTTCTCTATATCTTCCTTCTTCTTCTATATTATCTAATGTATTATTAGCGATCAATTTGTGAATATATAGCAGGTTTTCTGGTGTTAGATTATCATTTTTATGTTGAACAATATATTTCATAGTCAAATAATTATTCAAAATCATTTGTTCTGATTTATTTTTAGGTTTTCGTTCTTTTTGAATCATTTCTTTAGCAGCTTTTCTGGTAGTGTTTGCACCTTCCATTTGGCTACTAGAGATAGCTTCTTCCATTAATGAACTGATCAAAAATTTATTTTTGTCCGTATCAGTTATACCAATATTACTTCCTAAATTTCCTCCAATATGCAAATCAAAATGATGTAAAAGTCTTAAAATATAATCGGTTACATTAAAATTAAATGCATAGCTTCCAAATGAAATATTTTGTTTATTTAACGATCTTGATAGTTTTACAATGCTCCAATATTCTTGTGGTGTAATAGATTTTTTTTTGTATTTGAGTTTATCCCAATACAAATATTCGTCGTTTACCTCCTTTAATTCTCCAGATAATGTGAACTCTGTAAGTAAATTTATGGTATTATTGTCGTATTGTTTTAAGGGTGGTGGCTCTATCATAAATTTTTTTTGCTAATTTACATAAATAACGCGAGATTCTCGCCAAATCTCGCATTATTTACTTGTTTTTAAAATATATTTACTTTAAATTTCAATTACATGAAGCTATTAATTCTTACTTTTCTTGCCCTCAACGTAATTGCTTTTCTGGCAATAGGCAACGACAAAAAACGAGCTCAAAACAACCAAAGTAGAATTTCCGAGAAAACACTGCTGCTTTTGGCGTTCCTTGGTGGAACAATTGGCTCAGGATTAGGCATGCTCTATTTTAGCCACAAGACTTCAAAAAATAGTTATCTTTTCAAGTTTTGGGCACTTGTATTTGTGCAGTGTTTGGTGCTTTTTGGTGCAGGATACTACATTATTAAGCGGTAAGATTCGAGTATTAGGTGCTAAAAAAAGTGATTCATTTTTAGTTCATATAATGCATTTTCATTCATCTTACAACTCATTCAACATTTTCGAAATTTCATCTAGTTTTGGCGTCAAGATAATTTCGATTCTACGGTTTTTAGCCTTGCCTTCGGCCGTTTCATTTGAAGCCAGTGGAGCAAATTCGCCTCGTCCTGCAGCGGTCAAATTCTTTTTATTAATCGATTTATTTTCACTCAAGATATTCACAATTGCCGTCGCTCTTTTTGTCGATAAATCCCAGTTGTTCTCAATTTGTCCCATCGCACCGGCAAACTTATCCGAATCCGTGTGACCCTCAATCAAAACCGTTATCTCAGGATTTTCGCCAAGTACTTTTCCAACTTCCACTACCGCCTTCCGACCTTCCGAACCTACGGCCCAACTGCCAGTTTGAAACAGCAATTTATTTTCCATCGAAACATAAACCTTCCCATTTTTTTGTTCTACCGTTAAACCCTTTCCCTCAAAAGCATTCAATGCCTTCGAAAGCGTTTCTTTCAGCCTTTTTAGATTTTCGGTTTGGGCATTAATCACACTTTCCAACTCGGCAACTCGATTAGAACGTTCCTGAAAATCGCCCATTAACTTATTCAATCGTTCTTGCTCTGCAGCCAATGCTTTTTCTTTTGCTTCTAATTTGGCTAGCAATTCACGGTTTTTATCCAAGTTCGTCTTCAAAGCCTCATCGCTATTTTTTTCCAACGCTTTATACGAACTCTGTAACGCATTCAAATTATTTTGTGCCGCCGTTAAATCAGCCAAATGCTTGTCTCGCTGTGTTTTAGCAGCAATAAGCTCTTTCTGAAGTGCCGCTTGATCCAATTCCAATTTATTTTTTGCCTTCGTCACTTCCTCGTTTGCATCGGTCATTTCACGATTTTCCTTCTTCAATGCCGCATATTTGTTTTCTAAATCGGTGTACAGTTTCTTAGAAACACACGATGTAAAAAGCACTAAAATCAATAAGCCAACCGAAATTTTTTTAATCATCATACTCTACATTATTTTGGGTTAAAAATTCTATTTTTCTTTTTTTGGGCGTGCCCCTTTAGTTCTTCTCGCCTTTACAGGACGAGAAGAACTAAAGGGTCGGTCTTCCGTTCCCGCTTTTTATTTTGGGGCAAAGAAAAATTGCCCCAAAATAAAAGAGCTCCACTCAAGCCCTCACGCAAAATCACGTTGTAGCAGAAAATAGTTCTTAAAATCAAGACGCTATTTCAATCATAACGGGACAATGATCAGAATGTTTTGCATCTGGTAATATTACCGCACGCTTCAAATCATTTCGTAAGGTCTCAGTAACTAAAATGTAATCTATTCGCCAGCCTTTATTATTTCCTCTAGCGCCAGCACGATAGCTCCACCACGTGTATTGGTCGGGATCGGAGTTAAAATGCCTAAAACTATCTACAAAACCATTTTTGATAAAACCATCCAGCCACGCCCGTTCTTCAGGCAAAAATCCAGAAACTGTTTTCAGCCGCACCGGATCATGGATGTCTATCGCTTGATGACAAATATTATAATCACCACAAATAATCAGGTTCGGAATTTCTTTTTTTAAGTCGGATATATACCTCTGAAAATCATCCATATACATAAACTTGTGGTCCAAACGAGCATCATTCGTTCCTGAAGGTAAATACAAACTCATCACAGAAAAATGTTCAAAATCCAAACGCAAATTTCTTCCCTCAAAATCCATGTGCTCAATTCCTGTTCCGATAACCACATTTTTGGGCTCTATTTTAGATAAAACCGCCACACCACTGTAGCCTTTTTTTTGTGCCGAAAACCAATAATGATACCGATATCCCAATTGTTCAAACGCCTCTATCGGAACTTGGTCCTGTGTGGCTTTAATTTCTTGTAAACAAATTACATCAGGGTTGGCTTGCTCCAGCCAGGTTAAAAAACCTTTCGAAATTGCGGCACGAATACCGTTAACATTATAAGAAATAATCTTCATTTACCTTAAAATTTTTTGCACTCAAAAGTAGAAAAAAAGCATTGATATTGCTAAAATAGCACAATGTTTATCTTTATAAATGTAATTTTATAACTAGTTTTGTTACCTTTGCTTTTACAGTCAATAAAAATTAAGGATGGGTTTAGTTACTTCAAAAGAAGTTGCGAAAGCAATTAACACAGAGAAATACGGTATCTTAGGAAACTTGTCAGGTTGGATCCTGATGAAGTTACTTAAAATTTCTACCCTAAATGCTATCTACGACCGAAATAAGCACTTGTCTGATGTCGAATTTTTAAACGCTATTCTCGATGAATTTCAAATAAAGTTTGAAATCCCTGAAGAGGATTTAAAACGTTTGCCTAAAGATGGGGCTTACATAACTATTTCTAATCATCCATTGGGTGGCATAGACGGTATTTTACTTCTAAAATTAATGCTCGAACGTGAACCTAATTTTAAAATCATTGCCAACTTTTTATTGCATCGCATAGTTCCTTTAAAACCATACATAATGCCTGTAAATCCTTTTGAGAATCATAAGGATGCCAAGTCAAGCGTGGTAGGAATTAAAGAAACTTTACGTCATTTGAGCGACGGAAAACCCCTAGGAATGTTTCCTGCAGGCGAAGTATCCACGTATAAAGATGGTAAATTAGTGGTTGATAAAGCCTGGGAGGAAGGCGCCATAAAAGTCATCCGAAAAGCCCAAGTGCCCGTTGTTCCTATTTATTTTCATGCCAAAAATAGTCGGTTTTTTTACTTGCTTTCTAAACTAGGCTCTACTTTTAGAACCGCTAAATTGCCTTCAGAATTGTTAACACAAAAAGATAGAATCATTAAAGTGCGTATCGGTAAACCCATTTCGGTAGCCGAACAAAATGAGCATACCACTTTAGAAGAATACAGCGAATTTTTGCGAAAGAAAACCTATATGTTGGCCAATCCTTTCGAAAAAGAATTCAAATTATTACAAACGCCATCACTTAAATTACTTAAAAATCCTAAAGAAATAGCCGTTGCCACACAAAACGACAAAATTGTGGAGGAAGTCCGTAAATTGAGAGAGGCCGATGCGCGATTATTGCAAAGCAAGAATTACGAAGTCTTTTTTACCAAGGCAGAAGCCATACCTAATATCTTGTATGAATTAGGAAGATTGCGCGAAATTACTTTTCGAGAAGTAGGCGAGGGGACAAATGAATCTATTGATGTAGATAAATTTGATAAGTATTACCACCACATGTTTCTATGGGATCAGGATACACAAAAAATCGCAGGAGCTTACCGAATGGGTTTAGGCTCGGAGATTTTTCCAAAATACGGTATCGAAGGATTTTATTTGCAAGAATTATTTCGGTTTGAACCTGAATTATTCGACATGATGCACAAATCAATCGAGATGGGTCGCGCTTTTGTGATTAAAGAATACCAACAAAAGCCAATGCCTTTATTTTTATTATGGAAAGGAATAATGCACACTACTTTGCGTTATCCTGAACATAAATATTTAATAGGGGGAGTAAGCATCAGCAATCAATTTTCAGATTTTTCAAAATCGTTAATGATTGAGTTTATGAAATCTAATTATTACGATCCTTACATCGCGCAATATATCAATCCTAAGAAAGAGTATAAGGTAAAACTAAAAGACGCCGACAAAGATTTTATTTTTGACGAAGCCGAATCAGATTTGAATAAATTTGACAAAATCATTGATGAGCTTGAGCCAGGTAGTTTACGCTTGCCGGTTTTGATTAAAAAGTATATCAAACAAAACGCTAAAGTAGTGGCTTTTAATGTAGATCCGTTGTTTAATAATGCAGTCGACGGTTTGATGTATATCAGAATTTCGGATATTCCAGAAAGTACAATGAAACCGGTTATGGAAGAATTTCAAGCCGAATTAGAGCGAAAATTGGCTGAAAAAGAGCAGTAGTCTTCAGGCGGATTGGGTAGTGTTTTTTAAATTTCTTAATTGAAATAATACACGTAACCAATATTAATCGTTCCTGTAAAATCGTTGTTTTTATTTTCAGGATAGGCTTCGCGGTACGGGTTCATGCCGTCAATCCAGTCGGAGAAAAAGTATTTAAACTGACCTTCTAAAATTAGATAGTTATAATCCGTAACCTTGAGTCGGATTCCTGCACTTGCCGTAGTAGAAAACGCAGTGCCAGTTGAGCTTTTAAATCCATCTACATATTTATCAGGAACCACATTAGCATTACCAATATTACCTTGAAACGAGTAGGCCTTTGCTCCATAATTATTTATTTGAAATCCAGTAGCGATGTACGGACTCCAAGTAGCCCAAGAATAATCGTCGGTTTTAAACGGAAAGTATTCTAGTTGAACACCCACACTTCCGATTTTAACATCACTTCGCATTGCTTTTAATTGTTTTCCGGTAATGCTTTCCTTCTCTGCATATTGACCGTAATGTTGTAAGTTTACCGCCATTCCGGACACATCAAAGCGGACTTTAAAATTTTGTGCAAAACTAGAACGATTTACATTCATAGATAGGTAATACACCAAAGAGCCTGAAAAACCTACGTTTTTTATCGTATTTTCAAAATTGCCTCGCTCGCCAAAATCACCTTGAAAAAAGGAAGGCCCTCCCATGATTCCAATTTCATGAAAGGTTCTGCCATAATATTGACTTCTTGCCGTACAGAAAGATATAAGTAAAAGGAGCGGAAGTACAGTTTTATGCAACATAAAAATAAATTTTTCAGAAACCTTACAAATATAAATAATATATTGAGGTTTAAAAGAGATAATGTACAGTAAAAGTAATATTGTGTAAAATTTTCGTAAAAAAAATACAATTTAAGCTAAATAATAGTCTCAAAACAACGCATTTAATAGCTTGAGATAATAAATTATTTGCAAAAGTATCGGTATTTAAAGTATATTTGCCGGCTCAAACGAAAACGTTTTCTTAAACGTTCTTAATTTATAAATCATGTCACAAATTATCAAGTCATTTGTTGAAGCGGTTGAAAAAAGAAACCCAAACGAACCCGAGTTTTTACAAGCAGTTCAAGAAGTTGCTGAAACGGTAATTCCTTTTATCGAGGAAAATAAAAAGTATCAAAACAAGATGCTTTTAGAGCGTATGGTTGAGGCGGAACGTGTTATTACGTTTCGAGTGGTATGGGTTGATGATGCTGGAAAAATTCAGGTAAATCGAGGCTATAGAATTCAGATGAATTCGGCTATCGGACCTTACAAAGGAGGAATTCGTTTTCATCCATCGGTTAATTTAAGTATTTTAAAATTCCTAGCCTTCGAGCAAACCTTCAAAAATAGTTTGACTACCTTACCAATGGGTGGCGGAAAAGGTGGTGCTGATTTTGATCCAAAAGGAAAATCAGATAATGAGATTATGAAATTCTGTCAAGCGTTTATGACAGAGTTATACCGTCACATCGGTTCTAATTTAGACGTTCCTGCTGGAGATATCGGTGTTGGAGGTAGAGAAGTAGGTTATATGTTCGGACAATACAAGAGAATTCAAAACGAGTTTACGGGTGTTTTAACCGGAAAAGGAATATCTTTTGGCGGTTCTTTAATGCGTCCTGAAGCTACTGGATACGGAAATGTTTACTTTGCACAAAGTATGTTACAAACCAAAGGCGAAACGCTTTCTGGAAAAGTAGTTTTAGTTTCTGGCTCTGGAAACGTAGCACAGTTTGCTGCACAAAAAGCTACTGAGCTAGGAGCTAAAGTGGTTACTATGTCGGATTCTAGCGGTTATATTTATGACGCCGATGGCATTGACGCCGAAAAATTGGCCTACGTACAAGAAATTAAAAATGTAAATTTCGGTCGAATTAGCGATTATTTACTTAAATATCCCAATGCAAAATATGTAGCCGGAAAACGTCCTTGGGAAGTAAAAGGAGATATTGCATTGCCTTGTGCGACTCAAAATGAATTAAACGGAGAAGAAGCTAAAATGCTTATTGACAATGGTTGTATCTGTGTTTCTGAAGGAGCTAATATGCCTTCTACACCAGAAGCAATTGCTGTTTTTCATAAAGCAAAAATTTTATTTGCACCCGGAAAAGCTTCTAATGCAGGCGGTGTAGCTACTTCTGGATTAGAAATGTCTCAAAACTCGCTTCGATTAAGCTGGACAAGTGAAGAAGTAGACGAAAGATTAAAGCGAATCATGCTCGACATTCACGCTTCGTGTGTACAATATGGTAAGGATACCGATGGTTACGTAGATTATGTAAAAGGTGCAAATATTGCTGGTTTTGTTAAAGTAGCCGATGCAATGTTAGCTCAAGGAGCAGTGTAATTTATCCTTATAAATATCTCAATCAAGCCGGATCTTAATGATTCGGCTTTTTTTATAGAGTATAATAAGTACCCATCGAGTGCCTCTCTCCTCTCTAAACCTAAAACCCCCCGCTGGCGCGAGTAGAAATTAGCAGCAACTCGCTAGCGTGATGTCTCAGGCTCGTGCCTACAAAGTTGAGCAACCAAAACAAGTTAAGCAATAAAAAAACCGCAAATTTTGCAGTTTTTTGTGTTTAGAAAGCAATACTCCCGGGTAGCTCGAACGTCTCAATCCTGCCACCCATTCTCACAAAGAAAAAAAATTAAGCTTTACCGTTTCACAAATTTTGATTTTGCAATTGCCATTGAA